>Ga0209499_1000008_pt1 | contig 227778 bp, 229 predicted proteins | sample C_130208_EF_Meta_FD_187306 | JGI IMG/M metagenome (GOLD analysis project Ga0209499, IMG submission 187306) | Freshwater microbial communities from Lake Croche, Canada to study carbon cycling - C_130208_EF_MetaG (SPAdes) (version 2) | ecosystem: Environmental > Aquatic > Freshwater > Lake...
TCCCGTATCTTCTGGAGTGGTTGGCTCAACTTCGGTTGGAGGGGTTGGCTCGCCTTCAGTAGGGGGAGTAGGTGCTTCTTCTGTTGGATTTTCTTCAGGGGTTGGCGGCACATAGTCGTAGCCTGCAGCATCTGGTTCCCTGAATTCATATTCTTCTGCATCTGGAGTGGTTGGCTCAACTTCGGTTGGAGGGGTTGGCTCGCCTTCAGTAGGGGGAGTAGGTGCTTCTTCTGTTGGATTTTCTTCAGGGGTTGGCGACTCAGGACTATCTCCCGTATCTTCTGGAGTGGTTGGCTCAACTTCGGTTGGAGGGATTGGCTCGCCTTCAGTAGGCGTTGGCTCAGTTGGTGCTGCATCGTTAGTGAAGTCTGCAGGATTATCTGACGCTTTATTACGTCGGCCTTCTGCCATCGTTTGATAACTCTGAAGAATTTGTTCTTTTCTGTCGTCGCTTAAGTTAGGTTCAGCTAAAATTCTTCTGTAGAGTTCGTCCTGGATATCGATACTAGTAGTTTTATCATTATGATCCATTGCTTCGGCCCACTTATCCAGTAATCCGCCGTCCTTCATGACATCCATTGATTCATAGGTTTGTGTCTGTGATTCTGGACGTGCATTGGCATCATTCATTGATTTAAAGGCACCCGTTTCAGCATCATGAAGTTTCCCGTTTGCATCAGTAAAGTCACGACTTTCTAGATATGTTTTCATATCTTGAGCAGTTTTAAGTTCTTGTTGTGCGGAAGCCTGATCACCGCCAAAAGTAGCTGTAGCGACATTGTCTTCAAGTACCGGAATTTGTCGAGTAACCGGACCATATAAATCATTAACTATAACTCTATCTTCAACTGGCCTTGGTTCAGACGAAGCCGGATTTTCTGCCATAGTAGCGGCAACAATGTTTGCACCTTGCACTAACGCTTGATCTTCAGCTGAAGCAGTACCATTAGCTACGCGCTGATTAGCTGCTTCAAGTTGCGCTTCTGGAGGAAGTACTTCTTGATTTACTGGCATTGATTCGTTCGTCGGCTGCTCTTCTGACATAAAAACTCCTTACAAATACATAGAAACTATTTTATTTTACACTTATGGTTACTACTATAACCATAAGAAGTGCAGAGGTCAATTTTTTTTACTTCAGCGGAAACGTAAAGCCAAAAGTGCTACCTTTTCCCTCGATTGAAGAAAAGAGTAGTGCACCACCTTGCGCTACGATAACTTTCTTTGCCATAAAGAGTCCAAGCCCCGTTCCGTCCGGACGAGCCTTCTTGGCATTCGGTGCACGATAGAATTTAACAAATAGTTTATGTTGTTCATCTTTTGGAACACCAATACCTGAATCGATTACTTTAAAGGAAATAGAGGAGCTAGTCTTTTCAAGCAGTACAGTGATCGTGCCCCCGTTTGGCGTGTAGTAAATAGCGTTATCTATGAAGTTAACGATAACCTGTCGAATCTTTGTTTCATCAAGCATAATAGCTGGAAAATCTTTTGGTTTTTTAAATACCAGCTTAAGGGATTTTGCGGCCGCCATTTCTTTCAGTTGACTAATCTCACTCTCAACAGTGTCTGGCAATAGAACTTCTTTTTTCTCAATCACAAATTTTCCAGTTTTTAGTCGACTAACATTTAAAAGGTCGGATATTAGATACACCATTCTTTGGCTACTCATAAACGCCTGATTTATAAACTGCTCTTGTTGTTTGGTAATTTTACCGGCGTCACCTTCTAGTAGCATACTCAGATATCCTTTTACGGAAGTCAGCGGAGTACGCAATTGATGAGAAGCGAGCGAGATAAATTCATCCTTTGTGTCATCAAGTTCTTTAAGTTTCTCATTCGTTTGCTGTAAATGATGCGTTGCGAGCCCAATTTTCTTTTGCAGCGTTTCATTGAAGCTCTTTATCTCCTCAAACCATAATGCATTCTGAACGGCAATAGATACTTCGTCTACTATAAGAGTAAGCACCTGAATATCTTTGTTATTGTATTCAGAACCACTGCTCCTTGGACCAAGCAACATATAGCCAACAACTTTTCCCTTTACTTCAAGCGGCGCAATAATATCTATATTGTTTCGCCTAAGTCCTCGCTGCAACGCTGCATCTATATCTGTATCTTCTGATCGTTTGACTCCTTGCGACACTTGAATGAGTGACGCAAGCTCTTTTTCTTCATCTCGACTAAGTTCAATTGCCTGTTCCCCTATATGATGCTGCAGTGTTCCGTCAGTTGCATATATTTCAAAGTTGCAAAAACGTATCTTCATATCTCGGGCTATAGTTTCAGCTACCTGCGTCATTAGTCGTTCAAGTTCAACGGTTGAGACGAGCGTCTTATTTAATGAATTAAGTAATAGCTGAGGGTCATAGGCATCTTGGTAAAAAAGGCGATTGGATATTTTATCGAAAAAGGCCTTTACGGGACGATAGCTAATGGCCGTGATAACACTAATAAAGGCAAATATGAGGAGGCTGGTCATACTAATTTCCTGACCAAAAAACATCTTACCGATCAGAATACTGCCGCCAATAAAAATACTCGTTACAAACCCTATAGATATTGCGTAGGCAATAACTCGGGCAACGATAAAGCGAATATTAAATAGCTGGTAGAGAAAAATAGCCCGCGCAGATAAAAATATAAACAAAAGAAGCCCTGCATAGGATAGATTTGTAATAATTTCACTGTCCCCTCCGACAAATAAGGGATAGATGACATTTGAAAATATTAAGAAGAGTCCAGCGACTGATATACCCCATAAAAGACTTTTGTATCTTTCTTTATCTGACCCATTAGATTGGTGCACTAATCTTCCAAGCCAAACAAGCGTAGAAATGAAAATTACACCGATGAACATCCCGTAGTAGTTGAAGGCGGACTTATAGATAATTGAAAAATGCGGATCTGTACTGAAGCGCACTGCTTGTCCGGTTACTACTATCGCAATTGCTGAGGCGGCAAGCAGCGGAATAAGGATATAGGAAAAGAAACCAGTTCCCCGAAGCCCAGGTTTTTTAAGTGAAGTTACGAAATACCAGTAGGCAATAAGGAGCGGAACTGCCGAGAACAAGTCTGCGTACACTTCAAATTTAGCAACATCAGTAGATGCAGAAAGTTTAAAGTTAGCAGCCAAGGAATTAGCGAGCACCCAAAAAGAGGTGAAGAAGCTTAAAAGGAAAAAGAGTTTAGCAGTAGTATTTCTGCGATTACTGGCATAGACGAGCGCTCCCTGCATGAGAATAAAAGAAGTTACTAGCCCAATATATAAAACATAGAAAAACAGATGCATAGTTACGAATAAGTGTAAGCGTAAGCGTGATTGATTGCTAGTTTTTTATGAATGCTGCGTTTCATCTGGATGATTGATTGCCTTATATATGTTATAGCGAATTGCGACTGTTGCTGCGATATCCAGTCCGGCTAGCGCCAGACTTGGCGCAATCATAGCAGGTGGCAGCGCTTCAATAGCACCAATCCCAACAACCAGTCCACTACCGAGCGCTCCCACGCTATTGATGCCGAGTCCAGCCCTAAAGCCCCGATTCGAGTCAACTGGTTTGCCTAAAATTTCTTCCTTGATATATTTTTTAGAAAGAATGTCTTTAGTTAGCACTTTTTTTCCCTGGGACGCCGCCATGAGCCCAATCCCACCAACAAACATTCCCTCGGTGATTGCCAGCCCTACACCAACTTCTGGAAGCGCCTTAACAACAGCGTGTTCATGTGAGGCGAGTGCTGGGATCGAAACAACAGTACTGAGTGCCAAAGCACCGAGTGCTAATGAAAACCGATGGTTTTTTGCATATTCCTTTATTCGTGACGACGATTTTTCCATTAAAAGTATTTTTCCATTAAGTAATTTGATTTAGCAGCCTGCCGAATGGCCAGCGAGGCCATTTTACGAACGACTGGAATCCTTCGCGCACGTTCGGGCATTGGATTATCGAATATAGCCAGAACGCCATAATTCATCGATAGCTCATCCTGGTAGGCATCTCTATAGATATCGACAAATCTACAACCGGCTGAGTCGTAAATTTCCAGAAGTTTATCCTTCGGTACCATCTTACCATTTTTCTCTTTTTTCAGATTGAAATACTGTAGAGCATAGGCGTCTTTTTGTTCATCATTCAAATTCTGAAAATCTTGCCCCATTCGACGCGCCTCACTACGCATCCAGCGTCTAAGCCCAGGAACTCTGCTTTCAAAATATGCTAGGTTAAAGTCTCCATTAACGAGTTCAGAGAGAATACTGCCAAATAGCATGTTTTGAGCGAGTTCGGCTGAACCCCTTGGAATCATCGATAAGGAGACAATATACAGGTTTTTCCCATTTGGATCATAGGTGCCATTTAAAGTTCCATTATCTGTGCTATCTTCCCAAGAACGAAAATCCTCTGGATCCTCAGAAGTTGGACAACACGCGATAAACCCCACCATTTCACCATCTCGTTCGGCGACTTTGATATATTGCCCACCGACGAGTTTTATTCGATTGGTGAATTTTTCAGTAAGTTCTGCTCTTAATTCGTCTTCATTTTTATCGTAGCCCCCATACACAGAAGAAAAGGCTCGTAAATCTACCTCTACCATATTTGCCACGTCGCTCATCGCGGCGGAACGAGTAATAATTTGAGCACCTCTCTCACCGCCCGCTGATGCGAACTCGCTAGACTTTGACTGGTGGGAAAATTTTTTCCGTTCCATAGAGACTCTTTTGGTGTTTACGTATAAAAAAACACCTTAAATAGTCACTTATCCTGTAAATGCCCATTTAAGATGTTTTTAAAAAGAACGCTATGCTCTATGGCTACTTCAAAAATACCACTAATATGCTTATGTTGCAAGATTAGTATATGCGTATCCTAAGTATTATTTTTTTGCTACCCTTAAAGGATATGGAACCCCAGAAGATCACTATTATTGAAGATGACGCTGCAATTCGTGACATGTATGCCCTCAAGCTCAGCGCTCAGGGTTTTTTAGTAACGACAGCCAGTGATGGCGAAAGTGGCCTCGCACTTCTTGAAAACGAACGGCCGCATCTGGTACTACTTGATCTTAAGATGCCAAAGCTTCCAGGGAACGAAGTACTTAAGCGCCTGCGCGCCAAATCGTGGGGTGAAACTATTAAAGTTATCATTTTAACCAATATGAATAAGAGTGAGGGCACTTCAGATCTTCGTTTCTTGGGAGTTAATCGCTATATTCTAAAAGTACTGCATACCCCTTCGCAAGTTGTGGAAATAATTAAAGAGGTGCTCAACGAGTAATTTTGTTGTATCGTTATACATAGATAAAAGGATATTTTTATGAGTCATAAATTAGCAATCATAGAAGACGACCCCGCGATCTCTCAAATGTATCGAATGAAATTCGAGTCAGAAGGCTACAAAGTAGAGACTGCTGAAAATGGAAAAATAGGGCTCGATATGATCGAGAAGATGAAGCCAGATATGGTACTCCTTGATCTTATGATGCCCGAGATGAACGGTGATGAAATGCTTGAAATTATGCGAGCGACTGAATGGGGTAAAGATATTCCCGTCATTGTACTCACCAACATGGGCGAGCAAGAAATACCGGCCAAGATTGAAAAACTCGGCATTAATGCATTCGTTCTAAAAGCTGAAATGACACCAAAACAAGTTGAGGAACTTGTTAAAAAAGAAATATCAAAATAACCAATGAAAGTTGCGATTCTCGGTTTCGGTAAGCAGGGCTATTCATCCTACCACTATTTTAAAAATAGTGGTGCTGCTATCACTATTCATGATGCCAATATGGGCACTGAAGTACCTGACGGCACTACTTCAGTTCTGGGTGAACACTATTTAGAAAATCTAGATAATTATGATTTGCTCGTTCGCTCACCCGGCATACATCCAAATGAAATAGTGGCAAAAAATGGGCCTTCGATTCTTTCAAAAATAACCTCCAATACCAATGAATTTTTCAAGGTATGCCCAACGAAACATATTATTGGCGTAACGGGAACTAAGGGCAAAGGCACGACCACTTCCCTTATTGCAAAGCTGCTTGACGCAGATAACAAGACCGTCCATGTGGGCGGAAATATTGGAATACCCCCACTCGATTTACTCAATCAAAATATTCGAGAAAATGATTGGGTAGTCTTAGAGCTTGGCAACACGCAACTTATTGACCTGCGCTACTCTCCAGCTATTGCCGTTTGTCTTATGATCGTTCCAGAGCATTTAGATTGGCACACAGACCTTCAGGAATACTATGACTCTAAGAAAAATATATGTTCACATCAAACTGCAGATGATTTAGTGATTTATTATTCTAAAAACCCTGTTTCACATAGTGTCGCGGAAACCTCTGCTGGCAAAAAGATTCCGTATTTTGCGGCACCAGGCGCACGGGTCGAAAACGGCCAAATTTTAATTAATGAAACTACTGTTGTCTGCCCCGAATCAGCGATTTCGTTAATTGGAAAACATAATCAAGAAAATGTGTGTGCAGCCATAACGGCAGTATGGAATCTTATCGAAAACAAGCACCTCATAGAAACTGTCATACGAGATTTCAAAGGACTTCCCCATCGGCTTGAATATCTGAGACAAAAAGACGACAGAACTTTCTATAACGATTCTTTTGCTGCAACACCAGAAGCAGGTCTTGCAGCAATTGAAGCGATTGAAGGACCAAAAGTGATGATCATGGGTGGGTATGATCGGCAATTAAATCTCGATAGTCTTGTTGATGGCATAGTTAAGAATCAGGACTCGATTAGAAAGATTGTTCTTATGGGTCAGAGCGCAAAACGATTTTACGATGAGCTAGAGAAAAAAGGATTTAATAAAATGATTATTACTAAAGGAACTACTATGCCTGAAATTCTTCAAGAAGCTATCGAGCAGTCGGCTGCTAACGATACTATCGTGCTTTCGTCAGGCTTTCCTAGTTTTGATATGTTTAAAAACTTTGAAGACCGCGGTGAACAGTTCAAGGAAGCAGTAGGAAAATTATGAATCAAATAGAACAGTTTATTTTTGAATCCTATGCTTTCGATAAAAGTGCTAAAACACTTTCATTGCACTATTCTTTTGATGGCACAGTAAAATTTAAAGAGACGTACCACTTTCCCTTTGATTTTGTAGATTATTCAGATGAAGCACTCGACCAAGCATGTAAAACACTTTTTGTTATGGCAGGAATTTCGTACTACAAAGCCTACGCTCCCAAAAAAATTAGCTTTAATACGGACTTCCTTACTAAGGAGGATGCTGGATTCTTCAAGCGAACTTACAAAAAAGGTCTTGGTGAATTTTTCTATAACAATAACCTGGACCCGTCACTTGAATTAGATTTTGGAGATACTAGCACTACCACAGCAAGTACTGTTAAAAATACTGGGAGCGGATTACTTATAGCAATAGGCGGAGGCAAAGACTCACTTTTAAGCTACGAAATACTTTCCGGCACTAGTCATAAAATTGCCACATGGAGCGTCGGCCACGCCAAACAATTAAACCCACTCATTACGAAGATGGGTTCAAAGCATTTCACTATTGAAAGAACGATAGACCCTGCCTTGTTGGCATTAAATGAAACAGGCGTGTATAACGGACATATCCCAATCTCCGCATTGTTTGGTGCGATTGGCTCAGTACTCGCTGTAATAACGGGATACAGAGATGTAGTGGTCTCGAATGAAAATTCTGCAAATGAGCCCACACTTGTATACCAAGGTGTGCCAATAAACCACCAATATTCAAAATCGAGTGAATTTGAAAAAGATTACCAAGTCTATTTACGTAACCACTTTGATGATTCTCTACGCTACTATTCATTCCTTCGTCCTTTGAGCGAACTTTATATTGCTGACTTATTTAGTAAGATATGCTTTGGCAAATACCGTAGTGTTTTCAGCTCCTGCAATAGAGCTTTCACGCAGCACAACGATACGTTATTTTGGTGTGGTAAATGTGCAAAATGCGCATTCGTCTTTTTAATCCTCACCCCATTCATTCAAAAGAGTGAACTAGAGACATTGTTTGAAGGAAAAAACTTATTAGAGAACGAAGAGCTCTATCCAATGTACGAAAAAATACTTGGAATAGATGCAGATAAACCACTCGATTGTGTTGGTGAAATCGAAGAGTCACGGCACGCAATGAAAATTGCGCAGGGCATATATCCTCGTTGCAGTCGCTACGTCTTTGAACTTCGTCCTGGCTATGACTACAAGCAAATACATAGTGACGATATGCCAGTTGAGATTCGCGAAGTGCTTACTCAGTTTTTAGAAAAAGCTTGAGCCGATCGAATAACGTTATCGAAAAGAGCGCAAATTGTTAGAGGACCAACGCCACCAATGCGTGGCGTGATTGTGATATCGTCTCTCTCATATACTTCATCGGCAACATCACCAACCAGTTTTCCGCCTTCACTCGCAACTGCTGCGTCAACAATTACAGCCTTTTCTTTAATCATTGATGACGTTATGAGCCCAGGTTTACCAACGGCAGAAATCACTACATCAGCACCCAAAATTACTGACGCTGGATTTTTAGTATCTTCATCAACAACTTCAAGATCATAGTTTGCTGCTTCAAGCATTTTTTTAAGTGGCTGTCCGACGAGCCTTCCAAGTCCGACGAGGACAATGTGTTTGTCTTTAAGTTCAATGTTATAGCCCGCAAGAAGCCAGAGTATTGCCATAGGGGTGGCTGGTTCAAAAATAGAATGAGGCGAAAGCGCATCAACATCCTTTTTACCAGCAATTACTTCAACTACTTCGTCCGTTTTAGCACTATCAGGCAGCGGTAATTGAACAATAATACCGTGTACTGAAACATCTTCGTTCAGTTTTTTAATAGTACTGAGCGCATCGTTTTGTTCAACTTGATGCACCACGACTTCAACTCCAATATCCTCACCATATTTTTGCTTTAGAGAAATATATTTTGCGATAACAGGATTATCTGAACAGGAAACAATAGCAAGCTTTGGATACACTTTTTGGGATTGCTTTAAAGAGCGCACCTGGTAGGCTTGACGCTCTTTAATAAAGCCGGCTATTTCTGATCCATTGAGTAATTTCACTCTGGTATTGTAGCAGAAATTAAAATAACCCAGGTAAGCGTACGCTGTCCCTGGGTTATTACATTAACTAAAATTAAACTTTACTTTGTCGGCCGTAGTAACCACCAAGATACTTATCACTACCAAAGGCGAGCATCAGATATCCCACTACGGAGAAAATTAGTAGTCCAAAAATGGCGAACAAGACACTTTTGCCAAAATTCTTAGCAAGACCTAGTGCCATTAAAATTGCTACCACGAGGGAACCTACATAAGGAACAAATATTAAAAGCATCAACCAGCCATTGTAACCAGCGATTTCTAGAAATAAATAGTTGTTATAAAAAGGTATTAGCGCTTTCCAACCCTCTACTCCCGCCTTTTCAAAAATCTTCCAGCCAGCCACAGCCATAATAGCCCAAGCGACCAAAACTGTTACCAACATTGCAACTAGGAGTCCCACGAGCATACCGCCTGACGCGGTGCCTGCAGTAGTTGTAGTTGTTGTAGTTGTATATCCATCTAACATATAAATTCCCCTTATTTTTTAATTTGTTTATGCTTAAGAACTGATAATATCGTATCACATCTCGTCAAGGGGTGCTTGCAATTACAGAGGTAGTTTGCTAAAGTTTGTTAGTATATTTTATACACGGGCCAGTAGCTCAGCTGGTTAGAGCACCTGCCTCTTAAGCAGGGTGTCGTGGGTTCAAGTCCCACCTGGCCCTCCAGTACCGCTTATGCTTAAAACAGAGGTAATTTGCCTCTGTTTTTTTTGTTACAATATAACCATGACTAAAGAATTACATGTCGTTTTAGGTGGTTCAGGAGCTATAGGACAGGCAGTTATCAAAGCATTGCAAACTAAAAAGTTACAAGTTAGATCTGTTGAAAGGTCAAAAAAAGTTGAGGGCGTTGATACCGTTATGGCTGATCTGCTTGATACTGACCAAGCTATTAATGCTATAAAAGGAGCTAGCCATGTTTATCTATGCGTAGGGCTACCGTATCGTAGTGATGTATGGAAAAGCGACTGGCCAAAGTTGATTAAGTCGGTAATTAATGCCTGTTCGAAGAACAATGCTAAGCTGATATTTTTTGACAATATATACATGTACGGTCCTGCCCCACTTTCCGATCCTTTTGATGAAAATTCCCCCCAACACCCAACCACCAATAAGGGTAAGGCTCGTAAACAAACTACAGATTTGCTTCTAGAGGCTCATAAGTCAGGTAAAGTTATAGCATTAATTGGAAGGTCAGCCGATTTCTATGGTCCGAATGCTGTAAATAGTCCTTTTTACATTAGTTTTATTGAGCGTATGAACAAAGGCAAGAACCCACAGGTACTTGCTAAAAAAGGTATGCCACATACTTATGCTTACTCTTTGGATAATGGGCGTGCGCTCGTTGAACTAGCACTAGATGATTCTGCCTATGGTCAAGTTTGGCATTTGCCAGTCGGTAAACCAATTACCATAGACGATGCTTTGACTATGATGAACAAAATCATTGGGACACATTTCAAAGCCTCGTATATGCCGAGATCAATACTAGGGTTACTATCCATAATGGTTCCTCCTGTGAAGGAGGTTAAAGAAATGCTATACCAATTCGATAACCCTTATGTGATGTCAGATAAGAAATTCAAAAACAAATATCCGAATTTCCGTACTACTTCATACCAAGACGGTTTTAAGGCAATGATTGATAGCTTTAAAAATGGCGCAACCCACAAAAGTAACCTTTAGTCTCGTAATGCACTAGTTACAGACTTATTTTTACGTAGCATAGTTGCAATAGCATCTACGGTGGCCCTCCATTGTATCTATGCACAAAACAGAGATTAAATATCTCTGTTTTTTTGATTTATTAGTTACTTAATTTTTCCAATCTTTTGTCAGGAACTATCCAAATAACTACATTTAACGTAAATATGAAATACGTTATATAAACGTTTATAAACGCACAGATGAATGCAAGTAAATATAGAGCAAATGACATAATCTCTTTTTTGCTGCTCAAAATAGCATTTCGTAAATCATTGCCAGGGTTAGTTTTAATAATTACCTTGGTCAGAATAAAATAGGCAGTTCCACTCATTAGCGCTACAAAACTGTACAAAATTACAGGCCATTTTTGGTTAATGTTTTGGCCAAACCAAGCTGTCACGATTGGAATTAAGGAAAGCCAAAACAGTAGATACATATTGGCCCACATCACTGCTGAAGTTACGTATTTCGTTGCTTTCAATAGATGATGATGATTGTTCCAAAATATCGCAAGTGTAATGAAACTGAGTGAATACGCAAATAGAAGCGGCACATTGGACTTCCAGGCTTCAATTGATGCACCTTCTGGTGCTTTGATATCCAAAACCATTATCGTAATTATGATGGCGATAACACCATCGCTAAAAGCTTCGATGCGATGAGGGCTTTTAGCAGATTGGTGTTTTGACTTTAACTCAGTCATTTTAGAAATATCTAGGCTTACTAGTAACCTTCCACAAATACAACATTTGAAAAGTCGGTTAATTCATTGATTCTAAGATTTTTATATGGTTCGTACTCTTTGGAGTCATACCAGGCGTCAGCTATTTCCTTACTTGGAAACTCTAAAATTGCCGCCCAGTTTCCATTAAAATCACCCTCTTTAGTAATAGGAGTAAATGATCCAGCAAGCATCTTTACTTTAAATTGTTCTAAAATTGGAAAAACATACTGTGCATATCTTTCCATAAAATCATTTTGGTCTTTAATGTTAATTTGTACCATTGCGTAATATGGTTTCTTTTCTACTGACATTTGTTGAACCCTTTCATTTTTATCGTTACATAAGCAGTCTAAGTTACTAACTTGCATTTTGCAAGTTACTTTGTTAATCTACAGACATACGAATAATAAAGTTTTAATGAAAAGGACATTTGAAATAATGAAAGAAAAAGTACTTGTCACTGGAATTAGCGGATACATTGGTCAGCACATAGCTGAAGAATTATTGAAACAAGGCTACTCTGTCGTCGGAACAGTACGCTCACTGAATAAAGCAATGTCCACAAAAGCTTCACTGGCAAGTGTTGTTTCTATAAAAAAACTCGATTTCGCAGAAGCTGACCTATTGTCAGATAAGGGTTGGGACAAGGCAATGCACGGCTGCACATTTGTTTTACATGTTGCAAGTCCATTTGTTTTAGCTGAACCAAAGAATGAAGGTGATCTTATTGATCCAGCCGTTGAAGGAACAAAACGAGTTATAGCTGCTGCTAAGCGAGCTGGCGTGAAACGACTTGTCATTACGTCATCTATCTTCTCTATAATAGGAGGAAAAGAAAGCGGAACATGCAGCCCTGAAGATTGGTCGGATACTAATAAAAATATAGGTGCATATGCAAAGAGTAAAACGCTCGGTGAACGTGCTGCATGGGAAGCAGCTAAAGGAAGCCAATTGGAAATAGTAGCTATACTTCCAGGCGCAGTTTTTGGGCCTCCTATTAGTGGAAAAGCGGAAGGTCAAAGTGCTGCAATGATTCAAACAATGATAAATGGTAAGATGCCGATGATTCCAGATATTGCAATGGGTATGGTAGATGTACGTGATGTTGCACGACTTCAAGTAAAAGCACTCACAGCTAAAGAAGCTACAGGTAAAAGATTTATAGCTGCTAGCTCGGAGCCTGTATCTTTAATGCATCTTGCCAAGGTACTTAAAGATGCTGGATTTACAAAAGTACCGACACGTAAAGCTCCGACTATTATGGTCAAAATAATGGGTATGTTTGACCGAGAAGCGCGAGGTTCAGCGCCAATACTAGGTAAAAAAGTAACTTTAAAGAATCAAGAAACTTTCGATATACTAGAATGGAAGCCTACTCCGATAGAAAAATCTATTGTTGATATGGCCAATGCAATAGCAAATTAAAGGACAAGTGTGGTTAAGGTTACCAAATCCAAATCAGATAAACAGGTAGATTGGCGATCAGTCTGTCCTGTTAGTTCCGCACTCGATATTTTAGGTGACAAGTGGTCTTTACTTATAATTCGTGATCTTCTGACAAAAGGCCCTCTTACCTATTCAGATTTCCGTGAATCTGATGAGCATATAGCTACTAACATTCTTGCTGATAGGTTACATTTGCTAACATGCCTCAATATAATTGAAAGATCAGATGCCGAAGGAATAGCTCGGAATAATGCATATAAGCTAACGAAAAGCGGAGAAGCATTAAAGCCAACATTATTTGAACTTGCGAAATGGTCGCAAGATAATTTGAAAGTTTATAATCCAAATATTGAAGACATCGTATAATCTTTTGATCTAAATACAGTTGCAATAGTGTCTACCGTGGCCCTCCATTTGAAATAACAGATACAATTCAGTTTCTCTCAAAGACTCTCAATTTTGGGAGTCTTTTTATATCTGTTAAGAAGTTTTAGTCCAATTTGGTATTATGAAACAATGAAGAGATACGGAATAGCAACCCTTTTTGAGACCTATCCAGACGGCTACGAATTTACAGAAGCGAATACACCACTCCACTTGACACATGTCGATGTAATCAACATAGACCTTGAGCCTGATACTTTTGTTAATAGCCTGTCCCAATTTGTGCAAGATAAACATTCTTTCGACATTATGCCGACGGCAGATACTTTCTTTGGCCCAAATAAAGATATTCCAGTCACTGTCATCAAGCTAGATGAAGCATTAAAATCATTTCACGAAGGCTTGATTAGTTTTCTAGAATCAAAAGGCGCAACTTTTGATAATCCGCATTTTCTGAAAGAGGGCTATCGCCCACATATATCCGCCTATGGGGCCCGCCGTGTTGTACTGGGTAAACCGATTTCAGTTAAAAGCATATCGATTGGTCATAAGCGAACTGACATCGAAAATCCACCCAACAGAATCATCGCAACCATCCTCTTACCCTAACGAGCATGCAGCCAAATACATCGTTAGTTCTTTTTGAATTTCAGTTGTAATAGTGCGAATGATAGCCCTCTAACCATAAGCAGAATATATTTGCATATTTATTATAACATTGTTATAATTTTTGTATGATACATAGCACTCAAAAAATTATTAGAATCGGGTCTAGTGGCGGCGTTACTATTCCAGCTAAAGAGTTGAAGCGTCAGAATATTAAATTTGGCGATGAAGTTGAAGTAACTATCAAGCCCTTACCTGCTCACAGCAATGAAGACCAAAAGGTTATTGATGCCGCTAAATCAATTCTTAGCGAATACAGGCAAGATTTTGTGAACCTCGCGAAAAGATGAACTTCCTTACGCTAGATCAGATTGTACAGATTCACGTATTAGTTGTACGCGAAACTGGCGGATCAACAGGAATACGCGATTTAGGACCACTCGAATCAGTGATCGGCACACAAAACCAGTATGTTTTTGGCAAAGAAACCTATACGGACCCGATGCAAAAAGCAGCCGCCCTGATTTGCGGCATCATTGGTGATCATCCTTTCGTGGAGGGCAGCAAGCGGACTGCACTACTTGCAGCCTTGACTTTCCTCAAAATAAACGGAGTTAATCTTATGATCTCCCAAGGTGATTTAGAAAACTTTGCAGTTCAGGTGACTATAGACAAGTTAGATGTAACTTCAATAGCTAATTGGCTCGAGAAGCACAAAAAATAGTTGCTATAGCGTCTATCCTGGCCTTCCAAAAAGGTAATAAATTGCCCCTTTTACCCTTGCATAACTTATGAACCAAAGTAAATTATTGATTTCTGTCTGGTAGGACAAGGCTAAAATAAAGAATTGCGTCGTTGCCTGTTGACTGTTTCTTGCCATAATCTTTAACACCGCAATAAAGAGCTACAGACGTTTGCCGATTAACGGTAAGTGTTAACGACTTATTGCCACTTTGTCCTATAAGGTAATCGGATTTTGGATTGAATTGCTCATTTCCATAGGGTCTAATATACGTACTAGTATTATCCTTTTCTGGAAGACCCTTTAATTGGTTTATAAATGTTGTGTTTGGCACCAATTTATAACCTTCCTTGGCCACTAAAGCCATTACTTTATCTGTAAGTCCTGGTGTATTTGGTACGCTGTAGTAAACTTGATACCAAGGAGTTTTATTATCTATACCGTACCCACTATCTCCATTGTCGCAAAGTTTAATTCCGCCAATTTCTTGGATTTGTTTAGCTATGGGTTTGAAGTCGTTTGCGGCCTGATTACCAATATGCCAACCCCCTAGGGCATTAATTAGCAAGACAAGCCAAAGCAAAGGTACGCTCAGTAAAGCTCCTATAACTATACCTGCAATAGCTAAACCCTTACCACGTTGTGCATTTTTTCGGATTTTTCGCCAAGCCACAATTGAGGTAACAAATCCAACCGGTGCTACAAAAATTGCCAGCAAGAAACCGCTTATAGCTAATTTTGACATTGGCTGTTGGTTTTGTTGGTCCATTCCTTTTATGCTATCACCGTACTGTCAATTTGCATATTATTTGTGCTCGCTCATATAGTTACTGTAGGCGCAGTATGATTCTTCTTCTTTGAGGAGGTTTTTGCTATAATCAGCCCATGAAGAAACCTCAGTACCCGCCAGTTGTGGTAGTTGATGAAAGCGATAACGAAATAGGAACTGCTCCACTTTCTGAAGTTTGGAGGAAGGGCTTTTATCACCGAATCGTTTCTATTTATGTTTTTGATGAAAATAAGCGAATCCTCTTACAGCGCAGGAGTTCACAAGTTAAAATGTACCCAAACTTTTGGGATCAAGCTGCAGGTGGGCACGTTGATGAAGGATCTACTTATGACGAGGCTGCGTTAAATGAACTTGCTGAGGAACTTGGTATATTCAATATCCCTCTACAACAAATGGGTACGTTTCGGACTAATAATATATTAAGCGATGGCAGAATTATCAATCAGTTCGAGCGGGTTTACCTTGTAACGGTTTCTCATCTCAAAAAACTGAAGATTAATACCAATGAAGTTATGGAAGTTAAGTGGTTTAGTCCTGAAGAAATTAAGGATCTTGTCTTACATCATTCCGAAGAATTAACTCCAGGTCTATTGATCGGTTTACATCAATTCTTTCCTGAAATTACACCAAAAAACACTAACAGCTAAATCGTTGACTTAGCATTTAATTTATATCTAATACAAGTGCCTATTGTACTTTTAAATTAAACATATTTGCTCATAAGAATATTCAGTGGCCAACATTAGTACCCATTCTTAAGATTCACCTTAATGGAACGTCTTTATTTGCTATGATTATCCTATGAATAATTTATCGCTTTCAGTTGCTCAAAAAGCTGACTTGAAAATAATAGCTACCATTCTTACGGAAGCTACAAATTATAAACTTGATCGCAATGATATGATTTGGGGTAAAGAAAGCTGGACTAAAACAGAAGTATTAGACATGATGCGCCAAAGTACGGTATTCGTTGCAAAAAGAAATGAAGAAATAGTTGGAACTGTTTCGCTCAAATGGGAAGATAAAAGAATTTGGGGGGAACAACCGCCTACTGCTGGATACGTACACCGATTAGCCGTAAAAGATACCTTTCATGGAAAAAATATAGGAAAGCAAATTATTGATGAGCTAGCTAAATATGTACTCGAAAATGGACGTTCAATTTTACGACTAGACTGCGAAGCAAATAATTTCTCACTGTGCAAGTACTATGAAAAACTTGGATTCAACAAAGTTGGCACAATGCAGATCAAAACAAACAATTATACTGCCGCGTTGTACGAACGACTTATTTAGCGCTAGAATAATAATCACTTTCTTAAAAAACTTTATATAGTATACAAAATATTAACTCTGGTTATATACATTTGAAAACAAAGATTATATTTCAGATATAATTTGATCTATCATCGCATCGCTAGATTGCGTAGCATCAATAAAAATAAAACCTAGCTTTACATAGTTACGGTTCAATTCATCATAACTATTGAGGGTTTCATCTATTTCATGGATCTGTGAGCCCCAGTTATCTCCTGTTCTCAATGCAAGTCTTTTTCTTAAAATATTTGCATCCACATAAAGGGTAAACTTTTTATCAAATAAACTAAGCAGCTCTTGCTCATTAGATATTGAACCACATAAAAAAACATCGCTGTCTTTAGCCTTTATGGCTAATTTTTCAATATCTTTCTTTTGCACATTCCATGAATGCGCTTCAAGAAATTCTGGAGTGCGTTGCTCTTTCTTTACCGATGACTTAGGGTGGACATAACCTGTTTCAATATTTGTCCATTTAGCAAAACCATCTTCGTCAACATCATAAGTAATGAAGCCTCTTTGTTTAAGCGCTCTACAAATCGTAGTCTTTCCTGTTCCCGCAGCGCCTGTAATGAAATATAAAGCCATTACCACGAAGTATAGCAAAAAATCATTCTTTAATTTTTGATATAGTAAGTTCATGTACGATAAACAAAATAAGACATTAATTACTGATCAAAAACTATTACAGAATGAGGGCGAACGACTGCTTGCCCACACAAAATTACTCGAAGTACTTAAACCATTTGGCGAGCTTCTTATTGGGGGCAGTTACGCCTACGGAACGATGGTTGATCGTGACATCGATATCCATGTTATTCATGAAAATGGAAAGCTAGATAGAAACTATCGAAATAAAGTTATCCAAGCACTTCTGGAAATACCAGATATAGGTAAATTAAATATTGTAGATTTGGTTAATTTTTCTTACGGTAAAACAAAGAAAGCAACCGGCATCTGGCTCGGCTTGGTAATTATTTTTGAAAAATCATCATGGAATATAGATATATGGCTCTTTGATAAAGAGAACATGAATAAAAACTTAGACGTGTACAGCAAAATGATGCAGATAGATGATGCTACTCGATTAACAATTTTGGCTATTAAAAATTACTGTTTTTTGAACGGCCTAAAGCAAAAAGGTATTACATCCGTAGATATCTATAATGCCGTTATTGATGATGGCATCCGATCAGTGAGCGACTATCTCGCTAGTCGGAGTCTAACGTAAATCTAAAGTTCTGGAAATACCAGATATAGGTAAATTAAATATTGTAGATTTGGTTAATTTTTTGCATTTCGATATACTGAGCCTATGAAAAACACCTTACCAGAAATTCGAATTAAAGACGCTTGGTTATTGCGTGAACATGCATCAAGACACTTGCACGAACTATGGGGCAAAGACAAAACACTAGCTGATGATGATTGGGATGATTGGATGGAAAAAAAAGTTGCTGATTATCGCAAAGCGTGGAAGCCGTTTGAAAAGCAAATACTAACTTCTATGACCGACCTGCTTGATTTATCATTCAGGCAAAACATTATAGATGTATATATCGCTCCTTGGTTTAAAGCATTTAGCGATCCTTTGGTAATTGGTGTTACGAAAGAACCGGATCAATTTGTTGATATTCTTACCCACGAGCTATTACATCGTCTTTTGACCGACAATACTACGATACCATACGAAACGAAGATACTAGTTGAGTGGCAAAAGCTGTTTGGCAAAGAACATACCTTTACTACTGTGGTTCATATACCAGTCCACGCAGTACACAAAGCAATTTATCTTGATGTACTCAATGCACCTGAACGCTTAGAAAGAGATATTGCTGGCATTAAAAAATACAAAGCCACTGATTACATAAATGCTTGGGATTATGTGGATAAGCACGGCTATTTGGAAATAATAGAAAAACTTAGAGCCTCATACAAAAAACTTCAAGCTGAACAGTAGGAGATATTTGCTTAAACTACTTCTTGGAGGGAGTTTTTTGCTATTATTTAATCATGAAAAGAGTAACTTCATCTGGTGGGTTTGTGCAAAAAGCCAATAAAGTTTTGTTAATTAAACTAGATAGTGCTAAATATTCCCTTCCTAAAGGACATGTGGAAAAGGATGAGACTTTTGAGCAGACTGCCCTTAGAGAAGTCGAGGAAGAAACGGGAGTTAAAGCACAAATAATTCGCTATCTTGGCGACTACACCAGGCTCTCCGACGAGAACGATGGCTCAACAGTTGTAAAAACGATAAAAATTTATTTATTGAAACAAATCGGCTACACCGAAAAAGTACATGATGAAAAAAGTGAGTGGGTAGACATTCACGATGCAATAAATAATATGCACTTTGAGCAAGAAGTTTATTTCTTGAATCAAATACTATCGTCTTAAACACTAGAAGGATACCGTCAAAGCATTCTAAAAATAAGTTGTTTTATAGCGTTTTTAGAAAATGACCAAACTCAAGCGGAGAATCAACGGTACGCACACTTTCCGGCTGTGAAAGATAGGGTAAAATTGCTGCACGCGTTTCTGACGGGCCGACAAGCACAACTACACCCGCACCTATATCAAGCATCTCAACATCATTAATCGCATTGCCTGCAATGAGCAAATTATCCTTAGGAATCTTAAGGTGTCTCGCCACATAATCAACGGCAAGTCCCTTGTTCGTATTATTTTTAACAAATTCCATATTGCTATCCTGAAATATCACATTTGTGTCAGTCCTAGTAAAAGCAAGCTTCAGGTTTTCAACCTTAATAAAATCCTTAAGTCGCAAAGTCACATTAGTGAGTTTTTCATTTAAGAGTCGTTCCTCTAGCTCGCCTATAGACGAAGTGAAGACATCAGCGTAATGCCCTCTTTTTTCAGTCTCTTCCTGTACGTGACGTTCGTCAGCTACCCATACTTGGACTTTACGAGAAACATCTGAAGGATTGAACCATGCAAGCCGGAAAAGATCTATGTTAGAACGAGTAAAATCAGTTATATGATCTATCTCCCTATCGTTAAAGTATTCACCGAAATGTATTTTTCCTTCCCGGTCAACAATCTTCGTGCCATGCTCAACGATGATTAAGGCCTCAGGAGAGATTACTGTATCAAAAGCTTCTCCCAGTGCTTCTTTGAGCCTTGTATACCCCCTACCTGTAGATACGGTCGTTATGTAACCTTTTTTATGTAAGTGTTCTATTCCCTCTATTACACTTTTAGGCACAATCCCTTTTTCAGCGATTGTTCCATCTATATCAAAGAGTGCTAATTTTGTTTTTATGCTCATGTATATATAGTACAAACATCAGTGAATAAAATCTAACGATTCGCAATAACCTTAATCAATTTGCTATAGTCATTATATGAAAGAAATCGTGACCCTTGTTTTAATTGCTCTCTCGATTGGCCTTGATAACTTTGCTACTTCAATTGCTATTGGCTTAAGTGGGATCAAGCAACAAGACAAAATAAAAATAGCCGTGACGTTTGGGGTATTTGAAACCCTTATGCCCATCATTGGCTTACTGGCAGGCAGGCAGGCGACAAGTTTTCTCGGAAATAAAACTCACATACTAGGAGCAACCCTGCTTGTCCTTACGGGGCTCTACATCCTTATTGAGGGAATAAGGAAAACAAATACTCACGAAACAGTGGTGGCAACAAAAGGAATTGGAAGACTTCTTTTAGCGGGCCTAGCTATCAGCATAGATAATCTTATCGTCGGATTTAGCATTGGTACTAAAAATTTATCTATACCACTTGCAATTATAATTATTGGAATAATGAGTGTTAGCCTAGCAATCGCGGGCATGGAAATTGGTAAACGATTAAGCAAAAAAACTGAAGGATCAAGCGAGTATCTCAGTGGCATTATCTTAATTGTTCTTGGCCTACTTATTGGCTTTGGTATTCTTTAACTTAGACCTTTTTTGGTTTCTTTCTCGGTACAACAATTAGTAGCGTGAACGCTATATTTATAAGCGTCACATAAAGTGCAAAACTATAATTTACAAATTCCCAATTCTTCACGGTGAGTACTGTGATGAGTGAACTTACGATTGCAAAAAAATACGTTCTCCACGATTCAGTCGCAGGATCCGTATAGCATTTGGTAAGTGTTGGGATAGAAGCGAAGAAATCCGTAAATATACCCAGCCACAGAGCAGCCAAAGGATGGTGAGCAAATAACAGCAGTCCTATGCCGGTGAGCGAGATCACACCGCAAAGATAATCAAAATTTGTTAATTTCCAGTAACTTTTTTTATCCCTAAATGAAACAATGAAAATACCAAGCGGTAAGATTACCTGCATTGCGGTATAGAGCACCTGGATGCCGCCGTTAAGCTGACGTTGCGAAGCAAGCGTCACAAGGGCTGCGAGTGCCCAGAGCGACCATGAAACTCGGTTTGGCCTTGTCTTACCTTTCCAGGTATCAATGATATAGCCACCGTAGCCAATAACGGCAAAGAACAAGGACAAATAAATAAAGTTTTGGTTTATCATATAATCTTTTTTAATTGTAACAATAAGTAAAGAGACTTTCCCATAGTATAGTAACTCGCTTTTGTTACTATAGATATATGCTCAAAAAACTAGCCAAACAAACTTTAGCGAAACTATCTCCCAATAATTACAAGACACTTAATTGGATTGAAATAAATAAAGATAAGACACTTCATAACATTGAGATAGCAAAGTCTTTTTCAGGCCAAAAAAATATCATCGCTGTTCTTAAGGCAAATGCCTACGGTCATGGCATTGTTGCGCTTTCAAAAATTTTAAATGAATCAGACTGTAGTTTCATTGCAGTCGATGGCTATTTTGAAGCATCTAAAATTCTTGATATAACGAATCATAAAATTCTTGTGATGGGCTATGTCTTGAAGGAGAATATCCATTTACTTAACACTATGCGCTGTTCTTATGTCGTTCAAGATGAGGCAACCCTTGTAGCTCTTGGTGAAACAGGTAAACGTGTCAATATTCATGTTGAGCTTAACACCGGAATGAATCGTCTTGGACTAAGCGAAGCTGAACTCGATACGTATCTTTTAACCCTGAAACGGTTCCCCAACCTTCATCTTGAAGGCATCATGTCGCATCTTGCTGATGCAGATAATGAAGATGACCACTACACTGCAGGTCAAGTAAAACTCTTTGATGCAATGGTAGAAAAAATTCTAACAAATGACTTCACACCTGCATATATTCATCTTGGTCAAACAGCAGGAGGTATCAAAGAGAAAAGCATCTACACCAACACTATGCGGCTCGGTATCGGCTTATACGGGTTGAATCCACTTACCAAAAAAGATCCATCTTTTTATGCATTAGACTCCTTAGAACCAATTTTGGAGTTTAAAACTACAATCATTAAAATCATAGATCTTAAAAAGGGAGAGAAGATTAGTTACGGGGGCACATACACGACGACCAAAAATTCCACCATTGCAGTTGTGCCCATCGGCTATTACGAGGGAGTGCCAAGGGCGCTCAGTAATAGCGGCTTTTTATCTGACGGCAAAAAAACATTTCCGATTCGCGGCCGCGTTTGTATGAATCATTGCATGATTGACGTCACTGGAGAAGATTACAAGGTTGGCGATACGCTCACCTTCGTATCTAGTGACAAAACAATGCCAACTTCTGTCGAGCAGATATGTCTAAAAAATAAGTTATTTAATTACTCTTTTGTTACTGGCTTTTCCGAGAGCCTCAGAAGAATTATTATTTAGACGCTTTAAAAGATCTAATATCTACAAGTAATTTTTCTGCATCATCAGTTGCAATTTCAATCATATCTTCTAAATGAGCTAGCTTTGCATAGAGTAGAAAATCGAGATGTTCTAGATTTTTTAGATTATCACTAAATTGTTCCATCGTCTTCCGTCCGTATGAATTGTCCACCCCAATAATATCCACCGTTATAATGCGTTAAAGCACCTTTTCTACGCTCTTTAGGAATAGTTTTATAAAACGACAGCTTTTGCTGTAAGTCTTCATCGTATTCATCGCCCTGCTCGACGCCTACAAACAGTTGCAGGATATTTTTAGAAAATCCCCTGATTATAAATTCATGATCACGAAGATTGACTACTGTGTATTTGGCTTTATTTAGTGCCGTATCCATTTCTCTTTGTGATGCATCGTGCGATAAACCATCAATTGCTTTCTTTTTCATATCTTGCGCAACTAATGGATACCATTCGACGTTGATTGTTTCATCAGCTGCACAGCTCTCGATAACGGAGAGATACTGCTGGTATTCTTCTTCAAGATGAGGAAAATTATATTGTTTCATTATAGTAATTATAGAAGTAAAGTTAAAAGCTGCAAGCTTGAGCACTGTTAGATTAATTAAAATAGTGTATAAATAGTATATGGAAAAGCATGACATTCTTCAGGACGATACTAAAGTCGATAAAATTATAGATAACGAGTGGGAAGATTTTTCAGACGTAGAATTACCGGAAATACCGCCTAATATTATTTTGGGCCAAGAATAATTCTTTACTTACTTGGAGCGCTGTTCCAGTTTTGCCCAAGTATAACGACGAAGTCAGCACTGGCATAGTTTTGTGCCTCTTTTGCCTGAGTAGACTTATCTGATAGTTGAACAACTGAACCGGGGAAATAGTTCTTGAGCCCTGCGAGGGTGGCAGGTTTTTTGCCGTCGGACATATCGACAATCATAGTACCGCTGTATTTACTTCCAGCGCTCCCTACATTAGCTACTGTGTATCCTGCTGCAGTAATCTTGTCTCCTTCAACTGATGCAATCCCCGTCTTATCACTTCCGTTTAGAATTACTACATTCGCCCCTTCTCTTACAACTGGATTTTTTGAAGTAAGTTGCTCGTAGTATTGAGTAAGTGCAGTGAAGTTATCGACACCTAAGGATGGGACGAGTGCATCCTGGCCTGACGCAGGATCAACACGTCCTTTAAGTAGCGGATTATCTCCAGTATAGCTAAAGCCTTCGGACTGAATGGTATTCAGGTCAATCGGCTTAGTAATTTGCGCAAGTCGGAGCACATTATTAAGCGTCATATCAGTTTTTACATTATTGCTAAATGCGCTGAAGAGGTTTGTTATTTTAATCGGGTTAGTGACTACACCAGTACTTTTTGCTTTTTTTGCTAACGCAACTAACATCAATCTTTGGTTTTGGGTGCGGGCAAAGTCACTTAACTCGTAGCCGTACGAACCGTAGGCATCGCCTCGTGCTCGGGCAAGATCAAGCGCCTGTTGACCATTTAAGGTATGCCAGCCATTAGATAACTTAACGAGTGGACCGTTTGTCGTAAAATCTATGCTCGGATCATATAGGCCACGTGGATCAGAGCTTTGAATATTTACTGGAATCCCGCCGACTGCATTAGCTGCATCGCGAAGCGCGGCATAATCAACTAATACATAATAATTAATAGGAATCCCAAGCTGTGTTTGGATAATTTGTTCTAGCTGTCCCATGCCGTTGGACGGATAACCAGGAGAGCTAAAATCAGAAACTGTTATAGCAGCGTTAATTTTTTGATGTCCCATAGTTGGAATGTTCACCCAAAGATCGCGCGGGATACTAAGCATGAACGCATTATGCGTCGTCGTATCAATACTCACAATCATAATAGAATCAGTTAAATTACCGCCATTGTGCCCAACATCATCAGCTGAATTACCGGCCAAAAGAATATTGACACGACCTGACGACTCACCTTTAAGTGGTTGAGTATTTAAAAATGCTGAGGCATCTGAAAAAAGATTACCATGCAGCACTTTATCGAGCTTTGAAAGTAAATTTGCTCCAAAAACCGCCACTATAACTCCAAGGATTAAAAGAATTGAAAGGATAGTCGATACTACCTTTTTCTTTCGCGACCATTTCTTTTTTTCTTTTTTTTCCTTCTTTTCTCTTTTAGTCTTTTTTATGGGTAAAATCGAGGGTTTCTTGGTACCATCTTTTTCATCTAAATAAGCAGGAAGAGACCTATTGACGAGTGAAGGCTCATTTAAGTTGATCTTTCCCATTGGCTTTTTCTCAATAGGAAGAGGTTTGGGCAATTCCTTTGCAGGCCTTGGCATACTTGGTTGAGACGTAGTAAGTTTTGGCTTAGCTGTCTGTGCGCCTCGGTAACGAGATCGGATATCTTCTATATTTCTACGTGGTTTTTGATTACTATCCATGAACACCTTATTATACTAGATTTTCGACCCTAAGGCATTTTAAAATTTACATAAATCATTGTCTGAGAGGTTTCAAAAAACAGCTTTCACTCCCTACTATTATTGTTAATCTGAAAATACGATGACACTTTTTTTGCTATACTATCTTTACATGAGTTGGTTTCGCCCTACAACAGCACTAGATAAAATTTTTGAGGTTGGGCTTTTACTTAAGGGTATTAACGGCACACTTGAGCTGCTCGGCGGCTTTCTGTTACTGTTCCTAACACCTGAACGTCTCCAGCATTACCTTCACGCAATTACACAGGAAACTGTTTCCGGTGAAAAGCCATCTAAAATTCTTGAATTACTATTTCACTCAATAGATACCCTCAGCACGGGGAGTCGAGTTTTTCTCATCGTCTATTTGTGGGTGCATGCAGCCATAAAACTGATTGCTGTTATTGGTATTTTGAAAAATAAGCTCTGGGCCTACCCTTTCTCACTTATTACGCTCGGGGTTCTCACTCTTTTTCAAGTAATTAGTATTATCCATAAAGTCAGCCTTGGCATGATTGTCCTCACCGTCTTTGATATTTTTATTCTGTGGCTTATTTGGCGAGAATACGGAAAAGCAAAAATTGAGTTTGGCGCTAAATTACAAAAAACAGAAGACTAATTACATCTGTTGTAGTATAATCATTTAAGTATTTTTAAGGGAAAAATATGCACCCGTAGCTCAGCGGATTAGAGCATCTGTCTTCGGAACAGAGGGTCGGCGGTTCGAATCCGTCCGGGTGTACCATTCTAGACGTAAAGCGTCTAATAGGTCAGTTTTCATCTGTTGAGACATTGTTCTAACCTGTTCAAGTTGTTCAACAAAGCGTTTTGTATTATCACGAAGTGGCATAAGCCACTCGTTAGGTGTTATTTGTAGTTTTCCGTCTAATAAGACTGGGTTCTGACCAATAGCTAACAGTATTTCCTTTTTATCAACAATGTCACCGTTTACGAACTTAGCGTTAGGGGTCAAAAGTCAGGAAAAAAATTTATGGGGTCTTGGTAATCACTTGAGATGCAATTTAGGTGAACGGGTTTTAGCATCCTCTGTGGGCTATTTGGAGCGTGTTATACGCGTTCTTTGAACGAAGTTGAGAATACTCAGCTTTACATTGGACTGCTTAGTTACGGAGTTGGAGCCTTACCTAACTCCGCTGGCTGCTCAGCCTCCATTTTGCACTGAAAATGTTGTATACTTACCTTAAGTATAAGTAAAACAAAAAATGAGTGAACAATACCACACCATACCACCAGAGGCTCAGCAACATTTAGAGCAAATATCCCACGACCCGACACGCCAGCACGTTGCCGACCATATTCAAAAGCTGCACCTAGTAGACAATTTACACGAACAACAGCAACCTGCACAAGAAGGTCTAGAAGCTGAATTTTCTCCGACTTTTGCCGATGACAGTGAGCGAGTAAAACATCATATGAGTTCGATTGCAGAACAAGCATCTGCAGCCCATGCCGAGTTATCGGCAAGCCAAGGAGCTGAAGTAAGCACTGCGGACATTTGGGGTCGTGTACTTGAGCGACAACTTACAGCCGCAACGGAAGCGAAAGAAAGGGGCGATAAGGAAGCAACGACCAACTCACTTGTAGACTATCTAATCACTACCGAATTAACACAATCAGGCAGTGGGGAAAAAGCCTCCAAGGTGTTGGATGAGACTATAGCTCGCGGACTTGCAACCGAGTTAATAGATGCAGCTCGCCAAAGTTATGGCTTAGTTCACCTTGAAGCTGGCGGTTCTTCTTTTGGTGAATTTGATGATTTGATGGGTCATTCTTCACGGCGAGTCGAAGTGACAAGCATAGCTCATACCATTGAAACAGTTAAGCCACAGCTTGAAATCGTCACCGATAGAACTGTTTCGGTGGACCCTGCCGACCCAGCTTTAGGTGAAAAGCTAGTAGCTGAAGCAGTTCAGGAGCGTGTCGAACAATTATCATTAGAGGGAGCAGCGGCTACTGCCAAAGGTGTAGCTTTATCTGAGCAATATGACGAAGATCGCAAGCCCGACACCATAGACCACCTGACTACGCAAGCCTTGCGGGTGCTGCCCGAGAGAACGCGGGAACATCAGGACAAGGCAGAACCGTTAATGCGACTTAGTGAAGCAAACCCATCTCTTGCTGACCCATCAAAATATGAGCAAGAATTTCGAGCAATTCGCGAGATGAGAAACGTCAATTCTCATTATAGAATCAACCGACATGAAATATATCCAGTGGATGAAGCACTAATTACGTTATGGGATAAGGGATTCAAAGATTTAGCAGGGAGAATATTAACCGCTGGTAATGAGATTACTGAACGAGAAGGCGGCTATCCTGGCGGTGCCATCGGCCATTTAGCTGGTAGAAACCCAGAGCTACTGCAGGAAATGAAGGCTGAGGTTGAACGCCGCCAACAAGAATGTACACAAAAGCTGGAAGCTGCTCTAGTACCACCACGGGAAACTACTGACCAGTACTCGGGTTTTTCTCGTGAGCGTTACGATGGCGACTCCATCATTCACAAAGTTATGACGATGCAAGACCCTGAACGAGCTACTGAAATAGTGCTTGGGTGGGCAAAAGACAATAACGCTGAAAAAATACTCTCGACTTTAAGATTAATGGACAAAGACCCTGATGAAGGTTATGGCCTTAATTTGATGCTCATTCTTACAGGCAAAGAGAACCCATTATTGGACTTAGATGAGATAAATAAAGTAATGACCGCTGCATCCGAGCTATCTCTCCGCCATCACTTTCCTGAAACCGTAGCCCGTGACTCCGCATTGCTCGACAATAGTGAGGAAGGAGCAGACTTGCGACGCAGAGTGACTATGCTCCATGATGAATTCCCTCTAGAGCTTTTTGATAATTACTTTTCGGAGCAGAAAATAAAATTCTTCGGACGAGTCTTAGAGAACAGCGATCCTCAATTCGTTGATAATATGAGGAGCCTTCTTGAAACACGTGCAGTTAGCGGTCTTCAGGCAGAATCGTTTGGAGGAGCTAAAGATGTAGTTCTCAAGTTACTATCTGGGGCAGTTGAAGCTGAAGATACGAGTCAATTCTTAGAAGAACATAGGAGCTATCTTGACTCGCTTGAGTCTATGATGTCCCACCCGCTTTTTGAAAAGCTTAAACATTTGGAAGAGGGCGAGGCATACAATGCCTTTAATACGCTGCTGCTCAACTCTGTAACGACTACTAATAATCCTTTTGAAGGAATTAAAAATGTTGAAGCAGTCATTGAAACCGAACTAGTTGGCTCTCTGAGGAGCTTATATGATGTAGCGCCTTCTGAAGCCGTAAATGGGCTGATAGCCGAAATTGCTGGAAGTAGTGACATTACAGAGCTTACTCAGGAGTGGCGAGGATTAGCTGAACAATTAAAAGCTGTCGCAGAGCATCCTTTGATGGACATACTTCGTCCTGGTGGGATGCTTCACAATATGGCACCCGCAATAATTAACGGTATCTTATCTACGGAGAATAAGGCTGCGTTTTGTGAAAGTGTTTATACTTCTTTCACCAAGCCTCAGCCGCTATGGAAAAGCCTTACCCGCTTTACCGAGCTGCTGGTGGGCGAGAGAGTTGAGAGCTTAGGAGAGAAACAAAAGCACCTAGTCAAAGACATACCCTTTATACGCATTAAGCTGGGCGTGTCTCCTGAAAATGCGGGCTTGGATGAAATTGAAGGATTTGAACCTCACGCTTTTTCGCAGCTTACGGTTGAGCAAAAACGTTTAATGGCAGCTGACCAACTGAACGGTCTGTCTGACGAAGAAGTTGCTAGTCTTGATAGCCTGACATTTGACAGATTCAATGACCGAGTAAAAAGAGTTTTATTTGCGTATCAATTGCAGCAAACAGTTGAGCAAAGCCGTGATTCCTCTCAAAAAGAACAAGCTGACTTTCGTAATCAATCATTGGCGCGACAAGGCGTTACCGTAATTCAACAAGGGGACTTTTTACACGGAACAGCTTTTGACTCACTCGCTTCGATTTTACAAGATGGAAACGTAGCCGGAGAGGCACGCCGAGCATCTTCAAGGGCTGACTCTTACCCATACAACGTAGACTTCGGAGTAATCAATGGTGCTGAGACTATTCAAGAAAAAATTGAAAGTACCATTAGTTTTCGAGGTTATGGAAAGGGTGGTAGCAAGGGCGAAGCTGGTCAGATTATGCTCGTCTACAAAAGAAGCCCAGACAGCTGGATGGCAGGCCAAGAGACTTCGCCCGGTGAACGTCACGCTTTAATTTTCGGCGGCGTTCCCTCAACTGAAATCACTGGCATTGTGCTAACCGACCCCTCAGCCACACTCTCGGCAGTTAGTCGTACAGTCGTGGAAAATGGCTACTACGTCCCTCTCTACGATAGACAAGGTACTATATTATTTACGCCTGACCAATATAGTCATATGAGGGACGACCTAAATATGAGCGTTCAGATTCCTTCCGAGAATATAGTTGACAGTAGCGTAAAAGCCGAGGACCAGCGAGGTATTAGCGAAGGCGGCTTATACTTGTTCCCGACAGATACTGGACCAGTTCGTTATTATGTGAAGTTTGCGGAAAATCCTGACCACACCTGGACTGAGTATGCCGCAGACGAGTTATATAGAGCGGCTGGTGTAGCCGTGCCTGATACGAGAGTTGTAGTAGTAGAAGGACGACTTGGACGTGCCTCTCGATGGGTTGAAGAAGGTTCCGAGTTGCCGCCATCAGAATCATCTACTCTAGAGGATGGGGCAGCAATGGATATGCTATTAGCTAACTGGGATGTAGTTTTTAATTCTGCTAATACGATGACAATTAATGGAAAAGTTTTGCGACCTGACTCTGGAAGTGCACTTGATATTTGGGCAACAGGCGTTCCTAAGTTAGAAGGAACTTGGACTGATGAAGTTCGTGAGTTAAGCGCGGGCACCGATAGAAGTAAGTTGTGGGAAGGTATGCGGCAAGAATATCCTGGCTTGACTGACGAACAGCTAAGAACTCAGGTGCAACATATTCAAGAACGGCTTACAGACGATGTCATTGACAGAATCGTTGATTCTATAAGACGCCCTCAACAAGCTCGTGATAGCCTTAAGGCTATATTAAAAGCAAGACGTAACGATATGGTTAGTAAAGTTTTGACTCCTGTACAGTCAGTGGCATAGTCAAAACAACTATATAGGTAGGCATGGTGGGTGGGTAGTTCATAGGGCGTTTGAGCTATTATAAGTAAGGAACAGTGACCTAACCTGCTCTAGTATGCTGTACCAAATGGGATTCATTTAGTAGACGTCAGAACGGCGTCTACTTTTGTTATTATAAAGCTATGCATAGTGAGTTGCTTGATTTAGTCAATAAGAACGATGAGGTGATCGGAACAATCGATCGACTCGATTACGAGAGGATGCTGGCAGATAACCTTGGCTACATACGCGCTTCAGATCTCTTTATACTTAATAGCGAAGGAAAAATCTTTGTTCCAATTCGTACAGCAGATAAACATCATGCGCCCAATGGATTCGATTATAGCGTTGGTGGTCATGTATCGGCTGGAGAAGATTATCTCAATGCCATAATCCGCGAAGCCGAAGAAGAATTAAACATAGTGCTTGCACCTGACGATATTGAATGTATTGGAAAAGATATTTCAGATACAAGTAAGTATATACGAAGCATTTACCTCGTTCGCAGTGATGATACGCCTCAGTACAATCCAGGTGACTTTAAAAGTGCTCAGTGGATGTATCCCTCGGAGCTTATGGCCGCCATTGATGAGGGCCACCCTACGAAAAGCAGTCTTAAATATACTGTTGAAATGCTAAAAAACTATTTAAAAACTCACTGACCGTTATTCTGTGAAAATTACCAAGTACATTTTCTCTTGCCTACATGTTGAAATTGATGAGAGAGCTGGTACTTTCGATCCAGGAAATTATTCCTATTTTGTTATTATAAGACTATGCATAAAACATTATTACTATGGAATGTCTATGATATTAGCTCAGAAACCTCTTCACTAAACGGAGTGATGCTTCGGGGGCGTATTCGTAAGCTTGGAATTGAAAAAGGCTTTAATGTTTTAGCCGAAAACGCTGAAGATGTCACAAACGGTGTAAGATTTGCGGTTTTAAATGAACAAGATAAAGAAGCAGTGGTTGCCTATCTTAAAAAGATTATTAATGACGTGAAGATAGGTATAGTTCTCGAAAAATGCCCAAATCCCGTTTTAAGCAAACTTAAGGTTAATAGTGAATCACGCTATAAATTGTAAAATAATTCTAACCTGAACGAGAAGGAACTATCATTCGAAACGAAGCAAAAGGGACCCGGGACTGATCTTCTAAGCAAATATTTGATTCAACTAACGACGATGATATATTAGAGGTATGATTCTACCACTAACTACTTTTGCAGATATAGCTCCCTACCCCAACAACGCCTACTACCACCCAACCCCCTCTAACACGTCGACCAGTACTACTCTCTTAACCACTGTCATTCTCTTAGCTGCGGTTTCTATAGTAAGTAACATTGTTCTCGTTATACTATTGGCACGCACCAAGAAGGCGCAGCGACCCAAAGCTAACCCAGGCGACAAGAGCGACAATGTTATTCGCTCTGCTGACTAACTTCGCCATAACGTTAGCAGTTGAACTAGGTTTTTCACTGCTTATCACTTTCAAGCAGCGTTTGCGTTTGCTTATTGTGATAACAGGCGCCAATATACTGACAAATCCACTCGCCCAACTTGCGTATAATCATTGGTTGATTAATCTGTGGTTGATTGAGCTGATCGTTATTCTTATTGAGGCAATCATCTTTCGCTTATTCCTCTATCCCCGGTTCGGCAACGCATTGATTATGTCTTTTATGTTAAATGGTGCAAGTATTTTGGTGGGCCTGTTGCTATACGGAGCATTGTTGTCATGAGAAAACTTGCGATAACAGTAGGACTTCTCTGTCTTGTAACAATTACAAGTGTGGGGGTTAAAAATCAACAAGCAATTAGCTCGCTACTGCACTGTCACACGTTTGCCATCGACTCAACCTGTTTGATGAATAGCGTAAATCTAGAGATCCATCATAATCCCGACAAGTCAGCAGCTATCCTTAAGCAGATCGCGACACTGAGACGCGCTGGTCTCGTTGGGGGAGATTTTCGAGCCTATTCGCTTACTCTGCATCATCTTGGGTCGATGTATTTTATGAGTGGCGTACGCTTTGAGACACTTAACCAACGTTGTCCCAAACTTGTTAAAGATGGCTGTATACACGGCTATGTCATGGAATATTTCGCGGCCAATGGATCACAAAAAACACAAACCCTATGTCAGACCAGTCCGCAAATTAGGCTTCGCCTCGGCTGCTTTCATGCGCTTGGACACAGCTATGCCGAAAATACATCAGATTCTTTACTGAGCTTACGTGATATGTGTCAAAAAACAGCAGCACAAGAAGGTTACGTGCCATGTTTTAGCGGTGTACTACACGAGTACATCAGGGGAAGCACTGATAGTCGCGATCACCATGCATATTATACAAACGCTGTGTCACTTAGGAGTTTAGATTGTAACATCTTCTCTCGAGCATCACTCGAGTACAGTGTATGTTACGCTGCTATTGGCTCTTTTCGACAATACGACCAATATTCAGAGACCACCCAGATAACAAAAAAATTATGCCTCAAAGCAACGAACTCAACTGCGCAACAAGGATGCCTAAATGCTATATACGAACGGACTGCAATCGCTCACGGTTATTCGTTTGTACCTAACTAATCTTTTTACGAATATAATAAGCTGTAATTGCAAACAGCACACTCACGAAACCCGTTTCAATAAAAGCAGTTATCGGATGGCTTTGGAGCTGCTCAAAGCCAGTATCAGGGACTTTTGAGGCTACCTGGGTTGAGGAACTTCCATTGCTTGATGATGAAGTTGATGTAGAGCCACCACCCGTTGAGCCGCCACCCGTTGAGCCACCACCTGTTGAGCCGCCACCTGTTGAGCCACCACCTGTTGAGCCGCCGCCCGTTGAGCCACCACCTGTTGAGCCACCCGTTGAGCCACCACCGCTGGCCGCTGCAGCAGCGATAGCAGTTGTTGCGCTATTTCCGTCCCAAACATTCGATTGATTGCTTGCAAGTATGATTGCTGAATTAGAATTGGCTAAAATACTTGCAGATACAGAGCCTGAACTTGCCAATACAGTAAAAGAAGCGATTGCGACGGGTTGTGTTCCCGTTACGGTTAAGTTTGCAACCGCACAGCCCACCTGCACTAAACCGCTTCCGCCCGAGGCCTGTCCACAGATAGTAAATGGAGAAGAGGCTGCTCCTGCCGTGGTAACGCTGTTGAACAGTAGTTGCGCAGTATCATAGGAAAGATTTGCCTGCACTGCGTTAACCCCGTCTGTACTTGATTCATTTATCGTAATAGTGACTATCTGCCCCGTCGTATATTGCGCAGTAGAAGCGGTGAGCGTAAAGGTATCAGTTCCAGTGGCGTGCACTTCATTAACTAGAAATCTAAATGGGGTTATTAATGATAAAAAAATTAAAAAAGCAGAAATTCCATATAGGATTCTTTCTTTTAATTTTTTTATACCATTAGTGTTTTTCAAAACCATTTTTCTTTTTATTTATTTTAAGCTTACTTCTCAGTTATTATGTATTGTAAGTATAGAAATATCAAGCACTTATTCGCTCGAGTAAATAAAAAAGCGCCCACTAGGGACGCTTTTTTAAGAAGAAACTTCTATGAATTATCTAGAGATCTTAAAGCCATTCTTCTTTGTGTAGCGTGCTGCTGCAAGAAGGCCTAAGCTTCCGACAGTCGTAATAACTAGTGCAAGTGCTGGATGATTTACTAGTTGTGCAAATCCTGTATCTGGAGTTGTTGCAGTAGTACTTGTGGAGCTACCAGAACCTGAGCCAGAACCGCTACCAGAACCAGAACCACTTCCCGATCCTGAGCCAGAACCTGTTCCTGTGCCACTATTAGGGAAGCCTCCATTGCTACCAGGAGTGGTCGCGACAAGACTGAATGATCCTTTACTGTAGGTGCTTGCCGCTAAAGAAACTGAAGCGGTAGGAATAAGGACATATGAACTAGCCGTTAGACTGAGTGTTGAAAGTGTTGTTACGGCGTTTGCGCTAGAGCTTGGAAGCCAAAATTGACCACCGTTCCCTATGAAACTAGTTCTGTAATAGATTCCGCTATTTGCGGGAAGTTGCGTATTTGCAGGTGCAGCACTCGCTAGTTTAATTTTAGAATTAATACTAGTTGCCTTAACCGTCCAACCCACACCTAAGTCACCAGATGATGAATCTGTCATATCAAGTGTATAAAATGCTCCGATTTCAACAGTTGTTGGAGTAGGTGTGCCTGCATTAAGTAAAGTTGCTACTTGAGCGGACGTTAATGTCCAGTTAGAACTAGGCTGATTAAGACCGTCATAGTAGATACTTATTGGTCCATTTATACTTGAGTCGGTAAATGAGGATAACGATGCCGTTAAGTTTGGAAGATCAAAATTAATAGAACCAGAATCTGTTAATTTTGGTATTGCGATCGGAGTCGTAACTGAGTTAACATCAGCCTTGATTGTAGCACCTGCCGCGACATTGAATGTACAAGCTGAGTCAGAGTTTAGCGTTACTTTTCCAGTTTTAACTTCAATTCCCGAAGGTCCACCACTAAAACACCCAATTAGTGTATTTAGAGTAACTGCGTTTCCAAGGTCAAAGACAAGATTTGATCCTACCCAAAAACTAGTTAAATTTGTAGTGGGACTATAGGCAGTACTGCTCGTAGACCAGTTAGCAGGATCAGTAACATTTTTTTTCGTTGCATCAGAAATCTGCGGAGAATCCGCAATCTGTGTTTTATATCCCGCCCAATATAAATCAGTAGAGGCCGCATGCACCGATGATGCAAATCCAATTAAAGATAGCCCTAAAGAGCTAACAGCTAAAGAAGCTAACTCAATAGACCGCTTAATATTTATTTTTTTCATTTTTTTACCTTTTTTTATTTGTTTACTTTGTTTAGTTTTAGTAATCCTGAATTGAACTATGCGCTAAACAACTAGCTTCGTCAATAGTTTATCCACAGCTTTTTCGCTACTACTTTTTTTCCGTTTTGGTACTTGAGCGTTTCAATGTTTTTTTAAGTACTTCCAAAAGACTCTCGGCGTGTTCTCGACTCATTCCAATTCTTGAAACTGCCATCGGCTGGTTGTTTGAACCAAGTCCTTGTAGGAAGTTAATAACAACACCGTATTTATTGGCATTAATATGAATCATATCGCTATAGAGGATTCGTGCATCATTTTGAGAAATATAGGCAGTTTGCTGTATGCCATTCTCGTCTGACACTAAACTACTGACGCCAGTTCTTTCTTGATCAAATCCGGCCAATTCCCACATCTTGAGCGCTTCATCTTCTTTTAAGGCAAAGTGAGAAATAAGAAGGAGCACTATATCTTCACTTGGTTGGTTTTTTCCGGCTTCAATAGCGACGAGCTCGCTTGTATCAACCTCAACCGCACCTGAAACATCCGCAATGGACTCTTTCGCTTTTTGACGCATATCCTTTAGTTGTTTTCCGAAATCGGAAAATGGTGCCTTGTCCATAGCGTCTCCTTTTAACTATCTATCTATATAATACGTAGAAGCAGTAGGCGGGGCAAGTAAAAACATCGTATAATACAGCTAATTATGAATATTCTTAATGATCTTTCGCTTGCTCGCCACACCACCATGCACATTGGTGGGCCGGCCCATGAGATTATTGAGGTCTTCAATGAGTCTGATGTGCCCGAAGCCGTTAGCTACGCTCGTAACAAAAATTATCCTTTGCTCGTCATTGGCCAAGGATCAAATCTTATCTTCAGCGACAAAGGATTCGATGGTTGTGTCGTCATAAATAAGATAAGTGGGCTGAGTATTAATAAGATAAGTGGGCAAGTAAAAGTTGGCGGCGGCGTTTCATGGCATGAGCTGGTTGTAAAAACAGTTGAAGCAGGCCTCATTGGAATCGAGGCGATGGCTATGATTCCCGGAACCTGTGGCGCGACACCGGTCAATAATATTGGTGCCTACGGCCAAGAGCTCAAAGATGTTTTTCTATCACTGCGCGCCTATGACACACAAACAAATCAATTTATTGTCATGAAAAAAATCGAATGTCAATTCGGCTACCGGAGTAGTCGCTTTAAAGATAAAGAACACGGCCGATACATAATTACTGAAATGACGTTGCAACTCCATCAAACTCCGCCAGCCTATAGTGCTCCGGATTATCCTTCTCTTATCGAACGCCTGCGAGGAAAGGGGCTCAAAACTCCTACGCCAAGACAGGTGATGGAAACAGTCATGGAAATTCGATCCGAAAAATTACCGGATCCATCAAAGCTTGCAAGTGTTGGTTCTTTTTTCAAAAATCCAATTCTATCAAATGGAAAAGTTGATCAATTACTTCATCAATATCCAGATATGCCACATTTTCCACAAAACGATGGAGCGATGACGAAACTTTCTGGCGGCTGGCTAATAGAAAAAGCGGGCTTAAAGGGAATACACAAGAACGGCATCTGGGTCTACGAAGGCTCAGCCCTAGTTCTAGTTAATGAACATAGCGCAAGCTTTAAAGATTTATGGAGTATGGTTACCCTCATCCAATCAACCGTCAGTGCTACGTTTGGAATCAATCTAGAACCGGAACCAGAACTGTTTGTATGAACGTAGAAGATATTGCGACTAAAGAAGCTTTTTTAAAAAAAGTAAAAAGACTGCTGCCTGCTATTTCTGGGGAAGAGATTTCCCTCATCTCTCGCGCCTACGATTTTGCGAAAACTGCTCACGGGGGACAAATGCGAGCCAGCGGTACTGCTTACTTTGAAGATCACTGCCTGCATGTCGCTGATCATGTGCTCGATCTTGGCATGGATACACCCCTGGTTTGTGCTGCCCTTTTGCACGATACAATTGAGGACACAAAAACCACCGCAAAAGATCTCCAAAAAGAATTTGGTGCAGAAATAACCTACTTAGTCGAAGGAGTAAGTAAGCTTGGAAAGATTAAGTATCACGGTAATGAACGACACGTAGAAAGTCTCAGAAAGTTTTTTGTATCAGTTGCGCAGGATGCACGAGTCGTTATTTTGAAGCTAGCCGATCGCTGGCATAATCTCGAAACCCTGCAGTATTTGCCCGAAGAAAAGCAACAACGCATTGCACTTGAAAGTATCATGATTCACGCCCCACTGGCATCCCGCATGGGTATGGGTAAACTTGTCAGTACCATTAATGATTTATCCTTTCCTTATGCCTACCCGGAAGAGTACAAAAAAACAAAGAAAATAATGGACGGCATGATTAGTAATGCTGATGTATCAATTCAAAAAATGCATCGCAGCCTGAGTGCGGATTTGCATAATACCCTGCACTATTTACCGCAAATTGATGAACGCATTAAGGGAACGTATAGTTTGTACAAAAAACTAGTGAGAAAAAAATGGAATACTGAATCTATTTACGACCTCGTGGCTATTCGAGCAATCGTAAATAATGTTTCTGATTGCTACCAGGCGCTTGGTGCCATCCATAGCCACTGGAGACCAGTGCCAGGCCGCGTTAAAGACTATATTGCAGTTCCTAAGCCCAATGGCTACCAAAGCCTTCATACAGCCGTATTTAGTGGTGATGGCCCCATTGTTGAAATACAGATTCGCACACAAACCATGCATGACTTTAATGAATATGGAATCGCCTCGCATCACAGCTATAAAAATAACCGGGTGCAAAAAGGATCAGACAAAGAAAGCTTTGCCTGGATTGAACAACTCCGCGAGCTGCAAAAAACAGATCTTAGCACTAATGATTATTTGACCCAGCTTAAGACAGACTTTTTCCAGGATAGAATTTTTGTCTTTACGCCAAAGGGTGACGTAATTGATCTTCCCGTTGGTGCTACCATTTTAGACTTTGCCTATGCAGTTCATGGAAAAATTGGTGAGCATGCCGGTGGTGGAAGAATTAACGGAAAATTCATGGCGCTCAAGACACCGCTCATTAGTGAGCAGATTGTTGAAATCGTAACAAACCCTAAGGCTCGGCCTTCAGATAAGTGGCTGGAGATGTGCATTACTTCAAGTGCACTTACTAGTATTCGACGACAGCTAAAGAAACAACGCCAGGCAATTTAGTTTTTTGTAGGGAGTGGAAAGTTACGAGCATACTCAGCAACTTCACGCTTAATTTGAGCTAATTTCTCTTCGTTATTCACATTTTGCAGCACGGTTATTATCCAGCTGGCGAGATGCTCCATGTCTGCTTCTTTAAACCCACGGGTGGTGATGGCTGGCGTGCCAATGCGAATACCACTCGGTTTAAAAGGTGGCAACGTATCGTCTGGGATAACATTCTTGTTTGTCGTAAGTCCTGCTTTATCTAGCGCTTTTTCTGCTACGTCGCCATCTATACCAAAAGAAGTAAATACATCTATTAGTACAAGGTGGTTATCGGTACCATTAGTGATGAGTTTGGCATTTTGCTTCATCAAATGTTCTGCGAGTTTTTTTGCATTGGTAACAGTTTGACGAGCATAGGCTTTAAATTCATCAGTCTGGGCTTCCTTAAAAGCAACTGCCTTTGCAAGAATAGTATTCATATGCGGACCACCTTGAAGGCCTGGAAAAACCGTTCGATCAATAAGCGTTGGAAGATTTTCAATTGTTTGGTCAACCGCGCGCAGGGGATTACCAACAATTCCTTTTGTCAAAATTAATCCACCCCGTGGGCCACGAAGTGTCTTATGGGTGGTTGAAGTCATCACATGGAAACCTGCATCGAATGGATTTTTCATAACACCTGCCGCAATAAGTCCAGCAATGTGCGCTACGTCTGCCATAAGTACTGCGCCTACTTCTCTACCAATTGCAGCAAAAGCTTCATAGTCTAATTCTCTTGGGAATGAGGAATAACCAGCAAGAATGATCTTCGGCTTATGTTTCAAAGCAAGTTCACGCATCTGCACGAAATCTATTTCACCCGTTTCAATATCTTTTAGCTTATAGCGAATAAAATTAAACTGCTTAGATAAAACCGTAACAGGATGACCATGCGTCAGATGGCCGCCGTGGCTTAAGTCCATGGCAAGTACGGTGTCACCTGGCTGAAGCCATGAATAGTAGACGGCTTCGTTTGCCTGTGCTCCGGAATGTGACTGCACATTAGCGTGGTCTGCACCAAAAAGCTGTTTGGCGGTTTCAATTGCAATAGTTTCAACTTTATCGGTATTCTCCTGCCCCCCATAGTAGCGACGACCTGGATACCCTTCAGAATATTTATTAGTATAGATACTGCCAAGCGCCGTCAACACATCTTCCGATACATAGTTTTCTGAAGGAATAAGTTCAAGGCCATCTCGCTGGCGCAATTCTTCAGCAGTAATTAAATCTTCAAGTTGTTTATTGTGTAACATATGTGTTCTAGTATAGCGTACAAAGTATAATTTGACATTTATTACCTCTATTGATATATTTTTCTCACATATGTCTACCAACAATACGAAAATTGGACAGTTAATATCTAAAATAAGACAAGAACGAGGCCTTACTCAAGCAGAATTTGCTAAACGGCTCAAAACAAGTCAATCCGCCATAAACCGGATTGAACAGGGAAAACAAAACTTAAGTATTGAAACTATCTCACGTATCTCCACGGCACTTGGCCGAGATATCGTAACGATCAATCCACAATCACTCAGCTTTGAAATTACTGGTGGTAAAGAACTGCACGGTGAACTCACCATGAAAACATCAAAGAACGCATCAGTTGCTCTTCTGGCTGCAGCGCTCTTAAATAAAGGAACAACGGTTCTTGAAAATGTACCAAAGATAGAAGAAATTGCTCGCCTCATTGAAGTACTCGTAAGTATTGGTGTACAAGTTAAATGGATCAAGGGCAAGGATCTTGAGATTAAGCCGCCTGCTCGTTTGAAGCTCGAGGAAATGAACAGTGTATCTGCTAAAAAAACTCGCAGCATTATCATGTTCATGGGTCCGCTCATGCACCGTTATAAAGAATTTAATTTGCCCTACGCCGGTGGTTGTCATCTCGGCAAGCGAACGATCGCTGCCCATCAATTTGCACTTGAACAATTCGGTCTTTCCATTCAAACGGTAACCGGTAAATACAAAGTATCGGTAACTAAGAAAAAACCCGGAACGGTCACGATGTATGAAATGGGCGATACGGCAACCGAAAATGTCCTTTTTGCAGCAGCATTAACTGAAGGTAAGACAATTATAAAATTTGCTTCATCAAACTATATGGTGCAAGACATATGCCTCTTCCTTCGCAAGCTTGGCGTTAAGGTTGAGGGAATCGGTACCAGTACACTGACTGTTCATGGAGTTGCTGAAATCAATAAAAAAGTTCGCTACTCTCCGGCCGAAGACCCACTTGAAGCAATGCTCTTTATGACCGTAGCAACGCTTACGAATTCAGTTATTACCCTTCGGCGTTGTCCGATAGATTTTTTGGAACTTGAAATGTTGAAACTCGAGAAAATGGGACTGACCTTTTCTATTAGTGAGGTTTATCTTGCGAAAAACGGTCACACTAAACTCGTCGATATCACGACACACCACTATGAAAGCCTCACGGCGCTTGCCGATAAAATTCACCCACTACCCTACCCTGGTATTAATATAGATAACCTTCCCTTCTTTGTGCCGATTGCCGCACTCGCTAAAGGAGAGACCCTGATTCATGATTGGGTATTTGAGGATCGGGCAATCTATTTCACCGAACTTAATAAATTGAACGCTCGCGTGCGGTTACTTGATCCACATCGAATTATGGTGGACGGGCCGACTAAATTTAAGCCTGCTGAAATTATTTGTCCACCAGCACTTCGTCCTGCCACCATAATTCTCGCTGCAATGCTGGCAGCACCAGGTAAATCGGTGCTTAGAAATATCTATTCTATAAATCGGGGGTACGAATCTCTCGCAGAACGTCTGCGTGAACTTGGAGCAGAAATAAATACTCTGCATGACTTATAATTTTTTTATGGTATAATTACCCCTGTTGTACGCGGGATTCGTATATCGGCTAATATGTCAGTTTTCCAAACTGAAGAGACCAGTTCGACTCTGGTATCCCGCACCAATATATGCCCTGGTAGCTCAGTTGGATAGAGCAGAGGACTTCTAAGCCTAAGGTCACTGGTTCGAATCCAGTCCGGGGCACCAAAATCTGGCTAAAAACAGATTGGTTTAGATACTATGGCGAATGTAGCTCAGTTGGTTAGAGCGTCGGGTTGTGGTTCCGAAGGTCGAGGGTTCGATCCCCTTCATTCGCCCCAAATAGAAAAATATGAGTTCCTTCGTGTAGGAACTCTTTTTTATTTGGTGTACACTACTATGCATGTACGTAACAGCTAAAGTTTTAAAGATAAAAGACAAACAGACTGCCCACCGAGAGCGACACATCTTAACAAGGGGATTTGTTTTTCTCATCGGAGTCATGCTGCTTATTTGTGGACTGCTTGCACTTGTCGTGTTTCCAGAAGCAGGAATTGTATTTCTCCTTGCGGGTCTCGCTTTTCTATCACTTGAGTTTGAATGGGCTTTTATTGCACTTCATTTTTGCGCACAAAAAACAGACCAGCTCATCCACTGGTTTAAACACTTACCTAGGTCAGTTCGCTTGGCCACAGAAGGTTTCTTCTTGCTGCTGCTTATAGCGACAATTTGGTACTTAGCTAAATAAAACTGTTGATCCAAAAAGCGCGAAGGGAAGCCAAAGCGCCATACCTGATGCCATCGGAACTAAAATATTATCACTCCCCTTTGGCGAGATAATCTCAAGAATGGTGAGAAACACTGCTGTTAATAACGAGTAGAGTGGTATCAGGAACATTAGCTGCGAATTAAACGTATGGGGACTGAATCCGCCGACCCAGTAGGTAGCATTTAAAAAGAACGATATAAGCAAAAACGTAAGACTGCCTTCGACGCTTTTCGTGGAACCATTAAAAGTAAAACGGCTCGCTCGATGCGACACTGTAATCCCAATTATTGCGGCAAAGCCATCTGCGAGCGCAATATGCAGCACCGCAATCGCATACATTCCTTTAACCGTGAAAAATATTGCGCAAAGCCCAATGGCGAGCGCATAGAGTAGCTCACCATATGAAGTCCTTCGAACTCCGCGAATAGCATTAAAAATCTGTAGTTTTTTAGCAACTACAAGCACCACCATAAACAGTATGCTTAGAAGCACGATATAATTTCGTGACATAAACATAGGCCAAAAGGCGGCAAAGCTTGCCGTTAGAATATGCACAAATTTTCTTGCATATTCCCCTTTTAGGATTTTCTTTTTCCAAAGCAATTCACCGGCTAATAGAATCAGACCAGTGCCTGCAATGGCGATTAAAGTGCCATACATATAGCTACCATTATACGCTCAAAATAGAGATGCTATTACTAATTTAAATCAAATGAAAACACCCTCCAATTCTGGAGGGTGTAGTTTTTCTAATTGGTCGGGGATAAAGGACTCGAACCTTCGACCTCGCGGTCCCAAACCGCGCGCGCTAGCCAACTGCGCCAATCCCCGATACTGTCAAATCCGCCCTATCATAACAGATAGAGCGGGGTTTGACTAGTCGGCCTTATTTAGCAAACTCGATTGCTCGAGTTTCTCGAATAACATTTATTTTAATCGTACCGGGATATTGCATAGTTGATTCGATCTTTGTCGCAATATCTCGTGCTAGTTTTATAGCGCTCAAATCATCTATATCTCCGGGACGAACGAATACTCGTACTTCACGACCGGCACTGATTGCATAGGATTTTTCAATGCCACTAAAGCTGTTTGCAACATTTTCAAGTTCACGCATACGCTCTGCAAAGTTTTCAGCACTTATGTTACGAGCACCAGGTCGAGAGGCACTTATAGCGTCAACAACTCGCACAATTAGCGCTTCAGTTGTCGTTGCTTCCATATCATCATGATGCGCTTCTGCAGCATGAGCTACCGGTTCTGGAACACCATACTTTCGGGCCATTTCACCAGAAATATGGTGATGCTTGCCTTCCATCTTATGCGTTAAAGCTTTGCCAAGATCATGGATAAGCGCAGCATACTTAGTAACTCGAACATCTGCGCCAACCTCCTCAGCAATAACACCTGCAAGATGTGCCATTTCAGTTGAGTGCTTCAATACATTTTGGCCGTAGCTGGTTCGATACTTTAGCTCGCCTAAGTACTGAAGGATTTCACGAGGTATGCCGACCACACCAACTTCACGTGCGGCATCTTCTGCCGCTTGTACAACTTCTTTTTGCACTTGCTTTGCTGCCTTTTCTACCACTTCTTCAATGCGTCCTGGATGCACTCGACCATCCTTTAGAAGCATTTCAAGTGCAACGCGTGCCACTTCTCGGCGAACGGGATCAAAGCTGGAAAGAATAATCATACCAGGCGTATCATCAACCATAATGTCGACTCCAGTAGCACGTTGCAAGGCTTGGATATTTCGCCCTTCCTTTCCAATGATACGACCCTTCATCTCTTCATCTTCAAGCCGAACGGCAGTTACGGTGCGTTCTGCAGTAACTTCACTGGCCATTCGTTCCATTGCACTGACAATGATCGTTCCCGCAGTTTCCTCGGCAAGATCCTTCGCATCAGCCTGAAGTTTCGCCACAAGACCCATGAGATCGTTCTTAATGTCTCTCTCAGTCATCTGCATCAGTTTATCGGCTGCTTCTGCTTTAGTCAGCTTAGCTATCTTTTCTAGCTTTTCTTGTTGCTTTGTCCGAAGTGCTCTAATCTCATTTTTAAGACCTTCTACTTCATCTTCGCTCTTACGAAGTTTGTCGCCTCTTTTATCGAGCTCATCAAGCTTTCGATCAAGTGAAGTTTCGCGATCAAGAAGTCTGTTTTCAGTTTCCTTGAGTTCTCTTCGTCTTTGCTGCTCTTCTTTACGAGCAAGCTCAGCTGCAGCTGCAGCATCTTCTTGGGCCTTTTTAATAACGCTAGCTGCTTCTTTATTGGCCTTAGCGAGCGCCTTCTCTGCTTCGTTGGCAGCGTTGCCAAGTCGTTTTTTTGTTACTACTTGGCTCGCACCAAATCCAGCTCCTAAACCTATAACGGCAAGAACCAATGTTATTGGAGTCATGTTCACCCTTTCTGTCGGTGCAGATATAGCCTCAAGACATCACTATCACTTCATTAGCCTTGATCTATACCTGATTTACGAAATATTTAATGCTTACAATCAGGACTAACAAATCTCTCAATTAAATCCTACATATATAATAGCGCTAATTTAAGAACAATTAAACTCTATTATGACTACAGTAGTGGTGGCCCTGAGTATATCGACTGGTATTGTGTCTGTGTTGCACCGCTAACATAGGGACTAGCGAATAAGTCATAGCTCGGGAAATTAATGACTTCAGCAGCAGTTCCAGTCCTAAGGCCGGGGCAGCTCGGGTGTGCGTTGGTTATGTAGGTTCCGGCAGTAGCGCTGTCTTCAGCTGAAGTAGCATACAGTCGGGTACCGCAGACACGATCAAAGTGGATGGCGTTATTGGCACCTACTTCCCCGTTGACGAGGAGTGTGTTGCTGCAGCCGGCACTAGGAGTTGCAGCAGCGCCTGTTGAACAAGTGTAGATGTCGTTAGTGGCTTGGAGTAGTGCATCTATTTGAGTGACGCTAGGATCAATGTAGATGTTGTTTTTTGCTATGAGTGTTATGACGGGAATGGAGGCATTGTCGAATAGGTTTGAGGGAGAAGGTAGTTTGGTGGAATCTACGGTGATGTTACCTTTGATGTAGATGTCGTTTCCGACAATGGTGATCTTTGAGGCTACGGAGCTTGCGGCATTGATGGTGGTAGTTGCATTGGTGTCACCATAATAGCCGGAGGTAGACCAGTTATTTGCCCAGGCGGCACCACTCGTGTTATTGGTGGAGGCAATAGATACTTGGACGTCCGTGACAGACTTAAGGCCGATGGGTGAAGCGGGATTAGTGCTACGGAATGCTGCAGTAGCTACGAGGATGGTTGTTTTTGCTATGGCAGCATATTGAGCAGCAGAACCTGCACTAGAGCTAGAAGTTGTCAGTGGTTGGTTGTCGAGATTGTTGAAATAAATAGAGCCGGAGCCGCTTGCTATGTTGTTGCCGTAGAAGCGGGCGTAGGGGACGGTGTAATTTCTAAGTTGCGCGGTTGTCGAAGGAAGCGGACTTGGCACACCAGCTGCCGCAGTTATAGCAGCCGTGAAAACGTATGTATTTGGGTCATATGCATTGAGGGTAGCCGCCGAAAATGTAATTGGTATATTCGAAACTGCGGGACTGGCTGCAGTGCAGGCATATGTGGAGTTACTAGAATAAATTGAGGGTAAAGAAGTAACGGAATAGGAGATTGTTCCTATGAAATCACTACAGCTGATAGCAACATTCATAGATACTCCAGATGCCGAACCTATCTCATGCTCTACTGAGGGCGAACTTATCCCATTTAAAGTGCCGGTCACTACTACGGTAGGTTTCTGGAGTACTACAACGCAAGCTTGTGCAGGAGAGCCAGAAACGGATGCATAAGAGGGTTGATTAGAGATAGTTGTGGTGATGCAATAGGTTGTACCAGCAGTCGACGTTGTTGGAATCGTGATAGTACAACTTTGAGTATGCGTGGCTTCGGGTATTAGAGGGGAGGAAACATTTCCCGAAGTACCGCAGCCTGCACCAAATGTCGTATCACCAGAACCGGCGGTTGTTGATGGAGTTACTGAATATGAATAGGAGTCTGTGCCGTCATCCGGAAGAGTATTTGAATCAGCGACAGTACTCGTGAATGTTACTTGACTGCCCGGATAAACACCATCCGGTGCAATTGGACTGATATCACAGTGCTTGACCGTGCCGAATAGTGGATCGCCAAAGACGGCGTTATTACATGGAGTTCCTCCGGAAATAATTTTAGTGACATACGCAGATCCCGCACCAAAGCGCACCTTTTTCGTTCCATTGAACGAGCAGGTTCCGTTTTCGGCAGCACAAGATGTCCATGAGACCGATAACGAAGTTGGGGTTGGAGTGCCAGAAACGGTAGTAGTGGCAGCTATGTCTGCTCTTTGGGCTTTTTGGTAAAGGAAATCATAGCCACGATTAGTAGGAAGACCATAATCACAGTAATAGCTTCCCGTATTTGTTCCACTGTTGTCTACTTCTGCCTGTTGCCATTCGTATGAGCTTGAAGTAGATGTACACGAAGCCCCAATATTACCGGAGATACCAGTGCTTCCAAATGGAGTAACGACAAGGTTCGAATACGTTACACCTGCATACTGGTAAGTTGATGGAACATGTACACAGAAGTAATAATCAACACCTACCTTGAAAGTATAGTTACCCGCAGCATCCGTGGTAGGAGATTGAGCGAACGGTTGGCCGTCGGTGCAGTTTCCTGGTGTTGCGTGAGTCGCGGGAATAGAGATTCCTGGAAGTCCCACTTTCCCAGATCCCGTGGTGTGACCATAAACAACCCCTTGGATTTGTGGTACTTCATCTTTTTGATAAGCTATGTCATATCCAAGGTTATTATTATCTTTTGGAGGGATATAATCACAAGCGCCGCTGCTACTAGGATTATTGGCTTTCTGGGATTCATACGCCGAATTATTAGTCCCACACGATGCATTCTGGGCAGCGCCACTACCCCATGGTTTAATTACAGGTGAACTATACTGATGCCCGTTTTGTTTCACTACTGACGGGACCCGGATGCAAAAATCAGTGCCAGTGTAAAGTGTGAATCCGAACCAGCCAGAATACGAACCATACCAATTATTACCACCGGTAATTCCACCACTACCAACGCAATTAGTTACTGAAATGTCGTCTAGATCAGTTCCACTGGCCGAATAAACATGACCCGCGATCTGAGCGGTAGGCGGAGGAGGCTCTATGTAAGTAGCCCAAATTTGAAAAGTTGATCCGTTTTCATGCCCAGAATCGATTCCAAATGTCGCAGACATAGCTCCTCCAAACATATTTGAATAAAACCAGTATCCTCCTCCTCTATAGCCGGCAGGAACTCCATTCATAGCAATGGAAAACTTTCTATGGATATCACCGGTTAATAAGCCACAGGCTAAAACCCATGTAGGGCTCGTTATATTTCCATTACCACTAAGACCGGAAGATTCATTATATTGAAGTACGATATCTCCATCACTACAACCATAATTAGTTCCTTTGTAGGGATAAAAAGTTTGGCTTGAGTAGTTTGCTCCTCCTTGATCTACGCCAGGAGTGGAAGATGAAATAGTTGCCGTATAGCCACTTGAGATATTTCCTATTGTACCTGAAGAACTTTTTGCCTGCGCATGTACGATAACACCTTCATAGTCAGAAATATTTCCTGTATTAATTCCACAAGCAAAAACACTATGAGAACCGAATATTACCACACAGCCAAAGAACATCAATACAAACAAGAATAAATTACGGTATTTGTTTATTAAACTATAGACCATAGTAGTTTACCTTCATTTTTTTTATCTGGTTATTGAGATCAGCGGAAGTAATCGACTTACTTCCTAATTGCGATACATCTGTGAAAAAATAAAAAGTACCATAATCTACTTTTCCGCTCACGAGTTCTGCTGTTTGTACTCCGGAAATTCCTACTGAACTAAGGCTGGATATATATTGTTGAATATTTGGAACGTACACTTCGCTCAGCCATGACTTAGATGAGCTGTAACCAAATTTAACGCTAAAATTTGCATTACTAATTAGGCCTTGATTTAACTTCAAATCAGCTTTTATTTCCGCCAACGCATTGTCGTGGGTTATTTTCTTATTTAATATTTGGTCGTGATAATAATTAGCCTTACTGAGTGCGTACGCCTTATCTGCATCTATGACCGCTTGATTGCCGGTGCCATCCGGGGGCGTACCGGTAATATAATAAGCTGCGACGTGTTGGTTCGCCCAAAAAACAAAACTGTAGCCTTGAGGCGTTCCTGAGGTTAAGTCTGAATCTAAAAATTGCTTCAAGCCATTGTCATAAGCTATTAATTCAACCCAACTATTGTTTGGGCTACCCGGGTATTTGCCATAAAGTTTGCTTAAAGACTCTTTTTCATTATCTATAAACTTTTGAGGTACAGTAATTCCTAGTTTTTTTGCAGCCGTTTGATTTTCGTAGGCTTCAAAAGCAATTTTAACATTGTCCGTCTTTGGACTAATTTGATTTACATACGCAACAAGTTTTTTGATGTCTGTTTTTGTATATTTTTGGTTATCAATAATAAAAGCGTACGTCTTTTTATCATTGTGGGAATTTAAATACATAAAAGCCGCTCCGCCAGCTGCAGCAACCAACGCGATAATGAATACGACCAGGAAGCTCTTCTTAGATATTTTTATCATTTCCCTCTTACCTTTAATGAAAGTATACAGTAAGCTTGAGCGAATTAATAACTAATTCTTAACAGCGTATACGATGAATCGGTTATTATACGTTTTTTGGTTTTGGATATATGTTCCAGTGCAAGTCATGAGGTTCAAACCAGACTTATTGGGATCAATAGATTTAAGCATAGTATTCATATTAATCGTGTCCTTATTTTGAACCGAGGTAGAGTGAACAGTATAGCTGTGAGTAGAGTCATCCCCCATGGTAATAATGATCTGTGCGCCAGCCTGAATATTCTTAAGCCCCGCAAAGACGCCACCATGAATTGGACCGAGCACGTGACCATCTATAAACGAAGCGCCACTTTGTCCTGGCTTAGCGCTCTGGTTGAACCATGCGGTATCAAAACTATTCGAAGGGGTTCCGACTGCACCATCTTTGGTAGTTCCTACTTCTATAACTCGTGCATACACTCCAAGCGAAGGAATAGTAATATATTTTGGCTTATCAGGTGCTACGCTGTAGGCTGCCATAGAATTGCTCGTGGGCTTTGCCTCGCTTACAGTAGCTGCACTCACAGGAGTAGTCGCGCTTGAACTCGAAGTCGAATTAGAAGGATTTGCATTTTGATTTGCAGTTTCTACTGCTGCCTGCGCTTGTATTGCTTTTGTTACCGCAAGACTATGCAGGTTTGTATAAATTCCGAAAGAGAATAACCCAACCGCCATAATCGTAAGCACGAGAGGGGTGATTCTTAGTTTCGAACTTACGCCATTTGTACTTACGAATAACTTCCTTATGAATGCAATCGGTTTTGGATCAATTCTAATTTTTCCTGAATAAATAGGAGAGAATAGCTGAGGATAGACTGCAACTGCGGCTGGTGATGCAGTGATCATGGGACTAGTTTGATTGCTAGCACTGGGTGGTGAATATTCTTCAATTGTGGGAGGTGAATAGCTTACTTGCGAGGTTTCCGCTTGCTCTGCCTGAAGATAGACTCGGGGTTTTGAGACATTAGCTACATCCTGTTGTTGATCCCAAGTTTGTTTTTTTGGCGCTCCAACATCAAAATTCAGCGGATCTTTCGATACTTTATTATTTACTGTCGGGCGTGGATTTCTGTACTTAGGACGCACAGAACCAACCATTGGTCGTGGCTGGTAACTAGTGAGCTGTTTACGAGGTGTGCTCGCGTAAATATTTTCTTCCATTTTTTTGTTGTAAATTTTTGTTGTTTAAATCGCTACTACTACTAGTCTAATATTCTCTGTAGTTTTGTCAATCTAATTTTTTGTGTGCAGTGTACTCATTACAACAGTTATACACTCTTATTTCACTTTTTGGGCGTAGTGGTAAACGCATCGGAACCATATTCGGGAATAGCAACTTTTTCGTCCTCTTGGTTTAGCAGTCTTTTGATGGCAATTTGTCTCCAATTTTCGCCCAGAGCAGCAATGATAGGGACCTTGAGACTGAAAGCGAGTGCATTAGCGACGCTCATGCCGATCCTGAGGCCGGTGAAACTTCCTGGGCCCTTGAAAATGGCGACACCCTGTATGTCTTCCCATTTCTTGCTATTTTGCTCAAGCAGTTGAAGCATCTTTAGATGAATCGTATCGGCAAGTTGTCGGTGTGCTTCCCAGGTGATAGTGTCAATTTTTTTCTGATTCTGAAAGAGCGCTATTTCCGCCACCGGCGTATCCGTTTTAATGCTAATAATTATCACTGGTTTATTCCCTCTAAAATATAAGCGCTGTCTTTGGGTAGCTGTACTTCTAATTTTCGGCTGTCTTCATCAATAGCAGTTATGGTAATCGTGATTCTCTTTTTTGGCAGCACTTCTCGAACGACATCGCCCCACTCAATAACACTGACTGCCCGAGGGTCATCAGCTACTTCAGATAATTCATGCGCTATAAGCCCGGGAGTAGCGAGTCGATAAAAATCAAAATGATGAATCAAGAAATGGGGTGTCTCATATATTTTAGAAATAGTGAACGTCGGACTGGAAACCTGATCTTCACTCTTTGTTCCACGCACCAGACCACGAGTAAACGTAGTCTTACCTCCTCCAAGATCTGCAATGAGTTCGATACATTCACCACCTTTAAGATTGTGTCCAATTATTTCAGCAAAAGCCTCAGTCTCGGATTGTGAATGAGTTATCTTTGTCAAAATTTCTTCCTGCATATTTTAAAGCTTACCCTGTTGTGTCCGTATTAGGCAATGGCGGAAACATCATTTTTTTGTGTACAATAGAACCGTTATGCTCATGCTTTCATCAAAATTTACAGCAGTTCCAATACTTAGTCTGCGCGTCGGGGGCCGTATTGCTACGACGACTGAAGCTATTATTAATCCCAACAATCTTCATATTGATGGATTCTACTGTCAGCCTGGCAACCAAAAGGAACAACTTATTCTTCTAGACATGCACATTAGGGACTTCACCCACAAGGGGATTATTATTGATGACCATAGCGCACTAAGTGAACCCGAAGATCTTATTCGGCTAAAAGAGATTTTAGAAATTCACTATAATTTAGTTGGAAAAAATGTTCTGGTGAATAAAAAGAAGGTCGGTAAAGTTCGTGATTATTCTTTTGATCAAGCGAGCCTATTTATTCAAAAGATTTATGTGCAACCTTCACTATGGAAAACAATTAATCTAAGTGACCTCATTTTTGATCGAAAAAATATAGTAGAAGTAACCGATAAATATATCGCTTTTCGGGGACCCGAAGTAACGGTGCGTGAAAAAAAATTCACTACGAACGCTTTTCAGGCGAATTTGTCCGCCAGCGCATCAACTACATCTGAATACCGATAGCCCTGACGAAGTAAATAGGTTGTCAACTTTTGACTATCCTGATACTTTGTTTGTTTTTGTTTTTTTTCAATAAGCATCATGAGCGCCGATTTGTCGTTCACTGATTCTTCCAATAAAAGGGATTGAATAATAGCAGTATCGACACCCTTTTGTCGGAGCTCCTGTCGAATGAATTGCTGACTTTTTTGTTTTACCCTTCTTTGATCGATCCACCACCGCGTAAAAGACGTATCACTTTGATACCCTCGTGATATAAATTCATCCAGCCATGCCCTTGCCTGTTCACCGTCGACCTTCTTTCGCCTAAGATAGTCCATGACTTCTTTTTCTGAATGAGGTCGAATCATCAGCCACTCCAGCGCTCGTTGCCGTAACTTTCCGTCAAGCGATATTTTTTCAAATTTCTTTACATCTTGCTCGTCAATTTCAAGATCTTTTTTTACCTTATGCTCTAGTACCTGGTCGATTGTTAGAGAAAAGCTATATTTACCATCCAAAAAAACGTTGACCCTATCGGGATTTTTAACTTGGAACGAAAGCTTCGTGATCTTCATGACTAACCAATTTTGCGAACAAGTGAGATAAAGATGACGGTCATTACACTAAGCCAGCCGAGCTCAATCGTCCATCCCCAGGTTCTTTCACCCCACTGAATAGCCGTGTGAAACCGTGTTAAAATACTTTTCTTTGGAACCACCTTCTTTTTGAGCTCCAACAAGAGTCGATAAATCCAAACGACGTCCGGTATGGTGGCCAGGGTCATTGCGGCAATAACTAAATATCGAAAATGGCCAGTTACGAGAAGTACTGTTAGCCACAATGTACATAGCAAAATGAAATCTATCGTATACATAGTGATGAATTTCTTATCTATATCCTTTCCTTTGGTGTTACCAAAATGAGGAAGTGCATCAAGTACAAAGTGGGATAAAAGTGCAATCGGAAGTATCCACCATGATTTTGTTACTAGCGCCAGATTTGCTGCTGTAATAGAGTGATTTGTGGCGGTCATTTAAAACCTTATTTAAGCAGGCGTGACTGCTGCGCGAACAGCTTTTTCAATTTTCTTAAGATCATCTTGATGATCGATTAAATATTGCTTGGCCGCCTCACGGCCTTGGCCAATTTTGCTACCCTCATATTCAAACCAGGCGCCACTTTTTCCAACAATGCCGTGCGTTACTGCAAGATCAAGCGTGTCACCTTCACGGCTGATACCAACGTTATACATAATATCGAATTCTGCTTCCCTGAATGGCGGAGCAATCTTGTTCTTCACTACTTTGACTCTTGCTCGATTTCCAACAACTTCTTCGCCGCTCTTAATCTGACTAATTCTTCGAATATCCAAGCGAACTGATGCGTAGAACTTCAATGCATTTCCACCCGTTGTAGTCTCAGGATTTCCAAACATAATACCGATCTTCATACGCAACTGATTAATGAAAATGACCGTGGTGTGGCTTTTGTTAATTACACCGGTTAATTTTCTTAGCGCCTGACTCATGAGTCGAGCTTGCAAGCCCATGTGAGAGTCACCCATGTCGCCTTCGATTTCTGCTTGCGGAACAAGAGCTGCAACAGAGTCAACGACAATAAGGTCAACAGCGTTACTTCGCACTAAGGTTTCGACGATTTCAAGCGCCTGCTCACCATTATCTGGTTGGGCAACAAGGAGTGTTCCGATGTTTACTCCGATGCGTTCTGCATAGGCAGGATCGAGCGCATGTTCTGCATCAATAAAGGCAGCCGTGCCGCCTTGCTTTTGAATCTCCGCTACGGCATGAAGGGTCAGTGTTGTTTTACCGCTACTTTCTGGACCGTATACCTCAACGATTCTTCCTTTTGGAATACCGCCACCGAGTGCTAGATCCAGACTAAGGCTTCCTGATGAAAATGTTTCTACGTCAATCTTATGGTCAGCGCCCAGTTGCATAATAGCGCCAGCACCAAATTGTTTTTTAATTTGATCAACTGCTAAATTAAGCGCCTGATCTTTACCACTTGCGTTAGTGATCTCAGTTAATGTCGTATCTTTCTTTGCAGATTTTTTTCCAGCCATAGTACCTTACTCCCCTTTATCAACCGTTAGTGTCAGTTTCTTCATTATAGCAAAACTGGTATCATCTCGAGTAATAATATTGTAAAAATATAAAACGCTTACTCTTATTTGCGCTATACTAGTAGAGTACTATGCAAACACAAGAAAAAAAGCCTATTGCTACTACAGCTCGCCTGCAGTCTATTGTTGATTACGGGATTACCTTAGGCGCCAAAGCAATTCATCTTGAGCCACGAAAAGGTTCTATGGCAATACGCTATAGAGTCAATGGTTCACTAAAAGAAGAACGTCACTTATCTTTAAGTGAATATAACGCTCTCATTGCTCAAATAAAACTAAAGTCCAACCTGAAAATAACCGAACATGCCAGTGCCCAGCAAGGAATTTTCCATCACTCTTTCAAGAAAAACGCCTTCAAGATATCCGCTACTGTGCTTCCCATTTTGGAGGGAGAAAAAGTAGTTTTGCATATTCAGCACACCAATCCAAAACCACCAACACTAGAGTCCCTTGGCTTCTGGGGGCAAAGCTTAAAGACAATTCAGCAAACACTCTCTCTTCACCGAGGTCTTATTATTGTTAGTGGCAAAAGAAATACTGGAAAATCGGCAACGCTCTTTTCGATGCTCTCTACCCTTGCAAACAGTGGCCTTTCTGTCGCTACCATAGAAGATCCCGTCAGACATGTCATCAAGGGTGCGCATCAGACACAAGTTAATCATAAGAACGGTCTCACCACTGAAATGGGACTACGAAATATCTTACTCCAAGATGCCGATGCAATACTTATCCAACCACTCCATCTAAAAAATATAAGTGAGCTCATCGAAACAACGATTCAAAAAGGTCATCTACTATTTGGATCGCTCCATGCGGCAGATAGCGCTGAAGCTATTCACCATCTCGTAAATAGTGGCCTCGATAAATATACGGCAGCAAAACACATTCAATTAGCCATCACCCATGATCAGGTTAGGACTCTTTGCAATAACTGCAAACAAGCCTATGCGCCAACCGAAGAAGAAGTTAAGATGCTGCTTCGTGAATTTTCTAATAATGAGAATCTAGCCATTGAGCGATTACATATTCTTGAAATGGCCGCAAAAGACAGCGGGGTCGCTGCAGAGAGAAAATTATCAACAACCTACGGCAAGATTGAACAGCTTTGGAAAGCTCGCCCAAATGGTTGTCAAAACTGTAACTACAAAGGCTACAAAGGTTCTATTGGCGTCTTTGAGATAGTACAAAATGGAATTGAACTCCAGAAGATACTTCTTGCTAATCTTGGAAGGCAATCACTAAGGAATGAAATTAAGCGCTCCTTAGCCCTTTCCACAAAGCAGGACGCTATCATAAAAATGCTTCGAGGACTCACCTCGATGAATGAAGTTATGCAGCTACAAACTATAAAGGAACAAGATTGACAGTCCGATTACGGAGCATATAATAACCTATGAAAATGACACACAAAAAACAGAACCAGAACGGGTTTACAATAATCGAAATGCTAATTGTGGTATTAGTTATTGGAGTTCTCGCAACACTCGTTGTCGTTACCTTTAGTGGCATTCAAATGAAAAACAGGGATAACAAGCGAAGAAATGACGTGGAAGCAATTGCCATGCAACTTGAAGTATACAACGCGTCGCACGGCGCGTACCCAGCACTAGCAGAACTATCAAGTGAAAATTGGGTACAGAAAAATCTTAGAAACTTGAATACTAATCATCTTCAAGCACCGGGATCAAAAAATGCTGATTCACTCTCAAGCACTATATCAATTAGCACCTACCAGTATGTTCCGGGTCCAGCTGGTTGCACGACAGCAAAAACAACTTGTACTACCTTCACTCTCACCGCAAAACTTGAATCCAACAACGCACAACCAGTCGTTGTCAAAAACGTCTCTAATTAATAATGGCTATGGTCGGTTGAGCGGCTGTTATGTAAGCGGTTTCTGGCTGAACCCGTTTGTCCGGTAGCAATCATAAAATCATCTTTAGCATGAAGTATTATCTTTGCTACTCGATGAGGGTTAGGACAATAATTAAAGTAGAAGTTTGTCTGCTCTCCAGCAGTCTCTATATTTAGTACTCCATAGCTAAACAAATTTGAAAAGATTCCTTTTTGTTCGCTGGTTACATCTTCAACATTAGCAAGTGAAAGTTGTGAAACTTTTCTGTTGAGTAGTCCATTTTGAATTATTTGAACGACATTTTTATCTGTTACCGTTAATTTGCTCTTGCGGTAAACAAACGTTGCAAGAGAAAGAATTAGCCCGATCAAGAAAACCGCGAAGACAGATAACATACCGACAGTGCCGTAATTTATAGTAGTTCCCCCAAAACTTGGCAACATAATACTTATTCCAAAAAGAGCGAAGGCAAGACATAGGAACGAAAGAATATAAATAAAGATTATGCCGAATGGATGCTGGTGCACGATACACATAATTCGCTCATCGTTTCCCACATCCTCAATTGTCTTGAAGTATTCAGATTCTCGATAACTTTTGCCTGCAACCATGATGACATCTCCTGCATATAGTATAGCAGAAAAAGCTAACTACGCTATATATTGTGTTTTTTACCTAAATGCTTGTACGCCTTGGGTGTCACCTTGCGTCCCCGAGGAGTGCGTTCTAGAAGGCCAATCTGTAGTAAATATGGTTCATAAAAATCTTCAATAGTTGAGCGCTCATCCGCAATCAAAGCCGCCAAAGTATCAACACCAACTGGCCCACCATTATAGTTATCTATAATTGCGCTTAGTAGTAATCGATCTCCTGGATCAAGTCCTAGTTCGTCAATCTCAAGTAGTGCCATTGCCTCGCCAGCAATCTTTTCGTCAATCTTCCCTTTTCCGTTTACATCAGCATAATCCCTTAACCGTTTGAGGATTCTATTTGCAATTCGTGGGGTTAGACGTGCGCGGGTTGAAATTATGGCTGCTGCTTCCGGGACAATTTCAACATTTAGGATATCGGCTGAACGATGTACTATTTCAGCAATTTGTTCAGGAGTGTAGAACTCGAGGCGGTGAATCATACCGAACCGATCACGAAGTGGTGCAGCAAGTGCTCCGGTTCTTGTTGTCGCTCCAATAATAGTAAACTTCGGTAAATCAAGCCTTAGGCTTCGGGAGCTTGGCCCTTTTCCGAGCATAATATCTAACTTAAAATCTTCCATGGCGCTATAGAGGACTTCTTCGACTGTCCGATTTAAGCGATGGATTTCGTCGATAAATAGGATATCGCCATCTTGTAAATTAGTGAGCAAGCTGGCTAAGTCTCCGGCACGTTCAATGGCCGGACCACTGGTGATTCGAATTTGCGCACCCATTTCATTAGCAATAACACTCGCCATAGTTGTCTTACCAAGACCCGGAGGGCCATACAGTAGAACGTGATCAATTGGCTCACTTCTCTTTTTTGCTGCTGCAATCGTGAGCTGCAAGTTTTTCTTCAATCGTTCCTGTCCGATGTAGCTTGCAAAATCCTTAGGACGCAAACTTGTATCGAATACCTCATCAATTGGTTCTTTCACCTCAGGATCCACTAATCGTTCAATCATACTTTCTATGTCCTAACCTTTAAGGCTTGTCGAATCTTTTCATCAAGTGGCAGCGAACTATCGACTGATTCAAGCGCCTGTGCGGCATCCTGCAAGGAATAGCCGAGCGCAAGCAATGCCTCATGAGCATCATCAAGTTTGGTATATGATGGTTGGTTCAAGAATGCAGTTGCAGACGTACTGGAAATAAGACCAACCTTATCCTTCAGGTCAACAACGACTCGTTCGGCGACCTTCTTGCCAACCCCAGGAGCGGATTGGAGCAATTTAACATCACCTGAAGATATGGCCTGTTGGACGTCTTGCATTGATCCGACACTTAAAATCGCTAAAGCCATTTTTGGACCGACACCATTAACACTCAATAATTTTTCAAAAAGTTCTTTTGTATTTCTCGATATAAATCCAAATAAGTCATGTGATTGTTCTCTGATATGTTCGTAAATATATACCGTGGCTTCTGTGCCTACCGATAATTTTCCCCAATCATCTGCCGATACAAGAAGTCCGTAGCCGACACCATGCACATTCAAAACAATCGTTTCATTAATCTGTTCACTTACTTTACCCGTCAATGTCGCTATCATATCTTAGAGTATAACAGAGAGGCTGTTGCATGCGTGAGTGCTGCAGCTAGTGCATCAGCACAATCATCAGGCTTTGGTATATCTTTCAGGTTAAGCATGACACGTACCATCTCCTGAATTTGCTTTTTTTCAGCCCGCCCATAACCAGTCAATGCCTGCTTGATTTGCAAAGGAGTGTATTCAACGATTGCACCACCCCCTTGAACTGCGGCAAGCATAATGACACCCCGGGCATGACTAACGCTCATAGCGGTTGTTACATTTTTAGCAAAGAATAATTTTTCAATCGATACAACGTCGGGTTTATGCAAAGTAATAATTTCCGTTAGTCCCTCAAATATAGTTTTGAGACGCAATTCAAGCGCTTGGTGTGCAGGAGTTCGTATCACTCCAGCATCAATCATTTGATGCTGCCTTCCATTAGTTTCAATCACTCCAAATCCAACAATTCCCGTCCCTGGATCGATGCCAAGGATTTTCATAACTAAAGCTCCACGCCGTCAGCTATATCGAAATTAGTGTGTGTCTCAACAACATCAACAAGCTCATCAAGAGCATCCATTAAATTCTCTACTTTTTGTGCAATGATTGGATCGGTGATTTCTATCGTGTTCTTAGGTACGTAGGTAAGCTCTGCTTCTATAATTGGAAGATTGGCGTCTTCTATAGCTTTTCGAACTTTTGCGAGTTCCTTGGGTTCTGTATAAACTTGGATTTCACCATCATTTTCCTCAGCATCAATTGCACCAGCATCAAGGATAGTTAGGATTGCGTCGTCGCCAGTAGCCTTGACGCGAATAGAACCACGTCTTGAGAACTGAAATGAAACTGCGCCTGGTTCTGCGATATTTCCACCCTTTTTGTTAAATGCATTACGAACTTCCGGATACGTTCGGTTTATATTATCTGTCGCACACTCTACTAAAATCCCCACTCCTCCAGGCCCATAGCCTTCATACAAAACTTCCTGTAATTGAGCGGCACTTTTATCTGCAACTCGTGCGATAGCTCGGTCGATATTATTCATCGGCATATTTGCAGCTTTCGCTTTTTCTATAGCAATAGCCAGCGCAGAATTCATATCTGGATCGGTGCCACCGCGAGCTGCAATTGCAATTTGATTACCGATACGCGTGAACAAAGCTCCTCGCTTTGCGTCAGCTAAACCTTTTTGGCGTTTGATTGTTGACCACTTCGAATGTCCAGACATATATTCTTCCTTTACTTCTGTAGACATTTTATCAGAAGAAATAAAAAAAGACTTCGATTGAAGTCTTTTTGAATTTTGCTTACATGGAGGGCCTACTGCGAAACTATTGCAACCAAGCTTAAGGGTGATAATATATTATATATTTTAAAAATAAATAATCCTGCAAATGATTTATCCGTACTTATATATTTTTTTATACGCTATCACTGTAGCAGTAAATTGAATAATTGACATTGCAATAAATAATCCATGGAAACCATATGCGCCAACTATTACTCCACCTAATCCTGCACCTAGAGCTCCAGCAAACATATTACCCGCATCAAGCCAAGACCACTGCTGACTTTCTTTTCCCTTGTTTTCGTTTTTCCCATACATAGTTTTATATGCAGGAACGGCGATTCCTGTTCCAAGTGCACTAATAAATAATACTAAAACAAGCGACTTTGAATTATGAACGAATAATAAAGACATTGTGGATATAGTAGATATAAAATATCCAAAAAATATCATTTTGCCTTTTCTAATTTTGTTTTCAAGTCTACCAAATATAAGTATAAAAACTGCCACAGAAAAAGAATAAAAACCCCATATAAAACTTATCGACCTCGGATTTAGCCCAAAATTACGAGCAAATAGTGCATAAAGTGGAGCAAAAATATAATAACTAACCTGACTTGCTAAATATACAAAGAGTAAATATTTTAATAATTTTTGCTTCACATACATTAATATATCAGATATTAAGCATAAACGTATTGGAGGGCCCAGTGGGACTTGAACCCACGACACCCTGCTTAAAAGGCAGGTGCTCTAACCGGCTGAGCTATGGGCCCACAAAAAAGCTGTTTTATTTTCTCTCATTTACCCCTATTTGTCAAACTGCTATCCCTATTTGCTACGATGTTTTTTGCCATGTTTTTTATCATGATGTGGTTTTTTAAGCCACAAAATAACAAGACTGGCGATTATACCGGCAGATAAGATAACTCCCACATAGCTATGAATTTGGCTATAGACGCTACTGTCCTGAACACTGGTCTGTGCAGCATAAGGCAGAAAAGTCGCTATAGCAGAAAAACATACAATAACGGCGACTGCATACGTAAATATATGCAGTAGAATATCGGCTTTCGCAGCTCGTCTATATATAAACATCACGAGAAGTGCTGGCACGACGAGTAAAACGATCTGCACAATCGTAAAAATAGGCAGAGGCGATGAAACTTTAGTACTTATGTTGTTTGACACATCACTTCCGACTAAGCCTGCTAATATTTGCCCAACGCAAAGCGTAAAAAGAACGAGCGCACCATTACTCCTAAGAAATAATGGCAATACACCAAAAATAGTGGCGCAGGCTAGGAGTAGAACGAGTGTACTGTTCATGTCCTATAAGCATAACATTTATCTAAAATGAATCGAAGCACCGACTGCAATTTTGTTTGCCTGGGCAACACCTGCATTTACTTCGAGTACATAGCGGCAGGCGGTCATATTCTTGTGGATAGTTGGGTAATCACTCGGCTGCAGATTCGTTGCCTCGTAGACCACTTTACCACTACTGGTAATCCAGATAATATCGAGCGGATACTGCATATCCTTCATCCACATCGCCCAATAGCCTTCTTGTTTAAAATCAAACAGCATTCCTTGGCTTGGACCTAGCGCTACCGTACCAGACAGGCCCTGTATTCGCATTGCATTCGTATTTACCTCTTTTAAAGCTATCGTTGTCTGGCCAAGTTGCGCATACTTAAAGGGAACAATTGAACGAATGGCGATGCTTAAAGAAAACAAAAGAACGAGTAAGCTGCCTACTAAAAAATAGAGAAAAAATCTATTCTTAAGCGCCGACTCGGTCTTTTTTGTTTCTTTGTTTTGCATTTCGCTCAACGTATTCAATTATTTTTGTGGCAACATCTCGTCCAGTAATTTTTTCGATTCCAAAACCTGGGCTTGAGTTAACTTCAAGTACTAATGGACCCTTTGTGCTACGCATCATATCGACTCCGCAAATATGCAATCCCATTGCTCTAGCTGCCTTAAGTGCGGTTTTTTCTTCTTCAGGAGTAAGCTTAATGGTTGAGCCGGATCCACCTTGGTGAAGGTTAGATCGGAAGTCATCATCAAGACTTTGCCGCTTATAGCTTGCAACAACCCTACCACCAACAACGAAAGCACGGATATCTGTACCTGCAGATTCTTTAATGAATTCCTGTACGAGGAAGTTTACACCTTCAACATAAAAAGCTTGCATCACGGCTTGAGCTGCCTTTTTGGTCTCAGCAAGCACAACTCCGTTACCGTGGGTACCACGAGCAACTTTAATAATCACTGGTGCTCCACCAGCCTTATCAATAACGTCTTCAAGATCTGCTGTTTCACGAGCAAAAACAGTTTTTGGAATTCCAACGCCTGCCTTAGCGATAAGCTGATACGATCGAAGCTTGTCTCTTAGCGAGTTATTGCGATTGAACTTGCAGTCGTATAGACACCCTGCATTTCAAATTGACGAACAACTGCAGTACCATACTTCGTATAACTTTGAGCGATTCGAGGAATAATGGCATCAAAACCAGTAAGTGGCTCACCTTCGTAGTGTACAACCGGGTTATTTTTTTCTACCGTCACATAACATTTAGCATAGTTAATAACCTGGACTTCATGCCCACGTTCAAGCGCAACTTCTTTAAGTCGTTTAGTGGAGTAGTTGCCTGATCCTTTTGAAAGTATTGCTATTCTCATAATTAATTTCCTATCTATCGAACCTTAACTGTTATTCAATGTTGCGTCAACCAAAAAATTGTACTGCCGCAAAAATTTACTACCAATAAGTAGGGGATACTTCATGGAACTTCTATCTGACAAAGATAAGGTAATGTCGTAATTTTGCTGCCCTATAACTATTCGTGTAGTTATTAGATAACGCATTTCAACATCACCATTAGAACTTTTTACTTGTTTTTTTGAAAATTGATCGGTCTCGATGACAACTTCAGGATGATCAAAAGGTGAAAAAACTACCGATTTTTTACCGTCCTGATCACGCTCAAAAATTTTAGTACAGTGAAAAGCACCGGAGTACGCCCCAGTGTCTATCTTTGCAACAATATTATCTATTCCAAAAAAAGGAAAAGATACTCGTTCGTAATTACCTATTATTGTCTTTGCATTCATACGTATAACTCTTTTGGTTAATTTGCATATTATAGCATAATTATTAATTTTTATCAATGCATCTTAGTGACATAAGCAACTTCTTTTTCAGACGTAGGATTAAATTTGCCGATCATTACAAAATCTATAATTTCATCAATAGAAACTCCATTGCTTCGCTGCTCTAAAAGATAACTACAAATAGTATCAAAACCCTCTTGATACACAATATCTTTGGTAAATACACCGATGGCATCTTCGGTTCCAGGCGTTCCTCGATAAATGCGATTAACGTGTGCTCGAGCCTTGGCCTCAACCTCATTTTGCGCATAATTCATATCTGTTTGAGAACGAAGCGTTTCGCGCATTACAACACACTGCATTAGTTCAGGTCTTGGCACCATCGTCTCCCCCAGGGTTCCAAGCGCAATCGCAATATCTATATATCGATCGGCATTTTTCTCTGGCATTTGTTTGGTGATCGCATATTCAAACAATGTGCCAAGACCTTCTTCGGTATCGAGGTAATCAGGTAATCCAAAAGCAAGATTTTCATCTATCTTGGCTCCATTAATTGATCTTAGTGCATGCACAAGAAGTTCGTGACAGAAAAGACCCTTTAGTTCCGAGTTCGTCATTGCGGCACGGTTTTTTCCAAGCTGTAATATTTTTGTTTCAGGGTCTACCGATATTACATCTTTATTTGAAATAATTTTAACCTTCCATGAACTAAAACCAGGTTCAATAGCCTTAAGTTTCTCAAGAGCAGTTTCAATTTTTTCCTTTGCCTCGACTATAGTATTTTTCTCATCTATATTTTCATCAGTAAATACATCGAGTGCCTCGCCGTAGCGGCTGTGGAGAAATCTCGAAATATCGACTAAGAGATTTTCGATTGATTCGGTTTCGTGCTCCTCGCTATTCGCTCGAGTATCACTTGAGCGCTTTGATTCGAGCCAAGCAAGATATTCTTCCAGTAGTACTTGATCGACTTGTTCAATATTTTTAAAGGCTTCGAATTGCTGAATGTGCTCATTTAGTAGTTGGTTGGCCCTCTTTTTTAAGGGCGCCCCAAATATTTCTATTGATGCTTGCGTGTATCTATCAAGCCAGCGAGCCTGCGAAGACTCACTGGAAGCATTCATAGCGTTATGAGCAGTCTTTAGAAGATAGTGGTAGGCAAGTTGCCGAGTGGCTGTTTTTTCTTCAATAGAATGAGGCTGTGCGCTTAGAACTTCCTCGAGTCTCAACTGTTCGTAGGGTTCATTTCGCTCAACTGTTTCTTCAAGAAATTTATACTCTAGACTATCACCTAAATCTGTAGGGGTAAGTGGTTTTAGGATTGAAATTATTTTAGGTGCTTTTGTCTGTCGGGGCATCGTTACGTATTAGCCTTCATAACCCGCAAAAGTGCAAAACCAATGACGCTAACGATAACTATGACTATCGCTATAAGCATTGGAATAAAACCTTGCTGATTAATTTTTCCCATTCTACTTATGATTATGAATTGAAAGAGATATTTTGTCCACTACTTAGAAGAATCGCCGTTTTCCGGCTTCTTTTTGAAAAGTTTCTAGCAATTCTTTTTGTTGCTTTGAAAGTTTGGTTGGCGTCGTAACATCAATCGTAACGATGTGTGGACCACGACTAGAATTCTTTGGGTGAGCGACACCGTGACCCGAAATCTTGAAATCGGTACCACTTTGTGTCCCGGCTGGAATTTTCATAGTAACCGAACCGTCAACTGTCGCAACCTTCATTTCGCCTCCAAGCGCTGCTGTCACCATATCTATTGATTCATGACTTAAAATAATGTCACCTTCGCGGGTAAATTTCTTATGTGACTTCACTCGGACAAATACATATAAATCACCTTTTGTACCGCCTCGTATCGCTTCACCATATTCGCGAAGTCGAATGGTTGCACCATCATCGATTCCTGCAGGAATTTTTAAATCAACTGATTGTTCCTTACGCTTAACGCCGCGTCCATGACAAACACTACAATCTTTTTCGGGCTTTTTTCCTGTTCCATGGCAATCGTTACAAACACGAGCCTGCTGAATATTGCCAATAATAGTTTGCGTTACACTTACTACTTGACCAGATCCCTTGCAGGTTGGGCAGGTAACTACTTCAAAGCCAGGTTCCGCACCATTACCGCTACAGTGTTCGCAAGCAGCGTCTAGGTTAAGATGAATCGTTTTCTCTACGCCAAATACTGCCTCTTCAAATGAAAGCTCTAAGGCTGTCTCAATATCTCGCCCTCTTTGACTCTGCTGCTGGCGCTGTTGCGATCCTCCACCAAAGAAGCTGCCGAACATATCGCCTAAATCACCAAAATCAAAGTTCATATTCTGGCCATTAAAATTAAAACCGCCACCATTAAAATCGTAGGCTCCACCGCCGCCACCATTACCACCAACGCCTGCATGACCAAATTGATCATAGCGCTGACGTTTATCAGCGTCTTTTAAGATTTCATAGGCTTCATTGAGTTCTTTGAATTTTGTTTCGTCACCACCCTGTTTATCGGGATGATGAAGGACGGCAAGGCGGCGGAATGCTTTTTTAATTTCATCCGCCGATGCGTCTTTAGAAACGCCTAGTACTTCGTAGTAATCCCGTTTTGCCACAAGCGCGCTCCTTACATTTGCTTACTTATTTTTTGTCTTTCTTTTCTTTCTTGTCTTCTTTTTCTTCTACAACTTCGCCTTCAACTGGACCATCTTCTTCTTTTTTCTCTCCATCAGCTGTTTTTTCAGCAGACTCATACAGCTTTGCACCGATTGGCATCATTGTATCAGAAAGTTTTTTAGCGGCTTCTTCTAGGGTATCCTTTTCGTCGCTTTCAAGAGATTTCTTTGCTTCTTCAACGGCTGCATCGAGCGTCTTTTGATCTTCTTCAGAAACCTTGTCTTTGTTATCTGACTTTAGTTTTTCTGCCTGGTAAATTGCATTTTCAAGCATGTTGCGTGCATCAACTGCCTCACGTTTTTTCTTGTCAGTTTCTGCATTTGCTTCAGCTTCTTTTCGCGCTTTTTCAACATCTTCCTTGGATAGATTTCCGCTGTTTTGAATCGTAATACTTTGTTCCTTATTCGTTCCTTTATCTTTAGCAGTTACATTTAAGATTCCATTTGCATCCAGATTAAAAGTAACTTCAATTTGCGGAACACCGCGTGGAGCCGGAGCGATACCATCAAGTACAAATCGTCCGAGCGACTTATTGTCTGCAGCCATTTCACGTTCACCCTGTAGCACATGTATTTCTACTTGTGGCTGGTTGTCTGAAGCGGTGCTGAATACCTCGCTCTTTGATGTTGGAATGGTAGTATTTCTCTCTATTAGTTTTGTACTTACGCCACCCATTGTCTCTATTCCAAGACTAAGCGGTGTCACGTCAAGAAGTAGCACGTCCTTAACGTCTCCCGCGAGTACGCCACCTTGAATTGCAGCGCCAAGGGCGACTACTTCGTCAGGATTAACTCCCTTCATTGGTTCTTTTCCAAAAATCTTTTGTACTTTTTCTTGCACGGCCGGCATTCGCGTCATACCGCCAACAAGAATTACTGCATCGATATCACTTGCCTTGAGGCCCGCATCCTTTAATGCTTTTTCGCATGGTGCAGCGGTTCGATCAACAAGATCAGCTACTAGGCTTTCGAGCTTTGATCGAGTAAGTTTGGTTTCAAAGTGAACCGGGCCATCTGCCGTTGCAGTAAGAAATGGAAGGTTGATAGTCACTTCATTTGTTGTACTAAGTTCAATTTTAGCTTTTTCACCTTCATCACGAAGTCGTTGAAGCGCAGCTTTATCATCTGAAATATCTTGGCCATTTTCTTTTTTGAAAGTTTCGATAAGGTAATTAACGATTACACGATCAAAGTCTGCACCGCCTAAATGTGTATCACCATTGGTACTTTTAACTTCAAAAACACCATCACCGAGTTCAAGAATTGAAACGTCAAACGTTCCACCACCAAGATCATAAACGGCAATCTTTTCATCTTTGCCACCTTTGTCTAATCCGTAGGCAAGTGCCGCAGCTGTTGGCTCATTAATAATTCGTTTTACTTCAAGTCCAGCAATTTTACCGGCATCTTTTGTTGCCTGTCGTTGAGCGTCATCAAAATAGGCAGGCACCGTAATAACTGCTTCATTAATAGTTTGGCCAGTAAATGCTTCTGCGTCAGCTTTGAGCTTAGAAAGCACCATTGCACTTAATTCTTCAGCACTATAGTCCTTATCACCCATCTTCACCTTAACGCTTTGTCCACTCTTGACCATTTCGTAGCCCATGAGCTTAATATCTCGCTGCACTTCTTTATCTTCCCAACGTCGTCCAATCAAACGCTTCATTTCATAGATAGTATTTTTTGGATTTGTTACACTTTGACGTCGTGCTAATTGTCCAACTAAGCGTTCGCCACTTTTATTAAGTGCGATGACGCTTGGCGTTGTTCGATTTCCTTCAGCATTAGCAATAATCTCTGGGTTGCCACCCTCCATTACTGCCATTGCGCTATTCGTTGTTCCTAAGTCTATTCCTAAAATTTTTCCCATATATATTCTCCTTATTCTATTGTTTCGTTACATTTACCATGGCAGGGCGAATGATTTGCTCACCAAGCTGGTAGCCCGGCTGCAGCACTGCTGCGACAACTTCATGCTCACCCGTTGCTTCTTCGTTCATACTGACTGCCTCGTGTCGATTAGGATCAAATACTTCTCCTTCAACACCAATTTTCTTAAGTCCGATAGAAGCAAGTTGCATCTCAAGCTGCAAAGCAATTGATGAAACTCCCTTTACCCAGGCATGATCTTTAATATCTGCTGGCTCGTGAGCGATTGCTCGCTCAATGTTATCCAACACTGGAAGGAGCGTCAGTACTGCCTGCTCTTTTCCTGCTTGGATAGCACGAAGTTTTTCTTCTTCACTTCGTCTTCGAAAATTTATAAAGTCAGCTTGAACTCGCTGCAAATCAGCAGTGAGCTCAAGCACTCTTTCATCATTCTTTGATGTCTTCTTTGGTTCTTTTGTCATACTCTACTCCTTTTTCTTTAAAATAATGCAGCCTCAAGCGTAATACCGGTATGCCGAACGAGATTCATCACTGACTTGTAACTTTGCCTCGTTGGACCAACGATTCCAATGTAGCTTCGATCGCTATAGGGGCTGCTGAATCGGCTAATAATTAAGGTACATCCACTTGTTTTTCCGATGGGATTCTCTTGCCCGATATAGACGCTAAGCGGCTCATTTGGTTGTGCCTCGCGAAGCCACGGCTCTAGATTATCGAGCAGCTGGGCTACTTCATGTATGGCGGTACCGCTGGCAAATTCCGGTTGTGAAAAAAGATTTGAAATACCACTCATATACAACTGATCACCAATGGTCGCTATACCGAGGTTTTGTGTTATTGATACCAGGCTATCGACTGCAGACTTAATAGCCTGCACTGCTTCACCGGCACCATTAACTCTAGTGTCAATCGCTCTCGCATTCCGATTGATCTGTGGAGCAGTGAGCGCAAACTCATTTGCTTCATTCACTTGATTTACGTAAAACCTATACCCTTTATCTGTCGGTACTCTTCCAGCGGAGGTATGTGGTTGTTCTATGAGACCCATTTCTTCCAAGCGTGACATTTCACTGCGTATTGTTGCTGATGAAACGCCAAACATATTAGCTAAGAGAATTGAGCCTACTGGCGCAGCAACTTCGGCATACTGCTCAACGATGGCGTTTAAAATCTTAACTTGTCGTGGTGAAATCTGCATAGTTTTTTTCTAGTACCATTACTAGTTTAGAAAATTAGCACTCTACTGTCAAGAGTGCTAACTATTTTATTCTTCCCTGTTAAATATTATTTTTTTACCATTAATTCGCGTAAAAGTTGTTTCGCGTGCTTAATTGCAGCTTGTTGGTATGCTTTGTCGTCGGTCTTTTGAACGATTGCATCAAGTTGTTTTGCGGCACCTTCAAGAGAATCATTAATAACGAAAGTAAACTTACCTGAAAGTAGAGCATAATCTATTTCAGAGGCGGCGCTTGCAAGCCTTCTTTTTTTCTCTACTTCATTCATCGCACCCCTGCCGTCAAGCCGCTGCATCCATATCTCATAGCGTGGCGGTAAGATAAAAATAGGGATGATGTTGTCACTTAATGTTTCAAGTGTTCTACAGCCCTGCACATCAATATCTGTTATAGCTATTTTTCCTGCTTGGTGTGCTTTTTCAATTTCTCGCATACTTATTCCAGATACCTGCTGATCATGAATGATGGCAGCCTCTAGGTATCTACCTTTATCGAGATCTTTTAAAAAATCTTCCTCACTCCTAAACCAGTATTCCTGCCCATTTTGCTCCGCCTGGCCATTATTTATTCGAGGAGGACGGGTTGTGTCAGAAATGATGTAATAGTATGTATCCTCTTTGAGCAATGTCTTAATAAGGGTATTTCGTCCGGCGGCAGTTGGGGCGGCAAGGAGCACAAAGGGTGTTTGACGTAGAATGGTAAGCTGCTCTGGATTGGGAATATACTCTGCCAAAACTCTGGTGAAAGAATCTATTAGTTTGAGTGGCGCATCATCGATAATCATAGGTATACTATACCTTGTATACTAATTACTTAATCAAGGATTTTTTCATGAAAGCACCAGATTTTTCACTACCCGACCAAAACGGCACTATGCATTCGCTATCTCAATACAAAGGAAAATGGGTTGTGCTGTATTTTTACCCAAAAGATAATACTCCGGGATGTACCAAAGAGGCCTGTAATTTTAGAGATGGCCGCGCGTACCTGGAAGATAAGGGAGCAGTTGTACTCGGTATTTCTAAAGATAGTGTCGCAAGTCATAAAAAATTTGCTGATGCCCATAAGCTGACCTTTACACTCTTAAGCGACACTTCAACCGATACTATTAAAGCCTTTGGTTCATGGAAAAAGAAAAAGTTTATGGGACGAGAGTATGAAGGAATTAATCGAGATACCTATCTGATTAATCCAGAAGGTGAAATTGTAAAAAAATATGAGGGAGTTAATCCACTCACGCATGTTGGTCAAGTAACCAAAGATCTCACCGAACTTAGTCACGCTTAAGGAGTACTGTAAAGGCGTCAGAAGGAATATCCACTTTACCGAAGCGCTTCATGCGCTTCTTTCCTTTTGCTTGTTTAGCAAGAAGTTTCTTCTTACGTGAGACATCGCCACCATATAAATATCCCGTCACGTCTTTTCGAAACGCACTAATATCTTCGCGAGCTAAAAAGCGGGCACCGATTGCTGCCTGTAGGCTAATTTGGAAGTTTTGTCTTGGTATAACATCTTTTAGCTTCTTCACTATGTCACGACCAATTCCAGTGGCTTCTGATTGATGCACCATCAGGCTGAGGGCATCAATTCTTTCGTTCGCTACATAAAAATCTAAACGCACTAATTGCTCGGCCCTATATTCACTCAAATCATAATTAAATGATCCATAGCCACTTGTTACACTTTTAAGCTGATCATAAAAATCGGTAAGCAGGTTTGCGAGCGGTGCATCAAAACTAACAAGCGCAAGTTGCGCATCAACATAACTAAGATTTTTATGAATACCTCTTTTTTGGACAATTAATTGAATAACCGCACCAACATATTGTTTTGGACAGACGACTTCACCTTTAATCCAAGGTTCTCTAATCTCAGCAATCTGCGCTGGATCGGGCAGTTCACTGGCACTCTTAATATCCAGCTCTTCCCCATTAATGAGTAGGATATGATAATCCGTACTTGGGTTCGTTACCACGAGCTCTAGATCATATTCACGCTCAAGCCGCTCTTTAACAATATCCATATGAAGTAATCCCAAGAAACCGATTCGAACTCCATAACCAAGGACTGGAGAATTTTCTGGTGTAAACTGCAGAGCTGAATCGCTGAGACTTAATTTTTCGATTGCATCTTTAAGCAGCTGATAGTTTTCATTACTATCGGGAAAGAATCCTGCATACACGAAAGGTTTCACTTCCAAATAACCTGGAAGCGGACTCGTTGCCTTGTTTTTTTCAAGGGTGATTGTGTCACCGACTCGAGCTTCTCGGGTGCTTTTTAGATTCGTAACAATATAGCCGATTTCACCAGACCGTAAAACTCCGGTTGATTTCATTTCAGGAGTTAAACAGCCAACCTCAAGAGCGATACCTTCACTTTTAGTCCCCATCATTTCCATGATATCGCTTTTTTTAATGATACCGTCAAACACCCGTACGTACAGAACAACTCCCCGATAATCATCATAATAACTATCGAAAATGAGTGCACGAGAAGGCAGAGTTTCAGCAACGGTTGGTGCAGGAATTTTTGCGACAATCTCATCAAGTAATTCTGCTACCCCCAGCCCATTCTTGGCTGAGATGTGCAAAATATCTTCTTTCTTGCAACCAAGTAGTGCTACAACTTCTGCCGAGACACGTTCAACATCAGCTGCGGGCAAATCAATTTTATTAAGCACCGGCAAGATAGTAAGATCAGCGGCGAGCGCTAAATACACATTTGCTAGTGTTTGCGCTTGAATGCCCTGGCTTGCATCAACCACTAAAATAGCACCCTCGCAGGCCTCTAAGCTTCGAGACACCTCGTAGCTAAAATCAACATGACCGGGTGTATCTATAAGATTAAGTTCGTAATTTTTGTATTGCATTCGTACGGGTGCAAGTTTGATGGTAATTCCCTTTTCACGCTCAAGATCCATCTTATCCAGCAGCTGTGCTTTCATGTTACGTTTTTCAACAGTACCAGTCAGCTCCATCAAGCGATCGGCCAGCGTACTCTTACCGTGATCAATATGGGCAATAATGCAAAAATTTCTAATTTCTTGTGGTGTCATGTCGCGCTATTATACCTGAATTATTCTATTTTGAGGCGACCAAATACTATCTTCCTCAATTTGGCAACAACTATTTTTGCTTCTTCAATTTCAAAAAGGTACGAAACGACTACATGTACGAAGAAGGTAAAGAAAGTGATAATCGATACATTCGTGAATAAAGTGAGCCCCTGAGCGCTCTGATTGAGTGGTAGGAATTGAATAGAAATAAGAGCGGCAAGTGCGCTGAAGCCGGTTGCAGAGAGAGTCTTATACGTATCTTTAAGAAAAATTTTAGAAAAGAAATGGCGGTCTCGTAATGCCATAACAAATACCAGTATAGCTACTTCGATGAGCGCAACAATGCTCTGGGCTATCGCTAATCCTTCTACTCCATAGACACTTGGTTTGGAAAGCCTCCAAGCGAGAAGAATATTTAAGACGATGACTAGGATAGAAACATACAGTGGGGTCTTTGTATCTTTGTGCGCATAAAAATATCTAGAAATAATGGTATAGATAATTCTAAAAAATATCGCCACACATAAGAAGCCAAAAATAGCTGCAATATCCTGATTACTCCGCGCAAAGATAATCCGCGCAAGATAGCCTCTAGTGAAAAAACATACAACCACGACCGGAAGAGAGATCCAGATCATTAATCGTAAAACTTTTAAGAACTCTTCTTTGAAAAGATCAACTCGGCCCTCGGCAAGCCGGTGTGTTAACTTTGGAAAAGCGGCTGTTGAGATAGCATTTCCAATTAGCATAATTGGTGCGTTATAGAGTACCAGCGCATTAGAATAATTAGTTACTGAGCCAATCGATAAATCTGAGGCAAAGCGTGTTTCCACGATGCTGTTAATATTATCGATTCCTTGATCAATTGAGCGTGCAGGCATGATCCTAAGAATTTCACGGAAGCTTTTATTCTTGAAATCTATATATGGTCGGTACCTAAAATTAAGCCCTTCCATTCCGAGTGCGATAACTAAAAGTTGTAGAACTGCACCGATTGCAATACCAAGACTTAATCCTACGATTCCGAAGCGGGTTCCAAAAATATAAATACTCGCGATGATGGCGCCGTTATACAGGAGCGGTGCCACTGCAAAAAAGAAGAACCTTCCGGTGGCTTGTTGCACGGTTGAGAGCACTGTTGAGATAGAAAATAAAAATATATTGACTGAGATAATTCGCATAATTGCAACAGTCAGATTTAACTGCTCTGGCAAAAAACCCGGCACAACGATGTAATGAAGTAAAGGTCGAGCAAATACCATAATAATGATAGCTGCCACGAACCCGATAATTGCGAGCGCATTTAATACATAGCTAGCAACCTCCCAAGCAGACTGTTTATTCTGCTGTAAACGTTCAGATAAAATTGGCAAAAATGCTACACCAAGCGCACCTGATGCGAGCGTGAAAAAAACAAAATCAGGAATCTTGAATGCCGCGAAATAAGCATCTGATTCAAAATTAATGAAGTTTGCATTAACTAGTTTTGTTCGGAGTACCCCAAGCAATGCTCCAATTAAAGATGCGCCTGCCAGAAGGATTGCGGCTGATCCGAAAGATACTTGTTTGTTTGCTCGACGTAATATGCGGCTCATAATCGTTACGGCTGATTATAAGTGTTTCAGTTCTTTGTTTCGAGCTGAGACACTAGTACAGCGCTGCCTCTTTTGGCATTTTTGTTCCTTTTAATATTTTTGCTACCTCATCTGCTTCTACTGTTTCTTTTTCCAGTAGTACATCTTTTAGAGATTCAAGATATGTTCGGTTTTGTTTGATAACCTGACGAGCTCGTTTCGCGGCTTCAGTAATAAGCGCCTCGACTTCATCATCAATGACCTTCGCTGTTTCATCAGAATATTGCCGCTCGTGAACAAGCCGCTCCATCATCATGCCATCTTCAATATGGAATACTTGATCTCTCAGCTTCTTACCCATGCCCTGATTTACGATCATCTCTCGTGCGAGCTCAGCAGCTTTTTGTAGATCACTTCCAGCCCCAGTGGTCACACGGTCTGGACCATAAACGACTTCTTCAGCAATTCGTCCTCCAAGCATTCGAGCCAATACGTCCTTGTATTCAATAATGCTGTGATAGCTCTTATCTTCAGGTGGAATAAACCAGGTAACACCACCAGTACCACCGCGAGGGATAATGGTAACTTTGTGTACAACATCACTATCAGGAAGAACCTGTCCGACTACAGCATGTCCGGCTTCGTGATAGGCGGTAAGCTCTTTTTCTTTTTCATTCATAATCTTGCTCTTACGTTCTGGCCCAATTGCAACTCTTTCAAAAGCGCTCGTAACATCAGCATCAGTAATTTCTGTTCTATTCTCACGGGCTGCAACAATCGCTGCCTCGTTTGCAATATTTGCAAGATCAGCACCGCTGGATCCAGCAGATTTGGCCGCAAGCGCGTCAAGGTCAACGTTTTTTGCGAGTGGCTTCTTTTCAAAATGTACTTTAAGGATTGCGAGACGATCCTTTCGATCGGGAAGTCCAATCGTTACCCTTCGGTCAAATCGTCCTGGTCGTAGTAGGGCTGAATCGAGCACATCCATTCGGTTTGTGGCCGCTAGAACGATAACATTCTGACCCTGCTCGAACCCATCCATCTCAACCAAAATTTGATTGAGTGTTTGTTCTCGCTCGTCATGTCCACCACCCATACCACTGCCGCGCTTTCGTCCAACTGCATCAATTTCATCAATAAAGATAATGCACGGAGCATTCTTTTTGGCTTTGGAAAAAAGATCTCGAACACGACTTGCGCCAACACCAACAAACATTTCTACGAACTCAGACCCTGAGATACTAAAGAATGGAACATTGGCTTCACCTGCTACTGCTCGAGCCAACATAGTCTTACCGGTACCTGGAGGACCAACAAGCAGCACACCTTTTGGTATCTTTGCGCCAACACTCAAGAACTTTTTAGGGAACTTAAGAAATTCAACGACTTCTTCTAGATCTTGCTTCGCTTCTTCGTTTCCAGCTACTTCACTAAACTTAACTGCTTCCTTGTCGCTTCCATAGAGCTTCGCAGAGCTTTTACCAAAACCAAGTGCCTGGTTTCCCTGACCCTGGGCGGATCGAAGAATAAATATAAGGACAAGGGTGATAATAACAACAGGAAGCAGATTAATTGCAATTGAAGCCCAAGTTGACCCGGTACTCGAAGACGGCTTAAAGGTAACTGATACGTCACGACTGGTAAGTCCACCAGGACCATAGAGAGGAGTACCGTTTTCTTTTACGGCAGTTTCAGTAGGCTTACTATTTCCCTTAAGGGTTAACTGAATAGTATCTCCATTAACTAAAATGTTACTCACTTCACCCTTATTGGCGCTATTCATGGCATCGCTGAAGGAGACACTCGTTAGTTTCGCTGGCTGGTTATAACTAAGAAGGAATACTGCTGCAAATGCGCCAATGATTACTATGAAACCAACGTTTTTAAACCATTTCTTTTTTTGTGTCTTTTTTGGGGGGTGTGATTGTTTTTTCTCCATAAGATGTGATTATAAAGGTTTTGACCCTCCTTGACTACCGCGAGATTGAAAACGGGCTGATCTTTTTGTGAGTAGCACATCAACCCCGCTTGCTTGCAATGTTTTTCCATGGGGTAGGGTTTTAATTTGTACACATATTCGTTCAATAGTTTTTCTATCCAGCTCTTTGGCTCCCGCTTTCAGCAAAATACTACGCACCACTTCTCGCCCAATATCGTGGGGTAGCATAATGAACCACCTCCTATTTAATACAAGTTGGTTCTTATGCAGTCCGCGTCGGAGAAGATGCTCGATCTCTTGATCGATCTTTGTATTATGATGCGCCGAATGATCAAGAATCGTCAGCCATTTTTGTCTGGTGGCGTCATCCATTTTATGCACGACGTTGTGTCTAATCCTGTTCCTCAGATATTTCGTATTTTCATTCGTGCTATCTTCGCGCCACTCAAGATCATTTTCTTTTGCGTATTTGAGTAGGTCACCTTTTGCCATCGAAAGAAGCGGTCTAACTAGCTCCTTTGTGTCCTTTAATGAGTTAAGTCCACTTCTGCCCGTACCTCTTAAAAGATTAATCATGCTCGTTTCAATAACATCATCCTGGTGGTGCGCGGTAATTATAGCAATCGCCTGATGTTTGGTGGCAACTCTTCTTAAAAATGCATATCGATAATTCCGCGCAGCCTCCTCGCTTGCATCGGGACCAAGCTCTACTCGTTCTGTTTCAAATTCGTACCCATATTTTTGCGCGAGCGTTTCGACGAATTTTGCATCAAGCGCAGAATCGCTTCTAATACCGTGATCAAAATGAGCAACTACAAGTTCTAGCTCTTTTTGCTTGGCGAGAATATCCAGAAGCACAACTGAGTCAACACCTCCGGAAACGGCAAGAACATAAGTTCCGGGCTGTAGGTGGGCACTATTTTGCATATTCACAAATGATATCAAAAAAGACCACCTAATTGTTGGTGATCTTATAAAACTGGTAGCGGCGCCGGGGATCGAACCTGGGACCTTAGGCTTATGAGTCCTACGCTCTAACCAACTGAGCTACGCCGCCGAATTTAACCTCGATACTATAGCATATTCTTCTCTGTTGAACCAGAGATTTATAAACAAAAATATCTACGAAACCGTAGATATTAATGTTTTTGCGTACCCTACCCGCTAGCCTAGAAGAGCATCAATGCTCAAAATGGCTTGGTCGCTTGTAGGAGTAAGCTCGTAGCTAATACCAATATCGCTCATTGGTTACTCCTTTTTTATTGTTTTTGTTTTGCTTTTTTATAGCAATGATTACATTATATGTTTATTTTTTGATTTTGTCAAGAGCCTTATGCTTAATTTTGTTGTATAAAATGCTCTTTAAAATGAGTGGTGATTCTTTCGGAGAGATAAGATCGGCGCAGCATATCGCGTGATCAGATAGTTGCTTGCCGAACAGCATTGAAACAACATGCTTATCATGTGAGGCAAACACTTCTCTTCCGTCTCCAACAAGCAGCATAATTTCACTCCGCTCAATGAACAGTGTGCTGACGCGTGATAACCAAGCTTGCTTTTTATCTGCAACTAAAAATTGCGCCCCTACTAAATCTTCAAGAGAAATACCTTCTCTGAGGATGACAACCTTACCGCCAAGCACTTCGCTCAAGTGCTTGGCCTGTTTTTCTTCAAGAATAAATTTAGTAGTGAGCTTATGTGTCATTTGTAGATGGCGAATGAGCTCCAGAATCATTTCATTAGACAAGGAAACTTCAAACAGGGCTATGCTCGTCTCAAATACAGACGATGCCTTCTTTGTATTATTAACGATCACCCCCAGATCATTCAGTAATTTGATACTTTTTTTGGTTGCTCTTTTAACTCGTTGTTTGAAAAAAGAAGCATGTTTAAATAACTGCGTTTCTTCATTTCTAGCAACAACTATCCCTTTACCCCTGCCTTCAGTAACAAAGCTCCCCATAAAAGCCATACACTTTTGTTTTCGTAAATCTGCATCCTGTGCCAGTGGTAAGGTATTTTTTGATGCAGATAAACCTTCATTTGTAAAAAAAGATTGGTCGATCTGCAACTGATCAACTTCAACTAAACGTATATCTGCGGGAACTCGATCACCTTTTTTAAGAAAAACAATATCGCCTTGGACGAGGTTTTGTAGTGCAATTTGTTGTTCTTGGCCACTCCGAATTACCGTTACTCTTAGTAAATGCGCAACCTCATCTCTTAATTCAGGATCAGTATTTTTTCCAAATTTCGCTAGACGCTGTAATGCCTCTTTTTCATCAAGGCCTTGCGCTGATTTCACTAAAAAGAAATCTTCTATTTCCGCTTGCGTCTTTTTATACCACTCCATGCCCAGTAACTTTCTTTCAAATCTGTTTTTCTAAATTGCGATTATGCTTACACCAATGATATAGTTTTTAGTAAAAGAGGGCAAAGAAAATCATGCATGTGAGGCGAATTATAAATGAGTGAAACTTATTTCTATATTTTGGCTGTAGTTGTTGGACTCTTTCTCTCAACTAATCCCTTTTCTATTCATTTATTTTCAAAATTACTTATTGCACATAAGGCAAAGGGAACGCTAAAGCATAAAGCATCTCTTTATGGGTTTTTATATCTTTTCTTGGTATGGCTATGGCTTTCAGTCATTGCGGTCATTCTCTATGTATCATTTCTTTCCTTAAGCACTAAAAATCTAGAGTACGTTTCCATTATGGTAGCGGCTCTTGGAATACTTGCAGGGTTTATCGAACTTAAGAAATATAACTGGCCAAAGGCTCATTCCGAGAAAAAAACAACGCGCATTCACAAATTACTGCTAAAGGAAATGACCCTGCCTGCCGTGGTAAAACTATCCTTTGAAACAATCTTTGCAAACATCGCTAGCTATATTGTCTCCGTTCTTATATTTAGCGTTCTGGTCTGCTTTTTAAGCGATCCCCGGCTTAGCTTCTTATTCATCTTTAATCTTGCACTCATTCTGAGTTTAATTAAGGTGTATTTACTCAATCTAATGAATGTAAAAATGACTGCCATTCTTGAGTGGAATCAAAATAGTAAAAGTATTTTTCGTTTATGTATTGGAGCGGCCCTCGTCATGCTCAGCTGGCTACTTCTACTCGTTATATCAAAGGTAGTGAGACTTAATTAATGCTACATATACTCAAAAATAACGGCGAGATAGTTTCTTATCAGCTTAAACGAGTTGCAAGAAGTGTGCAGCTCAGTTGCCAAGCAGCAGAAATAGAGTCATCAGAAGCAACCGCTGCAGTAAAAAGTGCCGTGAGGGCACTTCATGAATGGCTAAAGGGTAAAGAAGAGGTCACGACGAGTGATATTCGCTTTCAAGTCACAAAAGCCCTCAAAGAAACGCAGCCGCAGGCAGCTGTAATATATGAAAATGCTAGAAGTTTGGAATAAGAATGATAAAAAAGCATAAAAAACCAAAAGTCTTCGATTTCGATCTCCTTATTATTGGCAGTGGCCCTGGTGGCGGTGTAGCTGCACATCTTGCAGCTAACGCGAATAAAAGAGTTGGCCTGATTGAACAAGGTGATCCGGGTGGTGCAAATGCCTTTTATGGCACTATCCCAACAAGAGCACTGCTTGATGCAGCCAATCAGCTATGGCAGCTAAAAACAATTGGAAAATATGGTATTCGTTCAAGTACACAAAGTTACAATTTTCGAGCGGTACAGCTTTGGAAGCAAAAGGCAATGTATGCAACGGGAGTACTAGAGGAAAGTGATGTTTTTAGTCACGATAAAATTAGCCTCATAAAAGGTCGGGCTCATTTCGTTTCCCCCTGGACATTAAGCGTTGGGATGAAGCGCTACAGTGCAAAAAAGATTATTATAGCGACTGGTAGCGTACCAGTTATTCCCGCTATTCCTGGACTTGACGAAGCAGGCTTTTTAACCGTCAAGGAAGCGAGTAATCTTGAGAAGCCTCCTCGCAGCATTTTTATAATTGGTGGTGGAAAAATTGCCTATGAATATAGCCAGATTTTCAGTGCTTTCGATAGTCGTGTGCATATTGCAGAGACTTCGAGTTCGTTGATTCATCATGCTGATGAAGAAGTGAATGATGGCGCTGTATGGGCACTTGAGGGCAAAGGAATACGCGTACATCTGAAGACGCAAATTATGTCGGTAGCGATGCACGGTGGTAGGAAAATAATCAGTTTAGTTAAGAATGACCGGATGCATCGTATTGTAGTCGAACAAATACTTATCGCAGGAGAAGAACACCCAGCTCTAGATATGGGGCTCGAGAACAGCGGCGTTAACTACGGCCCAAAAGGTATTAGAGTTAACGATTTTCTTCAGACAAATAAAAAACATATCTATGCAATTGGCAGTGTTATTGGTAAGCATAGTGAACCGCACACGGCATCCGCAGAAGCAAGGCTAGTAATTCATAACATATACGCCAAAAAGCCAATAAAATATCCCTTCGATGTCTCGCCAACTATCTATTACGGAACTCCTGAAATAGCAGTAGTCGGCAAAAATGAGCAAACCTTGCGGCAAATTTCTAAAAAATATCAGGTAGGAATAGCTCCAATTGAACTTATCGGTAGCGCTCGAACAAATGATTATAGTGGCGGCTTCGTTAAGTTACTTACCTCAAAAGAAGGAGTAATCGAGGGTGCGGCTATCATCAGTTCACACGCCAGTGAAAACATAAGTGAGCTTTCTCTCTCTGTTAATAGCAAGATTCAGGCAAAAGCGTTGACCGCTATCCCCCATCCTTATTCATCAGAAAGTTCGGCAATACAAATCGCTGCCGCTCAGATTACTTCCGCGGACTAATAAAACCCCTTATTTGTCTCTGTACAGTTATTGCTTTTCGTGCTTAACTATGCCTAGCAAGGTTTTGTCTTCTCTTATGACCTATTAGATCTTAAGGCTCAAGGACAGACAGGGTCGTACTTGCATTTATTTATAAGAACACAAGGTAAGAAAAGTACATGGCATACAAGTTATTTATCGGAAGCCTCGCATGGGCAACCGACGACGCTTCACTCGAAGCTGCATTCGCTCCTTTCGGAACTGTTGTTAGTGCTACTGTCGTGAAAGATCGCGATAGTGGACGAAGCAAGGGATTCGGATTTGTTGAATTCGCAGACGACGCTGAAGGAAAAGCTGCTGAAGCTGCAATGAATGGCAAAGATCTTGATGGAAGAGAAATCGTTGTAAACGAAGCTCGACCACGAGAAGACAAGCCACGACGCGACTTCGGTGGTAACGGTGGCGGTGGCTATCGCGGCGGAGACGATCGCGGTGGTTCATCATTCCGTAAAAAAAGCTGGTAATTAAAAAATCCACTTAACAAAAAAGGCCTTCAGAAATGAAGGTCTTTTTTGATTATTATTTTGGTGGACTTGAGTGGAACTATTCTGAACCACCTGCATGAATAGCTTCAAGTTTTTTACAATCTGTTGCCTGGATTAGATGTGGCCGATTACAGATACTACCATAATATTATAGAACCATTATTAATGGTAATAAACACTAAAGATAGTTTAAATAAGCGAGGTTGGTGGAGCGGGTGGCTGTTAACCACTAGGTCGCTGGTTCGAATCCAGTCCCCGGAGCCAAGTATATGCACTATGACCATCTATGAAAATAGATGGTCTTTTCTTTTTAACTTATTTCAATATACTTATGCTTAGAACTAACTTAATAACAATATAAATAGAAGGAACATATCTACGATGGGCAAGATATCTAACAAAACTAACAACAACAAAGGCTTCACACTCGTTGAAGTTCTACTACTAATAGTAGTACTCATTCTGGTAGGAGGACTTGGTTATATAGGATACAAACAAGTAAACAAGAAGTCTTCGACAAGTACTTCATCAACCGCAACAACCACTAAAACTACTGCAGTTGATCCATATGCTGGATGGAAAACGGGAACGCTAAAGTACGAAAAGTTATCTTACAAATATCCTTCAAACTGGACCTTAACGGACGATTCTAAACCATACTCCTCTTCTCCAGATAATCCATACAGTTGCCTAAAACCAGGGTGGGACTTGATTACACTTACTAGTCCATATGGATCAAAGGTTACTATGGGAGGGCCCAAGTTATCCTGCGGGGGTGGTGGTTATGCTGGTGGACAAATTAGTTTTGCTGGTCATGAGTCTATAAAATTTGCCGGATCAGACATCTTCATAGTTTACCCATATGATAATGATGGCACTGGTAACACAACAACGAGTGTAACTAGGGCTTTTCTCTCCGAAGCCGCAATGCCTGACTCAATTGTCGGCAGCATTATCGGTGGCGTCACAACAAAAAACATAACGAGCGCCTACGAACCTGGTAAATCGACTAACTACACTTATATTTATAATAATGCCAACAACAAGTCTTACGCGGCAATGCAGGCTGATCCAGATTTAGCATTAGCTAAGAAAATCTTTGAATCTACTAGTTACTAAAATACACTCGTAGGGATTTTGAATTAATTACTAGTAAGTATAAAATAGTAATGGAAGCTATATGCATCCAATTAAACCGGGTGAAACATCCCGGTTTTATGTTTGCTTAAATTATTGCTTACGCTAAAGATGCTTTATACTAATATGCATGAATAGTGTGATCTTGTTGGTGGTGTTCTTAGTTTTTGGGATTGGTTTTCTTGTATATTTTTTAAATCAGAAATTTAATAGTTTGAATGGAGATGCAACCTCTGAATATTTAAAAAAAGATCTGTTGTCTCTATCGGACAATTTGGAAAAATTAAAAGACAGTCTCAATCTCACTGTAAATGATCGCTTAGATAAAAATAATGAGATGATGCGCGATAGCATTCAAAAACAGTTTTCGCAGAGCTCAAAAATTATTGCAGAAGTTAACCAGCGCTTAACAAAGCTTGATGAGACAAATAAACGGGTAGTCGATGTAGCTGATGAGCTCAAAATGCTTCAAAATATCCTACAAAACCCAAAACAAAGAGGTGGCCTTGGTGAATACTATCTTGAAAATGTGCTGGCTAATGTTTTGTCTCCGAGTGGGTATGAAACTCAGTATAAATTTAAGGACGGAGAAATTGTCGATGCAATTATTCATCTAGATAAAGATAGAATCTTACCGATAGACAGTAAGTTTACACTCGAGAACTATAACCGTCTTATTGAAGAAAAAGATGCAACCCAGAGAGAGAAATATGTGAAGCTTTTCAAAAATGATCTAAAAAACAGAATCGACGAGACAGCAAAATATATTCGACCAAATGAGAACACGCTCGATTATGCATTTATGTTCATACCGAGTGAGGCAATCTATTACGATCTACTTGTTAATAAGGTGGGTTCAACCAGCACTTCATCACGTGATCTTATAGAATACGCATTCATAGACAAGAAGGTGATTATCGTGAGCCCTACGACATTGCTAGCCTATCTTCAAACAGTCTTACAGGGTCTTCGAAGTCTTCAAATCGAGCAACAAGCGAAAGATATTCAAAAGCGGGTTGGCGATCTCGGAAAACACATTGCTGCCTATGACGGTTTTATGCAAAAACTTGGCGGAAGTCTCGGGACAACTGTCAATCATTTCAACAACGCACATAAAGAATTTAAAAAAGTAGATAAAGATGTCGTTAAGATTGCTGGTGGTGACGAAAGTGTGATGCCAGTTCTACTCGATCGTCCTCAGATCGAAGATTAATTATCTAGAAGATCGAGCGTGAGAGCCGCAGTCCAGGAAAAATCAGGGCTTCCGAGCCCCTTACCAGTATTTGGATTGTAGTATTCCCAAATTCCGTTGTTCTCAACAAGCTCAATAGTATGGCTCCTAAGCGCGTCGGCTTCTTTCCCGTAGCCCATTCTTTTTAGTCCATCTATAAGCATCCAATTCATGTTAATCCAAGTGGGGCCTTGCCAATATCTGTCTGCATCAAAATCTCGAAGATTTTTTGGCAAAGACGGCAGGGGGTGTTTAAGCCAAAAAGTTTTGGAATTCATCATGATTGCGACTACTTTATCTGCCCGCTCTTTTTTTATAGTACCCGCATAAAGAGGCATAAGGGACGCAATAGTGGGTTCCTGAAGGGGCTTTCCGGTCATAAAATCTTGGCTTAAGTAGACATCAAAGTTTTCGCTCCACATAGTTTCAAGTGCCATTTCGCTTCGTTTCATATTTTCTATTAATTTTTCAGGCAAGCGAACGCGAGCTTCGCGAGCAATCTCCCGAAGTATCGTGTTATTTCTCACAAGAATACTGTTAAAAGATACGTCATTAATAAAGAAAAGAGGGAGATGCAATATTTTGTCTACATCATAATGCATTTTTTTAAGTAACCGTACGTTGTCCCAAATAAGGAGCGCATCTATATTATTCATGCGTTGTTCTGGGGGTAGCTCACGGGTATCGCGACGAGCAAAATTTACAATTTTCTCCATGTGTAATTTTTCGATAATATTAATCCAGAGTGGATGGCGATACTTGCGAATTTTGTTCATCCAAGGGGGTGTATTATCCAGCCCCGTTTCATAAGGGTGAACTTGTACCACAAGGCCGGATTCTCTCGGGTCACGTTCGGCATAGAACCATTCATGGTATTTAATGAGTCGCGGTAATACAGATTTAAAATAGGTTTTTCTATTATCGATATGTAATTGTTTGCCTATGCGCTGAATAGCTTCAGCAAGTAATGGGGGCTGCGTAATCCCGCTAGTAGCAGTTGATTTGGGAGACAAAGGTGATAATTTACTGGCCCAAGCATCGCGATCGCGAGCATATTCGGGGCTCATGTTAAACACCATGTGCGGCACCATACCATTTTCCCATTGGCCGTTAATTAAGAGATGATCGATTTCAGATTGAGCTCTAAGCGAATCGATATGCGACCATCCGATCGCAGCAAAACAACTATCCCAAAGCCATTGATGTGGATACAGTCCGAGCGATGAAGGAATTGTGTAGGCGCCTTGATCATTCTTTTTGAGTACATCCTTACATTGGTCTGAGAGTATTTGCATATACCTATATAGTATACTTTTTTCGTCCAGAAATGGATGTGTTTATCTGAAATTATTGTATTGTAAGGCAAAGTCAAAATCTTGAGAGTTTAACAATTGCATCGCTTGTTGCAGATCATCTTTCTTAGGACTCATGACTCTAACTTCTTCACCCTGAATTTGGGTTTTAACCTTCGGAAGTTCTTGTCGAATCAAAGAAGTTATTTTTTTAGCCTTTTCCTGATCAAGCCCCTTTTTTAGGGGGATAATTTTAGTTACTTTTAGATTTGTGGTCGTTGGATCCTGGGAGACATCTAATATCTTCTGGCTTTGGTTTCTGGTTGCAAGCTTTTTTCGAAGAATATCTATAATGGCGTCAACATGGAACTCGCTATCTGCTGTTATTTTGATAGATTTTTTCTCACCATCTTGCCAATCAACATCAGCGCTTGTGCCTTTAAAATCATAGCGATTCGCAATCTCACGCTGGGATTGATCGAGAACGTTATTAAGTTCACTTTTGTCATACTCTGAGACTACATCGAAAGAAAAAGCTGCCATACCTATATATTATCACGAGGGACGAAGCTTGATTCAAAATAACAGATTAAAGTGTGGAACAAACGTTTTGAAACAAGTATACTATTTAACAACATGAGCTATACCATTAAAGACATTGCCGATGCAGCTGAAGAGCTAAAAAAACAGTTTCATGAACTTGAGGATAAAAAGACCATATTGCGCTCATCGGTTTTTAGGGAGTTATTTTCTAAAATTAAAACTGCTGAGCCTGCTCAAAGAGCACAATTTGGGGCTGAAGTTAATAAACTTAAGAATGAAATAGAGTCTTGGTTGAGTGCACTTGAATTCGACAGGGATGAGCGAGCTCCTATTGATGTTACGGCCCCGTTTCCTACTAATAGTGATCCCTCAACCCGATTTAGTGTACTGCAGCCACAAAAAGGAAGTATCCATCCACTTATGAAAGAACTTGAGACGGTCATCGGGATTTTTGGACGCATGGGATTTGCAGCAATTGAATCAAGAGAAATTGACGACGATTATCATATGTTTGGTGCGCTCAATTTTCCCGAAGGACATCCTGCGCGTGACGACTATGACACTTTCATGACCACACAAAAGGATAAAAAGGGTAAGCAGTTCATCGCGCCCGCACATACCTCAACTATGCAAAACAGAGTTCTCAGGCAATTCGCATCAAACCTTGATAATGATGAACCGATTGCAGTCGTCATTCCAGGAAGAGTTTTTCGCAACGAGGATCTTGACGCTCGTCATGAACATACCTTTTACCAGTTAGAAGGTGTTTATGTTGGAAAGCATGTCACGGCCGGTAATCTTATCGCTACGCTAAAAGTATTTTTACAAGAGTATTACCAGCAAGAACTTGAAGTTAAGACGCAGCCTTTCTATTTTCCTTTCACTGAGCCAAGTTTTGAATTTGCCTTAAGCTGTCCATTTTGCAAGAAACAAGGCTGCAGTGTCTGTAGCCAGACGGGCTGGATAGAGCTGCTCGGTTGCGGAATGATCCATCCAAACGTTCTTAAGGAAGCTGGCATAGATCCAACGATCTACACTGGTTTCGCATGGGGTGGCGGGATAGATCGTTTAGTTATGATGAAATATGATATAGAGGATATTCGTCATTTTGAATCTGGTAAATTAGAGTTTTTGAGGCAATTTTCATGAAAGTAGGTGTTAGCGTAGTTGAGGATAATAGTAAGCTCCGCTTTAAAAAGACGGACATTGATCATTTGGTTGAAAAAATTGGCGCACAGCTCGGAGCTGTGGATGAAGTTATTGATTGGGGCAAGCGCTATGAAGGAGTGATTATTGTTCGAGTCGTTTCGTGTATTAAACATGAAAATGCGGATAGTCTTAATGTTTGTCTTGTTGATGATGGTGGAATAGCAAAAGATGTTGCTCGAAACAGCGAAGGTTTTGTTCAAGTAGTTTGTGGCGCACCAAATGTGCGCGTAGACATGCTTGCTGCTTGGATTCCACCTGGGATTTCTGTTCCGAACACGTATAACACTGACGATGCTTTTGTTATTGGAGCAAAAGAACTCCGCGGGGTTATGAGTAACGGAATGCTTGCCAGCCCATCGGAGCTTTATTTAAGTGATGATCATGGCGGATTATTAGAATTTGATGAAGATATAAATGGAAATCTTCCTAAGCCAGGTGATTATTTTGCTAAAGCTATCGGTATGGATGAAATCATAATTGATATTGAAAACAAGATGTTTACTCATCGCCCAGATTGTTTTGGAATTCTTGGTGTAGCTAGAGAAATTAGTGGTATTACGGGCAAATCATTTGAAAGCCCTGCCTGGTATCTTGAGACTCCTAAATTCGAAAAAATAGAAAAGTATCCTCTCAGTATTAGTGTTACGGTCCCCGATCTAGTGCCTCGATTCATGGCAGTTGTTATGGATAATGTCCAAATAGCTGACAGTCCCCTCTGGCTGCAGGCACAATTGCGTCGCATTGGGATTCGATCAATAAATAATGTTGTCGATGTAACGAACTTTGTTATGTATATTACGGGCCAACCTATCCATGCCTATGATTATGATAAAGTAGCAAAGCTTTCTTCAAAGGGTGCAGAAATTGTAGTGCGCCACCCACATGCAGATGAACAACTCAGTTTGCTTAATGGTAAAACTATCGTGCCACGTCCAGATGCAGTAGTAATTTCTAGCTCTAAAGAAAGTATTGGTCTTGGTGGAGTTATGGGTGGGGCAACAACTGAAGTTGACGCTCGCACGACTCGCATTATTATTGAAGTCGCAAGTTTTGATATGTATAACATTCGAAAGACTTCAATGAACCATGGACTTTTTACCGATGCTGTCACTCGATTCAGCAAAGGTCAGTCTGTGCATCAAAACGATCGCGTCCTTAAGTTCGCAATCTCCCAGATGATGCACTTCGCAAATGCGACGCAGGCTAGCTCAGTGGTAGATGTTAAGAATGAACTGAAGCCCAATGAAAAAATTACTATTACACCTGAATTCGTAAATGAAAGACTGGGCTTATCTCTATCCATTGATGTAATGGATAAGCTTTTGAGCAATGTAGAGTTTATCGTTACGAAAGATAAAGGCCTACTTCACGTAACAGCACCATTTTGGAGAACAGATATAGAGATTCGTGAAGATGTCGTAGAAGAAATAGGAAGATTACACGGATTCGATAAGCTACCATTAACATTGCCCACTAAATCTATTCTTCCGACTATTTCAAACCCTATGTTTGACCTTAAGGCTTCAATTAGGGGCAGCTTGAGTCGTTTTGGCGCAAATGAAATCTTAAGTTATAGCTTTATACAAGGAGGGCTAATGGAACAAGTAGGCCAGAAACCTGAAAAAGCTTTCAGCCTCTCAAACGCGCTAAGTCCACAGCTGCAGTATTATCGATTAAATTTGACACCAAGTTTGCTTGAAAAAATTCATCCGAATGCAAAAGCGGGCTATGATGAATTTGCTATATTTGAAATCGGAAAAGGACATGATCTAGACAATAGTGACGATGGGACTGGAGTTCCGATTGAATTTGAAAAATTAGCTTTTGTTTATAGCGCGCAGTCAAAAGCGGTGGCAAAGAAAAGCGGTGAAGCATACTTCAAGAGTAGTTATTTCCTAAAGGCTTTACTTGATGATTTACATATAGACTATTCAGTTGAAGCTATCGAGAAAGCCGACGCTCCGTTTGATTCAAAAAGAAGCGCTGTAATACTTGAAAGGTCAACAGGACATCATATCGGCATAATCGGTGAATATACTCTTAAAACAATCAAAAGCCTGAAACTATCTACATTAACTGCGGGGTTTGAGCTTGATCTTGAAATGCTCCTGAAGCATGCGAAAAAGAATTCAAATTATGAAGTACTATCTAAGTACCCAAAAATATCCCAAGATATTTCACTAAAGGTAACAAATGAAACAACCTATCAAATGATTGCAACGGTTATTGGCGAAGAGGTGAAATCAATTAATCAGCAATCACAAACACAGACTACCGTTCTACCGCTGGATATTTTCAAAAATGATACTGGCGATACGCATATTGCATTCAGGTTAATTTTTAATAGTCTGCAGCGAACACTTACGACAGATGAAGTATCTGGATATTTGCATCGAGTAGAAGCACAATTGAAATCCAAATTAAAAGCAGTACGAATCTAATATTTACCCTTGCGAAAAACTGGAATAAATGTTATATTACTCTAGCTAGTTTTTCAGTTCACTGAAATATTAGTTCTTTAACAGGTGATGTAAACCAAGCGCCGTTAGCTCAAAGGGAGAGCGCTAGAAACGTGAATGTGTTTCTAGAGGTATGGGTTCGAATCCCATGCGGTGCGCGAGGCGTGCTTATGAAAGTATTCATACGATTGTAAGTGCGCCCCAGGACGTGCCCAAAATTAGATTCCGACAGTCTAAACTTTGGTGCACCAGGGATAGAGAAGCTTTGGCTTATAAGGTTCCGCCAACTTATATGCTAAGTTTCTCTATCCCGCCAATCTGCAGTTCCACAATCGAACCTTGAAGGAGGTGATTATAGTGGCTTCCAACCAGGAAGAGGCAGTGAAGCGAGCGTCGAGAGATGCTGGTAAGGGTTCAAAAGAAGAGGCAGCAGCGTATGACGCTTACTGCACTTCTATGCGCCGTGCCGGACAGAATCCGAAGCAGCTTAACGACCTCCGTTAGCGGGGGTGTGAATTGACAATCTTTTGGGATTGATTAGGGCGGAAATACTGCTCAATCAGGTTACATCACCTGTCTGTTCTCAGAGTTCATAATGTACATTGTGATTTGTGAGAACAGATTTTTTGCTTAAATCCCCAACCTTGCGTATGCTTAATATCGAGCATGAGCGCAATTTGGAAAATAATCATATTTAGTAAGTCATTATGGCGGTATTACACCGGGATAAGTATTCTAACTATTTTCTTAAGTTTGGTTAATTTGTCACAGCCTCTACTCTCGGGTTGGGCAATCGATGAAATAGCAAAAGGGACAAAAGCACATCTTTCATACGTTCTTTGGGTTGCACTCGGGATATTTTTGTTGGATTTATTGAGTACCGTATTTAGTAACGTTAGCGGATATTTTGGTGATCAAATGAGCACTAAACTCTATCGTTTGCTTGGGGTTAGGTACTATGAGCATCTTTTGACACTTCCTCAAGAGTATTTTGATACTGAGCTTTCGGGGAAGATTATTAACGTTCAAAATAGATCAATAACCCAAATAACTAATTTCATGAATATGCTCAGTAATAACTTTCTGCAGTTTATATTTAGTACAGTTTTCGCTCTCGTTATTGTTGCTTACTACAGCTGGCCAGTGGCATTAATGCTCTTCTCACTTTATCCTATCTACCTATTTCTGACATTCAAAACCAGTAATATTTGGCAAGGATACCAACATAAAAAAAATCACCGGTCAGATATTGCAACGGGGAGATTCGGTGAATCAATTTCCCAGGTTAAAGTAGTAAAAAGTTTTATTCAAGAATCTCGAGAGTTAGTTTTTTATAAAAAACAAATGAATGAAGTTGTTGCCATTAATAAACCACAGTCGAAGTATTGGCACAAGCGAGATACTCAACGCCGAATAATCCTCAACGTTATCTTTTTTGCAGTATATGCCTTTATTTTCTCGCAGGCAGTAAAAGGTAAGTTTACTCCAGGTGAAGCAGTAGCCCTTATTCTTTATGCTATGCAGATTAGGATTCCTATTTTTACGATTAGTTTTCTAGTCGATAACACGCAACGCGCTATTGCTGATTCAAAAGACTACTTTGAAATTATGACACTCGAGCCCCGAATAGCTGATAAAGAAGATGCTTCAATATTAAAAGTAAATAAGGGCGATATTTTATTCGAGAACGTTTCTTTTGCATATGATAAAAAGGATGTACTTAAAAACATATCTTTCGAGATTACTCCAGATACGAAAATAGCTTTAGTTGGTGAAAGTGGGGAAGGAAAAACAACCCTTACGAATTTGCTTATTCGATTGTATGAACCACAATCAGGTTCGATAACTATTGACGGTCAAAATATCCTTAACGTTACTCAAAAAAGTTTACGCGAAAATATTGGTGTTGTATTTCAAGATCCTGCGCTTTTTAGCGGCACAATATATGAAAACATTTCATATGCGAACGATAAAGCGACTAAAGAAGAGGTAATCGCAGCAGCAAAAGCAGCCAATGCTCATGAATTTATTGAAAAATTCGAAAAACAATATCAGACACAAATAGGTGAAAAAGGTTTGAAGCTAAGTGGCGGCCAAAAACAGCGAATTGCAATAGCAAGGGCACTTCTTAAAAATGCACCAATATTAATTCTAGACGAAGCAACGAGTAGCTTAGATAGTCGTAGCGAAGGGCTAGTGCAAGAGGCGCTTGATCGTCTTATGCAAGGCAGAACTACTGTTATTATCGCCCACAGGTTAACCACGATTGCGCATGTAGATAAAATAATAACGCTTCGAAATGGAAAGGTTGATGAAATAGGAACACCATCAGACCTAGCTAAAACGAGCGGCATCTATTCACAGTTACTTGCTATCAGTAATAAGCAGGGCGAAATAGCGAAAAATAAATTAAAAGCTTACGAGATATCTTCTTAATTGATAGAATTACAAGGATGAGATTATTCAAAAAGAAACAAATAAGTAAAAAAGATAAGCCTAACTGGTTAAGTAAGATAAGTCTGTTCTTTTTCGATAGACCAATATTCTCAGCTACCCTTTGGCTCCTGATTGGTATCTTTGGTGTTTTAAGCTATACCATACTTTTGAGACGTGAAGGGTTTCCGCAAATTAGCACTCCTTACAGCACGGTGGCGGGCGCCTATCTTGTTAATAATTCTGCAAAAGTAGATCATGACATCACTGGCCCGGTTAGTCAAATTATTAGTAAGATGCCAGGTGTTAGCAATGTGTCGGCGACCGCTAACCCAAACTTCTATACAATCGTCATCCAGTATAAAGAAGGCTATGACTCAACAAAAGGAAATCAAGAGGTCAAGGATGCAGTTACAGCCGCCCGTATACTGCCCTCTAGCGCTTCTGCAGCTTATCAGCCACTCGGTATCGGAAGTCCTAATGGTAAAACCGACGATATATTAATCTCGTTTTACAAATTAGATAACTCTGATTCAACAGAAAAACTAACGAAAGTCGCGCAAGAGGCTGCAAAATATATGCAAAAAGCTGGGCATGCTCCATTTGCTCAAAGTTTTGCTGCAGATGACGTTTTTGTTTATGCCCCAGGAAGTGTAATCGGTGCACAAAAAAACTTTGATCGATATGTTGCGTCCGCAAATGGCAAGACGCATTCATACAATGCTGCAATCATTGGCGTTAAAGGCGTAAATAATTTCGATGCATTAAAATTAGATACGCAGCTCAGAACTTCTATTAAATACCTTCTTGTTCAACCCGCTTTTAAGGGTTATGGTGCTACAGTTAGTTTTTCTCCTGCTCCTGGAATAAAAACACAGATTTCTCAGCTACAGCAATCACTGCTCGAAGGTTTAGCTGCTGTGTTTGTGTTGAGCGCGTTGCTCATAGCCTTCAGGGCGTCCTTTATTACCATCGGAGCAATGGCCTTTGTCATTTTATCAACTCTCGGAGTGCTTTACGTATGGGGATACTCACTAAATACGATCACGCTATTTTCGCTTATACTCGCACTTACATTAATTGTTGATGACACTGTAATCATGGTCGAAGCAATCGATGCTCAACGTCGAAAAAGTTCTGATTCTCGAGAAACAGTTATTCTTGCAACAAAAAAGATTAGTCGAGCTATGCTTGCGGCTACATCGGTTGCAGTGTTTGCTTTTTCTCCTCTCATTTTCGTAAATGGCATCCTTGGGCAATTTATAAGGGCAATTCCAATCACTATAATTACTAGCCTAGTTGTAAGTTTACTTATTGCACTAACTCTTATTCCTTTCATGGCAAGAGGCTTGCTTCTCAGCAAGAAGCAGCTACAAAAAAATAAAAAAAATGAATCAAGGGCTCATCTGATGGAAGCTTTTGCGGCTCGTGCCCTTGCACAACCACTTAGGTGGGCTAACCACAATAGGAAACGATTAGTAACCCTTGGGCTAGCGGCACTATTCGTAGGACTAGGATTTATTGTTGCCGCAGGATTTATTTTCCAAAAAGTCACCTTTAATATATTTCCCCCGAGCAAAGATACGAATGGATTAACAGTTGCATTCGTTTACCCTCCCGGAACAACCATTCAGCGAGCGCAACAATTAGCTGAAAAAGCAGATGTTATAACTGAGTCAACTTTGGGTAAAAATTTTCTTGATTCTGCCTATTTCAATACAGGGTCAGCGACGGGTGCAACCCTCCGCATTAATCTTATTCCATACAATAAACGCTCTATAACAGCACCTGTCCTAAAGGCGCAGCTTCAACAGCAATTTGATAGAAAATTAAGGGAGGTTGCAGCCGACGTTGAGCTTGAAGACGTAGCGGGCCCAGCTGGCAACTTCTCGGTTCGGATTCTAACGGACGATAGAGTTCAAGGGTTTGCGTTTGCAAATGATTTGAAAAGCTATCTTTCGTCAGTCAACTTAAAACGTCCGAGCGGAGTCAGCTCTCGCTTTAAATCGGTAACGATTAGTGACCCTAGCATCTATTATCGGGCAGATGGTAAAGGATACATAGCTGTAACTGGGTTATTTAAGGATTCAGATACCACAACTCTAGATAATTTGGCTCAAGCAGCGGTCACTGCACATTACTCCAACGCGGACTTGGCTAAATATGGGCTAAAACGCTCGCAGATAAATTATTATCTCGGCTTCGAGGGGCAGAATCAAAATTCATTTAAGGTCCTTCTTTATGCCTTCCCGGTAGTTCTCCTAGTTATTTATTTACTGTTGATCCTGCAGTTCAGGTCATTGGTTCAACCCTTATTAATCTTCATAGCGATTCCATTTAGTCTTTTTGGAATATCTCTTGGGTTGTATCTTTCGAATAATGCCTTTAGTTTCTTCGGTCTTCTTGGGTTCTTTGCGCTATTGGGATTGAGTATAAAGAATACTATTTTGCTCACAGACTATGCCAATCAAGCTCGAAGACAAGGATTCCAGCCAGTCGAATCAATGGCACTTGCACTCGAACAGCGCTTTAGGCCACTCGTAGCAACCAGCATTATTGCGATAATTTCATTAACTCCTTTAGCGCTCACGAATCCCTTCTGGCAAAGTCTCGCCGTTACGCTTATGGGCGGACTTCTCTCAAGTACTATCTTGGTATTAGTCGCTTTCCCTTATTATTACTTGGGTGTTGAATTCTTGAGAATTCGAACAGCGAGATTTTTCAAAAAAAAGTTTTCAAAAAAATCGTAGTTGATAATGCGACATATTATTAAGCCTAGCTTTTGTAATCACTGCTATAATCAGAGGGCATAAAGGGAGAAAACATGACATCAACAACGCCTCGATACCAGAGGATAATTACATTTATATTAGCGATCGGTTTTTTGGCATCATCATTCGGCATAGTTGCATATTACATAATGTCCAACAGTAGTAATACTGCACAGGAAGCAGCCGTCAAAGAGGCTATAACTAAACAAACTAATCAAACAAAGGGGCCTAAATTGCAGGGAACACAATTACAAAACTATACACCAGACGCAAACATTACTGCGCTTAAAATTGAGGATACTGTCGTTGGAACTGGTCCAGCAGCACAAAAAGGTGACACTGTTACTGTGCAATACACAGGAGCGGTTGCTGCTACCGGTAAGATATTTCAAAGTTCATATGATAGTGGCGCACCAGCCCAGCTCAGCCTAAATCAGGTTATTCAGGGGTGGTCAGATGGAATTCCAGGAATGAAAGTTGGTGGCACAAGACGATTGTTTATACCAGCTGCACAAGCTTACGGAGCGAATAGCCCAAGCCCAGATATTCCTGCTAATGCACCTTTAATTTTTGATGTAGTGCTGATTAAAGTTGGAAAATAACTATATATAGCGTAATCATTCTGCTAATGGTATATTGGACTATACAAAGTAAAGTTATGTAAAGGGAAAAAACTATGGTAAAAGATATTACAATTTATACGACTAATACCTGTGTTTATTGTGTTATGGTGAAGAAATGGCTTGGTTCGAAGAATATTTCATACAATGAAGTGAATCTTGATGTTAATCCAGAGCGTGCGCAGGAGCCCGTGGATTTAACAGGTCAGCTTGCTGTTCCGGTAACTGTTGTTACGAAAAGTGATGATTCTAAAGAAGTAATTGTTGGGTATAATCTTGCTAAGCTTGCTCCAGCAGTAGCTTAGGGAAAGAACTGAGGCGATAGGTGAAACAGAATGATTTAATTATTATCGGAGCGGGCCCCACTGCTCTAAGCGCAGCAATATATACTACACGTGAGGACATCGATACTGTCCTTATTGAAAAAGGGGCAATAGGGGGTTTGATTGCGACTACTGATTGGGTGGATAATTATCCTGGGTTCATCGATGGTATCTCCGGACTTGATATGGCTGATCGATTCCAGAAACAGGCCGAACGATTTGGTGCTGTAATAGAACTTGATGAAGTCTTAGGCATTAAGCCAATTGATGAATTAATATCTGTGACTACCACAAGCGGCGAGCGTTTTGCTAAAGCTGTATTAATTGCCACGGGAAGCGATTACAAAAAATTAGGTATACCAGGCGAAGATACTTATTACGCCCGGGGCGTGCATTACTGTGCAACTTGTGACGGCGCATTTTATAGAGGAAAAAAATTAGTTGTAACTGGCGGTGGTAATTCTGCGGTTCAAGAAGCACTATTTTTGACTAAATTTGCAACACACATTGATCTATTGGTTCGAAGTACACTTAAGGCAAGTGATGTGCTACTGCATGAGCTTGAAAAAAACGACAAGATTACCGTGCACCTAGGGGTAACTACTGATGAAATTATTGGCGATGAAACAAGGGTTCATAAAGTTATAGGTACTGATGCTGCTACAAAAAAGAAAGTTGAATTTGATACAGATGGAATATTTGTCTTCATTGGTCTTAAACCAACAGCTGAATTTTTGCGTTCTACAGGAATTGAATTTGATTCGATTGGCTTTATTAAAACCGACGAGAATTTACGAACAAAGATTAAGGGTGTTTTTGCAGCAGGAGACGTCAGGAGTGGTGCAACAATGCAGGTTGCTAGCGCTTGTGGCGAAGGAGCAACTGCAGCCCTACGAATTCGAGAATATCTGGAAGGACATTCTCAGCAAGCAGCATAAAAATGAAGAAGAATTTCTTTTTGTTCTTCCTTATTTGCGTAATTATTGGTGGAATCGTCTTTACTTTTATTTATTTTACTAAGCACAAGTCGCTTAACATAAACACTGCAACCACTACTCAAAGTTCAGCTAAAGATCCCATTAGTGATCAAACTGTAGAAGAATTATTATCTAACTATAGCGACTTATCGGTGTTTACTGGCCTACTCAAGAAAACAAATCTAGATAAATTATTATCGGAAAAAGGTCCATTTACCGTTTTTGCGCCCACTAATGAAGCATTTAGTTTTTTACCGTCAGGTTCTTTTACTTATTTGCAGCAGCCACAAAACGGCCTTATTTTAAAACAGTTTTTGAAATATCAGATAGCTCAAGGAAATATTACGACTAATCTTATGTCAAATAAGGCCCATCTTATAAGCTTAAATGGGCAGGAATCTGTTGAAATCATCGACACTAATAACTACTCAATTTTAGATGCTAAGGGTAATAAAACGCTCATACTTAAATCGAATATACGGGCAAAAAACGGTGTGATACATATCGTAGGCAGTGTGCTTTTGCCTCAATAACTAGTTAGTTGGGACGATAATCCCGATATTAAATTGACTGATAGTTTTGAATGTTTTTTGTGATTCCGCTCCAGGTGCATTGGGTAGTATATTTTTTGTTGCGTCAGTACCGCAATAAGAAGCATAGTTGGAGTGAGCATTGTCCTGTAGATAAGCAGTTATATCGTACACCAATGCAGTTACAAGAATCCAACAATCTTTTGAAGTATTGTGCGCTTTAAGCTCCTGGAAAGTTATTTCTTGCACCGTTCCATTATTCTGATAATCAACACTTCCTGTATTCTTTAGGATTGAATAAATACCCAATGAAATTGCCAAGAGAAATACAGCGGTTGCTATGAAAATAAATTTGTTGCGTTTTCTCATTAATCTAGTTCCTTCAATAAGTCTATCCTATCGCTGCAAATCTTTATGTCTTTAGATAGGTAGCGAATCAAACGAGCCCATGATCTACTGTTAACAGTATAAACAAAAAGACGGAGGCCTTTTTTCTTTATTCGATAATAACTCCAAGGAGCTAGGAACCATTTACTCATCGAAATCCCACCGAAGCCGTATTTTTGAGTATTTTCTATAATTTTTATCGGATAACCATGTTGCGCTAAATATAATCTAGATTTGTCTATTCCATGCTTTGATAATGCCAGAAGTGCATTAGGCAAAAAGCTGCACGCAAAACTTTCGGGATGGTTTTTAAGAAAAGGCGCTACTAATTCTGCGCTTTTTTTTGATTTTAATTCAATAAAAAATCTTTCAGTTGTTATTGCCTGTTCTAGCTCACGCAGCGTCAGTAAGTCAGTGTCCAATTTTTTTAATTCAATAAAGTTTGTTCTGGAAATTTTGTTACCTCCAACAGAGGCATCGTGATACAGTATTGCCACATTATCTTTCGTTACCCGAATATCGATTTCAATGTAGCCAGCGTTATAGCTAGCGGCTCTTTTTATCGCAGCAATCGTATTTTCTTTTTCAAAATATGAGGCTCCCCTATGTGCAACTAGCCATGGTTTCATACTATCTATTGTATACTAGATACAAAGGTAAAAGGAGTAACCATGGCAGATTTCAATAAAGTACTTGAACCAGGTGATTATTTGAACGGAGAAGTTAATACAGTAATAGAGATTCCTAAGGGATCTACTTTAAAAGTCGAGTGGGATAGAAAGCGTGCTGCTTTCATGCTTGATAGGGTTGAGCCTGCTATATTCGCAAAGCCCGTCAACTATGGATTCATTCCTGGCACAATAGACGAGGATGGCGACGAACTAGATACGCTTGTCGTGACCGATGAGCCGATACAAACTGGGATATGGCTTAAAGCACGAGTTGTTGGCATACTAAATTTTGAAGATGATGGAGAGATGGACTATAAAGTTGTTTGTGTGCCAGCCGATGATCGACAAACAGGTGACAGCATCAAGAGTCTTGATGATTTAGGTGAGAGATGGAAGCAGCAGATTGCTCATCATTTTACGCACTACAAGGATTTAAAGAAGCCAGGCAGCACTAAGGTGCTCGGATGGGGTGATAGTAACGATGCGAAGAAAATAATCGCAGAATGTATTGAACGTTTTGGAAAATAATATCACAAACATAGAAGCAGCAGAGACAACGCTAAAGCATTACAGAGTAGGTAAGGTATTCTTAGAAAATGAAAATCATGAAGTACTTCTGCTCAGAAGAAGCAAGACTGCTCCACATCGAGCCCTCAAGTGGGATCTTCCAGGAGGATGGGTTGAAGATGATGAGACCCCGCTTGAAGCCTGCAAGAGAGAGCTACTTGAAGAGGCTTGCATAACACCTAAAGCTATTAAAATAGTTGAAGAGGTTATCGAAAATCGAGAAAATGAAATTCTTCATCGATTCTACGCAAAAGCATCAGTAGTAGGCTCAGTAGTTAAATTGAGTTACGAGCATGATACATATATCTGGGTTACCCATAAAGAATTTCTAGATTATATGAAGCATGCGCCCTATGCGACTGTCTACTCACAGCTATACCCATTGCCAGAATAAAAGTGTTCATAACATCTTCTAATTGTGCTTGACTGGCCATGATCACTTATGGTTAAGTGTATTCAGTTCGACAAAAACAAAAAGATCTAAAGGATAGTATATGAATGTAATGCGAAGAGTTGGCCTTGTTAGCGGTTTGCCGATGCTCGTGTTGGCGATTTTTATAGCCACAAAATAATATAATAATTAAGTATTGAGCAAATTAGGATAAGCATATACAATATGACTATATTTGTTAATTTCTTGGGGGGCTGTATTTGAAAACAAAAGTAGCTATCAACGGATTCGGTAGAATAGGCCGAAACGCTTTTAAGGTTGCTTTTGAAAGAGAAGATCTTGAGATAGTTGCTCTTAATGATTTAACAGACACTAAGACGCTTGCTCACCTCTTGAAGCATGATACCACCTATGGTGCTTATCATCATGAAGTTGGCTATGATGAAGATAACCTTATAATCAACGGTAAGTCGATAAAAGTGTATAAGCAGACCGATCCCGCACTACTCCCATGGGGTGATATTGGTGTTGACGTCGTAATTGAATCAACTGGTTTTTTTGTTGACCCTGCTAAAGCGAGAGCCCATATTGACCAAGCTGGAGCCAAGCGTGTCGTTATTAGCGCACCTGCTAAGGGCGAAGGTGCTTCTACGATTGTTATTGGAGTAAACGAAGACACATTAGCTAACGCTGAACCAATCATTAGTAACGCAAGTTGCACTACTAATTGTATTACTCCCGTAATGGACGTTATTCATCAAAATTTTGGTATTGAAAAAGCGATGATGACAACTGTACATAGTTATACGGCCAGTCAGAAAATACAAGATGCCCCAGCGAAAGATTTACGAGAAGCTCGTGCTGCAGCAGAAAATATCGTTCCAACTACAACAGGTGCTTCGATCGCGGCAGGACTTGCCTTACCGGCTATAGCCGGTGTTTTCGGGGGGCTTAGTGTACGTGTGCCAACCCCAGTTGTTTCACTTAGTGATTTCGTAATCATTACCAAGAAAAACGTAACTGTTGATGAGGTGAAAGATGCTTTTAGAAAAGCCGCAGCTGAACCGTATTATCAGGGTATTCTAGCAGTTACTGATGAGGAACTTGTAAGTAGTGATTTTATCGGTAATAGCCATAGTGCAATTGTTGACTTGCCCCTTACTGCAGTTGTTGGTGAGAATATGCTCAAAGTTGTCGCTTGGTATGACAACGAATGGGGCTATAGTAATCGACTAATCGAACTCGTGGCTGATACTGGAAAGATACTTCAAGGTGGCGATACAAAACTGCAGCAAAACTTTCCCGGTCCCGAAGAGGCCCACTTAATATAGCCAAGATAATGCAGCTTTTTATTGCATCTGATCACCGAGGTTTTGATCTTAAGAACTATGTAAAAACATATCTAGATTCAAAAGGATATCAAGTTATTGATGTTGGTGATAAGAAATTGAACCCCAATGACGACTACCCATTGTTTGCTACTAAAGCAGTACGAAAAATACTTTTCTCAAATGACAAAGATGCCCGGGGTATTTTATTTTGCGGAAGCGGACAGGGAATGGTAATGGCGGCAAATCGGTTTAAAGGTATTCGCGCCGGCCTTGGATGGAGCGTGGAAGCTGCTAAAGGAATACGTAATGATGAAGATAGTAATGTGCTTGTCATGCCAGCGGATGTTTTTTCTACTGATAAAGATAAACTGCATTTAATAATTGAAACCTGGCTAAACACTCCCTTCGCTAATGCGCCTCGCTATAGAAGGCGTCTGCAAGAACTTGATGAGCTTTCCTGAGTCTTAATGCGTTATACTTTTAGGTATGAGTATCATATGCCCCACCGTCCTTGCAGATAACAGCCATGACCTGAGAGATCAAATAGAGCGTGTAGCGGATTTCGCAAAACGAATTCAGATAGATCTAACTGACGGTATTTTTACTAAGAATAAAACAGTTGAATTAAAGCATGTTTGGATTCCAGAAGGAATTGAGACAGACATCCATCTTATGTACCAAGAACCCGAGCGTGTCCTACCACTACTTGTTGATTTACATCCATCAATGGTGATTGTTCACGCTGAAAGTGGGGCAGATATCCCCTATCTTGCATCAAAATTAAGAATTCATGGAATTAAAACTGGTGTTGCTATCCTGCCAGAAACAACTATCAGTGAAGTAGCCTACATTTTCCCCCACGTTCAACATGTCCTGCTTTTTGCAGGCAATCTTGGTTCATTCGGGGGAAGCGCAAGACTCGAACTACTCGATAAAGTAGAGCAAATTCGAAAAATAGATAAAAGAATTGAAATTGGCTGGGATGGCGGAGCAAATAATGAAAATTGTCAGAAAATTGCTGAAGCGGGCGTCCAGGTAATTAACGTCGGAGGAGCAATCCAAAACAGTGAAAACCCCCAAGATGCTTATGCTACAATGGAAGTATTAATAACTTCTATAAATAATGCTTAAAAAATATTCACTTATTGAACTAGAACAACTCGCAAATTCTATTCGAAAAGATATAATTACGATGCTCGAGCATGCTGGAAGCGGTCATTCGGCAGGTCCACTTGGCCTAGCAGATATTTTTACGGCATTATATTTTGATATTCTTCGTTATGACCCTAAGAAACCAAATTGGAATGAGCGGGATATTATATTACTCAGTAACGGACACTGTATTCCAGTACAGTATGCAACCATGGCAGAGGCAGGTTTTTTTGATAAAAAAGAGCTACTTACTCTTCGTAAATTTGGGTCAAGATTGCAGGGCCATCCTGAACGGCTTCGTTTGCCTGGACTTGAGAATACGAGCGGTCCGCTGGGTAGCGGCCTTAGCCAAGGTATTGGCATGGCTCTTGGTCTTAGGCTTAGTAAAATGCCGCATCGCTATGTGTATGTAGTACTTGGTGATGGAGAACTTGATGAAGGGAATGTATGGGAAGCTGCCATGCTCGCCCCTAAGTACAAATTAAATAATCTGATTGCCATTATAGACAGAAACAACATTCAGATTGATGGACCTACGGAATCAGTTCTTCCGCTTGAGAATCTAAAAGATAAGTGGGAAGCTTTTGGGTGGCATGTTATCGAAATAGACGGCAATAATATCGAAGCGTTTATAGATGCCACTGCTATGGCAAAGGCAATTGTCGAAAAACCGGTAATGATTATTGCCCATACCATCCCGGGAAAAGGGGTAGACTTTATGGAATATGATTTTCACTGGCATGGCAAAGCGCCCAATCACGATGAAGCGGTGAGAGCATTAAATGAGCTACGCACATTAGGTGGAAAGATTAGGAGTGAGCATGAGTGATCTATTCCTTAATGATTATGCAAAAGAAGACGTCGAAAAAGTACCCACTCGCAAGGGATTCGGAGAGGGCTTAAAAAAAGCAGGCGAAATTAGTAAGGAAGTTGTAGCACTCTGTGCCGATCTCACTGAGAGCACGCAAATGCATCTTTTTAAAGAAGCCTTTCCTGATAGATTTTTTGAAGTTGGCGTTGCGGAACAAAATTTAGTAACTGTAGGGTCAGGTTTGGCGGCTATGGGTAAAATACCTTTCGTTTCTAGCTATGCTGCTTTCTCGCCAGGTAGGAACTGGGAACAGATACGCACAACGATTGCGCTTAATGATCGGCCAGTAAAAATTGTTGGCTCACACGCTGGTTTATACACGGGAGCCGATGGGGCCACCCATCAAATGCTTGAAGATTTAGCACTGATGCGCGTAATGCCAAACATGGTTGTGGTTGTGCCTGGTGATTCAATTGAAGCTCAAAAAGCAACACTCGCTTTAGCGAAAGATAGTCGCCCAGCTTACTTGAGACTAGCTAGAGAGGCAACGCCAGTTGTAACAACCGAAATAACACCTTTTGAAATAGGAAAAGCATATCTAATGAGGGAAGGCGGTGCCCTATCTATTATTTCAACCGGCACCATGACATATAAAGCACTTATGGCAGCGCGACAACTTGCAAATGACGGGATTGAAGTAGATGTTTTGCATGTACCAACCATTAAACCCCTTGATGCAGTCGCTATTATTAAAACAGCAAGCAAAACTGGAGTTGTTATAACTATTGAAGAGGCTCAAATAAATGGTGGGCTGGGCGGTGCAGTAAGTGAGTTACTTGCAGAGCACAAACCAACACATGTTTTTCGTATGGGTATGAATGATCATTTTGGCGAAAGCGGCACTCCTGAGGAGCTTTTCGAACAATTCGGTTTATCCATAAAACATATTGTGCTCAAGGCACACGCTGTACTCAGTGAACTTAAAAAACAATAAAGGAGCAAAAGATGGCTTTATCGATGCAACAAATAAAAAAGAATTGTGAAAATGCTCGAGCAGCTATGGAACGAGCCCGTAAAGGTCACTACGCTATCGGCGCCTTTAATATAGATAACCAGGAAACACTCATTGCAGTCTCAAGAGCAGCCCAAAAGCTCAAAGCCCCAGTCATGGTTGAAGTGAGTGATGGTGAGGTTAAGGCTATGGGACTCGATAACATTCGTGACATGGTAGATAACTATAAAGCTGAGTATGGAATCGAAATGTATATTAATCTCGACCACAGCCCTAGCGTAGAGGCTGCAAAGCAGGGTATCGAAGCAGGCTTTGAATTTATTCATATTGATGTGAGTCAGGCAGACCATTCGGCTTCAGATAAAAAGATTATCGATGCCACAAAGGAAATAGTCGCTTACGCAAAATTCACTGGAGCCTTAGTGGAAAGTGAGCCTCATTATTTCGGCGGCGGCAGCAATGTTTTCAAAGAAGCCTTTGACTATGATGAAATAAAGAAAACATTCAGTAATCCAAAGGTTGCCAAGCAATTTGCAGAGAAAACCGGCATAGATACATTTGCTGCAGCAGTGGGAAATCTTCATGGCAATTATCCTGTGCCTAAAATGCTCGATCTTCAGTTACTCGCAAAAATTAGAAAATCGCTGGATTGTAATATTAGTTTGCACGGTGGAAGTGATACTCCGGGGCACTATTTTGAAGAGGCAGTAAAAATCGGGGTTACCAAGATAAATATAAATAGTGATATGCGTCGAGCTTTTAGGGAGACGCTGGAAAAGGTACTCAGGGATAACCCGGATGAATACGCAGTCGTTAAACTAATGCCCACTGTATATGAAGCTGTCCAAAAGGTAGTTGAAAGCAAGCTTCATAGCTACAATTCCATAGGAAAAGCAGTGCTTTAGGATAAGCATAAGTGGTATACTACAGTTAAATATGAGTGGGCAAAAAGTACGACATGAAATAAAGATTCTTTCTATTGGCGGTGCCGTGCAAGATGTTTTCTTGCAGGGAAAAATTTTTACTCCAAAACATGAACATAATGAGATAGTTGAAGAGTTTGTGATGGGTTCGAAGAATCAGCTCGATGGAGTTATTTTCTCTACAGGTGGGGGTGCAACTAACGCTAGTGTAACTTTTGCACGTCAAGGCTTTCATGCAATGTATATGGGTAAGATAGGACACGATATCGCTGGAAAAGCTATTTTAGATGATCTTCACGCCAATGGGGTTGATACATCCTTAGTTGGGTATTCAAAAGAAATGGGAAGTGGCTACTCTGCTATTTTACTCGCACCAAATGGTGAACGTACTATACTGTCCTACCGTGGTGCGAGTGCGCACTACGATCTTAAGGAATCAGATTTCCATGAGCTTGAGGCAGACTGGTTTTATATTACATCTCTTGATGGTAATTTCGAGGTTCTTGATACGGTGTTTGCCTATGCCAAGAAGAAAGGTATAAAAATTGCTATGAATCCTGGTGGAAAAGAATTGGCTGATAAGGTCAATCTAAGAAAATTAATTCCACAACTAACGCTCCTCTCTATGAATAAAGATGAAATGCAAGAAATATATGAAGGTAAAACCATGGAAGAACTTGTGAGGGCTGCTAAAAGTGATGTTCCATATGTAATCGTAACTGATGGTCCGCACGGAGCAGTTGCTGCAGATATGCATCATATTATTGCTGCTGGCATGTATGAAGACGTACCAGTAATCGATAGAACTGGAGCTGGTGACGCTTTTAGTTCCGGCTTCACAGCTATGATTGCCGCAAATGAAAGTTTGGAGAAAGCAATAACATTTGCCAGTGCAAACTCAACAAGTGTCGTAGGATTGATTGGTGCCAAATCTGGTATTCTCGATGATTCAGCAAAACTGCATAAAATGGAAGTTACGATAAAGGATTTTTAATGCTAATGCTATTATTAAAACAAGAGAATATTTAATTTATGTCACGACTATTATCTGATTTATTGGGAGCAACTGAACCAATGTTCAGCCTTGCCATCCGTCAACTTGAGGAGGTGAGCGGTGCTAGTGGTGCAGATATTCGTTTAAGCGCCGAAATTATCGGTCAAGTACAAGTGAAGACAAAACAGCTCGGTCTTGATCCGAATGACACAACGGGTAAAGAGCTTTATTACGCGTTAATGGAGCATGTAAGAAAAAACGATATTCATCTGATGCATGCAATTGGTGGCAAGGATGGAGATAGCCCAAGCCAACTTATGCCACTTATGAAAAAAGCAGCAGAAAAGGTAAAATTGAATCGAAAATGTTGGGTGCTCAAAAAGAGCGTTGCTAAGGAATTTCTAAAAAAAACACCGCCCCCAACCATTATGAAATTATTAGGCTATAAAAGCATTGATAGCATGCTTAAGAATGAAAACATATTTGAAATTTATGGTGCACTTAGATTTGCCGAAGGGCCAGAGTGGCTCAATAATTTTGATGCACAGTATAAAACAATCAGCCCGTCAGATTTTGAGCAAAGAGAAATAGAGATTGTTGAGATGCCGGCCGACAGATGGGGTGAAATCACAAAGCCTTTTATTCACAAAAAGCGACACAATATTACGCATCTTAAAGAGCTCGGAGTAATACTAATGCTACCAATCACCTTAGACTCGATGCCAGGCATTACGATTACCGTCATGCCACTTCTTTTTCATTATATAAATGAAATAAGACTGTATAGTGCTTTCTTCAAACTACAGCAAGTTAAACCAGATTTTGCCAAGATAGTCATTGATACACTTATAGCTGATCCGAGTGAAGCCGCCATTATGGCCGGTCAGAAAATTCACTGGAGAGTTATTCAAAGATACTTCGGTAAACTTGAGAGCGAATATCATCCTGAGATTTTTGAACCACACGTCCAGCCAGAGGATCTTCATTGGCGCAAAGCCGAGCATATTCTTTACGATATTGATCCTGAGCTCGCATGGTGGAAAGACCTTGATTATGTCGGAGTCATGCATCAAGGACGGCCTGTATCGCTTAACTTACTTGATATTGCTGTTTCCTATAGTACCCAAACACCATATAAGGAGCGTGCTGTATATCATTTCAGAGAAAGTCTTTGGAATGAGGTATTCGAACGATACATGGGTCATAAAGTACTTGCAGATCAGGTACTTAAGCAACTAGATAATAATCTTATTGCTCCTGAGACTATTCATAAAAGTTTAATTGGTAGGGCATAGATGAATTATTCTATTTGTATTTCGGGGGCTTCCAGTGGAGAGACCGTTACATCATCAAGAAAACTCGCAGAGCGACTCGGAGCTGCAGTTGCGAATGCCGGGCACGTTGTAACGACCGGAGCTACACTAGGCTTGCCATTTTACGCAGCTCGAGCCGCCTTCAAGGTAGGGGGGATGAGTATTGGATTTTCACCAGCTGGTTCACTGCAAGAACATGTTTTCAAATATAGACTACCGATAGGAGTGTTTAGTTACATTAACTACACTGGTATGCATTACGTTGGAAGAGATGTCTATCTTGTTCAGTCTAGCGATGCGGTCATAACTGTGGGGGGGCGTTTTGGTAGTCTTCATGAGTTCACATCAGCGCTCGAATCAAATATGCCCTGCGGATTTCTTATTGGCAGTGGTGGTGCAGCAGATATGATACCTGACTTAATGGAAAAACTTGAAGTTCCGCATAGAAATATGATTATATTTGACGAAAACCCAGAAGAGCTAGTTAAGAAAGTCATAGCTAAACTGGATGAATTGAATAAGGGTATTGATACCGCTGCTCTTGCTAATAAATGGTTTCTCAGCGGTGAAGAAAGCCAAACCAGTTCCAATAAAGGTTAAGCGTTCGGCTCCTTTGTAACAGGTAAAGTAAAGCCGAATGTAGAACCAACTCCGGGTTCTGATTCGAAAATTATTTTTCCACCATGATCTTCTATGACTCTTTTTGAAAGGTATAGTCCTATTCCTGAACCATCAGGCCTGACTTTCTTAGCGTTATCTGCACGGAAGAACTTAGTGAACAGCTTTTCTTTTTGATCGTTGGGAACCCCGATTCCGTTATCGACAACTTTAAAAGTTACGATATCATTATCATATTTTAAATAAATATTTATTTTTCCTTCTGGTGAATAATCAATCGCATTATTAATAAAATTTGACACAACCTGCTGCATTTTTATCTTGTCAAAAGTAAACTGAGGTATAAAAACACTTGGCAGGTGATAATCCATGGAGACCTTTTTTTCGGTAGCACTATCTTTGTGTTGTTCGACCTCATTAGTAATTAATCCCTGCAAGTCAGCCAGGTTCATATCAAGGTGAAATTTTCCTGCAGACATTCTGCTTATATTTAAAAGGTCGTTGATAAGAGATTTCATGACGTTTATTCTTTCAACAGAAGCGCTAAGTTTAGATTTTAATTTATCATTCATTTCACCGTAATATCCTTGGGCTGCCATTGTTACGTACCCATCGATTGCTGCTAATGGGGTGGTGAGTTGATGTGAAGCCATTGATATGAAATCATCTTTCGCAACATCAGCATCGCGAAGTTTTTCGTTGGCAGCAATTAACTCTTTGGTAGCGTCATTAACTTTATTTTGTAAACTTACATTGAAATTTTGAATGAGAGAAAAAGCTTTTGAGTTTTGGATAGCTAAAGTAAGTTCATTAGCTACCATTGTAATTCCTTTGATATCCGCATTATCAAAGAAAGAACCGTTTCTTTTTGGGCCAATAACCAGATAACCGATTATTTCATTTTGCAATTTAAGTGGTAAAAATATTGAAAATTGGAAACTTCTCATAATTTTCTTTACATTGCCTGTGCCAATTTCATCCTCAACAAGCAAATCTTCTCCCAGATAATCGAGGTATTTTTTTAAATCCTTAAGATTATATTTAATATCATAGCCCCCAATGTAGTAGATTTCTTTTTGATCAAGAACAATTATAGAAGTTCTATTTACTTTCATTCGTGAATTAATTAAATCAACGATTTCCCTCGATAATTTCATTAGATTTATTTCGGAAGATATAATTTTAGCTGCTTCCTCGATTAGATTTGCTGGATTGTATTTATCTTGTTGAAATAATTTATCTGTAAAACGTGCTGTAAATTTTTGAAGCGGAAAGAAAAGGAAGGCTAAAATGACAGCAGCGGTTATGAAATATAATTGTTGCAGTGCTGAAAGAGTAAGATGTGGGAATATTACATTACTCAGTTTGATAGCAGCAATACCAAAGAGGCTTACGACAATAAAAAGAGTTGTTAAATAGCCAAAGGTTCGTACCGCAATTGCTTTAATATCGAACATCCGATGCCAAAAAATAGCGTAGGCAACGGCTGCTACGAGTATAAGAAGTGCCGGAGTTCCAACCAAAACACCGTATTGACTTATATGAAATTCAGGTAAGACAATCTGTGTTACGAGATTTATTACTACTGAAATAGTGATTCCTGTAACCATGACTCTGATTTGCTGCTTAACAAGTTTTTCTGCGTTTCGTTGATATTTAAATAAAATAGCGAATGATATAGCGAACATAACCAGGAAGTAGATAAGCGTAAGCCACAGGAGTGGCCCGGGACCTGAGATAACCGTACCTTCAGATGTTTTCTCAATGTTTTTAACAACGAAGGGAGTAAAGCCTATGACTGCAAGGATTAACGCAGCAATCCAGGCGATGGTATTTTGAACGTTAGTAATAGCTATTTTTGCATAACTAGCGCTAAACATAAGGAATGCCAGAGGAATAAATATAGCTGCTGATGCCGCTGCACGGGTAAAAACAAGAGAAAAACTTGTACTAGGTAATTCAGATACAAAGGCACATGCAATATATGCAAAAATAGAAAGATCAAAAAAAATGAAGCTCGATGTTTGGCGAGATTTAATATTTCTCGATGCAACTAAAATTGCCAGTATCAGCAATGTTACAAGAGTAATCGTAAATGTAGTTAGATTAATTATTGACATAAACGTCTATTTTTATATTCTCACCCTATAAAACTTATGTTAATAGTTTAACACTTAATACTAAATCATGGTTATTTTTTATACACATTTTTATATATTTTATTTTAGTAAAAGCTGGGTTATACATCCATGGCTTCGATAATCTATTTCTAAGCGTTTACTCCTCGGTTATACTAATTGAGTGATAGATACTTTTAAGCTTGTTACAGAATACAATCCTACAGGAGATCAGCCTGCGGCCATTAAGGCCTTAGTTGATAATTTTTCTAAAGGAGAAAAAGAACAGGTTTTGCTTGGCGTAACTGGATCAGGTAAAACTTTTACAATGGCAAATGTCATTCAGCAGCTACAGAAGCCTACTTTAGTTCTTGCACATAATAAGACTCTTGCGGCGCAACTATATAACGAATTCAAGAATTTCTTTCCAGATAATGAAGTACATTATTTTGTGAGCTACTTCGACTATTATCAGCCTGAGGCATATATAGCTAGAAGTGATACTTATATTGAAAAAGATAGTCAAATTAATGAAGAAATAGATAGATTGCGACACGCAGCAACAAGCGCGCTTCTTAGCCGTAAGGACGTTATTATTGTTGCTAGCGTTAGTTGCATTTATGGTATTGGTTCTGTTGACGACTATGGAGCTATGGCGATAAAGGTGAAGGTAGGTGAAAAAAGAGTTCGTGATAAATTTATGCGCCAACTCACGGATATTCAATATAAGCGTAACGATGTTGCACTCGGACGAAGCACCTTTCGAGTAAGAGGGGACGTTATTGATGTATTTCCTACCGGAGAAGAGGTTGCGTATAGAATTGAATTCTTTGGAGATGAGATTGAAAAAATCACTCAAATTAACCCGCTTACAGGAGAAGTAGAGAGAAAATTAGAAGAGCATACTATTTTCCCAGGCAGCCACTACGTGACCCCACACGAAAAAATGAAGCACGCAATTGGCCACATAGAAAATGAACTTAAAGAGCGGCTTACTTATTTTAATAAAAATAATCTGCTACTTGAAGCACAGCGTCTTGAGCAAAGAACTCGTTTTGATATTGAAATGATGGAGGAGACGGGCTTCGTTAAAGGCATCGAAAATTACTCTAGATATCTTACTAATCGTGAACCAGGCGAACAGCCTGCAACCCTAATGGATTATTTCCCGGATGATTATTTAATGCTCATTGATGAAAGTCATATGACACTTCCTCAGGTTCGTGGAATGTACAATGGGGATCGGGCTAGGAAAGAAGTATTAGTCGAACACGGCTTTCGCCTACCAAGCGCCTTAGACAATAGGCCCCTTACTTTTACTGAATTTGAGCGACACCTTAATCAGACTGTTTATGTTTCAGCAACTCCAGCAGACTATGAACTCAGTAGATCACCAACCCCAATACAACAGGTAATCCGCCCAACTGGTTTACTTGATCCGGAAATTATTATAAAACCAGTTGAAGGTCAAATAGATGATTTAATAAGTGAAATTAGAAATAGAATCACCAAGAAACAACGGGTGCTTGTTACGACACTCACTAAGCGGATGGCTGAGGATCTCAAGGAATATCTCGAAGGTCTTGCTATCAAAGTTCAGTATCTTCATAGCGACGTAGATACTTTGGAGAGAACTGATATATTAAGGGATTTGCGGCTGGGTATCTATGATGTCCTGATCGGAATCAACTTGTTGAGAGAAGGCTTAGATCTTCCAGAAGTTAGCCTAGTGACAATACTGGATGCAGACAAAGAAGGTTTCCTGCGTAGTGAATCAGCATTAATCCAAACTATTGGGCGAGCGGCTCGTCATGTTGAAGGTAAAGTTATCATGTATGCAGATCATATTACCGGAAGCATGAAGCGGGCAATAGACGAAACTAATCGTCGTCGAGCAATCCAAGAAAAATACAATACAGATAATGGCATTACTGCAGTAGGTATTATAAAAAATATCGATGAAAGCTTGCGATCAATTGTAGGCGCTGAAAGTAAAGAAGCAAAGACTGCAAAAATTAATTTAGATAAAATTCCTAAGGATGAATACCATATGCTAGTTAATGATTTAACAGCACAAATGGATATCGCAGCAGCCAATCTTGAGTTCGAAAAAGCCGCTGATTTACGAGATCTAATCACCCAAATAAAAAATAAGCTTTAAATAATTTATTTTCCTCTAGTTCTTGTCGCAACTTCCTTTTATACTTATATAGATGAGCAAAATTAGCGAGCAAGATATTAGAAAGCTTGCATCACTGAGCAAATTGAAGCTTAGTGATGAAGAAGTAATTCTGTATCAAAAAGAACTTTCCTCAATTGTTTCCTATATTGAGCAACTTTCTGATACCGATGTGGCTGGACTTGCGCCCACTTCACAGGTCACCGGTCTTAAGAATGTAACTAGAGCAGATGAATTAATCGACTACGGAGTCAGCCCAGCAGAGCTACTCAAAAATGCTCCTGCTACAAAAGAAAATCAATTTAAGGTTAAAAGGATGATTGCGTGAATTGGGGCTCAATAAAAAAAATTGCTCAGGATGTTTCGAGCGGAAAAGTTACTGCCGAAGAACTAGTAAGACGCTCTTTCTCTATAATTGATGAAACCAAAGATTATAATGCAATCCTTTCTATATCAAGGCACCGATCACTTGAACGTGCTAAAGATATAGACAATAAGATAAAAAAAGGAGAAAAAGTTGGATCGCTCGCCGGAGTGCCTTTTATTGCTAAAGATAATTTTTTAACTTTTGACACTCCTACAACTGCATCGAGCCATATGCTAGAAAACTTTTATGCCCCCTATCAATCTACTGCTATAGGGCGTCTTGAAGCTGAAGGCGCTATCATGGTTGCCAAATCTAATCTTGATTCATTCGCCCATGGAAGTAGCACTGAAAATAGCGCGTTTGGGCCAACGCTTAATCCGATAGATAAAACCAAAGTTCCCGGAGGATCATCTGGTGGTTCAGCGGCATCAGTTGCACTAAAAATTGCTCCCTTCGCGCTTGGTACTGACACGGGTGGTTCTATTCGATTGCCAGCAAGTTTCTGTGGCGTGGTTGGATTCAAACCAACCTATGGACTCGTTTCTCGGTATGGTGTGGTTGCGATGGCTAGTTCAACTGATGTTATTGGGCCTATAACGAGTACAGTTGAAGATGCCGCACTTGTGCTTGATGTGATGAGTGGCAAAGATCAATTCGATGGCACCACCATTGATCGTGATACAAAAACCTATGATGGAAAGCCTACAAGTCTTAAGGGAGCTAAGATTGGGGTTGTTAAGGAATATTTTTCAAGTGGTATAGATAAAGAAGTAAAGAAGGTGATTCTTGATAATGTTGAAAAAATAAAAGCCCAGGGGGCAGAAATAATAGAAGTGAGTATCCCCTCGATATCTCTTTCTCTTGCTTGCTACTATGTACTTGTACCCGCTGAAGTTAGTAGTAATCTTAGCAGATATGACGGCCAGAGATATGGGCTGAGCGATGCTACGGCAAAGAACTTGGACGAAAGTTTTGAGAACAGTCGTGCGGCAGGTTTTGAGGCAGAAAATAAAAGAAGAATTATGATAGGCACGTATGTACTAAGCAGCGGCTACTACGATGCATATTATAAAAAAGCGCAAATAGTAAGAACTAAACTAATTAATGAATTCGAGAAAGTTTTTAAGGAAGTTGATTTTTTGGTAGGTCCAACCGCTCCTATGACCGCCTTTGCAATTGGCCAAAATGTGCATGATCAACTGCAGATGTATCTTGCAGATATAATGACCGTTTCTGCGAATCTTGTCGGTATCCCATCGATAAGTATTCCAGCAGGAATGGCTAACAATATGCCAGTTGGGCTGCAATTAATGGCACCTCAAAAAGCAGATCGTGCTTTGCTTCAAATCGCAGCAACTATCGAGGAAGGTAATCAATGAGCATCTCAGCAATCATTGCAATAATTGTTGCCGCAATAGCCGTGTTGAGTATTATTAGCCTAGCTTCACGATCTGTACCAAAGGGGATAGACAAACTACACTTTAAAAATGAATGGAATGACATACTTAATATGTTTAAAGATGATAAGACGAAAGAAATGAGCATTATAAAAGCTGATAAATTACTCGATGAAGCACTTAAATGTTTGGGATTTTCCGGCGCCAGTATGAGTCAGCGATTAATCGGTGCAAAACATAAATTAAAGCATCGAGATGATGTTTGGAACGCACATAAACTAAGAAATAAAATTGTGCATGAAAGTAGCTATCAACCGTCTTCGGCTGATATAAAGTTTGCGCTCAGGGGTTACTACAAGACCTTTAAAGATCTGGGGGTTTTGTGATGGAAAAATATTTAGTAAAAGGCTATTACCCGACGATTGGTATAGAATGCCATGTACAGCTTAAAACGAAGACTAAACTATTTTCCGGTATAAATAATGATGCTAGGGACGCTGCCCCAAATACGCTCATTAGTCCTTTATGTGTTGGTTTGCCTGGTACGCTTCCTATTCTAAATGATCAGGCAGTTGCTCTTGCGATTCGTGCTGGGTTAGCACTGCGTGCGGAAATAGCCGAAGAAAGTGTCTTCGACCGAAAACATTATTTCTATCCTGACTTACCTAAGGGCTATCAAATCACCCAATTTACCCAACCAATTATTGGAAAGGGAGTCGTAGAAGCGCATCTTGATGATGGTACATTATTTGCTGTGAATATTACTAGAGCCCACCTTGAAGAGGATGCCGGTAAAAGCACGCATCCAGCTGGAGAGGATTATTCGTTGGTTGATCTTAACCGAGCTGGCACACCACTGCTAGAAATAGTTTCTGAACCTGAAATACATAATGGTGAAGAAGCAAGGGCATATGCACATGAACTAAACTTACTTATGAAATACGCTGGTGTTTCAGAAGCAGATCTTTATCAAGGTAATATGCGTTTTGACGTTAACGTAAGCGTCAGCAAAGACCTATCTATATTAGGCACAAGAAGCGAAACTAAGAATCTCAATAGTTTCAAAAGTGTTGAAAAAGCAGTAGAATTCGAAATTTTACGTCAAATAGATTTACTTGAAAAAGGCAAAACAATCGTACAGGAAACCAGAGGATGGGATGACGCTAAACAAAAAACGTTTAGTCAGCGCTCAAAAGAAGACGCACACGATTATCGATACTTCCCTGAGCCTGATGTTCCACCCGTTATAGTTACAAAAGCTATTATTGAAGCTACTGCCCAAACTATGCCACTTTTGCCAGCGGCGCTACGAGAAAGATTCGGTTCTTTCGGGTTATCTACCGCTCAAGCTAACATCATCCTTGAAGACCGAGAGCTGGCGGATATTATCCGTTTCATTACAGAAGAGCATGATGAAAAAACAGCTCGAACAATTGCAAACTGGTGTTTAGGCGAGTTAATGAGACAGGTGGCTGAATCAGAATTAACTTGGTCTAAGGTTTCAAAAGCTGTACCTCAGCTTGTTAGTCTTGCATCTATGATTGATGACAATAGGCTGAGCTCAACTGCCGCAAAAGAACTACTCGTTGAGATTATTAATGATGAGAAAGATCCAGTTAAACTTGCTGAAGAAAGGAATCTACTTCAGATATCTGACGACAGTGCGCTTGTAATGATCGTTCAGCAGGTATTAAATGATAATGCGAAAGCTGCAGAAGATGTACGTAACGGAGAGCTAAAAGCCATCGGTTTTCTAGTTGGTCAAGTCATGAAGGCTTCACAGGGGAGAGCAAACCCAGGTGCAGTACAAGTCTTAATAAAAAAACAATTGGAGATGTAAAATATGAAACAACCTACTAAAGCTATCATTGCAGCCGCCGGTCTCGGAACTCGGTTTTTGCCGCAGACTAAGGCAATGCCAAAAGAAATGCTACCGATAATTGATAAACCAGTGATTCAAATTATAGTTGAACAACTTGTCGCAAGTGGAGTTACTGATATCATCATCGTGACGGGAAGCACGAAGCGTGCGATCGAGGATCACTTCGATAGAAGTGATGAACTTGAATACGAGCTCAGGCAAAAGGGTAAAGACGATTTAGCTGATGAAATAAGAAAAATCTCAGAACTGGCTAATTTTATTTATATACGTCAAAAAGGAACACCGAAAGGTAACGCACGACCTCTAATAAACGCATCTCACTTACTGGGAGATGACGAACCATTTTTTATGTTTTTTGCTGATGATTTTTTCCGTTCTGAGGTACCTCACGCCAAGCAATTACTTGATGTCTATAATGAAACCGGCAAATCAGTAATATCGCTTATTCAAGTTGAACCTAAAGATACTTCAAAATATGGAATAGCCAAGATCTCTAATCAATTAAATGATAAAGTATTCGAAATTGCAGAGCTTGTTGAAAAACCCGGCCCAGAAAAAGCCCCATCAAATATAGCTGCTGTAAGTGGGTATCTTTTGACTCCAGATATTCTGCCAATTGTATTGCAAGAAAAAATTGGCCATGGTGGTGAGATTGGTTTGTCGCATAGTGTTAGTGAGCTAGCCGAACAAGGAAGAGTAGTCGGAAAGTTTATTGAAGGTGTATATCATGACGCGGGAGATAAGGCTCGATATTTGCGCGCAGTTGTCGACCATGCCTTAGCAGATCCTAAGCTAGGCCCTAACTTTAGAGAATATCTAACAAAACGTCTCAATCAATAAGGTCCGATCATTGCGCTAAAGGTATATTTTACACCAATAAAAATTATCTGTTAGCTTACATTTTTTCTATAATAGAAGAATAGAATAAGTGAGGGTACATGCAGGGATCGACGCCCAAAGTGGCAGCTAAAGATTATGTACATCTACATAATCATACGCAATATAGTTTACTAGATGGGCTAACTAAGATTGGCCCTCTTTTAGATTTTGTTAAAAAATCAGGTATGCAATCAGTAGCGATGACAGATCATGGCACTCTCTCTGGAGCCATCGAGTTCTATAAAGAAGCCAGAGCACGAAATATTAAGCCTATCATTGGTCTTGAAACATATGTTGCATCTCGCAGACATACAGATAAAGACCCGCAAAAAGATAAAAATCGGTATCATCTCATTCTTCTTGCTATGAACAATGTTGGATACCAGAATCTGATGCGATTATCAACGACGGCAAATCTGGATGGTTTTTATTACTACCCAAGAATCGATCATGACTTACTTGAAAAATACAATGAAGGCCTCATTGTGCTTAGTGCTTGCATGGGTGGTGAAGTTGCAAATGCTTTCAAAGAAGGGCAGGACAAAAAAGCACTAGAAATCGCTACCTGGTACAAGAAAATTTTTGGTGATCGTTATTATCTTGAAGTTCAGGATCATGGACACCCTAAGAACCCACTTCCCAATAAAGAACAAGAAATGATAAATAACAAAATTTTAGCACTCGGCAAAGAACTGTCTATTTCGGCTGTAGTTACTGCTGATGGACATTATCTCAGGCACGAAGATCAAGAAGCTCATGAAATTTTGCTATGTGTTGGAACGGGTTCCTATCTGAGTGATGAGAAAAGAATGTCGCTTAAAGATTTCCCGCTCCACGTAACTGAACCAGAAGAAATGATCAGCCGCTGGGGGGAGGATCATCCCGAACTCATAACCAATACCAGCGCTATCGCAGATCGCTGTAATGTAGAAATAGAGCTAGGAAAGATTCTTATCCCTAAGTTTGATGTCCCAGAAGATGAAACTGAAAAATCTTATTTAGAGAAACTTGTATATCGAGGACTTGCTTTTCGCTATGCGGGCATAGCAGAAGGAGATGCAATTAAACTTACTCCTGCTCAAGCAAAAAAAACTTTACCTAAAAAGATAGAGGAACGTGCTGAATTTGAACTTAAGGTTATTGAAGAGATGGGTTTTTGCGGTTATTTTTTAATTATTTGGGACTTTATTAAATGGGGTAAAGACAGGGGGATTGTATTTGGGCCAGGTCGAGGAAGCGCGGCCGGCTCTATTATTGCTTACTCATTAAGAATTACGGAACTAGATCCATTGGCCTACGATTTACTTTTTGAAAGATTTTTAAACCCCGATCGAATCAGTATGCCGGATATCGATATAGATATTCAAGATTCCAGAAGAGATGAGGTTATCCAATATTGCGTTCAAAAATATGGATCAAACAGGGTCGCAAATATTGTTACATTTGGGCGCATGGCAGCTCGCGCCGCAGTTCGCGATGTTGCCCGAGTACTTCAAGTACCGTATTCTGAAGCAGATAAACTTGCTAAAATGATCCCTCCTCCTGTTCAAGGTAGGCATATTCCACTTGAGAAATCGATTGTAGATAATAACGAACTTAAAGCAGAGTATGAAAGTAATCCAACCGCTAAGCGGGTTTTTGATATGGCTATTCGCCTTGAGGGAACCATTAGAAGCCATGGAGTACACGCTGCCGGAGTAGTGATTGCACCAGACGATATAGTTAAGTTTGCCCCGCTTGAAATGGCCCAAAAAGGAGTTATTGCGACACAATATCCCATGGGTCCTATTGAAGAACTTGGGCTATTAAAAATGGATTTCCTTGGTCTTTCTAACCTAACGACGATCAATAATGCACTTCGTATAATTAAGCGGGTATATGGAAAAAGTCTTTCTGTCGATACTATAACCCTTGATGATAAAAAAACTTATAAATTACTAGGTAGTGGAGACACGGTTGGTGTATTCCAATTAGAGTCCGCAGGAATGAAGCGATATCTTCAGGAGCTTAAGCCTTCTGAATTTGAAGATATCGTGGCAATGGTTGCTCTTTATCGGCCTGGCCCGATGCAGTTTATTGATGACTTTATTGGAAGAAAGCATGGTGAAAGAAAAATAGAGTATCCGCACATAAGTATGAAAAACGCACTCAAGAGTACATATGGAGTGCTCGTATACCAAGAACAAGTTATGCAGATCTCAAAAGAAGTTTGTGGATTTACGGGTGGAGAGGCTGACACTCTTCGCAAGGCAATTGGTAAGAAAAACATGGAAATGATGCAGAAAATGCGTGAAAAAATGATTGAAGGCGGCCAGAAACACAGCGGTATTTCACAAGATGTTATGGAGTTATTCTGGAAGCAACTAGAAGATTTTGCTGCATACTGTTTTAACAAGAGCCATGCTGCTTGCTATGCCCTTGTTTCTTATTGGACTGCATATCTAAAAGCTTATTATCCGGCTGCATTTATGGCGTCTTTGATGACAAGTGATTATGATAATATTGATCGCCTCGCAATTGAAATAAGTGCCTGCAAACAATCTAAAATTGAGGTGCTACCTCCGGACGTAAATGAGTCTTATCATGAGTTTGCGGTTGTGCCCAACGCTAATCCTAAGGAAATGCAAATTCGTTTCGGGCTTGATGCAATCAAAAATGTCGGTTACGGAGCCGCTGAAGAGATCATACGAGCCAGAACTGAAGGTGGTCCATTTAAATCAATGGCTGACTTTATTACTCGCGTCAATGGTCGCCTCGTTAATAAGAAGGTTTGGGAAAGTCTAGCTAAATCGGGAGCCCTTAGCCGTTTTGGCGACAGAGGGGCGATTGTCGAAAATCTCGAAAGTATTCTTGCCATTGCTGCAAAACTTAATAAAGAACAAAAAATTGGTCAAACAGATTTATTCGGTAACGATACAGAAAGCAGCAGTGCACCGATTTTTACGATTGAAGTCCCTCCTAGTAAAGGTTTGTTTACGGAGCAACAATATTTGCAATGGGAACGAGAACTCATGGGTCTTTATATTTCAAGTCATCCACTCGAGCCATTTGAGGCAATATTGACTGAACAAGCGGTACCCTTATCTGAAATAAGCCCCGATAATGATGGAAAAACAGCAGTAATCGGTGGAACCATTAAAGAATTTCGCCAAATAACCACAAAAAACGGGCAACCTATGGCGTTTGCTAAGCTTGAAGATTTGCTTGGTGATGAAAGAGAACTTATTATATTCCCCGGTGTATTTAAGGATACCGAGGGTTTTTGGAATAAGGAAAAAATTCTACTTATCAAAGGGAGAGTCGATGGCTCAGACAAGAACGGAGCACTGCTTAAAGAAGCTAAATTCCTCGTGTCTTCAGTCTCTGATATTTCTATAGAAACAGCAAGGGCCTATAAATCTAAGGGCAGAGCAAAGAAAATGTCCGGCACAAAAAAGATCACCGCCAAACCAAAACCCGAACAGGCCGAGGATCGTGCCGCAAAGAGATTATATATTCGTTTGCCCGATACCAAAGACCAAGTGCTTCTGGAGAAACTTAAAAATATGCTAGATGCTAATCATGGATCTGTTGAGGCAGTACTTGTGTTAGGTTCTGATAAAAAACAAATTATCAAGCTTCCGCAGAAAATAGATGCAAATGATGAATTACTGCTTTCACTTAAGAAACTAGTAGGCAAAGAAGATATAAAATATCAATAATGTAAGGTTACCTGTGTAATTTCTTTATGTATCTTATTTCAAGATATGTTCCAACTAATAATAAAACAAAACCAGCCGCAAGAACTACGTTCGAATTTATTTTAAAATACCAAGGGCTAAGTAGGGTTACTCCTCCGGTCGGTATTTCATTTAGATTTTGATTTTGTTGTTGTTGATTAGTGAGAAAAATAATAATCACTTTGGCGTTTTGATGGCCTTGATAATCCCCTAAATTTGCTACCCCGACGCCTATATCAGTGTAGTTCCTGTCAGTGTATGCATTATATTTGATTGGACTTTTTGACCAACTTGCAATGATCCTGTCGCTAGATTCATCGCTTACGGCTTCTAGCATTGCTGCAGAGCTGTATATTACTTTAGATTTTTTAATGTAATCCCAACTTGTTGTACCGTCAGGCATACTATATGAAAAGGTTCTTGACCGAGCCATTTCCTCAGCTTGGGATTGCGCGGCACTCATGAGAGATGAATTGACGGTTAAGGGGGGTACTGAAAGTAGGTTTCGTTGGCTCTGAAGTTTATCGGTTATTTGGTTAACACTTAGTGGCGATGTGACGGCGTTTTTGTAAGGGATGAAGAACCCTGTGATAAAAAATATCAAAAGGACGCTAGAGATAAAAAGTCCATGCCCGAGACGAAGGGATGTTCTCTGTTCACGCATCCTTTTTGCTCCTTGAAATGAGAGCGTAAACTGCAATGCCAGTAGCCACCGAAACATTAAATGATTCTTTCTTGCCTTCCATGGGTATCTCGACAATTGAATCTGCTTCACATAATACTTCATCGCTCACACCGTTTACCTCGTTGCCCACAATAAGTGCTATTTTATCTGAAATTTCAAGTTGATCGATAGAGATACTATTGGTACTTTGCTCAAGGCCAACAATCGAATAGTTACGTTTTTTAAGCTCAACAATAACGTCATGTATATTTTCATATCTTTCGATATTCATTGTTGATTCTGCGCCAAGAGCTGTCTTTTTTATAGCATTGGTTTGTTTTACTATTTCATGTGGCAGGCGTTTATCATTTGCAACCTTTGGATAGGGAGTGTATCCGGTGAGTACTACTTTAGTAACGCCTAACCCATCGGCGGTTCTGAGAATACTTCCTACATTATGAGTACTTCGAACATTGTCCAGCACTACAATTATTTCAGTCATTACAAACATAATATCAAAATTGACTCCAACTGCTTATGGTTAATTGCTATACTGTCTATAGTATATGGCAGAAGACGCAAGAATTTTAGAAGAAAGAAGTACTCAGCGGCGGGCGCATTTGCTGAATATGGCTTACGAAGACACCTCTGCGAGGGAAATCCCTCTCTATCCTGAAGTGTTACCTGTCCCAGAATTATATAGTCTAAAATCAATCCCTTTATATTCTGATAAAAATAATCTTCGTTTCGGAGTAACTAATACTACTTCGCAATCTACGATGGCTAATTTAAAGATGCGATTTCCTGATCAACAGGTTGTTTTCTCTATAATCTCGGATACTGGATATAAAGACCTTATGCGACGCTATGACCCCCCCAAAGAAGTCATCTATAAAGATATTTCACTTGTTTCGCACGACGCAGAACAGCAATTTAAAACTGTCTCTGAAACCCTAAACAGTGTGAGGGCAGATGATATGTTGGCTTATGTGGTGCAACAGGCATATTTGCTTAAGGCATCAGATATTCATCTTGAAACAGACGAGGACGCCGTAAGGATTCGCTTCAGAGTTGATGGTGTTCTTCATCCTATTGCTGAATTTACTAACGAGAAATATCGTCAATTTTTATCAAGTCTTGCCGTTGCAGCTAATGTATCCACCAATTCTGACCAGCCTCAGACAGGCCATATTAACAGAGCATATCAATTAGCTAACGGAACTAGTGTTACGGTTAATCTACGGCTTGAAACCGTGCCCACAGTGCATGGCATGGATGCAGTACTGCGACTTTTTAATATGAAACCTGAGCTTATGAAGCTCGATAGTCTTGGGCTAACCAAGGATGAAAAAGCCATAGTTGATGATATTATTAGTCATCCAAACGGACTGGTGCTTATGGTCGGGCCTACAGGCTCAGGTAAAACAACAACACTCTACAGCATCCTTAATCAGCTTAATAGCCCTGAACGTAAAATCATTACTCTAGAAGACCCAGTAGAATATAACATCAAAGGTATCACTCAGATTCCAATTGATTCAACAAAAGAAACTAATGGATTTGCAGAAAAATTCAGAGCCGTACTTCGGCTTGACCCAGATGTGATCATGGTAGGTGAAATTAGAGATTTAGATACAGCAAAAACAGCGCTTCAATCAGCACTCACGGGTCATCTTGTTTTATCAACGTATCACGCAGGCTCTGCTGCAGCTGCATTAACTCGTATGCTTGATGCAATTGGTGATAATCCACTTTTCTCATCGGCAATCCGCCTTATAACAGCGCAGAGATTGATTCGACGCTTAGATGATCATACAAAGGTTGCTTATGTGCCAGATGTGAAGACACTAGAGTGGTTAAGTAGGATTATTGCTACTTTCCCAGAGCATGTTCCAAAACCAAATCTTGAAGGAATTAGACTTTACAAGCCGGGAAGCTCTGCCGAAAATCCATTTGGCTATAGTGGTCAGCTTGCCGTTCGCGAATTAATGCTTATGACTCCTTCAATTCTTAATGAATTAAAGAAATTATCGAGAGATATTTCGGCTCAAGAATTAGAAAAAATAGCTATATCAGATGGAATGCTCACGATGATCCAAAATGGTATTATTCAAGTAATCCAAGGAAATACTAGCCTTGAAGAAGTCATGCGTATTCTTGCTTAAAGTACTCATGTGTGCAAGAATTTAACTATTCAGAAAGCGAACAGTTTTTTATATCATACTTAATAGGATTTTTAATTTAGAAATGTTAAAAGAAAAAACTAATAAAATGGTGCTTCATGATAGTGAAGTTAAGATTTCTGTTGTAATACCCGCTTATAATGAGGCGGATTTTTTGCCACGATGCCTCAATTCATTGATGGCTCAAAAAAATGCTCCAAATTTTGAAATTATTGTGGTAGACAATGCCAGTACCGATGAAACGGCTAAAGTTGCGGAAAGATACGGTGTCAAAGTTATCTATGAATCAGAAAAAGGAGTAGTACATGCACGGCAGGCTGGGTTGGAGGCAGCAAAAGGTCAAATCATCGTCTCTACAGATGCTGATAGCTTTTTCCCTGAACTTTGGGTGCATAATATACATTCATTTTTCATGGAACACCCAGAGGCGTCAGGGTTGGCCGGTAATTACCATTTCTATAAAGGCCCATTATGGTCAAGAATCATGCCAGCAGTGCTCGGTTTTTTCATTTGGGGACTATCTTTAATCATCCATCGTCCTGTCTATGTATCCGGAGCCAACCTTAGTTTTAGAAAAGAAGCTTTTCCTGGTTATGATACTCGATATTATCAGGGGGCAGATGAACGAGGAGTGCTCCTTGAGATTATGAAAAGGGGTAGAGTATATGTAACTCTGAAAAATCCAGTAGAAACTTCGAGCAGAAGAGTTAATCAAGGCTTTTGGCACAGTATGATAATGACTGTTGGTTATTATTATGGATACAACAATTGGAGAACAAAGAAAAAAGGATATAGCAAAATTGGTTCACCGCCCGCAATCCGTACAGAGGATAGATCAACACATGCACCCCTGCTCGTTCTTCAATGGGTAATAGTTTTAATTGTGGGTTTTATGATTTTTGAAATAATTAAACGTCATTATGATGTTTGGTAATTGATAAAACTAGCACTAACTCTTTTCAAATATAAATAGATGTGTTATATTATACCTTGAATCTTTTATTAATAAGACTTGGATAAAAAGGAAACTATGCAAAGCCTAATTCAGAAAATTGAAGCTAAACATCTCAAAAAACAAGTTGTTGATGTACATACTGGAGACACTGTTCGTGTCCACCAGAAAATTAAAGAAGGCGCCAAAGAGCGTGTTCAGATCTTCGAAGGTCTTGTTATTCGAACTGACCGTAAGAAAAGTCTTACGAGCACAATCACCGTTCGTCGAATATCTAGTGGCATTGGCGTTGAAAAGAGTTTCTTGCTCCATGGTCCTAATGTTCTTAAAGTTGAAGTAACTAAAAGAAGTAAAGTTCGAAGAAATTACCTCAGCTATATGCGAAATCTTACCGGCAAGGCTTCTCGTCTTAGCGGTATAGATTTTGACAAAAAAGCTGTTAACGATGTTCATGATGTTGCTGCCGAAGCTGAAGAAGTTAAGCTTCATGAAGCAACTGAAGCTGCGCATGAAGCACCAGCTGAAAAATAACTAGCAGGTAACTATTAAAGAAGGCCTCTTTCTGAGGTCTTTTTTATTTACCTGCGCGCACCACTGAAACAGGTTGGCCGTTTTTGATGACTACCGTTTCATTATTCTTGATTAGCCGGTGTTCTCCATCAGCCTGCAGCATGATATGTTGCTGGGGAGTTATTGAAAAGATGCGATCTCGCGTTTGAACTGAGCCATGCCCGGCCATAGAAACAAGTCCTAAGCTCAGTTGCCCTATTGCTCCGATTCTTGAGCGAGGTTTAATGAAATAGAAGGCTTCCTCAAAAAGTAGAGGGTAGGGGGGTTTAACGAATCCAGCCATGCGGGTCTTCATAGCTAGCAGTTCATAGGCTTTTACAATTTTTCCTTCTTGATCTTTGTATGTAAATGGTTTTGTTGTTTCAGCAACTGCACGAACAGCGGATAGTACATCACTCATTTTTTGTTTTGAATGTTCCTCATTGTAATTCACTGCAAGTGCAGCCACACCAGTGGCTCCAAGGCCAATATAGCCAAGCGCGTTAATTGTTTCCTGCGTTTTGTTATCCATGTAATGGGTAGCTTCAATTGTATAAGCGGTAGCAACTGATCCGCGATCAATGATATTGTCAATTGAGCGGTGACCATAAATAGTTGAAGAGATATCGTTCATACCACCAAATGGTTGTGGCAAAAGAGTAATTTTTTCATGCATCGCTAATCGTATCGCACTATTCGCTAGCCAATTAAGCGTTCCATCTCCTCCGCAGCTAATTATAAGATCATCAGGCTCAATAGTATCGCTTAGCTCAGATTCGGACGGTTGCACTAAATCAAGAATAGGCCGCTCATATTTCATGAGTGGATCATATATCTTCTTTTGCATTCGCTCAGAAGAGTCATCCTTCTGCAGTTTAGTTGCATTAGAGCTGGATACGATAACGAACCTATTGGCGTTTATCATAAGCGGTATTATACAGGATTTTTTGACAAAAGTAAAGATTCATTATATAAGTCTTATTTTTCTATTTGCCATTTTTCTAGTTGCTTTGAGTCTCTTTTTCTCCATTTGATTCGGCTATTTATTTCTTGAATGCCAATTTCGATATTTCTCTTTAATGATAATTCTTTTTTCATAGGTAAGAAAAACTCGTTATATTTATCTAGCCATTCTTGAGTAGCAAAGATTCTTCCGGCGTGACGTGGGTAAAGATCGTAGGATTTATCATCACCAAAGTTCTTGGTTATCCACCCCCAATTTGTGGTAAGCCATGTCCACATGATTTTCCTCGTCTTTCGATTTCTAAGATAAAAAATTACCCAACGATCAAAATCCTGAAGTCTTACGAAATCAGATTTTTTGAGTAACTTGAACGATTCTTTAGCTTGATCAGCATCACGTGTACCCGTTATGGCATTACAAACATCCTGGCGCAGGTCTGCATTTTTTATAGTTGGATATAGTTCTACTAGATGATCAAAGATTTTTTTATCGCCATGTCGTACTGCGGCACTCAAAATAATATGTCTCGTATCTGCCGGTATACTTTCTATTTTTTTATAACGGTTATATTCTCGAAGCGCCTCTTTAATAACTATTGGTTCTTCGCTATAAGTTGCCATCCCAAGGATGATGCCCCTCAATTTAGTATCATTAAGACTTTCGCCTTCATTTTTTTTCCAACCAAGGATTTCGTAATTATATTTTGCAATTTTCCAGGCAAACGATTTCATCTTTTTTTCTGCTACCATATCGTCTTCAGCGAGTGTTCTTGCATCACTCATGCATAAGCTCATAACCCCCCAAACTGGTTCTTGACGTTCTTTAGATAAGGCATCAAGTAAATCGAGGGTTTCAATTATAGAACCATGGCCAGTTCGTGCCTGCATAAGAGTGTCATTAAGTAGAAAAAGTCGTTCGGATGGATTAAGACGACCAGACTTAATTAATGATTTTAAATAAGCTCTATGTTCTGGATTCTCATAGCGTACTGAATAATGTAGCCCACCGCTGTTTAGCCGTAGATACTCTGGTTTTTCTAGTTTTAACGATCCGGAAGTCTTATTGAATAGCTCATTATTGTCATTTTTAGGTTTGATTCCAAGTGGAATTGGCCATATTTCGTTAGTGTCCTTCTTCGCAGTATCTGAAAACCTGTTTTGGGATAGGGCAAGTTTTGTTCCTTTTTGATCAACCATAAGGAGAGGAAATCCTGGTTGCTCTATCCATTTGTTCATGAAACTCTTCACTTTCTTGCCAGAAACAATTTCTAAAGAATCCCACAAATCATTTCCAGTCGTGTTGCCGTAGGCGTGCTGCTCAAAATAATGGCGAAGGCCTTTTTTGAAATTAGACTTACCTACGTAATCGTACGCCATTAATAACAATCGAGCACCTTTTGCATAAACGATAGATGGGTCGAAAAGAGTGCTAATCTCGTCTGGATGATTTACTTCTGTTTTGACTGCTTGGACACCCGGTAGGCAGTCTCTCCAAAATGCGCTCAGTGCTTCCTGGGAGGCAAAACTAAGCATAATATCCCATTCTGGATACAGCGCATCTACTGCAATATATTCCATTAGTGTTGCGAAACTTTCGTTAAGCCATAAATCATCCCACCATTTCATGGTCACAAGATTTCCGAACCATTGATGAGATAGCTCATGGGCTATAACGGTTGCAACATATTCTTTCGTTGAAGTGGAGGTGGTTGCTTCGTCTACCAGGAGGCAAACTTCTCTATATGTTATTAGGCCCCAATTTTCCATTGCGCCACTACTAAAATCTGGAAGGGCAATATGATCACACTTTGTGAGTGGGTAAGGAGTATCAAAGTACTCGTTAAAAAATTCAGTTACTTTTATCGCAGTATCGAGTGCAAAAGATAAATTTTTCTTTGGATGATCCTTACTTGACCATACGCTAACTTTAGTTCCATTTTTTGTTGTTCCGCTAATTGCATGCAAATCACCAATAATGAATGCCAGTAAATATGTGCTCATCAGTGGAGTGTCATGAAAGGTCGTGTGAGTTGATTCACCATCATGCACAACTGAAGATGGTTCCGTATTGCTCAGAACTACTTCATTTTTGGGCGAGTTAATAGATAGTGAAAAAATAGCTTTCGCCTCAGGCTCGTCAATACAGGGAAAAACCTCTCGAGCATGATGGCTCTCAAATTGTGTCGCTAAAATGATTGAACCATCTTGCGCGAAACATGGGTAGAGCCCGTGCATAGGTTTAGTTATTGAACCTTTGAAATGAAGAATAATGGTTAGTTGATTTTTTGAAATGTTCTTGAGGTCTATTTTAACCTCATCTTTTTCATGAATAATTTTAAAATTTTGAGAAATATCGTTCACTGTTACTTGTGATATATCGAGTTTCTTGGCGTGTAATCGTATACTTTTAGCGGTAGTTTTTAGCCTGCCGTGGATGATAACATTTCCTTTGAAACGCATCGTGTTTTTATTTGGATCAAGGGTTAGTTCATATCTCGAAGGCTGAAACGTGTCATACAATCTGTCTACTTTTACCATTCGTGTTCCGCTTTCATGTTAGGATATTGAAAATAGTTATACCATATGATATCATTTAAATGTTACTGAATCCGACCAAAAGGTCGGTTTTTTTCATAAAGGAGCCCACGTGGAATTAGAAACAAAACAATTGGTTATGGCCGTAAAGGCAATCGCAGAAGAAAAAAATCTTCCAGAAGCTGTAGTACAAGAAGCAGTTGAGCAAGCATTAGCTGCAGCTTGGCGTAGAGATTTTGGGGATCGCGATCAAGAAGTAAGATCACAAATTAATGTAAATACTGGTGAGGTAGTCGTTTTTGTTACAAAAGAAGTTGTCGAAACAGTAGAAGATGAAGATTTTGAGATGAATCTTGCTGACGCAAAAAAAATAGACAAAGATGTTGTTATTGGGGGAACGGTTGAAAAGAAAGAAAAAGTAGAATCTTTTGGCCGCGTTGCAGCCCAAACGGCAAAGCAAGTTATTTTACAAAGATTACGAGAAGCTGAGAGAGAAATCGTGATGGCAGAATTTGAAGACAAGATTAATACTGTCATCAATGGCACCGTAACTCGAGTTGAAGGTCGTCTTATTCGTCTTGAGCTCAATAAAGCACAAGGAATTATGCCAGCCAGTGAACAAATTCAAAATGAACGCTACTACCCGGGTCAACGACTCAAGGTGTATCTTAAGGATGTTGAAAGGGGCTATCGAGGCGCTCAACTAGTAGTCAGCCGAGGGTGTCCAGAATTTGTCGTAAGTCTTTTCGGAGCTGAAGTACCCGAAATGGAAAATGGTGCCGTAGCAATTAAAGGGATAGCGCGTGAAGCTGGTGTACGAAGTAAGATTGCTGTAGCTAGTAACGTGCAGGGAGTTGATCCTGTCGGTACTTTTGTTGGTGGTCATGGTACACGCGTACAGGCTGTTATGAGTGAAATCGGTGAGCAGGAGAAGATAGATATCGTTGTCTGGGCAGATGAGAGTAAACAGTACATTACTAACGCACTCAGCCCTACTGAAGTTACTAAGGTAATCATAGATGAGGCTCATAAAAAAGCTCGAGTCATTGTTCCCGAAAACCAGCTATCTGTAGCCATCGGTAAGAGTGGTCAAAATGTTCGGCTTGCGAGCAAGCTTACCGGTTATGAACTAGATATTGAAAGCGCAGAGCAAAAACCTGAAGTTAAAGAAGTTGTAGAAAAAGAAGTTGTAATTAAAAAAGAGAAAGCAAAGGTTGTACCTATGTCAGAAGCACCAAAATTGAAGAAAAAGTCAGATTTAGAAAGCAGCTTACTTGAAGCCGTAGAAGAGCACGGCGAAGATAAATAGTTGCTGCAATAAGATATATTGGCACTCTTGCATAGAGAGTGCCAATTTTATATACTAGGAATATGCATGAAGCTAAGAAAAGAAAGGGTTCAAATTAATGCCTGATTCAGCAGATTTCCAAGAGTTTTTAAACCATTTGACCGAGAATGCTCTCATGAGCATTAAGCAAGCTGAACTTTTCGCGCACGCTCAGGGCAGCGCTTATGTTGGCACTGAACATCTTCTACTCGGCATTTTGAGCCAGAAAACTTCTATGGGAGCCCGCCTTCTTAGTGGAGCTGGCGTTAATTTTCAAAATGCACAATTGGCACTTAATCTGACTCCTAAAAATCTTGCTATTAGTCTTGGAGCTAAGGGGCTAAGCGAAACAGCTAAACTAGCGCTTAAGCTGAGCTGGGACTACGCGCAAGATTTCAACCAAGATATGTGTGGTACTGAGCATGTTGTTTATAGTATGGTTATGCAAAAAAATGCCCGAGCTACTGTGCTCCTTCGCGATATGAATATTGATGTTGACCGATTGCTTGAAGACGTCGAGCAATTTCTTTCAAGGCAGCAATATGATGGAGATAACGATACAAAGCCACAAACTGCAACGCGAACAAAGAAGAAGAGTCCCCGGAGCGCGCTTGATTACTTTGGAACTGATTTAACTGCACTCGCAGCAAGCGGTAAACTGGATCCGGTTGTAGGTAGAGAAGCGGTCATACGCCGGATGATAACTATATTAAATCGACGAAATAAGAATAACCCAGTACTAATTGGAGAACCAGGTGTTGGTAAAACCGCTGTAGTAGAAGGGCTTGCTCAACGTATAGTCGCCGAAGACGTTCCCGATAGTTTACTGGATAAAAGAATTGTAATGCTTGATCTTGCTGGAATGATTGCCGGCACTAAATATAGAGGTGAATTCGAAGAACGACTTAAAAAAGTTATGGAAGAGTTGATTAACGATACGAAAACGATAGTTTTTATTGATGAAATGCATCTCCTTGTTGGTGCTGGTGCAGCTGAGGGGGCTATTGATGCGGGTAATATCTTGAAGCCAGCACTTGCGCGAGGAATAATTCAAGTTATCGGCGCCACTACAACAAGTGAATATCACAAGCATATCGAAAAGGACGCAGCGCTAGAGCGACGATTCCAGCCAGTTGTTGTTCCCGAAACAAGTACCACCGAAACACTCGCAATACTTAAAGGCTTAAAGCCACATTATGAGCAATTTCATGGTGTCCTTATTAGCGAAGAAGTACTTGAAGATGCGGTCTATTTTGCGGATCGATATATTCAGGATCGTTTCATGCCAGATAAGGCAATCGATTTACTTGATGAAGCAGCTGCGCTACTTAGGGTAGACAAAGGAAAGACGCCTACTGAATATAGAAATCTTTTGAAAGAAATAAAACTATTATCATCTCGGCGAGATGATGCAGTTGAGCAGGAGGATTATGAACGAGCAGCTCGCTTCAAACAAAAGATTAGTGCTGCCCAGCAAAAACTCGATGCATTAAAAGAAAAGACGTCTCATGATAAGCGACTGACACTCAGTAGCGACGATATAGCTTCGGTTGTTAGTCAAGCCACGGGAGTTCCGGTAAAGAAATTAGTACGGCAAGAAGCTAAGAATTTATTAAAGCTGGAAAAACAACTTACTAAACATGTTATTGGGCAAAGTGAGGCAGTAGAAGCTATTTCCAAAGCCATACGCAGAAATCGTTCCGGAATAGGCAGCGAAAAAAGACCGATTGGATCATTCATATTTATGGGCCCAACTGGTGTAGGTAAAACTGAATTGGCTCGCGTTCTTGCTAAAGAATTTTATGGCCGCGAAGGCGCACTGATTAAAATCGATATGAGCGAATTTAGCGAAAAGCACACAGTGGCTCGGCTTGTCGGCGCACCAGCAGGTTACATAGGCTATGAAGAAGGCGGTCAACTTACCGATAAAATCCGACGCCAACCCTATAGCTTAGTACTTTTTGATGAAATAGAAAAAGCTCATCCAGAAGTTTTTAATATGCTTCTACAAATTTTTGAAGACGGCGAACTTACTGATGCAAAGGGTAGGAAAGTTGATTTTAGAAATACAATCATAATCATGACGAGCAATATCGGTGCTCATCTTTTGCAGAAAGAAGCTAATCTAGGATTTAGGGCGAACCCAAATGCAGAAAAGAATTTAGATCAATTGCATGATCAAAATAAATACCAAGTACTTGATGAATTAAAAAAACATATGCGACCTGAACTTATTAATCGAATTGATAAAATAATTGTATTTAGGGCCCTCACTAAAGAGAATGTTAAAAAGATAATTGATGTCCAGCTTGATGAGCTACAAACAAGAATGCAACGAAAACGTCTTGGGCTTAGCGTTGCAAATAGTGCTAAGGATTGGTTACTTGAGAAAGGGTATGATCCTAAGAATGGGGTTCGTCCAATGCGTCGGCTCATACAGGACACTCTTGAAGACCAAATTGCTGAGGGTATTTTATCTGGCGAGTATGACGAAGGACAAGTCATTAAAGTTAGTCTCCTCAAGAAAGAACTTCATTTTTCAATCGTCAAAGAATAGTGAAACGCGTATAGTTAATACTAATGGCTAAACGTGCTGTAAAAATAGTAATAAGTTTTGTTGTTTTATTTGGTGGGCTTGCGATTGTTTATTTTAATCGTTATTCAATTTATGATTGGGAGCGTTTACATAATTATCATGCACCACAGAGTATTGCTTCTCTTGCTGATCAGACCTCGATGACATCAAAGGCCAGGAGCATTTTCTATACAACTTACCCTCAGATTAATGATAAAACGACATTTAACTCTAACTGCAAAGTTACTGAACAGACGATTGTCCTCGGTTGTTATACGGCAGGCAGTATCTATATTTTTGATGTTAAGAACGAAGAGCTTCACGGAGTGCAACAAGTAACTGCTGCTCATGAAATGCTTCATGCAGTATACGTAAGACTATCTCCTTCTGAAAAAAAACGTGTTGATGAGATGCTTGAAGCTGCTTATAAAAACATCAATGATCCAGATTTAATGCAAACAATTGCTAACTATAGAAAAAATGAACCAGGACAGCAGGATAATGAGCTGCATTCAATTTTAGCTACAGAGTATGCAAATATTGGCACCAATCTCGAGACATACTACAAGCAATATTTCAACAATCGCGCCGCTGTAGTATCTTATTCGAATCAATATAAGCAAGTGTTTCAGGAAATCAGGAATCAAGTAGCTCGTGATGATATGCAGCTCGCTGAACAAAAGGTACGGATTACTGCCCTGGAGTCTTCATTGAGTGTTGAATTCTCGAATCTTCAAGCACAAAAAAATAAACTTCAAAGTTTAATGAAGACGCTGCCGGCAGCACTATATAACGCAGAAGTTGAGAATTATAATAATCAAGTTGATCAATATAACGCCCAAGTTGCGGTACTCCAAGCATATATCGCTACATACAATGCATTGGTCGTGCAACGTAATGCACTTGCTGTTCAACAACAGGGGCTAGCAAACAGTCTTAATTCGAACGCACCTACCGCCACCGCTAACTAATCTGTTACACTTATCTATATGGCGAAGACAAAAGTTGCATATGTATGTAGTGCTTGCGCAGCACAATTCAGTAGCTGGGCTGGTAAATGCGGCGCATGTGGAGCATGGAATACACTTCAAGAGCAAATAGACGTCCGATCAACCTCAAAAACAGCAGCAGCACTTTCAAGTGGATCGGTTTTAAAACCGGCGATTATAGATAACAAAAAAGTTTTTAAAACGAAACGAATTAGTCTTGGTGTTTCAGATGTTGATGAAGTATTTGGTGGAGGAATAGTTGCGGGTAGTGTTTGTCTTATTGCAGGGCAACCCGGAATAGGAAAGAGCACGTTACTTCTTCAACTCGCTTACAATGCGGCGCAGACATCAAGGGTACTCTACGTAAGTGGCGAAGAGTCTCCAGAGCAGGTGCAGATAAGAGGGGAACGACTTAAAGCAGCGCACACAAACCTAAAACTAGTAAGTTCGACGAGCACCAATGATATCGCAGCAACAATTGCAGCCAATGAATACGACCTAGTGATCGTCGATTCAATTCAAACGGTAGCCGCTGAAGAAATAACTGGAATGCCTGGAAGTGTAAGCCAAGTTACTAATAGCACGCAGTTTCTAACGATTGCTGCTAAGAAAACAAATACCGCCCTAATTTTAGTTGGTCATGTCACGAAAGAAGGAAGTATTGCTGGACCTAAAGTTCTTGAACATGCAGTCGACGTTGTACTGCAATTAGAAGGAGACAGGTACGGTGGCTTTAGAATTCTAAGAGCTATTAAAAACAGGTTTGGTTCGACTAATGAGGCGGCAATTTTAGAAATGCTTGATAGTGGACTTGAGATTGTAGATAATCCCTCAGCAGCACTACTTGCAGAGCGTCAGCTAAGCGATGGTTCAGTAGTTTTAGCTACCCTGGAAGGCACAAGACCGTTGCTGGTTGAAGTGCAGGCACTTGTACATACGACAAGCTATGGCTATCCTAAAAGGGCTGCAACCGGCATTGATTTAAATCGATTAAATTTACTTGTAGCGATGCTTGAAAAACGCACGAAGCTTAAGCTGTCAGACAAAGATATTTATATAAATATCGTCGGAGGTATGAAGATTACAGAGCCAGCCGCTGATCTTGCTATATGCATGGCTATCGCATCAGCTACTAAGGGGATGAAGCTGAAGAAGGATGCGGTGGTATTTGGAGAAGTTGGATTGAGCGGAGAAGTTAGACATGTACCGTGGATTGATAAGCGTATTGCTGAAGCTAAGAAACTTGGCTTCAAAGATGTCATCGGACCAAAAGTAAGGGGTGCGCAACCAGCGGCAATGCTGCATCAAATGAATGACGTTCGTTCTGCGCTCAATACATTTTTAGAGAAATAATGAAAAGGAAAAAATAATGTTAGAACTAATTCAAACGATGGCAATAGTTATCATTGGAATAATTGTTGTCAAAAAAGAACTGCCTACATTGGCAAAAAAGAAAGAAAAGCAAAAAGCTGTTATTTTGGATAGCTGTGCCCTTATTGACGGGAGGATAGTTGACTTAGTCAGGGCAGGCTTTATCCCCTATAAATTAGTAGTTCCAGAATTTATTCTGTCAGAATTGCAGATGCTAGCAGACGGCAATGATTCCCACAAAAGAGAACGAGCTCGATTTGGGCTTGAAGTAGTGCAACAGTTACAGCGAGAACCATCAGTTGAAGTAGAAGTTGATAAAACATTAATTGCTGATCGTATGAATGATGACAAATTAGTATCTTTAGCGCTCGAAATTGGTGCAGACTTATTCACTACTGATTTCAACCTTAACCAGGTTGCTAGTATCAAGGGAGTAAGAGTGCTGAACGTTAATGAGCTATCCCATGCTCTTCGACCCGTTTCACTACCTGGAGAGAACCTTGAGATAAAAATATTACAACCAGGAAGTAATCGTGACCAAGGTGTTGGATATATGGAAGATGGAACAATGATTGTAGTTGATGGGGCACGAAAAGATATTGGCAAAACAATAACAGTAAAAACAACCAGAACGCACCAAACGGTTGCCGGAAAGATGGTTTTTGGAACCAAGGTTACTGTACCTAAAACCATTCCTACTAAAAGACCTGCCCGAAAGTATATCAACAAACATGAATCAGCCCTTATTGACGCAGTAGATCGAAGCTAGGCGTATTTTATCACGGATTGATAGGTTTCTTGACTGGTGTAGTGGGTGATACTGGAGCAGCACTTAGTGTAATTGAATTGGACGTGACATCGTAAAGATTCGCATCGATAACATCAGCCGTTAGGACTCCTGAAGCTGTTCCTGGAGGTAATGTTAGCGTTAAAGCTGGATTAGGATAAGTTCCAGCAGTAGCAACTGCCAATGAGCCGCCATTAATTATATTTCCGTCCAACTTGAAGTTGAGTGTTGTTAGAACCGCCTTACCTTGGGTTACCGTTGCAGAAACAGCGTAGCTACCGTCAGTATTTTTACGAGCACTCAACTGCACAGAAGGTTGTTCTTGGGTAAAACAGTTATTTCCGTCCCCATGTACATTATCTGTTGCAGTTGGGGCTGAGCCTCCGACTGGCCCATATTTTGCAATAATTGGTCCAACCCAAGCACCAAAATTAGGATCCGACTGTGGTATCTCTGGAAGAAAACCACCACCCGACTGTGTTTTACGAGCAAGAGCAGGAGTACAGTCTGTAGCTAGTAAGCCCGAAACTGAATCAATAGAAGTTGTTTGCGAGTTAGCCGGATATTGCGGCTCGTACCAGCTAGGGAAAATATCACATTTTCCGCCAGAGTTTGTTGCATATCCAGAGTTTGTGTCTATACAAACAGTTTTCATATTAGATGGTTTCACCCATGCTGTATTACTTATATGAAGTTCTTCATTTGCCTGAATCATGAAAGATCGCCATTTAGGTGCTAGATTGTATTCTGCAAAATAGGTGTGCATAGAGTACGGCTCACCATTTCCGTCCACTCCACCTGCCCACATTCCGTAAACTAGATCGGTTGTATAGCCCATGAAAAGATTATTGTCTTGATTTTCAGTTGTACCAGTTTTGGAAGCAACCGTTACGTTACCAGGCAAATTGCCTCCTGCGAATCTGGTGGCGTAGCTTGTAGTCAGCATACTATTTATAGAGAAAGCAATTTGTGGATCTAAGACTTGTTGACCGCTACTATCCTTCCACTGATAAAGAGACTTGTTATTCGAATCAGTGATACTGAGGATATACGTTTCAGGCTTATAGATACCGCCTCGTGATGCAGTTGCGTAGCTATTTGTATGTTCATCAAGACGCAAACTGCCAGAACCGATCCCCGAATCAAGGCTACAGACTCCACCACATTTGTAGCCACTTACGAGGCCCATTTTTTGAGAAAGACTAATAGTATTTTTCACACCTGCTATGTACATTGCTTTAATTGCCGGAATATTTCTTGAGTTACCAAAAGCTACTCGCATTGATTCCGCACCTTCGCCAATATTATTGTAGTCGTGAGGAATGTAGCCTCCACCAAAATCAGTATTAATGTCATAGAAAGTTGAACCAGCGCCCCATTTTTTATTCGAAGCCATAAGTGCGGCATAATCGTATATCTTAAATGATGAACCTGGCTCATGCGGAGATGTCGCATTGTTAACCTGGCTGGTTCCGTAGTTACTTCCTCCCACTTCAGCCAGTACTTGGCCAGTTTTAGCATCAAGTGCAACTGACGCCAAGTCGTCCTTTGCATTCAATCGATTTTCCTCTATCTTCAATTCGGCTATATTTTTTTCCGCCAATGACTGTAGCTTAGGATTCAGCGTAGTGACGATCGTTAGGCCTGCACTTGAAATATCTTCTAGCTTACATTTGCCATCTACTGATGAATCGAAATTAATTGATTCACAGTAAGCGCACTCAGTGATATCAAGACCTGAGTATATGCAGGCAGCCTGCGTCTCAGCTTCATCAACAAAATAAGGTGCATTTTTTCCGACTGCGCTGTTTGATTTATTTGTAACTTTGGCAAGCGTATTAATCTTCTTAGCTGCATCACCCTGAGTCTTGGTGATCATACCTTGTTGTACCATAAGATCGATGACATGGTGCTGTCTAACGGTTAGATCCTGGGTATGGCTACCGTAGGGAGAATAATAAGTGGGCGCAGGGATGATAGCAGTTAGTAATGCGGCCTCATCAATCGTTAAGTCCTTAGCTTGTTTATTGAAATAACCTCTTGAAGCTGCCTCGGCACCATTATAAATAGAACCAAATGGAATTTCGTTGAGGTATGCATTTAGTATCGCATCTTTAGAATATTTTCTTTCGACATCAATTGAGACGACAAGCTCGACAACTTTTCTGGATATTGTTCGTGCTTTGCTTTTGAGTAAAGAATTCTTGACATATTGTTGCGTAATAGTTGACCCACCTTGAGTAGAACCGCCGGTTATGTCATTTACGAATGCGCGGCCAAGTCCGCGAACACTAAATGCACCTTCGTTATAGAAATTCTTATCTTCAGAAGCCACGACGGATTGCCTAAGATAAGGGGATAAATTCTCAAATGTGACGGGAGTACAGATTGAATTTCCAGATGTCGCATAGAGAAGTGACTTATCTCTCGCTAATATATTAGAACTTACACCTTGGGTACATGAATTGAGATTAATGCTCTTGGGAAGATCTTTTCCAAAGAAAGCAAATAACGCAAGAATCAAAATCATCAAACCAACAACGCCAACACCAAATAATTTTAGTGCCATAATCCCGCCCTCGCGGCTAAACCAATAGTGATAGAGATTGGCTGGTTTTAGTTTGTAGAGAATTCTTTTTATTCTTGTTTTGGGCATTGCAGCTAAATACTCAGCTCTCTTACGAGCCCGTTCGTCATTATGAACGGTTGATCCTTTTCGCCTTACATTTCGGTTTATACGAACATTTCTACTACTTGTTTTAGACTTTTTACTCATTTTCTACTCTGGCTGTAAGCCTTTAATTTGCTATAAGCTCGATACCTCAAATTCTTAACCCTTTATCTGCATTTAGTATAGCAAATGTAATAAATAGTTGTATAAATTCTTATGATTAACTAATCATCATATTACTATAGGATAATCTGGCTTTTCGCTGAAGTCTAAGAGACTGGTACACTAACTGTAATGAATCTTGATACAAATCTTATAGAGCTCAAGGGAGTGGGTGAACGACTTTATAGTATATTTGAAAAAAATGATCTCAGAACAATTGGTGATTTGTTACTTTATTTTCCCCGAAAATATGAGGATTACTCGGATGTTCTGGCAATTTCATCGATGCGCCCCGGGCTAGTCACAATTGAGGTCACCTTTTCAAATATAAAGACACGACGAGTTCGTCGTGGATTACATATTACAGAAGCTATTGCTACTGATCAAACTGGAAAAGTTAAGGTTGTGTGGTTTAATCAGCCATATCGCGCAAAAGCCATTGATCTAAACGTTTCATATTATCTTAGTGGCAATTTCGATTTAAGTAATCAGCAGCTCCAGATAACCAATCCCAGCATTGAAAAAGCAGAATCAGCCCTGCACAGTCAAACAGCAAGAATTCTTCCTACATACCGAGAATCGAAAGAACTTACTTCAGTCTTAATTCGTAAAATAATTGCCCAAATAGAGCAGCTAAACCTGGCGATTCCGGAAACGCTCCCAGAATGGGTCGTTAAAACAGCCAAGGTTATTTCATATAAAGAGGCAATTTTTTCAATCCATCTTCCACAGTCATCTGAGAATCTTAGTAAAGCTAAAGAACGGCTTGGTTTTGAGGAGCTGTTCATTATAATGTGCGCTGCCCAAGCAAATAAAATTGAAGCTACAAAAGTCCCGTCGCCCAAGATCCCATTTTTACAAAAATCAGCAATCGATTTTGTGAGTAATTTGCCTTTCACCTTAACTGATGGCCAAAGAAAAACAGTATGGCAAATCTATTTAGATATGGAACGGGATGAGCCTATGAATCGTCTAGTTGAAGGAGATGTAGGCTCTGGAAAAACGGTTGTAGCAGCAATGGCATCCCTGATGGTGGCAGAAGGGGGCCTCCAAGTAGCGGTTCTTGCGCCTACCGAGTTACTTGCGCAGCAGCACGCATTAACTTTTGAAAAAGTGTTCAGTCATAGTAAATTTGGTAAAAAAATCGGTTTACTCACGGGAAGCCTGAAGGCTGGTGAGAAAAAAGCTATCAAGGAAAAAATCGAAAATAACCAGATTTCTATTGTTATAGGTACGCATGCACTTTTACAGGAAAGTGTTAATTGGCACAACCTAGGGTTGGTCATAATTGATGAGCAGCATCGGTTCGGCGTACAACAAAGGCAGAAGCTTCATCTTAAGTCTGGTTACATGCCACATGTGCTGTGTTTAACAGCCACACCTATTCCAAGAAGTCTAGCGCTGACGGTTTATGGGGAATTATCTTTATCAATTCTTGATCAAGCCCCAAGCAATCGGGCTGGTGTGCTTACAGAAATAGTTTCACCAAATTCAGTAAAGCAAATGTACGAAAAAATGATTGAACAATTGCGCATTGGACATCAAGCATATATTGTTTGCCCCCTTATAGAAGAAAGCGATTCGCTGCAGGTAGACAGTGCCGAGAAAGTATACAAAGAACTCTCTCTGGGAGCTCTTAAGGATTGGAAAGTTGGGCTGCTGCACGGGAAGCTCAAAGCTGACGAAAAAGATGCCATTATGCGAAAGTTTATATCCAAGGAGATAGACGTACTGGTTTCAACAACGGTGATAGAAGTAGGGGTAGACGTGGCCAATGCAACGTTCATGGCTATTTTATCAGCAGATAGGTTTGGTCTTGCGCAGCTGCATCAGTTAAGAGGACGAGTTGGCAGATATGTCCATCAAGGGTATTGTTGTCTAGTTTTGAGTGACTCTAGGGCTCCTTCGAAACGTATGCGTGCTATAGCTCAAACAACTGATGGCTTTGAGCTTGCAGAGCTTGATCTCGAAATACGCGGCCCGGGGGCCATTTATGGTCTTCGCCAGCACGGTGGCCTTGATCTCAGAATAGCCTCCTTAACGGACACGAAGCTCATTATTCGAGCACGTAATGTTGTAGCAAAATTTATGGAAAAAGAAGAAAATCTGTTAAAATATAAGCAAATCGCCGATCAAGTGCGGCGCGCAAGTAAGCTGACCTACTTGAACTAAAATCAGCAAAATTTATATATGTATTCTGGATCAACCTTAACTAATCGTTCCGGCAATTTAGCAGGAGCACACCAAAAACTTGACCGTATTGCACGAAAGTCATTAGCAGATTTGTTGAAGCAAAATACTAATTTCCCGGCCACTAAACTAATCCTCCATTTCGAAGGCAAAAATGGTCCCGATAGTGCAAAAATTAAACTCGATGGAGAACATGCGCCATGGCATTTCTTTGATCCCTTTGATACAGATGACAGTGCCCTTGTTAAGCTAATAATTGGACATAAAAAAAATCTTGTTAAAAGCCTTAAAGCTAACAACCTTGAGCGAGCAGCATTTGAAGCAAGTTGGATGGCCCACGCAATCGTTGACGGCCTAACCCCAGCTCATCATTATCCTTTCGAGGAAGAACTTGAAAAATTAAGAGGTGAAGGAAAAGAAACCCGAACAACCGTACTTAAAAAACTTATAATTCCAGCTACTACTAAAAAAGAGTTAGTTGCTAAGAATTGGGAAATGTGGGGAGCGAAGGGTCTTTTCACCACGCATGCGCTATTTGAATGGGGCGCAGCAATGGTTATTGCACCTATGTCAGCCGCGATAGCGACACCTTCTCGTTACGATATTAAGACTATTGAACACCTGGGTGTTGGTGAATATTTCAAGAGAATTGCTCGAGAAATCGCTATGCTTAATCTATATGAGAATTTCTATGAAAAAGGCTGGACACCACGTCTTGCTAATAAGATTCGCAAGGAACTAGCTCCAAGGATGGCAAAAACGATTACTCTCGCTTGGTATATGGCGGCAAAAGAAGCGGAATTAACGACTGCTGAGATTTAAATTATGCGTATTATTTCTGGTTCTTTAGGTGGCCAAACATTTGAAAGTCCACGAAGCCATAAAACACATCCAATGAGCGAAAAGATGCGAGGAGCATTATTCAATAGCTTGGGGGACATAAGTGGGCTTACTGTTTTTGATGCGTACGGAGGGAGCGGTGCTATAGGACTTGAGGCATACAGTAGAGGTGCTTCCAAAGTGCTCATTACTGAAATAGATTATCTTGCTACAAAAATAATCAGTGACAATATTAAAAAATTAGGGGTTGAAGAGAATGTAACCCTAGTGCGTGCTAACGCTGCATCGTACAGCGTTAAGAATCCTTTAAAAAAGTTCTCAATTGTTATTTGTGACCCACCATATGACGACATTGTGCATAATCAAATATTACAGCTAGGTTCAAGCGTAGAGAAAGAGGGCTTGCTAGTATTATCACTCCCGCCTGAATATAAAAGCTATGTGTTGGATGGGTTTGATCTTATACATCAAAAAAAATATGGTGATGCTACTCTAGTCTTTCAGCGAAAAATCTGATAAATTAAATCGGTACTCCATTTTTATGCCGCGGTGGTGGAATTGGTAGACACGCTAGCCTTAGGAGCTAGTGCCTCCGGGCGTGAAGGTTCAAGTCCTTTCCGCGGTACCAAATGAAGTTAACGAAATCCCCCATATTATGAGGGATTTTTCATTTTAACAGCTTAAAAGTGCTCAATAAGTTTGATGTCTTATGGTATTCTAATAAACAGATATGACACAAACATTATCAGAAGAACTAACCTGGCGCGGGTTCGTCAATCAAACAACTTATCCTGACATCGCTGCACTTGATGGAGCGCCTATTACTTTTTACTGGGGAGTAGATCCAAGCGCTGCCAGTATGACTGTCGGTCACCTTGCAGTAGCTATGATGATTCGGCATTTTATTAACGCTGGACACAAACCTATTCTACTGGTGGGTGGTGCGACCGGTCTCATTGGCGACCCTGATGGTAAAACACAAGAACGTGACCTAAAAACTAATGATGAAATAGAAAAGAACGTCCAGGGTATCAAAAAACAATACGAGCAAGTATTTTCAGGACAAGATCTTAAACTTGTTAATAACTATGATTGGTTTAAAGATTATGGTTATTTGGATTTTCTTCGTGAAGTTGGTAAACACGTACCGATGAGACAAATGCTAGGGCGGGAGTTCGTGCAATCACGCCTAAGCGAAGACGGAGCAGGCATTAGCTACGCCGAATTTAGCTACTCATTAATACAGGGTTACGATTTCCTCCATCTTTTTAAAGAACACGGAGCAACATTACAGGTTTGTGGCGCTGACCAATGGGGCAATTGTATCGCAGGCGTTGAACTGATTCGTCGTATAGGGGGCGGAGAAGCACACATATTTTCTGCACCCCTAATTATTAATAAGGCAACTGGTATTAAGTTCGGTAAAAGTGAAGAAGGCGCAGTATGGCTTGATCCAGCGCTTACGTCTCCATATAAGTTCTATCAATTTTGGCTTAATGCAGATGATGAAAGCGTTAAAGATTACCTAAAACTGTATACGCTCATCGCTAAAGATCAGTACGTCGCGTTGATTCACGAATTCGAATCAGACAAGAGCGCTCGAAAAGCTCAAAAAGTTCTTGCTTATGAAGTGACTAAGATTGTTCATGGTGAGGCAAGAGCTCAAAGGGTTCAAAAAATCAGTGAAGTACTTTTTGGAAACGGTGAATACACGGAACTTAAAAAGGAAGATTTTATTGAACTCGGAGAAGAACTTGGCATGTTTGAAGCACCGGAAGGTGTAGATCTTGCTGGATCAGTGGTTGAGGCTGGACTTGCAACATCAAAGGGAGAGGCTCGACGCTTCTTAGACAGTAACGCGATATATATCAATGGATCACAAATTCCTCTCTCTAAGACAACTCTTGATACGGATGACGCAATTGACGGATTTGTGGTACTGCGTAGAGGGAAGAATGCACAAGTAATAATAAAGCTAGGAGCGTAAGATGGCACTTTCTACTGCACCATACAAAGGAGCTCGAGATTTTTATCCTGAAGATCAACGAATTGAAATGTATATTTTCTTTGTGTGGAGAGAAGTTGCTCTGAAGTTCGGCTACGAGGAATATAACGCTTCAATTATTGAATCTGAAGAACTGTATCTTTCTAAAACGAGCCAAGAAATTGTCAATGAACAAACCTACTCTTTTGAAGATCGTGGCGGACGAAAGGTAACTTTACGACCAGAAATGACCCCAACCGTAAGTCGTATGGTCGCAGCACGTAGACAAGAGCTAGCGTACCCACTTCGATTATTTAGTATTCCGAACGTTTGGAGATATGAACGTCCACAAAGAGGAAGGCTGAGAGAACATTGGCAGCTAAACGTTGATCTTTTTGGCGTTTCTGAACTTGCTGCTGATCATGAAATGATCATTCTAGCTGATAGTATTATGCAACGCTTTGGGGCTAATAGGGATAGCTATTCTATACGGATAAATAGCCGTAAGCTTATTGATCACCTGCTTAAAACACGCTACTCAATGGATGAAGAAAATGCCCTTGCAGTTATAAGACTTATCGATAAGAAGAATAAGATGACTAAGGAAGTATTTAATGATGGGCTTCAAAAATTAGTGCACTCAGATCACATTGAAGAACTTACTGGAATCTTAGATGCAAACGATTTCAACAGCCTACCCGATGACGTGAGGGCGTTGCCATCCGCACAACAGATCCATAATCTTCAGATGCTCTTAGGTCGCGAAGGCATCACCAATGTAACCTTCGACACCAGTCTCATGAGGGGGTTTGATTATTACACAGATATTGTTTTTGAAATGTTTGATACAGCACCAGAAAATAATCGATCATTATTTGGCGGCGGTCGCTATGACGGACTTGTCGGTCTTTTTGGAGTAGAGCCCTTACCGACTGTTGGATTCGGTATGGGGGATGTTTCGATTCGTGATTTCCTGGAAACCCATAAACTTCTTCCTGAATTTGGGACAACTGTTGATGTCGCGGTCCTTATAGTAGGCGATCATTACGAAGCACTTATTGAGCTTTTTTCAGACTTAAGATCTGAAGGAATCCATGTGGCTGTTGATGCTACTGACAGAAAGCTTGATAAAAAAATAAAATCTGCAGATAAATCAGGCTACAAAAAAGTGCTGATTATTGGGGATAACGAACTAAAGATTAGGCGAGTTGTCTTAAAAGATCTCCAAACCGGTCAGGAAACTTCTGTCTCTTTTGCAAACGTTGCTGACAAGTTATTTTCCTAAATTTAGGGGTTATTAGCCATACTGAAATCAACGACGAAGGTGGCTACTGATTTATTTTTCTCCAAAAGTTTCATGGTACACTTATTATTAATAATGCCATTGTTAATAACTTCTATTACAAAAGATGAATATGACCAAGTGGCGGCCGAAAAGGTTGTTTTTTCGCAAAGCACAGGCTGGGCTGATCTGCGGGCGTTGAACGGCTATCGATCAGATTATTTTGCGGTACACGAAAACAAAAAAATTGTCGGCGCGTTTATGGTTCTCATCAAAACTAAGCGTCTTTTTATTCTTTCAATAACCGCAGCGTATCTACCTCGTCCTAGCTTTTTCTTTGCAGCAAATCGCCAAGAGGGGATTAGTGATATTCTTAGCTTTCTTAAGCTGCGCTACCATCTTGTGGTTGTGGAATATAACTATCCACACTGGATTAAGGATGGCCCGGGTGACAGGGAGTGGCAATATATTGTAGCTCAGCAAGCTAAAAACGCAGGATATATCACCTCGAATGCTCATATCCAACCTGATGCGTCTATTATAAAGTTCGTTGGCACCGATAATATCTATGACAGCCTCGCCAGCAAATATGCCCGCCGAGATGCCCGCCGTGGTCTCAGGAAATCTCAAGAACTTGGCATTACCTACCAAATGCATGAATCTCTCGATGACATGGACTTGGAACGCGTCGAACAACTCATGGGGCTTATTGCTGAATCACGAGGCTTTCGAACTAGAAACGCATCCTATCTGGCAGCATTTCAGGAAAATGTTCCTGGCGTAAGGTGGTTTACTGCCGAGTATAAGGGTCAGATTATTTCGGCTACCGCAACGATTAAAGACACCTATAGCAATACCGATTACAGTATTTATATTGGTTATCAAAACCCTTTACCTGAAGAGATTTATTTGACGTACGCCGGCCGAGTGTACATTCTCGAAACTTTGCAAAAGGAAGGAGTTGAGTATTACGATCAGTGGGGCGTCAGCGAGAATCCGAAATCACCCCTTTTCAGACTCAGCGAAACCAAAAAACGATTCGGAGGAGACATTGTTCATTATCCAAAACAGCTTATTGGGAGCCGGATCCCAGGCATGAAATATTTAGTAAAGGGGCTTTCGATTTGAATTACTTGCTTCGTGAGGCCACAGCAGAGGAGATTGAAAACTGGGATCAGCTGATCCTTGCTAACCCAAACGGCGGTGATATTTTGCAAGGCAGCACGTTTGCTTCAATTAAAAAAAACGGACACTGGCGACCGCGTTACGTAATATATGATGGATTGCCAAAGATTGCCGCCTTATTTCTTGAACTTACCGTCCCGTCCATCGGCAAAATAATTTACTGTCCTGCTGGACCTGGTGTCGCGACTGTTGAGCAACTTGCAGAAGTTGCCAAAGCTAATCAAACCTACTGCGCTAAGCATCAAAATATTTTCTTAATCAAGATGGATCCAGCTTTACCTGCTCCAGCTAATATGCCATCACAGCTAACCAAAGCACCTGGTAATATTCAGCCACACGCAGCTGTCGCATGCATCATTAATTTTCCAAATACTCCTGAGGAGCTTTTTGCTTTTTATAGTAGTCATGAGCGAAATCGTATTCGCAAGGCCGAAAAGAGTGGTATCACTGTGCGTCTAGTCGAATCAAATGAGATAAACCTTAAGAAATTTTTTGATCTTTACACATCCACGGGTGAGCGTAACTCATTTTTTGTTCGTCCGTACTCTTACTACCGAAAATTCTGGCAGGCATTTTCAAATGCTAAACAGGGGCAGTTATTCTTTGCAGAAAAGAACGGTCAACTATTGTGCGGTGGCTTTGTTATTCATTTTGGTCGTCTGGGTTACTATAAAGACAGCGGATCGGTCCGCGGCGTTCCGCTTCTAAATGCCCCCCACCTATTGCAATGGGAAATGCAGCGTTGGTTGTTGCAACAAGGAGTTAGACGGTATGAGATGATTGGTGTTCCACCTCTTTCTCGTCTAAATGATGAGACTCATCCACTCTATAATGTTGGCATGTTTAAACGGTCATTCGATCCGAATATCATTGATCTTGTTGGCACCTGGGATCAAATTTTACGCCCTGCTGCCCACAGGCGATGGCTCACTTACGGTCAAAAAATTTCTAATAAAATCGCACGCCACATATGGAAAGATAACTTATATTAGCGTAGAGCCTTTATCAGCTGTTAGATTCGGCATGGGTGATGTTTTAATTTGTTATTTCCTTTGCAAGCATTAAGGATAAACATTTTCCCTAGAACCAAGTTCAGAAATTTATCTATGAAAATAGATGGTCTTTTCTTTTTAACTTATTTCAATATACTTATGCTTAGAACTAACTTAATAACAATATAAATAGAAGGAACATATCTACGATGGGCAAGATATCTAACAACATTAATAACAATAAAGGTTTCACACTCGTTGAAGTTCTACTACTAATAGTAGTACTCATTCTTGTAGGAGGACTTGGTTACCTAGGCTACAAACAAGTAAACAAGAAGTCTAAGACTAGTACTTCATCAACTACGGCTGCAACAACTGCTAAAACTGCTGCAGTTGATCCATATGCTGGTTGGAAAACTGGTGTACTAGAAAAGGAACAAATAACCTTTAAGTATCCAGCTGATTGGCTATTAGATGATCTACATTCAACTATCCATCTTGTTGATCTAAAGTCACTGGTGAGTCCTTCGGGAAATTACATAATTTTGCAAACCGGAGCAACAGAAGACGGTCCTCCTATGAAAACTTACGCTTCAGTGCCCATCACATTTTTAGGAAAGCCAACCCAGCTACAAATTCAGGCTTCATCCAAAAATTTAGGTGTTACCGGAACTCCAGATCAGCCAACTGAGGCTGCGGTTTCAGGTGGTGTGGTACCAGCAAAAAATATTACAAAAGTATGTAATGTGATTCAAGTATGTAAGACCTATAATTATTTTAGTTATAACAATGGACCTATAGATACATCGAATCCTCAGCCTGTATATGAATCGGTTTCATCGATGGAAGCTAATCCTGACTTTAGTAAAGCTAAGCTCATCTTTGAGTCAATGCATTACTAAACAGGGTTCGAAAATCCAAATCGAGTCTGAGCCAATTAACTCTTTAAAGCCTCAATTTTTTGTGGTACAGTTAACACTTATATGAAAATCACAACTACACCCCAAGAGAATAATATTACTAAAATTGTCATTGCAGCTGATGCGTCAGATCTTGTGACTATGAAAACCCATGTTCTTGAAAAGATGGCCCCATCAGTAAAAATGGCTGGCTTTAGAGCAGGAAAAGCTCCACTTAACCTGGTAGAAAAACAAGTAGACTCAAACCGACTTCAAGCAGAAGTAATCGATGAAGCGATCAATCATTTTTATTCTGATGCAATCGCAAAGGAAGGTCTTCGAGTTGTATCCCAGCCGAAAGTTGATATTTTAAAATTTGTACCATTCACAGAGCTAGAATTCAGTGCAGAAGTTGAAGTATTACCAATTATTACGCTTCCGAACTACAAAAAGAAGCGAACCATGCCTAAAATTGAAGAAGTAACAGCTAAAGACGTAGCGGAAGTTCTGGAACGTTTGGCATTACAGGGCGCAACCTATAAAGAAGTCGAGCGAGCTTCTAAAAACGAAGATCGAGTAAATATAGACTTTGAAGGTAGTGATACCAAGGGTGAGCTCGTTAGTGGAGCGAGTGGTAAAGATTATCCTCTTGCACTGGGAAGCAATACTTTTATCCCTGGTTTTGAAGATAATGTTGTTGGTCTAAAAAAAGGTGATGAAAAAACGTTCACCATTCCATTTCCTAAAGATTACGGAGTCAAAGCATTGCAAGGAAAGAAAGTAACATTTAAGATTACAGTAAATAAAGTTGAGGAAACGTCTAAAGCTGTAATTGATGACACTTTTGCATCTACTGTAGGCCCTTTCAAGACGGTTGCAGAACTTAAGACAGATATTAAGAAGCAGCTTAAGGAAGAAAAAGAACGACAAGCTAAGGCTGAATTTGAGAACACCCTTATAAAGGATCTCGTACAGCAGACAGCCATTGCACTCCCTGAGTCATTACTTGAAGAACAAATGGAAAGTGTTGATCGCGAATTTAAGCAAAATCTTGCGTACCGAGGTCAAACGTTTAAAGAATATCTTGCAAATGCAAAGCTTACAGAAGAAACCTACAAAGAAAAAGAACTTAAACCCGCTGCTGAAGAGCGCTTGAAGGCAGGCCTCATACTCAGCGAAATAGCTGCAGTCGAAAACCTTACCATTACTCCTGAAGAGCTTGAAGTAAGAATGCAAATCATGAAAGGTCAATACACGGACCCTCAGATGCAGTCTGAGCTTGAAAAGCCAGACGCAAAGCGAGACGTAGCTTCACGAATGCTTACTGAAAAGACTGTTGCAACCCTTGTTAAATACGCACAATAATTAGCACTCTCTATTGACGAGTGCTAACTCTGTGTATTATATTTAAAGTATGAAAAGTATGCTCATTCCTACAGTTATTGAAAACGATGGCCGCGTAGAACGCGCCTATGATATTTACAGCCGACTACTCAAAGATCGTATTATCTTTTTGGGTGAAGACGTAAACGAACATACCGCAAATCTTGTTGTCGCTCAAATGCTTTTTTTGGAATCTCAAGATTCAAAGAAAGACATTATTTTCTATATCAATAGTCCTGGCGGAAGTGTTTATGATGGTATGGCTATTTATGACACCATGCAATTTGTCAAATGCGACATTCAAACCGTTGGGCTTGGTGTACAAGCTAGTATGGGCGCATTTTTGCTCAGCAGCGGCACTAAGGGTAAACGATATATGTTGCCTCATGCTACAACCATGATTCACCAACCGAGTAGCGGCACAAGGGGTAAAGTTACTGATATGGAAATTGACCTTAAAGAAGGCTTGCGTCTCAAGAAACAGTTGAACCAAATATTAGCTAAAAATACCGGGCAAAAGCTTGCTAAGATCGAACAAGACGTTGAACGAGATTACTGGATGACTGCTGAAGAGTCGAAAAAGTATGGTCTCATTGACGAAATCATTACTAACCGAAAATAATTTATACTAAAAGTATTGACAATTTACTAACAGTGGTGCAAACTTCTTTCAAGAAGTAGTGTAATCGGGCTGTGCTCGCTTGTCTCAAAAAACGAGTACCAAACACCCCCGCTTAGTTATCCTTCGCGCGCAAAAACAAGGTAACAATCAGTTAAATTTAAACAGGAGTCTGCTTTTTTATGGCCAAGACAGCAGCTATGAAGAGTGATGCATCAGCATCCCGTATTTACTACACTAAGAACGAAGATATTAATCTTCCGAATCTTGTAGATCATCAAAATAAGAGTTTCCAATGGTTTGTCGACGAAGGATTAGGTGAATTACTTGCTGAAGTAAGCCCAATTGACGACTACACTGGAACGAAATTGTCTCTTTCTTTCAAGAGTTATCATTTCGAAGAACCAAAGATCTCAGAGGCCTTAGCCCGAGAAAATAATGTTAGTTATGACGCACCGCTTAAGGCAGTCGTTGAACTAACTAACAAAGTTACAGGTGAAGTTAAAGAATCAGAAATCTACCTCGGCGATTACCCTTGGATGACTCAGCGTGGTACTTTCGTTATTAACGGTGCAGAACGTGTTGTAGTTAGCCAGTTGATTAGAAGTCCTGGTGTTTTCTTTATTGCGGAAAATCACGGAAATTCTCGATTATACGGCGCGAAGGTAATCCCAAACCGTGGCGCATGGTTAGAATTTGAAACTGCAGTAAATGGTGCATTGTATGTAAAAATCGATCGTCGTCGAAAAATTGCAGTAACAACCCTTTTCAAAGCACTAGGAATGAGCGAAACATCAATTAAAGAAGCGATGAAGCATGTTGACCAAGGAAAACTTAGCTACATTGATGCGACTCTTGAAAAAGATCCTTCAAAAGGAACAAATGAAGCATTAATTGAAGTGTATCGACGACTCCGACCAGGTGACCTCGCAACTCATGATAATGCTCGATCATTACTTGAAAATATGTTCTATAACTTCAAGCGATTCGATTTTAGCCGAGTTGGACGTTATAAGATTAACAAAAGACTTGATCTTGATGTTCCTAACACGACTGAAAACCGAGTTATGCGACTTGAAGATCTTCTTGCGATTGTTGCCGAAATCATTCGGCTTAACAACACGCAAGAACCTGCAGACGATATCGATAGTCTTGCAAACCGACGAGTTAAATTAGTCGGTGAACTTGTGCAAAGACAATTCCGTATTGGTCTTCTTCGAATGCAACGAAACGCAATGGATCGAATGTCTATGAGCGAAATTGAGACAGTAACCCCAGGACAGCTTATTAATGCTCGTCCGGTTGTTGCTGCTGTGCGAGAATTCTTCGCAAGCTCCCAGCTTAGTCAATTCATGGACCAGATTAATCCATTATCTGAACTTGCTCACAAACGACGCCTAAGCTCAATGGGACCTGGTGGTCTTAGCCGTGAGCGTGCTGGATTTGAAGTACGTGACGCGCATGCGACTCACTACGGACGTATTTGTGCAGTAGAAACCCCTGAAGGTGCAAACATTGGACTTGTTCTTAATATGGCAAGCTATGCACGTATTAACGATTACGGTTTCCTTGAAACTCCTTACCGCAAAGTGCTTAGTGCACTTCCTGCTAAAGACTTAGCTGGTCACATTGCCGCTGTTGATCTTGAAGATGAAAAAGGTAAAACTCTCGTTAAAAAAGGCGCAACCATCACTGCGGCTGACGTAAAGAAGCTTGATGCTATTAAAACAAAAGCGACGTGGCCAATTAAAGCCAAAGTAACTTCTGAAGTTATCTATCTAGACGCTTTTGAAGAAGAAAAAGCTGTTATTGCCGGAGCCGGAAATGAAATTGATGCTGATGGCTATTTTGTAAATGACCGTATATCAGCTCGAAGTCATCTAGTTGCTGGTGAGGTTGATTCAGACGATGTAACCTATATGGACGCTGCCTTAAAGCAAATCGTAGGCTCATCTGCTTCGCTTATTCCGTTTATTGAAAAGAATTACGTGTACCGCTCACTTATGGGTAGTAATCAACAGCGCCAAGCAGTACCACTTATTAATCCTACCGCTCCTATTGTTGGAACTGGCATGGAGGCAAATGCTGCTCGAAATACAGGACAAATCGTTCTTGCTGAGGATAAAGGTACCGTTATCAAAGCGGCTGGAGATGGTGTAGTTGTTCAATACGAAAAAGTTAAGAAAACATATGTTCCTTTGCGCTTCCAACGAAGTAACGAAGGTTCTAGCATCAACCAAAAAGTTGTTGTTAACACTGGTGATGTTGTAAAAGAAGGCGATGTTCTTATCGAAGGTATGAGCGTTGACAATGGCGAACTCGCACTTGGTAAGGATCTTCTTGTAGCATTCATGCCATGGGCAGGTTACAACTTTGAAGATGCCATCATCATCAGTGATCGATTAGTTAAAGATGATGAATTCACAAGTATTCATATCGTTGATTACATGACTGAAGTTCGTGAAACAAAACTCGGACCTGAAATTGTGACTATGGATATTCCAAACGTATCCGAAGAAGCGCTTCGTCACCTTGACGAAGAGGGTATCGTACGCATTGGTGCAGAAGTGCATCCTGGAGATATCCTTGTTGGTAAGATTACACCTAAGGGCGAACAAGAACTTTCAAGCGAAGAACGACTTTTGCGAGCTATTTTTGGAGAAAAAGCCAAAGAAGTACGTGATACTTCTCAGAGAATGAGTAATGGTAAGCACGGTAAAGTTGTTGGCGTTAAGGTATTCAGCCGTGCAAACGGTCATGAACTTAAGGCTGGCGTTATCATGCAGATCCAGGTCTTCGTTGCTCAAATGCGAAAGGTTGCGGTTGGAGATAAGCTCGGTGGGCGTCACGGTAACAAAGGTGTTATTGCCCGAATTCTTCCACAAGAAGATATGCCATTCACTGAAGATGGTACCCCGATGGATATTATTCTCAACCCACTTGGTATCCCAAGCCGTTCAAACCTAGGTCAGCTTTTCGAAACGCACCTTGGTATGGCAGCGCGTGCGCTTGGCCTACATGTAGCGACACCTCCATTCAATGGAGTTCCTATTGATAAAATCCGAAGCCTTCTTAAGGAAGCTGGCCTCCCAGAAGACGGCAAACAGCAATTGTTTGATGGCCGTACTGGTGACGCTTTCAAGGAACGAACAACTGTTGGTTCTATGTACATGATTAAGCTCAATCACATGATTGCGGACAAGATCCATGCTCGTTCAACTGGGCCATACACAATGGTTACCCAGCAACCACTTGGCGGTAAAGCGCAAAATGGTGGACAGCGATTTGGTGAGATGGAAGTATGGGCGCTTGAAGCGTATGGGGCAGCAAGTACTTTACAGGAAATGCTAACAATTAAGTCTGATGATGTATACGGCCGAGCTAAGGCGTACGAAAGTATAATTAAGCAGACTGAAATTGTTGGGCCTAAGGTTCCGGAAAGCTTTAATGTGCTTGTCAAGGAACTACAAGGTCTTGGACTTAAAGTTGATCTTATCGATCAAAATATGGGCCAAATGGTAGATGCCGAAGAATTACTTGAAGTGAATATTAAAGACGAAGCTTCACATTTGTCAGCTGTCGAAGCGCCACAATCAGAAATTAATGACCTTGATCTTTCGGCTGACGTAGTTGGCGAAGATTTTCTAGTAGTAGATGAAAATGGTGAAGAGGTTGAAACAGCCGAATTACCCGTTGAAGTTAACGAAGAGGAGGTGACCAATGCGTAAATACACATATGGTACCAATATTGCAGATTTTGATGCAGTTCGACTTGCTGTTGCAAGCCCAAGTGACATTATGGAATGGAGCTATGGTGAAGTAACCAAGCCTGAAACTATTAACTATCGAACACAGAAGCCTGAGCGCGATGGTCTCTTTTGTGAAAAGATTTTCGGACCAGTTAAAGATATAAATTCAAATGATTCTAAGTATAAAGGTCTTCGTAGCCGAGAAGCCGCAGTAGATAAGAACGGTGAACTTGTTACTAAGTCTATCGTTCGACGTGAACGAATGGGTCATATTGCACTTGCTTGCCCAGTAACGCACATCTGGTTCCTTCGTGGAACTCCAAGCTCAATCGGGCTTGTTCTTAACATGACGGTAAAGAATCTTGAAAGAATTGCTTACTTCGCAAGTTACGTTGTACTTGATGTAAAAGACGAAAAGCGAGATCAGATCAAGGCAGATAAAGAAGCTGAAGCCGCAGCCGCTAAGGTTGCGATTGAAGCTCGTTACGAAAAGATGGCTGCTGAGGAAAATGCTAACGTAAAGCAACTAGCCGCAGAGCGAACTAAGGAATTAGAAGAAACTGCAAAAGATTACGAGCTACTAAAAACACAACTTGATAGCCTGCAACTCAATGCACTTATGAGCGAAACAGACTATCGTCTGCTTCCTGATGAACTGCAAGACCTCATTAAGGTTGGTATGGGTGGTGAAGCCGTTAAGGGAATGCTTGAAAGAGTTGAGCTTGAATCACTTATCAAGCAACTTTCTGGTGAAGTAGAAGAAGCCAAGGGACAACGCAAGAAAAAAATCATGAAGCGACTTCGGATCTTGGAAAGCATGCAACGTGCTGGTATAACACCGGTGAGCATGTGCCTCACGGTTCTTCCTGTCATTCCTCCGGATCTTCGCCCGATGGTACAGCTTACTGGTGGTCGTTTTGCGACATCTGATCTTAATGACCTTTACCGACGTGTTATTAATCGTAACAACCGACTAAAGAAATTAGTTGATCTTAATGCTCCTGAAGTAATTCGACGAAATGAAATGCGTATGCTTCAAGAAGCTGTTGATGCACTTATCGATAACAGTTCAGCTCGTAGTGGACGCGCAGTATCGAACACTGGCCAACGTCGAAAACTTAAGAGTCTTAGTGACATGCTTAAGGGTAAACAGGGTCGTTTCCGTCAGAACCTTCTCGGAAAGCGTGTTGATTACTCTGGACGTTCTGTAATCGTCGCTGGTCCTGAACTTAAGATTAATGAATGTGGTCTTCCAAAGATGATGGCACTTGAATTATTCAAGCCATTTGTTATTGGTCAGCTTATCGCTGACGAACACGCTCATAACATCCGTTCAGCAACTCGACTTATTGAAATGGGTGAAACGATAGTTTGGGATGCTCTAGATATAGTTATTGCTGGAAAATATGTACTACTTAACCGAGCACCATCATTGCACCGACTTTCAATTCAAGCTTTCCAACCCCGACTTATCGAAGGTAAGGCTATCCAGCTTCATCCTCTCGTATGTAAAGGTTTCAACGCCGACTTCGATGGTGACCAGATGGCTGTTCATCTTCCATTATCTGACGCTGCTCAAAAAGAAGCTCGTGAAATCATGGCTGCAAGCAAGAATATTTTAAAGCCTGCTGATGGATCTCCTGTTCTTCATATAGAACAAGATATCGTGCTTGGTGCGTACTATCTTACTTATGATAAATTTGCGAGTGACGCGCCGCGGAGCTTCAGTGATGTAAACGAAGCCTTGATGGCATATGATGAAGGCGAATTAAAGCTTCAGTCACCTATCTCAGTTTCATTCAGAGGTATTGTTCGCGAGACTACTCTCGGACGACTACTCTTTAATGAGTTATTCCCTGATGATTTCCCATTCCAAAATGAAGCAATGCCTAAAAAGCGCATTCAAAAAGTTATGGCTGACGTTTATGAAATGTATGGCCAAGAGAAAACTGCTGAAATTGCAGATAACCTCAAAGACCTTGCGTTTGAATACGCAACAGTTTCAGGTATCTCAATGGGTATGGATGACTTCCCGTCAATCGTTGGTATTGAAAAGGTTATTGATGCAGGTGAAGTAAAAGCCGCAGATATTAGCGACCAATACGAAGCTGGATTTACAACTGATGACGAACGTTATCGTCTAACGATTGATAATTGGCTCAAGGTAGACAACGAAGTACAGTCGATGCTTGCCGAACAACTCGCGACGCAGGATAACTCTATGTCAATCGCCGTTGTTTCTGGCGCCCGTGGTAACATCGGACAAATGAAAAACAGTGTTGGTATGCTTGGTGTCGTTTCAGACACGAGCGGGCGAGCTATCGAGCTTCCAATTAAGTCGAGCTATAAGAGCGGTTTAACTCCTCTCGAATACTTTACTGGTACTCGTGGTACTCGAAAGGCCCTCATCGATATTGCCCTAAAGACTGCTGACTCTGGTTACTTAACTCGACGACTTGTGGACGTATCGCAAGATGTGTTTATCGTGGATGAAGATGTTGAAGATCCAGGTTTCACTATCTACCGAAGCGATGCCGAAGAAATTGGTGTTACGTTTGCGCTTAAACTTGAAGGTCGTTTTGCGGCTGAAAAAATTGCAGCTAACGGTACAACAATTGTTAAGAAGGGTGAACTTATCACTCGTGCACTAGCTGCTGAGATTGATAAGAGCGACCTTGCTGCAGTGAAAATCATGAGTGCACTAACGACTGGTACCGTTCGTGGTATCAGCCGAAAGAGCTATGGAATCGATCCTGCGACAGGTCAACTTGTCGAAAACCGACATCCAGTTGGTGTTATTGCTGCACAAAGTATCGGTGAACCTGGTACGCAGTTATCACTAGACTCTAAGCACCGTGCCGGCGCTACTATTGCTGACGAAACTGCCCAAGGCCTCAACCGTGTTGAAGAACTTTTCGAAGTTCGAACTCCAAAGGGTCAAGCCTATCTTTCAGATGTTGATGGTACTGCCAATGTATGGGAAGAAGGTGATCACTATATTATCCAAGTTGTTGGACAGGACCAGCAGTCACTTGTCCTACCACTAAACGGCCGTAAGGCGTCTGTAGCTGAAGGACAAGAAGTTGCAATCGGTGATGTTATAGCATCTAAAGATAAGGCAAGCAAGCCACTTATTGCGAGCATGGCCGGTAAGGTTACCCTTAATGAAACAGAAGTAACTATTGTTCCAAAAGATCAGGCTATCGTTCGATACGAGATACCTGGCTTTAAACAACTTCTTGTTAAGGATAAGGATTCAGTTAAGGCGGGCGACCGACTTACTAGTGGATCTGTTAACCTCCATGATCTTATGCGACTCAAGGGTGTTGAATCTACTCAGCGCTACATCATGAACGAAATAAGTAAGATCTTCGCTTCACAGGGTCAAAACATAGCTGACAAACATCTAGAAATTGTCGTACGACAAATGTTTAGCCGTGTCACTATCGAAGAACCGGGTGAGAGCGAATATGTTACTGGAGATATCGCAAGTAAAGCGGCGGTTATCGAAGCAAACATTGGACTTGTAGCAAATAAGAAGAAACCAGCACAATTTAGTCAATTACTGCTTGGAATTACAAAGGTTTCTACCTGGGCCGATAGCTTCCTCTCTGCAGCAAGCTTCCAGGATACTACGAGAGTTCTCATCAGTGCCGCTACAAGCGGCAAGGTTGATCAACTCTATGGTCTTAAAGAAAACGTTATCTTGGGTCGTAAGATTCCTGTTGGTACTGGATATATTCCAGAGACCGACGAAGATGAAACCATTGACGAAGAAGCTTAAATCTGTTTAAATAAAGGAAGTTATGCCAACAATTAATCAATTAGTTAGAAAATCACGAAAGACAAGTGTTTACAAAAGTAAATCACCGGCACTTTTGCGTGTGACTAACAACCTAAAAACCAAAGCTTACGAAAAGCCTGCACCATTCAAACGTGGTGTATGTGTTAAGGTAACAACTAAAACTCCAAAGAAGCCAAACTCAGCCCTTCGTAAGGTCGCCCGTGTGCGCCTTACAAATGGTTATGAAGTTTGGGCCTATATTGGTGGAGAAGGTCACAACCTCCAAGAACACGCTGTTGTTCTTATAAGAGGTGGTCGTGTTCCTGACTTACCTGGTGTGCGTTATCACGTTGTACGTGGTAGCTTAGACCTTCAAGGTGTTAGCAATCGTAAGAATGGCCGTAGCAAATACGGAGCCAAAAAAGATAGTAAATAATTTTAGTGGCTTCAGTGACCGCTTCACCCACTAATTTGGGTTGAAGAGCGAGCAGAAGTATATATAAAGGAGTACAGAAATGCCACGAAAGAAAACCAAGAGCCTGGTACGTGATATACCAGCAGATCGTAAATATAATGACGTTCGTGTTGCTCGTTTAATTAACCGAGTAATGCTTAACGGCAAAAAACAACTTGCAGAGAAAATTATCTATGATGGTATGGAAACAGCCACTAAGAAATTGAAGCAAGAAAGCCCGCTTGAAGTACTTAACCAAGCATTAGATAACGTTAAGCCTAACGTTGAAACTCGTTCACGTCGTGTTGGTGGCGCTAACTATCAAATCCCATTTGAAGTTCGCGGACAAAGACAGAGTCATCTTACACTTATGTGGTTCGTAGCAGCTGCTCGATCTCGTAAAGGTATGCCAATGGCTGACCGTGTTGCAGCAGAAATCATGGATGCATTTAATGGCACCGGATCTGCTGTCAAGAAGCGTGAAGATACGCACAAAATGGCTGAATCTAACAGAGCATTCGCACACTTCGCACGATAAGAAACGCATTACTTTTAAAATTTTAATAAAACGAGGAATTTATGGCAGCTAAAGTAACCCCTATGGATAAGATGCGCAATATTGGTATTATTGCCCATATTGACGCTGGTAAAACAACAACAACTGAAGGTATTTTGTACCGAACTGGATTAAAGCATAAAATTGGTGCAGTTCACGAAGGTGGAACAACAACTGACTGGATGGCACAAGAAAGAGAACGTGGTATCACGATTGTTTCTGCTGCTGTTACCAGCTATTGGAAAGATCACCAGGTTAATATTATTGATACACCAGGACACATCGACTTTACTGTAGAAGTAGAACGATCACTGCGGGTGCTCGATGGTGCTGTTGTTGTTTTCGACGGTAAAATGGGTGTTGAGTCACAATCGGAAACAGTATGGCGACAAGCTGACAAATATAAGGTACCTCGTGTTTGTTTTATTAACAAAATTAACCAAACTGGTGGAGATTTTCACAAGTCTCTTGAATCAATTCATAATCGTCTAAACAAACGAGCGTTTCCCATTCACTTGCCGATCGGTTTTGAGCAAGAAATCAATGGTGTTATTGATCTCGTAACCATGAAGTCATACACCTATAAAGAATTTACAGATCATGAACTTATCGAAGGTGATGTTCCTGCAGATATGCTTGACCAGGCGACGAAAGCACGAAGCCTCCTCGTTGAAAATGCAGTAGCTGAAGATGAGAAAATTCTAGAAAAATATTTTGAAGTTGGTGAAGAAGGCTTGAGTATTGCTGAAGTTAAACAAGCTATCCGAACAGCAACACTCAGCGGTCGGTTTTTCCCAGTAACGGGTGGAGACGGACGTGGTGTTATTGTTGAAAAGGTACTTGATCTTGTTGTTGACGTACTGCCAAGCCCACTTGATCGTGGTAGTACTTGGGGTCACCATCCAAAAACTGACGAAGAAATAGAACGCAAGCCAAATGACAGTGATCCTTTCGCTGCACTAGCCTTTAAGATTGCGACTGACCCATTCGTCGGTAAGCTTGCGTATTTCCGTGTTTATAGCGGTAAAGTTACTGCGGGTAGTTATATATTAAATAGCTCCACTGGTGAAAAAGAACGTGTTGGACGTATCGTACGTATGCAAGCTGATAAGCGTGAAGACGTCACTGAAGTTACTGCTGGAGATATCGCTGCTATTGTTGGCCTTAAGGGTACGACAACAGGTAATACACTTTGTGATATTGCAAAGCCTATCATCCTTGAAAGCATTGTTTTCCCAGAACCACCTGTCAGTATTGCGATCGAACCAGCTACAAAAGCTGACCAAGAAAAAATGGGTATCGCTTTGCAACGGCTTGCTGAAGAAGATCCTACATTCAGAGTGCGAGTTGATCACGAAACTGGCCAAACCATTATTAATGGAATGGGTGAGTTACATCTTGAAATCATTGTCGATCGAATGAAGCGAGAATTCAACGTTGTTGCGAATATCGGTGCACCGCAAGTTGCATATCGAGAAACTATCCGTAAGGATGCTGTTGAAATCCAAGGCAAGTTTATCCGGCAATCTGGTGGTCGTGGACAATACGGCGACGTATGGCTTCGATTATCTCAGAATGAAGCTGGAAAAGGTTTTGAATTCATCAATAGCATCAAGGGTGGAGTTATTCCTACAGAATACATTCCGGCAGTTAAAGCAGGTATTGAAGAAGCTATGTCTAATGGTGTTCTCGCTGGCTATCCAGTTGTAGATATAAAAGCAGAACTTTATTATGGTAGCTATCATGATGTTGACTCATCCGAAATGGCCTTTAAGATTGCCGGTTCAATGGCGCTACAAGAAGGCGTTCGAAAAGCGAGCCCAGTACTACTAGAACCAATCATGAAAGTTGTTGCTGTAACCCCAGAAGAAAACATGGGTGAAGTCATCGGTGACCTTAACTCAAAACGTGGTCGCATTGAATCTATGGAAGACCTCCAGGCTAACGTTAAAGAAATAACAGCCTTTGTGCCACTTGGCGAAATGTTTGGTTATACAACCAATCTTCGAAGCATGACAAAGGGTCGAGCGAGCAGTTCTATGGAACTTGATCACTATGCTGATGTTCCAGGGCATGTTGCCGATGCGATCGTCGCAAAAAATGCAAAGAGCGCTTAAAAATAATACTCTTTACAAACAGATACCAAATTAGTTACAATCTATGAGTTATGCGTAAAAAGGCATTGCTCTTGAACGCAAAAAATATTAATCCCAAGGAGAACAAATGGCAGAAACATTTGATCGCAGCAAACCGCATGTGAACGTTGGAACTATGGGTCACGTTGACCATGGTAAAACTTCACTTACTGCTGCAATAACTATGACACTAGCAAAGCGCTTACCAAGTGCTGTTAACAAAGCTGTTAATTATGACCAAATTGACAATGCACCTGAAGAAAAGGCTCGTGGTATAACCATTGCTACATCTCACCAGGAATATGAAAGCGAAAAGCGTCACTACGCTCACGTGGACATGCCAGGTCACGCAGACTACGTAAAGAATATGATTACTGGTGCTGCTCAAATCGATGGCGCCATTTTGGTAGTATCAGCAGCTGACGGCCCTATGCCTCAGACTCGCGAGCACGTTCTTCTTGCTAAGCAAGTTGGTGTTCCAAAAATTCTTGTTTTCCTAAACAAGATGGACCTTGCTGATCCTGAATTAGTAGAACTAGTTGAAATGGATGTTCGTGAGCTACTCGCTAAGTACGATTACGATGAAAACTGTCCAATCATTAAAGGTTCTGCTACTAAAGCTATCGAAGGCGACAAAGAAGCTGAAGATGCTGTCATGGAACTCGTTGCAGCTATGGATGATTTTATTCCTGAGCCAAAGCGAGATCTAGACAAGCCTTTCCTAATGCCTATTGAAGACGTATTCAGTATCAAGGGTCGTGGTACCGTTGCTACTGGTCGTGTTGAAACTGGAATCGTTAAGGTTAACGAAGAAGTTGAAATCGTTGGTCTTAAGGATACTCGCAAGGTTGTTGTAACTGGAGTTGAAATGTTCAAGAAACAACTTGACCAAGGACAGGCTGGTGACAACGTTGGAATCTTGCTTCGTGGTGTAGAACGTGATGATATCGAGCGCGGCCAAGTGCTTGCTAAACCAGGTTCTATTACTCCTCATACTGAATTTGATGCTGAAGTATATATCCTTACTAAAGAAGAAGGTGGACGACACACTCCTTTCTTCAAGGGATATAAGCCTCAATTCTACTTCCGTACTACGGACGTAACTGGCGAAGTTGAACTTCCGGCAGATAAAGAAATGGTTATGCCTGGTGATACTATTACCTTCAAGGTTAGCCTACTTAATCCAATTGCTATGGAACAAGGACTACGCTTCGCTATTCGTGAAGGTGGCCGTACCGTAGGTGCTGGTGTTGTAACTAAGATTACTAAATAATCTGATTGCACTAAAAAATGGAGCTGGCTTAAACAACCAGCTCTTTTTTGATTTGAAAAAAACAACTATAACAGGTATAATAAAACTTGTAAAATAATTGTAATGACAACTCATCCAGATGTGCACATACGTCACAATTCGAGAAGAGGTTACATTACCCAACAGGAGCTATAAATGGCAACAGCCGAACAACCAAAGCAACAACGAATCCGTATTCGTCTAAAAGCATATGATCATAAAGTTATTGATCAATCAGCAAAACAGATCGTAGACACCGCGCTACGTACCGGAGCAACAATTGCCGGCCCAATTCCTCTTCCAACTCGGAAAACGGTTTATACGGTCGTTAAAAGCCCCCACGTGTATAAAAAAGGCCGTGAACAGTTTGAGATGAGAGTGCACAAGCGTCTTATTGATATTTCTAATCCAACCCCTAAGACAATCGATAGTTTAATGAATCTATCTTTGCCAGCTGGTTGTGACGCTGAAATTAAGATGTAAAGAGAATTTTATTAAAAAAAATACACCCCAATAATATGGGGTGTTTTTTATTGCAAAGATAAGGGGAGAGTTCAAGGGCATATTACTGCCCAAGAACTCTCCCAGGTGAATGTGAGTGATGCGGGCCGGTGAGATTTAGGTAAGTGGTACGAATACCAAATGATCAAAATCAATCCAGCCTGGATCATGTCCTGTGTCTTTGAAGACACGCTTTCGGAATTGCATCGCAACATTCTTGCGATAATTCTCGCTACCAGCTCTTGCTTTTGTGTAGGTGTTGTCGTTCAGCCGAAGCCGTTCAACAACCCAGCCACGCACATGCGAGACCCGGTAGATGGTGCTGGATCCTCGAGGCAACCAGACCACCCCCTTTGGGTAAAATGCTCTAACAACTTGTCAGAGCGATAATACTATACAATAAAAAGATAAAATACACAATAAGCAAAAAGCCCTACAAAACTGTTATCACAGTGAAGTAGAGCTTTATGCTAGCGCCTTTTTGGAAGGGCGCAATCAAAACTGTAGGCTGTTTTGCCTAATTCTTTTTCATAGGGACGGGGCAGCACGGTTATTCGAACTGCACCGTGACCAATTCTAAAGAATCGACGAAACTTTCTCGCAACGTTGTCCTTTTGGGGTACATGCCTCGGAACTGTTGATTTAGTACTAAATGCTTTTCCGTCTATAAGACGATTCAAGCGATTATACAGTACGTGAGAATTTGTTTCGTAATTGATTGCGCCACGGCCATCTCGTCGCCACTGGATTTCCAGGTAGGGCATCTTAAATGTGTCGCTCTTATCTTTGATAAGATCATACTTGTGATCAATCGCATAGACGAGAATGAGTGAAATTATGATGTCCTCAGCTTCATTCAACTCATTAATTGTAGCCTTGTATCGCGCTGCGATCGCCGGATTAAGGCTGGCCATTACTGATTCAAATGAAGCTTTCCTGTTTCTTACTCTGTTAAGAGTTCTTCCAAGTTTATTCAGATCTGCTTTTGATCTGGGTATTACTATCCCCAGCTTTATTTTGCTGGTTCGATTCCTTGGCCGATCGGCCATAGAATATACCTCCTCGTAGTGGGACTAGTAGGACTAGCAGTATTACTTTATAACAATAGTAAGTTAAAGTCAATTAAACATAAGAATTTTTTTATGGTACGCTGTACCAGCAATACAATAATTGCCGAGAAGAACTCTGTAAATAAAGCCCATCAGGGCTTTATTTTTTGTCTTTTTATGTAATTTAGGCGCTGGTTCTTTCTCAATTGATTCGTTCAAACTTTAAAATTATGCTTGCAATAGTTTTTATTTGTTTCATACTAAAATAAAACTCGTTCAAATTAAATGAACAAAAGAAACACAGAGCTAAAATAATTGGGGTAATAGGGTTTAAACGTATGACGACTAAATATATTTTTGTTACTGGTGGAGTTTTAAGTGGCGTGGGAAAGGGTATAGCTGCTGCTAGCATCGGAGCCCTCCTTAAAGCGAGAGGATACAAAGTTAATATCCAAAAGTGTGACCCCTATTTTAATTTTGACGCAGGAACGTTGAATCCAGCAGAGCACGGAGAAGTATTTGTCACAAAGGATGGAGCGGAAACTGACCTTGATCTTGGGCACTACGAGCGTTTTCTAGATATTGAACTAACACAATCGAGCTCTACGATGAGTGGGCGTATATTTAGGCAAGTGATTGAAGACGAACGCGCGGGTAAATATCTGGGTAAAACCGTTCAAATTATTCCCCACGTAACAAATGCAATGCAGGAAGCTATCGCGGATGCTGGCAAAGGTTTTGATGTGCATATTGTTGAAGTTGGTGGCACTGTAGGTGACTATGAAAGTACTGCATTTATTGAAGCAATAAGACAGTTCCGTCATCACGTTGGCGCTAAAAATACACTTTCTGTCCATGTAGTTTACTTGCCGTATCTAACAGCTTCAGCTGAAGTAAAGTCAAAACCAGCCCAAAATGCAGTAAGAGATCTAAGAGAAGCAGGTATTCAGCCGGATATTTTAATAGCTAGAACTGATCATCCAGTGCCAAACGGGGTCCTAAATAAGCTAAGCCTTTTTGGTGATGTAGCTCGTGAAGCCGTCATCGCACTTCCGACAGTAAAAACCGTCTATAGTGTTCCAGTAATTCTTGAAGAGGCCGGAGTTGGCAGGATTGTTGCTGAACATTTCGGTCTAACAAAAAAGAAACCTAATTTGAAAAACTGGCATCAATTAGAACAAAAAGTTCTATCTAAACATAATAAAATTGTAAAGATAGGCCTTGTCGCCAAGTATCTGGATCACCAAGATACGTATGCATCTGTTATTGAAGCCATAAAAGCAGCTTGTTGGTCAGAAGATAAAAAAGCAGATATTAAATGGATTGATGCTGAATCGCTCACTACGAAAAATGTTGCTTCAAAGCTAAAGGGGCTTGATGGGATTGTTATACCAGGAGGTTTTGGCTCGCGGGGTGTTGAAGGAAAGATTGTGGCTGCGACCCATGCTTTTAAGCGCAATATTCCGTACTTAGGCCTCTGTCTTGGTATGCAGGTTGCCTGTATTGCTGCAGCTCGTCTTGCTGGTCTGCACGATGCCAATTCAACTGAATTTGATCCCAAAACAACGAATCCCGTCATAGGACTCATGGAAGAGCAAAAAACATTAACAGTTATAGGTGGCACTATGCGCCTCGGTAATTATGAGTGTGCGCTTGAAAAGAAATCAAAGGCTGCCAAGCTCTATGGTAAGACCAAAATAGAAGAACGACATCGGCATCGCTATGAATTTTCTAATGATTATGAGGATGCACTCCGCTCTGAGGGACTTACTGTCGTCGGTAGAAATCCACTAACAGGGCTTGCTGAAGTAGTAGAGGCATCAGCAAAAAAATACTTTATCGCTAGTCAGTATCATCCAGAATTTAAATCACGCCCAATGCGACCTCATCCATTATTTTTAGGCCTGATTCGCTCAATTTAGTCACCCCAATCAGCTAGTCATAAATAACCTTGACCTAACAGGGATAATCTGCTAGAATTCTTTGGTATATCAAGATTTTTGTTCCTTGGTGAGTCGGTAAGTCTATAAAGATACTGCCGTTCCACCAAGCATTTTTATGCTCTGAAGGGCGCGTCGAACGCCCCTGGTACGGGAACACCTAAATAAAGAACGGAGAACTATGAAAGCTCTCATTACGAGGAAAGTTGGCATGACTAGTATCATCTCTGAAGATGGTGCGCTCACTCCTGTCACTTTGCTTTCCGCTAGTCCCTGTGTTGTCACACAGGTCAAAACAGCAGAAAACGACGGTTATACTGCGGTACAGCTCGGTTTCGAAGAAGGTAAGCATACTGCTAAGCCTCAAGTTGGACATTTTAAAAAGTCCGGCGCGAATCCAAAGATTGTGCGTGAATTTAGGGTCACTGAAATTGAAGAAAACATAAAAACAGGAGCTACTTTTGCTGCTGATGTTTTTGAAGTTGGTGATACCGTTCATGTAACCGGTACAAGTAAAGGTAAAGGCTTCGCCGGAACCATTAAGCGACATAATTTTAAAAGAGGTCGTAAGACCCATGGTGGCCGAAGCTATCGACGACCAGGTTCAATTGGATCTATGTACCCACAAAAAGTTTTCAAAGGTATGAAAATGGCAGGACAAATGGGTCACGAACAGGTTACTGTTCAGAACTTACGTGTTGCATTAGTTGACCTCGAAAACCAAGTTATTGGTCTTGTTGGCGCCGTCCCTGGCCCACGTAAAGGTATTATCCTTGTGAAAGGAGCTAAATAATGGCTACTCCAACATTTACAGCAACCGGCACTAAAGCTACTACAGCCGTGTCACTACCAAAATCAGTATTTTCTATTGAAGTAACATCACACCAGCTTCTCAAGGATGCATACCTTGCTCATCGAGCAAATACTCGTCCTAATTTAGCTAAGACTCTCAAAAGAGGTGAAGTTAGTGGTGGTGGTAAAAAACCATGGCAGCAAAAAGGCACAGGACGTGCCCGTGTCGGTTCTTCACGAAGTCCAATTTGGCGTAAAGGTGGAGTTATATTTGGACCATCTGGCAACGAGAACTACAGCCGAAAGATTAATGTTAAGGCTAAACGCCTTGCTATAACTCAAGCGTTATCCCTTGCTAGTGAAGCGAAGAAAGTTATCATCATTGATGATTTTAAGACTACTGGCAAAGTAAGCGACACCGCTAAATTTATGAATAAGATTGGTGCAAATCGAAACGTACTTCTCGTAGTTAACGAATTAACTGATCTCGTTAAGCGTTCTACGAATAACCTGCCATACGTTGCAGCAGTACAAGCAACTCGTCTTAATGTATGTGACATCCTTGATGCAGGCGTTATCGTTGTAACTAAAGATTCACTAAGCGCTATTGAAAAATGGCTTGGAGGTACAAAATAATGGATTTTGTTTTATACCCACGAGTAAGTGAAAAAGCATACGGCAGTGCGACTGCACTTAACTGCTACGTTTTCAACGTACCGCTTACTGCTAATAAAATTGAAGTTAAAAAAGCTGTTGAAACTAAATACGAAGTTACTGTGGAAACAGTTAACATAGTTCGTATGAAGGGCAAACGAGTTAACCGAGCTATCAATAACCGAGGAACTCGAACTAGAGGAAAACGAATTGATTTCAAGAAGGCATATGTACTTGTTAAAGAAGGTCAAACTATTCCAGTCTTTGCATCAGCAGAAGAAGAGGAGAAGAAATAATGGCTATTAAATTATTAAATCCAACTACTCCCGGCCGACGTGGTATGACCACGCAGGACTTCTCTGACATTACTGCAAAGAAGAATAAACCGGTCAAAAGCCTTATTACTATCAAAAAAGGTTCCGTTGGACGAAACAACCAAGGACGTATTACAACTCGACACCGTGGTGGTGGCGTTAGACGATACTACCGAAATGTTAACTTCAAATTAGAAGCTGGCACACAAGCAGTTATAGAAGCGATCGAATATGATCCAAATCGATCTGCACGTATTGCTCGAATCAAGGATCAAAATGGTGTTTACCATTATATCCTTGCGGCAAATGGTATGACTGTTGGTCAAAAGATTGTTTCTGCTGAAGATGCTCCTATCGAAACTGGCAACAGACTTCCTATTAAGAGTATCCCAACAGGTAGTGCTATTTATGCTATCGAACTTCAAATTGGTCGTGGTGCGCAACTAGTACGAAGTGCTGGTAACAATGCACAGCTCGTTGCTAAAGAAGGCGATTACGCACAAGTGAAGTTACCTTCTGGCGAAGTACGTCTTATACATGTTGAATGTACTGCGCAAATTGGTACTGTCGGTAACGCGCAGCACCAAAACGTTAAGATTGGTAAAGCTGGGCGAAACCGTAAACTGGGTAAGCGACCAAGCGTTCGTGGTGTGGTTATGAATGCAGTTGATCATCCGCACGGTGGTGGTGACGGTGGACGTCACCGGATGGCCAAAGCGCCGCGTACTCCATGGGGTCAGAAGACGCTTGGATACAAGACTCGACGACGTAAGCTTACTAATTCATTTATTGTTAAAACGCGTCATCAGACTAAGAGGAGAGGTTAAACCATGAGTCGTTCACTAAAAAAAGGACCATTTATTGATCCAAAACTTGCAAAGAAAGTTGCGAAACTTGGTAACGAAGATCGAACCATTATTAAGACATGGGCTCGTGCTTCAACAATCACTCCTGAATTTGTTGGTAAGACAATAGCGGTACACAACGGTCGTGTGCATGTACCCGTATTTGTTACAGAAAACATGGTTGGACATAAATTAGGTGAATTTTCACCAACCCGTAAGTTCCGCTCGCACGGCGGTAAATTGGCTAAGAAGTAGGAGTTATTACTATGTCTGTACTCGCAATTGCTAAAGGTGTAAGAATGAGCCCACGAAAAGTCGGGGTAGTAGCTGCTCTCGTAAGAGGCCGCACTGTTGCTGATGCACTCGTAATCCTAGAACATACTCCACGAAGAAGTGCCGAACCAGTTGCTAAGGTTATTGCAAGTGCTCGAGCTAACGCTGAGCATAACCATAACTTGAAGCCTGATACACTTCGAATTGTAGAAATTAGTGTTTCTCCAGGCCAGCGTCTGAAGAGATACCGACCTGCAGCTCGTGGACGAGCAAATCCTTTCCAACGACGAACAAGTCACATTCGAGTTGTTGTTGATGGAGAAGCACGTGTATCTAAAAAAGTTTCTGAAAAGGCTCCAAAAGCTGATTCAGTTAAAGCTAAGAAGGAGACCAAATAATGGGTCAAAAAGTAAATCCAATTAGTTTCCGTCTGCAGCTTAATAAGAACTGGCGTAGTAAATGGTTCGCTCCTAAAAAGGATTACACCATTTTTCTAACACAAGATCTTGCTGTTCGACGAATGATCGATAAAAAAATTGGTTCTCGTGGTGCTATTAATACCGTAGATATAGAACGATCTCCAAACATGGTATCCGTTACTATTCACACCGCTAAAGCCGGGGTTGTTATTGGCCGTGGTGGTGCGGGAGCTCAAGAACTAAAGGCTGCTATTGAAAAAATTTATGGCATCCAAGTTCGAGTTAATATTGAAGAAGTTAAAAAGCCTGAACTTCATGCAAAATTAGTTGCTGAAAATATCGCAAATCAACTTGAACGACGTATTGCATTTAGACGAGCTATTAAGAGTTCTGCTGGTGCAACTATGCGTGCTGGAGCTAAAGGTATCCGAATTGAAGTCGCTGGACGACTTAACGGTGCTGAAATGTCACGACGAGAAAAAATGATTGAAGGTTCAGTTCCTCTTCATACCCTCCGTGCAGATATTGACTATGGCTATGTAAGAGCAAAAACTATCACCGGCATTATTGGTGTTAAGGTTTGGATTTACAAAGGAGAGGTAAACTAGTATGTTACTCCCAAATAAAATGAAGCACCGAAAGGTGTTCAAAGGTAAAATTCGTGGTACAGCAAGTGCTGGTAACTACATTGCTTACGGAAGTTATGCCTTGCAGTCACTTGGTAACGAACGTATTACGAGCCGTCAAATTGAATCTGCTCGTCAGGCTATGACACGTTATATCAAGCGTGGTGGACGTATTTGGATTCGTATTTTTCCTCATACGCCTGTTACTCGTAAGCCTCAAGACGTAAAAATGGGTAGCGGTAAAGGTAATCCTGAGTTCTTTGTAGCTAAGGTAAAACCTGGAACAATTCTATTTGAAATGGCTGACGTTACTGAAGTGCAAGCGCGAGAAGCAATGCGACTCGCAGCCCATAAGTTACCTGTTCGAACTCGATTTATTACAGATAAGGAGAGCATCTAATGGCTACCAAGAATCCAGTAACTAAGAAGACCGAAGTTAAGAAAGTATCTTTCAAAGACATGACAATCAAGGAACTACAAACAGCGGCTATAACTCTTCAAAACGAAGCAGTTGAGCTTAAGCGTGGAACTAAGGTTGGTGATGTTCAGAATGTACATGCATACAGCGTGAAACGTAAAGACGTTGCTCGTGTGTTAACTGCCTTAAACGCCAAGAAGGCATTAGGAGAGGAAAAGTAGTATGGCACGAATATTAAGTGGAGTAGTGACTTCAGCTAAACCAGATAAAACGATTGTTGTTTCTGTGCAAACAAGGAAGACACATCCTATCTATAAGAAGCAGTACTCAGTAAGTAAGAAGTTTATGGCTCATGATGAAAAGAATGAAGCTCGCGAAGGGGACAAAGTTCAGATTACTGAAAGCCGTCCTTTGAGTGCCCGTAAACGTTGGACGCTTACTAAGATTGTTGATACAGCGCAAGTTAAGCACGTAGAACCCAAGGAAGATGGAGAGGATAAGTAATGATCCAACAAGAATCCCGGCTTCTAGTGTGTGATAACAGCGGTGCTAAAGAAATTCTTTGCATCCGTGTTCTTGGTGGCACACGAAGACGATATGCACACGTTGGTGATGTTATCGTTGCAACCGTGAAGCAAGCTAATCCAGCCGGAACAGTAAAGAAGAAACAGGTGGTAAAAGCTGTTGTCGTTCGAACACGTAATGTTATTCGACGTAAAGATGGCTCAACCATTCGTTTCGATGATAACGCAGCAGTAATTATCGGAGACGATAAGCTTCCTAAGGCTACGCGTATTTTTGGGCCAGTTCCAAGAGAACTACGTGAACTTGGGTATGCAAAGATTATTAGCCTTGCACCGGAGGTACTCTAGTATGAATACAACTAAGATATTTAAAATACGACTTAAAAAAGGCGATACTGTGGTAGTTCGTTCTGGTAAGTACAAGGGTAAGAGTGGTGTTATCACTGCTGTGCACCCACAGGAAAACAAAGTTACTGTCGAAGGTATAAATATTGTTAAGAAGCACATGAAACCAACGCAAGCGCACCCACAAGGTGGCATTGTTGAACTCACGAAACCAATCTGGGTATCAAAAGTTGGACTAATGGATGCTACTTCTAAAAAACCTGTGAGAGTAGCTTACAAGCTTGATAAAGAAGGTAACAAAGTACGTGTAAACGCTAAGACGAAGAAGGAGATCAAATAATGGCTACATCAAAAACTATTGCCGTATCTACTACTCGTTTTAAAGATGCGTACAATGCAACTTACAAGCAAGAACTACTCAAAGAACTAGCACTTAAGAATCCTAATCAAGTTCCAAAACTTGAAAAGATTGTTTTAAATGTTGGGCTAGGTAAAGCTAAGGATGACAAGAAGGTAATGGAAGTTGCTACAAACACACTTCGTAAAATTACTGGACAACAACCAAACCAAACAACAGCTCGCTTGAGCATCGCGACCTTCAAATTACGTGAAGGTAACAAAATCGGCCTCAAGGTAACACTTCGAGGCGATAAAATGTATGAATTTATGGATCGACTGATTACTATCGTCCTTCCACGAGTCCGTGACTTCCATGGAGTTTCTAAGTCTGCTTTCGATAAGCAAGGAAACTACAGCCTTGGTCTTAAGGATCAATCTGTATTCCCTGAACTATCGTTTGAAGAAACAACTACCCTTCATGGAATGCAAATCAATTTCGTTATTAACAATGCTAAAGATGCAAGCCAAGCACGAGCTTTACTTGAAAAGTTCGGAATGCCGTTTGAGAAAGAAAGGAAGGCTTAAAGTATGGCTAAGAAATCTATTGTAGTTCGTGATCAGAAACGACGTCGAATGCATGATAAATATGCTGTTAAGCGTGCTGAACTAAAAGCACTTGGTGATGCGGATGGTCTTGCTTTATTACCTCGTAACAGTAGCCCAACAAGATTAAAGAATCGTTGCAGCGAGACAGGTCGTCCTCGTGCGTACATGCGCCGATTTGGTTTAAGCCGAATCAGTTTTCGTGAACATGCAAACAAAGGTGAAATTCCTGGCATAACTAAGTCGAGCTGGTAGAAGGAGTAAGAAAATATGTTATCAACAGATCCAATCGCAGACATGCTTACTCGTGTACGAAACGCAGTTGCAGTTCAAAAGACTGAAGTAAGTATGCCCTATAGTAAAGTTAAGCAAACAGTTGCTGAAGTGCTTGCACGAAATCACTTTGTTAACAAAGTCGAAGTAGCTGGTGAAGGAAACTTCAAGATGCTTAAAATCGTTATCAACGAAGCAGAAACAAATGCTCCAATTACTGAAATCGTACGATTAAGTAAACCTGGACGTCGTCTTTATTCAAACGCTAAGGAGATTCCTGTCGTTAAGAATGGGCGAGGTATTGTCGTTATTTCAACGAGCAAAGGCATTATGACTGGCAAAGAAGCTAAGGCTGCAGGCCTTGGTGGTGAATTAATTTGTAAGGTTTATTAAAAAAGTAAGGAATATATTATGAGTCGAGTTGGAAAACTACCTATCGAAATACCGAATGGTGTGACAATCACTGTCGACGCAGATTTCGTGACCGTTACTGGTCCAAAAGGAACATTACAGCAATTTACAGTTCCTGGAGTAAACATCAGCGTTGAAGGAAATCAGTGTATCGTTACCCGAGAAAGTGATGCGCGTGAGCATCGTTCTAAGCACGGTCTTATGCGAGCACTTGTTAACAACATGGTTGTTGGTGTCACTTCAGGTTTCGAAAAGAAGCTGGAAATTAATGGTGTGGGTTATCGAGCTAATATGGAAGGTGCAAAGCTAAAGCTACAATTAGGCTATAGCCATGACATTTTCTATCCAATGCCGGAAAATATTAAATTAGTCGTAGAGCAGAACGTAATCACTGTAAGCGGTATTTCAAAGCAACAGGTTGGACAAGTTGCTGCAGAAATACGATCATTCAGAAAACCTGAACCTTATAAAGGTAAGGGTATTAAGTATGATGACGAAAGAATTATCCGTAAGAGTGGTAAATCTGGAAAGGATAAGTAGGAGTAAATTATGAATCGACATCTTAAAAAAGTACAGAATTTAAAGCTCCGAAAAAACCGAGTTCGGAGCACTATTAGCGGAACTGAAAGTCGTCCACGGCTTACGGTTACTATTTCTAACTTGCACATCAGTGCGCAACTTATTAATGACGAAAAAGGTATCACCCTTGCGACAGCTACTACTGTCGGTAAAAAACTTGAAGGTACTATGACCGAAAAGGCTGCAGTCATTGGTAAAGAAATAGCTAAAGGCGGCAAGAAAGCTAAAATTACCAAGGTTGTATTTGATCGAAACGGTCGAATTTATCATGGCCGTATTAAAGCGCTAGCTGACGCTGCGCGAGCAGAAGGACTGGAGTTTTAATTATGCAACCTAGTAAAGACAATCGAAGAGATAATCGTAACAATCGACCTGAAGAAGAAAAACTTTTTGACGAGCGAGTATTAAACATTGATCGTGTTGCTCGTGTAGTAAAAGGTGGACGACGATTTAGATTCCGAGCACTTGTTGTAGTGGGAGATAAAAAAGGACGAGTTGGAATCGGAATTGCTAAAGGTGCTGACGTAACAACAGCTGTTTCGAAATCAGTTGATGTTGCTAAGAAGAACCTCGTGCATATCAATACATATAAAGGTACTATTCCTCACGAAGTACAAGCTAAGGTAGGTGGTAGTAATATCCTCATTAAGCCTGCGAGCCAAGGTACTGGTCTTATCGCCGGTGGTGTCGTTCGAACCATTCTTGAAGTTGCTGGTGTAGGAAATGCACTCAGCAAGTCGCTTGGATCAAGTAATAAAGTGAATACTGCTTACGCAACGTTCGCTGCACTTAATCAACTTGTTCCTGCGACTAAATGGGTTACTAATATCGACAAGCCTATTGTTAAGAAAAATGCAGTAAAGGCGGAGAAGTAATATGCAATACCATGAATTACAAGTAACAAAGCAAAAGAAAACAAACCGTGTTGGACGAGGTATCTCAGCCGGCCAAGGTAAAACAGCCGGTCGTGGTACTAAAGGTCAGAACGCACGAGCTGGTCATAGCCATCGTGCTGGTTTTGAAGGTGGACAAACATCACTCATGAAGCGATTACCAAAGCTTCGCGGTTTTAGAAGCATACGCCCAAAAATGGAAAACGTCTATACATCAGCACTGAATGATTTTGCTAACAAAATTGCTGACAATACTACACTTTATGATGCTAAGCTTATCTCTAGTCCGTATGTACGAGTTAAAGTTGTTCTTAACGGTGAAATAACCAACAAAGTAACTGTTATCGTTCAAGGTGTTTCAAAGGGAGCTACTGAAGCTATTAAAAAAGCTGGCGGAAGCGTCACTATTGTCGAGCAAGTTAAGCGACAAAAAAAACTTGTTCCAAAAAAATAAGGAACTTTAAAAATAAATGAAAGACTCACTGACGGTGAGTCTTTTTTATGTTACAATAATTAAAAGTTTAAAGAAGTAAAAGAGGGTTTTGTTGATGAACTGGAAGATAATACTGAGATCTATTTCAAGTCAGGACATGCGTAAAAGGATACTTGCCGTTATCGGAATGCTTGTTGTTTTTAGGATGCTTGCTCATATTCCTATTCCACTGGCTGATCCAACAACACTCAAGCAAATTCTTAATAACGTATTCAATCAAGCAGGATCATCGCAGTTGCTCGGTTTTCTTAATGTTTTAAGCGGTGGAGCATTAGCTAACTTTTCCATCATGCTCGTAGGCATGGGCCCATTCATTAACGCCAGTATCATCATGCAACTTCTGACCAAGGCTATCCCAAAGCTTGAAGCTCTTAATAAAGAAGGCGAATACGGCCGAAAGAAGATCCAGCAATGGACACGTATGTTGACGCTTCCGCTCGCAATGGTGCAATCTGTAGGTACTATATTTCTCGTTCGCCAGTCTGCTGCAAGTTTCGGAGGCCTCGGAAATCTAATTTCGACTGCTACTCCACTGCAGTGGGCCCTCATGGTCGCAACGCTTACTGGTGGAGCGATGCTTCTTATGTGGTTTGGTGAACTTATAACTGAACAAGGTATTGGAAATGGAATTTCTCTTGTAATAACAGTAGGTATTGTTGCCTCACTTCCAAGTATTATTGGCAATCTAATATCTTCTGTAATCCAAAAAGGCTCGCACTTTAAAATATTTGGCCACTTTAATTTCCCTATAAACTCTAAGTCGCTTTGGGTAACGCTAGGAATCATTGCAGCATCTCTGCTCGTGACAGTATTCGTGGTTTATATTAATGAAGCACAGCGAAGAATTACAATTAGCTATGCGAAGAGATTACAGGGTAATCGAATTTATGGCGGAGTAACTTCAATTCTTCCAGTGAGATTAATTACTGCCGGTGTCGTACCGATTATCTTTGCCCTCGCATTCTTGTCTTTGCCAGCATTTGTTGGTCAATTATTATCTAAGAGCGCACATGGCCAAATGCAAACGTTTGGTACTCATTTAGTAACTTGGTTTCAGAATCCAACCCCCCAAACTTTGGCAGCCGGAGGATGGCAGCCATATCTCTATCCAGCGCTATATTTCTTACTGGTATTTGTATTTACCTTCTTCTATACAAGTGTGGTATTTAACGCCAAGGAGATTGCTGAGAACTTGCAAAAACAGGGTGGCTTTATCGATGGAGTACGGCCTGGCGCTCAAACAGAAAAGTATCTTGTAAAGATTGTTAACCGTTTAACGATGTTTGGAGCACTTGCACTTGCACTCCTTGCAATCCTACCAATCATTGCCCAAGGGTTACTGAAGACAAATCAGATCGCCATTGGGGGAACTAGTATATTGATTCTTGTCTCTGTTGCGCTTGATACGTTACGGCAACTTGAATCTCGCGCACTCATGATTACTTATGACGATTACACAATAAATATCGATAGCGATAGTAATCAAAAAAGAAATAATCGTTTATCATTTAGACGTAACAAATCCGAGACTCCTGCCTAATATGGTTTTCTCTTTAAAAACCCTTTACAAACAGTGGATATCTGTAGTAAAATAAGAATCTGTTGTAATATATGGCTAATACTAAAGAAGTAATCGAGCTTAACGGCACAATTGTGGAAACCCTACCGGGTACCCAATTTAAGGTTGAGCTTGAAAATGGCCATGTGATTATAGCTCACGTTGCTGGAAAAATGCGGAAGCACTATATCCGCATCGTACCTGGCGACAGCGTGACGGTTGAATTGACACCTTACGATCTTACGAAGGGTCGCATAACCTACCGCAAATCATAGTTTATTAATTTAAAGCAGTGTGTCACCACAGCTAAAAGGAGTGTTGATCCGCATGAAAGTGCGTGCTAGCGTAAAAAAGATAAGTCCTGACGATATTATTGTCCGCCGCAAAGGTCGACTTTATGTCATCAATAAGTTAAAGCCAAAACATAAGCAGAGGCAGGGTTAAATATGGCTCGTATCAGTGGAGTTACTATTCCTAACGAAAAACAAGTATGGGTTGCCCTTACCTATGTTCACGGTATTGGCACTAAAACTTCATACGACATCCTAGCGAAAGCTAAGGTTGATCCTATTACTCGAACTAAAGATCTTGATGATGCACAAATTGGCCGCATTCAAGAAGTTATCAATGGTAACTACGATGTTGAGGGTGAACTACAGCGTATCGTTGTAGCAAACATCAAGCGTCTTAAAGATATTAAAGCGTACCGTGGTATCCGACATAGCCAGAACCTTCCTAGTCGTGGTCAACGAACGAAGACGAATGCTCGAACACGACGTGGTAAAAAAGTTACTGTTGGTGGAACAGCTAAAAAGGTAGCGGCTAAATAGCCCGGAGATATACTATGGCAGATGTAAAAGTAGCAACCAAGAAGAAAAAAGTTAAACGAAGCGTACCGCACGGACAAGTGCATATTCAAGCAACTTTCAATAACACTATTATTTCTGTAACAGACATGAATGGTGGTTTACTGAACGCAGCAAGTGCTGGAGCATGTGGTTTTCGCGGCAGTAAAAAAGGTACAGCATATGCTGCCCAAGTAGCTGGCGAAAAAGCAATTACAGCTGCAAAGCAAATGTACGGCATTGTAAAAGCAGATGTTTACGTTAAAGGTATTGGCCTTGGACGCGATGCTGCAATTCGCGCAGTAGCAGCAGCTGATGTTGCAGTTGATTCTATTAAAGATGTAACTGGAGTGCCACATGGTGGATGTCGTCCTAAGAAAGCACGACGAATTTAGGAGTAACTTATGGCACGCGATACACAATCTATAACTAAAATGAGCCGACGTGAAGGCTATGCACTTCACCCTAAAGCACTAAAACACATGGTAAAGCGATCTACCATTCCTGGACAACATGGTCGTAACAATCGACGTACTACAACAAGTCAGTACTCACTTCAACTTCGAGAAAAGCAAAAAGTTAAGCGACTGTATGGTCTATTAGAGAGACAGTTCTCTAACCTTATGGCAGAAGCGAACCGAAAAGAAGGTCAATCAGGCGCTGTTCTATTGCAACTTCTTGAAAAGCGAGCTGATAATGTTGTATACCGCTCAGGTTTCGCTACAAGTCGCCGTGCGGCACGACAACTTGTTAGCCATGGTCACTTCACTCTCAATGGACGTCGAATTGACATCCCATCAATACGTTTAAATTCAGGCGACGTTCTTGTCGTTCGAGATCGAAGTAAACAAACTGAATATTTCAAGAAACTTGATGATATTACTGGAAACGTTGAACCATCAGTTAGCTGGGTAAAGGCTAATCGAAAGAAGTTTGAGATCACTGTAGTGGGCGAACCTTCACGAGCTGAAGCGGAACCAGAAATTAATGAGCAACTAATTGTTGAGTATTACTCACGTTAATAGGAGAAGGTAACATATATGTCAAAAATAATTCACACCCCATCACTAGCGAACATCGAAGAGCATTCTGATGTAAGTGCTAGTTTCGTGATAGAACCACTGCACACCGGATATGGTATGACCCTTGGCAATAGCCTACGAAGAGTACTCCTATCAAGTATTGCTGGTGCTTCTGTGACTGCTTTTAAAATTGAAGGCGTAAGCCATGAATTTTCTACAGTTCCAGGCGTAAAAGAAGATGTTGTCGATATCATGCTTAATCTTAAAAGATTAAAATTCCGAGTATTCAGCGATGAGCCTCAAAATGTTCGTATCGAATTCAAGGGTAAAGGTATCGTTACTGGAAAAGACATCAAAGTTAATGCAGACGTTGAAGTAGTGAATCCTGAACAAGCGATTGCAACAATCGATGACAGCAAAACTAACTTTGTCGTAGATCTTATCGTTGAAACTGGCCGTGGCTACCGTACTATTGAAGTAGGCGCTGCAAAGAAACCTAGCGACATGATTGCACTAGACGCTATCTTTAGCCCAGTGTTGCGAGTTCGCTATAAGGTAGAGCACACACGCGTTGGTCAAATAACTGATTTAGATAAACTCACTATCTCTATAGATACTGACGGTAGCATCACACCAAAAGATGCTTTCGAAGAAGCTGCCGCTATTCTCGTAAACCAGTACACTGCACTTGCAGGCGCTACACGAGTTGAAGTTGCTCCAGTACTTAAGTCAGCTGGCGTAAGTGATGAAGAAGGCAATGATGATCCATCAGAACTTCTTGTTTCAATTGAAGATTTAAACCTAACCGCGCGCACAACAAATGCACTTATTAATAACGAGATTCATACCCTAAAAGATCTATTTAGCCTTAGCGATGCTGAGCTACGTGACCTTAAAGGATTTGGCCAAAAAGCCCTTGATGAAGTTAAGGATAAGCTAGCGGAGATGGAGTTATAAGATGCACCGCCACGGATATAAAGGTCGCAAATTCGGCCGAGAAAGAGATCAACGTCGTGCTCTTATGAAGGGGCTCGCTAGTAATCTCGCTGTTCATGAAAATATTGAAACAACCATCACCAAAGCTAAAGAATTAGTTCCTTATTTTGAGAAGCTAATAACAAAAGCTAAGGTTGGTGATCTTCACAATCGACGTCAAGTTATCTCTAAGATGGCTAACGTAGATAGTGCGCACAAGCTTGTTGATGAAATTGCCCCTAAATTAACTGGTCGCAATAGCGGGCATTTAAGAATTGAGAAGACAAAGACACGGCGTGGAGATAATACCCAAATGGCTCGCGTGAGTTTCGTAGATGATCTTGCAGTTGCTGCAAAGCCTGTTAAGAAAACTGCCGATGTCGCTGTTAAGGAACCAGCTGCAAAAGCTAAAGCGCCTGTAAAAAAGGCACCAGCTAAAAAAGTAGCTAAGAAGGAAACGAAATAATGAAAACTTATAGCGCAAAACCATCAGAAGTAACCCGAGCTTGGTATGTTATTGATGCAAGCGAAGCACCACTTGGTCGTGTATCAACAAAGATAGCAACACTACTAACTGGTAAAGGTAAACCTATGTTTACTCATCACATTGATTGTGGAGACTTCGTCGTGGTTATCAATACAGATAAGATCGTAGCTACAGGAACTAAGATGGACGATAAAATGTATTATCGCCATAGTCAGTATCCAGGAAGTCTTAAAGAAATTAATCTTCGAGATAAGATCGCAAAAGATTCAACTGAAGTAATTCGACTCGCTGTTAAAGGCATGTTACCAAAGAATAAACTTATGGATGAGCGATTAAAGCGATTGAAAATTTATAAGGATGAAATGCACAACAATGGTGCACAGAAACCTCAGAAAGTGAGTGTTAAGTAATGGCTGTAAAAACTCCAGAATATACCTACGCTCTTGGCCGAAGAAAAAGTGCCAGTGCACGTGCGCGACTTTTCAAGGGCAAGGGGCACATTACTGTAAATGGCAAAACTGCGGATGAATATTTTGCAGGAAGCCAACAGTTACTTCGTGAAATTAACAAACCTTTTGCTCTTCTTGAAAAAGAAGGACAATTTGATGTAAGTATCGTTGTAGAAGGTGGTGGAAGTAACGGACAAGCGCTTGCGATCCGTCTTGCTATCTCTAAATCACTTGTTGTTCTCAACGAAGATTACAAGAGTACCCTAAAACGAGCAGACTTACTTTCTCGTGATCCAAGAGAAAAAGAACGTAAAAAGTTCGGCCTCAAGGGCGCAAGAAAGAAGCGACAGTTTACAAAGCGTTAATAGTAACGGAAAAACCCTCCCTAGCGGAGGGTTTTTTGTATGCCTTCGAGCAGCGCCTAATGATATACTAAATACAATGACCAAAGAAGTAATACTCACCGGAATACGCAGTAACGCAGAATTGACACTTGGAAACTATCTTGGTGCTGTTCTTCCTATGGTGCAATTGCAAAAAGAAAAACATGAATCCTATGATCTTCATTTCTTTATTCCTGATTTACATAGTTTTACAACACCTGTTGAGCACAGTACCTTATATCAGCAAACGATTGATCATTTAAGGACATTTGCAGCCGCTGAGTTTGATCTAAATAACAAGTCTACTAAAATATACCGACAAAGCTTTATACCTGCTCACAGCGAGTTATTTACCATTTTAAATAATTTTGCATATATGGGTGAGCTGAGCAGAATGACACAATTCAAAGACAAGAGCGAGCAAGCCGAAACGGTTTCAAGTGGTTTATTTACGTACCCGGTTTTGATGGCTGCAGATATATTGCTATACGGTGCCTCATGGGTGCCGCTCGGTGATGATCAAAAACAGCATCTTGAATTAACCAGAGATCTAGCGCTTCGTTTTAATAATAAATTTGGAGAAACATTCATTGTTCCTCACGAATGGAACAAACAGTTAGAATTTAGCCACCGAGATAATGGTGTTAGGATTAGAAGTTTATCCAACCCAACAAAGAAAATGAGTAAGTCAGTTGATGATCCTCGGGGTACGATTTTACTATCTGACACCCCTGAAGAAGCGACAAAGAAAATCATGTCTGCTACGACTGATGATTTATCAGAAATTGATTTCGATTTTGAAAAGCGACCTGGAATATCCAATCTTTTACAAATTCACTCGCTCCTAACCAATCAAACAATTGATCAAGTGCTTGAGCAGTGGAGGGGTAAAAATAGTTATGGTGATCTTAAGGCTGCAGTTTCGAAATCTGTTTCTGAGTTTCTTGGAACCTACCATGAGAAACTTGCTCAGATCTCTCCTGAAATAGTTGAAACCAAGCTAGCTGAAGACGAAGCTATTTTAAATGATCGTACAGCAAGCTTACTATTTCAAGTACAGAAATCTGTTGGCCTAAGGAAATAATATGGCAATGACGATCACAAACCACGAGGGCCAAACTCAGCGGGCCGATATTATACTCGCTAATTCATTAACAGATTATTCTCGTGCTGCTTTATCAAAGCTATTCACGAAAGGTTTTGTTACCAAAGAAAGTGAAAAGATTAAAGCGGGCGCTAAAATACGCCCTGATGAGACTTTTCGGGTTGAACTGGAAGAACTTCAAAAGCCTGCTGAAGTGCTTGACCTTCCTATCATCTATGAAGATGACAACGTTATTGTTATAGATAAGCCAGTTGGAGTTATTTCTCATGCACGGGGAAAATATTGGAACGAAGCCTCGGTTGCTTCATTTGTGCGGGATAAGGTAAAAGACATAGACGGCGAGCGTGCAGGTATTGTCCACCGGCTCGATAGAGCAACGAGCGGAGTTATGATTTGTGCTAAAAATGCAGAAACCTTATCAATGTTGCAAAAGCAGTTCTCTCAGCGTAAAACAAAAAAAATATATTTTGCAGTTGTTGAGGGAACGCCTGAGCCATTTCATGCTGTAATCGAAGTACCACTTGGAAGGAATCCGAATAAGCCACAAACTTTCCGGGCAGATAAATCTGGTAAGATTTCTAGTTCTGAATATGAAGTTATAAAACACAATAATGAATATGCCCTACTTCGACTAACTCCTAAAACGGGTAGAACACATCAACTGCGCGTACATCTTCAGTACGTAAAGCACCCAATACTCGGTGATGAGCTATATGGGGACTCGAAAGCAGAAAGACTCTTCTTGCATGCTCAAAGTCTTGAAATAACCCTCCCAGGTGGAGATCGTAGAGTGTTCGAAAGTAAAGTGCCCGCTATTTTTGATCAAAAAGTGAGTTAATCGTGAAACTTTTGTTGCACCCAAAAGCAAAAGCTCGATATGATCAGATTATTTCTGATCCTCCTCACGCACTACTCCTTGTTGCACCCGCTGGAAGCGGAAAAAAATATCTTTTAGCACAGCTTGCTCTCGATATTACAAATGGAGTACCGGGCAGAATAATAACCATAACTCCAGAAGACAAAAAGAAAACAATATCAGTAGAACAGATTCGTGAACTCAAGGTACAACTTAATAATAAATACAATGAGAATAGGGTAGTATTAATACCTAACGCGCAGCTTTTAGGCATTGAAGCGCAAAACACCATTCTTAAAATTTTAGAAGAACCGCGACCATCAACTATATTTTTGCTAGGTGTAACAAATAAGCTTGATGTTATTGAAACCATACAATCAAGAACGCAATTATGGTTGGTTCCTGAGCCCACGGAACAACAAATATACGAATTCTACGCAAACACGCCTAGAGTTGATTTATCTAAAGCTATCGCTATAGCTGGCGGAAGAATTGGTCTTTTGTCAGCGATGCTTGCTGAAGATTCTGATAACAGCCTTATTGCTGCTATTGAAGATGCTAAATTAGTACTGCGAGAAACTACTTTCGACCGCTTAACACGTATTGATATTTTAGCTAAGAAAACACCTGAAACAGCGCTGCTACTTGAAGCATTATTGCTAATATCTAAGGCAGCTATGGAAGGGGCGGCAAAGGCAAATACCAGGACATTAACTTCATGGCATAAGAGGCTTCAGTATGTAATGGGGGCAAAAATGCTCCTTAGTCAAAACGTAAATTCTAAACTAGTATTGACCCAGCTTTTCATCAAATTGTAATAATTTGGTATAATAAAAGTCTAAATGACAGAATTATTATTACTCGCACTGTTGTCTTATTTTGCAATACGTTCCACGTATAACGTTACTGACAATATAGAAGAAATATCAGATAAAATAGGCAACAGATTAGGCAAGCTCTGGGAAGTAGCAGCTCAGGGTATGAGAGAGAATAAGCTTCTACGAGCTGAAAAAGCACTCTTAACGATCTTAAAAATAGATGAGAAAAACGCTGCAGCGTATAATCGTTTAGGAATTCTTTATGCAAAACAAAAAGAATTTAAGGATGCGATTGATTGTTTCGAAATCGCTTCATCAATTGAAAAGAGTGCCTCATCTCTTCATAATCTGGGGCTCATATATTATGAAACTGGAGATTACAGCCGTGCTGCAGTAGCATTCGAAGAAGCAATTGCGCTTGATGAGGGGATGGCAGCAAGGCATATCGCCTATGCAAAGGTACAAGAAAAACTCAGCAATGATAAGAAAATGATTTCAGAACTTGAACGAGCCGCAGAACTAGAGCCTAATCGCGAAACGTACTCCCTTCTTCTGCATGCTTATGAAGTCAAAGGACTAGAAGATAAAACAAAAGCGCTCAAAGCCAAGATACATAAATTAGCCCAAGGTGCTCGAAAAAACGTAAAAAAGAAACGTCTTCAGCGTCCTTCGCGCGTAGTAATATAAAAAAGTACCAGTTTAACTGATACTTCATTAGTGGTGTAGCATCATGGCTGAGGTCAGAACCAGACTAATCTCTTTTTTTGGTAATTAGTAGGTAAATAATTGGCAAGGGTAAAATCCAAACAGCTAGATTACCGAGCAGTGGCAACGGTTCTACGTTCTCCCGAGAATATGAGTTTCCTGGAATATATGGGTGTCCTTGAGCGTAAATAAACGGTATCCCATATTGCACATTGTGTAATTCACATGGATCGTATTGATTGGCGATATCTGTACAATTTTGCGTATAACTTGGTCCAGATTTTGTCGTATTAAAACCGAAGTGGAAGAATAAAACCAAGCCAATGAAAAAAAGTATTGCCAGGATTAGCTTTTTATGTTTGTATCTCATATGACAATATTAGCATACTTATGTTTTGGTGCAGGGAGAGGGATTCGAACCCCCGAAGGCGAATGCCAACAGATTTACAGTCTGCCGTGTTTAACCACTTCACTATCCCTGCATAAGGACATGTATAAACATGTCCTGTTTCATTACGAAACACCTCTCGGACTGCACCTCACTGCATTCCGATAGTTTAGATACTCTCGCACGGTATCTAACGAGCGCAACATTAGTATGTTGAACGTTTGGAGCCGACAGAGGGATTCGAACCCACGACCCGCTGTTTACAAAACAGCCGCTCTAGCCACTGAGCTATGTCGGCACTAATAAAAAACTGCTCAATTAAGAGCCAGTGGATATGGTATCAAAATAACCCCTTTGTTACAACACCCGTAAGATAAGATTGCACAGAGCTCAACAGATTGGTAGAATTAGTAGCATTGTGCCGTTGTAGCTCAGTGGTAGAGCACTTCCATGGTAAGGAAGGGGTCTCGGGTTCAAATCCCGACAACGGCTCCAAATATATCAATTTTAAGATGAATAACTCTTGTATTAATACCAGAAAAATGTTATTCTTTACTCTGAATTTCAATAAAGGTAAATAAATGGCTAAGAAAACGTTAAAGCGTAAAATCATAGGACTTGTATGTGAGAATTGTGGTCAACGACACCACTATACTGTTAAAAATACTCAAAATACACCTGACAAGATTACTCTACGTAAGTATTGCCCTACAACTCGTAGCTATACTACTCATACTGAAACGACCAAGAACCTTGGCCGTAACGTAGTAAAAGCAAAGAAGTAGTAGTTTTTGCTGAATTAAGGGTTTAACCCGGTGGGCTGATGTCTTATGTTAGAAACTAATAAAATACGAAACATTGCAATTATTGCACACGTTGACCATGGTAAAACCACTATTGTTGATGCCATTTTAAAGCAATCAAATACTTTTCGCGATAACCAGGCTGAAATGCAAGCTACTCTTATTATGGATAGCGGTGATCAGGAGCGTGAGCGTGGTATAACGATTAGCGCTAAACAAACTGCGATCAATTACCAGGACTACCGAATTAATATTATCGACACACCTGGTCACGCAGACTTTTCTGGTGAAGTAGAACGAACTATGAATATGGCTGACGGCTGCCTCCTGATTGTAGACGCACAAGAAGGGCCTATGCCGCAAACAAAATTTGTACTTAAAAAAGCACTCGAAGCAGGCTTAAAACCAATTGTTATCATCAATAAAATTGATAAAAAAGACTCACGAATCATTGAAGTAGAAGATGAGATTGCTGATCTGTTTCTTGATCTCGCTGTTGATGACTCACAACTGCATTACCCAACTTTCTATGCAATTGGTAGGGAAGGTAAAGCTTGGGATTCACGACCTGAAGACATCACTGAAGAAGCTGACCTAAGAGTACTTCTTGACGCGATTCTTACTGAAGTTCCAGCTCCTAAAGGAAACAAAGATGAGCCATTCCAAATGCTTATCACAGCACTTTCATGGGACAATTTCTTAGGAAAATATGCCATTGGCCGCATTAACCGTGGAAGCGTTTCTGTTGGTCAACAAATCACTCTTATTAAAAAAGATGGAACCAAGACTAATATAAAAGCAGATAAGATTTTTGCTTCACAAGGGCTCAACCGTCTTGAAATGAAACAAGCCATTGCAGGAGATATCGTTTCCATTACTGGAGTAGGTACTGCGCAAATTGGCGAAACGCTAGCTGATCCTTCAAATCCAGATGCACTACCAGTTCTAAAGGTTGAGGACCCAACGCTTAAGATATCGATTCAACCTAACTCGTCTCCCTTCAAAGGACAAGAAGGCGAATTCACGACATCAAGGCAAATTGGCGAAAGATTACAAAAAGAACTAGAAACAAATATTGGTCTTCATGTTGAAGATGAAGGTATTGGATTCTTAGTTGCTGGTCGTGGTGAATTACACTTGTCTGTACTAATTGAAACTATGCGACGAGAAGGCTTCGAACTTGAGGTTGGCCGACCACAAGTTGTAACCAAAGAAGTCGATGGAAAAATGATGGAGCCTGTCGAAGAACTAACTGTCGAAGTTCCTGATGAGCATGTGGGGCCAGTACAGCAAGAACTTGGCATGCGACGTGCGGAGCTTATTAAACAGGAATTAACAGGCCGTGGTGTTACGCGACTTATATATCGAATTCCTACACGTGCTTTGCTTGGACTTCGTAATATCCTTCTCACAAACACCCGTGGAACAGTAGTCATGTATAGCTTAATGCTTGGCTATGAACCAATTGGCACTCCACTACCTCGTTTAAGAAGTGGTGTTCTTATCGCATTTGAGACTGGCACTGCAACACCTTACTCTTTGCAAAACGTTGAACAGCGTGGAACAAGCTTTGTAGGTCCAGGAACGAAAGTATACGCTGGACAAATTATTGGTCTAAATACAAGAAGTGATGACATGGAAATCAATGTTGTTAGGGAAAAACAACTTACTAATATGCGAAGTAAGAGTAGTGATGGTACCGTTCAGTTAACGCCTCCTATCGACATGAGTCTAGAGGAATGTCTTGATTTTATTGAAAACGATGAACTGCTTGAAGTTACACCTGAATCACTTCGTCTACGAAAAAAACTTTTAGATCCAAACAAGCGAAAAAGAGCTCCAAAAATATAGCTAAATACCTGCGACGTAAGGTACCATGGGGGGACGATGAAACAAATAGAGGCGCTCGCAGTTATGATGTCAGGAAAATCAGTCCTTCTTACAGGCGCAGCTGGGAGTGGAAAAACGTTTGTATTAAATCAATTTGTTCGTAACTCGCGAGCTATCGGAAAATCGATTGCCGTTACTGCAACTACAGGACTTGCAGCCACTCATTTAAATGGCACAACCATTCATGCGTGGTCGGGTATTGGAGTCCATGATGAATTACCCGCAGAACATATCCTTCGAATGCCAAAGCAACGTAGAGATATCATAGTGGATACAGATATTCTTGTTATTGATGAAATAAGTATGCTCCATGATTTTCGTCTTGATCTTGTTGATACAGTTTGTCGTGAAGTCAGAGATGTGAATCTTCCTTTTGGTGGTATACAGGTTGTATTATGCGGTGATTTCTTTCAACTCCCTCCGGTTAACCGTTCTGATTCAAAAAGTGGTGGGTTTATTACTAATTCAAAGATATGGGACGAGAATATATTTGAGGTATGTTATCTAGAAGAGCAACACAGGCAAAAAGACGATCAATCGTATAGCGATATTTTAAACGGTATTAGAGAAGGGTATCTGAAGCCTTCACAAATTAAATTACTTACTGATCGAAAAACTGTTGTCGATGATCCATGGCAACCAACAACAAAACTGTTGACCACAAATGTTGATGTAGACGTTATAAACCAAGAACATTTGAGTCAGCTTGATGGAAAACAATATGAATTTGAAATGACCACTTCTGGCAGCAAAAAATTTGTTGAGCAATTAATGAGATCATGTCTAGCTCAACAGACGTTAGTACTTAAAAAAGGTGCGCATGTAATGTGCATCAAAAATAGCTTAGATCGCAAATATGTTAATGGCTCGCTTGGAGTAATTGAAGACTTCGAACCAATTAATCACTATCCAAAAATACGATTGATCACTGGCAAACTAATCGTTCTTAAACCAGACACATGGGAACTCGTTGATGGAGATAAAAGGCGTGCTGCAATAACACAACTACCCATTCGTTTAGCATGGGCTATAACGGTTCATAAGAGCCAGGGTATGACACTAGATTCAGCGAGAATAGACCTTCGAAATGCCTTTGTTGAGGGTATGGGTTACGTTGCATTATCTAGAGTTAGAGGACTTAAAGACCTATCACTTGATGGTCTCAACGGAATTGCGCTGCGTGTAAGTAAGGATGCTAAGAATATAGACATGATACTAAGAGATAAAAGTGAACAAACATTAATCGAAAACAAAGACGTTATCGAGGCTTTTCTCAGTAAGAAAGATGAAATAATTATCGAGCCTATACCAAAAACTAAGGTTAATTGGGCGGAGAAAGTTAACAAGATGCGCGAAGAATATCCAAATGCCTATAAGCCTTGGCAAGATAAGGATGATAAAAAGCTAGTCCTGTCTTTTACGAAAGGGAAAACGGTTGAACAACTAAGTAAGTTGTTGGGTCGACACAAAGGCAGCGTTAGAGAAAGACTAAAGAAACACCTCGGTGAGGATATATTCTATTAGTAGTATTTTTTCAGTTTTTTTCGTAAGATAGAAGATGTATTTATAGGGGAGTAGCTCAGTTGGTAGAGCACTGGTCTCCAAAACCAGGTGTCGCAGGTTCGAGTCCTGTCTCCCCTGCCAGACATATAAAGCCTACAAGAATAGATATAATAGCATTTGATTTTTAGATTACCGCAGCACAAGTCTGTAGTTCTAAAAATCCCCAACTGTTACCAAAGACCGGGCCCTGTCTCTCTTATTTCTGTACTTAAGAGATAATCCGATAAAGACCTTATGGTATAATTTAGGTGTTAGCAGCAAAAAGAAATATGACTGAAGATTATATCGAACCACCAAATACTAATCCAGATACTGAAACTACTTATCACGATCTATTAGTTGCTCCAGAAACGCATCCTTCTCTCCATCCAATTCTGCATCGGCTCGCTGGGCAGGATACTGGTCAAAGAGCTGCTCCAAGCCCTCCTAATCTAGTTGAAAACAGAGAAGTAGCGCATGAAGCACTGTTTCAAGGAGAGCTACCTTATGAACCACAGCCAGATGAACAAGATATAGGGTTATCTGGTTTATGGAGAGCTCATACTCGAAAAAGTGGATTAAGAGGTGAAATAGTAGATAGTCATTTTGATGAAATTCCTAAGATTGTAGAAGCAATACTATCCAATCACGAAAAACTCAGTAGATCTCCTGAAGGAGCAAATGGGGCAGCAATGTTCTCTTTCTTAAATCCTGAAATACAAGAAATAGTTACAGAAATTACGACTGGTGCAATAAAAAACTGGGAACTAGCTCTATTCAGAAATGAACAACCATTCCTCCTTAGAGTAAGCAATGAACATCTAGATGATATATCAAATGAAAGATTAGCGCACTTAGTTGGAATGCAGAGTCTGGTTATCGAAACAGCGGCGGCCGTAATGGAGTCCCTACCTGCGTTTATAAAAAACCCAGCTAAACCAACAAAAACACAAAAGGAAGATTTATCTAAAATCATTTCAAACTGGGGTCCTAATTTTGTAAAAGAATGGTTTAGTGGCAAGATAATTGAAGAACACTTCAGACAATCCGGTCTAGATGATGCAGAAATTCGAGAATGGCTCGATACATTTACGCCAGGTATGCTACGTTATTTTGCAGTCGGCAACATCAACAACCCTATGGAAGCTTTAGACAGAGTTAAAGCTAACCTTGATAGTTTAAGCGATGAGGCCATAGCTGAGCGACTTGGCTGGAGTGAAGAGGAATCCAGAGAAATTATTACACCAGGGATTCGACGTCAATTAGCAGTCAACAACATCACTGATCCTATGGAAGCTTTAGACAGAGTTAAAGCTAACCTTGATAGTTTAAGCGATGAGGCCATAGCTGAGCGACTTGGCTGGAGTGAAGAGGAATCCAGAGAAATTATTACACCAGGGATTCGACGTTATTTAGCAGTCGGCAACATCAACAACCCTATGGAAGCTTTAGACAGAGTTAAAGCTAACCTTGATAGTTTAAGCGATGAGGCCATAGCTGAGCGACTTGGCTGGAGTGAAGAGGAATCCAGAGAAATTATTACACCAGGGATTCGACGTCAATTAGCAGTCGGCAACATCAGCAACCCTATGGAAGCTTTAGACAGAGTTAAAGCTAACCTTGAAAGTCTTAATGATGAGGCCATAGCTGAGCGACTTGGCTGGAGTGAAGAGGAATCCAGAGAAATTATTACACCAGGGATTCGACATCAATTAGCAGTCAACAACATCACTGACCCCATGGAAGCTTTAGATAGAGTCAGAGCTAACCTTGAAAGTCTTAACGATGAGGCAATAGCGGAACGTCTTGGTTGGAGTGAAGAGGAAGCCAGAGAAATTATTACACCTGGAATGCGCCGCCGTTTTGCAGTCAACAACATCACTGACCCCATGGAAGCTTTAGATAGAGTCAGAGCTAACCTTGAAAGTCTTAACGATCAAGCTATAGCAGAGCGCCTTGGTTGGAGTGAAGAGGAAGCCAGAGAAATTATTACACCAGGGATTCGACGTCATTTTGCAGTCAAAAACATCAATGATCCATTCTCAGGTTTAATAGACTATATAGATGGAAGAATTCAAAAATCCGGAACTTATTATTCTGGCAAAAGACGAGTATTACCGCCCGGGGAAGCCGAATAGAAGCTTAACTCATAGCGTGATTTTATTGAATAAAACAAGGTAGTATTAATAGCTGAGTTGTAATTGTTGATGGATCAATCCTCATCTTCAGTCCTTATTAATTCTTCTATTTCAGAAACAACAATATCCTTTTCTGTAAAAGTTATGACTAGGAACCATCTCCCCTGCCAGGAATTGCAAAATATTCCCTAAATGTAAACCTGAATATCGAAAAAGTTGTACATGATTTGAAAAAATTATTAAATGTCGCTTATTATTTATAGTTCATACTCTCAAAAAGAGAGTCCGGCTAGTATAAAAAAGTTTTAATTGCAGAGTTTTTTTTGCTATAGTTTATTTTAATGAATTACCTCTATCATCATGTGCCAAAAAATTTATCGGGCAATATCTTATACGCATTGAACGATTTAAAAGATAAATTTCCAACTATTTATGAGAATCAAGCAGCAAAGTACACAGATCGTAAGGATGTCATGCAGCAGAGAATACCTTTATTGGGTGATTGTTTGTGGAATGATGTGTTATTTATGACTTCTATCAACCCGCAGGAACTTTTCGATGCTAGACGAGATGCGGGATGGAGCGATGTTGAACCACAACAGTATTACAAGATTGATCCAAGGACATTAGATGAATCGAAACTAGCAGTATATTTATTTGAAGTTGATTCTTTGGATAAAAAATCTAGCACAAAGTCTAATGATTTTGCAGAATATAACTACGATGACCTAGGGAAGTATGCCGTGTTATCGAAAGCTACGAAAGATTATTATAGGCATGCTTACGAAATGAATGCACAGAGGATTAATCTTTTTTACAGGTATATTCCACACATTTTGTATAGAGGTGAAATCGACATATCGGGAGTTGAAGTCATTACCGTAAGATAACTGCCAAGTTTAATCTCGCCCCATAGATACTAACAAGGTTGAGCATAATGAGAGAATTTTATATTTACGTTTGATCCTGGTCAGTATCTTAAGGAATAACTTACTATCTATTTGTTTTTATAGTGTTTCATGAGTCTATGTCCTCACTATTTAACACGTCTTCTATTTCAGAAACAACAATATCCTTATCTGTAAAAGTTTTGACTAGGAACCATCTCCCCTGCCATACAGGTCGCAAGGCATTAACTTGCTCCTCATCACTACTGTTATTTAGCTCGTTTTTAAAGGTTTTGACTCTCATTTGTATTATTGGTTATCTCACTCGTTCTTAACTTAATAGGAAGAGAACGGCACGAAAGCGGAAATAAGCTTATTTTGTATTCTTTCTTGTCATGCATGGTCACGATTACAGCTAAAGTAATCTATGCACATAGCAGGCTCTAATGCTTTTAGCCAGAGTAAGGCTATATCAAGACTGATTCAAGGTTTTTTCGATTACTACGAACCTGAGGGGCTTTTTTGGCGACACCAATCCTATAAAGTGCAACAGGAACGGGTACATTCGCTACTGCTGCAACCTTAGGCGCTGTAAGTTTCTCGTCAATTGCTATTGAAAAAGGATGATATGAATAGCCGAGGGCATTAATAATAACCCATGATCGAAGTAGATTACGGCCTGCCTCAAAAAGTGTTTCTGGCTTCATATCTTTTGCGCTGAGAACGGCAGCCATCGGTGCTGCCGTAAACATTGAAACGTCGCGGGTAGAATAAAGTCGCTGGAGTAATTTAGATTTAAAATGGCCTCTCCAGAAAGCGAATTTAATTAATACTGTAGCAAGAGGGCTAATGTTCATAAGTTTAGAACTAAACCCATCAGGGGCGTCGAGTGAGCTTCTATACCAGACGTCTAAATCATGAACGAATCGCGGGTTTGCCCACGAAAGCATACTCGCTTCCATAACTATTTTCTTGAGCTTAATTGGATCAACGAGCACATTGTTATATTCTTGTAATTTTTCAATTAATTCTTGGGTAAGCGGCTGCTTTGTATAATGATTTCTATTTGTCACTCGCTTGGGAACCCATTCGTTCAAGATTCCTTTAACTGGGTTAGGGTCTTCTGAGATTGTTACTTTTGCGATGTACATATCTTCGCCATTTTTAGTAAAAACGGGTGTGATCACGGTTTTGAAACCATAATTCGGTGCTTCAAGTTCTAAATTCTCCGCAAACGCACCCATAGTAAGGTAGGCGTCTCGATCGTCAGGATCTTCAGGTAGATAGTCATTATGGTCATAGTGAAGTTCGTAGGTAACCTGGTCTGCGAGTGGCTTAATTTTCCATGGCTGGGCATTATGAGCTGAGGGTGAACGTAGGGCTGCAGTCAATAGATCTATATGCTTAGGATTAACATTACTTAGGTTTGACATTAGCTGCGTCCTCTTTTTTCGTATTAATTATGTACTTACGTTTTATTCTATCACTCATTCCAGTAAATGGCCCCTCACCCATCTTAAATACCTTAACTTCGATGTCACCAGCCTTAGGATCTTCCTTAAGTGAAGTCCTGAAGTCCCTACTATTAATACTTAGACGGTTAATTATTCTTTTTTGTAGGTCTCCCTTATCTACCGCTTTAACTTCTACTCCATCATTAAGTTCAATATAGATAATTGGTCGAGGTTGCCCGGTGCTATCTTCAACGAGCTCCATGGCGAAGCCCTTTATTTTTCTTTCTTCAGTAGCTGGAACATCACCAAATATACCTTGCTCTACATCTTCAGGGTAAATATTAGCCCCTAGATAGGAGATGGTGCTGTCACTTCGACCACCAATATAGAGGAAGGGAAGCTTAGAATGTCTTTTAGCGTAAGGAAGTGGTGCTTCTCGAAGTGGATCTAGGCCATATTTTTTACAAATTGTAATCACTCGCTCAAAATCTAAATGACCGCCGATATCATGCACGTTGTAGCGTAGTCGGGGTGATAATGCCTCAGAGCGATTAACGGTTACCGTCAGTTCTCCATCTTTATTTTTTTCTACATAATAATCAAGGGGGTCATACTGAAACAGCATGGGGAGCCGTCTTGCATCACCAAATAGTTCACTAGCAAGTTCAGGATTATTAGCTGCTTTTTGGCGTATCCATGTACTAAGGGGAAACTCAGAGGCAACACCAATATCTAGATCACTCGCACCATAAGCTGAAGTAATAATATGGAAATGTTTCAATAATTCAGATCTAAGCGTCTCGCTCATTGCTTCGCCGCCGACGATTCCAATTAGATTATATTCAGACCAATTCAATCCATTTTTGATTCCGTATTCAATTAATTCAAGCAAAAAAGGTGGATAGCCAGTAATTACGTAGGTTCTGCCCGGCCCAAGAATTTGAAATACACTCAGCATTTTTTCAGCATCAGGCCCCGTAGACTTTAGTATGCCGTTTCGAACTAACGCCATACTAACATTTGTGCCTGTTGCCCACGCACCCATCGAGAAGCCATTTATAGTCACAATATTAGGGCCGTACATATAGGTTGCTAAACGGCTGAGTGTCTTTCGCATGACTTCAAGCTCAGCGTGACCCCGAATCCAACTATAAGGCTTTCCTGAAGATCCTGAGCTTTCATCTATTTCCGCATCACGTAATGGTATAACGCCTCCAACGCATCGTTGAGCGATTGAATATTGATCAATGTAATTCTTTTTATCAGTATCAGGAATAGTAGAAACAAACTCAGCGTAATCAGTAGTTTTTGATTTAATTTTATGCTTATCTATGAAGTCCTTGTAAGCTGGGACATTGTTATATGATTTTTCTAGCTGTATAGCAGCGGCAATTGTGCTTAGTTTGGCGCTCAGTTTATCACCAAGGCCGCTCGAGATCAGCACATTAAATAGTGTTTGGTTGCGTAAAGATAATGACCGGGCCTTCTTGGCGGCTAAAACATATATTTTATCTTTAAGATTTATTTTTATAAGAGAATATTTCATGATGACAAAGACAAACTTATGCAGTTAAAATCCAGCGAACGACCATATCTCTGATTCTTTTATATTCTGTTTCAGAAAATTGCATATTTGCTATATAAAATCTTTTAGAATTTAAATGAGAGCAAAACATGGAATCTTGCATATTCGCACAATTTTGAATGAACATAGAGTTTGTAATTTTAGTACTCCATTGGACGTTGAAACTATTTGAACATTCACCACTATCTTCTAATCTGATACAGAAATTAGAAAGTTGAGACCGTTGACTCGCTACAAGAAATTCTGCATCACGGCCACCATCCACGAAGACAATATTTTTACTCCCTTCAATATTCTGTGATCGATATACATTTTCGGAATGCCGTACATCATCTGATTCAGCTACATTAATGGAATCAAGGTATCTTTCACTCGCCATTACATTAGTTTCAGCCCAAAAACCTAATAAGTCTTCGATGGAATTAATAGGTCTCGTTGGCTTTTCCCAATATTCTGGGGGAAGTTTTAAAGAATTTTCGAAGCTAACGAATTTCACCGGATTCGCTGATGAAGCCCACGTCGGCTCATTTGTAGTTGAATCATAAACTTTCTGTGGAAGTTTAATATCAAAAGCAAATTTTGCTAAAACCTGTTCCAGGGAAAGGGGATTATTATATCCAAATACTTGCCCTATGACTTTATCAACTATTGCTTTTGCTACTTGTGAATCCATGAGTACTCCTCTATTACGTAATTATACTTTTCGACTTGATGATTGGCTAGTCAACAATTCAACGAGTGAACTGGTTGGTTTCATTTGAAAACTTGGTTGCTGAATAGTTACTTCACCTAAATGCTGTAAATTAATATTAAGCACTGGCTCGGGGGGAGTAAGCGGTTCTGGAATAGTATCATTGGGTGGCAGAGAGGGCTGTTTTTGATTAGTCAAGGAGTTAAGTGAGGCTGCTGTCGATGTACTTTCACGAAATTTACTGGGAATTGGTTTTTTATCTGCTTTATACATTTTAAGTTGCTCAACACCCTGAGCACCAAAATTTTGAGAAACATCAACAGTTCTAGCTTTTATACAAGGAAGGATTCTGCCTTGATCACTTAATCTTAGTAAACATTCTCTTGAGTGAAGATTAGTTAGAATTCTCACCCTTACATCACTTTCCTTTAGCCCTTTTTCTTTTTCGGTCATCATAATCTCTTTGGGTACTTCAATAGAAAGATTACCTTCTATCGATCTTGCATCTTCTTCAGAAACTCTAAATACATAGTAATTATCTACATTAGTAAATATTGCGTCTTGGAGAGTTTTTTCTATTTGCCCAAAATACTGCTGTGTTAAGAAAACAAATAAGTTATACTTGCGGGCTTCGGCTAAAATAGCGCTCAGTGCAGGGTTTTGAACAACTGAAACTTCATCAATAATAAGTATAATTTTTTCGTTAAATGACCTTGCCTGGGCGAGCAAAAAGATTTGTTGTATCAATAGCCCGGCTATTGTTTTAACCACTTTTTCACCCATGCTTACTTTATTCAAAGAAAAGACAGTCAAGAAATTACTGTTAATAATACTGTTGAGAGATGTTGCGTTCTCATCACTTGAAGCCAAGGATTCTTGCATCTGCATCTCATCTACTAACGATACAATTGGGAGTATTGCTTCGTTAAAATATTTTGTTCTCATCTCGTTGTAGTCTGTATTAAAAAACTGCACTATATTTGGTGGAACATGATTTTGAACATGCGTAAGTATCTGATTTCGCAGCTCAACATCACTCAGGAACCTTTTCAACATTTCCAGAGACATAGTTTGACCAGTAATTAAAACGTAAAGAGCAAATCGAAGAACACGCTCTAGCTTCGGATTGAATTGATCAGCTAATAACGATTTAAATAACGTACCGGTTAGTTCAGTTGCGGCTGATACATCCGTTCCCGCTCCAGCGAAAAGTTCGGTAGATTGATCTCCTTCTTTGAAATTGATTACTGTTGACTTAGCCACACTTCGTAAATCATCCTCAAGCGCTGCGTGCGGGTCAATTACAACAATTCTATATTTTTGGTTATACGCAGCATTTTTGCTAATACTGTCAATTATAAGAGTAATAAGTTTAGACTTTCCACTTCCGCTCGCACCAATAATAAAAGAATGCTTATCGAAGTCATAGCTATTTAGCGGCAGATAGTAATTCTTAGGAAGGTAGGGAAACGTATCCACTTCAAATACAGCGTTCATATTTTCGCTTTGTAGCATATGGATACTTTTTTGAATATCGAGATAATTGGGCTGCTTATTTCTTAAGTATTTCGTGTTAGTTTCAAAATCTACTTCAAGTAAGTGGCTTGGAAGTATGTATAACATTTTTCTGCCGGCAGAAATTCTTCCCCCCATATCTTTAAACAATACGTCCATAACAACACTTGATTTGGAAGAATTAATAATCCTAATTGTAAAAACTACGTGGGTAAGCTCTATGGATCGTTTAACCTGGTACTTCTCCCTTAAAACTAATAAATTACCACCGTGTACAAAACTTATGAATCTTTGTTGCATTGTTGGTGTCGGCAGTTGCAACGCTTCAGTGTCTATAGGTCGCAAAACAACACCCTCAAGATTATTAGAGAGCAGCCCAATATCACGATTTGTTCCTATGAAATATCTAACGGTACTATTCTCTATGGAAACTATTAATTTCCACTTTTTGAATATTCCAATATGTTGAGATATCGCCTTTAAAATAATTTGCCACTGGCTTTGATCAACCTTATCTACAAGAAGATAAAGCTCATACCAATTGGTCATATTAAGTTTTTTATTGTTTATCATTTATTACTGTCAGTTTACCTTTAGCATTATATACATTTTAACACTTCGTCCATTATTTGCCATTAATAGAAGAGTGATGCAATCTAATCAAAGCCATCTCCAAAATATTAAGAAAATTGTTTATTTATTTAACCGCCATTCATTATTTATTCTTTATGCATTACATCAATAGGAATATTTAATTTTTTGTTAGGTTCTAAACTATTTTGTAAATTAGAGCGATACGTTTGTTGTTGACCTACAGGTTTAGGTGCTAGAAAATGCAACTTCGGTTTGTTGATTACTGGACGAGGTGAAGCATATTCAACAGGCCTGTTAACATCATGAGACGATACTTCAGTTTGTGTTGAGTTTATCAAAGATTGCTGGGCAATCTGTGATGTATTAATGTGAACTTTGCTTTCTTCCGACACCAATTTAATAGCATTTGCCTTGTCTTTTGTATGCTTCACATAAACTATCAGTACACTAAAAATTACTAAGAGTGTGAATACGAGCGCTGCAATTTCAATCTTTGTAATAAAAAACTTTTGAGCAGGTATTTTTACTGAGATTATTTGTCCCGGTTGATGTGCGTTAATATATATCGTTCTTACGATAGCCTTAGTGGCATTATTTGGAGTAACTAAAACAGAAATTACTCCAAGTTTTCCAGTCTTAAATGTAACTTCACCATTTTTGTCTGTTACACCATGAGTTTGACTATCGAATGACACTAAGGCATTCCTAAGAGGCTTAGTCTTACTGTCGAGGACCTTTATTGTTATTGTTTGTATGGGTGCGGCTTCGACTATTGCAACATTCGTTTTCGATGTAGAAAATGATGGTTGAGTAGTGGTGGACGTGGTCGTGGACGGCGAAGGACTTGCGGGTGTAGTTTTGGGGGCAGTATTTTTAGTTCCACTTGATCCCGAACTTGGTGAACCTCCGCCTGAAGATGACCCGCCTCCATTTGAAAGCGATGTTGTTGCCGGAGTGACGCTTATTGTTGTAGTTGCTGAAGCACCGTTCCAAACATCGCTTTGATTGCTAGCTAGCACAATAACTGATCCAGAGCCGGATGAAATACTTATAGTTCCCGAACCCCTATTTGCAAGTAACGTAAATGATATTATCGCAACCGGTTTGGTACCGGTCGCTGTGGTGTTAGGAATAGCACAACCTATGTTTACTAGACCGCCGCCTCCGGAAGCTTGTCCGCAAATAGTAAAAGGTGATCCCGCGGCCGAACCTGTAACAACAGAGTTATATTGAAATATTGCTGTGTTATACGAAATATTTGCTTGAACTGCATTGATTGCATCATTGCTTGTTTCGTTGAGTGTTATATTAAATGTTTGGCCAGAAGGTATTTGTACACTTGAAGGAGAAAGAGAGAAGGTGTCTGATCCTGATGCACGAGCATTAGAATTAAATATTGCCATTGGAGCCGCCACTAATTCCAGTAGTAAAAGTGAAATTAAAGAAATTGCATAAAAATGATTAGAAAAATGAACAACATGAATTTTCTGAATTTTCATCAACCGTGCCAATTCCAATTTTTGCCAAGTACGGAAAGATCAACAATGTTTGTAACACTATAATTTTTAACATTCCCATGCGCGTAGGTGGTGCCATTACCCCAATAATTAGCCATAATGCTAAGGTCTGCAATATTGACACTGGCATCATTATTTAAATCTCCATTGTTAACGGTAATTGTATCCGTAGTTGTCCCGAAACTTCCACTGTTGTCATAGGTCTTGATACTTACTGAATGGGTGCCATTGGAAAGCGGCAGGGTATTGACTTCGAAGTTGAAAGGAGCTGCAGCTATTGTATTCACGAGAGACCCATCTATGTATAGTTTTACGTTGGCAATGCCTGTGCCGCTATGATCTGTCGGAGAAACATTTATGGGATACGAGGTGCCCTGCGTAAGGGCATACGTAGTTCCCTGAGGTGAAATTTGATTTGGTTGAGCAATCGAAGCAGTTGGTGGACTCGTAACAACGCCTGAATTTCCTGGCCCATAAACCTCAACATCATATATTGGGGCTAAATCCCATGAGGCATGATCCCACCATAGTGGCGGCAAACCGTCTGCATGACCTGAGTAATTTATTTGTAAACCTGTAATAACGATTTGTTGTACGGGTTGCGAAGCAATTGACACAAGATTATTACGATTAAAAAATTGATCATTTACGGAAGCAACATCAGTAAGGGGGCCCCCGATGGTGCTACTAACTTTTATCTTATAATTTCTCAGTCCAGTAATGGATGATCCAAGAGAAGAGCTAGAAATAAAAATTCGATTAACTGTTTGTTGATTTGGTAGATTGATAGTTAAACTTGGATCCGCATCACCGTTGCTTGGAGCCCATCCTATATCCGAACCATTCTGGCGATTATTACAAGATGAAATAATGTTTTTTCCTTCAGTGTTTGCGATACCATATAAAACTGATTGTGCTGAGGCTGTTATCGAAGCACTGTCAACACCACAGTACGATGATGTTGCATTTGCTGTCGCACCACCTGAATCCAAAGCATAATTAGTACCGAAATTTTCTGCTGCTGCAATTGAAAGGGTTTTGCCACTTGGCACACTTATATACTGAACCTGACCGTTAAGTAATAACGAAGAACCACTCGAAACCGTTGAACTTTTGCCGTACTCATCAGTGACCGTGATGTTTCCACCACCAGACAAGGTAGGTACTGAATTTACTGCATAGTCGTCTGCCCAGACAACAACCACGTCATTCGTGACAGTAGGCGATGGGCCATACTTTGCGGCATAAACATGCGGTATGCCGGTAGTTATCCAAGAAATAAAGTTTCTGCCATTTAAGTTGGCTGAATAATTCAGTGCGGCTAAGCCACCAGGATTTACGATTGATCCGTACGGACCATTAATAAGAGACCAGTATGCGAGTGAGTAATTATTACCACTTGCATTATCTAAATAGGCAGACGGTACACCAATTGATTGTTCTAATATCATTTTTGTGACGTAGCGATCACCTTGTGAGTAAAAATCGGCAGGATCTGGATCTTGCGGGTAATTATCATTTGTTAGGTTATAACCGTTTTCTGTGTCCATTAGTGTTCCTGTATATCCGTGATCTGCAAGATATTTTTGCAATGCTTGGACATATCCTACTTCACCACTGGCACCATAAGTACTTGGGATCACATCTCCATCTTCAGCAAAAGAACGATTCCATCCTGGATAACCATGAAATGCTACGATATCTAAATAACTTAAAGCACCGGCATCCACATAGGCTTGATATTTTGCAACTGTACCGTCAGGAATAGATATTCCTATAAGCTTTGCAGTTTTATTATTCGTTGAGTTAGCTGCATTTACGGCTGTGTGGCATGGCTGTAATGCATTTGTAACATAATCCGATGCAGTTCTAAAGGTATTATTATCTGGCTCATTCCAACACTCCCAGTATTTAATTTCTGGAAAATGAGTTACAAGCTGCTGCACTGCAATTTCCCAAGTACCACCACTGATCCAACTATCTAAACCATCGGCTCCAAGTTGAAAATCATAAATAATACCATATTGATCTGCGAGGGATTGCGCTGCAGCAATATCGCTATCAACATCAGATGGGCAAGCAAGAGTCGTGCCACCGCTCGAATAACATTTATTGAGGTTGTAGGATGAGCGGTAAATTTTCTGACCAAGCATTGCCGCTAGCTCCACGCCTTTTGTATCAGTTCCGCCAGAAATTGGATAACTGAACGAAACATTCGAAGCCCCTATTGAATAACCTGTACAAGCAGCCCCTACAACAGTACCGTTTTGAGATAGATTTACCCCCACTTCGTAATAGCCAGGAGCAGCTTCAGGAAGTGAGAGCTGAACTTTTGCAACTCCGTTTGTGTAAGCACCGTTACTTGAAGGGATAGAGAAGTTAGTAGATGTACCGCTTACTCCTGCATGAACCTGATCCATCGTACGAATAGTGTAAGTACCGGTGAAATTACCTGATTGTGATTGCCAGCTTTGCGCAAAAGATATATCTACTTCTGGAGTTGTACCAGATGGAAAAAAGTTATAAGCAGCGGGAGTTGTTATTTGAGCACCCATTCCGAGAATAAAAGGAGCGCCTTGTGGAGCCGCTACGTAGGCTTGCTCAGTTGCAATCTCAACGTAGGATAATTTGTTTGGAAATGAATAAAGATTTTCAGCAGAATAATAGATGCGACTATTAACAACAAACATAGGACTATTATTATTTATTACATCTATTGGGTCGTTAAGTCCTCCAGAATTAATTTTTCCAAGCAATAGACCATTTGGACTAAAGAATACCATTGGACCCGCACTAGAACCCGTTACGATTGTTCCGTCATTTAGTTCAGTTGCGCCAGAAATTCTTCCCAACTGATATTGACCACCATTTGTCATATAAAATGTTCGAGTAGTAGCAGTTGAATTCCATATATACACACTATCGTTTCCGTCATTTACAACAAGATCATTATTGTGTGCATTAGCAGACACAACACGTGACCCAACTATTCCATTGCTGCTCATAGCACTACCGTTTGATGCATTAAAGGTAACTGAATCAAGTTCTGTATGTGCATTAGCGCCTGTGCCGCCCTCAACTGCTGCGATACGATACACACCATTTGTATCAGTATAACCATAGAGAGCACCAACCAATAAATTGGTGGTGACAGCTGACCATCCACGTGTTGCTACAGTCTGCCCGGGTGACCAAAGCCACTGCGATATAGAACCTCCACCTCCTCCAGTTTGTTGATTGTATGTTCCAACGTATACATTTCCCGCCGCATCTACAGCGAATGTACTTAACATTGTTTCACCTATTAAATTAGCTGGAAGGGTTACGCTGAAACTTCCCAACTTAGAGCTATCTGTTGCATCATAAACAAGGAAGTTTTCTGTTGAATTTGAATTACTGACGCTCTGCTCAATATACCATCGTGCGTGATTTGATGAATCTCCTGGCCAATAATGATAATCCGAAATAGCCGTTGTACCATCGGGTGTAATTTGGTTTACGCTAGCTTGTGAAGGAAGGTTCACCGGTACGGTAGCACGCTCGATATCGCTTGCTTTTCTAAGTCCGCAAATAGGTATAGTTGGGGTTGTAGGCTGACTAAGCGCTGATACTGGAATGGAATTTATTTGTAACGAACTAATAACGATTAAAACAATTGCAAGCAAAGATATGGCACTAAAGAACATTTGATTCAATTTAAAACTGAGATGAGATCTAAGCATAATAAGGAAACCTAAAACGCCCTGAACTATTTTTTTTATATTCATACCCTTTCTCAAAAATAATTACCATAAGTATAACCATTTTTTTTAAATATTTGTATGTTTTTTTTAAAAAATTTAAGGAAACAATATACCAAATTAGCTATAACCCTGATTTGATACAATTAAAAAATGAAACTACAAATAAATACTTCAACTGTTGCTGACGGTTCAATGAAAATTATTGATGAGGAGACTCGACAGTCTGTTATGGAAAACCGGGATAAATATTTGAAAAAGAATGGCATTGATCCCGAAAACACTATCCTCGTTAAAATAATCTATGAAACTAGTGACTTTTGTAAATATAAAGCGGTTAAAACAAGTGATAGGGGTGATGGTTTCTCTAGACCTTCTACTATCACTGCAGATGCGCTTTGTACTGACGAATATGAAACTGCGCTATTTCTTCCTATCGCCGATTGCATCGGAGCAGTCATATATAGTGAGCGGAATCATGCACTTATGGTTTCTCACCTAGGACGACATAGTATTGAGCAAAACGGTGCTTTTAAGTCAGTTCAGTATTTCATGGAACAATATTCGCTTAATCCAGAAGATATATCTATATGGATGAGTCCATCAGTTGGAAAAGAAACCTACCCATTACATAACTTCAATAATCAAAGCCTTAATGAAGTCGCCCGATATCAATTTATGCAAGCTGGAGTTAACATGGATAAAATTCAGGATGAAGGTATCGATGTAGCTACGCATCCTGATTACTATTCACACAGTTCATTTCTCAAAGGAAACCAGCCAGATGATGGCCGGTTTGCTATTGTTGCAGTCTTACATAAGTAACAATCATGAGTATTTACAATAACCATTATATCTGATATAATATGTTTAATTCTGTTGAGGTAACTCCAGAAAGATTTTTAACAAGCAGACTAGTTATTTATTCAATGGGAATATGCATTTGTATGTTCGAATATATATCCCCATTGAATATCCGTTCTCTTATAAGGAAGTCCCTTTTAAGATTATGATGGGAGAAACGTGGCGCTACAGTGGCTACAGACGGCAAAAAGAATCAACGAAGGGTCATGAGTGCTGAGCACAAAGAGGCACTGAGCATTGGCAGAGTTCAATCTGCTGCTGTTCGCAAGTATCTCGAAGTTGCTCTGGTGGCTAAGCCAAAGCGAGGAAGAAAGCGCACTGCCGCTTCCGTGGCCCTCCAGATTGAGAAGCTTACCAAGATTATCGACAGTCCGAGCACTGGCATAATCATTAAGCTCAAGTCTCTTTCTAACCGAGCAATGCTTCAAGATGAACTCGCCAGGATTAATAGTGCGGCTAATACAAAAAGTCGAACTGAGATCGAAGGTGCGTTCATCAACCACGCGAAAGCGTACGGTGAAGCTCACGGGATTCAGAAGAAGACGTGGCTTGAAATTGGTGTTGACCCAAAAATTCTTGCGAAAGCAGGCATCAGGTAGTCAACTACCAAAGAGCATCAGCAAACAGCCCACTGTTTCTCCATATAACTAGTACTGTTTGTTGTTGCTCTGTAAATATTTTAGTTACACTGATGAGCTGTAAACAGCGAAAGCAACAAAAAATTCAATAACACTGTTTTAAAAGATTTGCAATGTTGCTACACTGGTAGATATGAGTAAGACTTCATTCACGCAACCGGTGGTTATATATATGTATGGTTTGCCTGGATCAGGTAAAACATTTGTAGCCCGCCAGTTAGCTGAAGCGCTTGGCATGGCTCATATTAGTTCTGACCGTTTACGATTTGAACTGTTTGATGAACCACTTTACGACAAAACTGAGCACATGGTTCTCACTAACCTCATGAATTACATGACTGAACTCTTTATTGATGCCGGTCAGAGTGTCATTTATGACCTCTCGGCGAGCCGAATAAGTGACCGAAAGATGCTGCGCTCACTTGCGAAGAAAAAAGGGGCAAAAGAATTAATGGTTTGGATTCAAATCGATGCTGACTCTGCCTATGCTCGATCAATATCCAGAGATAAGAGAAAGGCTGACGATAAGTTCTCCAATAACCTTACGAAACCCCAATTTGAATTATTTATGAAAGGCATGCAAAATCCTGCACAGGAAAACTATATTGTCGTGAGCGGCAAGCACGTCTTTAGCAGCCAAAAAAATACTATTGTTCGTCGCCTCATTGAAGCAGGCCTTATTGCAATGAACGATGCAACTGCACCAATTGCAAAACCAGGAATGGTTAATCTTGTATCCCGAGCACAATCCCAAATGGGACGAGTTGATTATTCTCGCCGCAACATTGACATAGGGTAAAAAAATGCCAGTTAAAAAGTTTAACGTACCTGATCTCGGTACTATTTCTATATATAAGCGGAAGGGCACTAAGCAGCTTAGTATTCGTTTTTCCGACAATCAACTAAAAGTAACACAACCTGCCTGGATGCCTTATCAGACGGGCCTTACATTTGCTATGACACAAAAGAAATGGATCCTTGCTCACGTGCCTACGCAACAAGCAATAGAAATTAAAGATGGCAATCGCTACGGCAAAGAACATATCCTCAGAATTATTCCGAGCACTGAGACTCGAACTAGAATCACTAAGAATGAAATTCTAATATATTGCCCAACTAAAAATACAACTCTTTCTAAAGAATTTATTCCGATAGCTAAAAAAGCTATCTATAGAGCACTCAAAAAAGAAGCAGCCGATCTACTAGATAAAAGGCTTGCGCTCCACGCAAACAACCATCATTTCAGATATAAAAATAGTTCATTCAAGAGCATGAAAAGTCGTTGGGGTAGCTGCAATAGCAATCGCGAGATTACACTCAACATATATCTTTTAATGCTGCCTTGGGAACTCATAGATTATGTTATTTTCCACGAACTATCACATACGCTGCATCTGAATCATAGTGCGGCTTTTTGGGAACAAGTGTCTGAGCACGTCCCTAACTATAAGCTGCTTCGTAAAGTGTTAAAGCAAAACCAGGCTGCCGTTATGGCACTTCGCTAGCACTGCGTACTCATTTCACTATATAATAATGCTAATGGTAGATAAATCACTGCGCGCTTCACTTGACCACGAACAATTACTTTCACTCGTCAACAGTATGGCTGATGCAGTTATTGCTGTAGATAATGATCAAAGAATAACAATCTATAACGGCGCAACGCTAAACCTTTTGGACATCAACAGCGATCTCCGCGGTGAAAAATTATCTAATGTACTAACCCTTAATGACCAAGATGACAAAGAAATTGATCTTCGCAAGTTAATTGCATCGATCACCACATCATTTGTGAGTAGAAACATAAAACTCGTTTACCCAAATGGTGAAACCTGTAATCTCTATATCAGCATTTCACCGGTGCATTTATCAAAAGGAGTAGAGCTTACGAAAGCGCACGTTCTTTTAATCCGCGATATTACAAAAGAAAAAAGTCTTGAACAAGAACGCGACGAATTTATTTCTGTTGTTAGTCATGAACTTAGAACTCCCGTAACGATAGCTGAGGGGAATATCAGTAATGCCATGCTGCTTTTAGCTAACGTCAAGAACACACCAGAAGGTATTACTAAAAGCTTGGAGGATGCACACCGACAGGTAGTTTTTCTCGCAAACATGATTAATGATCTGGCGACCTTATCACGAGCTGAACGAGGTTCACTATCGCTCGACATTGAGCGGGTTAATGTACGAGAACTTATTTCTGAACTCTTTGACAGTTACAAAAAAACTGCCGAGGAAAAAGGCATACGCATCACTGAACATTGCGATACTGATCTCAAACTGCTTTCCACTAATCGGCTATACTTAAAGGAAATTCTGCAAAATATACTTGATAATGCAATTAAGTATACCGACAAAGGTAAAATAACCATTCAAGCTAAACGTAAAGGTACATCTGTCTTTTTTGCTATTAGCGACACAGGTCATGGCATCGCTAAAACTGATAAAGCAAAAATATTCACTAAATTCTATCGTTCAGAAGACTACCAAACACGTTCACAAAACGGCACCGGTCTAGGGCTTTACATTACATCAAAGCTCGCAAGTTTAATCAGGGCTACGGTTGACGTAGAGTCAGAAATTGGTCAAGGCTCTACCTTTACGGTAACTGTTCCTGACTTCGATTCTCATATTGACTAATCTCTTTTATAGGGGTATGATTGACATTGACTTCCTAAAGAACCTATCTTTAGGATTTTTTAATTGGAGAAAATATGGCAGAAAAGAAGGTGCGTCTCAAAAAAACAGCTGAAACTGTTCGTGAACGAGCGGATAAAGTTACTTCCAAAGAAGTTAAACCTGCGTCTCGTAAGCTTCCGAAAGTTAATCGTCCCTTAAGTGTACTTAGGAGAAAAACTAAAAAAACAACTGTTTCTCGATCAAAAACGATTGAAAAGAAACGACGTTTCAAACTCATTCCTCGTTTCTTCCCAGAAGCCTGGACGGAACTTAAGCTCGTTACTTGGCCTACCAAAAGGGAAGCAGCACGTTTAACAGGAGCAGTGATTATCTTTGCAACCTTTTTTGCAATATTTGTTCAGTTACTAGATTTTGTATTTAATAAATTAGTTAAGGAGATATTCCTCAGATGAGTCGGTACATTTCAAGCAAACAATGGTATGCAATTCATACCTACAGCGGCTACGAAGAAAAAGTAGCTGAAAGTATCCGCCAACGAGCTGAAAGCTTAGACATGGCAGATAAGATTTTTAGCGTACTCGTACCTAAAGAAAAGCAGATCGAAATAAAGAACGGTAAAAGAAAAGTTGTTGAAAAGCGAATTTTCCAAGGCTATGTACTTGTTCAGATGAAACTTTCTGAAGATGCATGGTATATCGTTCGTAATACTCCTAACGTTACCGGTTTCGTGGGAAGTGGTACAGAACCTACTCCAGTGAGTAGTGATGAGATGGAAAAAATCAGCAAACGAATGGGCGTTGATCAGCCAAAGCACAAAATCGACTATAAAGTTGGCGAAGTGGTTAGTATCATTGACGGACCCTTCAAGGGCTTTGATGGTTCTATTAACGAAATTGATACCCAAAAAGGTAAGATCAAAGTTCTTGTCAATATGTTCGGTCGAGAAACACCTGTTGAACTTGATAGCCTCCAAGTTAAGCGCGTCTAATCTATTAGACAAAACACGGTATATCTGTTAAAATAAACTAAAGTTACGCACTTCAATTACGAAGGAGAGTAAGTAGGACGCTTCTACATCTGAACACTCGAAGAAAGGGATCAACTATTATGGCAGCAGCTGTAAAAACTAACTTAAAAATGAAAATCAAAGGCGGCCAGGCCTCAGCAGCGCCTCCCGTTGGAAGCTCTCTTGGTCAACATGGTGTAAACATGATGGACTTCATCAACCCATTCAACGATGCTACTAAGGATCGCATGGGCCAAATGCTTACCGTTCATATCACTATTTTTGATGACCGAACTATGACATGGCGTATTGTTGGTACTCCAACTGACGATCTTATTCGTGCTAAGCTTGGTGTTCAAAAAGGATCAGGCCGACCAAATACTGAAAAACTTCCTAAGAAATTATCACAAAAAGATCTTACAGAAATTGCGGAAGCAAAAGCTAAAGATGTTAATGCTGATGATATCGAATCAGTTAAAAAGATGGTAGCCGGTACTGCTCGCAGTATGGGTGTTGAAGTAGAGAACTAGAAACTAATTATTGTGGGAGTTACCTTTAAAGGGGTGATGCTTGACCACGAAAGGACAAAACAATGGCTACGAAGAAAACTAATGACGAACTAGTTATCGCTGAAAAGAAAGTGATAAAAAAAGTTTCTAAAAAAGTCGCAGAGCTTGTCGAAACAGAAACAATTGCAGAAGTAATTGTTGATGAGACCAAGAAGATCGAAAAAACAGAAAAACTTGCTAAAGCCGGTAAGCGAAGTGCTAAGTCTTTAAAAGAAACTGAAGAGAAACTTGCTAAAGAAGAAAAGAAAGCAGCAAACGAAGATGCACCCGTTGCACCTAAGGTAGTCATTAAAACTCGTTCTCGAGTTGAGCGAAAAGGGAAGAAATTCCAAGAAGTTGCTAAACTAATCGACCGTAACAAAGAATACAGCCTTAAAGAAGCAGTAGAGCTTGCTCAGAAGACTGCAAAAGTATCTTTTGATTCAACGCTTGAACTACACATTAAATTAGGCGTCGATCCTCGACATGCCGACCAAAACTTGCGTGCAAACGTTGTTCTACCTGCAGGAACTGGTAAAACAGTTAAGATTGCAGTGTTCACCGATCATGATTCAGTAGCAGCTGCTAAAAAAGCGGGCGCTGACATTGCTGGAAGTGACGATTTCTTACAACAGCTCGACAAAGGTATTATCGATTTTGATGTTTTAATCGCATCTCCGTCTGTTATGCCTAAACTCGGTAAGTACGCTCGTATCCTAGGTCCAAAAGGCCTTATGCCAAGTCCGAAAAGCGGTACTGTAACAGCTGATGTTGCAAAAGCAGTATCTGAAGCTAAAGCAGGACGTGTTGAATATCGTGTTGATAGCACTGGTATCGTACATCTTGGTGCTGGTAAAGTGAGCTTTAAAACTGAAGACCTTGTGAAGAATGTGCGCGTTGTGCTTGAAAGTATCAAAACTTCAAAGCCCGCATCTTTAAAGGGAAATTACGTTCTTTCGATTTACTTGTCTACCAGCATGGGGCCAAGTGTTCGCGTCAGTAACACAGAACTTTAAGATATACTTTCTTGAGCAAAAGTAACCCACACTAGTTGTGGGTTTTTTGTTATACCTATATTTGCTATTATACATATAACGAGTGGGGGAATAGGAATAGTAGATGGGGTACGAAGCTAGGGTTCTAGCAGACTCAGTAACAGAATTTGATGACAGACTAACCACACTTGAGGTTACGTTTCCTCGGTTTGTTTTACCTGAATTCAATACCCATCGTGTGTTTTCTAGAAACTCTGCAAGCTCTCGAGCGGTGCCGGTTGAAAAAAGATTGCTCCAGGTTCTTGATGAACCCGTCTTGCCCGTTGAATGGGGAGCCAATAAGCCAGGCATGCAATCGATAGATATCTTAAGTGAATCTGATCAATTGGTAGCAGAAACTGAATGGCTTAAAGCCAGAGATCATGCAGTGCTTGGTGCAGTTGCCCTCAATGGCGGCGTTAGTACATTAAAAAATGATATTCTCGCCTACAGAATACGATCTCTTTACGAGGAATATGATGTATCCATCCCAGAGCAAATCCAAGGAGTTCACAAGCAATTTGTTAACAGAATCTTAGAGCCGTTTATGTGGCATACCGTTGTAGTCAGTTCAACTGAATGGGACAATTTCATGGCCCTTCGACGCCACCCAGATGCCCAACCTGAGATACGTAAAGTCGCTGATCTTATGGATGATGCTATAGCTCTATCTGAACCAAGGGAACTTGGGGAAGAAGAATGGCATCTACCTTTTGTGCTTGAAGAAGAACGGGCACTGCCATTCGATATTCTTGCAAAACTGGCCGTAGCACGTTGCGCCAGAGTAAGCTACGAAACACATGACACAGGAAAAATTGATCAAACTAAGGATATCGCCCTACATGATAGTCTTCGTGACTCAGGGCATATGTCTCCATTCGAGCACGTTGCGCGCCCTATGACCCGGGAAGAATATATGGAAAGTCCGTGGAGTGGCAATTTCCTTGGCTGGCATCAGTATAGAAAAGACATACCGTATGAAGATAATTATCTTGAGGCTCAGCAATGATTCAGCGTGTCCGCAGCGGAGCCTATAGCAATCGGGAAATAACCCTTGCTCAAATTAATGGGCATATAGTTATCGAGCCTTTTAATGAAGCACAGGTAAATGGCAGCAGCTACGATGTACGACTTGGCAATTACTACTACAAAATAAAGGATAAAGATGCTTCAAAACCAGCGGTATTCAATCCATATGATGCAGAACATATAGCAAATCACTTTGAAGGGCCCTATCAAGCACTCACGCATGAAGAAGTGGCTGATCAGCTCGGAATTAGACCACTCAACAATATTCCGCTCCAAAGCGAAGTTATAGTATTCCAGCCCGGAGAACGAATACTTGGCCACACTGAAGAATTCATTGGCATCAAACCCCCGGGAACGACGAGCATGCAAGCCCGAAGCACAATTGGTCGTCTCGGCATTAACGTATGCCAGGATGCTGGCTGGGGTGATCCAGGTTATATAAACCGCTGGACGATGGAACTCTATAACAATAACCAGCTTGATCCGGTTGTTCTAAGTGTTGGTACCCGTATTGCCCAACTTGTTTTTTATCACACTGGTGCCGTAAACGGTGAGTACTCAAAACTGAGCGGCAACTACCAATCTGCATCAAGTGATGATATAGGGGCACTTATACAAAGCTGGGAGCCATCACAAATGCTTCCAAAAGCCCTTAAGGTAGAATAATGAACAAACTTATTTCTTTCACTGGCCAATCAACCCTCGTTACTTCATCGATGAAGGAGTTGAAAGCAAAACTTGAAGCCATGGGAAAGAAAGTATCAATTGTGCAGCTGAAGTTACCCGCAAAGCAAGATGCATCTCCCTATATTGCTAGTACCTATGATACGAATTATCGATATGATAAAACCAAACAACTACAAGAAAAATATAAAACTTCTGATTTCCTATTCGTCACTGGCTATAGTCTCGATACGATGCTGCGGGAAATACCCAAGCTAGGATCAGTATCTGCAATGAAATCATATTGCTATTGGCTCGATGCAATCGAATCAGTTAATTATCAGATACCGCGAGCAGATATAACGGTCATCATTCGCTCGGCTAAGGCTAAAAACCTCGCCATACTTGAATCAGTTGTCCCATATGCTATTACAAGCTTACATAGCAAAAACCTCGTAAAGCTCGTCGATCAGTTACTTGAAATAAAGCCGATTGCCCTAAGTACTCCTAAAAATAAAACAAAAGGGACGCTACTCGATGTAATAGCTACGCTCGGCAAAGGAGACCCGCTTCAGTACAACGAACTTTCTCCGCCAACTGAAAAAGAAAATCCTGACTTGCATGATCTTTTAACTCTTAGAAAACTAGTAGTTAAAGAACTTGGGGAGGATAACTATTATGCGCAAATCATACAGCCACTTGGCACCCCATATTCACTAGAAACCAAGCACCCTAAGCGCTACTCTGATGCAATTGAAAAAGTACTTGATAACTTTGATGGAAACTTCTACCCGAATGAATTACAGCCTAAAGTTACGTTCAACCCACGTAATGAACTACAACTTGCAGATCAAATTGGTTGGGAATATGGTTATGAAACAAAAAACCTTACCTATATAGAAAAAACGAGGCTTATTGAAACCTGGACTCAAAGTACCAAGAGAAATAACGATGCACTACGTATCTCATGCCAGCTAACACTTTCATACCTTGATATTTTTGCTCTACTTAAATCAATCCGGGGCTTAAAAATAACGCTGCAAAAACCATCTCCGCATACAGGCTATGTGGATATTTCGGCAGCTCCTGATAAAATAACTGAAGCAATCGAATACGCGTTTGATCAATCTACCAGATTAAGTGCCATGACGTTAAATAACGGCTTTCTACTTTTGGGACACAAGAACAATTGTTTGATTGAAATGAGCTACAAGCAACTCCTTCAAATTATTAAGATAAATAAAGAAACTTCGACTGAACTTATGCAAATGCTTGTACAGCATCTCGAAGGTGAACTAGCATTAGTGTTTCCATCTATTCATGCAGTCATAAGCTAGGTAAACTAACATAACCGTGATAAAGTGCGAATAGTAAGTAAAGTAACCATAAAAGGAGTCAAGATGTTCATTTACAGTTCTCTTAAAGGCAAAGCTCAAGGATTTTTAGACAAATATAAGAAAAAAGATACAGCGACCTATGCTGCTGCTCAACAAGCAATCGGTGGCTTACTCATCCTCGATGGTTTTGTCGGCATAGATCACCCATTTGATGGGAAGAAGAGACCTGGTATTCTCGGTACTATAAGCGGAATGGTCATTGGTGTAGTTTTCATTTTTATTCCAGTAATCGTTGGTAATATTAGCGGGATTAGCAAAATGACTGCCACCACAACAGCCATGGTAGTTACAGTTGGTGCGCCACAAACGTCAACTTCAACAACAAACGGTAACACGTCCACAAGCACAACGTGTTCGTTAACAGCGAAGTATACGGTAGCCGGGAAAGAATACACCAATGCTTCGTCCTCATCAGCATCAGGTAATTGCAACAGAGCAGTGGGCAGTGCGCTCACTATCAACTATAACCCTAATGATCCTGCTTCATGGTCTTCGGATGCAAAAACAATCGGGCTATTCCTGACAATCTTTAAGTATGCAGGTGTATTTATAGTAATAACAAGCTTCTTCACTTTCCTCATACGCTTGTTTAGTATCATATTTGGCTGGAAATTACTTAGAAGTGGTCGTGCTCTTGCTGCAACACTTCCATCAGGAACTGACCTTGGAACTGTCATAAATCAAATCAAAACTGAATTCAAGACGTCACTCTTTAACTTTTCTGGCGGATCTAAAGTAAAAGATATCATAGAATCAAAGTTAGATTCAAAAAAATAACACCCCGTTTTTACATAAGGGTGCTTACTCGAGCACCCTTATTTTTTTACCTAATTGACGGGAGAAGCACTAGATGCTAAAATAGCAGTAATTACCAAAGACAATGACGAGGAAACTTTAATAATGTCATCGAGGTGAAACATCAATAAAACGATATTTCAGTGCCTTTGGTAGAAGGCATTTTTTTATGCTCGGAACTTAACAACAAGGTCGATATAGCAAACTAAACAGGAATATTTTCATGGCTTTAACCAAAGAACAGAAAATAACCGTTGTTGCTGAACTAAGCGAACTTCTAAAGCAGTCAAGAATGACAGTCGTAGCTGAATACCGTGGTATTACAGTGAAATCTATGCAATCTTTACGCCGCGAAGCCAAAGCTAACGGTACAGCAATCAAGGTTGTAAAAAACCGTCTAGTAAAGCAAGCGATCAATAATGTAGATACACTCAAAGGAATTGACGTAGCGTCTCTAAAGGGACAACTTCTCTATGCATTTAATGCAACTGACGAAGTAGCTCCCGCTAAAGCACTCAGCGACTTTTCAAAAAGTGAGCCGTCACTACAATTTATTGGCGCAATTACAGCAGAAGGGCTATTTATTAGCGCTGATGAAGTAAAAGCACTCGCAAGCCTACCAGGCAAAAACCAGCTTATTGCTGGTATTATCAACACATTGCAGTCACCTGTAAGAAACACTATGAGCGCGCTCAATGGTAACTTACACGGATACTTGCAAGCAATTGAAGCTTCAAAAGCTTAATCAAACTAAGTAAAGGAATATATTATGGCAGATTTAAAGAAAATCGCTGAGCAACTTGTAAACCTAACGGTTCTAGAAGTAAACGAACTTGGCACAATACTAAAAGACGAATACGGCATTGAACCAGCTGCAGCAGCAGTTGCAGTAGCTGCAGCACCAACCGAAGCAGCAGCAGCTGCAGACGAAAAGAGCGAATATGATGTTGTTCTTAAGGATGCTGGAGCTCAAAAAGTTGCAGTTATCAAGGCTGTTAAAGAAATTACCGGTCTTGGTCTTGGCGAGGCGAAAGCTATCGTTGACGGTGCACCAAAAAATGTACTAGACAAGGCTAAGAAAGAAGATGCTGAAGCAGCAAAGAAATCGCTTGAAGAAGCTGGCGCTACAGTAGAATTAGCTTAATTTATTAAGTTTTTATAGAAACACCCCGTAACAGGGGTGTTTTTATTTATCCACAGAAACATAAAAAATACACTTTTCTTTTTTGACAATATAGGCTACCACGTGATACTGTATCGATAATATTGGAGATGAAGAAATAAAAAGTAAATAGGATAACCTGCGATGTCCGATATACCTGAGAAACAAATCAAAAGACTTAAATCACTCATCATAGAAGCTGAGACTAATTTAGCTGCGGCTAAAGAACTTCTGATGAGTCTCGTTGGAGATGATCCAGATATTACGTCAGCAAGCCGTGAAAGTATTAATGGTAAGGTGCTCGAAGGCGTCTTTGATGGACAAAATATGGTTGGATCTGATGGCAAGACCTACCCAGTACCTGCTAACTATGCAAGTAAATCAAAGCTCGTTCAGGGTGACATCCTTAAGCTCACTATCGGTGATGATGGCGCATTCCTCTATAAGCAAATTGGCCCAATTCCTAGAAAACAAGTGGTAGGTGTTCTTACACAGCGTGAAGGACACTTCTTTGTTGAAGTTGGCGATAAGACCTATCGCATCCTCCTTGCAAGCGTTACTTACTTCAAGGCAAAGCCTGGTGATCAAGTTAGCGTAAACATTCCTGAAGATGACGTTGATACAGAGTGGGCAGCACTCGAAGCAGCACTCTAATCTAGTTTTCCCCAACTATCTCTTTTTCCTTGTAGTTACTACAACAGACTTATATCCTTAGCCCACGTATACTATTTGTACTAAGGGGTTGTATGAGTTTAGCGTTATATAGAAAATATAGGTCACGTACTCTTGATGAGATTGTTGGACAAACTGCAGTAACTGTAGCGCTTAAGAATGCACTCAAAAGTAATCAAATAAGTCACGCTTATCTTTTTACTGGCCCTCGTGGAGTCGGTAAGACCAGCATTGCTCGAATCTTGGGGTTTGAAATAAATAAGCTACCCTACAGCGATAATCTCCCGCTAGATATTATTGAAATTGATGCTGCATCAAATAATGGAGTCGAAAAAACAAGAGAACTCATCGAAAGAGTATCAATAGCTCCTGTTAGTGCTAAATTCAAGGTATATATCATTGATGAAGTCCATATGCTCAGTACAGCATCATTTAACGCACTCCTAAAAACGCTTGAAGAACCACCAGCGCATGTTATCTTTATCCTTGCCACCACCGAATCACATAAAATACCTGAAACAATTTTGTCCCGTACACAACACTACAGTTTCAAATTTGTAGATGAAAAAACGATTGCGAGTCACCTAAAAGAGATTGCTAATAAGGAGTCCATCCAGATTGATGACGAAGCCCTTGAGCTGGTGGCCCTTCACAGCGGGGGCAGTCTCAGAGACTCATTAAGCCTCCTCGACCAAATTCGCCATGCAAGCAATGCAATTGACGCGTCCGTCGTACGAGATGTCCTAGGACTACCAACTGAAAACGTTATTGCACTCCTCATGGAAGCGCTAGATAGTGGTGATAGCCCCAAACTTATGAATGAGCTCGAAACCGCTTACAGTGGTGGCATAACAGCCTCACAAATTGCACACGAACTACTCAGTGAAATACGAAGTTTAATGACAAGTAAAAAAGTAACTAAAGAATTATTAGGGCTTGCCGAAGAACTACTCTTAGTACCACTATCATCTCGTCCTGACATTCAACTTGAACTGGCGACCATAGGCTATATTCTTTCACAACATCCTGAGCCCGCTAAGCCTGCGCCAATCCACCGTGAATCTCATAAACCTAGCGCTACAATATCTCCACCGCGCGAGGCAGTAAAAAAAGATCCTGAGCCCGCAGTAGTTGAACGATCTGAATCCCTGCATAGTACGAAACCGGCAACTCAAATAATTGAAAAAGACGTGACAATATCTGAAGATAATCCCTGGGATCAATTGCTAGGTTCACTCAGAGCTACACATAACACCATCTATAGTATTTTAAGAATGTGTAAGCCAACGATTAATGAAGCGCAAAAAATTATTAATCTTGAATTTAAGTTCCCATTTCATCAAAAAAGAATTAATGAATCAAAAAATAAGCAGGTACTACTCGATCAGCTCGATAAGCTAGGCTTTACATCCTATCAAATTCAGGCCGTAGTAAAAGATAGAAAACCAACTGCAAGTAATGAAACAACGCTAGAACCGTTCGTGAGTAAACTTGAACTAGAAGAGGATAACCCTGTGCTTGGCCAGATAAGAAATGTTTTTGGTTCCGCAGAAGTGTTAGAATAAGATATGGCAACAAAAGTAGACGCAGCTAAAATTCCACCGCAAAACCTTGATGCTGAAGCAAGCTTACTCGGAGCTATTCTTATTGATGTTGATGCAATTGTACGAATTGCAGATAAAATTGCAGCATATGATTTTTATGATGAACGCCACCAACGCATCTATGAAGCGATGCAAAAATTGTATGATAAGCATAGCCCTATCGATGTATTAACCTTATCCAATAACTTGAAAGACAACGGCTTGCTCGATACAATCGGTGGCGCTGCCTATTTAACTGAACTCACGAATTATGTACCAACAGCAGCACATGCAGAAAACTACGCAAACATCGTTGCTCAAAAAGCACTACGCCGACGCTTAATCAAAGCATCTCAAGATATTACTGGTCTTGGTTTTGATGAGTCTAAGGCTGTTCAAGAACTTATTGAAGAGGCTGAAACACAATTATTCCAAGTGAGCCAACAGCACGTAAAGCAAGATATATCATCCATCGAGGATATCCTGGCTGAAAGCTTTGAAAGACTTGATGATTTACACAAAGACAAAGGTAAAATTCGTGGTGTTCCAACCGGCTTTAAGGATCTTGATAATATTCTTGCTGGTTTACAGCGAAGTGACCTAATTATCTTGGCCGCTCGTCCGAGTATGGGAAAAACTGCGCTTAGTCTTAACTTGGCCCATAGTGTGGCTACTAAAGCCAATCAACCAGTGCTGGTTTTTTCACTCGAAATGAGTAAAGAACAGCTCGTTGATAGAATGCTGTCAATGGAATCAGGAGTTGATGCTTGGAATATCCGTACCGGTAATCTTTCTGATGCTGACTTTGAAAAGATTGGTCAGGCGATGGGAACACTTAGTGAAGCTCCTATCTATATTGATGATTCCCCGAGTATTACGGTGAGCGATATGCGAACCAAAGCAAGAAGGGAACAGCATCAACGACAGCTTGGTCTTATTATAGTTGATTACTTGCAGCTTATGAGTGGTGGTTCGCGCTTTGGCGGAGACGGCAATCGAGTGCAGGAAATTTCTGAAATCAGCCGAGGCCTCAAGGCAGTCGCTCGTGAACTCAATGTACCAGTGATAGCACTGAGCCAGCTCAGTCGTTCTGTAGAATCTAGAAGTCCACAGATTCCACAACTTGCCGACCTTCGTGAATCTGGTTCGATTGAGCAGGATGCCGACGTGGTAGCCTTTATTTATCGTGAGGATTACTATAACCCGGATACTGATCGTAAAAATATTACTGATATCTTTATTAAAAAGCATAGAAATGGCCCAACCGGCAACATTGAACTGTACTTCGACAAAGAAAAACAGCGCTTTAAAGGACTAGACAAACGACACGCTCCTAAAGTACCGTTCGATTGATAAACTGCTATACTATATAGGCTTAATGAAAAAAATACTTTCATCAATACTAAACTGGGCAAAGCTGCATTGGCGAGGGATATCGATCGCTATTTTACTTACAGCAATTGCCGTCATCACGCTCAGTCTACAATTAAGTTCTTTGGTGCCAGGTCAAAATAGATTTGAAAGCACTACTCTTGGTGATCTAGCACATCTTCCAGCACCCTGGCACCGTGCTGTCAACGCACCCTATATGCTCCTCGCTTATTTATTTGGAAATATCTCAAATGACCCACTGTATGGAGCACGCGTAGCGAGTGTATTTTTTGGACTTTTTGCGACTGCACTCATGTACTACATTATTAGAATCTGGTTTAACATTCGAGTTGCAACCATAGGGACACTTTTATTTATTACAAGCAGTTGGTTACTGCACACCACACACCAGGCTACACCCCTTATATTACTCGTGCTCGGGCCACTCCTCGCCGTAGCACCAATCGCATGGTTTTCTAGAACTAAAAGATACCGAACCCTTGCTTTTATGGCACTTGCCGCCGGTCTTGGTGTAGCGGCGTATATCCCTTTTATGTTTTGGCTTATTATAGCTTCGCTGGCAATTATCGTGAAGAAAGAAAAAACGTTACTCTCTGACCTTAAGAAAGTACAGTTCTTTGGAGCCGTAGCACTCTACCTTCTAATAGTTAGCCCGCTCCTTATTAGCCTCGCACACTATCCAGGCCAAATTATAGAATTACTAGGAGGATCAAAAACCCTCCCATCTATTACTGAGTATTTCTCGCATTTACTACAGGTTATTACGAGCATATTTATACATGCACCCTATCTCCCTGAACTCAGAATAGGGCATTTACCGGCGCTCGATATCTTCTCAACTGCAATGTTTATTCTTGGTGTTTATTACTCTTACCAGCGAAAAACAAACATCAAAACAATTACGCTATTTTCTTCAATGCTAGTTCTACTGCTTGTAATTCCATTTTCTCCAAACTTCAGCATGGAAGCAGTCATATTAATTCCGTTTGTTTTTATCGGAATAATCACTGGCATTGTTGAACTAATTACCCAATGGTTTGCCTATTTTCCAAGAAATCCACTTGCTCGAAACATCGGCATTAGTCTACTTGTTTTTTCAATTACACTCTCGTGCGCTTACCACCTTGAGAACTATTTTGTGGCATGGCCAAATGACCCTCATACAAAATCTGTTTACGTGGTAAAATCATAGAAGTAATACCAATGTTAATGAGGACAAATCAATGAGTAAAATGGAACAAGCTAAGATGCTAATGAAAGTTCGTAAGCTACAAAAAGAACTACAGAAAATGATTATCAATGTAGAAGCAGGTGATGGTGCTGTTAAAGTTGAAATTACTGGTGAACAAAAAATTAAGAAAATCCACATCGACCCCGAATATGTAGACCTCGATGATATCGGCCAATTAGAACGATGGATCGAAGAAGCAGTGAAAGATGCCATTGCACAAAGTCAAAAAATTGCAGCTGAAAAAATGCAACCAATGCTCGGTAACCTAGGAAGTCTAGGCTTGTAGAGTCGTTTCTTAGCTATGAGTATTCTGCCTAAGGCACTTGAAAAAACAATTGATGCGTTTGGCTCACTCCCTGGAGTAGGTCCTCGAACGGCAGAACGCTATGCGTATTGGGCACTGAAAAACAACAAGAAATATGCTCTCACTATTGCAGATGCTCTTGAATCGATACACGATAGCATCAAAGTATGCCCTAAAACTTTTGCATTAATTGATAGCAACCTCGAAATATCTCCTTTATATACTGATCCATCTAGAGACAAAACTATTGTGGCTGTTGTTGCCGAACCATTTGACATTGTTGCACTCGAGAAAATAGGAGTATTTCACGGCACCTACCATGTCCTCGGCGGACTCATTTCGCCGATTGATGGTATTAGCCCCGAAGCACTGCACATTCCTGAACTTTTAAAGAGAATCGACGAAGACAGCGTAAAAGAAATAATCCTAGCAACCAATGCCAGCGTTGAAGGGGAAACCACAGCTATGTATATACAGCGACAAATAGAAAACAAGAATATAACACTCACGAGATTAGCGCGCGGTCTTCCCATTGGTGTCGATCTAGAATATGCTGATCATATAACTTTACAACGTGCACTAGAAGGACGAACAAACGTATGATAAATAAAAAAACAATCACTGAAATCAAAACATTCATAGAAACCCATAAACATTTTCTTATTGTACAAGCTGATAACCCCGACGGCGATAGCCTCGGATCAGCCCTGGCCCTCGAACACATACTTGGAGATATGGAAAAACAAACAAGTATGTACTGTGGCGTTGACGTGCCAGAATACCTAAAATTCCTTTCAGGTTGGGATCGCGTGTCCAAAACTATACCAACGTCAATCGATGCCGTTATTATTGTTGATACCTCTGCCCAGATTTTACTTGAAAATCTTGCAGCTACTCCTGAGTATCCTTGGGTTGCCTCAAAACCTACTTTAATTTTAGACCACCACAGCGAGGTTGTTTGCGATATTCCGCAAGCTTCTATTATTCTTTGCGATAATACCTATGTATCTACCGGTGAACTTATATATGAAGTGGCCCAAACATTGAAATGGAAAATGTCTGTCCCGGCACAGGAAAAAATAATGCAAAGCATTCTTTCTGACACATTGGGTCTTTCTACTGAAGCAACAACTGCTTCAACCTACCGAAGAATGGCGGAAATGCTCGAAGCTGGCGTTGATCGATATGCACTCGATGAAAGCAGAAAGTTACTTTCAAAAATGGATCCTTCTGTCTACATGTATAAAGCAGATCTTATCAAAAGAACTGAATTTTATGGCGATAACAAGGAAGTGGCGGTCGTTGTTATTCCTGAAGATGAGCTCTACAGTGTCGGTACCCTTTATAACCCAGCGCCACTTATTCTCAATGAGATGACTATGGTTGAAGGAGTGAAAATGGCCATTGTTATCAAAAGATATAAAAATAGAGTGACTGGCGCACTACGGGCAACCTCTCAAGCTCCGGTTGCTAATAAAATTGCAACCACATTTGGTGGAGGTGGTCACCCCTATGCAGCTGGCTTTAAGATGGATGCGACTCCGAGCAGTTTCTCAGATATTAAAAGTGATGTTATTCGAAAAACTCTTGAATTGATACAATAAAGGTAATGCTTCGATTTTATAATACCCCCTCGCGCCTATACGAGCCATTTGCTCCTATTGAAAGTGGTTCAGTATCTATCTATACTTGTGGTCCAACGGTTTATGATTATCTACACGTCGGTAACTGGTCTTCATACATTCGATGGGATATATTAGTGCGAACATTAACGCTAAGTGGCTACAGCGTTAATCGAGTCATGAATATTACTGACGTAGGCCATTTAGTAAGCGATGAGGATGACGGACAGGATAAAATGGTAACGAGTGCACTAAAACATAAAAAAACTGCCTGGGAGCTTGCAAAACTCTACACGGATGATTTTACGATTGGCCTAAACAAGCTACATCTGGAAAAACCGCAACACATAACAAAGGCAACCGACTACATAGAAGAACAACTTACGTTTATTCGTGAACTTAAAGATAAAGGAATGACGTACCAAATTGATGATGGTATTTATTTTGATACCGCAAGATTTCCTAAGTATGCTGACTTCGCTCGGCTCGATTTAGAAAATCTAAAAGATGGTGCCAGAATCGCTCCTAATCCTCAAAAAAGAAATCCTTCTGACTTTGCGCTATGGAAATTCAGTCCAATAGATGAAAAAAGAGATATGGAATGGGATACTCCAGAAGATATTGTAGAGGGAACGCCAAAGAAGGGTTTTCCAGGGTGGCACCTAGAGTGCTCAGCCATGATTCTGAATAAACTTGGTAAAACAATTGACATCCACACGGGTGGAATTGATCATATTCCTGTTCATCACACCAATGAAATAGCACAAAGCGAAACACTAACTGGTAAGCCACTGGCGCATTATTGGCTCCATAATAACTTCTTACTCGTTAACGGCACTAAGGTAAGCAAAAGTTTAGGAAACTCAATACTGCTGAGCGATATTGAAAAAAAGAAAATTGATCTTATGGCATTTAAATTGTTTGTCTTACAAAGCCATTACCAAACAGAATCCAACTTTACATGGGAAAATCTCATGGCAGCCAATAATAGATTAAACAATTGGGGTGGTGTTATTGAACGAAAATGGCAAGTTAAAAGTAGTGCCACGACTGACTCAAAAGTAACCAAGGCACTTGCATCCGCTCTTGAAGCCTTACAGCAAGATCTTGATACGCCAAGAGCAATTATTCATGTTGAAGAAGCACTAAACTATGTAGAGACAAGGGGACTTGAGGCGAGCGCTGAAGATATTATGGAAGTAGAATCGTTCATCCAAAATGGCCTAGGTATATATATCCAAACAAATGACATAACAGCAGGACAGAAATTAACCCTTAAAGAACGCGTTCAGGCCAGACAAAATAAAGACTGGAAAACGTCAGATCATCTCCGTGACACTCTAAGGAATCAAAAAATAGAAGTTAAGGATACTGACGAAGGACAAATATGGTCAAGACTAAGTTAAAGCAATCAAATTTTACAGCGTATGAAATTTTAGTAGCACTATTTATAACGGTATTAATCGTCAGCAATATTGCCAGCACCAAAATAGTTCATTTTACCTCGCTAACTTTCGATGCTGGAACTATCTTATTTCCGCTTGCGTATATTGTCGGTGACATCATTACCGAGATTTATGGTTTTAGAAAAATGCGACGCTTGATTTACCTTGGAATAAGCATGCTACTTATTACTACGCTTACTTTCTATATTGTCGGATTACTGCCACACGCGATAGATTGGACGGGTCAAGATGCATACAATTCAATTCTTGGTGTTGTTTGGCGAATTGTTGGCGCAAGTATCATTGCACTTTTCTTCGGTGAATTCTTTAATAGCTACATACTCGCAAAATTGAAAATACAAACAAAGGGTAAGGGTATATGGGGGAGAGTGGTTGGCTCAACTGCAATTGGGAGTTTAATCGATACGACGCTATTTAGTACAATTGCCTTTGCGGGAACCATGAGTAGCTCAACGCTCATTCAACTCATCGCTACGGTATACCTCGTAAAGGTGGTGACTGAAATAGTGGTGTCACCTATTACTCTACAGATAATTGCTTTTATAAAGAGAACTGAAAATATAGATACGTTTGAAGCACCGGCGCTTAGTTTAACCAACTAATTACATAAACTGTTTATAGGTATCACCGTAATAGGCAGATAAGAATTTCTCTTTGTATCCATAATACGTATCATCGAGCAGTGAATTTCGTATTGCATCAACCGTGCTTATAACAAAGTACTCATTATGAATGGTGGCGAGCGTTGCACTCAGTATTTCATCAGCTCTGAATAAATGGTTAATATAGGCAACTGTGTAATGCTGACAAGTATAGCATTCGCAATCTTCTTCAATTGGACTAAAGTCAGTCGCATACTTAGCATTTGTGATATTCACGCGGCCTTTTTTGGTGTAAATAGCACCGTTTCTAGCTTGACGCGTTGGAGCAACACAATCAAAGGTATCAATCCCATATTCAACTCCAAGAAAAAGGTCAGCTGGTTGTGCGCCCATACCGAGTAAATGCCGCGGCTTGTTTTCGGGCAATGTTTCCGTAACCCATTTAACAACTTCAGAAATTTCTTGTGGTTCAAATACACCACCAATACCATAGCCATCAAAATCTTTTGAACCTAAGAATGATGCACTTTGCTTCCTAAGATCCTCGTGCCGAGCACCCTGCACAACTCCATAGAGCGCCTGCAAGGGTTCATTTCGTGCTACATGCTCATCATTTAGTTCCTGGTGACGCTTAAGGCATCTTATTGCCCAGTTATGGGTTCTCGTTAAACTATCTATCAAATAGCTTCGATCAGACAATGGAGCTGGACATTCATCAAATGCCATATGAATATCCGCAGCGATAAGGTGCTGTAATTCCATACTTGATTCCGGTGTCATAGAAAGTGAAGACCCATCAATATGGCTTTTGAAAGTTACCCCTTGATCGGTTACTTTAGCGAGCTGGTTTGATGATGTCTTAGCATTTTTTTTATCGCCTTTTTGACTGTGGCTTACCGCATCGATGCCTTTATCATAAGCAACGCCGAGGCTAAACACCTGAAAACCGCCACTATCAGTAAATGTAGGTAACTGCCAATTCATAAATCTTCCAAGTCCGCCGGCTTGCTGCACGATGTCAGCACCAGGACGCAGCATCAAATGATAGGTATTCGCAAGCACTGATTGCGCACCAGTGCTAAGTATTTGCTCTGGCGTAAGTGCCTTAACAGTAGCTTTTGTGCCACCAGCAATAAATGCAGGTGTTTTAATGTCTCCATGCGGCGTTGAGATAACGCCAACCCGAGCAACTGTGTTGCCAAATCTTTTTTCAATTTTAAATGAGAATGATGCCATTGGTAGTAATTGTAACAGAGATGAGTGCGATGTAACTAGTAAATAAGCATACTGTCGCCATAACTCAAGAAAGAATACTGAGAAGCAGTAGCGTGATTATATGCTGGCAGTAGATGTTCCCAGCCAGCAAAGGCGGCGGTAAGCATTAAGACTGTGCTTCTTGGTGCATGAAAATTCGTTATGAGGCCATCTATGACCTTGAAAGAATAACCAGGATAAATAAATATATCGGCGTCGCCGTGTTTATCGACTGCAGGTTTATCACTCGAAATATAATCTCCGTTATATTCGAGTGTTCGGGTTATGGTAGTTCCAAGAGCAAAGACTCGCTTATTATTTTTCTTGGCATCACGGATGGAAGTAATCGTTTCTTTTGGAAGTACAAAAAATTCCTTATGCATGGAATGCGTAGTGACATCATCGACCCGTATTGGTAAAAAGGTGCCTAGCCCGACGTGAAGCGTTGCATAACAAACGACAACTCCTTTTTGTTCAATGCTACTAAGGGCCTCTGCAGTCATATTAAGGCTTGCTGTGGGCGCAGCGACAGAACCTGCATCATCAGCCCAAACAGTTTGGTATCGCTCTATATCAAGTGCCGTAGCTTCTCGATGCATATAGGGAGGCAAGGGTACCGTACCTATTTCTTGGGCTAATTCTAGTAAATCTTTGTCAGATTTAATCTGGGCAATACCATCTCCAAGAATTTCCTCGACTAAAAGGGTATAATTTCCTGCACGAAGCACATCACCTTTATTCATCTTTTTTCTATACAGCACCTTATGGTAGTGCCAATCGTCAGTTTTACCATGTTTTTCAATGAGTATAAGATCACGAATTGCACCATTTTCTTTTTGAGCCTTAATTCTAGCTTTAATAACCTTTGTGTCATTTAGCACAAGTACGTCACCAGGATTAAGATAATCAATTACGTCAAGATACGTACGATCTTCGTATTGACCGGTCTTTTTATCAAGTGCGAGTAGGCGCGATGTGCCACGAACTTCGGGTGGTACATCTGCAATTAAACTATCATCAAGCTGGTAATCAAAATCACTTGTTTTCATAACGACGTACCCATTCATACATTATAATCGCTGCTGCTGCACCTACGTTTACTGAGCGCGTAGAGCCATATTGTTCAATCGCAACGAGCGCACTGCAGTGTCCTTTCATCTCAATAGATAAACCGGGGCCTTCTTGACCAAAGACGAGGATTGGATTTTTAGGAAACGAATAGTTCATCAAAGAGACACTCCCTTCAATATTATCGATTCCAATAATTTCTTTTTTGTTTTCTTTCGTCCAGGCCAGGAATAGATCAATCGCAGGATGATGAAATACCGATAGGTACTTTTCAGTTGCCATTGCTCCTCGACGATTCCAATGCTTTTTTCCAATAATATGGACTGACTCAACATTGAAAGCATTAGCAGATCGAACAATAGAACCAATATTGAAATCGTGTTGAATATTTTCAATAGCAATAGACAGTGGCATGGAATGCGAGGCTAGATCTTTTTTGATTTTCTCTACTTCTAAGTTTTTATACTTATCAACTAGATTCCTAGTGTCAATCATGAAAGGTAATCCTTATATAACTTGAACCCTATCCATAATCCAAAAATACTGCCAACTCCTCCAAGTAGTATGCTCGACATATCAAAAAAAGTAGCATGCATAAACCATACCGGAATATATGAACCGAGGGTGCCAAAGACTGTAATTGATAAATATATAATAAACTTTGACATCAGTGATATAGTTTCTCTATTTTCCTGCAAACAACTTCAACATCATATTGTTTCACCGTAGCTTCAGCCCATTTATGAGCGGCAATTCGAGCACTTTTATGCTCCATGAAATAATGCAACCGATTAGCAAACGCGACAGTATCTTTTGGATTGATTAAAAGGTCAGGATGATCTAAAAGCACTGTACTATACCCGGCATTGTCTCCGCCGAGTACTACTCGGGCCCCTGCAGCCATCGCTTCGATGAGTACAATGCCAAAGCTTTCTCCTCCAGTACTTGGAAATACGGCAATATCTGCTGAGGCAAGCAAAGCTGGCTTGTCCTTTTCGTCAATAAAACCCTGGAACTTAATGTTAGTAAGATTAAGCTTGACAGCCTTCTGTTTAAGTTCGACTTCGAGCGGCCCTTTACCTGCAACTGTTACGCTATATTCACCATCGTACTGCTCGTTAAGTTTTGCAAGCGCTTCAAGCAGTTGCCGGCAACCTTTTCTTTCGACGAGTCGCCCAAGAAACACAATATGAAGTTTTTTCTTTTGAATCGGTGCATGATGCATAGCTTTTAATGAAACCATATTTGGGATTACTTCACTCAGCATATGGAAAGAACTTTCGGCCGTTTTTTGAGCGGCAGTAGATACGGAAATAATATGCGCAAAACGTTTAGCAGTATTACGATTTATAAATTTAAGCGCATGCGCCCCAACTGCTTGAATCCAGCTATCGGGGACTATATGAAATGTACCAATAATCTTAAGTGATTCTGGCGCTGCATCTATCACACGCCCTGCAAAAAGTGGACTATAAGGCATTTGCACATGTAACACGTCAAGGTTAAGCCTATCAAGCAGTTCCCGTATTGCAGTTTTTGAAGTGGGTAGGGGTACGCTAAGTCTATTTTTGTTAAACCGTACTTTAATATTTTTTGCGATTGAGTGAAGATGCTCGATATCTTGCCGGGTGGTTGCACCTACGAGATAATGCACCTCATGTCCCTGACGAGTTAGCCAGGCCCCAAGCGAAAGGACGTATTGTTGCACTCCGTCAGGAGTATCAAGCGTATCATCAAGCAGTAATCCAATTTTAAGTTTTTTTATCATGCTGCTTTTTAACTGCTTTGTATAAGGCTAGGTACTTCTTGGTAATTTTATCAAAGGAATAGGCAGGCAGTTGCTTCTTCGCCCATTTCTTCCATACAGTTCTCATTTCTTCGTTGTAAAGCATTAGCTCGAGCCGGTGGACGAAGTCAGTTCCACTTTTAGGGTTTACTAAACTAATACGACCTTCGTCAGTCATAACTGAAGCATAACCCGGGTTGTTTCCCGCTACTACAGGTACACCAAGTGCCATTGCTTCGAGCAACACTATTCCAAAGCTTTCTCCATACATAGCAGGCGAGCAATAAAGGTCTGCACTTTGGATTAATGCTACCTTTTGCTTTTCAGGAATGAACCCCAAAAAGGTAACATCGGGTATTCCCTCAGTCTGTACCAATTTTTCAAGTGTAGCACGCTTAACCCCACTGCCTGCGATAATGAGCTCAACGTCATCATGCTTTTTTCTCAGTTCATTATAGGCTTCGAGTAGATAGGGAATTGCTTTTCTTTTTTCTAACCGCCCTAAATACAGTATTTTCTTTTTATTTGATTCATTTGATATTTTTGTTGGTTTAAAAATATCCAAGTTAATGCCGTTTGGAATTATAGTTACCGGCTCGTCCATTAGTGATAATACATATTCAGCAGCAGAATCAGACACTGCGCTGTAGCCATCAATATATTTTAAAACTGATTTCGTATAGGGAATAACAATGTTAAGGAGAGATTTGCTAACAATAGTTGAGGGCGGTGTAGCATGAAACGTCGCTATATTAATTGCTTTTGAGCGCATTAATATTTGTCGAGATAACACTGGAACCCAGGGTTCGTGAAAATGAATTATATCAAAATTTTCTTGATCGAGTATTGCCTGGATTTCTTCGCCTTCTGCTTCAAAACCAAAATCTACCATAGTTGCAAAAGGAGTATTAAGCTTGGTGCTTCTTCCAAGTAAAATCATGTTTTTAGGAATAGCTTGTTCAAGATTCTTTGGTCGTGGAGTGATGATTTTTACATCATGTCCGATATCGGCTAGTTCCTTTGCTAGTTCTAGTACTATTTCTTGTACTCCGCCAGCAAACTGGAACATATTATAGGGACAGACGAGACCAATTTTCATAGCTTTATTATAGCATTCATATGAAGCTCAAGCAGAGAGCATTTGACGTGCTTTTAATGGAATAAAAGGTGCGGCATCTTTTTTGGAACTAATAACAGTTGGGGCATGATTAGGCATATGGGCTTTAGTTTCAGTAACGTTGCTATATATTTTCTTAAGATTATTGAGCACAAGATCGTGATCAACGTATTGGTCGGAGTCGATTGCTACATGTAGGAGTGGCACTGTAACCTTAATTTGGGGTGTTTTAAGCTGGAGAACATCGAGCGTCGCGAGTATGTAGGTCCGCGGTTCGTTAGCGTGCCACAGGTACACTTCGTAATCCAGGCGTTTATTCAGTTCAACTTTATCGGCATCCATAAACTTTGGATGATTAGCTGCCTGCACTCTATAAATAGTTTTTAAAATTAACGGTTGAAGAAAAACATTCTTAAAGACCCATGATCGGTATTTTCCATTAAATGTTTTCAAGATCCCGACCCAGCTTAGATATTTGAATTTAGAAACAATGAATTCGTCTTGATCAGTAAGACCGGCAAGACTAACAATTAAAGTCATTTGATTTTTAAGTTCAGGGTGGTTTTGAAGCAAGCGTGTCAAGATAACAAAGCCGTAGCTCATTCCAACAGCCTTAAACTTCTTGTCACCATAATGCTCTTTGATAAATAAATAGATACTTTCGGCTAGTGCGTCAGCAGTAGGCGTAATGCCTATCGAGTAGAGGCTTTGCATGCCGCCAAACCCAGGGATATCAGGCACGGTTACGGTGCCTTCGTCAGCTATATTCTCAATAATACCCTGCATTCTTTCAATAGATGCATGCAAACCGTAAAGCATCATTATCTGATTATCTTTTTTCTGAGGATCAGAGGACGGCATAATAAGCTTGCGGCCCTTAAGCCCCTGTACGGTCATGGGAGAAATAAAATCAGCAAATTCAGACATAGTTTTTAGTGTAGAGCAAAAGCCGTATTATTTACACTACTTAGCTGTAGTAGGTGTTGTGGTAGGTGTCGTTGTAGTGGTTGTCGTAGTAGGTGTAGTAGTGCTTGTTGTAGTGGTTTGTAGTGTGCCATCTTTATTAAGCATTGGAGCTGTTGGAATGGTTACCGTGGCGCATGCCTTACCACAAGTTGTCTTAAGTTGATTAGCGACCGTTGAGAGTGAGGTGCCGTACGTTGTAAGTGCATCAACTGATGATTTTAGGTCTTTTGCCATCATTGTTGAGTCTGCGCTAGCTGTAACGGCAGCTTTTTGCGTCGTAATTGTTTTATTAAGGCCGTCAATTTTCGTTTTATCTTTAGAACTTTGATACATAAAGCCACCTACGCCCCCGAGGACCAAGAAAACTACTGCAATAAGTACTGACATAAGTAAAGAACCACTCATTGATGATTTTTTCATAGACATAACTGGTGGTACTGGGGAATTATTATCTGGCGCGAACATTGTGCTGGTATCCAGCATCCCTGGGTTAGTTGTTGGAGCAGCCGCTACTGGAGTAGCGGGAGCTGTTTGGGCAGGGCGAGCTGCACCCTGATTAAAGCCATCCACTGAAGCAGTGGGCTGCGGGTTTGGGTTAAATGATGTTGGTTGATTGTTGTCCATACGTAAAAATCCTTTTTATTAAGCTTATGCTAAGTATAGCAAATAAAAAAGTACAACAAAATTATTATCTAACGATGCTTGCGTCGACGGATTCGTGACACATCGAGCCGTATAGCGTGGCGATCTACAATTTGGTTAGCTCTTTGTAACTCAGATTTAGTTTGTGCGTTATTCTTAAGTTTTTCAGCAAGCTTTAAAGCCTCAGCTATATTTGATTCAACAAGGCTGTCAATATGGTCAGCCTCGTCAGCAAGAAGCGTTACTCTATTATTTTCTATTTCAAGAATGCCACCATATATAGCAAAAATATCTTCTTTCTTACTTTTAGAACGAATGGTGAGTGGGCCACCTAAAACGACTGCCGTCAGTGGCTCATGATGCGGCATAATAACTGCGTCTCCTTCTGAAGTTCTAAGTAGTACTTCAGACGCGGTATCGTGATACTGTGTTCCAGCAAGTGTAATAAGTGAAAAATCCACTATTTAACCTCTTTGATGGATCCCTTTAGATAAAACGCTGATTCAGGTTTGTTGTCATGCTTTCCATCGAGGATTTCACGGCACCCAATAATAGTATCTTCAAGCTTTACGTAGGCGCCAGGCTTGTTTAAGAATACTTCAGCAACATGGAATGGCTGCGTTAAGAATCGCTGGATACGCCGTGCACGCGCAACAGTAAGCTTATCTTCATCACTAAGTTCTTCCATTCCTAGGATTGCAATAATATCCTGTAAGTCCTTATAGCGCTGCAAAATCGACTGAACTCTTCGAGCAACCTCATAATGCTCATCACCAACGATGGCTGGGTCTAAAATAGTACTATTTGAGTCAAGTGGATCAACTGCAGGATAGAGGCCTAATTCAGTCAATGCTCTTGAAAGTACGATAGTTGAATCAAGGTGGCTAAAAGTTGTCGCAGGAGCAGGATCAGTAAGGTCGTCGGCAGGCACATAGACTGCTTGAACTGAAGTAATTGACCCCGTCTTAGTACTAGTAATGCGTTCTTGAAGGGCACCCATTTCTTGTTGCAAATTTGGTTGGTAGCCTACTGCACTCGGTAACCGTCCAAGAAGGTCAGATACC
>Ga0209499_1000010_pt1 | contig 180768 bp, 160 predicted proteins | sample C_130208_EF_Meta_FD_187306 | JGI IMG/M metagenome (GOLD analysis project Ga0209499, IMG submission 187306) | Freshwater microbial communities from Lake Croche, Canada to study carbon cycling - C_130208_EF_MetaG (SPAdes) (version 2) | ecosystem: Environmental > Aquatic > Freshwater > Lake...
TCACGGCGGCATCTGTATTGAACAGGGAGCAAACAGGCAGAAACGAGGCGGCGGCATGAAGTACGCAAAAGGACAGAGCGGAAACCCCAAAGGGAGACCTCGTGGCGTTGCTGACAAACGGGTCGAGCTGCGGAGCCTGCTGGAGCCGCATGCGGCAGAGTTGGTGCGTACGGTGGTAGAACTGGCGAAGGCCGGTGACGGCGCTGCCCTGAGGCTTTGCCTTGACCGCCTGATCCCGACGCTGAAAGCCCGTGATGAGCCTGTGGGTAGCATGGCGGGTACGGCAGGGGCGGGGGCTGATATAGGGCGCTCGGTCCTGCGGGCAATGGCACTGGGTGAGGTCACACCCGATCAGGCATCCGCGATGATGGCTGCGATAGCTGCGCACTCCCGCATTATCGAGGTCTATGAGCTGGAGCGCCGCATAGCGGCACTGGAAAAACCAGAATGAACAAAAATTTAGAGCGGCGGGTAATCGGCATCGAAAGCGGCCGCCTCGCTCGCACGAAAAAAGGCCTGACGCATTACGAGCTTACAATTCTGTTAACGGACCGATTCCTGGCCTATGAATGCCGCGAGCTGGAACTGGCAAAAATGACTCCTGACCGCCGCGCCGCCGTCCTGCGTACCGAACTAGAAGCCCGCCGCGACCAGTGGGCCGAGGAGACGGCGAGGCCCTCTACAGCTGCCCCCAGCGGCAATACGCATGCTCTTGAGACGCGTGCACAGCAAGAGCTAAAGCTGCGGATTTTGGAGGCTGAAGGCGTGCCCGCAGCTATTATTGAGTCAAAGCGTGAAGCCTATAACCAGAGGTTCCGCTGGGGGGCGAGGCATATGGGTCTTTGACAATAAACTCTGCGACTCATTGGGGTGCATACTATTACTGTCTTGACTAAGACTCGCTAAATCGGTCGCAGGTCGGCGTATTCGGTATACAGAACGCCTGTCCGCACGGCGCGGTGCGGTGGCAAGGTTCTACGCTCGATAGTGAAAGTACACGCCTAAAAAAGGGGGAGTCATGTGGAGAGTTAGAGCAGGGATGTTGGCGCTGGTGATTGTCTGTAGCACGGCTCAGGCCAGTAATTGGGTGACGATAGGCGAAAGCGGCGATGGAACCATGGAATATTTTATTGACGTTTCCAGCATCCGTATTGAAGGAAACGTTCGAAGAGCGTGGTTTCAGATGGTCCATAAGGCCCACACAATGAAAGATCCTGACGATGGTCGATACTGGAGAAGTGAGGTTTCAAGATACACATACAACTGCACTCAGGAAGTGAAACGTCATGAGGCGATGACCATCTACTACGAGGACGGCACTAACTACAACATGGCAGCAGAAAATTACCCAACCCCATGGACACCAGTAGTGCCCGACACGTTGTCAGCAGGGGGTATGGAATTCATATGCCGTTGGAAGTCTTGAGCGACCGTGCCGTGAAACGCACCCTAATGCCCCTACTCGCCTCGATTCTCTGGGTAAGCCTCGCCTACGCCCAGTCAGCCCCAAGCGGGCCGCAATACCCAACCCCGAAGCACGAACAATCACACGGTGGTCACTACCAAAAGGGTCGTGGTTCAGCTCACAAGGGCGGGCACTACGTGAATCCGGCTACCCAAAACCATTACGGCAAACACAAGAAAAATAGGAAGCAACAATGAAGAAATTTCTGATTCCACTGAGCCTACTACTTCTATTGGCTACCGTGCTTGCCACCTCAGCGTGGGCTGTCCCATTAGAAGATTTGCTTGCGGCTCAGGCGGCCGACGCCAAGGGCGACTACGCTACAGAGTTAAAAATAATCAGGCCTCTGGCTGTCCAAGGCGTGCCCTTTGCGCAGACCATCCTCGGCCTCAAGTACGTCAACGGCCAAGGTGTGGTGCAGGACTACACCGAAGCGGCGAAGTGGTTCCGGTTAGCGGCAGCACAGGGGCATGACTCAGCGCAGCACGACCTCGCCATCATGTACGACAATGGCCAAGGCGTAGTACAGAACTACGCAGAGGCGGTGAAGTGGTACCGGCTAGCGGCAGCACAGGGGTATACCAAAGCGCAGTACAACCTCGGCCTCAGGTACGCCAAAGGCCAAGGTGTAGTACAGGACTACATCCGTGCTCACATGTGGTTCAACCTAGCCGCAGTCAGCGGACTCAACGACGCTGCCAAGAACCGCGACATCGCTGCCAGCAAGATGACATCACAGCAAATCGGCGAAGCGCAGAAACGTGCGCGTGAATGTCAGGCAAGACAGTTCAAAAACTGCGATTAGTAGAGAGAGAAAGCGAAATCAGCGCGGACAGCCGATAAAGAATTTAAGGACAATAGTCAATGAAAAGATTTCTAATTGTACTGAGCTTAATGCTCATATCGTTCACTGCACTCGCAACCGAGATGAGCGTCACCTCAAAGGACGCAGACCCGGACACCGTGACCTGTGTAGCGAAGATCGAGCAGTCTGTTAGTAATTCGATGTGTGCGACTGCCCCAGCCCACGCGACCTATTGCTGCAAGGTGTGCTCAGTCGGTAAGGCCTGCGGTAATTCGTGCATCAGTCGGGACAAAGACTGCCACCAGCCGCCGGGGTGTGCGTGTGATGGCTAAGAAAGGTCTGCATAAGTCTGCTGATTCTGTTCACGGGCGCTATACCAAGGCTGCGATAGAGGAGCGGCGCGAAGTCCGGACACTTATACGAGCGGTACGTGCGTGGCTTGCCGAGTAATCATCGTCGCCTACGGCTCCGCCGGCATCTCCGGTAACGGATGCACGCTGGGGGCAACTTTGGGGGCAACTTCGGTTATAAGTCATAATCTTATCTTTATAATCAGTAAGTTAGGATCGTTTTTCGTTAGCCCCCCTAGCCACCATATCCCACATCCAATAGCGTCCAAGAAAGTCTGCAAGTAGCTGATCTTCGTAGGATTTATGCGTTTTCAGCCTGTTCAGGCGTCCCGGAGGATACAGAGGCTACCCTTGCAATCTCGTTTTCCTTGCTTGTATTTTGCTGGTATCGAGCTGCCCGACAAGGGCGCTTCAAAAACGATACCAGCAAAACGCAAGGACGCTGCCATGCCCAAGCTGTCCAAGCCGTTGGCGGACCTCGCCGTAAGGAACGCGAAACCCTACCCGGACGGGCGCGCCCGCAAGCTGGCTGGAGGCGGCGGCCTGTACCTGTACGTGCCGGCCTCCGGTTCGAAGTTGTGGCGCTGGGACTACCGCATTGGCGGCAAGCAGAAGACCGTCAGCCTGGGTTCCTACCCGGACCTGTCCCTCGCCAAAGCGCGAGAGCTGCGGGACGCCCAGAAAGCCCGGCTAACGGATGGGACGGACCCCGCCGCCGCCACACAAGCGCGAGGGCAAGGCCAAGGCCGCCCTAGAGGCTGCCAGGGGCGTTACGGTGGCCGAGCTGGCCAACGAGTGGTTCACCCGCCGCAAGTTCACGCTGGCGCCGGCGACGGTGCGCGGGACGGACCTGATGATTTCCCGCTGGATAGTGCGTGCGCCCGTGGGCCGGCAGGTGGCGGCAGAGATGGAGCCGCGGCATGTCATTGAGGCGCTGCGTCAGCCGGAGGGGTTGGGGCGGGCGGAGACTGCTCGGCGACTGGCCCAACTGCTGCGGCGCATCTTCGGCTACGGCGTTCAGACGGGCCAGATGAACCGGAACCCCGTGGCAGACATTCAGGCACGCGAGGTGCTCACAGCCGTGAAGACCAAGCCACGGGCCGCCCTGGTGGACCCCAAGGCCGTAGGTGCCCTGATGCGCGCCATCCATGGCTACCGCAGCCCCATCACCCGCTGCGCGCGGCAACTGTAAAGGCATCCCTCGCGGGCGGGGCGGCCGGCGGCAGATCCTCTGATCAAAGGCTGCTTTAATGCTGGCGCTTAATATTAAAGAATGCTTTAATTCTAAAAGCTCACATTAAAGATACCTTTATCATGAAGCGGACCACGGGCACTTACGCCATTTCGACCACGCAGGGCGAACCGGTTCGGGCCTTCGTCCCGCATCCCCTGCCGCCCAGCAACCCTGAACTGGCCCCAGAGGCGTATGCCGACCTGAATCATCAGGCAGAGCTGGCGCTCGCCCGCCTGTCCGGGGTGTCCGGGCTGGTGCCGTCGGTAGACTGGCTGCTGTACAGCGCGATCCGTAAGGAAGCCCTGCTTACCTCACAAATCGAAGGTACCCAGGCGACATTGACCGATCTGTTCGACGCGGAAGCAGGTTTCGCCGTCAGCAACACGGACGATGTCAAGGAAGTCACCAACTATCTGCGCGCCTTTCGACGGGTGCAGGACAACCTGCGCGACCCCAACGGGCTGCCCATCAGCGTGCGCCTCCTGTGTGAGGCCCACCGTATCCTGCTGGAAGGGGTGCGAGTTGCCGGGAAGCAGCCCGGGGAACTGCGTCGCTCTCAGAACTGGATCGGCGGCACCCGTCCGGGCAACGCCGCTTTCGTGCCGCCGCCGGCCGACCGGGTGGTAGATCTGCTGGGCGACCTGGAGCAATTCATTCACGACAAGGCAGGCACGCTGCCGCCGCTGGTTAGGATCGCGCTGGCACACGCCCAGTTTGAAACCATCCACCCGTTCCTTGATGGCAATGGTCGCATTGGGCGCTTGCTGATCGCCGCACTGCTGGAACATTGGAGATTGCTGGTGGAACCGCTGATGTACGTCAGCGGTTACCTGAAGCAGTATCAGGCCGAGTACTACCGGCGCCTGTCTATCATCCGCACCGAAGGCGACTGGGAATCCTGGGTCGCGTTCTTCCTTGAAGGCGTGGCGACGGCCGCCAGTGACGCTGAACGCAGCATCATCGCCGTCGCCAGCCTGATAGCGGCGGATCGGCGCCGCCTGCTCGAAGCACCCAGGGCCAGCCCCGCCAGCTACCGGCTGTTCGAGTTGCTGCCCATGATGCCGCGCTTCACCATCGAGCGTGTGCGGCAAAAACTGGAAACCACCTTTCCGACCGCCACTGCCGCCGTCAAAGTACTGGAAGACCTGGACATCGTGATGGAAATGACCGGCCAGAAGAAGAATCGCAGCTACAGCTACCAACCTTACATCGAGCTGCTGTCGCGGTGATTACGCGGGAATATGCACCGGTTCACAGTAGTCCGAAACGGCTGACCGAGGCCCCAGTTCTGCGGTCAACCATCCGTCACCAATATCAACACCCCAACGGGTCTCCGTTGGGGGGGTTATTGTCCGGAGCGCCAGGGTTAGCGCGGTGCCATTGTTCGACCAGAACGGCTGGCTTTGGCCCAGAGAGCACAGTAAACAAGTCAATCACTTACAAGGGAAGACACGACAGTTCTTGCTATTTTTTACCGTGCCCCCCCACTTCGGTCGTGGCTTTCGCACTGGAGGCATTGCCAGCTGCGCTGCCTTCCGCGGCGGTCGCGACTGCGGCTTCTGCCGGGCTTGTCGCGGCGTTCGTCGCGGTTTGGTCGGCGGTGGGTTTGGCGGCGGTGATGGTGCCTGCCGCCTCCTGGAAGGCTGAGCCGCCGCCACAGGCGGTGAGCAGGGCAAAGGTGCCACAGCCCACTAAGGATACGGCAACATCACCAAAGGTCATCTTTTTCACTACCACTCTTTGAAGCAGAACAGCCAATGTTGGTCCATTGGTCATTGCTGGGTATTAAACGCCAACATTTTGACGTGCATTGAACAGGCCAATATTAACTAGTACGCCCATCGACGCCAAAAGTTGGGGTTGTTGGCGTGCAGTATCGTGACGTGCTAATTCCTCGGAATGGATAAGGGTATTGCTGCTGCCATCTCGGTCATCACCTCACGCCGGGCTGGGCACGCGGCTGGTAATGGACCCAGACGGCGAGAAGGTCGCCGCGATCAATCTGCGCGCTGAATCCGACAGGCTGCATCGCTTCTTTTGCCTGCTGCCGCTTTGGCGGCTTATTCTTGAATCTTGCGCCGGTGAAGATATCGCCGGGATAGGGTTTAACAATAATCCTCTCGAGCCGCCCTCGAGCAAGCCTCCGGATTTTGCTGGTATTTTGTTGGTATCAGTCAAAGTAGAATCCGTTTAGTGTCTTAAATCAGAGCTGATTCTATTGGAATTAGATTCCCTCCCTAGCCACCATTTCTTCGGAAACCGGTAATTCAATCCGACGCAACGTACGGTTCTCGCGGCTCGTGGGCCGCATAGGCCCTACTAAATAGAGGCTTGGGTCGCAGCACTCTCGGTCCCAAAGTAACGCCAACCCGTTCTGCTAATGCCACGATCGTGTTGACCGTCGCTGGCCTCCCCCCGAAACCGCATCGGCGGCAGTCTCCGCACACTAAGAACGCCTTGTGGGACACTGCCCCTGCGCCGCGTGTGCGCCGGCTTGCTAGGCTAGAGCCATTACCTTGGCACCAAGCAGTCCCACCGGTCACTACTCCTTCGGCGTGACGCTATCTGGACATGGCTACCTGAAGGGGCTCATTGGGCTGATACGCTCAAGGCGTGGGGCGACGGACTCGCCAAGCCGGCGCGCGCCTCCAGTACGATGAGGCCATACAGTGCGCGCCAAATTGGCAGCAGTCGCGCGCAGCGCGATCCGCTTCGCAGAGAGTTGCTCCGATTACCTGCGCGTTAGAAGGCGTTACCCAATCATCGCGTTTTAGATCAGTTTGGGGCCATCGGGGACCGCCAGCCAGTCCCCGTCTCCGCGGCTGTCGTCAGGTCTTCTTTACGACAAGCCGTAATCGCTCGGTGCCATCGACGACCTGGTAATCGATCTCCTCCGCATAGTTGCGCACGATGATCAACGCCAAATCATCTTCCTCGCCGCCCACTTCCAGTACGTTGCCGATACGGGTGGCACTTTCAAACAGCAGTTCGACCTGGCCGGTCTTCTCGGCATAACCGACGACGACCGTGAGCTTGCAGTCGTGCAGTAACGGCTTGTACATCTGTAGGATTTCTTCTGACACCAACAGCAGGTTGGAGCAGGTCTTCGCCGTTAGATTGTGTTTGTCGCAGAACTGCTCAATCTGGGCGTTCATCGCGTAGATATCGAAGTCTGGCGAGTTGATATCATAACGACAGGTGCGCACGCGGTTGATGAAGACCCGGGTGCGTTCTTTTTGCGGATTGTCGAAGATCTGCGCCGGGGTGCCTTCCTCATAGATCAAGCCTTGATCCATATAGAAGACCCGGTTGGCGACATCGCGAGCAAAGTCCATCTCGTGCGTGACGATGGCCATCGTCATGCCGTCCTTCGCCAAGCGTCGGATCACGCTGAGCACTTCGCTCACCATCGTAGGATCCAGCGCTGAGGTCGGTTCATCGAACAGAATAACCTCAGGGTCCATCGCCAAACAGCGGGCGATAGCGACGCGCTGCTTTTGACCGCCGGACAGTTCCTGCGGGAAAAAATCCGCTTTTTCGCCTAATCCAACGAGGCGCAGCAGATCCATGCTGCGCGCTTTTGCTGCCTGTTCGGAAACGCCGCGTAGCTTGATCGGTGCCAGGATCAGATTCTCCAGAACCGTCAGATGCGAGAACAGGTTAAAGGACTGAAACACCATGTTCATTTTCTGACGAATCTTCGGCACATTTGTGTGCTTGTTCAGGATGTCCTGACCGTCAACATGGATGGCCCCACCCGTGGGTCTGTCCAAGAGGTTAAGGCAACGCAGGAACGTGCTCTTGCCGGTACCGGAGGGCCCGATAATTGCTACGACCTCACCCTTATGAATTTCGGTGGAAATGTCCTTGAGAACGGTCAGATTCCCGTAACTCTTCGATAGGTGTTCGATCTTGATCATTGGGCGCCTCCCTGACGGCGTCTGGCTACCGGATCTGTTCTGCGTTCGAGATACTCTAGCGCTTGGATAAGCACTGCCGCGACGATGAAGTACAAGATCGCAACCATGACCAAGGGGAAAAATGCATCAAACGTGCGGCTGCGAATGATGTCACCCGCTTTAGTGAGGTCCTGTACGGCGATGTAGCCGACGACGGAAGTCATTTTCACCAATGAAATGAACTCGCCCTTGTAGACCGGAAGAATTCGCACAATCGTCTGCGGTAGCAGAATATTGATAAAAGTTTGCGTCGGCGTTAAGCCCATCGCGATGCCTGCTTCCCGCTGGCCATCCTCAATGCCACTCATGCCAGCGCGGAAGATTTCCGCAAAATAAGCGGCGAAGTTCATGCCGAACGCGATGACTGCAACCAATGTTGGGCTGATGTTTACGGACCCGAAGACGACATAGAAAATCAGCATCAACAGGACCAGCACGGGCGTGCCGCGCAGGATCGAGATGTACACTTTTGCCGGCGTATTCAACCAAAAACTGGACGAGAGTCGCATAAAGCAGACCACGCCACCGAGTGCGGTGCCAAACAACGTCGCCAGTATCGAGATCAGAACGGTGGTCTGCAGGCCATCGAAGATAATTAGATACCGCCTCTCATGCATGATGTTCGACTCAAAACTGTCTTTGAGTCTTGAGAGAAACGTGGATTTCGGAGGTTCTGCCGCAGGTTCGGTCGTGGCAGCGCCTATATTTTCTCTCAGCGCATAGACTTTATTCCCCGCCTCGTAATAGGCATCGGAGAAATCGATTCGCTTCATGCGTTCTTCAGTAATAAAAATATCGCTGGCAATCATGTCCACTTTGCCGCTTACCAGCGCCGCGATGAGGGCGCTGAAATCCATTACAGAGAACTTCGGCGTCTTGCCGATGGATTCGGCGAAGCGAGTCATCAGGTCGATATCCGCGCCGACCAAGGCGTTATCTTGGAATGCCACCCAAGGGAAGCCGACATTGGAAGTGCCGATGAGCAGTTCGCCTTTGTTCGCCACTTGGCCGGATGCAGGCGTCTTTGCGGGGTTGTCGGTCATCCATTTGTTAATGATCGCGTCATAGTCCCCGGACTTGCGAATGCCCGCTAGAAACTGGTTGAACTGATCGCGCAGGGCCGTGCGATCCTTGCGGAATCCGGCGCCGACACTAAACGTAAACAGGGACTCGCCGACTGTCTCTAGGGACGGATTCTCCTTTAGGATTTCCCGCAGCGAGTCGGTATCGTTAATAGAGGCGTCCGCTTTTCCAAACTTTACGGCGGCAATGACATCGGCCGCGTTCTGGTATTGAAGAATTGTGGAGTCAGGGTACGTCTTGGTAGCGTAGGACTCGTAGGCCGTACCCATCATGACCGCGATCCGGCGTCCATGGAGGTCCGCGGCCGAGCGAATTTTTCCGCTTGTGTCACTCTGCGTACTGACTGCTGCGCCTGGCTCCGATGCGAGGTTTGATTTCAGTACAAAGAATTTATTTTCCATTTTGTAAATGGGGTCTGAAAAATCGATCCGCTTGCGTCGTTCTTCGTTGTCATACAAGGCGGTGATCATGTCGACCTTGCCGGAGGCAGTCGCGGCGATCATGCCGGTGATTTCCAATAATTGGATTTCAACTTTCTTGTCGAGAAAGGCGCCGAAGCGCTCTACTACTTCGAGCAGCAGGCCGGAGTGCACATTGTCCTTAATGCTTGCCAACGGCAGGCCGAACAGCGAGACGCCGACGACAATTTTTCCCTTGGTGCCGGGGTTGTGGATCTTTGGCATGACCCCGTTGGGGCCCTTCATCCAGCGGGTCACCATCTCGTCGTATTCGCCGTTTTTTCGTATGTGCTTGAGGAAAGCGTTGAACTCCAGGCGCAGTGCAGGGTGGCCTTTGCGAAAGCCCGACGCGAGCGATGCGGAGAACATCGATTCGCCCAGTACGGCGACGGCAGGATTGGTCCGCAGTATCTCCCCTAAGGTGCCTTCATCCTTCAGCGCTGCATCGGCCTTGCCAGTGATGACGGCGACGGCCAGATCGGGAATCGAGTCGTACTGCAAGATGATCGAGTCGGAGTAGTTCTTCGTGACGAACATTTCTTGGGCCGAACCGACAGCGACCGCGATGCGCTTGCCGTGCAGGTCGGCAGGTGACGTCAGTTTGGTGCCGGTCGCAGAGGCGACCGTACTAGCGCACAGTGCGCCGGGTACAACGAAGAGGGCGGCAAGCAAAAGAGAGAATACATTCTTCATACGAACTCGATTCCTCATGACACAGAGATCGCCGGCCGATTAGCGAAGGCCGGACTCCTGATGGGGCTGGGCGAGACCCACCCGCGATAACCCTGTGATCGCGGGTGCATTTGCCAATCCAACAGCATATCTGACCCGGGGCGGCCGGCGCAGATGACTTTTGGCTGAACGGGGAGGGCTGTGCGGTCTCTTCTGTGGGTTGATTGGTGTTCCGGCGGGTGGCTAGGCGCAAATTCTACTCAAGGGTGCGGGGGTGGGGCCAGTGGCGGCCCTAGACGGGGCGCATCGAGGGCCGCCACTGGCTAGGCGTTGTTTGGGAGGGGGATCGCCTCGTGAGCGCTCGCGGATCCCTTGATCGGGTCCAGCTGGGCGGTGGCCTGCGTGTAAACTGCACCCCGGGCCCCGCTGCAGCCCCTGCCACGCCACGGTTTCCCCGGTGGGTAGGCGCAACCGGTCCGGGGTGTATTTTGGTTGTCGTGTACGGCGCGCCGTTCCCACTCCAGTCCTCGGTAAATTGCAGTGTCTGAATCGTCTACACCCTTGCTTTCTGATGCCGCAGCCCCCACCGGCGCGGTGGAGGTATTGCGCTGGGATGCCGGTGCGGTCTCGCAGGTCACCGACGTGGTAGCGGAGGAGTGGCCCGTTGCCTTTCTCTATCAAGGGGTGCCCCACGTGGTCATGCTGGCAACACCCTGCGATCTGGAAGACCTGGCGGTAGGCTTCACGCTGACGGAAGCTATCGTGGGTCATCCGGCCGAGATTCGCGAAGTCGCCGCGATCGTGACGGCGCAGGCACTTGAAGTGCGGCTCCACATTGTCCCGGAACGGTTTTCCAAGCTACTGGAGCGGCAACGCAATCTCACCGGTCGGACCGGTTGTGGGATGTGCGGAGCCGAAACGGTAGATGATGCGATCCGGCCGCCGCCTGCTGTTGGCGGCGGTTTGCGACTGACGGCTCTGGATGTCCAGACCGCCTTAGATAGTCTTGCGGCAGGTCAGGCGTTGAATGCCCGCACCGGTAGTATTCATGCGGCGGGCTGGGCGATTCCAGGCCAGGGCGTTGTCCTGGTCCGCGAGGACGTAGGTCGTCACAACGCGCTCGATAAACTCATCGGTGCTTTGGTGCGCCGTGGGGAGAATCTCTCGGATGGCTTTGTCGTCATGTCTAGCCGGGCCAGTTATGAACTGGTGCAGAAGGTCGCCACTGTAGGCATCGCGGCGCTGGTGACTGTGTCGGCGCCTACGGGCTTTGCTATTCGCTCGGCGGAACGCTTTGGCGTGACCCTAGTTGGGTTTGCTCGACCGGGGCGGCATGTGGTGTACGCCCACCCGGAGCGCTTTGGCGATCTGATGCTGGGGCCGCCGTGAAGATTCGACTGCGGGACGATTCGTTTCGGTGTCGTCTGGGCCGCCAGGAATTGGCGGCCCTCGTGGCCACCCGGAGTGCGCAGTCCCGGACCCGGTTTCCCAATGGAGAGCTGCGTTTTGACTTGCATTTGGACGCGACGCTGACGACACCAGCGGTGAGTTGTAGTGCCGGTGTGGTGGACCTGCGATTGCCGGCCGCGGCCTTTCAGGCCTGGGTGCAGGCCAATGTCGCGTCTTACGGGTTCACTGTGGCCCTTGCAGGGGCTGCGCTTGAAGTGCTGATCGAGAAAGACTTTCCGTGTGATACGCGGGCTGATTGCGCGGCAACGGATGATGCATTTAGCCGAGAAAGGCTAGCGCTTCAGGACGAGTGAGTCAGCAGCGCGCGCAATCGCGGCTCTTGTTTTTTCGCAGCACTGCCGACACGACAGCGATACCGTCTTAGGACACGGTGAGTGGTGTTGTATGATCCCACTCACCGCGTGCAGTCAGACCTAGCCTTCAGCGCTGGTTTTTCGCGGGAATCGCACCCAAGTCTTGCTCTTGAAATCGAACAATTTGCACTCCCGCACTACGCGCCAGTAGGTACGCATCGAGAGTTCGATTTCCGGAATATCCGGCACCAACTTCGCCAATGCGGTCTGTGCCGCCTTGAGCCGGTACAGCGGTATTTTTGCATCTAAGTGATGCGCCGCGTGCTCCATGATGTTGTGCAGCAGGAAGTTCCACCACGGGCGGATGCGGAAGCGCACGGTGCCATGGAGGATGCCTTGGTCTTTCATCCAGGACGTTTTATCCGCGTACCAGACGAAGTCCGGATGGGTGTGGTGCAAATACACGACGAAGCCGACGGTCCAGTTCCAGACAAGGAACGGAATCAGAAAGCCGAGCAGGAAGGAGACACCGAACGAACCGGTTGAGAACAGCGCCAGTCCCGCGATCCATAGGGCGGCAAAGACGGTGACCAAGGTTGAATCCCAGAAGAATTCTTTACGCTTGCCCGGCGAGTTTTTGCCGCGTGGGTAATACAAGCGGCGCCACCAGATTTCGATCAGGTAGTACGGCAACGGACCCGCTGCGCTGCGGTAGATGCGCTCGACGAACCGACCGGCCGACGATAGTTTGGACCACTCCGACGGGTCTTTCGGTTCCCACACAAAATCGCGCCCTTTGAGGCTGTTGAAGCCGTGGTGGATGACGTTGTGGCCGACGCGCCAGAGGCTGAACGGCGTCATCGAGGGCAGGAAAGCGATCCGGCCGAGCACCTTGTTCAGGCCCTCATGATCGGTGAGGCTGCCGTGGCAGGCGTCATGGCCGATAATGAACAGGCGAACGATACCGAGGGTCGCGAGGACACCGCCCAGCAACTGCCAACCCAAGCTGTGCCTGGCGACTAACCATTCCCCTAGACCGAACAGGGCGATGTCGCTAGCCAGTAGTAGGACGGCCAGCGTGGTCGAGCGGCGATAGTAGGCTGACAGAACTTCGCGTAGGCGCGGAATGCTATAAGTCTTTGAAACAGTTGTATTTTCGGTCACGAAATCTACGGCGGCGGACATTGAAAAGTCGTTCCTAGGCAAGATAAACCTAGGCATTATGAACGCTCTGATGCTCGGGGGACAGAGTGCAGGTTCGAGATAGGCTTTCGCACCGCGGGAGTGGCTGAATGTACAGACTATTTTATATGCCGGGTGCCGCCAGTTTGGTGGTGCACTGGATGTTGATTGAGACCGGCGCGTCGTACGAATTGGTGCGTCTGGATGGCGAGGCGGGTGAGCATAAGCAACCTGCTTATTTGCGGCTCAATCCGAACGGGCTGGTGCCGTTATTGCTGATCGATGGACGCCCCGTTTACGAGGCGGCCGCCCTTGCCTTATTGCTGGCGGAACGACACCCAGAGGCTGGATTTGCGCCACCGGTAGACGATATCCGCCGCGAGGTGTACCTGCAGTGGATGCTGCATTTAGCCAATACGGTGCAGCCAGCCTTCCGATTCTGGTTTTATCCAACAGAGGCGGCAGGGGAGAGTGTGGTCGCGGCGGCACAGACCCGCGCGCGCACCCGGTTAGAAGCCGCTTTTCAGCGTTTGGACGATCACTTGCGCGCGCATGGTCCCTATATCTGTGGGTCGTTCGGCCCGACCGCCGCAGACTTCTACGCCACCATGCTGGTGCGGTGGTCACGGCATTTGCCCAAGCCGGCGTTGCAATGGCCATCGATCGCTGCCCTGGTCGAGCGCATGACCGCGCGAGCGAGTTTTCAGCAGTTAAGTGCGGCGGAGGATCTGTCGGGATGGCCGTAACGGCGCCGCGGCTAGAGACCGCCCGGTTACTGTTGCGGCCGCCGATTGGGGACGACTTCGAGGGTTGGGCCCGTATGGCCGCGGACCCAATCACGATGGCCACGTTGGGCGGCGTGCAGCCACGGGCGATCGCTTGGCGCGCGTTTGTACAAATGGCCGGCTCTTGGTCCCTGTACGGTTTCGGCATGTTCTCTGTGATCGAACGCGCCACTGGCCGTTGGATCGGGCGCGTGGGTCCCTGGCGTCCGGATGGTTGGCCGGGCAACGAGGTCGGCTGGGGGCTCTTGTCCGAGGTGCATGGCCGGGGTTACGCGACCGAGGCGGCAGTGACGGCCATTGATTGGACCGTAGCGACGCTCGGTTGGAATGACTTCATTCATTGCATCGACCCGTCGAATCACCGTTCCATTGCCGTTGCGCTCAGACTCGGATCGGCGCGGTTGCGCGAGGCGAACTTACCCGCCCCGATAGGGCAACGCGTCGACGTCTATGGGCAAACAACAGCCGAATGGCGCCGGCGCGCATTGTTGCGCGCACTCTAAGGCACGCCCTTGCCTTCGCGGGCGCTGAGAGTTCGTTGGCGCTGTGGCAATCCGCGCGAGCGGGGGCAGACCCTCGCTCGCGCAATGCGCTGACTAACTTAAGCGGAGTCCGCCTTGCCGCGGCGAAACACGACAAACAGCAACAGCGCCACAATGATGGATACAGCGCTAGTCCAGAACTCCTCCTGATGCGACGGCGTAATAGCCATGGCCACCAAAACCAATACCATGCCCGCGATGGCTACATAGCTTAGCCAAGGGAACAGCCACATCGGTAGAATGGGTGGCGGGCCGCCGGCCGCTTCACGCCGGCGCCGCGTCACTATCTGCGATACGGCGGTCGCCAGATAGATCACGACGATCAGCGCGCCTGAGGCATTGGTCAGAAAGGCGTATACGCCAGGCAGCGCGAGGTTCGCCACGACGCCAATGAAGCCTGCGGTGCTGGCGAGCAATACGGAGCGCGCCGGCACCTGTCGGGCATTGGTTTTGACCAGTCCTCGCGGCGCATCGCCCTTTTCTGCCAACACGAACAGCACTCGTGAGGCGACATAGAAGGCGGAGTTCAGGCACGACAAGACGGCCGTCAGAATAATCCCCTTCATGATGGTCCCTGCATAGGGGATGTGCAGTGTGTCGAGCGCTGCGGCAAAGGGCGAGACGCCGGATTTGACCTCGGTCCAGGGCAGTATGCTGCAGATGACAAAAATCGAACCGACGTAGAAGATCAAGATGCGACTGATGATCGTTGAGGTCATGCGCGCTACAGCGCGTGCCGGCTCTTCCGATTCCGCCGCCGCGATGGTGACGACTTCGGCGCCCATCATGGAGAAGATGACGGTGGTTACGGCGGCAAGTACAGCAAACGCACCCTTGGGCGCGAAGCCGCCATGGCTATACAGGTTCGAAAAAGTCATCCCTGCCGCTGAGTGGAAGCCGAAAGCATGCGAAAGACCCAGCAGGATGAACGAAATGATTGCTGCAACTTTGATCGAGGCGAACCAGAACTCGAATTCGCCGTAGGCGCGCGCTGACATGAGATTGACGCACGTCATCAGCCCCATGAGTCCTAGACCGATCCAGAGTGGGGGCAGCGGCAGGTATTCCTGCAATATGTTGGCGCCCGCGATGGCTTCTACCGGAATCACGACGACCCAGAAGTACCAATACAGCCAGCCCACGGAGAAGCCAGCCCAATGACCGAGGCCGGCGCGTGAGAATTCAGTGAAGGAGCGGATATTGGGAAACTCGACCGCCATTTCGCCGAGCATGCGCATGATCAGCAGGACCAAGAGTCCAGTGAGTGCGTAGCTGATCAAGATGGCGGGGCCGGCCGCAGCGATTGCGACGCTGCTGCCCACGAAAAGTCCGGCGCCTATGATTCCGCCAATGGTGATCATGGTGACATGGCGTGACTTGAGCGATTTGCTCAAGGTATTCGGCGGACTGGACTCGTCGGTATCAGGATGGGTCATGGTTGGCGTGCTCCACGCGCGTTAGGGCGCGCTCCGAGGTTACACAATGCAGCGCCGGTCGGGCAGTCGTTCTAGAATCGGAGAGTGCTGGGTCGGGTGGCCCGCAGGAGACTGAAGACCGTGCCGCAGCCTATAGATCCTTGTTTTGACGATATTTTGCGTGCCGCGGACCGCATTGCGCCCTACGTGCGTCGAACGCCGGTTTTGGCGGGGGAGGGGCCATGGGCCGGCCTCTACTTTAAGTGCGAGAACCTGCAGGCGGTGGGTGCTTTCAAGGCGCGGGGTGCGTGCAATGCCGTTTTTGCCCTGTCCGATGTCGCAGCTGAGCGCGGCGTAGTGACCCATTCGTCCGGCAATCACGCGGCAGCCCTGTCACGGGCTGCCCGTTTGCGCGGGATCCCCGCCTATATTGTGATGCCCCGTGGTGCCCCCGCCGTGAAACGAGCTGCCGTCGAGGAGTGGGGAGGAATCGTGACCGAATGTGAGCCGACTTTGGTTTCCCGTGAGGCCACAGCGGCTGCGTTGTGCGCGCGCACGGGCGGTGTCTTGGTTCACCCGTACGATGACCCCGCGGTCATTGCCGGACAGGGGACTGCGTTGCTGGAGCTAACCGAGTCGATGGATTCGCCGGATGTCGTGCTGGCCCCGGTGGGCGGGGGCGGGTTGTTGGCTGGAACGGCGCTCGCAGCCCGGGCCCGTTGGCCCGGTGTCCGGGTCATTGGCGTAGAACCGGTCGGCGCCGACGATGCCGCACGGTCCTGGTCGAGCGGCATCCTACAGCCGCAGTTGGCGCCGGCCACCCTAGCAGATGGGTTACGCGGCGCGCTGTCCGCGCGTACGTTTCGGCTGGCGCAAGCTTATGTAGACGATATCGTCACGGTTAGTGAGGACGCGATCGTGGCAGCCATGCGCTTGCTGTTCGATCGTTTGAAACTGGTGGTCGAGCCCTCGGGCGCGGTGCCGCTGGCTGCCGTGCTGGAAGGGAGGGTGTCCGCGGCACGCACGGCCATGATTCTGACCGGCGGGAATGTCGATCTCAGTCAGTTGCCGTGGCTTAAGTAGACCCCGAAAAGCTTAGCGGAAAGCACTTAAATCCGCAGCGCGGCGGTCCGCGTACCCTGAGGTCACTCTTCGGGAGAATTGCCATGAGTACCGGTGCCGGACATATCTTACTGGCGGTTGCCAACCCGACCGACTATCACGGCCCTTTATTAGATCGCGCACTTGAGATTGCCGGTCGCTCGGGCGCGCGCGTCACGATTTTTCACAGTTTGTACAGTCCCTTTCTAAGCGGTCAGCAGTACTACTCCGAATCGGAACTGCAACAGGCGATCGCCGCGCTGGTGGAAGGGTGCAAGGCCAAACTGGAGTTGCTCGCACAACCGCTGCGCGCGGCCGGTATCGAGACGCACATTCGCGTCCGGTGGGACTACCCACCACACGAGAGCATCATTCGCGAAGTGCTGCGTGAAAAAATTGGGCTCTTACTTGTGGGCAGTCATCGTCATAGCGTAGTCGCGCGACTGGTCTTGACCAATACCGACTGGCAACTCATCCGTTCCTGCCCGTGCGCTGTATTGCTAGTGAAAGGACGTGAGCCGTATGACGGCGCGCCCGTGTTGGTATCGGTGGATCCGATGCATGCCCATGCCAAGCCGGAGGCCCTGGATGCGCGTTTGTTGCAGTCGGGGCAGGACTTTGCTAAGTGGTTTGGAGCGCCTGTACATGCGGCCCACTTCCATCCAATCGGACCGCAACTGATGACCGGTTTTGTCTTAGAGCCGGTGCCGATGTCGCGTGAGGTGATGGAGCAATATCTCGACGAAGTCACGAACGCGTTCGATGCGCTGGTTGACCCCTTGGGGTTACCTCGCGCGAGGCGGCACGTGCTTGCGGGCGTACCGGTGGAAGGGTTACCGCTACTGGCCGCAGAAATTGGTGCCGGTGTAGTGGTTCTGGGCTCCGTCTCTTGCAGCGCAATGAAGCGGCTATTTGTGGGAAATACGGCGGAACGCGTGATCGACGAATTGACCTGTGATGTCCTGGTGGTGAAGCCGGCTAATTTCCGGACCGATGTGCCGAAGCGGACCTATGTGCGCCCCTTGGTGGTTCCGGCTTTCTGAAGTGCGCCTAGTGCAACGGTTGCTCGAGCTCGCCGAGCAGCTCGTCCACGTCGTCCGTATCGTCGATCCCATCGGCTAACGCAGCAATTTCGCGGGGCAGCGCCGGCTCCCATCCTTCGCCTGAGAGTGCGTATTCCCGTTCTTCGGGTTCTAGTCGATCGGCCGGACCAATCGGGTCTTCGGGTGCAGCGGCCACATCGAGGCGCAGTTCAAACCAGGACTCCAGCTCGATTTCATCGAGATCGCCGTCAGCGTCCTGTAGCTCCACCGTACCGACATGATCGTCTAGGGCCACCACTTGAAACAAATGGCCATCGAGGCGGTTGCGATACCAGCAACCTACCTCCGGAATCAGGCGAGTAGTCATGACATTCTCCGCAGGGGTGTCCACCTGCAACCATCGCCTGAATCCTAGTCCCAATCGGCGGTCTTGCACTGAGGGATTGTGCGCATAGAGCGCCCTCATCAAGTGCGCGAGCTCGGTTCTAGTGCGCTATTCCGGCGCAGGCGCCGCTATGCGGGGTTAATAGATTCAATGAGTTAATATTTTTGGAAGTCCGCCAGACTGTCGGCACGATCCCTGCATAGGGAGGAGGGTCTTTGCTCACCCCGATGCAATCTCAGGAGATTTTTGATGAACGCGATCTTCAAGACGGTGAACCTTGGCGCCATGGCTCTACTGGCGAGCGCAATGGCGCTGGCCGATGCACCTGCGAATGCGCCAACCTCCATCATGGTAGTCACGGGTTACATCGATGCGTCCTATGCACACCTTTCCGGTGCTGGGGTATTTACGAGCGGCGCGGCGGATCGTGTGTTTGACGTCAAAGCCGACGGATTTTCACTACAGCAAGCGGCGGTGACAATCGCGTACCAGCCGAAGGAAGGTCTAGGCGCTGTCGTGAACCTCACGGCCGGTAACGATGCCAACCTAATTGCTTCCTACGGGGCGATTACGGGCGGCCATGACAAATTCGATGTCAGCCAAGCCTTCGTCCAATACGCGACAGATGCGCTTACGGTAATGGCCGGTAAGTTCGTCACGTTAGCTGGTGCCGAAGTCACTAATTCACCGACAAATCCGAACTTCTCGCGCTCTATTTTGTTCGGTTATGCGATTCCATACACGCACACGGGCCTGCGTGCCACCTATGCGGCATCTGACACCGTGAACTTGGTGTTCGGCGTCAACAACGGCTGGGATGCGCTGAAAACGGCAAATTCCGGCAAGACCGTTGAAGTCGGCGGTACCTATGCGCCGTTGAAGACCGTCACGCTGGCGGCCACGGGCTACTTTGGTAAACAGCGCATTGCTGGGTTGGTGGATACCGGTCCGCAGGGCAGTCGCGCCTTGGTCGATTTGGTTGCTACTTGGGCCATTACCGATGCCCTCACGGTCGTTGTAAATTATGATTGGGCCAAGCAGGCCGGCGTCACCGATGGCATTGCCGCCCCAGTGCAAGCGCAGTGGAGTGGGCTTGCGGCCTACGCGAACTACACGATCAGCGATCAGTGGAAGGCGTCGCTGCGCGCCGAGTACCTGAGCGACAGCGACGGTTACCGCACGGGTGTGGCGCAGAAGTGGAAGGAAGTCACTGCCACGATCACGTATTTGCCGGTGAAGTCCTTGGAATTTCGCCTGGAAGGTCGTGCGGACTCCTCGGATGTGCCGTCGTTCGTGACAAATCTGCAGGCCGTTACGGTGGCGTCCAGCCAAAATTCGGTGGCTGTGCAGGCCTTGTTTAAGTTCTAAGTTGCGCCGCTGGCGATTACTCACAGCCTGCGTAATCGCCAGCCATTTGACTCCGCAGGCGCCCTGTCGGATATTTAGTCCGCTATGTTGATGATTATGAAACTCGAATTAAGCGCGTGACCGAGTCCTTTGACGTCGGCGCGCAACTGCGTGCATTGCGAGTCGCACACGGCCTGTCGCAGCGGGAGTTGGCCAAACGGGCACACGTGACCAATGGGATGATTTCCCTGATCGAACAGAATCGGGTCAGTCCGTCCGTCGGATCCTTGATGAAAGTCCTCGATGGGATCCCGACCACGATCGCTGAATTTTTTGCCGCGGCTCCTGCACCGGCGCCCTCAGTGCGCTATTCGGCGAGCGAACTAACCGCGGTGTCCGTCGGTGCGGTCGAGCTGCGTTTGGTTGCCAGCCGCAGGCCCCAGCGCGCCATGTGCATCCTGCACGAGCGTTATGCCCCGGGTGGCGATACCGGGCCTGATCGGTTGGCGCATCCGGGCGAGAAGGGTGGGGTTGTGGTCAAAGGGTGCGTCGAACTGACAGTTGGCAGCGAAGTCACGGTATTGCGGCCAGGCGATGGGTATTACTTCTCAACGGCGGTGCCCTATCGCATGCGCAACGTGGGGGACGAGGATTGTGAGATCATTAGCGCCAGCACACCGCCGAATTACTGAATCGCGCGCCGCTGGCGCGTGATGAGCGGACTTTCGGAGCAACACCCTTGTCTTCAGCGAACTCCGGCCGCGGACTCGATCGCGATTTAGTCTGCCTTGATCTGGAGACCACCGGCGGTCACCCGTCCAGAAACCGCATCATCGAAATCGGTCTGATCGAGATCGATCGGGACGGCTCGGAGCGCGTCTGGAGCACTCTGGTGCATCCCGGCGTCCGCATTCCCTCGCAGATTGAGGATTTTACCGGCATAAGCAACGAGATGGTGGCGGATGCCCCCTCATTTGAGGACGTGCATCGCGAACTACTGGAGCGACTCTCAGGGCGCTTGTTCGTGGCCCATAACGCGCGATTTGACTATGGTTTCGTGCGCGCAGAGTTATTGCGACTGGGGCTACGCTTCGTCTCGCCGGTGCTTTGCACCGTCAAACTATCTCGACGTATTTATCCCGAGCACCCACGACACAACCTCGATTCGGTCATGGCGCGTCATGGACTGTCGTGTGCGGCGCGTCATCGTGCATTGGGAGATGCCACGGTGTTACGTGACCTGCTGGCCATCTGGCGGCGAGAAGTGGCTGAAGATCGACTGGTCGCGCTGGTTGATGGCCTACTGACGGAGACGTCACTGCCCCCTCAGTTAGGGGCGGATCTTGCGGACGAACTGCCTGAGGCGCCTGGGGTCTACCGTTTCTACGGTGAGGAAGGCGCGCTGCTCTATGTCGGCAAGAGCAAGAATATACGCAAGCGTGTGCTTGAACATTTTGCAGCAGAACACCGCTCGGTGTCTGAAGCGAAGTTGGCCCGTTTGGTGCAGCGTGTGGAATGGACGGAAACAGCAGGTGAATTGGGCGCTTTGCTTAGCGAGGCGCGTGCGGTCAAGCAGACCAAGCCGCTGCACAATCGGCGCTTGCGTAACGCGCACGCCGTCACCTTGCACTTCGTACCCGGGTCGCAGGGCCTAGACCGCTTAGACGTGGTGGCTATCGAGCAGTCCACGGTCATTTCGGAGGGGGACTATTTCGGCCTCTATAAAGATGCAAAGACCGCCTTACGTGCCGCCGAAGAAATTTGCCGTGCACATCGGCTGTGTCCCAAAGCGCTCGGCCTCGACGCTGGGCGGGGTGTCAGTGATGAGGGCGCCTCCTGTTTTGCGTACCAACTTGGGCGCTGCAAGGGCGCCTGTCTGGGCCATGAAGCGCCGGGGCTGCATAATGTCCGTGCCCGTGTGGCGTTTGCTAGTAGTCGCATTGTGCCCTGGCCATTTCGTGGCCGGGTGGCCGTGGTGGAGAGCGATTGGCGCGGATGTCAGGATTTTCACGTGATCGAGGGCTGGCGCTACCTCGGTACTGTGCGTGACGAAATGGATGCTCGTGAACTGATACCGGTCGATAGTGCTGACTTTGATCCCGATATCTACCGCATACTGCGCCGATTCTTTGATGATCCGGGTCAGGCCCGCGTCGTGGAGCTCGTCTGATGCCCGATTTTGTTGCTACGGCCCCTCGCGGCGCCGCTGATTTACTCACCGCAGAACTCGGCACCTTTGGTGCGCAGGAGCTGCGGGAGCGCCCCTCTGGCTCCACCTGCTCTGGATCGCTCGAGGTCGCTTATCGCGCGTGCCTGTGGTCCCGCGTTGCCAGTCGTGTCCTGATGACCCTGCATGTGGGTGATGCGGGGACGCCTGAGGCGCTGTATGCCTCCGCGCGCGAGATCGACTGGAGCCTACATCTGGGCCCGTCGGCCACGTTGGCGGTGGATTTCGACAGTGTCCGGTCGGCGGTGACACACACGCGTTTTGGTGCGCTCAAGGTCAAGGATGCGATCGTCGATCAGTTGCGGGAGTTGCGGGGAGATCGGCCGAATATCGATACGGCCCATCCGGATGTCCGGGTTAGCGTCCGCGTTGTTGCCGATCGGGCCACATTTGCGATCGATCTGTCGGGCGATAGTCTCCATCGTCGCGACTGGCGTGGCGCTGGCGTGGCAGCGCCGCTGAAGGAAAATCTTGCGGCCACCCTATTGCTACGCGCCGGTTGGGCCGACATCGCGGCTGCTGGTGGTGCCTTCGTCGATCCGATGTGTGGGTCCGGCACGCTGCCCATTGAGGCGGCACTGATTGCCACGGATACGGCGCCTGGCATCACCCGCAAGTATTTCGGTTTTCTCGGCTGGGCCCAACACGATGCTGCCCTGTGGGCGCGACTGCTCGAGGAGGCGCAGTCGCGCAGTACCTGCGCACAGTTCGAGCCAGACCGGATTTTTGGCAGCGACATCGATCCGCGGGCTATTCAGGCGGCGCAGGAGGGTGCGCGTCTCGCTGGTGTAGAGCGCATTGTGAAGTTACAGACGATGCCGTTGGCTCGGGTCACACGGCCGGCTGAGAAAGGCTTGCTCTTGGTGAACCCGCCTTATGGCGAACGTTTGGGCGAGGAAGAGGGCTTGCGCGCGTTGTATCGCGAACTAGGCCTCGTCTTGCGAGAACGCTTTGATGGGTGGCAGGCGGCCGTATTTACCGGCAATCCAGGTTTGGGTCGAGAGATCGGCCTGGATGCTAAACGCCGGCATCACTTGTACAACGGACCAATCGAGGCACATTTGCTGCGTTTTGATGTGTCCGTATCTAGTCGGCCGCGTGAACACCGGCCGGGACACTTGCCGCCGGTCGATCCGGCGCGCCGGGAGAGTGGCGGTGCCCAGATGTTTGCCAATCGACTGCGCAAAAATCTCGATACGTTGGGCAAATGGGCCCGGCGCGAGGGCGTGACCTGTTGGCGCGTCTACGATGCGGATATGCCGGAGTATTCCTTCGCGATCGACGTTTATGGGTCGAACGATACGAATGCCGGGCGCTACGCCTATGTGCAGGAATATGCAGCGCCCGCTTCCGTTATGGAGGAGCGGGTGCGTAACCGTCGCGCAGAAGCGGTTTCTGTCTTACCGGAAGTGTTGGGTGTGCCAGAGGACCGCATTTGGTTCCGCACTCGGCGACGCCGCAAAGGGCTGGATCAGTACACGAAGCTCGCCAGTGAACAAGTGTTCCACGAAGTCGCCGAAGGTGGTCTGCGTTTTCTCGTGAATTTCGATGATTATCTAGATACCGGCTTGTTTCTCGATCATCGAATGACCCGCGCGCGGGTGCGTGAATTGGCGGCGGGGCGACGTTTCCTCAACCTATTCGCCTATACGGGAAGCGCGACGGTGTATGCCGCGGCTGGCGGGGCGACCTCAACGACCACTGTCGATATGTCGAGGACCTATCTGGAGTGGGCGTACCGGAACCTCGAGTTAAATGGCTTCGATGGGCGCGAGCATGTCTTGGTGCAGGCTGATGCGCTCGAGTGGGTACGTAACGCACCCAGTGGCGGGTGGGATTTGATCTTTCTCGACCCACCGACGTTCTCAAATTCTAAACGCATGTCTGAAACCCTAGACGTGCAGCGGGACCACGTCGCGCTGCTGGAGTCGACACTGAGGCTGGTGGCGCCGGGCGGGATCTTGGTGTTCTCGACTAACTTCACCCGCTTTGAAATGGATGCCTCTCTCACGGCGATCGCCGCGGTCGAGGATATTTCGCGCGCTACGGTGCCGCGGGACTTTGAGCGCCATCCGCGTATCCATCGCTGTTTCCTTTTGCGACCCAAAGTCTTCGCCTGAGGACGCTCCCGTTTAAGATTTTATAATTAGAGGCCCGCGCCAGCATCACAGGCCGGTGCGGCGTCTACCCAGCAGGCTGACCGTGACAGGCGCTTGCCGGCGCAAAAAGCGGCGTCTAATGGCCCTTATAAGCGCTCTCTGGGGCGACGGGCTGGGTTCTGTTGTGGTTAAATGAGGCCTCGGGCGCGACACCTTAAGCGACGCGTCTGTTTAAGATAATAAACATGTTCGCGCGCAAACCTATTATTGGCGTCCCCGCTGACCGTAGACTGCTCGGCAGTCACTGGTTCCATTGCGTTGGCGAAAAGTACTTGGCCGCGATACGTGACTCGGCCGGTGCAACGCCGCTGGTAATGCCTTCTTTCGGCGGGCACGATGATCGCTTGGCTCTGTTAGAGCGCTGTGATGGCGTCCTATTGACCGGGAGTCCCTCAAATGTCGAACCGCACCGCTACGATGGGCCACAGAGCGCGCCCGGCACTTGGCACGACCCTGAGCGTGACGAGACGACCCTCTCCCTCATTCCGGAAATCGTCGCCGCAGGAATTCCGCTGCTGGCGATCTGCCGCGGTTTTCAGGAACTGAACGTCGCTTATGGGGGCACACTCCACCAACGCGTGCAGGATGTTGGACCGTATGCCGATCACCGTGAAAATGGCGATGTGCCGCTCGAAGAGCAGTACGCGCCTGCGCACGATCTAGACCTTTTGGAGGGTGGTGCCTTGGCAGCGCTTGCCGGCACGCGCCGTATCCGGGTCAACTCGCTGCATCAGCAGGGCATCGATCGCTTGGGCGACGGTCTGGTGGCGGAGGGCGTGGCGCCCGATGGTCTGATTGAGGCGATCCGGGTCGCTGCAGCGCAGAGTTTTGCGGTGGCCGTACAGTGGCATCCAGAGTGGCGCTCCACTCAGAACGAATTTTCCAAGACCCTTTTCCAGGCGTTTGGTGACGCCGCTAGGGTCTACGCACGCTCCCGTGGGGAGGTGCATTACTCGACAGGTGCATCATGACGACGAGTCCTATTCGACAATTTCTCAAAGACCACGGCATTCAAGAAGTGGAAGCCATCATTCCGGACCTTGCGGGCATTGCTCGAGGCAAAGTTGTGCCGGCCGCGAAGTACATGGAAGAGGAGGGCATGCGCCTTCCTGAATCGATCTTTTTGCAGACGGTGACGGGTGAGTATCCCGACGACGCCAGCGCGATTAACCCTTCCGAAATCGATATCGTTTTGAAGGCGGACCCTAAGACGATTCGCGTTGTCCCTTGGGCGGCAGAGCCCACGGCGCAGGTCATTCACGACTGCTTCTATGGGGACGGCCGTCCCGTCACCATGGCGCCGCGTTACCTGCTGCGGCGTGTGCTGGACCTTTATGCGAGTCACGGCTGGGACCCCGTGATTGCACCGGAACTGGAGTTCTACCTGGTGGAGCCGAACATCGATTCGGACTACCCGCTAAAGCCGCCCATCGGTCGTTCGGGTCGTCCGGAAATCGGACGCCAGAGCTATTCAATTGCCGCGGTGAACGAATTCGACCCGTTGTTTGATGACGTTTATGCGTACTGCGAAGCGCAAGATCTGCAAATCGACACGCTGATTCACGAAGCCGGCGCCGCGCAAATGGAGATTAATCTCCTACACGGTGATGCCATGTCACTTGCCGACCAGGCATTTATGTTCAAGCGTACTGCTCGTGAGGCGGCGCTGCGACACAAAATGTATGCCACTTTCATGGCCAAGCCGCACGCCAAAGAACCGGGTAGCGCTATGCACCTGCACCAGAGCGTTGTGGATGCAAAGACACGCCAGAATATCTTCAGCAACGCGGATGGTTCCCCGTCTAACCTGTTCTATGCGCATATTGCCGGCCTGCAGCGCTATCTGCCAGCGGCGATGTCGTTGTTGGCGCCGAACGTCAACAGTTATCGGCGCACCACGCCCAACAGCATGGCACCGATCAATGTGCACTGGGGCTATGACAATCGCACGGCTGGGCTGCGTGTACCAATGTCAACGCCTGCAGCGCGAAGAGTAGAAAACCGCCTTGGCGGAGCGGATGCGAACCCTTATCTTGCGATGGCGGCGTCACTAACCTGTGGATACTTGGGAATGATTGAAGGCCTGAAGCCAACGGAACCGATCACTGGGAGCGCTTACCTGTTGCCCTTCCAGCTGCCTCGAACGCTCGCGGAGTCGTTGCGCCTGCTGCGTGAGTGCAGGCCGCTGGTAGATATCTTCGGCGAACGGTTTGTGTCTGCCTACACTGCAGTGAAGGACTGCGAGCACGACGCGTTTTTACAGGTGATCTCCGCCTGGGAGCGTGAGCATCTCTTGTTGAACGTCTAAGAGGGCTCGTTACTTGCGTTCGCTGTGTGCGCTGTGGCTCGCATTGGTCGTGGTGGCGAGCCTGGCAGCCTGTGGCCGAAGTCACGACGACAGTCGTCAGGCCTCTGCTGCCAGTCCTTCGCGCAAAGCGCGTGTGTTGAACGTTTACAATTGGACCGATTACATAGCCCCAGAGGCGCTCGCTCGCTTTGAGAGCGAGACCGGTATCAAGGTCAACTATGACGTCTTTGATAGTAATGAGGTGCTTGAAACCAAGCTGCTGACGGGGCGTACAGGCTACGACGTCGTTGTGCCAACCGACTACTTCCTTGAGCGGCAGGCGAAGGCCGGCGTGCTGTTACCACTGGATCGCGCAGAGCTCCCGAACTTCAAGAACTTAGATCCTCGGGTGCTTAAACAACTCGAAGTGCTCGATCCGGGGAATCGCTATGGCGTGCCTTACGCTGGCGTGATCACCGGAATCGGCTATAACGTCAACAAGATACGCGCGGTCCTCGGTGACGTCCCGATCGATAGCTGGTCAGTAATTTTCGATCCCAAGAATGCGGCAAAATTAAAAGCGTGCGGATTGACCTTGTTGGACCAAGAGGCTGAGATCATCTTCTCGGCAAAGATCTGGCTGGGCCTCGATACGGCGTCCGAGAGCCTTGATGATCTGGCTAAGACGGAGAGTCTGCTTGCGGCGATCAGGCCCTATGTTCGCTATTTTCACAGCTCACAGTATATTAACGATCTGGCCAACGGCGAGACGTGCATCGCAATCGGCTGGAGCGGTGACGTGCTGCAAGCGCGAGATCGGGCCCGCGACGCCGGTCGCGGTGTTGAGATTGCATTTATGGTGCCCAAAGAGGGTGCGTTGCGCTCTTTTGACATGCTAGCCATACCCGCTGATGCGCCCCATCCTGAGAATGCCCATCGGTTTGTCAATTTTTTAATGCAAGCCGATGTGGCAGCAGGATTTACTGAGTTCCGCAAATTCCCGACGGGCAATTTGGCGAGCGAGCCATTGGAGCCGGATGAACTGCGGGCAGATCCAATCATCTATCCTGCGCCCGACGTCGTCGCGCGATTCCTTCCGCATCGTGCAGAGTCGTTAAGCTACGCGCGTTACGCTAATCGCACCTGGACACGGGTCCGGACTGGACTGTGAGGGCTGCCGTCGATGACTGTAAATCCTGTGCAGAGTAATGGAGTGGCCTCAGGGCCCTATGTGCGCATTGATGGCGTTACCAAGCGCTTCGGTGACTTTGAAGCGGTGAGCCACGTTTCACTGGATATCGCGCAGGGCGAGATTTTCTGTCTGCTCGGCGGCTCCGGATGCGGGAAAACTACCTTATTACGTATTTTGGCCGGCTTTGAGACCCCAAGCGCAGGGTCCATCTTTATTGATGGCGTGGATGTGACTGCGGTGCCGCCATATGAGCGGCCCGTTAATATGATGTTCCAGTCCTACGCGCTGTTTCCTCATATGACGGTTGCGCAAAACGTCGCCTTTGGCCTACGCCAGGATGGCGTCTCTAAGGCGGGTGCCGCCGAACGCGTAACCGAAATGTTGGCGATGGTGCAGCTCGAAGGCTACGAAGGTCGAAAACCGCACCAGTTATCGGGTGGCCAGCGGCAGCGCGTTGCGCTCGCGCGGGCGCTGGTTAAGCGGCCGAAGTTGCTGTTGTTGGATGAACCGTTGGGTGCGCTTGATAAGAAACTGCGCGAGCGTACGCAATTTGAATTGGTCAAGCTACAAGAGCGGCTAGGCGTGACTTTCGTCATTGTGACGCACGATCAGGAGGAGGCGATGACGCTGGCCTCTCGCATCGGCGTGATGCGATCGGGGGAAATTTTGCAGGTGGGCTCGCCTACCGATATCTATGAATTCCCTAATTCGCGCTATGTGGCGGACTTCATCGGGTCAGTGAACTTATTTGATGGCCAACTTGTTGTTGACGAACCGGACCATTGTCGGATTGCCTGTGCGGGGCTCGGGGTCGATATTTTCGTCGATCACGGCGTTAGTGCAGCGCCTGGTGCGAAGGTTTCGGTGGCGTTACGGCCGGAGAAGATCCGCCTCGCCCGGGAAAGGCCGGATCAGCGCGAGAATGTGGTGATGGGGTCCGTGTCGGGCATTGCCTATCTCGGCGACTCGACACGATTTTTGGTGTTGCTGGAGGGTGGGACGCAGCTACAAGTTACCCGACCGAACTTTGATCGCCACGACGAGCATCTCGAGGATAACGAGGTAGTGTGGGCGTGTTGGGATGCGGGTTCGCCGATCGTGGTTTCCCGGTGAATCACCGGGCCTTCAGCGGGCGATGGCCTAGACTGCGCGCCGAACTCGGGCGCCGTAGCGTCATTGGGCTGCCCTTCGGTTGGCTGTTGTTATTTTTCGCAGTCCCATTCCTGATCGTACTGAAGATCTCCGTCTCCAACGCGGTACTCGCGATGCCGCCGGTTGCGCCGGTGCTGATCTGGGGTCACGATCGTATACTACAAATCCACGTCCAGTTTTCTAATTACGCGTTCGTCTTGGCCGACCGTTTGTACGTCGCAGCCTTCATCAACTCGCTGCGGGTGGCGGCCGTGACCACGCTGCTGACGCTATTGATTGGATACCCGATGGCCTACGGCATCTCCAGGACGCCAGGCGTCTGGCGAAATGTGCTTTTTATGTTCGTGGCGCTGCCGTTTTTTACGTCCTTTCTACTGCGTGTGTATGCCTGGATTGGGTTATTGGGTCGTAGCGGACCGGTGAATGGGTTGCTGCTACACCTTGGATTGATACACGAGCCTATACAGCTACTGCAAACCGATTTTGCGGTCTATCTCGGTATGGTTTATTCCTACCTGCCGTTCATGGTGCTGCCGTTGTATGCGTCGATCGAAAAACTAGACCTGACGTTGCTGGAGGCGGCTGCGGATTTGGGCTGTCGCCCGACGCGAGCGTTTTTTGCCATCACTCTGCCGCTGACGCGCGAAGGCATTTTCGCGGGTTGCCTGCTGGTATTTATCCCGGCAGTGGGCGAGTACGTCATTCCGGCCCTGATGGGTGGGCCGGACACCTTGATGATCGGTCGTGTGGTGTGGGATGAGTTCTTTGCGAACCGCGATTGGCCTGTGGCTAGTGCCTTGGCGATCGTGCTGCTTGTGATTCTGTCGGGGTTTGTTTTTTTGCTGCAGAAAGTACAAGCACAGGCAGAGGAAGCGGGATGAAAAGTCGTCTATCGCCCTTCGTTTTAAGCATGCTGATCTTCGGGTTTGCCTTTCTGTACCTGCCGATCTTTTCGATGATCGTCTATTCGTTCAACGCGTCTCGTATGGTGACGGTTTGGGACTCGGTGCACTCACCGACTTTGGCGTGGTACGTGGAGTTGTTTGGGAATGACGAGATATTAGAGGCGGCACAACTTAGCTTTCGAATCGCGGCGGTGAGCGCCACGGGCGCCGTGATTCTGGCCACCTTGGCGGCCTTTGCATTGGTGCGCTATCGACGGTTTCGTTGGCGGGGACTGTTTGGCGTCTTGACGACGGCGCCGATGGTCTTGCCTGAGGTCATTACAGGGCTGTCGCTGCTGCTGCTGTTCGTGGCGCTGGAGCAGTGGACGGGTTGGCCGCCAGGCCGTGGAGCCGCAACCATTACGATTGCCCATGTGACATTTTGCATGGCGTACGCCATAGTCGTCATTCAGGCTCGACTGGCGACCGTGGATCGTTCGCTGGAGGAAGCGGCCATGGACCTCGGTGCCCGCCCGTGGAAGGTCTTTATGGTCATTACGCTTCCCTTGATCCTGCCGGCGATCGCGTCGGCCTGGATGCTCTCTTTTATTCTCAGCTGGGACGACATTGTGATCACCAGCTTTGTCTCAGGACCCGGTTCCACCACGCTGCCGCAGCTGGTGTTTTCAAAAGTACGCCTCGGCGTCAGTCCGGATATCAACGCCTTGGCCACGATTTTGGTAGGACTCGTCTCCGTCTGTGTAGCCGTCGCCGGTGCGGTTATGATGCGCACAGAGCGTCGCCGGCTTCGGGACGCGCAGATTGCGACGGGAGCACACTAATGGCGCTGATTCTTGGATTGGATTTGGGCGGTTCTTCGATCAAAGCAGGGGCCGTGGACCCGGTTACCGGCCAGTTGGTGGGTCCCTTGGACTCCATCCCCACGCCGGTTGGCGCCACTGTGGCGGACACGCAGGTCGCGCTGACTGAGTTGATCGCGCGATTCCCGCAGTGCACCGGGCCGGTGGGTCTGGCCTTCCCGTCGGTCGTGGTCCGTGGGATTACCTACAGTGCATCGAATATTGATAAGGGCTGGATCGGTTGTGACGCCGCCGCGGTGTTGCGCGCGGCCTCCGGCGGGCGTCCGAGTTTTGTCGTTAATGATGCCGATGCTGCGGGTGTTGCCGAGATGCGGTTTGGCGCTGGTCGCGGTGAGAAGGACTGCGTCATGATGGTGACCTTCGGCACTGGCATCGGTTCGGCGCTATTTCTGAACGGACAACTCTGGCCGAATACCGAGCTCGGACATCTGGAAATTGATGGCATTGAGGCTGAGCACTATGCCAGTGCGCGTGTGCGTACCGTAGAAAAACTCGACTGGCCGGCATGGTGCGAACGGGTCAATAAGGTGCTCGATCGGTACCACTCTCTGTTCTGGCCGGATCTGTTCATTGTGGGCGGTGGTGTAAGTGAGCGTTTCGAGGAATATGGCTCGCTGCTGCATACCAAAGTGCGCATCGTTCCGGCTGGATTGCGCCAGGCAGCTGGGGTGGTCGGTGCGGCCATGTACGCGCACGAGAATGCGGCGAACTGATCGATGAGTTCGCCTGTTCCGAGGAGTCGACTGCCCAAGGTCGGCACCACGATTTTTACCGTGATGTCGCGCCTCGCCGGTGAACTCGGCGCTATCAATACGGGCCAAGGGGTGCCGGAGTTCGACGCGCCTGAGCGCCTGTGCGAGTGGGTGGCCCATCATGTGCGTGCGGGCCATAACCAATATGCGCCCATGGCGGGCACCATCGAGTTGCGAGAAGCCATTGCTGCCAAGCTGTTGCGTTGCTATGGGCGGCGCGTGAGCGTCGAGAGCGAGATAACGGTGACTGCCGGTGGCACCGAAGCGCTCTGTTCGACCATCCAAGCGCTCGTCGGTCCGGGGGACGAAGTGATTTTGTTCGATCCGGCCTACGACAGTTATGAGCCCGTGGTGGCGTTGTGTGGGGCGACCTCCCGCCGGTTGCCCCTGACGCGACCAAGTTTTTCGATCGATTGGGATTTATTGGCTGCGACGCTGAATGCCCAAACCCGTCTTGTCATTCTCAATACGCCGCACAACCCCAGTGGCGCGTTGCTCGCTTCTGACGATTTGGATCGATTGGCAGTGCTTCTGCGACCGACCAATGCCTTCGTCCTGGCGGATGAGGTGTATGAACATATGGTCTTTGACAACGCCGTATTTCAGAGCATACACCGACATGCGGAGTTGGCTGAGCGCGCTGTCGTGGTTTCTTCTTTCGGTAAGACCTATCACGCTACTGGTTGGAAGATCGGTTACTGCGTAGCGCCCGCCGCGTTGTCGGCGGAGGTGCGTAAGGTCCATCAGTTCAATACGTTCGCCGTTGCAACGCCATTGCAGCGCGCGATCGCGGATTTCATGGTGGAATGTCCTGAGTGGGAAACGCAGTTGCCGCAGTTCTACCAGGCCAAGCGCGACCTGCTCGTCGATCTGTTAGCCCCCACGCGCTTGCGCTTCACGCCGACTCGTTCTACGTATTTTCAGTTGGTCGATTATTCCGCCGTGTCCGATCTTTCCGATGCGGATTTCTCGATGCAGTTGCTCCGGGAGTATGGCGTCGCAACGATTCCTGTTTCACCGTTTTGCGAGGCCCAGAGCCCGAACGAACGCCTTGTTCGCCTGTGTTTTGCTAAGCACGATCACACCCTACGCGCCGCGGCGGCGCGTCTTGCAACGCTCTAACGAGCACGCTGACCGAATTTTCAAGGAACTGTCATGAAGCCGAGTACCTTTGCCAATCACCCGCCTGAGATTCTCCTGCCGGAAGGAAATCGGCCGTTGGTCGCGCCGATCTACCAGTCAGTCAAGTTTGAGTTCCCGACCTTGGCGGAGACCGAGGAGTCTTGGGAGCGTGGGGCTGGCTTTAATTACAGCCGCACGGCCAACCCGACGGTCGCTGCGCTAGAAGCGACTCTGGCAGGTCTGCAGGGGCGCCAGGGCTGTGTTGCCGTGGGTTCCGGTATGGGTGCGGTATCGACAGCCTTATGGTCTCTGTTATCGGCTGGCGACCATGTGCTGTCGTTTGCGGAGAGTTATGGGCCGACGCGGCGCATGATTACGAAGGTGTTGGCTCGTTATGGCGTGCGCTCGACGTTTGTGTCGATCGACGACCATGCAGCCGTTGAACGGGTGCTCGGCGAACATCAGACCGCAGTGGTTTGGTTTGAGTCACCGACGAATCCGGTGCTGAAGATTGCCGATATTGATCGGATTGCAGAGATGGCCCACCGCCATGGTGCCTTGGCTGTTTTGGACAACACATTTGCTGGACTGGAGGCGCATGCGGAGTTGCCGGTAGATTTGTTCGTCCACAGCTTGACTAAATATGCGTCCGGGCACGGCGATGTGATGGGTGGCGCCATCATTGGCGATGAGAGCATCATCCAGCGGGTGCGCTCCCACGCCAATACGCTCGGGCCGACATTGGATCCACACGCCGCTTACTTGATTCAAAGGGGCCTCAAGACCTATCACGTGCGTCGGCGGGCGGCCTGTGAGTCAGCGCAGAAAATTGCAGAATTCCTGATGACCCATGCCAAGGTGGCGACAGTCCGGTATCCAGGGCTGCCCTCGGATCCTGGACATAGTTTGGCGGCCCGGCAGATGCGCGATTTCGGCACGGTGCTGTGTATTGATCTCAAGGGTACTGGTGAGGGTACTCGTCGCTTTGCGGAGGCGCTGCGCTTCTTTGGTATGGCTGCGAGTCTCGGCTCGACGGAGTCGCTGATCGTGCCCCCGTCGCTGCAACAGGCGCGCGACCTGACCGGCGACTTGAAAGTGGCTGCCGGCATAGGCGACACCACCACGCGATTGTCGATCGGTCTTGAAGATGTGGACGATCTGATTGAGGATCTGTCACAGGCGTTGCAGCATGTGGATGCCTGAGCGGCCCAACGTCTCGCGCAGGCTGCAGGACAGCGAGCGTCACTAAACCTTCATCCGGTTGTCACCGTGCGGTAGACGACCTGGCGCATTCTCGCCCCTATCTGAATAGGTAGGGAGCACCCGCTGATGTCGGCGCAGCCCGCAGGTTGGTTCGATCGGGTCGATGCATTCGAATACCGATTTTGCGTGCGCGTCAACGTCGCTTGCGAGCGTGCGTTTGTGCTGCGCTTGTTCCAGTTGGTGAGTCGTTTAGGCGACGGGCTGCTGTGGTATGTGTTGGCTGCGGTGCTAGCGCTTGCTGGCGGCGCTGCGGGCCGTACAGCGGCGCTGCAGATGTTGGTTGTCGGTGGTGTTGGGCTGGCGCTTTATAAGTCACTGAAGCATCGGTTGATACGCGAGAGACCCTACATCACGCACGAGGCCATCCACGCCGGTACCCATGCGCTTGATCGCTATAGTTTTCCATCCGGTCATACCCTGCACGCGGTGTCATTCACGATCGTTGCGGTCGCGCACTTTCCAGTGTTGGCGATTTTGCTCGTGCCGTTCGCGGTCCTAGTGGCTGCCTCGCGCGTAATATTGGGACTGCATTACCCCACTGATGTCGGCGCGGGCGCTGCGATCGGCGCCGCCCTGGCAGCCTTGGTGCTGCGCTTGAGCGCCGGTTTGTAAAAACCAGCGCTGCCCCAGGTCTTGGGGAGCCCTGCCGGGTTATCGTGCGATTTTTTCGTAGGTCAGGGCGGGCTCGTCGCCCTTGCGGGAATACTCGTGGCGCCGGGCCATTTCCGTTAAGGCGGTATCCCGCTCGACGGTCGTCGCATACCAGTGCTCCTGTCCCCATTCTTTGCCGACCAGCAGTCGAAAGGGATCGCCGGGGCGTGTCGCTACCCGAATCCCATGCGGACGGTCCGCAGGCAGCGGGTGGTGCAGGTTGTGGCTATTGGCGATGCTCATCGGCAGTCTCCTCGCAGGAGCCGCGACGGTAGCCCAACCGGACCTTCGCGGGAAGGGGGTAAAAGCCGAAGTTTCGCTTGGATTTGTCTACTGCCCCCCCGAAAGGGCAGGATAGGGCTTATCGCGTGCCAGGAGCCGCTGAAGCTGCCGAGGAAACTTCCATGAGCCTGTTCCAGAACCTTAAATCGTTCGTTTTTAATCCGGCCGAGGCCTTACCGGGGCGCGCCGAAGCGGTCCGGGTCGCTGCCCGTCATTTCGTTAATGGCGAACGCATCCTGGCGCCATTCCCAGCGGGATACGAGATGGTTTACGTAGGGTTGGGCTGTTTTTGGGGCGCAGAACGCTTGTACTGGCAGTTAGAGGGGGTGTACTCCACTGCGGTGGGCTATGCCGGGGGGCACACGCCGAACGCTACGTACAAGGAAGTGTGCAGCGGTCAGACCGGCCATGCCGAGGTGGTCCTCGTGGTCTATGACCCGGCCAAGATCACGTTCGAAACCCTGATGAAGGTATTTTGGGAATCGCATGATCCAACGCAGGGTATGCGCCAGGGTAACGATGTGGGCACCCAGTACCGATCCGTGGTCTATACGACAACAGAAGCACAGTTAGCGATCGCCAGAGAAACCGCCACTCGATACGGCGCTGCACTGCGTGGCGCAGCACGGGGCGAGATCACTACCGAAATCCAGATGGCGCCGACGTTCTTTTATGCCGAGGACTACCACCAGCAGTACCTTGCGAAGAATCCCAATGGGTACTGCGGCATTGGGGGCTGCGGAGTTCCCTTCAAACTCGCGGAGTTACAGGTGGGCGAGAAAGCGTAGAGGTTGGTCTGATTTGGTTTCCATCGGGACGCCAAGGGGTTACCAATTCGATGTGCGTTTTTCTGCGGGAAAACGCCGTGTTTTTCCGACGTTGAGGTCTACCGGAAGTCTACCGCTGATCTAGACCTAGGAAAGTCCTCGGCGAAAGACAGGCAAGTGATGCAAAATTCGCCGGTGTGAATACCAGAGAATTCGAGGAAATCGGACACACAGGCGGGACGGTAACGTTTCATGTCGTTACTGGGGCCGACGGTCGTCGCGGGTAAGCGTTTCTGCTCGACCGTACACTGCTGCTTCTAACATCAACTCATCCGCTGGATCGCGCAGTTGCGGGCGCTAGAAAAAACGTAGTTCGACGGGCTTTGCGGTGCTGGCCAATGCCGCGAAGAATCCGTCGACGTCCTTCGGACTCATGCCTGTCGCCAACCTTTGCTCGGATCACAACAGTACGCGAGTATTACTCTACTAACCGTCCCGATCGCGCTAGCATTAGTCGGTTGTCCGCGTTGCGACCCTGCCGAGTCGACTTGAACGGAATTCTGTACATGCCGGTTCACTACATCGCTCTCAGAGTCCTCGCCGTCGCTTACGCTCTCGGGGCCCTAGGCGCGTGCGCGTTCTACCATCCGATGCCCCTCGAGGGCCCTGAGCTTGACGCGGCCCTAGCGCCACCAGATCCGGTCGCGCTTGCGCGCGCGGCGCCGCTGCCCCATCCGCAGCTAGCGACGATGCAGTGGGATCTGTCCGCACCGCTGACGCCAGAGGCGCTTGGCATCATCAGCGTACTCGCCAACCCCGATCTGCGCGCGTTGCGTGCGCAGGAGCGCGTCGCTGAGGCGCAGGTATTCGCCAGCGGTCTGCTGCCGGATCCACAGTTCGGCTTCGGCCGCGATCGTGTCGGCAGTGCGCCGGACGCGAGCTACTCGGCAGCTTGGGCGGGAAGCCTTGCTCTGGATGTGCTTGGGCCGCTGCTCACCAACCCGGTGGATCGCGCCGCGGCGCGCGCGCATGCCGACAGTGTGCGCTTAGATATTGCCTGGGCCGAATGGGCAACAGCAGGGCAGGCGCGGCTGATGGCCGTGCGTCTGGACTATCAGCAGCGCGCCGCGCTGCTGGCAAGCGCCGCTGCAGTGCGTGCGCAGCAGGCACTGACACGCAGTCTCGCCGCTGGCGCACGCCGTGATCTGAAGGCCGATGAGATGGAGCTGCGGCGTATGGCTGCGGCGGACGCGGCGGCCCGTGCCCTAGCAGCGGCGCGGGACGCTAGCGCCACGCGCCTAGAACTCAACCGGCTGCTCGGTTTCCCGCCGAGCGCAACCCTCGAGTTGGCGCCACCCGCAGCGCTCGGCCCATGGCATGGCGCGGATTCGGCTGCACTGTTTGCCGTGGCACGGGTCGCGCGCCTCGACCTGCGAGCACTCGCGGCCGGTTATACCAGCCAGCAGGCGGTGCTACAGCGCGCTGTGCTCGGTCAGTACCCGAGGGTGGCCATAACGCTCAATCGCGCGCGCGATACGAGCCGGGTCTACACCACGGGCCAGGCGGTCAGCCTCGACTTGCCGCTGTGGAACCGTAACCGCGGGGCGATCCGTACTGCCGAGGCGGACCGGGCCAGGCTGCGCGTCGAGTACGCGGGACGGCTGCATCAGACGCGAGCGGACATTGCCGAACTGGTCGCCGCGCTGGACCTTGATGAACGGACTCGTGCTGCGCTTGAGGTGCAGGCGCCCGAACTGGAGCGTATTGCCGGTGCGTATGAGGCCGCCGCCGCGCGCGGCGATACCACCCTCCCGGTCGCCGAGGCCGCACGCGCCGCTGCATTGGATCGCGCGCTGGCACTGCTTGCCGTCCAGCAGATGTGTGCGGAAGAGCGCATTGGACTTGCGCTTGCAATCGGACAACCCCTGACGGATGCGGAGTTCGCCCCATGAACCGGATCGCACTTGCCCTGACTTTGACTGCTGCCATCGGCCTTACCGCGTGCAAAGGCGCAAAAGAAGACGAGGCGGGTGGACCCACGGCGGCAGTGCAGACCGTACCGGCGTCCGAGCGCGAGCTGGCGCAGACCGTTACTGGTTATGGCCAAGTGGAATTTGCGCCCGGGCATGCGCTTTCTTTGGTCGTGCAGGTCGAATCACAGGTAGTTGCCGTGCTAACGGCGCCTGGTGCGCAGGTGCAGGCTGGCACACCACTGCTGCAATTACGGCCGAGCGCACAGACGGCACTGGATGTGGATCGCGCGACCCGCGAGGCGGCGCTTGCCGCCGGTGAGGAACAACGCCTGCAGCGTCTGCGCGAGGAGGGACTCGCGACCGATGCCGAGGCGGCGGCGGCACGCACTCAGGCCGCGACACTCGCGCAGCTGCGGGACAGCCTCAGTGCCCGTAGTGGCGGCGGTCAGGACTATCTGCTGCGTGCACCGCGCGACGGTATTGTCGATGTCCTGACGGCGCAGCCGGGCGATCTGCTCGCAGCAGGAGCAACCGCGGTGCGCTTGGGCGATCCACACGCTCTGCAGGCCCACGTAGGCCTCGAGCCCGATGACGCGGCGCAGGTTGTGGCTGGAGCGGTGGCGCACGTCAGCGTGCCGCAGGCGGCCGTCGAACCGGTGAGCGGTCGCGTCACGGCCGTTGAGCGGCGCCTGGACAAGGACACGCGTCTCGCCGCAGCGTACGTGGCATTGCCACCGACCAGTACGCTGATGGTCGGCGTGCAGGTTGAAGGGCGCGTGGTCGTCGCTGTCCATCGCGGTGTCGCGGTGCCGGTCGCAGCCCTAGTGCATGCGGAAGACGGCTTGGTGGTCTACGTCGTTGCCGAGCAGAAGGCGCATCGGCAGGTCGTAACAGTCGGCATCGACGACGGCGCGTACGTCGAGTTGCTCAGCGGCGTCGCCGCGGGCGCGCAGGTGGTCACCACCGGCAACCATGAACTCAAGGACGGTATGACGGTGCGCCCGGTGGGCGAGACACCGGCCCGCGCGCAAAAGGATGCGCCGTGACCGCATGGCTCGCAATGCACCGTCGTTCGGTGCTGTTTCTGTTTGCCGTTGCGACCTGTGCGGGTGTCCTCGCCGCCTTGCAGTTGCCGGTGAGCCTGTTCCCGCGCATCGATTTTCCGCGCATCGTGGTGTCCGTTGATGCGGGCGAACGGCCTGCCGACCAGATGGTTATCGAGGTCACCCGGCCGCTCGAACAGGCCTTGCGCGGCATACCGGACGTACACCAGATCCGCTCGACGACCTCGCGCGGTGCCGCGGAGGTATCGGTCGTTTTTGCGTGGGGCGCCGATATGGTCGCCGCCCAGTTGCAGGTCGACTCGGCGGTCAACCGCAGCCTCACAGAGTTGCCAGCGGGTACTACTTTCGAGGTCCGCCGCATGGATCCGACGGTGTTCCCCATTGTTGGGCTGTCGTTAACCGCGGAGAAACGCAGCCTCGTCGAGTTGCGGGACCTTGCTTATTACCGGCTGCGACCCTTACTGGCGACGGTACCCGACGTGGCCCAGGTCGAGGTCCTCGGTGGCCAGTTGGCCGAGTATCAAGTGCAGATCGATCCGGCGCGCCTGGCCAGCGTAGGAATCGCCGTTACCGACCTGATGGCCACACTGCAGGCGGCCAACGTAGTCGCCGTAGCGGGTCGTCTAGAGGATCGCAGCACACTGTTTTTGACAATGACCGATGCAAGGCTACGTAGTCGCGAAGACCTACTCGCGCTGGCGGTGCATGCGGCGAACGGCGCGGTAGTACGCTTGGGCGCGGTGGCGGACGTTGTCGAGGGGACGGCGCCGCTGCACACGCGCGTCACGGCCGATGGTCGCGATGCGGTGCTCATCAACATCCGACAGGCCCGTGGCGCGAACGCGCCGGCGCTGTCGCAGGCGATCGATGCGCTGCTCGTGGCACATCGCGATGAACTGCCGGCTGACGTGCGCGTGGCCACTTTCTATGATCAGTCCGAACTGGTGACAGCGGCAGCGCACAGCGTGCGCGATTCGATCCTGATCGGCGCGTTGCTCGCCGCGCTCGTTTTGTTCTTATTCCTGCGTGACCTGCGCCTGACGCTGGTTATCGCGATTGTATTGCCGTCCGTGCTGGCAATCACCTCCCTGCTGCTGCGCCTGTTCGGTATGAGTTTTAACATCATGACACTAGGCGGCATGGCGGCGGCCGTCGGCCTGATTGTTGACGATGCCGTGGTCATCGTCGAGCACATGGTGCGTCGCCGCGACGAGCGCCTCCTGCCCAGCAAGCACTCGCTGTTGCCGGCCGCTGGTGAGATGCTGCGGCCGCTGCTCGGCTCGTCGCTGGCGACGATCGTGATCTTCGTGCCACTGGCATTCTTGTCCGGTGTCACCGGCGGCTTCTTTAAGGCACTGGCACTGACGATGGCCGCGGCGCTCGCTGTATCGTTCTTGGTAGCGTGGTTTGCGGTGCCCCTGCTTGCGGACTCGTTGATTAGCCGCGGTGCTTCTGGCGAGGCCCACGGACCGGCGTGGCTGGTGCGCTTGACGCGACACTACGCCGCGCTGGCAACGCGCGCGGTCGCCCACCCGCTGCGGGTACTGACCTTGCTCGGCGTGCTCACTGGCTGTGGCGCCGGTGCCTACTTGCTGCTGCCATCCGGGTTCATGCCGCACATGGATGAAGGCGGATTCATTCTCGACTATCGAGCGGCACCGGGCACCTCATTGGCCGAGACGGATCGCCTGCTGCGCCAGGTCGAGGAGCGGATTCGTGCTACGGCCGAAGTCGCGACCTACTCGCGGCGTACTGGCGTGCAACTCGGCGGCGGCCTGACCGAGGCCAACGAGGGTGACTATTTTATCCGTCTGAAGGCGGATCGGCACCGCGACATTGAAGCAGTGATGGCCGACCTGCGCGGTCGTGTCGAGGGTGAGGTGCCTGGCCTGCAGATAGAGACTGCGCAGTTGATGGAGGATTTGATCGGTGATTTGACCGCCGTGCCGCAGCCGGTGGAGGTCAAGCTGTTTGGTGCTGATCTCGCGCAGTTACGCGCGATCGCGCCGCAACTGGCCGAACGCCTTAGCAAGATATCCGGCGTCGTCGAGGTGCAGGACGGGCTCAAGACCGCTGGCGATGCCGTTGAGGTGCGCGTTGACCGTGCGCGCGCGGCAGCCGAGGGTTTGGACGCCGATTTGATCGCGCGCCAGCTCGAGGCTTTGGTGGGCGGTACGCTAGTGGGCCGCATCCAGTCGGGCGAAAAGCTGATCGGTGTCCGGGTCTGGACCCCACCCGCAGCGCGTCGGCGCGTGGAGGCGATCGGCAACCTACGGCTGCACACCCACGATGGGCGGCTGCTACCCGTACGACGGGTTGCGTCGATCCGCGTCGTCTCCGGTCAGCCTCAGGTGCAACGCGAGGACCTTGCGCAGCAGGTGGCAGTTACTGCGCGACTGGAGGGCCGAGACCTCGGTACAGCGATGGTGGCGGTGCGTGCTACTGTCGCCGCTATGAGTCTGCCGCAAGGCGTTCGCGTCGTGTACGGCGGCCTGTATGCGGAGCAGCAAAAGTCCTTCAGCGCGCTGGCTGTGGTCTTCGGCGCCGCCGTACTGCTAGTCATGGCGCTGCTGCTGTACCTCTACGAGCAGTGGGCGGTAGTGCTTTCTATCCTAGTGGTCGTGTTGGTCGCGGCGTCGACGGTCTTCATTGGTCTGCTGGTGACCCGCACTGAACTGAACATCTCAGCGATGATGGGCTTGACGATGACGGTTGGCATCGTCGCCGAGCTTGCTGTGTTCTATTTTGCTGAGTTGGATACTACGGTTGCGGTGCCCGTAGACCTGTTGGTATCCGCTGGCCGGCGACGGTTGCGGCCCATTTTGATGACGACGCTGATCGCGATTCTCGCGCTGTTGCCGCTAGCGCTCGGTATTGGTAGTGGTGCCGAGATGCAGGCGCCGTTGGCAATCGCGATCATCGCTGGCTTGGTCGGTGCGCTACCGTTGGTGTTGCTGGCGCTGCCCGCGCTCTACGGATGGTTGCGTCGTGGGTAACTCCCGCGCTCTTGCCTGCTCTTCAGTTGAACCTAAGACCACTGTACACAAACTTAAACTGATTTTTGCCTGATTCCTGTCACGAACCGGGCCACTGTGGTAGGCCGCTGCGGTCGTGGCTATACCCAAGGAGAGAGATCCCATGTTGACGCTCACTGTCCGCTCACTGACTCTATATGGCGCCTGTGCTGCTGCGCTGGTCAGCCTACCAATTGCCGCGTCCTCGGCCGCTCCGACGGCGGCCGCCGACTACCAGATCACGGAGCGTTGGAAGCTCCCCGGTGTCGGCGGCTGGGATTACGTCACCATGGATGCAGCGCACCACCGCCTATTTGTCACCCGCGGCGACCGCGTCGAGGTGGTGGATAGCAGCAACGGTCAGATCGTCGGCAAGATCCCCGGTACTTCGGGTGTGCACGGCGTCGCGCTGGTGCCAGAGCATAACCGTGGCTATAGCAGCAATGGCAAGGCCAACTCAGTCACTGAATTCGATCTGGACACGCTGGCGGTGCTGCGCGAGGTGCCTGTCGCGGCGATGAACCCGGATGCGATCCTGTATGTCGCCGGCCACCGGCAGTTGTATCTGTTCAATGGTAAGAGTCGTGATTTGGTGGTGCTGGACGCAGAGACCCTCGCGCTGGTCAAAAAGGTGCCCATGCCCGACAAGCCCGAGTTCGCGCAGGACGACGGTCACGGCCATGTCTACGTGAACATCGAGAGCGAGAAGGGCCAAATCGTGCGCGTAGATACCGACACCCTGACGGTGGATGCAACCTGGGCACTGCCGGGTTGCGCGACACCAACGGGACTTGCGATCGATCGGCGGCACAACCGTCTATTCTCAGTCTGCGACGGCAAGGTCATGGCCGTCACGGATGCCAAGAGCGGCAAACAAATCGCGCGGGTTGCAATCGGCGAGGGCCCAGACGCTGCCGAGTTTGACGAAGCCACTGGCACTGTATTCAGTTCCAACGGGGAAGGCACCCTGACGGTGGTCAAGCAGGACACGCCGGATCGTTATCACGTGGTCGCGACCGTAACCACGCAGAAGGGTGCACGCACCATGACCTACGACCCGACGACGCGCCGCGTCTATCTGGTCACCGCAGAGTTTGGCCCCGTGCCGGCGGCGACGCCGGAGTCCCCGCATCCGCGCCCGATGCCGCTGCCGGATACCTTCACCATACTAGTCGCCAGTCCGCGCTAAGTGGGAATGGGCGGTCATAGACCGCTCACCACGGGTTGTGCCGGCCGCATTGCGGCCGGGCACTGCCTCTAAGCCGTGGCGTTGCGTTGGCGCATGATCCACGCGACTTCGGCTTGCTGGCCAACGACCCTCATAGCGTTTGAGCGCCGTGGTTTGCTGGTGCACTTGCCGAAAGGGTTGTGTCTCGATGCGGATGCCATACCCTCACCGCGCTGGTCAACCGTACTATCGCGCGACACGATGGACGTCGACCCGTCGCATGGGGAGCGCGCCGGCTACAAGCAGTTCAGGAACGTCGTCAAGGCTTCCTGTGAGGGGCCGTTCAGCGCCGCGACGGCGTCTCTTGCCGCGCGAGCCTGTCCGTCGTGCGCAAGAATGGCAGCCAGCAGGGTGGATGCCCGTCCGTCATGTAGGAACTTGCCACGCTCCGATACGCCCCACAATGGCATGGTTCGCCACTCGTTTCCCGCCGCAGACCCTTGTGTCATGTGATCGTCCAACGATGGCCCCATCGCGTGTAGCAGCAGGTCGGAGTACAAGTAGACCGGTTGCCGTGTGCCAGGACCGGGGAGTGACGGCGTGTGGCAGCTCGAACAGCCGGTGCTTTGAAAAATGGCAGCACCGGGCAGGACCGCGCAAGCGGCCGATGTCGGGCCGGGGTTGATTGCATTGAGAAACTTTGAGGCGGCCTGTAGCACCAGCGCGTCGGCCTCCGGCGTCGGCTGATTGGCGTTGCAGCCGCTGATTTCATCCAATGGTTGTAGTGGGTTTGTGACCCCGAGCTCATCGCGAAAGGCGTCGCCTACGAACTCGACTAGTGTTGCATCGCTCGCCTTCCAACCAAACTTGCCGGTGCGCCCATCGGCAAGCACATTGGGTCGGCCCCGCACAGCAGCTGGCTCGAGTGCCCTGTTGGCGAGGACATCACCGATAGCGATGGTATCGATGATTCCATCACCACGTAGTGTCATGGCGTTACGTCGGGATACCAACGTGGCCTCTGGCGGAATACCGGTTGGAAGGTTACAGGCGACACCGAGTTCGGTGACCGAGTGCAGACGTGCGGTGGGTCCGCCATGACCGGCTAGATCTGAGAACGAGCCGTCTGCACGGATACGACCTACGAGTCGTTTTGACTGTCCCGGTAAGAGACCCATACCGCCTACAAACGGCGAGCTGTGACAGTCGGCGCAGGACTGCGCGTTGTATAGCGGCCCTAATCCCTCGTGCGGCGACACAGTTACAGAGAAAATAAAAGACCCAAAGTCCGACATGCTGCCGTCAAGTCCGAGACGCTGCGCCTGCGCAAATAAATTGGCGGTTGTCTTCGCGCCGCCAAAGGCGGGAGTAGAGATCAGTGCCCCACCGCCGCCGGGCGTTGTTCCCGTCACGTAAATAGTTTGTCCATCTGCGGATACCGCGAGGCCGTTGGCGCGAAAACCAGCCACTGTGACAGCGAGGAAGCGCCCACTACGGAAACGACCGTTGGTACTGATGCGCAGAATCGTATTGTTACCGCGGTTGAGCACGTATAGATCAGAGCCTCCGCCGAGCGTGGTGTTGCTGGCAAAACTGCCAGAGGCAACTTCACGAGTGGTCGGTGCAACGTCCACGGGCGCGTTAAATTCCGCCAGTTGGATTTCTCTGCGCGAGGCTGTGAAGAGTACGCCATTGTCCTGTAGGTCAAGCACGACGAGGCTGTTGGCCTGCGGATCGGCAATGAACAGGTTGCGGGTTGGCACCCAGCTCGCTGCAACTCCTTTGCGGACGACGACGCCGGGCTGGGTGGTTTCTGCAGTCGCGCGGTTCACCAATCGCAAGGGAGTCACCGTGCCCGCAGGCGCCAGGTCATCCACGCCTCGGAAGACGTTCACCTGAACGACGCTGCCGTCCGCTTCAACGGCGGCATAGACCGCCCTGCCGGTCAGATCCGGCGCTTTGGTGATTATGGCCAGACCGACTGCTGCTCACGTTAGGCCGTGGGGTGCAGCGGTGTTTCGATTCGTCTCGTTGCCAGTGAAGACGCCGCCGGCGAGCGGGTTTGGGGGGCCTGCTAATGGGTACCCTTGCGGGTCCAGTACGGTCACTGTACCCATTCCGATAGCGCCATTCGGCGCGTTTGCGACCCAGGGTCGGCCGTTGCCGTTGTTGATCGAAATGCCGAGCGGCAGACTGACCGCCGGCAGTTCACTGGTGACCGCTGTCGGATTCCGGACGGAATTCAAAAAGGCCGAATTCTGGGCCGCATAGACCTGCACTGCGCCGGCGAGGGCCGTCGCCTGGCCACCTGCCGCGGCGAAGGCGCGTGGCACGACTATCGGACCCGCGGCTGGGTCAATGGATAGAATCGAACCTTCCGGATCGTTGGGGCGGGCGAGGGGCGCGCCAAAGTTGGACGTCGATGCCACCAGCACCCGCTTAGGACTCAAGACGGATCCTCGCTGTGTAAAAAGTGCGAACGGGGCCTTGTCGTGCAGCGGACTCCCTAACAGGAAGTCGCCTACTTCGGTGACTGCGCCGGCGCCCGGGATGCCGGTGGCGATGATGCTCGTCGCGGCGATGCCCCATGCATCGTCTGCCGCTGCCCTTTGTGCGCCGGCACTAAGCAGCCCTGCGGCCACGAGCGCGGAGGGCAGCATCCCTGATGCCGTACAGAACCTTAGGTGAATGCGTTGGCGCCAAAGACCTTTCATCGTGTATCCATCGAGCGGAGGGTTGCCTTGCACGCGTCGGCTTCGTTTTGCCAACCGTTGAGAACCGCAGCGTAGCTGACTCAGGCTCTAAAAAAAGCCCCTATTTCGCTATCTGGGCAGTATATCTGTCGACAACTGTAGCCCCGTATTTACATAACGCTATCAAAGCAAGGTCTAGGCCGACTCCAACTGCATTGGCGCTTGGTAATTTTCCAGCCCGAGTACGACCGAGACGCGCGCGTATCCGTGGTACGTCGGGCGCCAGTGGTGCCGTGGTTAACGCAGTGAGTAGATGACCAGTTCTACTGTTGCGTCGCGTAAATTTTCACAACCTCATACAAGAATCGGCGACCATTGAGCAGGGACTGCACGCGGATGCGCTCGTTCAGTCCGTGCGCGTGACTGCCTTCAGCGTCTGCAAAAATACCGGACAGTCCATAGGTCGGTACGCCGCTAGCGTTCAGAAAACGCCCGTCTGTGGCGCCTGTCGACATGGTCGGAACGAGCGCCACCCCAGGCCAGATCGAATCCGCCACCTGACGCACCGGTCCGAGGATGTTGGGTGTCAGCGGCGGCGGTGGTGATTGCATGCCCGGATCCCCACTTGGTGCAACGCTAATTTTCTCATCAGCGAGGGTGCTCGTGATCTCGCGCTGCACCTCTGCGATCGCGACACCGGGTAAGATTCTGCAGTTCACGTTCGCGCGCACGCGCTGCGGTAGTGCATTGGCTGCATGACCGCCGGTGATCTGGGTGACCACGCAGGTGGTCCGTAGCGCGCCGTTCCAGCCTGGATTGATTGCCCACAGACGTTCTGCTGCGGCCTCGTCCGACGGATTGGCAAGCACGGCCCGCATGTCTGCGGCGACGGCAGGAGCTGCGGTCTTCGCCTGCGCTTCGAAGTAGCCACGTGTCGCGGGATTGAAGGCGATATGAAAATTATGTGTACCCAGACGAGCAAGACCTATGCTCAGACGCACGATCGGGTTGTTCTTCGTGGGGCGTGAGCTGTGGCCGCCGACATCGGACGCTTCCAGCTCAAAATCCTGATAGACTTTTTCTCCCGCCTGAATTTGCAAGGTTACCGGCTTGCCGCTTGCATCGAGTTCGCCGCCGGCGCCTTCATTCAACGCAAATTCAGCCGCGAGCGCATCTGGCTGCGTCTGCGTGAGCCAACGCACCGTATTGAACGTGTCCGGCGTCTCCTCGCCACAAGTCAATGCCAGTTTGATGCTGCGTCGGGGCTTGAAGCCTTCCTTTTTGAGCCGTACCAGCGTATCCGTGAATATCGCGGCCATCGCTTTGTCGTCACTGGCACCGCGCGCATAAAAGAAACCGTTTTCTTCCACGAGCTTGAACGGATCACGCTCCCAGTCCTCCCGCTTGGCTTCGACTACATCGATATGGGCGAGCAGCAGGATGGGCTTGGGCGCCGTCTCTTGGCCTCGCAGCAAGGCGATCAGGGCGCCATTTTTGCTGTCGTTCGGTGGCGCAACGATATGCAGGTCCGACTCGGGAATGCCGGCACTAGCAAGATGCGCGCGCATTGCCTGGGCGGCTTGGGTGCAACTACCCACGGAGCGCGTGGTGTTGATCTCAACCAGTTCCTGATACAGGCCACGAAACGCTGCCTCGTCGCCAGTCAGTGCGGCTGGCGTCGCGGCCTGCGCGAGAGCGGGGAGGGCCGCCAAGACGATGGCCAGCCAAGCTGTCTTAGATTTGGATCTCATGCTGTACTCCGCGAAGGGCTGCATCACGCCCGCTAAGATACCATGGACAGTGCGCCGCCCTCGAGTCGCCGAAGCGCCGGAATCGCCGCTGTGATCTGGCGCGGCATTGTTTCTGTCAGGCGACTGGGCGGGTTCGATCGTGACCCGCCGACCCGGACACCGCTACAACGCAGTGTGGTTTGGGCATACTGAGGGCCATGAGAAACGTTCTGCGTCTTGCCCGCACCGTATCGATGCTGTTTGGTGTGCTGACGGTGACAGCAATCGCGCCATGGGCGATTGGCGGCCCAACTGATTTCATCGCTCAAGCCGACCGTGGCGCTGCGGTCTATGCCAGGCACTGCGCGGTTTGCCATGGAGATCACCTGCAAGGCGCGGTCGCGCCGGCGCTCAGCGGGCCCGTCTTTGCGCAGCAATGGACCAAGGGCACGCGTACCGCGGGTGATCTGTACTACATCATCAGCACTTCGATGCCACGGCCAGCCACTGGATCTCTGACGCAGGATGAGTATCTGGGCTTGGTGGCTTACGTGCTGGCGCATAACGATGTCGCTCCGGGGGTCGATGCACTCACGTTGGATTCACTAGGTCACGCAGTCGCCGGCACCGGTACGGCTGGTAGATCCCCAGCGGCGGCAAGTAATGGCCGTCAGGACCGGCAACTGTTCATCGCGGGCGATCAGGGCATGGTGGCGCACGGCGCTGGACCCTCGGCTACGGAGCTTGGACAGGCAGCCCAGAGCAGTGACTGGGTGTACCACAACCATGATTATCGCGGTACGCGTTTCTCCCCACTGGAACAAATCAATCGTCAAAACGTGTCGCGGTTGCAAGTGGCCTGTGTCTATCAGTTCGGTGCGCTCGAGAATTTTGTCACTGGGCCCGTGGTGTATCGCGGCACGATGTTTGTGACGACTCCGAAGCTGACGGTTGCGATCGATGCCGCGACCTGTCGGGAGCGCTGGCGTTACCAATGGCCCGCACAAGATGCCGAGTCCTGGCCCAACAATCGCGGTGTTGCCATCAAAGACGGCTATGTTGTGCGCGGCACCAGTGCCGGGTACCTGATCGCGCTGGATGCGGCGGATGGGCGCCTGCTCTGGGCCCGTCAGGTGGCAAGGCCCGCGGCAGGTGAAGCCTTCTCAATGCCACCGTTAATTTTCGAGGATCTGATTTTGATCGCGCCCGCGGGCAGCGAAAACAGTATTCAGGGTTGGATTGGCGCGTTCCGGCTGACCGATGGCGCCCCGGTATGGCGTTTCAACACTATCCCAAGAGCCGGCGAGCCAGGCTTTGACACCTGGATTCACGATGCGAAGTTGCCGATTGGAGGCGGTGCGGTTTGGAGCCCAATGTCGTTGGACGTACAACGCGGCCAACTCTATGTGCCGGTGACGAACCCCGCGCCGGTGTTCGGGGCGGATTTGCGCCGCGGAGCCAACCTCTACACCGACTCTCTGGTTGCCCTCGACGTGCATACCGGGACACTACGTTGGTATGCGCAGTTGGTCCCGAACGATGATAAGGATTGGGACGTCACGCAGGTCAGCCCGATCGTCGAAGTCGCGGTTGACGGTCATCTGCATCCGGTCGTGGTGGCCGGTGGGAAGGACGGCATTGTGCGGCTTTACGATCAAGACACGCACGCGCTTTTGCGTCAGACCGCGATTGGCCAACACCTCAATGTGGATGTGCCGATCACGGCTGCCGGAACCCGTTTTTGTCCTGGAGATCTGGGTGGTATCCAGTGGAATGGCCCGGCTTGGTATCCGCCACTGCAGACTTTGTACGTGCCGTCGGTTGACTGGTGCACGACGGGCAAGTTGGGCGACGAGTCGCTGATTGTGTCGGGCAAAGACTACATGGGTGGCACGGATGAGATGGACCCCGTAGCGCAAGCGCACGGTCTATTGACCGCCATCGATGCCAGCACAGGTTCTATACGCTGGCAATATCATTCCGAAAAACCCATGGTCGCCGGAGTCACAGCGACGGCCGGTGGCTTGATTTTCACGGGCGAGAACACCGGTGATGTCCTTGCATTCGATGCCGATGACGGGCGGGTGCTGTATCGATTCAACGTCGGTGGTGCGATGACGGCTGGCGTCGTGACCTACGCGGTAGAGGGTCGACAGTACATTGGCGTCGCCAGTGGCAAGGGGTCGTTTTGGTTTGGTGAGGACAAAGGGGCGCCAGCGATTTTTGTATTCAAGCTTGGGGCGCCATAAAGCGCAGTTTCACAGGGGTAAAAATAATGTCGTTACGCTTTTATAAGGGACTCGGCGTCTCCCAAAGTCGGGCAGTTCGCGATGCGGTCGTTTGCATGGGCCTGTTGGCCTTTGCGTCCGTGGGTTACGCCACCGCTGCGCGCCTCACAGTCACGGATTTGTTGGACGCTGTGGCGCCTATTGCAGTGATCGACAATCAAGCCTTTGTCCCCGGGCCACACGCAGCGGCAGCGCACGAGCCGTATCGCGGCACGCTCAGGCTTGCAGAAGTCCTGATGACGACGCAGCCTGCAGACTTACAAGCACACGCCGTCCTCGGCAAAGATGCGCAATATTTCCCCCAGGTGGATCTGACTTTTTTGTCTGTCCGCGGTGATCTGGTTCCTGTGACACAAGAGGTGATACGGGTCGGTTCGCTGCCAGGTGGGCGTAGTTATTGGGACGTCATCGTACAGCCCGGACGCGTTTGGTCTGAGCCGGCTGATCGGGGTTGGTCGCGCGGTGCGTTTCCGTTCTCCCTCGTCCACACGCTGGAGGGCGAGACGCACAACGGGTTGGCCACGTTCCTCTATCGGGGCGGCAGGGTCTCCCACCTGCGTTTTCAGATCGTCCAACAAACGACACCCGCTCACGTCGAGACCTACTTCACCGCCGTGGGTGTTACGCAGGCTACGTGGGTGGAAGCAACGCGCCGCGACTGGGCCGCCCTTGAGGCAACCTACAGGGCGTCGTTGCGGGACGCGGTTCCCGTGCGTTCCTGGTCGGAATTGGAGCGCAAAGTGGGTCGCGCGAAACTAGAGGGGTTTGACGCGGGGCTTGCCGCTGATCAGACGGTGCTGACTGGGCTCGATTACCACGGTGTTTTTTATACCCGCGGTTGTACCAGTGCTGGTGGCCCATTGCCCTGGTGTGATCGGACGCGTTTTGGCATCTGGTCGGTTACCAAAGCCTTCGCCAACGAAGTGGCGTTATTGCACCTGGCACAGAAGTACGGCCCCGGCGTCTTTGAGCTCAAGATTCGTGACTTTGTGCCTGAAGTGGCGGCTTACCCCGCCTGGGCAAATGTCCGATTTGATGATTGCATCAACATGGTTACCGGCCAGGGTAATGGCAGTGCTGAGCGCAACCCAAACCGTTCTGGCGATGGTTATATTGATGCGACCTACAACGATTGGGCAGATGCATCGTCGCGCGCGACTAAAGTGGCGACGTTACTGCGGATTGCGCGCGTTTATCCGTGGGGTCCCGGGGAAGTCGTTCGCTACCGCGACCAAGATATGTACCTGCTGGGGGAAGCGATGGATCGGTACCTCAAGTCCAAGGAAGGCCCGACCGCTGACTTGTGGTCGATGCTGGAACGGGAGGTCTATAGGCCACTCGGCATTCACTACGCGCCCATTAACCGTACGATTGAGGCGGATGGCAGCGCGGGGCAGCCGCTCATGGCCTACGGCTATTACGCGACGATCAGCGATCTGGTGAAAGTTGCGCGGCTTTATCATGCTGGCGGTCGCCATGCCGGAGTGCAGTTGTTGTATGCGCCGCGCATTGCGCAGTTGCAAGCCGGCACTGCGCCGCGGGGGCTGCCAACAGGCGACAAGGGTCCTTTTGGTGAGACGACATACTTCAATGCCTTCTGGGAAATGCGCTATGACGCGACCGAGGGGTGCAAACTCTATATTCCGGAGATGGTGGGCTGGGGCGACAACTCCGTCTCCTTGTTCCCGGGCGGATTAACCGCGGTGCGCGTGGCTCACAACCCATCCGCCGACACCTCTAATGCTGGTGACCCGGCCGCAATGGCACGGGTTGCCAATCGGCTGACACGGTTTTGCCCCTGAGCTCGCCCTGCTGGCTCCCCCAGCAAGCGCTTCAGTCAACTCCCTTGCCCTGCGTGGCGATGAGAGCAGGGGGCATCTTGTTTTTCGTTAAATCACCAGCGCTCTTGGCGGCGTCGGGCAAGGCGGGTAAGAACCACGGCGCAGCAGCGCCTTGGTGGGTCCGGCAAAACGGGGCTGCGGCTGGATGGGTCGCTGGCCCTTCGCGAGGAGGAGGGTGTCCCGGTCGTGGCCCATCTGCTACGGTAGACCTCTGTGCACAATCACAGCCAGCCTAGAGGCGAGTTCCCCAGTGCCCTCGATTGACCGCATTAAGCAGCGTAAACGGGAGATCATCTCCCGCTACAGCACTCCCGATAATCTAAAAGGCCTGACCCAGCTGTTGACTACGGTGCTGCCAATCGCCGGTCTGTGGTGGGTGACCGTGCGGACTGCCAGCGTCTCGGTCTGGCTGACGGTACTCGTGGTGCCGCTGCTCGCGTTATTTACGTTGCGCGCTTTTGCGTTGATGCACGATTGTGGCCACTTCAGCTTATTTCGCAGCCGTTTTTTCAATCGTTTGGGCGGGTTTGTCTTCGGCGTGCTGGCCGGTATGCCGCAGTTCGTTTGGGCGCAGAACCACAACTTTCACCATGCTCACAACGGCGATTGGAGCAAGTACCGCGGACCGTACACGACGCTCTCGGTGGAGGAATACGCGGCCCTATCAGAGTCAGGTCAGCGCATGTACCGGCGCAAGTGCAGCATGCTGACGGCGCCGCTCGCCGGATTCATCTATCTGGTATTTAATCCGCGCTACACGTGGCTGAAGGGCACCGTGCAGTGGGTCATTCACGTCGTCCGCAGCAAGCTGCGTGAGCCGGGCATCGCAGTGCGAGTGCACGTAGCGAGCTTCAAGCCGCGCTATTGGAAAAACGCGTCTGAGTACCGACACATGACCTGGAACAACATCGCCCTGCTGACGATATGGGCGGTCATGTCCTGGGTCTGCGGCGCTGGGTTGTTCTTTGCTGTGTACGTGGCTAGTGTTTCGCTTGCTGGTGGCGGTGGCATCTTGCTGTTCACCGTGCAACACAACTTTGAACACTCCTACGCGAGCGAGACACACGACTGGTGCTATGACCGTGGCGCCATTGAAGGTACCAGTCACCTTATTTTGCCGGCGTGGCTGAACTGGTTTACGGTCGACATCGCCTACCACCACATTCATCATCTGTCGGTGGCTATTCCGAACTACCGGTTGGCGGCTTGTCATCGCGAGTATGCAGATTTGATGGGGGCCGTGCGACGTGTGACTCTTGCCGAGGTCCCCTCCGCGCTGCAGTGCATCCTCTGGGACCGTCTCGGGCGGCGGATTATTTCGGTTGCCGAGTATCAGCATCAGCACTAGTGGCGTGCTAGCGCTGTTCTCGCGGTCTGTCTGCCCGTTGGATGCGTGTAGCGTTCACGGCTAGCAGCAGGCGATCACACGGCGAACGCCGTTCGGTTGCATTGTGGTCAGCGGCTGGGTCTGGCACCGAGGCCGGCAAAACAGACGGAATGCATATGTGCAACGATGGTTTCGTCATCGTATTTGCCATAAAGCCTTAGGTATTCCACCGCAGGATCGCAGGTGCGCGCGTAGTAGCTGTATAGGATCACGTCATTGGGCAGTTCCGACGCCAGTTCGCCGTTGCGTTTGGCCTCGGTGACGACCGCATCCAGCAGGCGATGGAGTTTTAACGCGCGCAGGATGTAGCGTGGACTCTGGGTTAGAAACGCGATATTCGGGTTGGGACTCTGTCGCTAGTGTTGTCCTGTGCATTAGGTCCGACGCGCGAGGTCTGTCGCGCGACGACCTTCCCTAATCAATCAGGAGTACCAACATGAGAAAGATCTTATTGGCTGCCTTGGGTGTGGGTGTCGCGGCGACGCTGTTGAGCGCCGTTGCAGGGGCGCAGACGCCAGGCGAAATCGCCGTGGAGGCTTCACGCATCGTCTCTAAGACAGCCAGCGAACAGCCCGCAGGCGGTGCGGTTGTTAAGGATATTTTACTAAGTTACGGCGTCAGTTATTCCGGCCTTGATCTGGGCGCAACGGCTGGCGTGGCCGAGCTTGAGCGGCGGGTCAATGCGGCGGCCAATAAGGCCTGTGTAGAGATTGGACGCCAATACCCCTTTTCAGAGCCTTCGGATGAGGCCTGCGCGAAGATCACTGCGGTGAAGGCGATGGTGAAGGTGCGCGCCTTAGTCGACTCGGTGGCGAAGGCCGCACTCAAGTAGGTCCTCCGGTACGGTTTTTCTCAGGATTGGGCAGTGCCAGCTCCGGCACTGGCCCACTTGGGGGAGCGTCGGTGCCTATAGGCATCGGCCTGGATGGCGGCGATGGCCGCGATCGCTCGCGCCATCAGCATCCGCAGTCGGATCGATCAGCGTCCTGCCTGTACGTTAACGGCCTTGCGTCGTTCCAGGGGCGCCTGCGCAGCATGCCGAGTGTCGCTGAGGCACTCGGCGTCGGTTTCCCGGCTCGCGACCCGCCGGGGGTCGTTGAAGTGACCACACAGGACCAGCGCGGTCTCGGTGATGCCCCTTTGGGCCGCGGCGAGCCCGGCGGAGTCGGTCAGATCAAGGCCTTTCAGGGAAAAGGTCCTGGACGCTTCTGTACGGGGCCTTGGCCGGTGTGCTCAACGCACCGCGGGTGCAATCGCCCACAGGGCGGTCTGCTGAGAATAGGCGTTTCGTGGTCTGCGAGGCGCTGCCGGTTGGCTGCAAGTGAGGCTAACAATGGGGCTGTGCACTAGGGCAACTCCTAAGACCGCCTGCAAGACCCTGAGATGCCGCTGCAAACGACCTGAATAGGTTTTTTGGCGTCCCCGGGCGGGTGCCACGTGCAGTGAGTCCCCAAATGGTAAGGGGCGTACAGGCGCGCTGCGTAGCCGCAGGTGCCGATCTACGCGACGCCTCCTCCGGACTGCGTTGCCCCCGTGGGCCATTGGCCGCCCCGTGTTCCTTAGTCCAGAGTGGTGGGCGTAGCTATAATCACATGGGACGGATGCCCGAGAAATCGGTGGGTATCCCAGGAGGAACGCATGCATTCCATAGAGCGGGGCGACACCAAGCCCTTGCTGTCGGCCAAATGGCGTGTGGACCCAGTCCTCGGGCGCCTTGCGTGCGATACCGACGCAGTTATCTGCTGGCCGCGCCAGTGCGGCTGATCGCGGCATTCGCTGTGGCGGATTCGGTTACTCCACGGTCGATCGATTCAGGGTCACCAACGGCGGACGGTGGACGACTACTGCCGCCAATCCATTAGACGATGGGTCATTCTCTACAGATTTAATTGCGTATTTTCTTGAGTGACAAATGAACACACAGCATTCAATGATTGATCGCAGTCGCTTGGCCGAGCTTCGGGGCGTGGAAGATCAGACATTCTTGCAGCGAATCCCACGCTCTGTGGCGCTCAATGCAGAGGCAGCCGCCCACATGCCGAGGGGCGTGCCGATGTCCTGGATGGCTGGGTTATATAGAACGCCGCCACTCTATATCGCACAGGGGAAGGGTGCCTGTTTTAGCGACGTGGATGGCAATGATTACTTGGATTTCAACCTGTGTGATCTGAGCATGACGGTCGGTTATGGCAATGAGCGGATCGCTGAGACGCTCAGCGTGCAGGCCAGGCGCGGCGCGCACTTTTTACTACCCACAGAAGATGCGATTGTGGTGAGCCGACTGCTTTTTGAGCGAATTGGGCTGCCGTTTTGGCAATTTACTTTGTCGGCTTCAGGCGCCAATACCGAGGTTATTCGCATAGCGCGCTTCATGACAGGGCGGCAACGGATCGTTATTTTCGGGGGCCATTATCACGGTCATCTCGAAGAAACGCTCGTTCGGGAAGAGAACGGCGTCAGCGTTGCCGATACCGACGGACTGTCGGCACGTTCGGCTGCCTATACGACTATTTTGTCGTTCAATGACCTGGATGCCCTTGAGAGAGTCTTGGCAGTCGGGGATGTCGCTCTGGTACTGACGGAACCAGCCATGACCAATTGCAACGTGATCTTGCCGGATCCTGGCTTCCATAGCGGTCTTCGGGAACTGACACGGCGCTATGGCACGCTGCTGTGCATCGATGAGGCACATACGTTCCAGTTCGCCTATGGCGGGCTTAGTCGCGAGTGGCAGTTGCATCCTGACTTTATCGTGCTCGGGAAAGGCCTGGGTAGTGGCATGGCTTTTGGTCTGTATGGGATGAATGCATCGGTTGCGGAGTGCTTTACGCGTCACCTCGACGTGGATATAGGTCCGCGGGGGATTGCGACGGGTGGGACCACCTATGCGAATGCCCTATCGCTAGCGGTTGCCCGAGTGATGTTGGAGGAGGTGCTGACAGTGCCTGCCTACGAACGGGTCCGCTCATTAGGCGTTCTGTTGGCCGATGGTTTGGATTCAATTTTTTCAAGCCGCGGATTGCCTTGGCGGGCCTTCCGCTGTGGTCCGCGGTCGGGATTCTGCCTCGAGCCCACGTTGCCGCGAACCGGCACGGAGGCCATCCGTTCTCTCGACTATGAGTTGATCGACGCGCGGCGGGTGTTTATGGCGAACAGAGGCATATGGGACGCCGTCCTATCGGCTGGTCCACAGGCCAGTATTGCGCATACGGATGCGCAGATAGGCACGTATTTGTCGATGGCAGGTGCCTTTCTCGATCAAGTATTGCGGCAAGACAGCCTTCGCCCGGATCGCCTGCCCTCAGATGCAGCGTGATCACGAGTCTCGCCGGATCATGCGCGTGGTGTTGCCGCCGCTTGTTGCATGGTTGGGGTCTCTTGTCGGTTCTTTCGGTGCTGGTCAGTGCTGTGGAAATTGTGGCCTGGTTGCATTGCGATTGGACATCCTCTGCTGATATTCAGGCCTTGATGGGCTTCAATTGGCAACTCAGCACACCATATTTCCTGATGGCTTTTTGTGCTTCTTCGATGCAGCAGGTGTTCCCGTCAACCTTTAGTCGTTGGTTAAGAGCGAACCGATGGTATATCGGGTTGGCATTTGCCGTGGTTGTTGGCTGGCAGTTTGCAACGATCTGTCGGTTCAGCCTGCGTTTTCCTTCAGAGTTGGTGAGCTTTCACGCCGATGCCTTTCAATATTTGGAAGACTCGATTTTTATCTACGTTGGACTGATGGTGCTGACGTCCTTCCGTTTCGTGTATCGCCATATGAGCCTGGCTGCTTGGCGGCATTTGCACAAGACAGGAATTTTCTTGCTTGGTAGTCTGTTTTTTTCGAACTATCTGTTCGAGTTGACCGTCCGAAGCGACATGAAGACGATGATAGAAACGCTGGCGTTCGCGCTCGCCTTCGGTCTTCGTGGGGTCAGCGCGTGGCAACAGTCTGCCAAGTTGAAGGGTAGGGTAGTGTTTGTGGCGGGTGCGGCGCTCAGCGGTTTCGGTGTGATGCTGATTTGGGATCTGTTTGGATTGCAGACCGATAAGGGCGTGCATTGGACCAGAGTGCTGTTCATGACGGGGGTCGCAGCGGCACTATTGCTTGGGCTGAGCCCACTGGTATTGCGGCGTCGGATCGGTGGTCGGTTTCGTGGATGGCTATGCGAGAACCAAAAGTATTTCTTTTTTATTCTGGCGTTCAATGGTCTGTTATACGGTGCGCTTGTCGCACTGCCGCCTTGGTGGGTTGCAGGTCGCGGGTTGCCCTAGCGGGATTCTTTTTTACTGGTGAAGCGTAGTAGAACGCGCACTCGGCGGTGCCTGATGCAGCTTCGTGTGCTGCGTTCAGGTCGGTGACTACAATGTTCTTGGGGGCGGTTGTGAGACGTATCGTTCTCGTGCTGGTCTTGCTTGGGGCGGTTGCGTTGTATGCAGCGCCCTATGTTTATTTTGAGTATTTCAGCGCGACCAAAGGCGCGACTGCGCGGTTGGGCGCGGTCCCGACTACTGTGCGTGGCGAGTGGGTGGATGATTACTTTGTGGTGCAGAAGATTGATGCAGCCACTTATGCGATCGGCGAGCCGCGCTACTATCAAGGCAACTACAGTTACTTGCTCGTCGGCACGGCGCGTGCCTTACTGTTTGATGCCGGGTCTGGGCTGCGCGACTTGGTTCCGGTGGTTCGCTCACTCACGCAACTGCCGGTCACTGTGTTGCCCTCGCATCTGCACTTCGATCACGTCGGGGCGCTGGGTCGATTGGAGCGGACGGCCTTACCCGACGACGCGGGCCTGCAGCGGCGGTTGCGGAATGGGGCGCTGACGCTGACGCGGTATGAGTTTCTCGGCGCTATGGATCGGCTCGAGCCGCCCACTTTTCGTGTCGATGAGTGGTGGCACGATAGACAGTGGGTCGACTTGGGTGACCGGTCGGTGCAGATTTTGCACACGCCAGGACATACAGCGACCTCTGTGTCGGTGTGGGAGCCCTCTCGATCCCTGTTGTTGGTAGGGGACTTTATATACCCCGGTGAGTTGTATGCCTTTTTGCCGGGCGCATCACTCTCGGCCTACCTAGAGACCTCGCAACGCCTGCTGCGGCTACTGCCACCGGCAGCCCGGTTGTACGCCGCCCACATGCAAGACCCACCGGCGGTGCCTGCAGCGCCATTATTACAGGTCAAAGATCTGCAATCGCTCGCGCAAGCATTGGTGGCGCGCCGTGAGGGTCGTCTCGACGCCACGGGCTTCTATCCCCGTCGCTATCCCGTGACCGGTCCGATGACCCTCGCGACGGGGTTGCCGTGGAATCTGCGGTAGCCCGGCGGGCTGCCGCAGGCACTACCGTCACGGCTGGGGTTCGGTCATCGGGTGGGTCGTCGCCGATTCCAGACCCGCGCCGCTAGGCGCTGCCGGTGTCGCGGGTGTCAGGGTTGCCGCAGGACGGGTGGCGGGTGCCGGTCCGCCCGTAGGAGCCTGGTCGTTCAGTCCGGGGAAGCGCCGCATCGCGGCGAGCAATTTCTGTGCGGTCTCTGGTGCCGGCGGCGGGTTTGGCCCGAAGATATCTGACGCGTATACCCCGCTGCGCTTGTAGTACGCGCTATTGGCATTGTTGTCGATGCCCATCACAGAGCCGTCTAGGGAGACGCCGGCAAAGAAACCCTGCGCGCGAGAGTAGGAGAAAATCTCGGCGCCACCGATATCAGTTGCACCGGACGCCTGACGGCCCACGGGGCCTGCGGCGATGCTGGCGCCGGCGCCAAGCGTCACTTTCCCGCCGGTGACCCCTTCGATACTGCGCCGGGACGCGAATACCAAGACGACGTCGCTCACTTGGATTCCGAATTGCAGGCCGATGTTGAGGCCGCCGATGAAAACAAAGGAGGGGTTCGACCAGTGACCATTGGTATCGCGCACCAGCATGACGCCCTTGCCGCCGTTGCCGCCAATGCCAGGAATGCCACCCTTAACGACCCCGGGAATAATGGCAATGCCGTAGGCGCGATTCAGTAGCCAGTCCGGGGCCCGCTGATCGGGCATTTCCATCATCTCTTCGAGAGTCTGGGTGGCTTTGACTACGGTGGCGTCCTGTTTCTTGGTGGCGAAAGCAGCCGTCGAAACACTAAGGAGCAGGAGTGAAAGTAGTGCGAGGCGTCGGATCAGCATTGTGCAACCCCTGAGGTGTAGGACTTCCATGGGACCTCGCCCAAGGGGCAAGGTTCCGTTGTGCCCATCATACCGGACCCCCGAACGAGCGCAGAGCGCGAGCTGTCTGTGACTGGCGTCTAAACCCTCAGAACCAGCCGGTTAGGTGCAGTTGTCCAAGAAAACCGTTGTGCCGGTAAAACGGTTCGCTGCCGGCCGCTCCGCTGGTGGTGCGGGCATCGCGAAAGTCGGCGTATTGGTAACGGACGAAGTCCAAGTTGAGGCCGGTCGTCCAGCGCTGGATGCCCAAGTGTGGATGCCAACGGGTCTGGTAAGTGAGCCCCGTGCCCACCTGGATAGACAGGTGCGCGGCCAGTGAACGGTCGCGGCTGACATCACCCAAAGGCACACCCATGACGAGGTCCGCATAGAAGTTCGCATGGCCCTGACTATAGCGTCGGCCATGCACATCGAGGGTCCAACGCTCCTGACGGAATGGGCGTACCCAATCCACATCATAGCTGCGCGCGCGGATACCCCACGAATCGTAGCAATAATTACCGCCGGCAGTCAGTGTGCCGCGATGGCCCATGAAGTACTTGGCGTGGACGCCCGTATGGTCACGGGTGCGGGTGCTAGGGGCGACTTCGGCGCCGGTGATCACCAAACCGTCGTTGAGGACGAATCTTACGCCGGCATCGGGGCTGGCCAGATCGCCCGACTGCGCCAGGAGCCCACCATCCACGGTGACCCGTAGGGTCGGCGTTACGATTTGATCCACAGAGGCCCACCAACTACGGCGGTAGGCCCGACCCTTAAAATCAGGGTCCCTCGCATCGGTGGCATCAAGAACGCGGTAGACGCTGTCCCAACCGCGCGAGACGCCAACGGTCAGGGTGGTGAGATCGTGGAACAGCCCTTGGCTGATCGATGCGCGTACCAAGGACGCCTCTAAGGACGGGCCTGAGGTCCGAGAGACCCCGGCCGAATACAAGGTTGCGCCGTCTCTCAAATCCAAATCCAGCCGACCCAATTGGCGCGTTTCATCGAGTCGATGTGTATTTGGGGCCGCAAGATCCACGTCCGACGCCTTGACTCGATCCCGCTCATACAGAGCTGATAGGGAATAGAGGCGCCCAAAGTGCCGGGTGACGGACAGTTCCGGACCGCTCACCTGATCGCCTCCAGCATCCGAGAAGGAGTAGGCGAAATCAGCCCGTTGTTCGGGTCGTACGTCTGCATGGGCGAGTCCCATGATCAGCGCTGTCGATCCAATCCACGTGCTTAGAGCGGTGAGTAGCAGTGCATTGCGCATGAAAATGTCCCTTTAGCGGTGGCCAGCGACATCGTCGTGGCGACCGTCTCGTACCGCTTCGCGCAGGCCGAGGCTGCGAGTGCGCTGTCCCAACAGAGCCGCATCGCGGTCGACCTGCATGGAGGCCTCCTTGAGGTGGGAGCGCTCATAGGGGCGGACCGCATGCAGCCCGCAGCCTCCGAGTAGGCTGCTCCCGAGGGCGAGGCTAAACAGCAAGTGTATGCGGGCCATGATCAGGTCTCCTTCAAGCGCGCGTTGACCAGCGGCGCGCAGTTGCGCTCTTCGCCATGCGTTGTTGGCCATGCGTTGCGCGGTTCGAATGCATCAGAAATAGATCGAAAAGCCGATCGTGCTCTCCATATTGTTTGCGATTTTCTTCGCACCAAGGAGATTTTTCTGGGTGATCGAGTCCCGTACATCAATGTGTGCAGCCATTCGATCCGAGAGCAATAAACGATAGCCGACACCTAAGTTTGCAGCGTAGAAACTATCGGCCCCGTAGTGCAGCGCACCGACACCGGCGACGACATAGACGGCCGTGGTGTAGGATTTTTTGCGGCCGAAGAACGCTTCGCCTGGCAGTACGTCGTAGCCTAGATCCAGCGCATAGTCGTAAACGCGACGCTGGCTACTCGTAAAGGTCTGGCTTTGTCCTTGCGCATCCAGATAGCTTGCAGAGCGGAGTTTCGACAGGGCGACGCTCGCTTCGGCGAAGAATTTTTCCTTGATGTGATAGGTCCCGCGCAAAGCGAGCGTTGGCTCCGTGCCGTACGGCTCAATGTTGAGCAGTCCGGCACCGGCCGTTAATTCGAAGTTTGAGTTTCGAATTTTCGGAACCTTGATCTGTGGACGCACCACTTCAGGTTCGACGATGGGGGAAGTGTCGGTGGCGCTGGTGGGGCCGCTCGTGATCGGCGCGACCTTGGCGTGCCGATGGAACGGCCACAGGTTGGGCAGATGGGCGCAGCCGCTCAGCGCGACCGAGGCGGTGATCAGAAGTAGAACGCGAAACCGGCTTTCCATTCGTTCAATGCCTCGTTCGGGTCGTTCGGATGAGAGGATCCAGACAGGAGGTAACTCCGTTCGTGGATGCGGAATTCAAAGCGGTTATTTACCGCCCAGCGTAACCCGGCGCCGTAGTAGCCGACGGATTGAGTTTGGGTTGAAGGGAAACCACTGTAGCCGAGATTGGCCCGTATTTTGGCGATGCCGCCGCCGACCTCTAGGAAGGGCGTGAATCGCCAATCCGGGCGGGGCATCTGCACGATGCCCACGAGCGTCATAAAGCGGTCATAACCTTGGGTAGGCTGGTGGTCTACCTCAAACTGGACCGTGAGTCGGGGTGAGGGCGAGTAGCCTGCAAACGCATCGATATTCCACCCATGACCCAAGCGGCCGCTTTCCGCGCCAACGATCCAGGGGAACACGTCCACATCCCGCCGATCAGGGTCCTCCAGGGGTAGCGCATCGCCGTTGGCAAGCTGGGTTTGCTCAATTTGCTCCCGCCGGACCCAGCCTTCGCGGTCTCGCTCGTCGCGCACCTTGAACCAGTCCGTGCGGCGGAATAACACTTGGACGTGCTCGCCCCGCGGCACCACATGGAAAACAGGGTAGCGGCCGCCTGGACCGGTGTGAAATTCCAGATAGGGGCCCGTTACCGTCACCTCGGCATAGCGCCCGGCTTCCCGATCGAAGCGGCGGTTTGGCTCTGCGCTGGCATAAGCCCCGGCCCATAGCGCGCTGAGCACTAATGCGAGTCTGCCGATATTCCAAATCAGTCTACGCATGCGTCCTGCCATGGCCCTATTTTCTCTGGGGCAGATAGATCAGTGTGCACGGTTTCGAACAGGCTGATTGTGCCGGATTGCAATTTAGCGACATCGGTCACCCTGTCTGAGCCCTTATCGCTGCGCATAGTAGCAAGGCCCACGGCGAACGCCATTGTTGATAGGCGTAGTCAGCCATAACGCGGGGAAACTGTCGCCATCCGGCGACGTTGTTCGATTGCCGCCGAAAAGTGTGAAACCGGCTGCATAATGCGCCGGTCGTGCTGCGTTGACACCCTGCGTGGTGCATGCGACGTTAGCGCAGCGTTGCGGCAACGCGTACCCTTGGCGTGTCCGCTGGTTTCTTAATGAAGGGCACAGAAGGCTCGCAGATGACGATCCCTTGGTTTACGCAGGTGGAGGGTGCGGATGCGGTTGCCGGCTAAGTGCCTGTGGGTGATCGCTTCGGCCCTGCTGGCGCTGTTGTCGACAGGAGTGCAGGCTAAGCCGCGTCACCCCCTGATTGGGCGGGCAGCGCCCGAAGTATTGCAGCACCTAGCACCCGGTCGGCCTGGCAATTTCCGACTCTCCGACCATCGGGGCGAAGTCGTGTTGTTGGGTTTTTGGACCAGTTGGTGTGGGTCTTGCGGCGATTACCTTGAGATGCTGCAGGGCCTTGATCAGACCTATGCACCGGCCGGCCTCGTCGTTTTGGGGGTCAGCCTGGATGAAGACCGCCAGGCAGCGCTAGATTTCGTGCACCCATACGCCGCGAAATTGCGAACCTCCAACGATGATCCCGTCGCTGTGGGGCGGTTGTATGCGGTCGAGGATGTACCGCTGACGATTCTGATCGATCGGGATGGCGTGGTGCGCTTTGCCCACGCGGTCAATGACCATATTAATCAAGCAGCGATTCGGCGCGAATTGCGCACGCTGCTGGACGAGTGACGCTGGCTCCCGAACGGAGTCAGCCCCAGACGAGGTAGGTAGGAACCATGAATAGCGCTATCCGGATGACCTTGCAGGGGCTGTGTATGTGTGCGCGGCACCTCTTAGTTGCTTTGGGCTTCGCGGTACTGTTGGTAGCGGCCCCTGCTGCACGGGCGGCAGAGCCGGCCCCCGCAGCCACATCGCCGCGTAGCCTTGAAGCGGACGTACAGAGTCTGCGCAAGGACGTGCTAGAACTGAACAAGGACCTGTCCGCGCTCGAAGAAGAACTACTCTTCCCCGCGAATACACAGTTGGCGGTTTTCCTGTCACTGGATGTCGGCGCGTTTTTTGCGTTGGACTCGGTGCAGTTGCGGTTAGATAACAAAGAAGTAGCTAATTATCTCTATACCGAGCGCGAAATCGCCGCCTTGAATCGGGGTGGAGTGCACCGAATATTTCTCGGTAATGTGGTGACCGGCAAACATGAATTAGTGGCTTTTTTCACTGGCAAAGGGCCGCATGAACGTGATTATAAGCGTGGTGCAAATCTGACCTTTGAGAAGGGCCAGGGCGCCAAATATCTGGAACTACGCATCTCGGATCGCCAGAGCGCGCAGCAGCCAGAGTTCACCGTGAAGGAATGGGAATAAGGTGACGGTGAGGTGCCCTTGCCCATGAAAATGCGTGCGGCATTAGGCTGTCTCGTCGGGCTGCTCTTGCTGACTGGCGCAGCCAGCGCGGGTCGTCGTAGCGTACTGCTGAACCCCCAACTGCCGCCGCCTGGCCCCGGCGCCTTGCGTTCGGTTGCAGTGCGGGACTTGCCCTACGGGGATGCACTCTATTATTTCTATCTCGGCGACTATGAGACCGCGTTAGAGCGATTGCAGTTTGCGGACTCGGCCGGTCGACTACCGCACCATCAGGACGACGCCCGACTCCTGATGGGGGGTATCGAGTTGTCCCTCGGTGATTACACTGAGGCAGCCCGAATTTTCAGTGAAGTACTCGATCGACCAGCCGTCCCAGACAATGTGCGCGACCGGGCTCATTTTTATCTCGGCCGCATGTGGTATCGCCGTGGTTATTACGCGCAAGCGGTAGATAACCTGAGCGCTGCCACCCACGGCACCTTGCCTGCAGACTTTGATGCAGAGCGACGTCTGTTGTTGGCGGAGGCCTTACTGGCCGGGGGCCGCAACGCAGAGGCCGCCGCGTTGCTCGAACACTGGGAGAGCGGGTCTGTCTGGCGTGCCTACGCCGAATTCAATCTCGGGGTTGCCCTCGTCCGCTCCGGTAAGTTTGAGCAGGGGGCGCAAGTGCTCGATGCCCTTGGTAGCCGCGTAGTGCAGGATGAGGAAGGGCAGGCCTTGCGCGATCAAGCGAACGTCGCCTTAGGCTATGGCTTTGTACAGCAGCACCGCTCGGCTGAAGCTGTTGCTGTGCTGGCGCGCGTGCGCGCTAGCGGTCCTCAGGCAACCAAGGCCCTGCTGGGGGCCGGTTGGGCGGCTTCTGATGCCGGCAATTTCAGGGAAGCCTTGGCGCCGTGGCTGGAGTTGCGTGGCCGCGATTTGCTGGATCCGGCCGTGCAAGAAAGCTACTTGGCAGTGCCTTATGGATACTCCCGTCTTGGCGCGGAAGCGCAGGCAGTAGCCGCTTACGAGGTGGCGTTAACCGAATTCGAGGCGGAAACCCATCGCCTAGATGAGTCCATTGGAGCGATCCGTAATGGCGGTCTGGCAAAGGCGCTAGAAGACACCCCCACCAATCCTGGTGCGCCGGTGCCGGTTGCAGTGACCAAAGTGCCCGCTGGTCGTTATCTCTATCGCTTGTTAGCGCGCGATGACTTTCAGGCGGCTCTCTCTAATTGGAGAGACCTAAACGGGGTTTCTAAACGCTTGGATTTGCGCAACAACGACGTCGATGCATTCGCTGAGTTAATCGCCTACCGGCAGCATCGCTTCGAGACGCAACTACCCGGTGATTTGGCCGCATTCGATCGTCATGATCTCGACGGCATGGTGCAGCGTCGCACCGACCTTGAGGCGCGAGTCGCCGAAGCAGATGATCATGCAGATCTAGCAGCCTTGGGCACGCCACGTCAGCGGACAATTTGGGCGGAACTGGATCGCATGGAAGCGCTCGTCGATCGCGCAGGGGATTCGGATGATCCGGACGTAGAAGATATCGCTGAGCGTGTCGATCTGTTGAAGGGCTTCCTCTACTGGGAGCTCAGCGACGGATTCAAATCAAGAGTCTGGACCGCCCGCAAACGGTTGCGTGACGTCAATCATCTGCTGCGTGAGGCGACGCGTAGTGCCAGCTTTATAAAGACGGCGCGGACCACGGCGCCCGCCAAAAATGCGGCCTTCGCACAGCGCCTTAATGCACTTCGTCCCCGAATCGATCAGATTCACACCCGAGCAACTGCGCTGCGAGATCGTGAAATGGAGGCAGTTGCCGAATTAGCTGTGCGTGAACTTGAGATGGAAAAGACGCGCATTCGAGACTACGTGCTGCAGGCGCGTTACTCGTTGGCGACCTTGTATGACCGCGCTTCTGCACCGGCCGCTCCCAAAGGAGGGCCTGTCAAGTGAACAGACGTCTGCGTTGTGCAGTGTCGGTTGCGGTGTTGGCGGCATTGACATCGGCTGCACTGGCAGTCGGACCGGCACTGACTATTGGTGATTTATTGAAGCGTCCTGTCGATGTGCGTGTTGGGGAGAAAGTCTCGGCCGACCCGGATCGGGCGCGGCAGAACTACGAAGCATTCCTCGCTCTGTCCAACGGCGACGATGCACTCCGTGCCGAAGCGTTGCGCCGGTTGGGAGATCTAAAACTTGAGGCGGGGGAGGAAGAGCGGATTGGGCGCGACCTCAATGCCGGCTCACCGTTAGCGACTCGTGATGCGATTGCGTTGTATGCGCGTTTGTTGGAGACAGTACCCAATTATCCCCGGACCGATGCGGTGCTTTACCAGCTGTCGCGCGCCTACGAAGCCGCCGGTGACAACGATAACTCATTGGCGACGCTCGATTTGCTGGTGACGAAGTTCCCGCGCAGCGCGTTGGCTGCGGAGGCGCAGTTTCGTCGTGGTGAGCTGTACTTTAGTGGGCATCGTTGGGCTGATGCTGAGGCAGCCTATCAGACGATGTTGATGAATTTTTCAGCCTCAGAATTCGTTGAGCAGGCGACCTATAAATTGGGCTGGTCTCGCTTCAAGGCGGGCGACAACGACGGCGCGTTAGATGCGTTTGTGCGCTTGCTCGATCGTCAATTGATCAGTGCAGAGGGGCGAGAAAACGATCTCGATACGTTCTCAAGGCCCCGTCGCGAGCTTATCGAGGATACGCTGCGTGTGTCGGCTGTAATTTTTGCGACGGATGATGGCGCCACGGGCGTTGGTAAGTTTCTAGGGCGTGTCGGCCGCAAGCCCTATGCGGACCTGCTATATGCAACGCTCGGTGACCTGTACGCTGCAAAGGAGCGCTGGACCGACGCGGCGACAGCATACAGTGCGTTTGCGAAGCTCGATCCAATGCATGAGCGTGCGCCGCTGCTGCAGAGCGTAGCGATTGATGTCTACCGGCGCGGCGGATTTTCGCAACTGGTTTTGCAAGCCAAGCAGGACTATGTTGAGCGTTACGGTTTGGGCGCGGATTTTTGGACCAACCGTAATGCGCAAGAAATGCCGTTGGTGGTGCGGGAGGTGAAGCAGAACTTGCAGGACCTCGCCGCTTACTACCACGAGCAGGCGCAGGCTTCTAAGGTGGCGAGCGACTATCAGGAAGCGGCGCGCTGGTATCGTGAATTTCTGACTGAATTTCCCAAAGATCCGGCCGCAGCGGATGTCGCTTACCTGCTGTCGGATGCTTTATTTGAAAGCCATCAATATGGAGCGGCCGCGACAGAGTATCTGCACGCAGCGTACGACTATCCGGCGGCACAACGCTCCGCGACGGCGGCTTACGCTGCTGTAGTGGCATTTGAAAAGCAGGAATCCGCAACGACAGGGGTCGAGCGACTGCGTTTTCACCAGAATACTCTTGAGGCGAGTTTGCGCTTTGGTAAGGCATTTCCTGACCATCCAGAAAGCGGTCCGGTACTTGTTCGAACGGCGCGTCAGCGGCTGGACGATCATGAGTACCAGTCGGCTCTGGAGGTCTCAGAGCTGGCAATTGACAGGCAACCCGCGCTGGCTAGTGTGCTGTTGCGTGATGCCTGGATTGTACGGGCGACCGCTGAATTTGAGCTGGCGCATTACGAGCGGTCTGAGCAGGCAGGCCTCGAGGCATTGAAGTTTCTTCCTGTGGCTGATAACCAGCGCGGAGCGGTTGAGGAGCGCCTCGCGGCGTCTATCTACCGGCAGGCGGAAGCACAGCGTGGGGCGAGTGCGCCCGGTGAGGCGGCCCAAACGTTTCTTCGTATCGGTCAGTTAGTGCCCCATGCCAGTGTGCGTGAGGCTGCTGATTACGATGCCGCGGCAGCATTTCTGGCGGCAGAACGCTGGACTGATGCGATTGCAGTGTTAGAGAGTTATCGCCGGGAATACCCGAAAAGCGAACGGCAGGCGGAGGTTACTCGGCGCCTTGCCGCCGCATACCTCGCTGCGAAGCAACCGACGACAGCGGCGGCGGAATTCGAACGTATCGCTAGCCAATCGGGCGTGGATGCCGCGACGCAACGGGATGCGCTGTCCCAGGCTGCGGAACTGTATGAAAAAGCCGGTGAGCGTGCGCGCGCGACCGGCGTCTTGGAGGCGTATGTCCGGCGCTTCCCGGAACCGTTTGATCCCGCTCTCGAAGCGCGGCAGAAATTGGCCGATTTTGCGCTCGCGACTGGCGATCAGTCGCGACGCCTGACGCTCCTCGAGGCACTAGTTCAGGCCGAAGCGGCGGCGGGATCGCATCGCACCGAGCGCAGTCGTTCGCTTGCCGCCCAGGCGACCCTCGAGTTGGCGGCGCCGTTGCGCGATGCCTTCGCGTCGATACGTTTGACGCTACCGCTGAAACGCTCATTAGAGAGCAAACGATCCGCGCTGCAAAAGGCGCTTCATGCCTATGAAGTGGCGGATTCTTTTGCCATAGCAGACGTTTCCACGGCAGCGACTTTTGAGATGGCCGGTCTCTATCAGAGGTTGGGATCGGACCTAATGAAGTCGGATCGTCCGAAAAATCTTCCCGCCGATGCGCTGGAGCAGTACGACCTTTTGCTTGAAGAGCAGGCGTTTCCGTTTGAGGAAAAGGCGATTGCCTTGCATGAAGTCAATGTGGCCCGGTTGGCTAGCGGGGTCTACGATGATGCCGTTCGGCGTAGCCTCGGCGCGCTTGCGGTCCTCAAACCGGCGCGCTACAGCAAGTTAGAGGCGCTGGAAGCACTGACCATTGATATGGTTAATGGTGCTGCGGGCAGTCCAGCGCTCGAACGAACGGTGCGTTTCCAAGAAGCGGTTGCGCTGGCGCCTACAGACCCGGAACGTGCCGAACGCGAGTTTAAAGAGTTGAACGATCAGGTCGCTAACGTGGCAGGTCCCGCATTCAATGCCGCAGTGCTGGCCGCGAATGCGGGGCGCTATTTGGAAGCAGATGCCTTGCTTGTTCGTGCTGAGAAGACGGCACCGAGTAACAGCGCAGTCACGGCTTTGCATGGCGTAGTTTTGCGTAATCTAGGTCGCTTTTCTGATGCAGAGCGCACCTACCGAGAGTCCCTAGCGATCGATCCGAACGCTGTGCGGACGCGCCGTAATTTAGGGGTGTTGCTCGATCTGTACCTTGGTCGCGCCGATGAGGCTGTCACTGAGTGGCGTCGGGCAATTGAGTTGGAGGGGGGTAACCCGACTCTGGAAGGGTGGGTTGCAGAAGTTACCCATCGTAATCCGCCAGCCCAGCGTAAAGACTCGGGGAGTACCGAATGAGAAGTGAACGCGGCTTCATGACGGTTTTCTTGCTCGTGTGCGTCACCCTCCCGACGTTGGCCGCAGAACCCTCGGCCGTGCCGACAAGGCAGAGTGAGTCGGGTCCATCGCCGACAGCAACGGCAGCCAAGCCCGTGCCGAAGGCTCTGGATCGTCTAGACCTGGAAGCCACTGAGGTCACCGGGAACCGGGAGTTGCCGAAAGTAATGGTCGTAGTCCCCTGGAAGCATGCCGATGTCGGGGACGTCTCGGGCCGCCCCAGCAACAGCCTGATGGATGAAGTCCTAAAACCGCTGGACCGTGACGTCCTGCGGCGGGAACTCGATTATTACGGCAAGATTGACTCGGCGACGAGCCCATCCCCTGCCAAGCCTGAGAACTAGTACACGGTTTTGATTACATAATTCGTTTCAAATTGGTCAACCCGGGATTTCGGCCGGGAAGAACATCTGGGAGCTTCGCATGCACGCCTTCGACGTCGTCATCAACTTCTTCAAGCAGGGCGGTTTCTTCCTGTACCCGATCGCTTTGGTCTGGATTATCGGTTTGGTCATCGCGGTGGAGCGGTTTGTCTACCTGACGCGCGTCGGGTCGGGCAATGATCGGCTCTGGTTCGCGCTGCAGCCTTTGTTCGAGGTGGGAGATTTTAAGCAGGCCACTGTAGTGGTCTCGGAGTCGGAAGGTGTATTAGCGCAAGTGATGCGCTACGGCATTAGCCGTATCAACACCGCCCGTCGCCGTGACGATGTCGAGAAAGCAATGGAAGAGAGTTTGGTCGAGGTGGTGCCTCAGTTGGAACGCCGCACACACTATCTCGCGGCATTGGCCAATATCGGCATGCTGATGGGCCTATTTGGCACCGTGCTCGGCCTGATCAATGCGTTTGCCGCGGTCGCGCAAGCCAATCCCGCCGAAAAAGCGAGTCTGCTGTCGGCGAGTATTTCAGTGGCTATGAATAACACCGCGCTGGGTCTGCTCTCTGCTATCACGTTGTTGTTATCTCATCTTTATTTGGAAACCAAGACGACTAATATCGTCGACGGCCTTGAAGTTGCGAGCGTGAAATTCTTAAATGCGCTCTCGGAACGAAACGCTCAGCCTCCGCAAGCGGGCGTGGCGAGCTGAGGTTATGGCCGCCTCGAAAATGCGCGGCCGCCAGGCGCGCAATCATGCGCGCTACAAGGGTAGGAACGAGATCAATATCGTTCCGATGCTCGATATTTTCACAATTCTTTTGTTCTTTTTGATCTTCACTGCGGTTTTTTCCAAGACCCACATTGTCGAACTTTATCTGCCGGCAAAGAGCAGTGAACCACTGAAGTTGCCAGATAGTTTGCAGCTCGAGGTGGTCGTTCGTAAGAACACGCTCGTCGTTCAAGATCGCAATACGGGTCCTTTAAAACCCTTGCCGAACGTCAATGGACAATACGATTTCAATGGTCTGAACGACTTCTTGGCGCGCGTAAAGGCGCAGGTGCCTACGCTGCGCTCCGCGACGGTCTTGCTTGAGGCCGATGTTTCATACGATACGATCGTCGGAACAATGGATGCGGTTCGTGCCTTCGATGGCATTGAAGATGGCGTCGCGGCGAAAGGCGAGCTCTTCCCCGTAATTTCGTTAGGCGACGCGCCTATTGAGGCGCACCCATGAAGCGGCTGATTACACGCAAGGGTAAAGCGGGTGGTTCTGGCCACGGCATGCCCGCGCTGGTGCCAATGATTGATATGTTGGTGATCCTCGTGGTGTACATGTTGGTGCACACCGCGGATTACGAAATTTTGCCGAATACGAAGAACATTTCGATTCCTTCGTCGGTGTCCGAGTCGAAGCCTAATAACTCGACCGTACTGATGATTACGAAGGACACCATTTTTGTTGACGGCAAGATTGCCGCATTAGTTGCGGGTGTTGAACGCGGTGATGAGGGCAGCCTGCATGCCGTCGAAAATGCGTTGAATGCCTCGGCGCATGCGGAAACTTTTTTGCGCGGTAATGATTCGCAGTTGCCGGAAGTTACAGTCTTGGCGGATAAGGATCTGCCTTATAGCGTTCTTAAGGCTGTCATCACATTGGCAACGCACGCGCATGTCGGCAAGTTGTCGCTGGCGGTGGTAGAGAAAGAGCGCCACGTGACCGCGCCGGGTGGTGGCTGACATGAGTTTGCTTTCGGCCAACTTTCGCGTTTACGATTTACCGCTGACTGCGGACTCTGCGCAGGAGCGTCTGTTCAAGCGCTATATCCGGGTTGGTCTACTGGTTTGGCTTGTCGTGGTGGTGGGCGTACGTCTGCTCCCAACCCCGCCTGCGCAGCCGGTATCCGCGCGGCAGATGATCGATCATGCGGTCGAGCTCAAGCTCACTGTCCCGCCGCCGAAGGAAGAGATCAAGAAGCCGGAGCCTAAGCCGATTCCAAAGCCGACCGTCGTTGATCCGACGCAGACAGCGCAACGCACGGCCCAAAAGGCCATGAATGCGATGAAGGACGAGTTTGCAAGCCTCCGATCGCTCCTGAAGGCGGAGCCGCTGGCGAGCGCTAAGCCGCTAAAGGCGAAGGTGGATGGCCCGGCACGCTCCGAGCGATCGATGCTTACATTGGATCTTACGGCGGCCAGCGGTGGTATTAATACCGCGGCGATGAGTAGTGGATTTGGCGGCGGCTCTGGATCTCTGAAAGGTCACTCGACCATGCAGGGCATTCAGTCCTTCGCAGATGGTATGAAGAAGAACGGCGAGGGCGCTCGACGCACTGGTGTCAGCGGCAAAGCGTCCCGTAGCCGTGAAGAGATCGAAATGGTCTTTGACCGGAGTAAGGCTTCGATTTATAACCTCTATAATCGTGCCTTGCGTAGCGATCCGGCGCTGCAGGGCAAGGTCGTAGTTCAGCTCACCATCCTGCCCACGGGTGAGGTAATGGACTGCAAGGTGCTGTCTAGTGAGTTGAAGAACGAAGAGCTCGAACGTAAGCTCATCGCGCTGATCAAGATGTTCCATTTTGCCGATCGTGACGTAGAGATTATGACGACGACCAAACCTATTGAATTCTTTCCAGGGTAACTTCGGCGCATGAGTCTTTACGAGGGATTGTGGTGGCTGCACGTGATGGCAGCCAGCGTTTCAATCGCTTTTTTTATGCTCCGTGGTGGTCTTGTGCTGTCGGGCCAGTCAGTGCCCAGGCGCGGCGTGCTCGGCGTCTTGCCGCATGTGGTGGATACCCTTTTGTTGGGTAGCGCGATCGCGCTGGCCTGCACGATCCATCAGTACCCCTTCGTCAATGATTGGTTAACGGCGAAATTGCTCCTGTTGGTGCTGTACGTCGCACTGGGTTCGATTGCCTTGCGCGGCATTCGTTCTTTTGCAACTCGCCTTTGGTCTTTTTTTGGTGCCTTGGCCACTGTGGCCTACATTGTATGGACGGCGGTTCATCACAGCCCTGCCATGCCGCTGGCATGGGTTAAGTGGATCTGGCTTTAACGCGCGTTAGTTCTCTCGGCATTACGTTTTGAGAAGGCGTTGGCCCTGCGCAGGGTTTCTAAAAACAAAATGCCGAATACGATCAACGCAACGCCGACCCATTGAGCCGCACTCAGTCTTTCCTCAAGAAGCCAGGCGCCTAGGAGAATTGTGGTGGGCGGTCCGATCGTGCTGACCACAGAGGCGCGCGGTGCGCCCAGTCGACGCACGCCTTCCGCCATTGCGAGTATGGGGATGCTGGTGGCGAACAGAACTAGTCCAGAGAAGAGCGCGATGTTGCGCGTTGTCCACTCGGTCTGCCAGTGAGTCCCTCGAATGAGGTGCTCGGTAGTAAGGCTCAGGGTTGCAGCCGCAAACGCATAGACGGTAAAAGCCGCGCTCCCGATGGCACGGGAGCAGTGGTCGCCCGTGACGTAATAAATGGCGGATGTGACGGCGGCGGCTAATACCAGGCCCCCACCGGCTAGGTTGCCATGCAAAATGTTCAGGTCGAGTCCCGTCACAACCATGAGAATGCCAGCATAGGTGATGACGAGTGCGCCTAGCATCGAACCGTGCGGACGGCGCCGATAAAGAACGGCGTCGATGATGACGACAATGGAGGGGTAAGAGAACAGTAGTACGCGCTCGACGCTGGCATCGATCAAGTGCAGTGCGCGGAAGTCCCAGGTCGCGCCAAAGTAGTAACAGGTCACGCCAGCGAAGGCAGCCCACGCGATGGCGGGTTTGTTAGCTGGCGTGAGGGTGCGACAACCTTGCGTGAAGATCGTCCATGCGACGATGCAAGGTAATGCATAGAGGGCGCGTAGCAGCAAAACCGTCTCTACCGACCAACCATCGGCATACAACGCTTTGGCAAAGATGCCCTTCGAGGCAAATCCTACCGCTCCGATCATCGATAGGATCAGACCTAGCAGTTGTCCGCCGCGCACCGAGGATGGGTTGTTCACGGCAAGGTTGTGTCGGGTATGTCGAGATGCCAGGTTGTGAATTCTTCGACGCCGAGGCGACTGGGCCGGTAGTTATTGACGGGCGCGCCAGGGTCCGGATAACCGATGGCGAGACCGCAGACCAACATCTGGCTATCTGGTATTCCCAAGATGCCCCGCACGGTGGCGTCGAAGGGCACCCAGGCCGCTTGTGGGCAGGTTGCTAGACCCGCTTCGAGCGCGACCAACATCAGGCTCTGCAGAAACAAGCCGCAATCGAGCAAGCTGCCGCCACCGAGATCGCGATCGATAAAAATGAATAATCCGACTGGGGCATCGAAGAAGTCGAAATTACGTAGCTCTTGTGCCATCCCCGCGGCGCGGTCACCTTTGTGGATGCCGAGCAATCCATACAGCCCCCAGCCGCAGGCGCGCCGGCGTGCCAAGTAGGGATCACGCCAAGTGGGCGGGTAGTAGTCATACGTGCGCCCGCTCGCGACACTCGGCGAGGTTGCGGCGGCGCGGGTGGCGGTACAAATACGCTCGCGGATCGTGCCGCTGACCACGTGCAGTTGCCAGGGTTGGATATTGGATCCACTAGGGGCCTGTCCGGCGGCGGCGATGAGGTTGCGCACAAGCGCGGTCGAGACGGGGCGCGATAGGAAAGCGCGGGTCGAATTTCGGCCACGCAGGAGGTCAGTCAAAGACATCAGAGAACTTCTTCGAGGTGCTAAGACGTCAATCTAAGCGATCCGGACCAATCGCGCACCCTAAAGCGCTAGGATTTCTACTCGCGCTCCCCGATACGTTTTGCGACGAGACTGTCTCGTGCCCGTTCTAGCCGAGCGGTCAGGCTGGGGCCGAGCTTGAGGGCGACCCCGATGGACAATGCGTCGATCAAGGTCAGCTGGGCGAGCCGCGTCGTCATCGGTGTGTAGACATCCGTATCCTCATCGACCGACATCTCGAGCGGCACGTGGCACAGGCGGGCGATGGGTGAGCCGGGTGGGACGATGCCGATGATGGACGCACCCGCATCGCGGGCAATCTCGAGGCTCGACATGAGGTCGATCGTGCGACCGGTGCTCGAAATAGCCACTACCACGTCCCCGCGGCCGAGCATGGTTGCTGCCATCGCATGCAGGTGCGAGTCGGAGTAGGACATGACCTGCAAGCCCAGCCGAAAGAATTTGTGCTGCGCATCCGCGGCGACGATGCCGGAGCTCCCTAACCCGTAGAATTCGACACGCCGAGCATGCGCGATCATGGCCACCGCGGTCTCAATGCGATCTGCAGGGATTTGGCCGGCCACGTCTTGCAGCGTGCGGGTCGCGCGTTGGAAGACCTTGGAGACCAATTCAGCAGGAGAATCCGTTGCGGCAATATCCCGATGGAGGAACGTTGCCCCGGTCGCGAGGCTTTGCGCTAGCCGCAGCCTGAAGGTCTGGTAGCCATCGAGACCCAAGGAGCGACAGAAACGAATGACGGTGGGGTCGCTGACCCCCGCGCGGGCGGCGACGGCGGAGAGCGCGCTGCGCAGTACCCAGGCCGGTGCCGCGAGGACCACGTCGGCGACTTTTGACTCGGCCGGCGTTAGCGAAGGGCGCAAGAGACCGACGCGACGGAGTAGTTCCGCTTCTGGTTCTGCGGGGTTCGGCCGTGCGATCTGGGAGGGGTTCATGTTCAGAAGGTCTCGTCGTACCAAGTAAATCCATCACGTGCGATTAAAGCGCCTGCCGTGTTCGGCCCCCAGCTGCCGGCCGCATAGGGTTTTGGGTCCTCGTCATCGGCATCCCACGCGGCGCGAATTGGGTCGATCCATTTCCAGGCAGCTTCAACTTCGTCGCGTCGCATGAACAGGGTCAGCTTGCCCTGAATGGCATCGCCGAGAAGGCGTTCGTAGGCTTCAAGAGGGCGAGACTTGAAGCTCTCCCCGAGGTCAAGCGATAGGTCTACGGGCCGCAGGCGCATGGCTTCGCCCGGCGCTTTGGCCAGAATCCGTAGCGTGATCGATTCGTCCGGTTGTAACTGGATCATCAGTCGATTCGGTGGGTCCGAGTTGAATGGGCCTGAGAAAATCGAATGCGGCACAGGGTCGAATGTAATGACAATCTCGCCCACCGAACGTTGTAGGCGCTTGCCTGTGCGTAGGTAGAACGGCACGCCGGCCCATCGCCAGGTATCGATTTCCGCCTTAATGGCCACGAAAGTCTCCGTGCGGCTCTGTGGGTCAACACCCGGTTCGCTACGGTATGCGCTGGTGCGGTCGGTACCGATCACGCCCTCACGGTATTGGCCGCGTGCGGTCTTCAGCAGCGCGTCCGCTTCGCTGATTGGGCGCAATGCACGAAGGACTTTGAGTTTTTCATCGCGCACCGCGTCCGCTGAATTATTTGCTGGGGGCTCCATCGCGAGGATGCAGAGCAACTGCAGCAGATGGTTCTGCACCATATCGCGCAGGGCACCGGTACGGTCATAGAAGCTCCCTCGCGATTCGACGCCCAACTGTTCGGCAACGGTGATCTGCACGTGGCGAATTTGGCCCCGTCGCCATAGCGGTTCAAAGAGTGAATTGCCAAAACGCAGGGCAATGAGGTTCTGTACGGTCTCTTTGCCGAGGTAATGGTCGATGCGATAGATCTGTGATTCGCGCGCCATAGCGCCCACGGTCTCGTTGATGCGACTCGCTGATTCACCGTCCTCGCCTAGCGGCTTCTCCAACATGATTCGTGACGTCGGCGTCACGATGCCGGCAGCGGACAGTTCCCGGCAGATCGCGGCAAATAGATCCGGTCCGGTGGAGAGGAAGAACAGGCGGACGATGTCTGCGCGCCCCGCGAGCGCCTGCGAGAGGTCTTGGTAGTCCGCCGGGTGTGTGGCGTCGACCTTCACATAGCCCAAGAGCGCTCGAAAGCCCGCCCAGACGGTGTCCTTGAAGGCTTCACCTAAGTGTTGCCGGCATTTCTGTTCAACCTTGTCCGCAAAGGCGTCTTTGGTCAGTTGCGATCGAGCGATGCCAAGAATCCGTGCATCGGCGGGGATTAATCCGTCCGCGTAGCGTCGATACAAGGCAGGGAGGAGCTTGCGCATTGCAAGGTCGCCTGTGCCGCCGAAGAGAACCAAATCAAAGGCGGGAGCGGCACTGCTTTGGGGTGCGTTAGAGCGGCTGTCATTATTCATAAAATGTAGTTTAACTACTTATTAGGCCTATGGAAATACTACTTCGTTTTAAAGGCGAAAAATAACTAAGTTATTGATATATAGATATGAAATAGAAAAATAACTATCGAGTATTTTTATTTTTGTAGTTAAACTACTGTAGTTTTGTGACTGCACTGAGACTAAATCATGTCTTTAGCCTACCCCCTGCACCCCGTTGTGCAGGCTGTGACCGACCGGATCATTGCCCAGAGCGCCGAGACGCGCAGGGGCTATCTGGCGCGGATCGAGGCGGCAGGACAGCAGTCCTCAGCGCGCGGTCGATTGTCCTGCGCAAATCTGGCCCACGTGTTTGCCGCTGCCGAATCGGACAAGGACGCGCTACGGGGTGCGCGCTGGCCGAATCTGGCTATTGTGACGTCCTACAACGACATGCTCTCAGCGCACCAGCCTTACGACCGCTACCCTGCGGTCATTAAGGCGGCTGCGCGCTCGGTGGGTGCCGTGGCGCAGGTCGCCGGTGGCGTGCCGGCGATGTGCGATGGGGTGACGCAGGGGCGGCCCGGTATGGAGTTGTCGTTGTTCAGTCGAGACCTGATCGCGATGGCGACGGGTATTGCGCTCAGTCACGATGCCTTCGATGCGGCGCTCTTTCTCGGTGTCTGCGACAAAATTGTTCCGGGCCTCGTGATGGGCGCGTTGACGTTCGGTCATCTGCCAGCTGTGTTTATCCCCTCCGGGCCGATGCCGAGCGGGCTGCCGAACAAGGAAAAGTCCCGTATTCGTCGCGATTATGCGGAGGGCAAGGCCAGCCGCGCGACTTTGCTGGACGCCGAGTCGGCTAGTTACCACGCGGCGGGTACCTGCACTTTCTATGGCACTGCCAACAGCAACCAAGTGCTGATGGAAGTGATGGGTTTGCATGTGCCCGGTGCGGCTTTTGTGCCACCTGGCACACCATTACGTGATGCACTGACTGTCGATGCAGTCCGGCGGGCCGCTGCAATGACGCGTCTCGGGTCCAACTACCGGCCCGTCGGCCGCATGCTCGACGAACGTAGTTTCGTTAACGCTATCGTGACGCTCCTGGCAACCGGAGGCTCTACCAACCATACGATCCATCTGATCGCCATGGCGGCAGCGGGTGGCATCCGTATTGATTGGGATGATTTCGATGCGTTATCGGCGGCCGTGCCCTTGATTGCCCGTGTCTATCCCAACGGCAGTGCTGACGTGAACCATTTCCAGACTGCTGGCGGCACGGGGTACGTGATCCGACAATTGCTTAAGGGGGGGCTACTGCATGGCGATGTGCAGACCATCGCAGGTCAGGGTTTAGACGCGTATACCAAGGATCCCTTCTTAATTGATGGCCGTCTCGAGTGGCGCGACGGTCCAGAACAGAGCCTTGCGCCTGACGTCCTGCGCTCCATCGACGACCCGTTTGACGTGCAGAGCGGGCTACAGGTGCTGCGTGGCAACCTGGGTCGTGCGGTGATCAAAACTTCGGCGGTTGATCAGGACCATCGCATTATTGAAGCGCCGGCTGCCGTGTTTGAAGATCAAGAGACATTGGTCGCTGCGTTTGAAGCCGGGAAACTCGAGCGTGATGTGGTTGCTGTGGTCCGGTGCCAGGGGCCGCGCGCAAATGGCATGCCCGAGTTGCACCAGCTAACAGCGGTCTTGGGCCTGTTGATGTCGCGCGGCTTCAAAGTCGCGTTGGTGACCGACGGCCGTATGTCCGGCGCGTCGGGTGCAGTCCCTGCGGCAATCCATGTGACACCCGAATCGAGTTCGGGTGGGCCTTTGGCCCGATTGCGTGATGGGGATGTGATCCGGCTGGATACCCGAGCGCGGACCTTGGACGTGAAGGTGGATTCCGTGGAATATGCAGCCCGGCCAGTTGTGTTGGCGCCTTCCGAAAACGTCTATGGCACGGGTAGAGAACTATTTGGATCGTTCCGCAGGCATGTCTCGGCCGCTGATGCAGGAGCCATCGTATGTCTTTAAGCAAAGTCGGAGTCCGCGCAGTGCTGGAACTGGCGCCGGTCATTCCGGTCATCGTCATTGATGACGTGCGCCATGCCGCACCATTGGCGCGTGCGCTGGTAGCGGGGGGCTTGCGCGTGCTGGAGGTGACCCTGCGCACGCCAGCTGCCCTGGAAGCGATTGCGGCCATGCGTGCGGCGGTCCCCGAGGCTATCGTGGGTGCCGGCACCGTGCTGAATGAGGCCCAACTGCAGGCTGCGGTACGGGCAGGTAGTCAATTCATCGTTTCGCCGGGTTTCTCACGTAGCCTGTGTCTGGCCGGGGCTGCACTCGGGGTTCCGCTGTTGCCTGGTGTGATTACGGCGACCGAAGTCATGGCAGCGCTCGAGGTCGGCCTTGATACCTTGAAGTTCTTTCCGGCGGCTCGTAGCGGTGGTGCGGCGTTGCTCAAGGACTTTGCCTCCGTCTTCCCGCAGGTCCGGTTTTGCCCTACGGGCGGCATTGATCATCGGACGGCGCCGGATTACCTCGCATTGCCCAATGTGCTGTGTGTGGGCATGTCCTCCGTCGCCACCGCGGAGGCAATACGCAGCGGTGATTTTGTCGGCATTACGGCCCGCGCCCGTGAGGCAATGCTGCTGCGGCGTGGTTAACCCCCTCGGCAGGGTTCTTTACGCAGCAACGTCGGGATTGGCGCGGACGGCCCAGTTTGGGCGTCTGCCTGCTAAGATGGCACGGCCGAACGCGTTCAGCGGGCCGTCATTATGTATCGACAGAATATTCAATTTCCCGCCAAGGATGCCCCACTCCGAGAGGATGTCCATGCGCTCGGTGGTCTGGTTGGCGAAATCCTGCTGGAACAGTGTGGGGAAGTCTGTTTCGACCTAGTCGAGGGAGATCGGGTCGCCTCTATCGCCCGTCGCGAAGGGGGCCCTGAGGGCGCTGAGGCGCTCTTAGCGCGCACGCAAGCGCGTGGCCCTGAGGTAGCCCGGGATCTGGTTCGTGCGTTTTCGACCTGGTTTCAGGTCGTCAACCTGGCCGAGAAGGTCCATAGGATCCGTCGTCGTCGGGAATATCTCAATGACGCCACTGCGGCGCAGCCGGGTGGGCTCGATGAGGCCTTCAGCCGCTTGCGCCGGGCGGGTTGGACGTTGCCGGCGGTGATGGAGTTGCTCAAGCAACTGAGCGTCTATCCGGTGTTCACCTCCCACCCGACGGAGTCGACCCGACGCACGATTTTGCGCAAGCAGGCGCGGGTTGCCCAACTACTGCTCGATCGACTCGATCCCACGCTAGTTCCTGGGGAGCAACGTGCGAACTGGGAGCAAATTCGCACGGAGCTGACCTCACTTTGGCAGACCGAAGATCATCCGCGGGAACGATTAACGGTCGCTGATGAGCGTGAGCATGTCCTTTATTTTCTCTCCGAAGTGCTCTACGCCATCGTGCCGGCGTTTTATGAAGATCTCGCGGCGTCGTTGACCCGCGCTTTCGGTGTGGAAGTGACGCCGCAGTCCTTGCCGCGATTGGTGCGGTTCGGTTCCTGGGTTGGTGGCGATATGGATGGCGCGCCAGATATTAACGCCAAAACGATTCGGGATAGCTTGCAACGGCAGCATCTCGTGATTGTGAATGCCTACTTTCTCGAAGTGCAACGCCTGGGTGAACGGCTCTCGCAGAGCGCCAGTCGCGTCCGGATCTCAGCATCCTTACAACATCGCATTGATGAGTACACTCGGATCGGCTTGACGTCAGCCGACTCTGCGCCTGCGCGTCACGACCGCATGCCTTACCGGCATTTTTGTGCGCAAATTTCCGCTAGGCTCCGCAATACCTATGAGGGCCGCCCTCACCACTACGAAAGCGCCGCAGAGCTGATAACTGATGTGCAGCTTATGGTGGCCAGCCTCTCTGCGCATCAAGGGGCTCGTGCAGGCCTATTTCACGTCTTCAGGCTGCTACGACGCATCGAAACATTTGGCTTCCATTTAGCGACGCTGGACGTCCGGCAACATGCTGATGTGCATCGAGCAGTGGTTGGCAAAGGGCTGGGCGATGACTTATTCGCAGAGCGCACCCAAGAAGAACGCCTCGAGCGGATTCGTAGGGCCTTGGAGCGCGATGAAGGCCCAAGCTATGTCCTAGATGCTCTGGGCCGTCGAACATTGGCGGTCTTCGAACAACTTTACCACGCGAGGCATCGGTATGGTCGTGAGGCTACGGGCGACTATGTCGTCAATGGCGTGCAGGGAGTAGAGGATATTTTGTCGGTGCTTCTGCTCGCGCGCTGGGCCGAAATGATCGACAAAAAAACCGGTGCGGCGTTACTGGACGTCGCGCCCCTGTTTGAGACGGTCGGTGTGCTTGCCGATAGCGAAGCCATTATGCGCAGCCTCTTGGCTGAACCGCTATACCGAGAGCACGTCAAGCATCGTGACAACCGACAAGTCGTGATGTTTGGTTATGGAGAAAGTAATAAGGAAAGTGGCGTGATTATGGCGCGCTGGCTCTTGAATCGCGCGCAGAAATCAATCGCTGATCTTTGTCGTGGCGAGGGGATCACGTTCACCGCTTTCCATGGTCGTGGTGGCGCAACTAGTCGTGGTGGTAGCCGAACTGCAACCCTGCTTCGCGGCGCGGCTCCCGGTAGTTTTCATGGCGTTCTGCGGGTCACGGAACAGGGCAGTGGAATCAATCAAGGCTATGCGTTACGGGCCTTGGCAACGCGGACGCTGGAGCAGGCTTGCAGTGCTGCGATCCTAGGGCTTGCGCAAAAGCCAGGTGGACCGGACGTTGACCCACAGCACCAGCAGGTACTTGAAACACTGAGCGAAGCCAGTCAGGTGTCTTACAGGCGTCTCATTTTTGGCACTAAGGGGTTTTGGGAGTATTTCCGGGAGGTTTCCCCCATCGATGTGATCGAGCGAATGCAGATCGGTTCTCGGCCGAGCTCCCGACGCGGTGGTGATGGCATCGATGGCATCCGAACGGTGCCGTGGGCTTTTGCATGGAGTCAGTGTCGACACCTGCTGCCATCTTGGTATGGCGTCGGCTCCGGCCTAGACGCCATCGCGGCAACGGGCGGAACAGAGGTGTTGGCAGAAATGATGGCGCATATGCCTTTTTTTGGCATGCTCATCGATGAAGTGGAATTCGCTGTGGCAGTCGCGGATATGGATATTGCTCGTTGGTATAGCGGTTTAGTGGCGCCTGAGCGGCAGGGAATTTTTGATCTCGTTTTGGCTGAGCATGCGCGGACAGAGCAGTGGATTCTGCGGCTGCGGGGCGAGCATCGGTTGCTCGACGGCGAGCCGGCACAACAGCGGGGTATGAAGTTACGCAACCCTTACGTGGATCCGATGCATCTTATGCAGATCGATCTGCTGCGGCGCTGGCGTGAGTCAGGTCGTGAAGACAAAGTGCTGTTGGAGGCTCTGGTGGCTTCAACGAGTGGTATTGCCCAGGGTCTGCAAGCGACCGGCTGAAATTTGCTCAGCACTCCGGTACGTTGACAGCGAGCCCGCCCTGAGAAGTCTCCTTGTAGATGGACGACATATCGATGCCCGTTTGCCGCATGGTGGCGATGACCTGGTCCAGGCTCACCTTGTGCGTGCCGTCACCGCGCATTGCCAGCCTGGACGCGTTGATGGCTTTGACCGCTCCCATCGCATTACGCTCGATGCAGGGAATTTGCACTAGGCCGGCGATCGGATCGCACGTTAAACCTAGGTTGTGCTCCATACCGATTTCTGCGGCATTTTCAATCTGTTCGTTGGTGCCATTGAGCGCAGCGACCAAGCCGCCGGCGGCCATTGAACAGGCAACCCCCACCTCACCCTGACAGCCCATTTCGGCGCCGGAAATCGAAGCGTTCTTTTTATAGAGCATGCCAATCGCGCTGCCAACTAATAGAAACCGCAGAACGCCTTCTTCGCTTGAACCCGGCTCGAAGCGCCGGTAGTAGGTCAGAACCGCGGGGATAATCCCAGCGGCACCGTTGGTGGGTGCAGTGACGACCCGCCCGCCTGCCGCATTCTCTTCATTCACGGCGAGCGCATATGCGTTGACCCAATCCATGGCCAACATTGGCGATGTCGAAGGTGCTTCAGTCAGTTGCCGGAAGAGTTTTGGCGCGCGGCGGCGGACCTTTAGTACGCCAGGGAGAATGCCTTGCGCACTAAATCCGCGTTCAATACAAGACTGCATGACCTGCCAGATTTGCTCCAAGGCGGCGCGTGTTTGCGCGCGTGGCCGGAATGCATCCTCATTGGCAAGGACGAGTTCGTGCAAATCAAGACCAGTGTCGCGCGCACGGCCGAGAAGTTCCTCGGCGGATCCGAAAGGGTAGGGTATGACGGTGGCGTGCGGGTTGTCCTGGGTCACGTCAATTTCGTCAGCGCGTGCCACAAAACCGCCACCGGTCGAGTAGTACTCTTCGCGTGTAATCACCGCGCCGTTGGCGTCGAGCGCTGTAAAGCGCATGCCATTCGAATGGCCGGGCAGGCTCTGATCGCGATGCCACAGCACATCCAGCGGTTCATCAAATTCGATTTCGTGCGAACCGCCTAAACGCAGACGGTGCGACGTGCGGATCCGCTGCAGTGCCGGCTCTACGGCTGACGGCTCCAGCGTATCGGGTGCGTGGCCCTCAAGGCCAAGGAGGAGCGCTAGGTCCGTACAGTGACCGCGCCCGGTGAGGGCTAGCGACCCATACAATTGGACGCCCACCCGGGTGGTTTTCACCAGTAGGCCGTTGGAGACGAGGTCCCCGACGAAACGTAGGGCGGCATTCATCGGCCCCATGGTGTGAGAACTAGAGGGACCGATGCCAATCTTGAAGATGTCGAGTACGCTTAAGCTCATGGGCTTAGTTTTACCCCGGCCCACTTCGGCTCGCAATCCTTCCAGTGCGGTGTATTCCTTGTGATGTCGCAGATAAACTCCCTAGGGTCGCATCCGAAGCGCAGTTGTCGATTTTGGACACGGTGGAACCCGTCATGAGCGAATTGCTGCGATCCGTCTGTGTTTACTGCGCTTCTAGCGCGGGGGTGGATCCAGAGCATCTGCGCGTGGCGCGCTGTCTGGGGGAACGGTTGGCCCAACGGGGCTTCGCCGTGGTGTACGGCGGTAGTCGCATGGGAACGATGGGGGCGCTGGCGGCAGGGGCGCTGTCCTGTGGTGGGCGGGTCGTTGGTATCTTGCCGGACTTCTTGCGACGGTTAGAAATCGCGCATGAGTCCCTGTCGGAATTGCGGGTGGTCGACAATATGCGCACACGCAAACACGCGATGCTGGCGTCCAGCATCGCAGTGGTCGCGCTGCCTGGTGGCACCGGCACCTTCGAGGAGTTGCTCGAAGCAATTACCTTGCGCAAGCTCGGCCTGCATCGTCATCCAATCGTAATCGTGAATACCAAAGGTTTTTATACGCCGTTGTTGGCTCTGCTCGAAACCGCTGTCGGGGAAGGATTTCTTTCGATCAAAGAGCCGCTGTGGATGGTCGTAGAGACCCCCGAAGCGGCTGTTGACGCGATCGAAGAGGCGTTGTTGTGAGTCGAGTTTCTGTGCCGTGTGTGCTCTGGCGGGCCAGCGAAACCGATCTGGAGTTCGTACACGCGACGGAGCGTTTGCCCGGATACGAGAACCTGATCGCGCAATGGTCCATAGAACAACACCGTGCCGCGTGCAACGCCGCGGATACTTGTTATTTGATCGGCGGTCGATCAGTCCAGATGCCGGAGGGTTTTGTAATTCTTCAGCCCATGGGGAATAAGCACGAAGGAACTAAAATCAAGCGGATCGGCGTAACCAGTCCTGGTGCCGGTTTTGGACGCGCGCTGCTCGCAGCGACCTTTCACTGGATTTTCGAACAGACTACTGCGCCGCGTATCTGGCTGGACGTCTTCGTGCACAACCCGAGAGCGATTGCGTCGTATCGCGCCTCTGGCATGACGGTCGATGGCGTCCTGAGAGCGGCTTACCAAATGCCCGATGGCCGTTATGTGGATCGCCTGATCCTGTCCATCCTTCGGGATGAGTGGGCGATCAGGAAGCCATCGTGATTTCATCCTTGCTGCTCTTGCTGGCGGCCCCGACGTCGGAGTTGGCAGATATTGTGACTCGCATTCCAACGCGAGCGCCGGTCGTGGCTCTGACTTTTGATGCTTGCCAAGCCGGACGAACGATGCACTTCGATGAGGGAATTTTGCGCGTGTTACGGGCGCATCCGCTGCCATTCACGGTATTTGCGAGCGGACGCTTCGTTCGTGAAAACGCGGCGATGATCGCTACGCTCTCTAAGTTGCCTGGCGTGCATATCGAGAATCATTCTTGGAGTCATCCAGCTGACTTCCGGCTCTTAAGTGATGACGACATCGTGCGTGAGGTCGCTCTTGCCGATCAGGAGATTGAGCGCGTGACGGGCCGCAAGCCCACGTTGTTTCGATTCCCAGGCGGTTATGCTGACGACCGTGTGGTCGCCGTAGTTGGGGCCACCGGGCATCGGATTGTCCATTGGCGCTGGGCCGAGGGTGACCCTGCCCGAGCGATTGATGCAGGGCAATTGGTCAGCCAGACCAACGAGCGGACGCGCCCTGGAGACATCTTGATTCTGCACATTAATGGCCGAGGCTGGCATACGGCAGAGGCATTGCCTGCCCTGATTGATGGCCTAGAGAGCCGAGGCTATCAATTCGTTGAGCTGGAGTCTGCTCTGGAGGCACCGCCGACTGTTGCGACGCGCGAATCGAAAAAAGACAGGTAATCGAGCGCCGCTGTCCGTGGGCTTTCGAGCATCGGTAGGTGACCAATGCCTTCCATGACGATGACCGCATGGTTCGGGAAGACCGCCTGTTGCTCGGGGATGCAGCTGGGGCTAAGAATGCGATCGAGTGCACCCCAGACCAGTAGGGTTGGCACCTGTGTGTGGGCGTGTTGTTCGGTGAGTGTAGGGACTTTTTCGGCTAATTCCTCTGCAATCGCGCTGTGCAGGTCCGCGTCCTGTTTGGCGCGGTCGGCGAGCATGCGGCGCACTGAACGCGGTAGCAATAATTTTTTGGCGGACACCATTCCGATTAATTGATCGTAGTCAGCGTCTGTTCGAATGATCAGCGCGAGGCGCCCAGTGGTAACGAATTCGCGAAACATTTCGGATTCTCGCGCTGCCGGACAGCCCAACGCATCGAGCAGCCAAAGAGATTGCACGCGGGTCGGGTAATCGATGGCCAGTTGGGACGCGACAAAGCCGCCCATTGAATTGCCGCCGATATGGGCGGTTTTGAGCCCCAGAGCGTCCATGAAGTCCGTCAGATGGCGCGCTTGACTGTGCATATCATGGCGTACGGCGGGATCCCGGGTGGCACCACCAAAACCAGGCAGGTCGGGTATGAGGACTCTGAAACGGCGGCGTAGGTGTGCGGCGACTCGGATGAAGCTATAGCTGTCGCCGCCGAAGCCGTGAATCAGGATCAACGTAGGACCGGCCCCCCCTTCCAGGTAGGGGCTCTTGCATCCGGCAATGCACACCGTACGTTGCCGCAAGCCGCTGCGAAGTCGCTCCACGGCCATCCAAAAATGCGCGAGTCGGTGAGTCATCAAAGTCATCCCGCGTGAGCCGGACCGAAGGCCTGCATCAGCTGTAGTGATAGTCGGCGAATTTCGGTTTTCGCATCGAAAGGCTGAACTGGGTGATGAAACCCGGATAAGTGCCGAGCACGCGACCGTCGGCAGTCTTGTACCAGCTGTTGCAGCCGGGGGATGCCCAGACCGTACGGGCTAGTCGTCGCTGCAGTGCCTCGTTATGCTGGCGCAAAACGGCTGGCTGTATAGCCATCGCTTGCGCACCGCGCCGATCTAATTCATCGAGACAGTCAACGATGTAGCGCACCTGCGCTTCGATCGGAATCAGAACCGAAGTATGTCCGGTTCCGGTGTTCGGGCCGAGCAGTAACCACAGATTTGGAAATCCATCGACGACGGTGCCGCGGTACGCCTCTGGCCCTGCTGACCATCGTTGGGTCAGCGAGAGACCTTCCAGACCATGGATTTGTAGCGATCCTAGCGGGGCGAGCGTATCGAATCCGGTTGCGCAGACGATGAGGTCTATGGGAATGCGCTGGCCGTCTTCGTCGATAATCGCGTCAGCCGCAAACGCTGACGCTGCGCCATGTAGCGTGACGTGCGGTTGCTGGAGAGCAGGGTAAAACGTATCGGATAGCAGAATCCGTTTGCAGCCCATCGGATAGTTCGGCGTCAGTCGATCTCGGAGTGCGGAGGCAGGCACGCTCTGGTGCAAGTGGTGCCGCGCGACCCATTGCATGAGCTTATGCATCCACCCCAGCCGCCTAAAGGCTGGAAAGATTGCCTCTGCCCCGACATACAGCGCGGATCTATAGAGTCGCGCGACCCAGGGTATGCGTAGCCAACGCTGTTCGCGTGCACTGTATGGCCGATCACCTCGGGGGACAATCCACGAGGGGGTTCGTTGAAAGACTTCGACTTGGCCACAGCTTGCGACGATGGCCGGCACTAGCTGGACGGCGCTTGCCGCGGTACCGATAACTGCGACGGTGTGCCCGGCATAATCAATTGTCGCGTCCCAGCGGGCGGTGTGCAGAATGGGGCCTGCGAACGTCTCGATACCCGCGGGCAGCCGCGGCCGATGTAAGGGGCCCATGCTGACGATGAAGTGCCGTGCCACTAGTTGCTGACCGGAGTCTGTAGTGATCGTCCAACGCTGTGTTTGCTCGTCAAAGTGCGCTGAATCGATCCGTGTGCCTAGACGCAGGTGGGGTCGCAGACCGAATTGGTCTACACAAGACTCCGCGTAGCGCTGGATCTCGTCGCCGCGCGTGTAACGGTGCGACCAGTTCGGGTTGGGCGCGAATGAGAAACTGTAGAGATGCGAGGGGACGTCACACTGGGCACCAGGGTAACGATTGTGCCACCACGTGCCACCGACACCTTGGGCTTCCTCCAAAATCAAGAAGTTGTGGCGGTTTACACGCCGCAGCGCGATGCCCATCGCAATGCCTGAGAGGCCGGCGCCGAGGATGATCACGTCCTGTTCGGTGGTGAGCATCCGGGCTGCGCTCAGTGTTTCCCACCAGCCAACGGACGCCCGGTCGCCGTAGCGCGGATGGTCAGCTCAGCGACGTAGTCGCCGCCAGTGCCCATGTGCGCGCGCTGCTCCGTCCGACTGACCCGTACAGCGGGGTCCTCCGCACCGGCCCGCAGGGCCAGTGCCAACGCCAGCGCACGGGCTACCCGCTCGGCATGGGACGTTGCCTCTGCCAGATCCGAGTAGTCCTTGGTGCCTGCAGGATCATGGACCCGATAAAGCTTGAAGGCCGGTTGGTTGATCAAAATATCCACCGATTCGGTCACGACGCCGGCGACCGCCCCCACCGCGTTACACACGCCGGCGTGATCGGGGACATGCAACTCGCAACCGAGTCGCTGCGCCACTTCGGGATAGTAGGCCGCGACGGGTGCACCGATAGCAATCAGCGGGATGGCTAGCCGCAGTTGTGCGCCGACGAGCGACGAGAACGGCCGGCCAGCCAAGGTATCTTCGATTAACTGATCACCCAGAATGCCCCAGCGACCCCCTTTTGCTTCAATACCCGGATCAAGGGCGAGTGCAGTGCTGAGCACGATACGCCCAGACTCTCGCACGATGTGTTCATGCGTGCGCTGCGCAATTTCTTGCGCAGTGGGGGCCCGGTCGAGTGCGCGGCCGTTGCGCTCAACGATTGCTAAAATCTGGGCCGCGAGTTCTGCCGCTTCGCGCGACCAGCTCTGCTGTATGCCCAGTACATGCATGGCGTCACTGGGCGTAAAGCCAGCGATGGTGACGAGGCGCGCATCGGCGAGCCGCCGCAGCGCTGCGAGCCCCGTTTGGTTGCCACAGAACGTGGAGACTCTACGCGGTTGGTCAGTCAGCCCCGCCCAGACACGCTGCTCGAGACCGTCCGTATGCGCGGGTAGTGCACTTGCAGGATTGCGATAGGCATACAGCGTCGGAAATTCTGGCAACCGGTCTTGCACGCTTAGTACACGAAGATCCTGAATGATTTCAGGAAACTGGGTCGCCAATAGGCTGAGTGAGGTGACTTTGCGGGGGCCGACGCGAAGTTTCGTATCCCGGTCAAAATCGACTTCGCTATCGCCACCAAGACCCATCGTGCGTACGTCGACGGCTTCCACCATGGTGCGCCATCCACCGATCAGCGCGCCGTCCGCGTTCACTCTGGGGCGTCCGTCATTTACGACGGCCACATCAGTCGTAGTGCCGCCCATGTCGGAGACGGCGAAATCACGTAGACCCGTCAAGAATCCAGCACCGACGACGCTGGCGGCAGGCCCAGAGAGCACGGTCTCAACGGGATACTCCAGCGCGACATCAGCTCGCATCAGTGAACCATCGCCCTTGACGATCATAAGAGGCGCTTCGATCTGCTCTTGCGCCAGCACCTTGGTGAGCGCCTCGATCAACTGTCTGATCTGCGGCGTCAGTCGCGCATTTAATGCCGCTGTAAGGGCCCGACGCGGTGCATCTAAGCGCGAACTCAGTTCGTGCGCACAGGTCACGGATTTACCGGTGACCCCGCGGATGAGCTCTTTTAGCCGCAATTCATGCGCAGGATTGCGCACCGAAAATCGAGCGGAGACGGCGAAGGCGTCGACGCGATGCACGCACTCCTTAATCGCCGCAATAGCGCCAGCCTCGTCGAGTGGCTCGAATACATCGCCCGTGGCATCGTGGCCGCCTCGGACGCGGATCACGGTGCCCATGCCATCGTTGCGTAGCCCAGAGCGCTCGACCATCGAGTCATCAAAGCCGATGAGTATCGAGCCCACTGGACTAAACCGGTTCTCAACCACGGAATTCGTTGCGAGCGTTGTAGACACCGAGACGAGACGAACCGCCTCCCGGGTGCCCTGACTTGGCATCTTGGCGAGCACGGCGCGGATGGCGCCGGCGATGCCAATGGAGAGATCCCAGTGCGTCGTCAGCGATTTTGCCGTGGCTACAACCCGGCGTTCGCCATCGAGAATTGCAGCGTCGGTAAAGGTGCCGCCGGTGTCAAATCCCAACCAGTAGGTTGGGGCAGAGGCGGCGGAATGAGCGGCAGTTGCAGGCGTCGGCATGGTCATGGTCACTGTTTGGGGCCCGGGAATCTATCACACGATTCTGGTGCGGCGTGTCTCTTAGATCCGAGCGAGCGCCTGATCCAGATCGGCGATCAGGTCTGTGGGGTCCTCGATGCCCACGGAATAACGAATCAGCGTTTCTGGAATACCTGCGCGCGCCCGTTCTGCTGGCGACAGTTCGACATGACTGGTGACTTTCGGCGGACCGGCTGTGGTTGCGACGCCCCCCAAATGCGCAGCGCGCTGCGCCAATTTGAGAGCGTCCAGTACAACCGCGAGCATCGCCTCGCCACCGCGGGGAACGAAGGCCAGGACGCCCCCAAAGCCGCGCATCTGGCGCCCGGCGATCGCATGGCCTGGGTGTGACGGGAGGCCGGGGTACAGCACGCTCTGCACTTTGGGATGCGTCAGTAGGTGTTCAGCAATGGTTTGTGCATTGCTGTTGTGGCGCGCCATGCGCAGCCCTAGCGTCTTCATGCCACGCAGCACGGCGTACGCGCCTTCCGGACTCAGGGTGGCTCCGGCGATTTCGCGAAAATGGTGGATCTTTTTGATGAGATCACGACGGCCTGAGACGATCCCAGCGAGTACATCCGAGTGGCCCGCTAAAAATTTTGTTGCGCTATGCAAGACCAGGTCACTGCCGAGGCGCGCAGGCTGTTGGTTCACGGGCGTTGCAAACGTATTGTCGGTGATCGACACCGCCCCGACAGCGCGCGCGGCCTGGCACAGGCGCGCGATGTCGATAATCTTGAGGGTAGGGTTGGTCGGGGTCTCGAGGTAGACCAACTGACACCCTTTGGCAATTTCCACTTCTGCGTTTTCGAAATCGGTGGTGTCACACAAGGTGACTTGGATGCCGTAGCGAGGTAAAAATTCTTCGAACAGCACGTTGGTGCCGCCGTAAGAGTCGCGGATGCTTACGACGCGGTCTCCGGAGCCGAGCAGTGCAAGTAGAGACGCACTGATAGCCGCCATACCGGTTGAAAAAGAGACGGCTGCTTCGGTCCCATCCAAAAGTGCCATTTTCTGCTCGAGTACTGCGAGCGTTGGATTGGTGTTACGAGAATAAATATGGCCTGGTGCGAGACCGGTGGCAACCTGGTGCCAAACCTCCAATGTTTCATGCGCGAAGGTGGAAGCGCTGTAAATAGGCGTTACTGCCGCGCCGTGTGGGAACGGGCCTTCTTCGGCAGCCCAGACTGCGAGGGTGTCAAAGTGCAGCGGATTCTTTTCAGCCATGGAGTCTTCCGTTCAAGTACGTTGCAAAAGTTGCCGGGCGTTCACGGTCAAGATGCCACCGAGGACTAGCGCCGTACCTAGAGCAAACTTAGGGTCTATGTGCTCGCCGAGTATTGCCCAGCCGGATAGCACACCAAATACGGGGGTTAAGAGTGAAAATAGCGCTAGTCGGGAGGTAAGGTAGTGTCGCAACAGCCAGAACCACGCGAGGTAAGACAAAATAGCGATGCCTAAAGTTTGATAAGTCATCGCGAGGATCACCGCCGGTGTCCAAGTGATCGCGGTCTGGTCCATGAGTGCGGCGTAGCCGCCGACAACAATGGTGGCGACTGCAACTTGATAGAAAATAGTCTTGAAGGTTGCTGCATTACCGACGCGGGTCCGGCGCAACCAGACGTTACTCACTCCCCATAAGGCGCCTGCCAGTACGGCAATGAGGTCGCCCTCAATCATCTCGATGACTGGTTTGGTGGTGTAGCCGAGGAAGGCTACAGCGATTCCCGCGAAGGAGACGCCGAGGCCTACCCACTGGCTAGTGCTGAGACGTTCTTCGGGGAAGATCTGCACGCCGATCGCAGTAAAAAGTGGTGCCGAATAGAGAAAGACGGTTGTGTGTGAGGCGCTAGTCAGGGCGACAGATTGGCCCACCGCAATGAATTCTCCAGAGAACAGCAATCCAAGACCCAAACCGCTAGCTAGAGTGCCATCCCGGAAGCCGGCCCAACCCTCTCGCCAGAGCACGATGCAGCCAAATACCAATGCCGCCCCGGCAAAGCGTACGGCCAGTTGCATCAGGGGCGGAATGTCGGCCGAGATCCCCTTCATGACGACTTGTTGTACGCCCCAAATGGCACACAATGTCAGCATCAGGAGGGTGGCGCGGGCATCGAGGGGGCGGCGCGTCGGGGCGTTCATTTTCCATGCCAACGTAGAGGATTAACCATTGTAACGCGTGCACGCAGGGGGGATTGCCTTGCGATGAGGCGCGCGTAATGATTCTGGGGCAATTCTAACGACGAGGAGCCAGAGGATGCCTACGATGTCTAGCCGTTTGTGCCGAATATTGGCTTTGGCAAGCCTGCTGGTCGCGCTGACGGGCCACGCGGGGGAATCCACCGGCATTCCCTATACGCCCGGTCTGGATATCGCGGCGATGGATCCTAGCGTCGACCCTTGTAATGATTTTTACGAGTACGCCTGCGGTGGCTGGCGCAAAAACAATCCAATTCCCGCCGATCAGTCGGGCTGGAGCGTGTACGCGAAACTCCATCAGGACAACCTCGGCTTCCTGCGCGGCATTTTAGAGTCCGCCTCCCAGCCGTCCGCCTCGCGCGGTGAGTCCATGCAGAAGATTGGTGACTTTTATGGGGCCTGCATGGATGTTGCGGGCATCGACCGTGCTGGCCAAGTGCCGGTGATGCCCGTGTTGGAGCGTATTGCGCAGGGAGCCAAGCGGTCAGGCTGGGCTGCGCTCTTGGCTGAAATCCATCTGGTCCGGGGATCGGCGTTTTTTCGGCTAGAGGCCTCGCAGGACTTTTCAGATGCCTCAGCAGTCATCACTTTTTTGGCGGCCGGTGGACTCGGCTTACCGGACCGTGACTATTACATTGCTGCGGACGCGCATTCCGTCGCTCTCAGAACAGCTTATGTGGACCATGTGACGCGCCTGTTCTCGTTGGCGGGTGAGTCACCACAGGCGGCCGGCCGGGACGCGCTGACCGTCCTTCGCATCGAAACGCGTCTGGCGCGCGCGTCGTTGACTCGCGTTGCGTTGCGCGATCCGCAGAAACTCAATCACCGCATGACCGGCGCCGCATTGCACCGGCTTGCCCCGCATTTTGATTGGGTTGCCTACCTGACCGACAGAGGTCTTGGCGACGTGGCCGTCGTCAACGTGACAGAGCCTGAGTACCTACGCGAGTTCGACCGGATTCTGGTGAGCGAACCGTCTTCTGTGCTGTCGACCTACCTGCGTTGGCATGCGTTGCATGATGCCTCGCCCCATTTATCTGGCGCGTTTCGGCATGAAAACTTTGCTTTTTATAGCAAGACACTGCGGGGTCAGGCAGAAGAGAAGGCACGTTGGAAGACCTGTGTCGCGATGGTTGATCGGCAGCTAGGCGACGCGTTGGGTCGGGAGTTCATTGCCAAGGCATTTTCGTCTGAGCAGAAGCAGGCCACATTGCGTATGACGCGCCAAATTGAAGCCGAAATGCGCAAGGATATTGAGTCATTGCCGTGGATGAGTGCTGGCACCAAGCACGAAGCGGTGACCAAACTCGACTCCATCGTCAATAAGATTGGCTACCCTGACCGGTGGCGCGATTACACAAATCTGGATATTAGGCCTGGGGATTATTTCGGAAACCTGCAGCGGGCGAGTGCTTTCGAAGTGCAGAGGCATGTCGCGAAGATCGGCCGGCCCCTGGATCGGGCGGAATGGATGATGACGCCGCCGACCGTAAATGCGTATTACGACCCGCAAATGAATGACATCAATTTCCCAGCCGGTGTGCTCCAGCCGCCCCTCTATGACGCGGCGATGGACGATGCGCCAAACTATGGAGATACCGGCGGCACGATTGGCCATGAGTTGACCCACGGCTTCGACGATGAGGGTCGTCAGTTTGATGCGAAGGGTAACCTCAGGGACTGGTGGTCTGCTGCAGATGCCAAGGCATTCGAAACCCGTACGCAATGCATCGTCGATCAATACGCTCAATATGTCGTTGTGGATGATTTACACATCAACAGCCATTTGACGATTGGTGAGGATGCGGCTGACCTCGGTGGGCTGATTTTGGCTTACAACGCGTGGAAGTCCGAAACCGAAAATAAGACTCTGACGTCGCGGGAAGGGATGACGCCTGATCAACGTTTTTTCGTCGGTTACGCGCAGTGGGCGTGCGAGAACTCCCGTCCCGAGAGTGAGCGTTTGCAAGTCCGGACGGACCCCCACTCACCCGGTCGTTATCGCGTGAATGGTCTCGTGGTCAATATGCCGGAGTTCGAGCGGGCGTTCGCGTGTCACAAGGGCGATGCGATGGTGCGGGAAAATCGCTGTCGCGTGTGGTAGCCCAGGTCGACCCGTCCGCTGAATGTCCTGACCCGGTCGCAGGCTTGGCGCGACCGGGTCTCGGTTCGCTCTGGTAAAGCAATCGCGGTGCGCGACGGTAGGGGGCGGTTCCCTGTAGTTTATGAGCGTCTTTCGCTTGCTTTAAAGAAGGGGTTGCGCGGGTCGCGGCGGGCCCGTGTCCGATTGCAAATCTCGTAGCTTGGATCCACGTTGCACGGGGCCTACGCAGTGTTTCAATATCGCGGCGAGGGATGTCGCCAGGCTGCATCGTCTATTCGGCGCGGGGGGCCAGTTTGCGTGAACTGAGCCGGATAACACTGGAAATTGATCTGGCGCAATTGGTGGGGGCGGTGTGGCGCGTAGCCTCCTATGACCTACAGTCCGCTTGCGTTGTATTTGTATGACTGAACTTGAGAATCCTGTGCTGCATCTGCGCGGTCACAGACTACTGCCGATAGTGCAGGGTGGGATGGGGGTTGGTATTTCCGGTCACCGTCTAGCCGGTACCGTCGCACGTTACGGTGCCGTCGGGACGCTGGCGAGTGTCGACCTGCGTCGGCTCTACCCGGACATCATGCAGCGACTACGCCGTTGCCGTGATCCTGCGTCCCATGGCGCCGCTAACGTCGAGGCGCTGGGTCGGGAGATTGCTGCTGCCCGTGTGATTGCAGGGCCTGATGGTTTCATCGCCGTCAACGTCATGCGTGCGCTGTCTAACTATGCCGAATTGGTGGTTCAAGCCTGTCGCAGTGGTGCTAACGCAATCGTGTCCGGCGCTGGTCTGCCACTGGAATTGCCAGACTTGACGGCGTCTTACCCTGAAGTTGCCTTAATTCCGATTCTCTCGGATGAGCGCGGTGTGCGCGTGGTCATGAAGAAATGGTTTCGGCGGGGACGGACGCCGGATGCGATTGTGCTTGAGCATCCCCGTTATGCGGGGGGGCATCTGGGTGCGACCCGAATGGCGGATATCGGCGACACACGCTTTGATTTTGCGCGCGTGCTGGCTGCGATTCGTGCCGAGGGCGACGAATCCGCTACGGTGCCACTGATCGTTGCGGGCGGCATTAACAGTCGTGAGCGAATGAGAGTGGCCTTCGAACTCGGCGCAAATGCCGTGCAGATCGGCACCCCTTTCGCGGTGACGGTGGAGTGCGATGCACATCCGAACTTCAAAAAAGTTCTAGCGGAGGCTACAGCAGCTGACATCGTCACCTTCATGAGTCCCGCGGGTCTACCGGCTCGAGCAGTTCTGACGCCGTGGCTTAAACGCTATTTGCAGAAGGAACCGCGCTTGCGAGCCGCCGCACAACCGGATCCGTCAGGCATTACCTGCCCGAGTCAGGTCCAATGTCTCGCCGCGTGTGGTTTCAAGGACGGTAATTCGGCCGCCGGCCAATTCTGTCTTGAGACCCAGCTCGCCGCGGCGCAGCGCGGGAGCTTGGACAAGGGCCTATTCTTTCGTGGCAGCGAATCACTGCCGTTTGGAGAGCAAATCAGGAGTGTCGCCGAGCTACTCAGTCACCTACTGGGAGAGGCGGTTCCTGCATTCGTTATTGCTTAGGTTGGTAACCCGGGCGCGTCTAGACGCTAGCCGGTGACCGAGTCGGCAATCAGTCGCAGATCGGTTCTATCCAGCACGTGTAGATTTTTTGCACTGACGTCGATCGCACCCAGTCGACCCAGTTCGGTCATGCAGCGACTGACAGTTTCGATAGTTAGGCCTAAGTAGCTCGCAATGTCGCGTCTACTGACCGCTAAACGGAAGCGCGAACCGTCGAGACCTGCCCGTTGCAGCCGAGAGGATATGTCTAATACGAATGTGGCGACCCGTGCCAATGCGGTTTGTTCAAACAGTGCGCTGAGTATTTCCTGGGTGGCGTTGACCCGGGCCGCAAGCAACCGCAATAGCTCCATGCCGATCCGAGGGGCTTCTGTAGCGAGTCGCTCCAGCGAAGTGCGTGACAGACGGCAGAGGTGGGTCTCAGTCAGCGCAATCGCTGAGGTCTTGCTGTCCGCTCCAAATAGGCCCGCAAGACCGATCACTTCCCCCGCGAGCGCTACTTGTAGGACCGACTCTGTGCCGCTGGACCGAGTCACCACTTCTTTAATGGACCCGCTGCGCAGGGCATAGATCGCGTCGGTCGGGCGTCCCTCGATGTAGAGCGCTCTACCTGGAGTAACCACGGTGCGGACTGTTGCGATACGGTCGGTGGGGGCGGCGCTCCGACATAGGGTTGCTAGGGAGCAGCGGTCGCAGCTATCGATGGTTCGGTTGCACAAGGCTAATTCTTCGCATAGCGGCAGGGGGGGCTCCCGGTACAGAGAGTGTGCGGACTCACGACTGTGCGACTGACGTTAATACGGGATACGCATACGTATTAAACGCATTAGCGGGGGGGCGCGTCGGATGAAAGCAATCAACCTGCGACTTGTTGGTTCTGCCCATGCGGGTCGTCGAGTGATGCACGCCAACGATGTCGTCGTTAGGCAGGGCGGTTTCAAGTCGGAAGCGCTGTGAACCGGCGGAGTCTAAGATTGGAATAGGATGTCAGCCCGGAAGGGTGGACACGCGCCCTTCGTCGACGGCCTTCACGCGGGCTCTAATTTCTGTGTCCCACGCATCTTCGATTTCTCCGTCAGATCGTGGCAGATCCATACCGAGGAGCAACCTCACTAGTGCGAATCGCTGAAGTCGTGGCGGGTCAACCAATTCCTTCGCAATTTCCACGCGGTTCATGGCCATATATTCAGCCTACGAAACTTTTCCGTTCGCCGAACGCTAGCAAAAATTGGTGCTATCGGAGCGGTGCAAATTTGCAGTGATGCCTGCGATAGCGATCGCAAACCGTGCGCCGCGATGGGACCCTATTTGGACCCAGGGGCTCTGCGCGTTCAAAAATATCAATATAATCAGTGGTCGGGGTGACAGGAATCGAACCTGCGACCTATACGTCCCGAACGTAGCGCTCTACCAGGCTGAGCTACACCCCGATGCCGGTGAATCCATCAGAAGGACCGCTTCACCGCAAATGCCGCCAGCTGCTGTAACGCCGTTTTATGAACCGACTCGGGTAGTGGTTCTAGCGCTGCAAGAGCCTGATCAGCCTCGCCCTGAGCGAGTCGAGCAGTGTACTCAAGCCCGCCTGACGTTTCAATCGCTACGATGACCTCATGGAGGTCTTCGAGACCACCTCCGCTGATGGCGTGCCGTAAAAGCGTGCGCTGTGTCTCCGATCCATGTTTTAGGGCATGAATGACCGGCAAGGTCGGTTTGCCCTCGGCGAGATCATCACCGACATTTTTGCCGCGTGTTTGCGGATCGCCCAAGTAATCCAACGAATCATCCACCAGCTGAAATGCGTTGCCCAAGTGGCGCCCGTACGCCGCAAGCGCTCTTTCGATCTCGGCGCTAGCGCCGGCAATGACCGCAGCGATTTGCGCGCCTGCTTCAAATAGCCGCGCCGTTTTGCGATAGATGACGTCGAGGTACTGTGCTTCGGTTGTGTCCGGGTCGCCCGCATTCATCAGCTGCAGGACTTCGCCCTCTGCAATGACGTTGGTGGCATCGGCCATGATCGACATGATTCGCGGGTTGCCGAGCCGAACCATCATTTGGAAGGCGCGCGAATAGAGGAAGTCCCCAACTAGGACGCTCGCGGCATTGCCGAAGACGGCGTTGGCGGTCGACCGCCCGCGGCGCTGGCCGGATCCGTCGACCACGTCGTCGTGGAGCAGGGTGGCGGTATGGATGAATTCGATCACAATGGCGCCGAGGACGTGGTCCCCGCCAGCGGGTGCCCCCGCCGCCCGGGCGGCCAAAAGGGCCAGCAGGGGGCGCAGGCGCTTGCCGCCGGCCCCGATGATGTATTCGGAAATCTGGTTGACCAGGACGACGTCGCTGGTCAATTCACGGCGAATTACGGCATCCGCGGCGACGAGGTCGTCGTCTACGGGGCTGCGTATTGCAGGTAGTTCTTGCGGATGGGTGCTCATGCGCGAGCGGATGGTACCTGAATCGGCCGGCCCTCTGAGAGGGGATTCAGGCCCGCCCGCAGATGGGGTTTGACGCAACCCTCCGCAATCTTTAGAATTCGCGGTTCCTTGGACCGGCCGTATGGCTAGGTCTCATGGGGTCGAGAGACCCCCTTTCGAGGTGTAACGGAACATGTTCGCGGTCATCCAAACCGGCGGTAAGCAGTACCGCGTGATCGAAGGCTCGGTCCTTCGCATTGAAAAACTTCTGGCCGACGCGGGTGCGACGGTCGAATTTAGCGATATTTTGATCATGGGCGAAGGTGCTGACGTGAAAATCGGCAAGCCGATGGTTACGGGCGCGAAAGTCACTGCGACGGTGCAGTCTCACGGTAAGGCCGATAAGGTCCGTATCGTGAAGTTCCGCCGCCGTAAGCATTACCTGCGTCAGGGCACACACCGCCAGCCGTACACCGAGATCAAGGTGACGGCGATCAGCGGCTGATTTGAATTCGGTTTAGGAGTCATTCGGAATGGCACATAAGAAAGCTGGCGGCTCTACTAAGAACGGCCGCGATTCGCACTCAAAACGTTTGGGTGTGAAGAAGTTCGGTGGCGAGCAGGTGCTTGCTGGCAATATCCTGGTCCGTCAGCGTGGCACGCTGTTCAAGGCCGGCGAGAATGTCGGTATCGGCACGGACCACACCTTGTTTGCGTTGGTGACCGGTAAGGTCGAGTTCGGCAAGAAGGGTCCTGAACGCCGCACCTTTGTTACTGTCGTTTCGGCCTAACCAGACGCCCTGACGATGTACTGGAAACCCCGGCGCTGGCCGGGGTTTTCGTTTCTGGCTTCTGTGGGAGCCACCGGTTGTAGGAAGGCGTAAAGTAATCCCATGAGATTCGTTGACGAAGCCCTCGTTGGGGTACAGGCCGGTCAAGGCGGGCGCGGATGCATGAGCTTCCGCCGTGAAAAATTTATTCCCTATGGCGGCCCCGATGGCGGCGACGGCGGCCTGGGTGGAACGGTCTATCTACGTGCAAAAGCGGGCATCAACACGCTGGCGGACTTTCGCTATCAGCGCACTTTCAAGGCCCCTAGAGGGGAAGCCGGTACGAGCAATGACTGCACCGGTCGTGGCGGCGATGATCTGTTTGTTACCGTACCCGTTGGCACCACCGTGATCGATGAGGACACGCAGGAAGTCCTGGGTGACCTATTGAATGATGGCGATACAGTGTTGGTGGCCCGTGGCGGCAAAGGCGGTTGGGGCAACACGCGTTTCAAGTCCAGCACCAACCGGGCGCCGCGCAAGGCTATGCCGGGTTTGCCGGGCGAAAAACGTACCGTGCGGCTCGAAATGCGCGTGATCGCTGATGTCGGTCTGCTGGGTCTGCCTAATGCGGGCAAGTCGACGTTGATTCGTGCGGTGTCCTCGGCTCGCCCGAAAGTGGCTGACTATCCGTTCACGACCCTACACCCGAACCTTGGGGTGGTCAGCGTGGGCATTAGCCGCAGTTTCGTGATGGCCGATATTCCGGGCCTCATTGAAGGCGCTGCGGAAGGGGCCGGGCTTGGCATCCGCTTCCTCAAACATCTGCAGCGTACGCGGGTGCTGCTGCATCTGGTGGATGTGATGCCGCCGGATCCTGAGGCCGATCCCGTCAAGGATGCGCGTTCGATCGTTGCGGAGCTGAAGAAATTCAGCAAACCCCTGTGGGCGCGTGAACGCTGGCTGATTCTGAACAAACTCGACTTGTTGCCCCCGGAAGAGGGCGAGAAGCTCTGCCGCGACATCGTTCGGCGTCTGCGCTTCAAGGGGCCGGTATTCCGTATCTCGGCCGTCACGGGCCAGGGCACGCGTGAGTTGGTCGAGGCACTGATGACTCGCATCGAAATTATTGATGCCGATGCCGCCGAAGCGGCACGCAGCAACGCCTAAAATGCAAACGGGCCGGTCTAGGCCGGCCCGTTTCGTCGAACCCCCCGCGGGGTTGGTCGCTTAGGCGCTGAGGCCCTTGACCAGCGCCGACAGCCGGCTCTTGTGACGGGCCGCCGTGTTGCTGTGCACGATGCCCTTGTTCACCATTGCGTCGATGACGGGCGTTGCCGCCTTGAGCGCCGCTGCGGCCGTGTCTTTCTGACCGGTAGCGATGGCAACCCGTGCCTTCTTGATGGCGGTGCGCATCTTCGAACGCAGGGTATTGTTGTGTGCGCGGCGTGCGACATCTTGCGCTGCGCGCTTCTCTGCGGACTTGATATTGGCCAAGGGGCGAGCTCCGGAAGAAAGAGTTTGAATGACTGAGCCCGCTATTTTGCGGAACCTTTGTTTTTGTGTCAATTTTTCCTGCGTTTTAGACGGCAGAAAGAGGCTCCGGCCGGTATAGTTCGGGTCTCCACCCCCGGAAAACGACCGATGAAGGGCAATTTCCTTCGAAATACGTCGATCGTGGGCGCCATGACCCTCCTGTCCCGGGTCACCGGAATGCTCCGCGATATGGTCTATGCGCGGATGTTCGGCGCAGGACCGCTCATGGACGCCTTTATTGTGGCGTTCAAAATCCCTAATTTCCTGCGGCGCATTACCGGGGAAGGGGCCTTTTCCCAGGCCTTTGTGCCGGTCATCAACGAATACCGGATCAAGCGGCCCCATGAGGACGTGGACGCCCTCGTGGCTGGGGTCATGGGCACGCTGGGTTGGGCGTTATTTGCCATCACCTTGGTCGGCGTGGTGGCCTCGCCCTTTCTCGTGGTGCTGTTCGCGCCCGGGTTTGCGGGGGCGGGCGGCCGATCCGATCTGGCTGGCGAGATGCTGCGCTGGACCTTCCCTTACATCTTCTTTATTTCCCTGACTGCGCTGGGATCCGGCGTTCTGAACAGTTACGGCAAGTTCGGTACGGCGGCCTTCAACCCCGTGATCCTCAATGTGGTCATGATTCTGTTTGCGGCTTGGATCGCGCCGCATTCATCGAATCCCGGCGTTACGCTCGCCATCGGCGTCTTTGTGGCGGGCGTTGTGCAACTGGCGGCCCAATTTAGGGGTTTGCAGCGGCTAGGCTTGCTCAGTTGGCCACGCTGGCGCTATGCCGATCCCGGCGTGCGGCGCATCGCGCGCCTGATGCTGCCGGGTATTTTCGGGTCGTCGGTGGCGCAGATTGCGCAACTGTTGGATACCTGGATCGCATCGTTTTTTGTCACCGGTAGCCTGACTTGGATGTATTACGCGGTCCGCCTCGCGGAGTTTCCGATGGGGGTGTTCTCCATTGCGCTGGCGACGGTCATCCTGCCGGGCCTTTCGGTACACCACTCGGAAGAGTCGCCGGAGCGGTTTAATGGAACCCTCGATTGGGCTTTGCGTCTGACATCGGTCATCTCATTGCCGGCTTCGGTGGCTCTATTTGTCTTGGCCGGGCCGCTGATCGCAACGATTAACGGCTATGGCAAGTTTGGTAGCCACGACGTGCTCATGAGCGCGTATGCGCTGATGTCGAATGCCGCGGGCCTGATGGGGCTGAGCTTGGTCAAGGTGCTGCTGCCGGGCTACACGGCCCGCCAGGACACCCGTACACCGGTGCGGATTGGGATCACGGCGCTGTCCGTCGCGATCGGCTTTGACCTGCTGGTGGTGATTCCCGCCGCCTATTTTGGCGCACCGGTCCCGCATGCCATTTTGGCCTTGTCGTCCGGAATCGGCGCTTATGTGAACTGTTGGCTCCTCTATCGGGGCCTGCGCGAGGCCGGGATCTACCGGCCGACGCCGGGCTGGAAACGGCTCGGGGCACAGTTGCTCGTTGCTAACGTGGTCATGGCGCTGTTCCTGTGGTGGGCAGCGGGGGCCTGGGAGCCGTGGACAGCGTGGTCGGGTTGGCTGCGGGTGGGTCGTTTGACCGCCTGTGTGGTCGGCGGCGCGACCGTCTATGGCGCGGTGCTTTGGATAATGGGGCTCCGGCCTCGTCACCTGCGCCCCGTATAATCCAGCCTTGCGGTACAGCGGAGCAATAAAGCGGATGCAGATCAGGCGAGGACAGTACGCGGGACGACACGGTGAAGCGGGTCGGGTTGCGGCTATTGGCAACTTTGACGGGGTACACCTCGGGCATCAAGCGCTCGTGGCTGCCGCCTGTGGCGTGGCCGCGCCTGGGCAGTCCATCGCTGTGCTGACCTTTGAGCCGCATCCCCGGGAACTGTTCGATCCGGTCGGGGCGCCGCGGCGCCTGATGCGGGTCACGGACAAGGCTATCGCTCTAGGTCGCCTTGGCGTCCAGGAGTTGATCGTGCTGCAGTTTCATGTGGGCCTGTCGGCCATGAGTCCCGAGACTTTTGCGCGGGATGTGTTGCGAGAGGGATTGGGCATCCGCCATCTCGTGGTCGGTGAGGGGTTTCGCTATGGCGTACGCCGTACAGGCGATGTCACGACCCTGCGGGCCTCTGGCGCGGCGTTGGGCTTCGCCGTCACCGAGGTCTCGGCGATCGGCGTGGAAGGCGAGCGAGTGTCGAGTACGCGTGTGCGCACCGCTGTCGCGTCCGGTGATTTGACCGGGGCGGAGCGCTTACTCGGTAGACCCTATTCGTTATCGGGTCGGGTGGGCCATGGCCAGCGGCTAGGGCGGGAACTGGGATTTCCGACGGCCAACCTGCGCTTGCATCCGCGTGCGATTAGTCTGTCCGGCATATATGCCGTTCGCGTCCGTGGCCTGCCCGGCGTAGCCGGTGCGGCCGCCGCGGTCGCCTCGCTCGGTACGCGGCCAACGGTCGGTGGTGTGGAGCCCTTGCTCGAGGTACACGTCTTCGATTTCAGCGGTAACCTGTACGGACAGCGGATTGAGGTGGAGTTCATCGCGCGCTTGCGTGACGAAGAACGCTTCGATTCACTGCCCGCGCTGGTCACCCAGATGCACGCGGACGCATTACGCGCCCGTCAGATACTTGCGGTTCGCGCCGCGTGAGTGGGATACCCTTGGACTACAAGAACACAATCAATTTGCCCCAGACAGCCTTCCCGATGAAGGCGGATCTCGCTAACCGCGAACCGCGGTGGCTTGAGTTCTGGAAATCAAAAGATATCTACGGCAAGTTGCGTACTGCAGCGAAAGGTCGACCGACCTTCATTCTTGCGGATGGCCCGCCGTATGCGAATGGCTCGATTCATATCGGCCATGCGGTGAATAAAGTCCTCAAGGACATCGTCGTCAAGTCGCGGACGCTGGACGGCTATGACGCCCCCTATGTGCCTGGCTGGGACTGTCATGGTCTGCCGATCGAACATCAGGTCGAGAAGACCCATGGTCGAGTGGGCGCAAAAATCGATGCCAAGTCGTTCCGCGCGGCTTGCCGTGAATATGCTGCAAAACAGGTGGACGGCCAGCGCGCTGACTTCATCCGGCTCGGCGTCATGGGGGATTGGGATCATCCTTATCTGACGATGCTGCCGGGATACGAAGCGGCCCAGTTGCGCGCTTTTGCTCGTATCGTTGAGCGCGGCCACGTCTATAAAGGTTACAAGCCCGTCCACTGGTGCCTCGATTGCCGCTCCTCACTCGCCGAGGCTGAGGTCGAATATGAAGATCGCACGAGCCCGAGCATTGACGTGCGCTATGCCGTGCGGGATCGGAGCGACCTTGCGGCACGCCTGGGTCTGGTCTCAATCGAAAAACCCGCGAACGTCGTGATCTGGACGACTACGCCTTGGACGCTTCCCGCGAGCCAGGCGGTATCGCTTCACCCGGAACTCGATTACGTGCTTGCGGATGTGGGTGGCGAACTACTGATCGTTGCCGCTGAATTGCTCAGTAGCACTTTGGCACGGGCTGGCCTCGACAGTGCAGCCGAGTTGGCTCGGGTCAAGGGCGCTGTACTCGAACACCTTGCATTGGATCATCCGTTTTACGAGCGCATCGTGCCGGTCATCCTCGGCGAGCATGTCACGCTCGAAGCAGGTACTGGTGCTGTGCATACCGCGCCTGCCCATGGCCTCGATGACTATATCGTCGGCCAGCGTTATGGCTTGCCGGTCGATAACCCGGTCGGCGGCGATGGTCGTTATTTGGCCTCGACTCCGTTGCTTGCTGGCGAGCAGGTCTTCGAAGCCAATGCCAAGGTAGTCACCTTGCTGGGTGAGCGGGGCGTCCTCTGGGCCCACCACCCTTATCAGCACAGCTATCCACATTGTTGGCGACACAAGTCCCCACTGATTTTTCGCGCCACACCGCAATGGTTCATCAGCATGGAGCGCGAATCTTTACGGCAGGATGCGCTGGCTGAAATTCGTCGTGTGCAGTTCACCCCGAAATGGGGAGAGAACCGTATCTACAGCATGATTGAGACGCGTCCCGACTGGTGTGTCTCGCGCCAGCGCACGTGGGGTGTGCCGATCCCATTCTTCTTGCACCGGGAGACTGGCGAGTTGCATCCGCGCACAGCAGAACTCATCGAGGCGGTCGCGATGCGCGTCGAAGTGGGCGGCATCGATGCGTGGTTCGACCTGGATGCAGCCGAATTACTCGGTGAGGAGGCTGCCCATTATGAAAAGTCTAAAGACGTCATGGACGTCTGGGTCGACTCAGGGATGATGCACTGGTGTGTTGCGCGCCTGTTCCCAGAGATCCATGCGCCAGCGGATCTCTACCTAGAAGGCTCGGATCAACACCGCGGTTGGTTTCATTCTTCCTTACTCACGTCGGTTGCCATGCATCGCCACGCGCCTTATCGCGGCGTCCTGACGCACGGCTTCACGGTTGATGAGAAGGGCCGCAAGATGTCGAAGTCACTTGGCAACACGGTGGTGCCACAAAAGGTGATCGGAGTGCTCGGCGCAGATGTGCTGCGACTTTGGGTTGCGGCGACTGACTACGCCAACGAGATCGCTGTTTCCGACGAAATTTTGAAGCGCATGGCGGACTCGTACCGGCGGATGCGTAATACGGTGCGATTCTTGCTCGGCAACCTGGCCGGCTTCGACCCGATTCGCGATGCGGTGGCCCCAGAACATCTGGTTGATCTAGACCGGTGGGCCGTTGCATGTGCACGGGATGTGCAGACGGAACTGGTCGATGCGTATCGCCGCTACGACTTCCACGTGATCTACCAGAGAATGCACAACTTCTGTGTGGTTGATCTGGGCTCGTTCTACTTAGACGTGATTAAGGATCGGCTGTATACGGCACCAACGCACAGTGCGGCGCGGCGTTCAGCACAAACGGCCTTGTGGCACATTGCCGAGGCCATGGTGCGCTGGCTGGCGCCAATCCTGTCGTTCACGGCGGAAGAGATTTGGCTAGAACTGCCCGCGGTAACTGGGCGGCCAGAATCTGTGTTTCTCAGCCAGTGGCACCAATTCCCAGAGCTTGGCGCTGGTGCGGCGGTCGCGTGGGATGAGGTCATTGCGCTCAAGACTGATGTCGGTCGGGAGTTGGAGGCCTTACGGACGCGAGGTGAGATCGGTGGGCCGCTCGACGCGACAGTCGACTTGTGGGTTGACCCTGCGCGTCATGTGAGGCTATCGGCGCTCGGCGAGGAATTGCGCTTTGCATTGATCACGTCTGAGGTTCGCCTGCATCCAACGCCGGCGCCCGCGACTGCCGTCGCGGCAGCCCAACTGGAAGGGGTCTGGATCGCCGTTGGTGCGAGCGCGCAGCCTAAATGCGTGCGTTGCTGGCATAAACGTGCGGATGTCGGCGCTATCGAAGGGCATCCTGAGGCATGCGCACGCTGCGCTGGCAACGTATCCGGTACTGGCGAGACGCGGCATTACGCCTAAACGGAGAGGACTATATGGGGTACGCACAACTTCGTTGGCTTTGGCTTGCCGGGGTCGTGATTGCAGCAGATCAGGCGGTCAAGTCTGCAGTGGTCGCAACGATGCAATTGTTCGAGCGGATGCCCGTCTTGCCGCCGGTGCTGGAGATCACCCGACTCCATAACCGTGGCGCGGCGTTTAGTTTTCTTGATGATGCGGGTGGATGGCAGAAGTATCTGTTTCTCGGACTGGCGGTGACCGTGTCGATCGGCATTACCGTGTGGCTTGCGCGGTTGGAGGAGAAGGCGCGGCGCATTGTTCCGGCTGGACTCGCGCTTGTGATGGGAGGTGCTCTGGGCAACGCGATCGATCGCGTGCGTTACGGCTATGTGGTCGACTTTGTGCACGTGCACTGGTACGACGCGTGGTGGTTTCCAGCCTTCAATATCGCTGATGCAGCCATTACGGTGGGTGCTGCTTTTTTGATTTTTGATGCGGTACTCGATAGTCGTTATCCGAGGTCTTGATGCGAATTCATCTCGCTAATCCGCGCGGATTCTGTGCTGGTGTCGAACGCGCGATTGAGATCGTCGAGCGTGCAATCGAATTGTTCGGTGCTCCGATCTATGTGCGCCACGAAGTCGTGCACAATCGCTATGTGGTCGATCGTTTGCGTCGACTCGGTGCCGTATTTGTGGAAGAACTCGACGATGTGCCGGCAGGTGCGACCGTTATCTTCAGCGCGCATGGGGTGTCTAAGGCGGTCCGCGCGGAGGCCGATCGGCGCGGCTTTTCTGTCTTTGATGCGACCTGCCCGCTCGTGACCAAAGTGCACCTTGAGGTCGTCCGGCATGCCCGGGATGGTCGAGAACTGATTCTCATCGGCCACGCGGGGCACCCGGAAGTGGAGGGCACGATGGGGCAGTTCGACACCTCAGGCGGTGGATTAATCCATCTGGTCGAGACGGTGGCGGATGCGCAGGAGTTGGTTGTTGCGGATCCTTCGCGCCTCGCTTTCGTGACACAGACCACACTTTCGGTTGATGATACCGCCCAGATTGTTGCGGTTTTACAGGGGCGATTCCCGGCACTTTTTGGGCCGCGACACGAAGACATTTGTTATGCGACCCAGAATCGACAGGATGCGGTTAAACAGTTGGTAGAACAGTGTCAGGTCGTGATCGTGGTCGGTTCAAAGTTGAGTTCTAATTCCAATCGGCTGCGCGAAATTGCTCAAAAAAGAGGTATTCGTGGCTATTTAGTCGATAGTGCGGCTGATATGGACCCGCTATGGTTTACCGGTGTGACCGACGTCGGGGTGACGGCAGGGGCCTCAGCCCCCGAAATTCTCGTGCGCGAGGTCGTGGCCCGATTGCAGGAGTGGGGTGGCGCCGTAGCGACCGAATTGCTGGGACGGGAGGAACACGTCGTGTTCGCGCTGCCCAAATTACTCCGTCATAGGCCGGCGCCCTGATAGAGGGCGTGCGTTGCCGGTTGCCCCCGAGTCTCGTATACTTCGCGCCCTTCGCCGGTGTAGCTCAGTTGGTAGAGCAGTCGCTTCGTAAGCGAGAGGTCGGGGGTTCGACTCCCTCCACCGGCACCATCCCCCCTTGAGATATCAAGGGGTTTGGTAAGGCATAGCAAGGCACAACTTTTACTGCCGAGGTCAGGTAACTACGTAGTTACCTGACTGTCCTTTTGCGACATCAAGATTGATTAATTAGCTTGTGGCCAGCGTCCTGCTGTTCCTGTCCACCTATAGCTTCCGTGCTAACGCGCCGGACGCGCAGATTGACGAGCGCGAAGTGCTGGAGCGCAACCGCGCGTATTTTCCTGCCTACCAAACGCTGCTCTTCGCGCTGCTGCTCAGCTACATCGTCACCGAGATCCTCGAGAAAGCCTTCGGCTGGATCCCCACTCGCGGGATCGTCGCCAACTTCCTCACCCTGCTCATCTTCGCGGCGCTCACCTTGCCCGCCGCCATCCTTGCATGGTGGAATGCAGGCGAGGAAGGCGCGCTCGATAGACCCGCCGCAGGCGGTGTGGCACCATCGCGGCTACGCTGCATCTTTTTGATACGGCCTTCTGCAGCCCCTAGGTCGCGCGCCGACGAACGCCTTGCGCTTGTTCAACGTCCGTGGTGGGCCTACCGTATCGTCTGAGGCCCAAGACTAATGATCTTCATCGAGTTGTTCGCCGGGCTGGGTTTCATTTTCATCGGGACGCAGTTCCTGACGGCCCACATGAAGCAAGTCGCCGGTGCCGGGTTCCACCGGCTAGTTGCGCGCGCCACTGGGCATCCACTCAAGTCAATGTTCACCGGCATCGCCGCCGGTGCCGTGATTCAGAGCACCAATGCCGTGACGTTCATCGTGATTGGCTTGGTGAGCGCCGGCACAGTAACCGTGCGCAGCGCGATGCCCATCGTCACCTGGTCGTATGCCGGCTCGACGCTGCGGCTCTTGCTGGTGTCGCTGAATATAGCTCCGGCCATCATGCTCGGCATTGGCGCGCTCGGTATCGCATTCCTGATGGGTGTCGATCGCAACGCGAAGTATCGCAATTTGGTCGGCGCCGTACTGGGGCTGTTGCTGCTGTTGTACGGCGTGGCGCTCATGACGCACGCCGCAGTGCCGCTGCGTAATTACGAGCGACTGCACGACATCCTGACGTGGGCGAATGAGTTTTACTTGTGGGGCTTCATCGCCGGTACAGCCGTGGCGGTCATTGTCCAGGGACAGACGGTTTCGGTGATCGCACTGGCGCTGGTGGTCGCCGGGGTACTGGATACCGAAGAGGGCATCCTGATCGTGGTCGGTGCCAACCTGGGCTCCGGCATCCAGACCATCATCCAGGGCGCCGGATTGAGTGGCACGGCGCGACAACTCAACTTGTACCAACTGCTGATGAAGATTATCGGCGTGGCAGTGCTGCTGCCGCTGCTGCTGCTCGAACACTCGGTGGGAATCCCGACCGTAGGGGCTCTAGTGCGTGGCTTAAGCGCAGACCCCGCGCTGCAACTGACTGGGGTTCACTGGATGTTCCAGATAGCCTCAGCGACGGTGGCTTCGGTCTTCAACACACCCTTGCTCACGCTGGTCGAGCGGCTGAGCCCGCAAACGACCGAAGAGGCGTTGAGCAAACCGCGGTTCATCCAGTTCAACGACAGCCTTGCGACAATGACTGCCGTTTCCATGGTGGAACAAGAGCAGCTTCGGCTAGTGCAGCGGCTGCCGTCTTTCCTGTGCAAGGTTTGCGGCGATGGCGCTGCCGACAGGCAACACATGCAACCGGCGGTGGAAGGGCCGACGCCTGGCGTGCTGCGTAAGTCCGGTGACGAGTTGATCGGAGTGATCGACAACTTCCTCAAGAGTCGGTTCGACATGCCCAACCAACCCGGTGACATGGATCGGCTCATGCGCCTGTGGAACACCAACCAGACGCTCAAGGCCTTGCATGAGGCACTCGCTGCATTGGTCGGCGGAGTGCAAGCGCTGCAACGCATGCCAGCGGTGAGCGATTTCGCCGCGACCATTAGCGATTCTGCGCACGCCTTAACTAGCACCATGGCCGACGAAATGACTGCCTTCGACGAGGACTCTCAGGCCCTGCTGATGGCAGTTACCAGTGACCGCACGGTGCTGATGGCTGGTCTGCGTGAGGCGCTGTGGCAGCGCGCACCTAACCTGTCGGCCGCCGAGCGCCAGCTCGCCTGGGACACCACCGATGCCTTCGAGAACATGGTCTGGCTGCTGAACCGCTGCGCAGTTAGCCTATCGCCTTCAGTCCCCAAGACTTCGACAGCGATTCAGACGAAGGTCACTTAAATCGCGTAAATCTATCTGGCAGCCTTCAAGCTCGCGCCGCCGAAAGTGCTATTGCTGGACTACCGCGGATAGGAAATTTGCGGTTACCGCGCGTTCTTCTGCCGAAATCAGCACTGGCAGCGTCAGGAGTAGCCGGCTCGCGTCCGCGGTACGCCCCATGCGGTATTTCAAATTAATTGTTGCGTAATAATAACAATTTAATCATAATAATATTAAATGATTAGTAATCGCATCCAAATATTCCGTACCGACCGGGGCCTTTCCCGCAAAGAGCTGGCGGCCCTCGTCGATGTGAACCCGCAAACCATCGGGTTCCTCGAGCGGGGCGGCTACACCCCCAGCGTGGAACTGGCGCTGCAGTTGGCACGCGTCTTCGGCGTTTCCGTCGAAGCCGTGTTCTCGCTAGAGCCCTTCCCGCCCCTCGCGGCACAGATTGGTGCACCCCCCACTACCCCGATAGGAGACACACCGTGAATGCAGCTGCCCCCACCCCAAGCAAGGCCCCGAGCAAGGCCTACCTGCACTTCAGCCGCACCACCGCGCGCGCCCTCTCCGTCGGCGCGCTGGGTTCGCTGTGTCTGTCGTTCGCCTTGAAGTTCCTGCTCGCGGACGAACCCGGGCCGCAGCACGCAGTCTTGCAATTGACGGTCGGTGTTCTGGGCTTGGCGGGAATGGTGGCCAGCGTCCTGCTGTTCCTGTCCACCTATAGCTTCCGTGCTAACGCGCCGGACGCGCAGATTGACGAGCGCGAAGTGCTGGAGCGCAACCGCGCGTATTTTCGTGCCTACCAAACGCTGGTCTTCGTGCTGCTGCTCAGCTACATCGTCACCGAGATCCTCGAGAAAGCCTTCGGCTGGATCCCCACTCGCGGGATCGTCGCCAACTTCCTCACCCTGCTCATCTTCGCGGCGCTCACCTTGCCCGCTGCCATCCTTGCATGGTGGGATGCAGGCGAGGAAGGCTGAATGCAGCCCGGCGCGCTCGATAGATCCGCCGCAGGCCGTTTGGCACCCTCCCGACCACACCCCATCTTTACGATACGGCCCTTTGCAGCCCCAAGTCGCACGCCGTATGTACGCCTCCATCATTCTTCCCACCTACACCGAACGTGAGAACGTCGGCCAGATGGTCGAGGCCTTGCGTCGGGTGTTCGGCGACCGTCAGGACTGGGAAGTCGTGATCGTCGTCGACGACTCCCCCGACGACACCTAGGAACACGCGCAAGAACTGGGCGCCACGGAACCGCGCGTCCGCTCCTACCGCCGGCTGGACCTCCGCGGCTTGTCGTGTGCCATCATCGACGGCATGAGCCTCGGCGTGGGCGAGCGCTTACTCGTCATGGACGCCGATTTCCAGCAAGACAAGCTGCAGGAGTTCGCAAGCGAACCGCCGCCTACTGCCTGCGCCACGCCTTCGCCTCAATATCTTTGTCTTCCGGTGCGCCGGTTGGGTGGGTGTCTAGGACGCTTGCTCACAGGGACGCGTATCAGACGCTGAAGACGTACGCCAAGTGGATTCCGAGTGCCATGCCCGAGGCTGGGTCACGGATGCTAAGGCACGATGAGGGCACGGACGTTCAAAAAGACCGGTAAAAAAAGAGTATGCGGATGGTTCGACTGCACCGGCGCCATTCTTGCCCGTTATTCAGTTAGGTTGTGCCGCCCTCGCGCTACTGTTGCGCTAGCGCAGCTCTACGGTAGATAGCCAGAACTCGCGCGCGCCTTCACCGCCCATTTTGTAGAGCATCACCGGGCCGACATGCCGGAGGTCTAGTCGTCGATTGCGCGGTCCTGTTGCGATTCGCTCGAGCGGGATTTCAATCATGCGACGGCTGGTTGGCGCAATGACCTCAATTCCCTCGAAGCGGTCGCTGTAGACGCCGTTATGTATGCGATCCTGTACTCGGATATGTAAGGGCAGTTCCACGTGTGTTGGATTCGTCACATCGATATGCAGCGTATGTTGGGGGCGCCAGTCGGATAGCGGCTCATCTAAGACGACACCGGCATAGGGGCGCGTCGTGAGTGGCACGCGCAGCGCCAATTCCCCGGGTGTGTGCGCAAATGCGGTCGGTAGGGTACCCAGTTCTGGTGCGGTGTCGGTCAGAGAGATGAGCAGCAGGTCCAGTGTATGTCGAGGCTTAAACAGAACGGGTGCCATCATCGCTCGATCAGTGTAGGCGGCACTGACCCAGACAAGCGGCGCGAGTGTGACGGTCGCGATGAGCGCGGCAGTCGCTAAAAAAAACCAACTCGCTTTTGTGCCGATGGTGCCGCGCCGGCAACGCGGATCGAACGCTGCGAGTAGTGACAGTGCACAGATGATGCCGCGCACGTCGAGCACGACGTCTCGCAGGGCGGGGTCTCGATGCGTAATGATCTGCGCGAGCTCCGTGAAAATGCCGAGTGCCGTGCCGACCAGCAGTGTGGGTAGATAATCACCGAGTGGCCCACCGAACGGACGTACGTGCCGGCGGATCCCGAATAAACCGACAGCGATCAAGCCGAATACGACGGGATGCCCGAACTTTTGCAGAGAATGAAGGATCAGCGGCCGACCGGGCACTTCCACGTACAGTATCGCCAGCGCCAGTAGCGTCACCGCCGTAAATAGCATCCAAGGTGGTAGCCGCGTCAGTTGGCGAGGCCACACCAGATTCGAGGAGTCTTGCTGCGGATGCGCCATGTCCTTAACGCGTCCCGTTAGCTTTGGCGGACTTTCGATTCGACATGCTGAGCGAGTAGCGCAACGGTTGGGTAATCAAAGAGTTCCGTCAGATCGATGATTCCAGGAAATTGTCGATCGATCTCCTCATGAATTTGAATCAATGTGAGTGAACTGGCGCCGATTTCAAACAGGTTGTCATCCAGAGAGACGGTTTTTCCTGCAAGCGCCTCTGCGCAAATGGCCAGTACACGAGCCTCGATGCCATCGCCGGCGTCGCGGTGTGTTTGCTGACTCTCGCGTAGGCGATTAAGTGCAGCCATGTCGTCCGCGAATTCACCGGCGACGAATGCTTGTTCTAGCGCGACCCGTTGTATTTTTCCGCTCGTTGTCTTCGGGATGCGCTTGACGGGCACGACATGCGCGACCTCAAGGCCCGCATGCTCGTTCACGAGCCGCGTCACTTCTTGCGCAAGTGGCAGAAATTCCTCGAGCGAGCCACGGTGTAGTACGAAGAAAGTCAGTTCATCGCTTTCGGCGCCGGTCGGGCGGCAGCCGGCGGCGGCGACTTTGCCGAGTTCAAGGCCGTGGGCTTGCTGGGCAATGCCTTCGAGATCGTGCGGGAAATAGTTCTGGCCATTGACGAAGATGATTTCCTTCGCCCGGCCGGTGACAAAGAGATCTCCATCGACCATGACGCCGAGATCGCCGGTGTCAAGCCAGCCCGCGTCGTCGAGGGCGCGTGCGTTGGCCTCAGGTTCCTCAAAGTACCCCTTCGTGACGTTGTCGCCGCGAATGAGGATCCGGCCCACGCAGCCTGCGTCTACGGCAGGGCCATCGATGTGGGCGATTTGCACTTCCGTGCCAGGGATGGGGTGTCCCACATTCATGAGTGGTAGCGCATTGCTAGAGTCAGCGGACACAAAGCCGGCGGGTGCGCCAGGATTGAGTTGGTGCCGATCGAAGTGCCGATGGACGTAGGCGCTGCCGGGCTGCGGGAAGGTAACCGCCAGGGTTGCCTCGGCGAGCCCATAGACGGGAAACATGGCATTTCGTGCTAGGCCGTAGGGCGCCATTTGGTCCATGAACTCGTCACACAGAGCGACCGAAATGGGTTCTGCGCCATTGAACAGTACGCGGACGGCAGACAGGTCCAGACCTTCCAGTGGTCGTCCATCCAATACTTTCAGGAAGTGCCGATAGCCAAAATTAGGCGATGAGAGAATGGTGGCGCGAAACTCAGAGGCGAAGCGTGGCCAGAGTAGAGGACGACGGATGAATAGTTCCGTCGGCATCAAGTAGTTCTCGATGCGGTTAGAGAACATAAAAATGTGTTTGCCGATCAGGCCCATGTCGTGCGTCAACGGCATCCAACTGAGCGAGATATCCGACGCACAAAAGCGTGCTGCAGCCGTCGCCCCACGCAGATTTGCAACAACGTTGCCGTGCGTCAGCACGACGCCCTTCGGTAGGCTGGTGGATCCCGAGGAGAATTGGATGAAGGCAGTGTCCTCTGGGCGGGGACGGACGGGTATGCCCGGTCGGGATAGATCGCCGAGGTTTTCAACTAAGACGGCTCGCTGCTCTAGGCGCGCGAATGTTTCTGATTCGCCGACCGTGGCGGCGAACGCGCCGATGCGCTCAAGATTTCTGCGGTCGGTATACAGCAGCGGGTTGCCGAGTTTGCGGGCGATACGCAGCAATTTGTGTCGGTGTTCGTCCGAGATTCCGACGGCGAGCGGCACGGGCACGACGCCACCTGCGAGGGCACCCCAGAACCCTTCGATGAACTGCTGATTGCTGTTCAGGAAGATGATCATCTTGTCGCCGGGTACGGCGCCGGCGGCTTGCACATGGCCGAGGATGCCCAGTGCATTGTCGTACAACGCACGGTAGGGGACGGTGCGCCGGTCGTGCTCCCCTTCGAGATAGTGAATCGAGCGCTCTGCGTCGCGATTCGCTTCGAGGATCTCAAGCAGGGTGTCTTGTGTCATTCGTATGCTTCCATACTGGTGCTAGGCGTCAGCGGGGGTGTAAGCGCATGCGGAATTCGCCGCGCGTCCGCAGATTGATTGCCGCTTCGATTTCGAGCGGGCCTTCATCGAGGTATTCCATTCGCCATCGGGATGCTACCCGGGCTATGTGTACGGTCATTTCGTACATCGCAAAGTTCTCCCCGACGCAATGGCGAGGCCCGGCTGCAAAGGGGATGTAAATCCAGCGATCCCGCGGATCATCGTGCAGAAAACGCTCAGGTCGGTAGGCAGTCGGCGCATCCCAATGCGCAGGATGTCGTTGAATCAAGTACGGGCTCAACATGACATCGGTGCCCGCCGGAATGCGATGCCCCGAGAGTACATCGTCGGCGATCGTGCGGCGACTGAGGATCCAGCCTGGGGGGTACAGACGCATTGCCTCGAAGAGGGCCGCTTGGGTATGTTGCAGGCCCTCCACATCGGCGTAACTGAGGCGCACCGCGGGGTCGAGGCCGGCCACCTCGGCAGCGACACGCGCATCCGCTTCTGGATGCGTTGCCAACAGGTACCAAGTCCAGTTCAGCGCGCTGGCACTCGTTTCGTGGCCGGCCACAATCAGCGTCATGGCTTCGTCCAACAGTTCCCGGTCCGGCATCGGCGCGCCCGTTTCCTTGTCGCGGGCTGCCATCAGCATGCCTAAGAAATCGTGTCGTTCCAGTCCCTCAGTACGGCGACGTGCCACCAGTTCACCGACCAGGCGAACAAGGCCTCGGAAGCGGTACGCAAACTGCAGATCGCGCGCGGCATGTTCGGTCACCAGTGCAAAGGGGTTTTGGCCCATGCGCTCGGTGAGCCACGCCAAATCTTCGCTGAAGATCGCTCGTACGATGATCGATAGCGTCAGTTCGCTCATTTCGGCGGTGATCGATACCGGCTCCCCCGTTTCGGCGGCGCGCGTCCAGAGCGCCATACGCGCTTCCACCTCGGCATCGATCGTGGTCGCAAAGTGCTCGATGACACGGCGGTGGAAGAAGGGCTGGATCATGCGGCGCTGGCGCCGCCATAGATCCCCTTCGCTGGTCATGATGCCGTCACCGAGCAGGATACGGACTCGATCCAGGCCCACACCTTTGGTGTAATTGCGGTGATTTGTGACCAAAACCCGCTTGATGTCCGCCGGATTGTTGAGAATCCACGTGTCGGAATGCCGCCCGGGGGCGTGTATACGGAACAGATCACCGGAGCGGTCGGTGGCGGCCACGAGTCGGTCGAGCGAGTCCTCGGTCGAGCCGACGTCAAAAGCGTCGGGGTCGAGCGGCGGGGGCAGCGGGCTCGCGCTATGCTGTTCGAAGGTGCGGGGCATGGCGGCGCTGCTGATGGCGAGGGACGTGAAACAATTGCCGAGTTTACATCACGTTGCAGTGCCGGCGCAGCCGTGGTTGGGGCTGGAGGCTGCATTGGCGCAGGGCGTACCCGCTGCGCGCCTCGCGGTGGTTGCGCGCCAGCGGCAACCCCGCGACCGTGTTGCCCGGCTGCTGGGGAGCGCCTTACTGGCGGCAGCGGCCCGGCGGCATGCGCTTGCCTTTGATCCGTGGTCCGTACAGTACCCCCAAGGTGGCCCGCTCTATTGGCCTCGGGGGCCTGTGTGCAGCCTCTCGCATAGCGCGGATCATGTGGTCTTGCTTCTCGGTCCTGAGGCGCCGGTGGGCGTCGACGTGGAGTCCCCGGGCGCTGTTTCGGCAGCGGATTTGCGCTTGGCCCTGCCGGTTAGCCTGCGCGAGGCGGTTGCGGCCGGTACCGTAGACGCCACGGATGCCTGGATGCAGGCCGAGGCGGCCCTCAAGGCGGCAGGTGTCGGGCTCTCCGGATTGCCGGACGTGGTCTTTGCGTCGGCAGGGCGCGCCCGGGTACGCGATTTGGCATTGGTGCTGCGGCCCGTGTCCTTGGGCGGTGGCGCGCAGTGCTGGTGTGCCTTGGGTGAGGCATGGGCAGAGCGGCCGATTCAGGTGGTGGGTCATCAGGTCGCCGACCTCGTCCGGTTGCTGGAGTCGGCGCAACCCCTCAGAATCCCGGCTCCTTGAGGAGTGCCATGACCACATCCGACCATCAGTCAGCGCCGGACCCTGCCGCGACCTATCAAGGGCGGGAATTGACGGCGCGGCGCCGATGGCTGTACCGGATCGCGACCCCCATAGGCTTGCTTCTGGTGCGCTTCTTTTGGGCGACCTGCCGGATTCGGTTGGTGCTGGGTGAGGCGCAGGCGTTAGAAGGCCTCAAAGACGGACCGATCATTCCAGTGTATTGGCACCAGCATCAGCTGTTTTTGGGAAAATATCTGATTGGATTGCGTCGCATCGGTATGGATCCAGGTTTTCTAATCAGCCCTTCGGTCGATGGCGAGATTCCGTCGCGGATCGCCCAGCGGCACGGGTGTCACGTGATCCGCGGGTCGTCCAGTCATACCGGCGCACGGACGCTGCGCGACTACTATCTGGCGCTGCAGAAAGGCGTTTCACCGGCGATCACGGTCGATGGCCCCACGGGCCCCGCTTTTGAGTGCAAGCCTGGGGCCGTCATGCTGGCGCAATTGTCCGGGCGGCCGATCGTGGCGCTGTCCTTCCATGCAAGTCGCGCTTGGCTGTTCCACAAGTGGGATCGGTTCGTACTGCCGAAACCATTCTCGACGATCACAATCGCACTGGGTGCCCCGCGATATGTCCCTAAGCGGATCGATGCGCCAGTGACAGAACGCCTACAGAAGGAAATCGACGCCGAACTAAAGGCGCTGTATCGGCAGGCAAGAGAATCTGCGGTTTAAGCGCAGGCGTGATCGGGATCTGCGCAGTGCGAGGGTTCGAGCTGAATGGTCGAATGCCGGATACCGAACTCGCTGACCACGACCGCTTTAATTTCCGCTAGCACGAGGCCCGTGTCCGCCCCTTCAGCCAGGCTGGCGTGCAGGGTCAATAGGGGTTGCGATGGTGTCAGCGACCACGCGTGTACGTGGTGTACGCCGAGTACGCCGGGTACCTTGTGCACGATTCGCTCAGCGAGTCGCTCGGCATCGAAGCCTTCGGGCGTCCCTTCCTGCAACACGTGTGCTGAATGCACTAGCAGCGGCCAGGCACTGCGTGCGATCAGCGCTGTGACCACGAGCGACAGCCAAGCATCGGCGGCCAGCCAACCGGTGCCCATCACAATCAATGCCGCCGTGGCTGCAACCGCGGCGCCGAGTAGATCGGAGAGCACGTGCAAGTACGCGGCACGCATATTCATATCGCCGTGGTGCCCGTGCAGTAGTGCGGCAACCACCAGATTGACCGCAATGCCGCCCGTGGCGACCGCGAGTGCGATACCGGCGCGGATCGGGTGGGGGTCTGTCAGACGGAACCCCGCCTCGATGACGATGGCGGCCACGATGCCCAGCAGCACCAAAGAATTGATGAAAGCGGCGAGCACGCCGGCACGGCTGTGCCCGAACGAGCGCTGACGGGACGCAGGCCGTTGCGCGAGACGCTGCGCGCCGTAGGCGAGGGCCAAGGCGAGCGTGTCCACGAACAGATGCCCTGCGTCTGCCAGGAGCGTTAAGGAGCCCGACCACCAGCCCCCCATCGCCTCGACAAGAGTGAATGCGCCAATCAGCCAGAAGGCAATGCCCAGTCGCTCGCCAGCGTGTGCGTGGTTGTGCCCCTGCTCGTGATCATGGTCGTGGTGCTCCTGCGGCGCAGGAGATGGGCGGTGCGTATTGGACATGTCGGCACTCTAGGGGCGCGCCGGAAAAGACGCAAAAATATATAATTAATCTATTATAAACATATAGTTATATGTCACATCTAGAAAATAGTGACAGAATGCATCGCAATATGCTGAAGTAATAGCCACGATGGGGAGACCATCAGGTCTCGACAAGTCAGTATTGGTGGAGGGTCAGCACGGCGATGGCAACTAGGACGAGCCTCGACGATCGCGGGTTAACCGCCTCGGATGTCCTCGCGCCGCAGCGCTGGGCGTCCCCGCTTTCCCGTGCGGGGCTCGGGCTAGACGTGGCCTGCACGAAGATTGCCATTGACCTCCAATCCTTGTCTGGACCCGGGGCCGTTGAGACCATTCGGCGAGATCTGGATCTGTTGCGCGAGGCGACAGGGACCGATGCTGCGTTTTACGCGGCTTTTGACCGATCGGCGCTCACAATTGAGTCGATGGAGATCTCCAAAGGCTTGTTTGTATCCTGTTCGCCCGAAGTACTGCGCGGGCTGCCGCTGGCGAAACTCCCATGGATACGCGAGCGCCTTGGTCACAATCGGTTATTGGAGTTGCGCGATACGCTCACCGCTCGTCGTGAGCACGCCGCTGAGGCCCAGCGCTTCGGCGAACTAGGCATGCGTTCTGTGCTGCTCGTCGGCGTTGCTGTCTGCGGTCAGCCACAGGGCTTTTTAGGCCTCGCTACCGCCGGGCCGTGTAATTCGTGGGATGTGAATCTCCACCTTTCATTAAAGCTCATGGGCAGCAGTCTCGCCGCTGGCTTGGAGCGATTAGCCCTAGAAGAGGAGTTGGCTTCGCTGCGGACACGCGGCGCCCTCGCGGCGGCCTGTTCGAGTGAAGGCGTCTGGGACTACGACGTGTTGAACCGACGGACCTGGTTCTCGCCCCGATGGAAGGAAATGTTGGGGTACGCCGCCGACGAGTTGGAGGGCGCGCCAGACTGGACCAAGCTGATTCATCCGGACGACTTGCCGCGGGTTACTGAGGGTATCCGTGAGCATATCGCGGGCCAGACAGACGTTTTCGAGAGCACCCATCGCGTCCGCCATCGAGACGGTGATTGGCGCTGGATCCTCTCGCGTGCTCGTGCCGAGATCATCAATGGCACCCTGCAGCGCCTAACGGGCGTGGAACTCGACGTCACGGAACGGCGTCTATATGAAGATGCATTGTTCCGGGAAAAGGAACGCGCGCAGATCACGCTACGCGCGATCGGTGATGGCGTCATCACTACCGATGAGCGCTCTCTGATCGAGTACCTGAACCCCGTTGCTGAACAATTGACCGGTTGGAGCTTGGACGAAGCGATGGGGCGTCCCGTGGACGAAGTTTTTCGGGCCTTTCACGAAGAAACATGCGAGCCCATTGAAAGTCCGTTGGCTGCTGCGGTGCGTAGAGCGCGGCCGGTGAAGTCTGGACGCCCGTCACTGTTCATCCGTCGTGATGGCAATGAGTTGTATCTGCAAAGCACCGCCTCCCCAATTCGGGATGGTGGTGGCGTCGTCATCGGCGGTGTGCTGGTATTCCACGACGTGAGTGAATCCAGAGAGCTGAATCGTAAATTGACTTATCACGCGAGTCACGACGCGTTGACTGGGCTTGTTAATCGCCACGAATTCGAGATGCGCTTGGATAGGGCCTTGGTCAGCGCTAAAGCACGTGAGAGTTCTTTCGCTTTGTGTTTTATCGACCTTGATCAATTCAAGATCGTGAACGATACCTGTGGCCATGCCGCTGGCGATGCGCTACTCGCGCAAGTCGGTCAGCTGTTAAAGTCTAAAATTCGCTGGCGCGACACGCTGTCTCGTTTGGGTGCCGATGAATTTGCCGTTTTGCTGGAGGCTTGTTCCTTAGATGAGGCGATGGTGATTGCGGAGACGTTACGCGAAGCCGTCGCTGAAAATCGCTTCCAGTGGGAAGATCGCACCTTCCGTCTTGGCGCAAGTATTGGCGTGGTGCCACTCACTGGCGTAAACAGCGACTCGGCTTCCCTGTTGTCTGCAGCTGATTCGGCCGCGCAAGCGGCTAAGGAACAGGGCCGTAACCGTATACATTGCTTCGAGGAAAATGACCTCGACCTGATGCGTCGCCGCCGCGAGATGCAGTGGGCGGCGCGCATCACGACGGCGCTAGAAGATGGTCGCTTCGAATTATATCGGCAGGAAATCTTGCCCTTGCAGGCGGAAGAACCAGGTAGCCACTACGAAATTCTGCTGCGCATGCGTGATGAGCAGGGCAAGGTCGTGACACCGGAGCAATTCATTACGGCTGCGGAGCGTTATGGCATCACGCCGGCTATTGATCGTTGGGTCGTTGAAAACACGTTCCGTTGGCTAGTATCTGAAGCCGACGAGCGGGATAAATTGGCGCTGTGTTCGATCAATCTGTCGGGCCAGAGTCTGGCCGACGACAAGTTTTTGCCTTTCGTCATCGAGCGTTTTCATCGCACGGGATTGGATGCTCGAAAAATTTGTTTCGAAATTACCGAGACCGCAGCCATCGCCAGTTATTCCCAAGCCATCCGTTTCATTCACGCATTGCGTGAGCTTGGGTGTCGCTTTGCGCTGGATGATTTCGGTACAGGACTCTCTTCGTTCGGATATTTGAAGCACTTCCCGATCGACTTCCTGAAGATTGACGGCAGTTTTGTGAAGGAGATCCTGCGGGATCCGATCGATCGTGAAATGGTTCGGTCGATCAATGAGATTGGCCATCTCACGAACAAAAAGACCATTGCGGAATTCGCCGAGAACGAAGAGATCATTACGATGCTCCGTGGCCTTGGCGTTGATTATGCGCAGGGTTATGGGGTCGGTCATCCCCAGCGTATCTATGCGACGGCCACAGATATGGAGTTCGGTTTAGATCGCTAAGTAGCTGCGTTTTTAGGCAGTCACTTGCAGTCGCATGGATAAGTCCACAGCGCGCAGGTGTTTGGTGATTGCGCCGATCGAGATAAAGTCGACCCCTGTTTGTGCGACCGCCCGGATCGTGTTCATGTCGATGCCGCCGGAGGCCTCTAAGCGAAGGGGGCGCGCACGCTGACGATTACGTGCAACGGCAGTGCATAAATCCTCCAAGCTAAACTCGTCGAGTAGAACCATATCTGCCTCGGCTGCGAAAGCGTCCTCTAGTTCAGTGAGCGTCTCGACCTCCACTTCCACGAGGATGTGCGGGGACAGTCGGCGAGCGGCGGTGACAGCGGCAACAATAGATCCAGCAGCGGCAATATGATTTTCCTTGATAAGGATGCCATCGTAGAGACCCATTCGATGGTTCTTCCCTCCACCGCAACGAGCTGCATATTTCTGCGCTTGACGTAGGCCGGGGATGGTCTTGCGGGTATCTAAAATCTGGCAGTGCGTGCCGGCGATAGCGAGGACGTAGCGGCGCGCAGCGGTGGCAGTGCCGGAAAGCGTTTGCAGTAAATTCAGTGCGCTGCGTTCTGCCGTCAGCAGCGCCCGTGCGTTGCCCTGCGCTTCAAACAGGCACTGACCGGCATGGATTGCGTCGCCGTCAGCGGCATGCCATTGCACGGCAACTGAGGGGTCGATTGCCGCATAGACCGCATCGACATAGGCGCGTCCGCAGAGCACGGCGTCTTCACGCGTGATCACGCGGGCTCGGCCATGGGCGTGGGCATTGATGAGGTGCGCGGTCAGATCGCCGTCGCCTACATCCTCAGCGAGGGTGCGGGCAACGACGGCATCGAGGTCGGGGGGGAGGTGGGCGTCCATTATCGTAGGGTAACCAGGCGCGCCGAAAACAGCATCAGGGGGACACCCGACGAGCCCACTAGCCGGTCGGGTGTGCCGGTGGTGGGAGCGCGGAGCGCTCCCACCACGATCATCAGAACGGCAGGCCGTGGTTCTGGCCGCCCATGCACATCAGCATAGGAATCGACAGCAAGAAGTTCACGCGGGAGGCCAACATCGCCACGCGGCGTGCCGTGGCCTTCTCAGCGTCCGTCGCAGCAACCAGACCCAGTATTTTCTTCTGGTTTGGCCAGATCAGCACCCAGACGTTGAAGAGCATGATGCTACCCAGCCAAGCGCCTACGCCGATCACGCGCGAGCCATCGGCCAGCATGAACGCTTTTGCGAGTACGCCTGTATGCAGCAGATATGCCGCACCGGTGAGCCAGGTCACGACAGCAGCCCAACGGAACCACAGCAAGGCGCGTGGTGCGATGTACTTGGAGATGCCGGCGCCGCCCGGGCCCCCTTGGTCAGCCGCCGCAGCCGCGAGGCCAGGCATCTGCACAACGTTGAAATAGTAGAGCAGGCCGATCCACATGACGCCTGCCATGATGTGCAGCCAACGCGTAAACGCCAAGTGGTTAAAGCTCACGGAGCCCGAAAGAATGGCGACGATCACGACGGCGAGGAGGACGCCGGTGACAATCGAGCCCTTGACGGTATTGAGTGGATTCATCGGTAAGGAAACCCCTTGATAGGTGGAATTACGGCAACGGTAACCCGAGCCGTCTGGCTTAGGTAGAATAGGGGTTTACCGAAGCCCCTTCAACCCGGGCGCTTTGCCCTGCTTTGTTTCGGGATTACTTGAAAATGAGTGCCTTAAGTCCCAATTCTCCTTGTATCGGGGTCTGTAACCTGAGCCCGGCGGGTTGGTGCCAAGGTTGTTATCGTACGATGGGCGAGATTACCGGGTGGTTGAGGATGGATCCGGCCGCTCGATGGGCGGTCGTGCGAGCGGCTGAGGCCCGTCGTGTGGCGGCTGCCCCCTCTGGGGTGGCCGTCCAGAGAATAAGTACTACTTTTGGAGGTTGAGACAGTGAGCAATTCTAACGTCGGTGAGCGGATTCAGGCCCATTTGGGCGCCGCCCCGGTGGTGATTTTCATGAAAGGCACGCCGGATTTCCCACAGTGCGGCTTTTCTGCGCAAACAGTGGCTGCGCTGAATGCCTGCAAGGCCAACTTCCACGCGGTCAATATTTTTGAGGACCCGGAACTTCGCGAAGCGCTCAAGCAGTTTTCTAACTGGCCGACGTACCCGCAGGTCTACCTCAAGGGCGAATTGTTGGGCGGTTGCGATATCGCGCTGCAAATGTATAACTCGGGCGAGTTGCAGACGACTCTGGCAGAGGCGGGCGCGCTCGCCTGATCAGCCGTCTTCGGGCTCTGGCGTCGGCTCCATGGTGCTGTCCGGGGCGCCTTCGCGCAGTTCGCCCCGTTCCAGGGCGCGGGCCATGCGCCGGCGCGCCAAGTCGTAGATGGGTTTGAATTGGTTGCAGGCGTCGCAGAATAGGTCTGCCGTCTGCTCGGCGTCGTAGCGAGCGGAATGCGCCGAACTACTGTCCCATTCGAGTCCCGAGGCAATCACTGCTTTTGAAAGCACGGTCTGCCCGTAGGCGACCCCCGCGACGGTGGCGGTATCAAAACAACTGAATGGGTGGAACGGGTTGCGTTTGATGCCGGTACGCGCAACGGCTGCGTTCAGGAACCCTAAATCAAAGGCGGCATTGTGCCCGACCAGTATCGCACGGGTGCAGCCAGTGTCCTTCAGTGCGGTGCGTACTTCTTTGAACAGGCGTCCCAGCGCATCGCGTTCAGGTAGGGCTGGACGCAGCGGATGATGCGGATCGATGCCGTTGACGGCGAGGGACGCAGGATCCATGCGGGCGCCGGGAAACGGCTGCACGTGAAAGCGCCAAGTGTCCGCTCGGCGGAGCCTGCCGTCCGGGTCTAGCGAGAGGATGACGCCGGCGATCTCCAATAGGGCATCGGTCGCGGCGATAAAGCCGCCAGTTTCGACGTCGACGACCACGGGCAGAAAGCCCCGGAAACGTTCCTTCATTTCGTAGTGGTCGTTCATCTTCGTCCGTTTAGCGCGTGGTGTCTTCGAGCAACTTCCAGGCGATCATCTCGCCGGCGCGGAAGGGTACCAGTTCGTGCTCGCCGAAACTGTAGCTCTGTGGCGGCGACCAGGATTCGCGGACTAGGGTGATCAAATCCGTATTGCGGGGCAGTCGATAGAAGTCGGCCCCGTGCATGCTCGCAAAACCCTCTAACTGACTGAGGGCGCCGGCCCTATCGAATGCTTCAGCATACAACTCGATGCCGGCGTGGGCGGAGTAGATGCCGGCGCATCCACAGGTGGTTTCTTTGGTGTGACGCGCATGGGGTGCGCTGTCGGTGCCAAGGAAAAACTGCGGGCTGCCAGAGATCGCAGCTTCCACTAAAGCAGTTCGATGCTGTTCGCGCTTGAGGACCGGCAGACAGTAGTAATGTGGTCGAATGCCGCCCTGGAAGAGTGCGTTGCGGTTAAGTAATAGATGCTGCGGCGTGATCGTCGCGGCGACGCGAGGACCGGCGGAGCGTACAAAGTCGACCGCTTCCCGTGTTGTTACATGTTCGAAAACGATGCGCAGCAGTGGGAATCGCTCCCGTACCGGGATCAAGACACGGTCGATAAAAATGGATTCACGATCAAAGACGTCCACCGCAGGGTCCGTGGACTCGCCATGCACCAGCAACGGGAGATCGTGCGCTTCGAGTGCTTCTAGTGCTTCGTACGCACGCTCCAATCCTGTGACGCCCGCATCCGAGTTGGTGGTCGCGCCGGCAGGGTAATACTTTACCCCGTGCACGAAACCACAGGCCTTTGCGCGGCCAATTTCCTCTGCGTTCATTCCCTCGGTGAGATACAGCGTCATCAGTGGTTCGAAGCGGCTGCCAATCGGGCGAGCTGCGAGGATTCGATCCCGGTAAGCACCAGCCGCCGCGACGGTGGTGATGGGTGGCTTGAGGTTTGGCATCACCACAGCCCGACCGAAACGCTGCGTCGTATGGGCGAGGACGGCACTTAAAGCCGCGCCATCACGCAGGTGCAGATGCCAATCGTCCGGACGTATCATTGAGAAGTTCATGGCAGCGCCTCCTTAGGGCGCAATCAAACGTTGAAAATCAGCTGACTCGATTAATGCGTGCGCAAATCGTACGCCGAAGCCCGTGATCGTGTGTGGGACATGGGCCAACCCCCCGATCCTTTCAGCGGCTGACAGATCGCAGTGTACCCAAGGCAGGTCATTTGGCACGAATCGGCTTAAGAAACGGGCTGCATAAATATGATCCCCTTTGCCCCCGATGAGGCATTGCGCTACATCTGCGGTCGGGCTCTCGAGATCCTCGTCGAAGTCGTCAGGCATGGGGAAGCCATGCATGCGCTCGCCTGCAACGTGACCGGCATCCTCGACAATGGCGCGTAGTTGGGCGCGGTTGGTGAAGAAGCCCGAGATCCGTTCAGTAAGCGCCCCAACACAGGCACCTGTGAGGGTTGCAAAATCGATAATGGCCGCGGGCTTAGAGCGCGCCGCCAGGGTCAGCGTGTCTGCCAAAACCATCCGGCCCTCGGCATCCGTATGCGCGACTTGAATCGTTGTACCGTCCAGTGCGGTGATAAGGTCTTGCTGGGTGTAGGCCTTGGGGCCGATACGGTTTTCGGCGAGGGCGAGCCATGCGTCGACCGGGTGCGGATAATTAATTTGCGTCAGCGCAAGCAGCGTGCCGAGCGCTACGGCACTGCCGGCCATGTCTGTATGCATCATTAGCATCGAACTGGCGGTCTTTAGATTGTGTCCGCCGGTGTCGAAACAAAGGCCCTTGCCAACCAAGGCGATCGGCGCGCGCGTAGAACGTTTCTTGGGCCGATAGCGCAGATGCACGATAGCCGCATCTCGATTGGCGCTACCGGCGGTGACCGCCAGAAACGCGCCGGCGCCGAGTCGCTGCAGTCGCCGTTCATCGTAGGTATCGACGGTCCAACCTTGTTGCCGAGCGAGGGTGCCGATGGCTTTGCGATAACTACCCGGGGTCAATACGTTGGGTGGCAACTGGGTGAGCCAGCGGGCGAGGTGGGCGCCATTTGCGCTCGCAAGCGTCCGTTTTGGGGTGCCGCTGCGGACCCTTAGCGCGGTCGGGCGCCAGGCGTTGGGTGGTGTGCGTTTGGCGGTCGGCTGCGCCTCGGTTGCTGCCAACACTGCGGACACCAGCGCATCTGTGGCCATTGGTTCCTGAGAGGCTTCTACTAGGGTTATGATGCCGACCGCAGCAGGCCGGTACGGCGCGATCCCCTTCACAAGATGGGCAGCGAGAGCCAGCGTGGCATACGGCTCACCCGAGGCCGGCATCAGGCCGACCAGTGCGGGCAGGGGGCCTGGCAGCAGTACGGTGACAAAACCACCCGGCTTGACCTGTTGTCCTTCCAATGCACGCCGAATCAGTGCCCCGTGTGGCCATTGTTCCAATGCCTTGAACTGCTTGGCATCGATTAATGCAATCAATGAATGAATTTCATTCATCCATAAATCAGGTCGTTTTATTGCACTGCCAAAAAATCTAGGAAAATCAGCCTTTGGGAGCACTTTCACGGGCAAACCTCTTCTTGACCCTATGGGTCTAAAACCGGGATCATAGCGAAATCAATAGGAAGCGCCTTGCTTCGCATGGACGACCCAATCCGATGTCCGATCATACTCACGCGCTTGCGCCGTCTGAATTCGATCAAGATCCGTTGGAAACGCAGGAGTGGCTTGAGTCTATCGACTCCGTCCTTAAAGCGTACGGGCCTGATCGTGCACACTTCCTACTCGAGAGACTAATTGACCATACGCGCCGCGCAGGCGCGTATTTGCCCTTCAAGCCTAATACTGCCTACGTCAATACGATTGGTGTGGCACAGGAGCAACCGTATCCGGGCAATCGGGCGATCGAGCGCCGGTTGGAAGCGTACATACGCTGGAACGCAATGGCGATGGTTGTTGCCGCAAATAAACAGAGCGCTGAGTACGGGGGGCACCTAGCCAGTTATGCCTCCTCGGCAACGTTGTACGAAGTGGGCTTCAATCATTTTTGGCGCGCCCAGACGTCGACGCATCCGGGCGACCTTGTCTTTATGCAAGGCCATTCCAGTCCTGGGATCTACGCGCGCGCTTATCTTGAAGGCCGCCTTTCTGATGAGCAGTTGCGGCACTTCCGCAAGGAAGCCTCTGGAGATGGCCTGTCGTCCTATCCACATCCTTGGTTGATGCCCGATTTTTGGCAGTTTCCAACTGTCTCGATGGGTCTCGGTCCGATGATGGGTATCTATCAGGCCCGCTTCCAACGTTACCTAGAGCATCGCAGTATCGTTCCGGTGACAGACCGAAAGATCTGGTGTTTTCTCGGCGACGGCGAAATGGATGAGCCTGAGTCGATGGGCGCAATTACGATGCCGGTCCGTGAGGGTCTCGACAATCTCGTCTTCGTCATCAACTGCAATCTGCAACGTCTCGACGGTCCGGTGCGCGGTAACGGAAAAATCATTCAGGAACTTGAGGCTGCATTCCTCGGGGCTGGCTGGAATGTCATCAAGGTCTTGTGGGGCTCTCGTTGGGATGCGCTGCTTGCGCGTGACCAAAAAGGCTTATTGCGTCGACTCATGCAGGAGTGTGTCGATGGCGAGTACCAGAATTTTAAGGCCAAGGGCGGCGCGTATACACGCGAGAATTTCTTTGGCAAGTATGCCGAACTGAAAGAGCTGGTTGCCAATATGTCTGACGATGAGATCTGGCGTCTCAATCGTGGCGGGCATGACTCGACTAAAGTGTGGAACGCTTACGCGCAAGCAATGCAAACGACCGGGCGACCGACTGTGATTCTGGCGAAGACCGTTAAAGGTTTCGGTCTCGGGAAGGCAGGCGAAGCGCAGAACCCGACGCATCAACAGAAGAAGTTAGATGAAGAGGCGCTGCGCGCTTTCCGCGATCGATTCAATATTCCTGTCTCTGATGAAGAGATTGCTGGCCTGCCGTTTAAGCGTCCAGCGGATGATAGTGAGGAAATGACGTACCTAAAGGCTCGGCGCACGTCGCTTGGGGGATCACTGCCCGCACGCTTCAATATCGCGCCAGCGCTCGAGGTGCCGCCTCTATCGGCCTTTCAGCCATTGCTTGAGTCGAGCGGTGACCGTGAGATCTCGACGACAATGGCATTCGTGCGACTGCTCGGCATTCTGCTTAAGGACAAGAATATTGGTAAGCACGTTGTGCCCATTGTCCCGGATGAGGCGCGCACGTTCGGTATGGAAGGCTTGTTCCGTCAGATTGGCATCTACTCTTCAGTAGGACAGTTGTATACGCCGCAAGACTCAGAACAGTTGCTCTCCTACCGCGAGGACATTAAGGGTCAGATCCTAGAGGAAGGCATCAACGAAGGTGGAGCTATGTGCTCGTGGATTGCGGCAGCGACCGCATACGCGAATCACGGCACCCACATGGTGCCGTTCTATATTTACTACTCCATGTTCGGTTACCAGCGTGTCGGCGACTTCATGTGGGCCGCTGGCGATCTGCGAGCCAAGGGCTTCTTGGTTGGCGCCACGGCCGGTCGCACCACATTGGCAGGTGAAGGCTTGCAGCATCAGGATGGACATTCTCATCTGTTGATGAGCACGATTCCCAATTGCGTCTCCTACGACCCAGCCTACGCCTACGAACTGGCAGTGATCGTGCAAGACGGTATGCGTCGCATGTATGTCGAAAGCGAGAGTATTTATTATTACCTGACGGTGATGAATGAAAACTATGTTCAGCCGGCCCTCCCAGAGGGCGTAATCGAAGGCATATTGCGGGGCATTTATCCCCTCGAAAGCCGTCAGGGCAAATTACAGGCGACGTTGTTTGGGTCCGGAACCATTCTTCGCGAAGTGCGCGCGGCGGCACAAATTCTCGAACAGGAGTATGGGGTGTCGGCCGACGTTTGCTCGGTCACTAGTTACTCCGAGTTGCGTCGGGAAGCGTTGGCTGTGGACCGCCTCAACCGCCTACATCCGCTGGACCAGCCCCAGGTCCCTTATGTCACCCACGCACTAGCGGGTCGTCAGGGGCCGTTCATCGCCGCAAGCGATTATATGAAGATTGTGCCGGACCAGATCCGCGAGTGGGTTCCTGGTCGATTCGTGGTGCTCGGTACCGATGGCTACGGACGCTCCGATGCGCGTGCCGCGCTGCGATCGCACTTCGAGGTCGATCGCCATCATGTCGTGCTGGCAACTCTAAAAGCGCTTGCCGATGATGGTAAGATCGATGCTAAGGTAGTCGCTACCGCCATAGAGCAGTGCGGGATAGATCCTTCGAAGCCCAACCCTGCGACGGCTTGAACCATGGCATCCGAAATCTCCATTGCCGTACCTGATCTTGGCGATTTTAAATCGGTCGAAGTCGTTGAGGTGCTCGTCAAGGTCGGTGACGTCGTTGTAGTGGATACACCGCTGGCGACATTAGAGACTGAGAAGGCCACCATGGACGTGCCGTCAACAGCGGCAGGGCTCGTGACCGCTGTGTTGATCGGGCGAGGCGATAAAGTCGCCGCAGGTTCCGTACTGGTTAAACTCGAAGCGACTGCTGAAGCCGTGCAAGCAGTGCCTACGCCGACCGTACCCCCGGCGCGCGTGGTAGTTGCGGCGGCTGTCCCATCAATTCCCGTGCCCGCGGAGTCTGCGGGGCAGGCGCACGTGACTTCTGCTCGCAGTGTGAGTGCGCCGGGCATGGCGCCGGTAGAGGACGTGGGCTTTTCGCGCGCTTATGCGGGCCCTTCGGTACGCCTGCTGGCTCGGGAGCTTGGGGTTGCTCTCGGGCGAGTGCAAGGTACGGGCGTTAAGGGTCGCATTACGCATGCGGACGTCAAGGCTTGGGTCAAGCAAACACTAACCACCGGCCTATCAGGTGCTGGCAGCGGTGCCCTACCGCGTGTGCCTACGGTCGATCACGCGAAGTTCGGGCCGATTTCGGTTGTGCCTTTATCGCGTATCCAGAAAATTTCCGGACCACGGCTGCATGCTAGCTGGATCAATATTCCTCATGTCACCCAGTATGACGAGGCCGATATCACCGATCTTGAGGCCAAGCGTGTGGCCCTTAAGTCGTCCTCTGAGACGCTCGGTATCAAGCTCACTCCACTGGCCTTTATCATCCGCGCCTGCGCGAACATCCTGAAGAAGCATCCTCGGTTCAACGCTTCATTGGATGAAGCCGGGCAGAGTCTCATTCTCAAACAGTACTTGAACATCGGCTTCGCGGCGGACACGCCTAACGGGCTGATGGTGCCTGTGCTGCGCGACGCGGATCGAAAGGATGTCTACGAGATTGCGAAAGATCTGGCTAGTCTTTCGGATAAGGCGCGATCAGGCAAGCTCACGGCGACTGATATGCAAGGTGGCTGTTTCACAATTTCTAGCCTGGGTGGAATTGGGGGAACTGCATTTACTCCGATCATCAATGCACCGGAGGTCGCTATTCTCGGTGTCTCCAAGGCGGCCATAAAACCGATTTGGAATGGCGCCGCTTTTATTCCGCGTCTTATGTTGCCGTTATCACTGTCCTACGATCACCGTGTGATTGATGGGGTGAGTGCAGCGCGCTTCATTGTGGATTTGGCCAAGGCGCTTGAGGATATTTCGAGTCTGCTCGAGGCAGTACAGTGAAGATTGAAATTCGCGTACCCCCATTAGGCGACTTCAAGGATGTGCCGGTCATTGAAGTGCTCATCAAGGTCGGTCAGACGATTTCGACTGACGATCCGGTGCTGACTGTAGAGAGTGAAAAGGCGACGATGGACGTGCCTGCGGCTCACGGCGGCGTCGTCCTTGAACTGCGAGTTAATGTGGGTGATCGGGTGTCCGGTGGGAGCGTCATCGCAATCATCGAGGTAGCTGAGGCTGCTTTGGCACAGCCTACACCGGTGGCTTCAGCGCCCTCGGCCGCTCCAATACTCTGGACGCAGCCGGCGGTGGCCGCAACGGCGCAAGTCGATGAGGTGGCCGCTGACGCGCACTTCCCGTTGTTGGTTATCGGTGCAGGTCCCGGCGGTTATACAGCGGCATTCCGTGCTGCGGACCTCGGGTTGAAAGTCGCGTTAGTCGAGCGCTGGGCGTCCCTCGGCGGTGTTTGTCTCAATGTCGGTTGTATCCCATCGAAGGCGCTGCTGCATGCCGCGGCTGTGATCGAAGAGGCGGGTGTAATGGACGCGGTCGGCATTTCCTTCGGCAAGCCCGTGATCGACTTGGACCGACTACGCGGTTGGAAATCTAAAGTCGTTGGCAAGCTGACACAGGGACTGACTGGGCTGGCTAAACAACGCAAGGTAGAGGTATTGCGGGGGGAGGCGCGATTTCTTTCGCCGCACCGGGTCGAGTTGCAGGGTCCTGCAGGCCGGCAGGTGATTGGTTTTGAGCAGTGCATATTGGCGACCGGGTCTGAGCCGATTCCTATGGCTGGCGTCGCGGAGGATCCGCGGATCATCGATTCCACTGGCGCACTGGAGCTCAAAGACGTACCCAATCGTTTACTGGTGATAGGGGGAGGCATCATCGGTCTGGAGATGGCCTGTGTTTACAGTGCGCTGGGATCTAAAGTCAGCGTGGTAGAGCTCGGTCCTGGGTTGATTCCCGGTGCCGACCGCGATCTGGTTCGCCCGCTCGAGAAGCGACTTCGTTCGCACTACGCGGCGATCTGGACGGGCACCCGGGTCACGGGGATCGCAGTGGGCGAGGATCTGGTCGTGTCCTTTGAGGGCAAGGATGCGCCGGCGCAGCAGGCTTTTGATCGGGTTTTGGTGGCTATAGGGCGCCGTCCCAATGGGCGACTTATCGGCGCTGAAGCCGCTGGCGTTACAGTCGACGCGCGTGGTTTTATTCCGGTCGATAATCAGCAACGCACTAACGTGGCGCATATCTTCGCGGTTGGCGATATCGTCGGGCAACCGATGCTCGCGCACAAGGCGACCCATGAGGCAAAGGTTGCTGCAGAAGTCGCAGCAGGCCAGAAGCGATACTTTGATGCGCGGGTCATTCCTTCGGTTGCCTACACCGACCCGGAACTGGCTTGGGTCGGTCTTACGGAGACCGAGGCGCAAGCCAAAGGCATCCCAGTCGGGAAGGGCCTGTTCCCGTGGGCCGCTTCTGGGCGCTCCTTGGCCCTTGGTCGGGATGAGGGTTTTACAAAGATTCTGTTCGATCCAGACACTCACCGCATTCTCGGTGCGGGTATTGTCGGCACGAACGCCGGCGAACTCATCGCGGAGACCGCGTTAGCCATCGAGTTGGGTGCCGATGCCCATGATTTGGGGCTGACTATTCACCCGCATCCGACGTTGTCCGAAACGCTAGGCTTCGCGGCTGAAGCCTTTGAAGGCACGCTGACAGATCTCTATATCCCAAAGAGAAAGTAAGGTTCAGCGCTCCAGCGGGATACGCAAAGAGGCGCGCAAGCCGGGGCTGGCGTCCTCCAGTCGCAGTGTGGCTTGATGTAGCCGCGCGACTGCCGAAACCAGGCTCAAGCCCAGCCCTGAACCGGGCAAACCGGAGGCGCCGCCCAAGCGACGGAACCGCTGGGTCGCCAGTTCCCGCTGGTCCTCAGGGATCCCTACGCCGCCGTCTTGGACGCTGAGGATAGCCATCTCTCCCTCGGCAACGAGGCGCACAAGGATTGGGGCTGCTCCGCCGTATTTGATAGCGTTGTCGAGCAGATTGGAGAGCGCTTGGGCGAGCAATTGGCGGTGTCCACGCACGTACAGGTTTGCTTCGATCACGGACGACAGTTGCCCTTTTGCGGACACGGGTTCGTAAAACTCCACGAGCTCTGCCGCCAGACGCGATAAATCCACAGCGTCTAGTGGCGCGGTGCCTGACTCTGCCAGAGCGATGCGCAGCAATCCCTGTAGGGTATCGCTGAGTCGGTCAATTTCAGCAATCACTATGGCGGTGGATTCGACCTGCGCCGGTTCTCGCGCGGCTTGTTGTGCATCCTGCGCTGCGCCTCGGATCCGATTCAAGTGGCCCCGCAGGTCGTGGGCGGTGCTGTCGAGGACGGCGCGCATGGTTCCGGTGAGTGTGTCGACACGGCCGAGTAAATCATTGAAACGGGACACAAGCGCGTCGATTTCGTCACCGCTGCCGGAAATAGGCAGTCTTTCGCCGAGGTCGCCACGTGCAATGCGCCCTGCGCTTTTGGTGATCGCCTGCGCTGTGCGTGAAATGCGTCGCCCTAGCCACCAGCCACCGAGGGAGCCGAACAGTATGACCATGGCGAGCGCCCAGACCAGGCTGCGCAGCATGACGCTGCGAAAGGCGAGGCGGTCCTGTACGTCGTGCCCCACCAAGACCCTAAAACCATGGTCGAGGGTCAGTATGCGGCCGCGAATTCGGCGCGGGACGCTCGCCTCCCCATGGACGACGTCGACGTCAAATTCCGCCCACCCGGCGGCATCTGCATGCAGTTCTGGCAGTACCACAACGTTGCCGGCGAGAAAGTCACCCCGAGGACCGCGCATTTCATAGATACCGCCACGGATCCAAGGATCTTCAGCGCGGTCGATCATTTCCGTTACGAATGCATCAAGGCCCTTCTCTCGGAAATCAGCCCCTATGGACTGGGTTTCCACGGATACCAGTTCGTCACCCTCGCTGGCGAGGATTCGCGAGGTCCAAAGGTAGACGGTTCCAAGGACCACCATCATCGAAGCGGCGAGCAGGAGTCCGTTTAAGGCCGCTACGCGGGCAATCGAGGAGCGAGCAAAAGGCCGAATTTGCATCGCTTTATGGATCATCAGTGAGCGTGTAGCCAGATCCACGAATAGTGTGCAGTAATTGCACGTCATAGCCTTTATCGATGGCTTGACGTAGGCGACTGATATGCACATCGATTACATTGGTCTTAGGGTCGAAGTGATAGTCCCAAACGGCCTCGAGGATCATTGTCCGTGTGACCACTTGTCCCGTGTGGCGCATAAGAAATTCGAGTAACTGAAACTCTCGAGTGGTCAGTTCGATCTTCCGGTTCGCCCGGGTTACCTTGCGGTTGCGGGAGTCCAGTTCCAAGTCGGCGACTTTAAGGCGACTGATGGGGGCGGAATCGCGCGGCCGGCGAGCCAGCGCGTCGATACGCGCGGCCAACTCTTCGAGGTGATACGGTTTTGCCAAGTAGTCATCGCCGCCTGCGCGCAGGCCCTGGACACGTTCGTCGACCTCATCGAGTGCCGAAAGGATAAGGATCGGTACCGTACTGCCTACGGCGCGTAGCGCCTTTACGATTTCCAGCCCGTCCCGCTTTGGCAGCATCCGGTCGAGAATTAAGACGTCAAAACCGCCTGCGAGTGCAACGCTACAGCCGGCTTCGCCGTCAAAGGCCTGGTCTACGGCATGGCCGAGCTCTCGCAGGCCCTTAGTGAGGTAGTCGCTGGCGCGGCGATCGTCTTCGATGAGCAAGATTTTCATTCGGGCTCCTTCGGTGCAAGGATAAGGGATGCGAAGGACCCCGGGGGGGCTAACCTTAAGGACTCTTAACCCGGTAATCAGGTTGCCAGTGCCCGGACTGGGCTACGATCCAGCCTACGCAATCGCCGCAGCAGCGGCGTCGGGAGGACAGGGCATGGCGGTTCGTTCACATTGGGCTGGGCTGATTACCGTGTGTTTGCTGACCGGCACCCCCGTTTTTGCCGCAATCATGACGCCAAAGCCTAGCGCGGCCGCCAGCGCGGCCGATTGTGCGCATCTACTGGCCCAATTTGATGTCGCCTGGAACTCGCACCGGGTGTCAGCGCGTGCGGACGCCGCGCATCGGACTCGTGATTTAGGTGAGGCGGCCTGTCATGAAGGCCGCTTTAGTGATGGGGTGCATCAGCTTAAGCGGGCCTTACACGACCTCGGCTTAAAGCCCGTCCGACGGCCAAGCGGGTCGATTTCGCACTAACCGCACTAGGCTCCTGCTCCTTCGGCCGATAGCTGCAGGCGGTGCGCACCGGGCAGCGCCAACACTCCGGTCGCCGTGCCTTGCAGGTATACCGCCCGAGCAAAATCAGCCAATGGTGGGCATGCATTGCAAATTCGGGTGGGACTGCAGCTAGCAATCCCTGTTCTACAGAGTGCACGGTCTTGCCGCCGGCAAGCCCGGTGCGATTCGCGACCCTAAATATATGGGTGTCCACAGCCATGGTGGGTTCACCAAAGACACAGTTGAGAATGACGTTCGCCGTCTTGCGGCCGACTCCAGGTAACGCTTCGAGCGCTGCCCGGTCGTGTGGTACCTCGCCGCCATGTAAGTCCAGCAACCGCCGACACATGCCCATGATATTTTCGGCTTTCGCGTTGTAAAGCCCGATAGTTTTGATGAACGACTTCAGACCCGGTAGGCCCAGGTCGAGAATCGCCTGTGGCGTGTGTGCGTTGGGGAACAGCTTTGCCGTCGCCAAATTGACGCCTTTATCAGTCGCTTGCGCCGACAGAATCACGGCGACCAAGAGTTCAAATGGGGTCTTGTAAATTAGTTCCGTTTTGGGTTCGGGATCGATCGATCGGAGTATTTCAAAGAGCGCTCTGCGCTTTGCGAGGATCATCACCTTCATCAACCGGGAGCGCGAGCGGCGAGTCGGGCGCGGCGGTCCGCCTCGCGGTTGAGTTCCCGTCGCTGGTGCTCCTCGTACCGCTGACGATAGGTAACGGCATGAGAGGCTAGCGTAAGGCTATTCAGCGGTACGATATCTACCGGCACCAGCGTGATGCAATCAACCGGGCAAGGAGGCAGGCATAGCTCACAGCCACTGCAGTCTGCTGCGATCACGGTGTGCAAGAGTTTGCGGGCGCCAACAATGGCGTCCACCGGGCAGGCGGGCAGGCACTTGGCGCACCCAATGCACACTGCCTCGTCTATTACGGCCACGCGTGGCGCCGCCTCGATACCCACTTCTGGATTGACTGGGCGAAAGGGCGTGCCAAGCAACTCGGCTAATGCGTGGGCTACGGGCGTGCCCCCCGGCGGACAGCGATCCGTCAAAGCCTCGCCTGTGGCCAGCGCCTGCGCGTACGGACGGCAACCTGAGTAACCACAGCGCGTACATTGCGTCTGCGGCAGGATCGCGTCAATGCGGTCCGTGAGAGTTGCCGTCATTGCCTCAGCTAACGGTCATGCCAAGGGTGCCGCCGTCATCTGGCGAGACGAGGAATACGCCCGGATTGTCGTTACTTGCGCAGAGCACCATGCCCTGCGAAATACCAAAGCGCATCTTGCGCGGCTTCAGATTGGCGATCACGACGACGTTGCGCCCCACCATGGTCTCTGGCGCGTAGGACTCGCGGATACCCGAGAAGATCTGACGGATATCGCCGTTGCCCAAATCGATCTGCAAGCGCAGCAGCTTATCAGAACCCTCGACGAGGCCGCATTCCAACACTTTGCCTATGCGCAGATCGAGCTTGGAAAAGTCATCAATCGTGATCTCGCCTTTACCGGCGGCATTGGCCTCGGGTGCTGGCGTCGCTGGTTTTGGCGCGACGGCCGCCGTGCTTGTTGTTGCGGCCGCGGGCTGCGCGGGGGCCGGAGCAGCGGTCGGATTTTCTTCTATCAAAGTAGCCACCACTTTGGGGTCAAGTCGTATTGCGAGGGGTTCGTACGCGGCAAGTTCCGTGCCGAGCAGAGGGAGAGTGACATCGTCCCAACGTGCCACAGGGTGGCCGAGGAAGTGTCCGGCACGCTCTGCCATTGCCGGCAGTACAGGGGCGAGATAGGTCATGAGTACGCGGAATAGATTGATGCCCTGCGTGCAAACGGCCACAACGTCAGCGGCCCGATCCGGGTCTTTAGCGAGGTTCCACGGCTTCTGCGCATCGATGTACTGATTCGCGCGGTCCGCGAGTGCCGCTATTTCGCGTATTGCGGCAATGAAGTCTCGAGATTCGTAGAGCGCAGCAATACGCGGGCCGACTGCTGCAAACTCCGTGTACAACGAGGAATCTGGCAGCGTCATTGCCAGTCGGCCGCCCCCGCGGGCGATGAATCCCGAGCAACGGCTAGCAATGTTGACCAGTTTACCAACGACATCGGAATTGAATCGGCTGACAAAATCGTCCAGCGACAGGTCCATGTCATCAATGCCCGGGCCGAGTTTCGCTGCAAAATAATAGCGTAGCGGTTCCGGTGGTAGACGCTCGAGATAGCGGCGTCCCGTGATGAAGGTACCGCGTGATTTCGACATCTTCTGCCCGTTGACGGTCAGAAACCCATGCGCGTGTACTTGCGTCGGGCGTCGGAATCCTGCGCCTTGAAGGACAGCCGGCCAGAACAGCGTATGAAAATAGAGAATGTCTTTGCCGATAAAGTGATGCAGTTCCGCATCACTATCCGCTGCCCACCAACGCGTGAAGTCTAGACCCTTGCGTTCAGCGAGGGCGAGGCTCGCAGCCATGTAGCCTACGGGCGCATCGAGCCATACATAAAAATACTTGCCGGGGTGACCAGGGATCTCAAAGCCGAAGTAGGGCGCATCCCGAGAAATATCCCAGTCACGCAAACCTGCGCTAAACCATTCTTCTAACTTGTTAGCGACACTGTCGTGGATCGCGCCGGATCGTGTCCATTCCCGTAACATTGGCTCGAATGCGTCAAGCCGAAAGAACAGATGCTCGGATTCACGTTCGACGGGAGTTGTCCCACTGATGACCGAAATTGGATCCTTGAGGTCTGATGGTGAGTAGGTCGCGCCGCAGACCTCACAACTATCTCCGTATTGATCGATTGCCTGACAGCGTGGACAGGTACCTTTGACGTAGCGATCCGGCAGAAACATCTGTGCCGATGCATCATAGGCCTGCCGTATTGAGCGGCGGCTGATATATCCGGCAGTATCTAGTGACTGAAAAAGTTGCTCTGTGCAGCGCCGATTCTCGTCACTGTGGGTTGAATGAAAGATCGAGTGATCGATCAGGAAATCCTGATAAGTAGCTCGGTGTTCTGCTGCAATGCCGGCGATCAGTTCCTCTGCTGTCACACCTTCGGCTTGAGCCTTGAGCATGATGGGCGTGCCGTGCGTGTCGTCTGCGCAGACGTAAAAACACTCGTGGCCGGCCATACGCAACGCCCGAGCCCAGATGTCCGTTTGGACGGCCTCGAGAATGTGGCCGAAATGGAGCGGTCCATTGGCGTAGGGTAGGGCGCTGGTGACAAGAATGCGACGCATGGGTGCTTGGGAAACCGTGATCATCGGCCCACTATTATGCCAGTCAGGGCTTGCTCTTGCTTAGAGAGCGTCCCGATAGGCCTCAAAACGCTGTTTATTGATCGCTTTCCGGTAGGCGTCCCGGCCACTGATCGCCCGGGCGTCGAGTAGTTGCTGGATGGCGGCATCCATAGTGCGCATTCCTTGGGCGGCTCCACTTTGCATGGTGGTCTCGAGTTGGTCGAGTTTGCCCTGTCGAATGAGATTGGAGACCGCTGGGGAATTAATTAGGATTTCCAGCGCCGCAACCCGGCCCGGCTGGCCCGAGCGCGGGATGAGTTGCTGCGAGACGACGCCCCGCAGACTGGTGGACAGCATAGTGCGTACGTGGGGCTGTTTGTCGGTCGGAAACGCATTCACGATGCGATCGACAGTGGCGGCTGCGCCATTCGTATGGAGGGTGCCCATGACTAAAACGCCCATTTCGGCGGCCGTGACGGCAATGCTGATTGTTTCCAGATCCCGCATTTCGCCCACTAGCACCACGTCTGGATCCTCACGCAAGGCCGAATGCACGGCGGCGGCGAAAGAGTGCGCATGAGTACCGATTTCGCGTTGGCTGACTAGACAGTTCTTGCGATGGTGAACGAATTCAATCGGATCTTCGATGGTGAGGATGTGACCTCGTGTGCGCGTATTGATGTCATCAATCATGGCCGCTAACGTGGTTGACTTACCTGATCCTGTCTTGCCGGTCACCAGAATCAATCCGCTTTGGATATTACAGAGGTTGCGCACGGCATCGGGCATGCCGAGCTGATCCAGGCTTAACGCGTTGGCGGGGATGACCCGCATCACCGCTCCCATACCGTTTAAGTGCCGCAAAATGTTGACGCGAAAACGGGCAAGCCCTGCAACTTGGTAGGCAAAATCCGCGCCATCCTTGTCCTCGAACCGGGCTAGGGCCTTCTGCGGCATGATCTCCAATAGCAATTCCCGAACGAAATCCGCCTTGAGGGGTTCCGGACGAAGGGGCTGGAGTTCGCCATACATGCGGATTCGTGCTGGGTCCCCGGCAATAAAGTGCAAATCAGAGCCTTTGCGGGTGATCACTTCAGCGAGGTATTCATCGATGCGTGCCATGGCCTTAAGCTCCCGGCAACTCGAGGCGCGGTAAGATGGTCGAGTCCGTCACATAGCGCTGGAATGGACGCCGGTCGAGTGCGTTCAAATAGGCAGCGTCCGGATCTAGTTCTTTGGCCATCACGCCGGCCATTAGGGCCTGGTCAAGCGTCTGCATGCCTTGATCTCGGCCGGTTTGCAGTTGAGCGGGTACTTGGTGCGTCTGGTCCATCTGAATCAGCTTGCCGATGGCACGATTCATCACCATTACCTCACAGATCGCCTTGCGTACTCTGCTGTCAGCGCGTTTGACCAGTACTTGGGTGATGACGGCAATCAGGCTCTGAGCCAGAAAGCTCTTGGTTTGTTCGCGCTCCTCTGCAGGGAGCGCATCAATGATTCGATCGATTGTTTTTACGGCACTAGTTGTATGCAAGGTGCCGAGAACCAAATGGCCTGTTTCGGCCGCGGTCATTGCCATGCGGATAGTATCCGCATCGCGCATTTCACCGACTAAAATAACATCTGGATCTTCGCGCATGGCGGCGCGGATGCCCTCGGCGAAGCTCGGCACATGGGTGCCGTGTTCCCGTTGAATAATTTGGGATTCCTTGCTGGAATGAACGAACTCAATCGGATCTTCAAGGCTGATGATGTTGAGGCGGCGCGTGCGGTTCAATTCGTCGATCATTGCCGCCAGCGTGGTTGATTTTCCCTGTCCAGTAGATCCGGTGACCAGAATCATCCCCTGATGGTGGTCGAGTAGTCGTCTGGCCACCGCGGGTAGGAAAAGACTGTCCAGAGACGGTACCGTTGATGGGATGGCACGGAAGACTGCGCCTACCCCAGTCTCTTTTCGGAACACGTTGACACGGAAGCGTCCGCCATCTTCTGTCACATGAGCGAAATCGAGATCGTTGCCGGTACGGAATTGCTCTGCAAGTTTTTTAGTGAGGATTTCCTCGACGTAGCCCTCGAGTTCCGACGCGCCGAGATCTCTAAAGCGGATCGGCACGAGATCGCCGTGCATCCGCAGCATTGGCGGGACGCCGACGGCAAGGTGTATATCCGAGCAGCCTTGAGCGCTACCGAGTTTTAGGAAAGCATCGATGCGGGCCATCGTCGTCGCCTCCTTAGACACAGCGCTCGAGATCGAGGCTGAGTTCCTCCATAGACTGGTACCGTTTTAGCTTATCTACGGCCATCGTGCGCGTAATTACTGCCGCCAGTGTGCTAGGGATTTTCGGATTGACCTGGTCGATGGAGCGCGCCTTGCCCTGTACGTGCTGATACATGATGGCCATATGGTCGCCTTGCGTATAGGGAGCTACACCGGTGAGCATCTCATAGAGCACAACCCCTGTGGAGTACACATCGGCACGAGGGTCGATGGCTTTGCCGAGAATTTGCTCCGGCGCCATGTACTTTGGCGATCCAATCACGTAGCCGGTCTTCGTGAGCTGAGCGTCCCCCTCGCGCTGTGCCGCGGCAACGCCAAAATCGACTATTTTCAGCAGTTGATTATCGTTGATCAAAATATTCGAGGGTTTCAGGTCTCTGTGCACGATGCCGATCTGGTGCGCGACAGCCATACCTCGGCAGATATCGATGCCATAGCGCACGGCACGTTCGATCGGCAGCGCTTTTTCTCCGTGAATTTCCGCAGCGAGAGTATGGCTCTCAAAATACTCCATGGAAATCGCGTAGTTGCCGCGAATTGCCAAGAAATCATAGATGCGGATAACGTTTCGGTGCGTGATCATACGACTGATTCGGAGTTCGCGTGTGAAACGTTGCAGCATTCCCTCGTCTTGGGCAAACGAGGGGTTTAAGAATTTGAGAACCAAGCGTTCCCCAACCACGACGTCCTGCATAAGTAACACGGTGCCAAAGGCGCCTTGGCCGACCTTCGACAGGTATTTGTATCGCCCATCAATCACGTCACCTGGACTCAGCGTGGCAATGTCTAACCGTTGCAAGATGCCATCGGCGTGTGCGGAGGCAAGCTCCCGCAGATCGGCGGCCTCTAGCATTGTCCGTGAGGTGGGTGCCAACGTCTGTGCAGTATCATCCAAGCGTGCGCTACTGCCGGGATGGCGATCCTCTAGCATTTGCATTGCCCGTGCGGCAGCGCTGGAAACGGTTTGTTCTGTTGTGAGTTCTCCAACGGAGCGCAGACGGGCGCGTACCGTGTCGAGCGAGCTGGAGTCGGCCAAAATGCCGAGCGCATGCAGCGTCTCGATGCGGATTTCGCTCTCAGACATCTGTAATAGCGGGAGCAGGGAAGGGACGATACCCGCACCACCGATTTTCGTGAGTGCGCGGATGACTGACGGAATTGTGTGTGTCTGGCCAGTTAACATGGCCAGTAGCCGTGGTAGGGCTTTCTGGTCGCCAATAGCCGCCAGTGCATCTACCGCCCGTTCGCTAACCCACCAGTCGGTGTCAGCGGTTGCGCCAATCAAGTGTTCGACTGCACGCTCATCATGAGTCAGGTTGAGAATTTCGATGGCGGTCCGACGGATCTCATCGTCCCGGTCATTGACTAATGCGATGACTGCATCAACAACCCTAGGCCCCCCAATCTTGCCGAGCGCATCGGCGGCGCGACTGCGTACCCACCAATCACTGTCCTTAATCGCTTCGAGTAGATATTTGATGGATTCGACATCACAAAGCTCGTTTAGGACTTCGACCGCTGCGCGTCTTGCGTATTCGCTTTCGTGTTGCAGCGCTGGCAATAGCAACGGGATCGTTTGTGGATGGCGTGCGCGGATCAATAGCTCGATGGCTTTATTAGCGACATCCATGTCGGGATCAGAGATCAAGGGTGCGATGACCTTTACATCGGTGATAACGGACATTTTGAGTAGAGTTGCTAAGGCCGAGATTCGGACTAATTTCGCTGGGTTGCGCAATTGCGCAAGCAGAGCATCTGCTACATCTGGCCGATCGAAACGGGCAAGAATTTCCATGAGATGAATACGGACGGCGATGTCTTTGCCTTCGATGCGCGCAATGAGATCGGGCACTGAGGATTCGTCGGCAATCTCTCCGATTACCCGGAAGAGAGAGGACTTGTCGCGTGATTCCATCGTGTACGCGGCTGCCAGCAGGTCGCGTAATGGAATACGTGTCTTCTGCGCGGCAATGATCTCGATTAGCACACCCGTCGGTAGGTCAGGGTCCTTGAGGGATTCGAGCAGTTGACTCAAGGGAAAATTATGGGAGGTCGATAGTGCCCACGACAAGGCTGACACAACCCTAGGATTCGGATGCACTAGTGCGGCGAGCAGGACTTTAAGGTAGCGGGCGTCGGCCAACCCGGCCAAAACCTCCACATAGGCGAGCGTTTCCCGACGGTCCGCGGTGCCCAGTGCTTCAACGAGCATCGGGATGACCTCTCCACCCAACGCGACGAGCTTTTGGATTGCCCGACGGAACGCAGGACTATCGGGGTCCTGGATCGATTTCAGGTCCTTGAGGAGGCGTTCGCCACGTAAGGTGGTCAGGAATTTCACGTGCCAGATTATGCCACAGGGGTGTGCCAAAGCCCCCCGAGCGGTGTGGCGTTCTATAGAATGCGTGAACTACTTCCGATCCTGCTGGTGACTATGGATTCCCACACATTGCTGGCCGCCGCCCGGGCTACGATCGACCCTGCATTGGAGCGCCCGCTCGGCGCTGCCGTACTGGACGTTGTTTGTGTGGGTGAGCAGGCCACTTTGCGCATCGAACTGGGCTACCCGGTGGTCGGTTACGAGCGCGAATTAGCCCCGGTTTTAGCGGCGGGACTCCAGGGCGCCGGGTGGGGTGGGTCAATCCGGCTTGAGTTGACGGCTCGGATTACGGCGGCTGCGGCGCAGGGCTCGCTCAAACCCGTGCCAGGTATTCGCAATATTCTGGCGGTGGCCTCCGGTAAGGGTGGCGTGGGCAAGTCGACAACCGCGGCCAATCTTGCCTTGGCCTTGGCAGCGCAGGGCGCGCGAGTCGGCATCTTGGATGCCGATATTTACGGTCCTTCGCAGCCACTGATGATGGGTCTTGCAGGTGAGCAGCCCACCACTCGGGACGGTAAGCGCATTGATCCGCTACGTGCCTATGGCGTCGCGGTGATGTCGATAGGCTTTCTGATTAATGCCGAGCAGCCGATGGTCTGGCGGGGCCCGATGGTCACTCAGGCGCTGATGCAATTGCTGAACAGTACCGAATGGGGTGAACTCGACTATTTGGTGGTCGATATGCCACCGGGTACCGGCGATACGCAGTTGACCCTCTCTCAACAGGTGCCCGTCAGTGGTGCGATTATCGTGACCACCCCACAGGACATCGCCTTGCTAGACGCCCGTAAGGGCCTCCTGATGTTCCGCAAGGTGGCCGTACCGGTTCTGGGGATCGTCGAGAACATGGCGATGCACGTGTGCTCGAATTGCGGTCACGCGGAAGCAATTTTTGGTGCGGGTGGTGGTGAGCGCATGGCAGGTGAGTACGGAGTGCCCGTACTAGGCCGCCTGCCCCTGGACATCCGCATTCGTGAGCAGGCAGACGGTGGTCGTCCGACGGTGGTCACTGAGCCGAGCAGTATGCTCGGACAAGCTTACGATTCGATGGCTCGGCGCGTGGCCGCTCGCCTAACCGTGGGTGGCGCCGGTGTTGCAGCCTTTCCGAATCTCGCCGTCAGCGACGACTGATGGTATTCAACTAGGTCTTAGGGAACGATCATGAGCATCAAGTGCGACAAGTGGATCCGGCGCCAGGCTGAAGCAGGGATGATTGAGCCATTCGAGGCCGGCCAGGTCCGGAACCAGGACGGCAAGCGGATCGTCTCGTACGGCACGTCGAGCTATGGCTATGACGTGCGCTGTGCGAATGAATTCAAAATATTTACCAACATCAATTCGACGATTGTCGATCCGAAAGCGTTTGACCCACAGAGTTTCGTTGATGTCCAATCCGACGTCTGCATCATCCCGCCAAACTCATTCGCGCTGGCCAGGACTGTTGAATATTTTCGCATTCCGCGTAGCACGCTGGTCGTCTGCTTGGGCAAAAGCACGTATGCGCGCTGTGGAATTATCGTCAACGTAACGCCCTTGGAGCCCGAGTGGGAAGGGCACGTGACGCTCGAGTTTTCGAATACGACGACTCTCCCTGCGAAGATCTACGCCAATGAAGGCGTAGCACAGATGCTGTTCTTCGAATCAGATGAAGTCTGCGAGACCTCTTACAAGGATCGCGGTGGTAAGTACCAGGGTCAGAAGGGCGTTACGCTGCCGAAGACCTGAAGTGCAGTGCTGCCTGTGGCGGCGCAGCAGGCCTAGCTTTAAGGGGTTGCCGGGCGGCTGGTCGAATCGGTCCATTTGAGCGATCGCACCGTAAAAGTCAGTCGCGCTCGGCCGTCTTCACGCTGTTCAATGCGGACCGGCAACCAACCAAGAGATGGCGCGAACCAGTAGCGCCAAGTGCGCCCGGTGCCATCGTAATTTTTACGCTCGCTCTCGTAAATTACGGTATCGACGTCACCTATTTCGGTTTGCAGTTTCGCCGCACCCTTTTTCGGGTAGGTGTAGTGTTTGATCGTGCGGCCGTCCAGGAGCGGGTACTCGGACGGTTCGCGACCCGCGAGCAGATCAACGACAGGCGCCAAGCGAATGGTGTTGACGTCTTGCTGGCTCGGCTCCAAGGTGCTGTCTAAGGGCTTCCCATCCACCCGGCCGCTCATGCGGTTGTGCGCCCAATCGTAGGTGAGCTCGGTTTGATGCTCCGGGTCATGACCGCCATCCGTTAGCGCATAACGTTTCGGCTGAACGCCTTGGGCTGTGATTCGGAACCAACTGCGCTCCAAGGACTCGGGGCTCACGACTAGGCTTGCGAGGAAACTTGGGAATGCGCGCGTCTCATAAATCCAGCCTTCATTGGCCTCGTCACGGATCAAACTCAGGCGCAGGTCACCGGCGCTGAACCCCCTAAACGTCGTGTGATAGGTGATTTCATGGGGACGCAAGTCGTCAGCTCGTACCGGGCTGGCCGCTGTGAGGGCTGCGACGGTCAGTACGGTCCATTGCGTGATCCAAACGAAAGTCTTAGACATCAGGATAGGTCCTTCGCGCAGGCATGGTCAGCGGTACGCCGTCCACATGCACGACGTCACCGACAAGTGTCAAACGCCCCGTGGCGTGCCAGCTAATGATCTCCGGATAGAGTTGGTGCTCCGCGCGGTGTACGCGTTCGGCCAAAGCCTCCTCCGTGTCTTCTGGCTTCACAGGGACGACCGCTTGTCCGACCAGTGGGCCGCCGTCGAGTTCCTCAGTCACGTAATGCACGCTACACCCGTGTGTCCGTGCGCCATCCACTAACACCCGATGATGGGTGTGTAACCCTTTGTAGTTGGGTAATAGTGACGGATGGATGTTGAGCATCCGACCCGCGTAATGTTGGACGAACGCGGGTGTGAAAATGCGCATATAACCGGCGCAGACGAGAAGATGCGGATCGTAGCGGTCGATCGCTGCCATGAGCGCGCGGTCGTGTGCTGCCCGATCCGGGTGGTCTTTCAGCGGTACTGCGACTGCGTCGATGTGCAGGGCGCGAGCGCGTTCTAGGCCGTAGGCGTCCGGCCGGTCGGAGACCACTGCCCGGATATCAATGGGTAGGGTACCGGCACGCGCTGCCGCAGCGATCGCCGCAAAATTGCTTCCGCTGCCCGACAGTAGTACGACGACCCGGTGGCTCATGGTCGCTTCAGTCGAGTAGAACGCCGCCGCTGCCCGGGCGCACCTCGCCGATGACCGTGGCGGTCTCGCCAGATGCTCGCAGGCAGGTCAGCGCTGCATCGACGTGCTCTGGGGGGACGCAGACGGTCATGCCGATGCCGCAGTTGAAGGTGCGGTGCATTTCGGTTTCGTTAATGCCGGAGGTTGACTGCAGCCACTCGAACACGGCTGGACGCTGCCAACCCTGACGATGCAGGACTACTTCCAGTCCGTCCGGTACGACCCGTGGGATATTGTCGAGCAGCCCACCACCGGTGATGTGCGCCAGCCCATGCACGGGCACCTCTGCGAGTAACTGGAGCAGTGACTTCACGTAGATGCGTGTCGGTGCCAGCAGTTGGTCGTACAGGGGTCGACCATCGACCAGCGTCGACTCGTTCGCGCCCGACAGCGCGATCAGTCGGCGAATCAGGGAATAACCGTTGGAGTGCGGACCCGACGAAGCTAGCCCGATGAGGATATCGCCGGCTGCGGTCTTGCTGCCATCAAGCAACTTGTCCTCATCCACGATACCGACGCAGAAACCTGCTAAATCGTAGTCATCGCCGCTATACATGCCCGGCATCTCGGCAGTTTCGCCACCGACCAGTGCACAACCCGCGAGGACACAGCCTTCAGCAATTCCGGCTACAACGCGCTCGCCGATCGCCACATCGAGCTTTCCTGTTGCGTAGTAGTCGAGGAAAAAGAGCGGTTCGGCGCCTTGCACGACCACGTCGTTGACGCACATGGCCACCAGATCAATGCCGATGGTGTCATGGCGGCGGGTGTCGATGGCGAGCCGCAGCTTTGTGCCGACCCCGTCCGTGCCCGAAACGAGTATGGGTTTCTTGTAACGGTCCAATGGGACTCGCACCAGGGCGCCAAAGCCGCCAAGGCCGCCCATGACTTCAGGGCGGAGGGTGCGCTTCACGTGTGGTTTGATGCGCTCGACGAGTTCGTCGCCGGCATCGATGTCCACGCCGGCATCGCGGTAGGTCACTGGGGTACGCTGTAGAGTCATTTCGCTCGCCGGTCTAACGTATGGCTTGTGGTATTTTACATGGTCAACCGGACGCACGCCGAAAGAGCGCACATTCGGTCGTTAATAACGGGATTTCAATGCGTTACCAGCACTTTGTAGCCACCTGTTTGCTCGCAGGGCTAGGTTTTGCGCCCGTCAGGGCCGGTAGTGCCGTTCCTGTAGAGGGACTTTATGAGGGCGCCGTGGCGGGGGAAGCCACCGAGACGGGGCGTGCGGCAGCGGCCGCTGATGCCCTGCGGCAAGTCGTGGTCCGGGTCAGCGGCCGCAGCGTCGCAGCCAAGGATCCGGCGCTCCAGTCCCTCTATGGCGATGCCGCAAAATACGTGCAGACTTTCCGATCGGTCGCGCCTGGGCAGGTAGCGGTGAGTTTTGACCCAAACCTGGTGGAAGAGGCTCTCGCCAAGGCCGGACAGCCGCTGTGGGGCCGCGAGCGGCCGCAAGTGCTGGTGGTCCTCGATGGGCCGGCGGCGGCGCAGGCGGGCGTCCGGCGGGATTTATTGGTCGCCGCACAACTACGCGGCATACCGTGCACGTTTCCAGAGACCAAGGCCGAGCCGCCCATGGACGTGCGGGAAGGCAAGCCGGAGGCCCTCCAGGCCGTCGCGAAAGCGTTTGGCGCCGATGCGCTCCTCGTATTGCACTTCGGTGGCACTGTCGTGTCGGGTGATTGGCATGGGCCTGGTGGCGACGGCACTGCCATCGGCGCAATCACGGATGTGATGCAGGTGATGGCCGATCGATTAGGCAGCGCATTGGCGCTGCCGGCAGGCGAAATCGGTAAGGTATCAGTAGTTGTCCATGGAGTTTCCGATTTGAAAGCGTTCGTGAGTGCGTTGTCACAACTGGCCAACCTCCCCTCCGTCCGTGGGGTTTCGGTTGAGGGGGTCACAGCATCCACCTTGAAGGTGCGGGTCTCCGGCGCGATGGATGCGGCCGGATTACGAAAAGTGGTCGGCGATTTGGGCCATTTTGAGGTTGCCGCCAGTGGCGGCTTGCGCGAAGTCGATGTGGTGTACCGCCCATGAAATTATCTTGGTTGCCTAATGCACTCAGCGTCATGCGCATTTTGCTGGTGCCTCCCAGCGTGCTGACGCTGTTGGCAGGCCGTTATGACCTCACACTGATGTGTTTTGGCTGCGCAGCCGTTTCCGATGGGCTGGATGGATGGTTGGCCAAGACGTTTGGCTGGACTAGCCGCCTCGGCAAAATACTCGATCCGATTGCCGATAAATTGCTGCTCGTCAGCCTCTATCTGGCGCTGGCGCTGGTCGGCGCGATCCCCGTTTGGTTGACGGTGGTAGTCGTGCTGCGCGACGTTGTGATTGTGCTGGGTGCAGCCGTTTATCGATGGTTGATCGGTTACATCGAAGGGCATCCTACGGCGGTCAGCAAACTCAACACACTCATCCAACTGGTTTTTGTGTTGCTTGTCATCACTCGGATGCAGTGGCCTATCGTTCCGGAAAGTGCAGTCACTTGGCTCGGGGCTGCAGTTTTTGTGACGACGATCGTCAGTGGTCTTGATTATGTGTTGACTTACGCGCGTGCCGCAATCCGTGCACGTCGGACGCAATCCTGATGGAGCAGCTTGCGCTTCTGGGCGTGCGTCTTCGAGCCGCTGCAACCTTTGAACAATTTGAGACCGGCACGAATGCTGCGGTCGTTGCCGCTTGCGAAGCCCGTACGCGGGAACGGGGGCTCGCACCGGCACTGATCTGGGGCGTCGGTTGTAGCGGCCGCTCGCACCTGCTGCAGGCGATTTGTGCTCGAGCGACCAGTCGAGGTCGCAGCGTGGCGTATCTGCCTCTCGCAGAGCCTTGGTGTCAACCGGGCATGCTGGTCGGGCTCGATAAGCTTGATGTCTTGTGTTTAGACGACGTGGATGCGCGGCTCGATGATCCGGATTGGGCGAGGGCGCTGTTCAATCTCTATAACGACATTCTCGATGTCGGTGGCAACTTAATTTTAACGACTGGATGCGCCCCTGCCGGATTGACGGTGGCATTACCCGATCTGGCCTCCCGTCTTGCCGCCTGCTTGATCCTACAGGTGCGTGTATTGGACGCGGAGGCTCAGGGGCGAGCGCTCAAGATGCGGGCGCAAGCACTAGGCATTGAATTGCCGGACGACGTATTTGCTTATCTCTATCATCGGCTGCCGCGTGATCTGGGCACTCTGCTCGATGCGCTCGATCGTCTGGATGCGGCGTCGTTGTCCCATCAGCGGCGTCTGACCGTGCCCTTCGTGCGCAGCGTACTTAGTCTGCTGGACGACTAAGGCGCAAATGCGCAATGGACGCTACGAAGACAGCGAAGGCCAATAGCACCTGTAGCGCTGCCCAAAGGCGCGCTCCGGGGTTGGCCAACATCTCCATGAGACCGTATGCAATATAGGGGGACGTGAGTAGTACGGCCCACAGGGCGCCCCGCCGGTCACCACGGACGAGGCGCGGCAGTAAGAGCAGCCAAGGCAAAGCGCCGACGCAAAACATGAGTGCTGCTGTGGCGGGCCGATAGCGCAAGAAGGCCCATGTCCCGAGTTCAGTCACAAGTAGGGCTGCAATGCTGGCGAGCACTTGGGCGGAACGTCTCATACGCGCGGTTCGCCGTGCAGGCGCAGGGCGGCCGTTGCGATCCGACGGCCGAGTACTTGTGCCAAGTGCTTTTCGTGCTCCCCCAATGCGGGGGCCTGCCCATTCGTGACCACGCCCGCCCCGTAAGGCCCACCGCCGTGCGTGCGTGACAGGCTGGCATCGGTAAAGGGGATACCCACGATCAGCATGCCGTGATGCAGTAGCGGCACGATCAATGACAGCAGCGTCGCCTCGTGGCCGCCATGGGGCGTGCTGGTCGAAGTAAAAACGCCGCCCGGCCGGCCGACCAGGGCGCCACTGACCCAAGAGGCGCTGGTGCCGTCCAGAAAGTACTTCATCGGCGCGGCCATGGTTCCAAACCGAGTCGGGCTTCCCAGGGCAATACCATCTGCTGAAGCCCATTCCTCGGGCGTCACGTACGGTGGGCCCTCTGCAGGAACGGCTTCGATAGGCGGTTGTACCGCCGAAGTAACCGGCGGCACGGTGCGTAGCAAAGCGCTCGCCCCCGCAACGCTCTCGACGCCACGGCAGACCTGGCGCGCGAGTTCCAAGGTGGAACCGTTGCGTGAGTAATAAAGAATCAGGATATTGGCCATGGGGCTCCGCAATCGGGTACGGCTATGCTGAATCCTCAGGCACCGAGGCGGCGCTTGAGGAACGACAGCGTTTCGGCTAGCGGCATGTCTTCGTTGGTTTCAGCCCGGCGGTGCCGATATTCCAGCGTTCCCGCATCGAGTCCGCGCTCGCCGATGACGATGCGGTGCGGGATGCCGTACAGCTCGGCGTCGGCGAATTTCACCCCAGGGCGCGCTTCGCGGTCGTCGAGCAGAACGTCTATGCCGGCTGCCGTAAGCTCTGCGTAAAGCGTGTCGCTCGCGTCCCGTACACGCTCCGATTTTTGGTAATTCATTGGTACCAGGACGACCTGAAACGGGGCAATCGTATCGGGCCAGATGATGCCCCGCTCATCATGATTTTGCTCGATGGCTGCGGCAACAATACGAGTAACGCCGATACCGTAACAACCCATCAGCATTGGCACGCTCTGACCGTTGGTATCGAGCACGGTAGCGCCGAGCGCTTCACTGTATTTAGTGCCCAGTTTGAAGACGTGACCGACCTCGATGCCACGAGCGAGCAAGAGCGTGCCTTGACCGGACGGGCTGGGATCGCCTGCGACGACATTGCGCAAGTCGGCGACCTCGGGTTCCGGGAGATCGCGGCCCCAGTTCACGCCGGTGAGATGCGCATCCCGCGTATTGGCGCCGCAGACGAAGTCGGCCATGACCACGACGGCGCGGTCTGCGATTACTTTACACGGGAGGTTGACCGGCCCGATATAACCAATTTGCGAGCCTAAGGCGGCGATGATTTTCTCAGCAGACGCCATACGCAATGGGCTCGCGACAGCTGGTAAATTCTGCGCTTTCACGGCATTCAGTTCGTGGTCGCCACGCACCAATAGTGCAACGACGCCGCCATCAGTGCCATCGACGACTAGCGTTTTTAGAGTTTTTGCGCCGTCAATCCCCAGCATCGCCGTTAGATCGGCAATGGTCTTGGCGCCAGGGGTTGATACTTCTTTCATCGTCTCTGCAGGTGCCGGGCGGGGGCCGGCGGGTGCCACGGCTTCGGCTTTTTCGATATTTGCGGCGTAGTCGTCGCCATCTGAGAACGCAATGGCGTCTTCACCGGACGCGGCCAAGACATGGAATTCCTGTGAGCCCGTGCCGCCGATGGCGCCTGGGTCTGCCAGTACTGCGCGAAACTTGAGGCCCAACCGCGTGAAGATTCGGGTGTACGCGTCGTACATCAATTTGTAGCCTTCATCCAATGAAGCGGCGTCCGCGTGGAAGCTGTAAGCGTCCTTCATCAGAAACTCGCGCGCGCGCATCACGCCAAAGCGAGGACGGATTTCGTCGCGGAACTTCAGCTGGATCTGATAAAAGTTCACTGGCAATTGGCGATAGCTCTTGAGCTCCCGTCGTGCGATGTCGGTAATAACTTCCTCGTGGGTCGGCCCGTAAACGAAGTCGCGGTCATGGCGATCTTTGAGGCGCAAGAGTTCCGGTCCGAACTGTTCCCAGCGGCCCGATTCCTGCCAGAGTTCCGCTGGCTGGATGGTGGGCATGAGCAGTTCTAGTGCGCCGGCGCGGTTCATTTCCTCGCGGACGATGGTCTCGACTTTCCGCAAGACCCTGAGCCCGATGGGTAGCCAGCTGTAGAGCCCCGCGGCAACCCGTCGGACCAGCCCGGCGCGCAGCATGAGCTGGTGGCTCACGACTTCCGCCTCAGCGGGAATTTCCTTCATATTCAACAGCGGATAGTTGGACAGGCGCATGGGTCGAGGCCTCGGACAAAGCGATGAGAATCAGGTGCCTATCTTAGCAGGACGGCGGGATGGGGCTCGATGCGGTTGTTGGCGCGCCCCCTCGGCCCTATGATTGCGTCATGCCCTACCAGAACCCAAAAGTGAGTCGCCCGGTCCGCCGAGGCGTTTTTTTACTTCCCAACCTCCTAACCACAGGGACCCTATTTTCAGGGTTCTATGCCATCGTCGCTGCGATTGATGGGAACTTTGATCACGCGCCGATCGCCATTTTCATTGCGATGATCTTTGACGGGCTCGATGGCCGGGTGGCCCGCTGGACGGGCACGGAATCTGCGTTCGGCAAGGAATACGATAGTTTGTCCGATCTGGTGGCCTTCGGGTTGGCTCCAGCGCTCGTTGTCTATCAGTGGGGGGTCGGCAAACTCCTCGATCACAACGTCGTTTGGGGCCGCATCGGCTGGTTGGTGACGTTTTTTTATGCCGCCTCGACGGCCTTTCGGCTTGCCCGGTTTAACACCCGTACGTCCGTGGTTGATAAGCGGTTTTTCGAAGGTTTGCCGTCTCCGGCCGGCGCCGCGGTGGTGGCGGCCTTTATTTGGTGCGCGCACTACTTTTCATTTAGCGGGCTGCCGGCATTGATCGCCGCTTTCGCTGTGACGGCATTGATCGGCGTGTGCATGACGAGCCGGTTTTATTACTCTAGTTTTAAGAGTTTGCAACTGACCGGACGGGTAAAGGCGACGTACGCAATTCTGGTGCCGTTGTTCTTTGTCGTTATTTCAATCCATCCGCAGATCGTGCTGTTGCTCATGTCCGGTAGTTTTGCCATTTCGGCGCCAATCGTGGCGGTTTGGCGGCGCCTGCGCCGGCGGCCTCTTGACACGGCAGGGCCCCTTTGATGGATCAGCGGCGGGCCGGGTTGCTGGAGGCCATGGCGCTGGAGCGCTACGTGCTCCGCGGCGGGCCTGCAGATCGCGTCATCGAGCCAGTTATCGCGCCGACAGTAGCGGTGGCGGCGCCGTTGCCGACGCCGACCACGAACCGTCCCGCAACGGCGACCGTGCGTTCGGTACGACCCCTTGCTGCCCCGGCTCCAGGGGCTGCTGCCGGCCTGCAGTCGCCCCCAGAGACTGCTGACTTGGATTGGGCAGGTCTAGAGGCGGCAGTCGCTGGCTGCCGCCGCTGTGGCTTGTGTGAGGCTCGTACGCAGACAGTGTTTGGCGTCGGGGATCGTGCAGCGCGCTGGCTGATTGTGGGCGAGGCGCCGGGCCCTGATGAAGAGCGTGAGGGCGAGCCCTTTGTCGGGCGGGTCGGTCAATTACTTAACGCGATGCTGCAGTCCATCGGGCATCCCCGACCGACCGTCTATATCGCGAATGTTTTGAAATGTCGGCCCCCCAGCAATCAGGACCCAACGCCTGAGCAAGTGCGCCAGTGCCTGCCAAATCTGCAGCGCCAAATCGAACTGGTGGCGCCCGACCTGATCCTTTGCGTGGGCCGCGTAGCGGCGCAGAACCTGTTGGGCGTGGATACGCCACTCGCGCAGCTGCGCGGAAAAGTCCACCGCTTCGGGGCTGCTGAGCGAGCGGTTGTTGTGACTTATCACCCGGCTTATTTGTTGCGCTCGCCGAGCGAGAAGCGCAAGGCGTGGATAGACTTGCAGTTCGCATTGGAGGTGGCCAATGGCCGCCGCGCCGCAATTTGAATTGGGCCCAATAACCAATCGGCGGATGACCGAGGACGACCTCATTGAGGTCGCGGCCGTCGAGGCTGAGTCTTATGCCTTTCCATGGAACGTCGGGATTTTTCGTGAATGCATCCGCTCTGGCTACTGCTGCCGGGTCTTGGATCGGGACGACGAAATCGTAGGCTATGCGATCATGGCGATGGGGGCCGGCGAAGCGCATGTTCTTAATGTCTGTGTGCGTGCAGATGTGCGCGGCCAGCAGGCAGGGCGTCGCGTGATGCAATGGCTGCTGGATGAGGCTCTCGCACTCGGAAACGCTTGGATTTTCCTTGAAGTTCGGCCATCCAATAGGCCTGCTGTGCTGCTGTATCGGGCGCTGGGCTTCACCGAGGTCGGGATACGGCGAGGGTACTATCAGGCCGTTGGGGGGCGTGAGGATGCGCTGGTCCACCGCCTCGATCTTGATACGTGGCGTTTGGCGAAGGCTAGAGTTAAGCAGGCGTGACGCTGCGCTGCACCGGAGACTGAGAGTCCGGCCGCTCTCGTAGGCGTTTGCCCTGACGCGGGCCCGAGCGCCCGCATCGAGGTTGGTGGCTCTTACTGGCGAGGCGGCGGCCGTTATTCTGCTGCGCTAAACTTGCCAAGTTTTGTGAAGAAAATAAGAATTTGACGGTAACAAACAGAGGGAAGGTGCCATGCGTCCATTACTTGCGACACAAGGGTTGCGGTGTTTCCTTGGTATGCTTATGTGGGTTTTCGCCACACAGGCGTTAGGCCAATCGACACCTAGTGGCTCCAGTGCGGTACTCGAAGAGGTCACTGTGACCGCCACCCGGCGCGAAGAACCGCTATCGAAGGTCGCCTTGAGCATCACCGCTTTTGATGCCGAACAGATGGAGGCGCGTGGTGTTCGGAATTTCGAAGATCTGGTGCGGTTATCGCCAGGGTTGAATCTCACAAAAAATTCAGCGACTGGCGCTAGCCGCATCGCGATTAATGGCATCTCCTCTAGCGCTGGTTCCGCTACGACGGGTATCTATATCGACGATACGCCCATCCAGGTTCGCAACTTGGGTTTTGGTGCCAGCACGTCCTTTCCTGGCCTTTTCGACATCGAGCGAGTCGAAGTGCTGCGTGGACCACAGGGCACTCTGTTCGGTGCCGGGTCTGAAGGCGGCACGGTTCGCTTCATTACGACTGAACCGAACTTGAGGGAGTCTTCCCTGTCCGTGCGCAGTGAGGTCGCGACGTTGGCGCACGGTGAGCCGACCTATGAACTGGGCACTGCGGCCGGTGGGCCGATTATCGCTGATAAGTTGGCTTACCGATTTAGTGCGTTCTACCGTCGAGAGGGCGGATGGATTGATGGGGTTGATGGCACCTACAGCATCAAGGATCCAACCGGCGCGTCGTACGGCGATTCGGTTGCCTTTACCAAAACCAGTACGCTGGCAAAGGACATTAACTGGAATCGCACGGTAGCTCTACGTGGAGCGCTCAAGTGGCAGGTGTCCGATGCGATCACCGTATCGCCATCCATCTTCTATCAAAAACATCACCTCAATGATGGCGCTGGTGACGTGATTGATCTGTCGACTTCCAATATAGGAAACCGGGATTACTCGCGCCAATACTACCGAGCTGGCGCGCCAGGCACGTCGTTTACTGCAGGATCGCCACCCGTTACCACGATTCTGAATGCGATGGACGCGCCTACCAACGCGTTCGGTGATGATGAGTTCACGCTAACTTCATTGGGTATTAATTGGGATTTGGGGTTCGCCTCCTTATTTTCAAATACTTCCTATTTCGATCGAAAGTCAGTGCAGTGGTATGACTACACCAAGGGCTATGCGCAGTACTACATGCCGCAGTTCTTTACTGAAGCGGATGGCGTGACGCCTAGTGGCACTTACGTGCCCTTAGGGTGGAAGGGGATGTCCCAATACAACAATGGGCAGGGGAACTTCGTGCAGGAACTACGCTTGCAGTCAAAGGACCCTAATGCACGCCTAAACTGGTTGATTGGCGCGTTTTACGCGCACAATCGACAAACTGCGCAACAGCCGATCAGTACGAATTTTATGCAGAATTCTAATTGGATTGGCTTCTATCCGAGCGGCTGGGGATACGGTTATTGGGGCCAGACCGATGGGGCGCCATTCGGTCCGGGGCACTCGGCGGTAGAGAACTTCTTTGGCGACCAACTTTTGCCAAACGCGGTCTCGTTTCTTGGCAAGTGGGGGACGGTTGAGAAGCAAACGGCTGGTTTCTTGCAGCTGGATTGGACGCTTTTTGCAGGATTTAAAGTTACCGCAGGTGTGCGCGTTGGGCGCAATGACTTTAATTTCAATGCCGCCTATCTTGGACCAGAGAATAATTCCATTGCGCCTTTTGGCGGTTCAAGCGCGTATTGCGCTACCCCGGACGTCAATGGTTTCTGTAGTTACGGCACCGGCGATTTGGCCCCCATTTATCCTCTATCGTCGTCCCACAATTCAGAGACATCGACGACGCCTAAGATTGGTGTTGCGTACCAGATTGACGATGCAAATCTAATCTATGCCACAGCCGCTAAAGGCTACCGGCCGGCCGGTGCGTCCTTGCGAACCCCTTCGATCTGTGACTTTGACCTCGTCCAGAATGGGTACGTCGATGCGAGTGGAAATCCTATTCAACCGACAACCTACAAGTCAGACTCTGTCTGGAGTTATGAGTTGGGTTCTAAGAACCATTTGGCTGGCGGACGTTTGCTGGTTGAAGGGAGTGTCTTTCAGATCAAGTGGAAGAACATTCAGGCCAATGTCTCCTTGCCGAATTGCTCTTATAACTTTGTCGACAACCTGGCGGATGCGACCTCGAAGGGGTTTAACTTCGACTTCCAGTATCGATTGACGTCACACTTCGACGTCAGCGGTTCGTATGGTTACAACAAGCCAACGTTCGATCGGGATGCGAAGTCGCCGGGTGGAAAAATCATTTACAACGGCGGCTCTAGCATTCCAGATGCTGGCCCGCCGGTATCAATGACCTTATCGGGTACCTACACGGTGCCGCTGTCTGCAAAGGCATCTTCCTATCTGCGACTTGACTACAACCGCAGTACGGAATGGCGTCGCTATGGCACCACAGATCCTGGTACGTCGCGTTACGATGCGCGTATGAAGCCTGTGCCGGCCTATGACGTGCTGAATCTGCGTGCGGGTATCCGTCTTGGCAACTTTGATATCTCTGCTTTTGTTCAAAATCTGCAGAACCGTGCCCCTTGGTTGCAGCTGGATAGCAGTACGTACTATGACCCACAAGATTGGCAGGCGCTGACGTTGCGGCCGCGCACTTATGGGTTGACGTTCATGTGGTCTCGCTAAGAGCGCTTAGGAGTCCATCGCTTGCGCGAACAGCAGTCGCCCGGCTACCCGGGCGTACTGCGTTCCTCATTTCCAAAGCCGCCGGAGTGCATCATGGTGCAGAACAAACTTTCCCATGGGTTCGCTGCCTGCCTTTTGGTGTTCTTATGTTGGGTCGCGCCCGCACTATCGGCGGCGCCTGCAGACCTCATCGTCACTGGCGCCAAAATTTACACCGCTGACACCGGCAAAACGATCGCAGAGTCGATGGCTATTAAAAATGGCCACATTCTTTATGTAGGACCGGAGAGTGGCTTGAAGCCCTTCGTGGGCCCGTTGACACGCATTGAATCGGCTGCTGGTCGCCTGATTCTTCCCGGGTTGATTGACTCGCACCTACACCCGCCGGGTATCGTTGATCTCGACATTTGCACCCTCAGTAGCCAAGCGAAGTCGTTGCGCGCGATTACCGAGTTGGTGCGCGGCTGTATCGACAGGTACCACATTGCGCCTGGTAAATGGGTCAGTGTCCGTCAGTGGAACTTTTCCAATGGAAACGAACCAGACGCTGAATTTCCGACCTTACAAGCGGCGCTGGATCGTGCGAGTTTGCTGCATCCGGTGCAGTTGCTCGGCAACGATGGGCATCATGGAGCTTTCAACTCCACGGCTTTGGCGCGCGCCCGGAATGCCGATGGGAAAGTAGTGGGATTTTCGGGCGCGACGTTGGCGAGCGATTTCTCCAAATATCGTCACTTGGTCGGTGTAGACGCGCGCGGTGAGCCCAATGGTACGGTCAATGAAGATGCGCGTCGCCGGATGGATACGCCTTCTCTGCGGTCGGAAGACATCAAGCAATTGATGGCCGATCCGGGTCGGTTGACTCATCGCCTAAATGCGGCCGGTATCACTGGAATTCTCGACGCCTCCACCAGTCCGGAGGCTTTGCTGCTGTACGACGAGTTGGAGAAACTCGGTCTGCTCACGGCCCGCACGTCCCTTGCTCTTTACTATGATCCTGATGCGATTCTTGATACCAAAGGCAACCCTGATTGGGCGCTCATGGTGGCGCGCGCAAAAGCTACGCGTGAACGCTATGCAAACGATCCATTGATTCGCGCCGATTTTGTCAAGCTGTTCGCTGATGGGGTCCTGGAGGGAAACCCCTACGCTATGCCGCCGACATTGCCCGAAGTAGCCGGTGTGAAGCCGTACCTTCAGCCAATTTATGCACGCGACGCCGCTGGGCGCCTCTCTGTCACGGGCTACGTCGATCCTGATTCGGAGGTTTGCACACGGGTGCGTAAGGAGGCGCAGGCCTTCGACTTAGCTGCTACCGAGTCTTTCATGCATGCTCATGGATTCCATCCGCGGCAGTGTGAGATTGGCCAAGGTGCGCTCCAACATTCCAGAGAGGTAATTTTGGAATTCGTACGCCAATTTCACTTAGCCGGTTTCAGTGTTCATATTCATGCGATTGGTGATATGCCTGTGCGTACTGCGGTTGAGGCGATCACTGCTGCTCGTGATGTGGATCGTAATAGGGATACCCATGATGGGCTCGCCCATATCCAACTTGTGAATCCAGAGGACAAGGCAGCGATTGGGCGTGAGCATCTCTATCTGGCGTTCACTTATGCCTGGGCCTATACGGATCCGGAATATGATCTTTCGGTAGTGCCATTTTTCGACAAAGTTAAGGGAGCGGAATATGGCGACCTTCACCCAAAGGACGGGTATTACGAGCGTAATGCCTACCCAGTAAGGGAGTTGCGTGATCTAGGCGCGAATCTGGTGGCTGGCTCTGATGCGCCGGTTGACACCAGCGATCCGAGGCCCTTCGTCAATATGGCGATGGCCGTGTCGCGGCGAGTTGCGGGACGACCTGCGTTGAACCCAACTGAGAGCATCTCCATTCGTGACGTGATCGATGCGTACACCATCAACGGGGCGAAGTTTCTATTTAGAGGCGATGAAGCTGGCTCATTGGAAGTTGGCAAGTTCGCTGATTTTATCATCGTGGATCGAGACATTATTGCGATGGCTGACCATGGCGTTGTGGATGACATTGCCAAGACGCAGGTGCTGAAGACTTTCTTTGCAGGGCGTGAGGTCTACTCGGCAAGTCCACCGCGGTAATGCTGCCCGCTGATTTTTTCTAGTCGGTGGTGCGTGGGGTGGGTGTGTTTGGGGGGGGGATTATGGCGATAGGCTTTAGATCGGCTTCTGCTGGCGCGCTTTGTCTGATGTGCGCACTTTTTTTAGGGTTGGTCTGCAGTGCGCGTGGGGCGGGGGGGCGTGTCTCGTCAATAGAGACTGTGCCAGCGGCTGACGTCATGCTCACTCATGGCGTTATCCATACGATGAACCCCGTTGATACGGTGGTTGATACGTTGGCAATCGCGTCTGGAAAGATTGTGTATGCCGGTCCCTTGGCCGGCGCTACGCAGTGGCGAGGGCGGCGTACGCGATCGGTTGATTTAGGAGGCCGAACGGTTTTACCAGGCCTGTCTGACGCGCATGTGCATCCGGCGTTGGGGGAGTTTCTAAATCATCGTTTGTGCAATGTGCATGCGTTGACGGTAGCGGCTGGATTGGAAAAATTGCGTGCTTGCGCGGCGAGTGCGCCACCGGGTGATTGGGTGGTTGGATATGGGTGGTACGATCTGGACAATCCGGAGTTTGATCGCGTCACCCGTTTACAAATTGACGCTATTGTCTCCGACCGCAAAGCAGCGGTCATCTCCCGCGATATCCATACGGTGTGGGTGAACAGTAAGGTCTTGAAGGAATTTGGCATCCGTATCGAGACAACTGCCCCTGCGGGTGGAGCGATAATTCGCGATCCTGTGTCCGGCGAAGCGACGGGCATGCTGATTGATGCCGCCAGCCATCCGGTGGTTGACAGAATTCAGCACGACTCCCCGTATGCCGTGCCGACGACGGAACTCTACCGGTTGGCGATGCAGCACCTGAATAGTCTAGGTATAACAGCGATTCTTGATGCCTTTGTCGATGCAGAGGCAGCCAGTGCCTACCACGAGCTGGATCTGGCGCATCAATTACCGATGCGGGTGTCCCTCGCGTCACCCGTTTTACCCAGCAACTATCTCACCGAGATTCCACATATTGCGGCTCTGCGCGACAGTGCACAGTCATCCCGAGTGCGTCTCAACTTCATTAAGGTATTCGCCGATGGGAACCCAGAAGTAGGCCTTAGCAGTTTTCTGACGCATGACGGGTCTGCGCAGATGACGACGCCCGGGTACTACACCGCGGAGCAGTTGCGTGCGGTGGTGCTGCAGGCGCAGGGTGTTGGGCTGAGTATTTTTGTCCATGTGATCGGGGATGGAGCCGTTAGGGACACGTTGGATGCGATCGATCTGGCCCGTTCAGGGCGCGGTACGGCGGATTTTCGCCATACATTGACGCATCTTTGTTGGGTATCCGACGCCGATTTGCCTCGATTCAAGTCCTTGGGTGTGATTGCCAATATCCAGGAGGGGTGGTTGGCCCCCAGTGCGTTTGGCGGCCCGCCCGGTTACGACTATGCACGCAGTACGGCGTCTGGCCCGTTGGGTCCGTGGCTCGCTGGGCGGCTGATGCCGTACGGGCCTCTGCAGGCAGCCGGTGCCCGTTTGGCAGCCGGTAGTGATTGGTTTTATACGGACGAAAATCCTTGGATCACGATGGAGGCGGGGATTACCTCGCGGGATCCCGGCGGAGCTAATCGGGTCGCCATGTTGCCGAACCACGCCCTGGACTTACGGAGCGTGCTCAGAGCGCATACCGTCGACGCTGCGTTCCAAATGTTCCGGGAAAATGAAATTGGCTCGCTAGAGCCGGGGAAGCAGGCGGATCTGATCGTGTTGGATCGAGATCCCTTCCGGATTGACGTCGAGGACCTCCATAAGGTCCGGGTTTTGCAAACGTTTGTGGCGGGTGACGTGGTCTACCAGGCGCAGCCACAATGACGGCGCCGATCTCTAGTTAAAGCCAATGCCCTCTTGGCGGCTCCGAGGCCGTATAGCCGATTGATTTGGACGGCACCCGCAGGCGGCCCGCAGAGAACTGTGCTGCCCGGGTCACCACTGGGGAGGGTGCAGCGGCGGGGCTGCCGGTAGGCGCCAGGCACGGTCGCTGACGGCTGGCGAAGCAAGCAAAGGAGTGACCGGTGCGCTCGGGCCTTCAAAACGCTACCATGGCGGCCCCCTGAGGCCCTAGTTCCCCATGACTGAGAATCCCTTCGTTGCCGAGATTGCTCGGCGGCGCACCTTCGCGATCATTTCCCATCCGGATGCTGGAAAGACCACGCTGACCGAAAAGCTGTTGCTATTCGGTGGCGCGATTCAGATGGCCGGTACGGTGAAGGGGCGAAAGGCTGCCCGTCACGCCACGTCCGACTGGATGCGGCTCGAGCAACAGCGTGGAATCTCGGTGACCTCGTCAGTGATGCAGTTCCCGTACCACGAGCGCATTGTTAACCTGCTCGATACACCGGGCCACGAAGACTTTTCTGAAGATACCTATCGCACGCTAACGGCCGTCGACTCCGCTCTGATGGTTATAGATTGCGCGAAGGGCGTCGAGGAACGGACCATCAAGTTGATGGAAGTCTGTCGGCTGCGTGACACGCCGATTATGACCTTTGTGAATAAACTCGATCGCGAGGGTCGGGAGCCGGTGGATTTGCTCGATGAGATCGAGCGCGTCTTAGGCCTCAAGTGCGCGCCAATCACCTGGCCTATCGGCATGGGACGCGCTCTTAAGGGGATCTATCATCTCATCGAAGACAAAATCTACGCGTATGAGGCCGCGGCAGGCGGCCGTGCGGGCACTAATCAGGTGATTGACGGTCTTTTGTCGGAGGAAGCGGCGGAGTTCCTCGGAGATCGCCGTAGCGCGTATCTCGACGAGGTCGAGCTCGTCCGGGGTGCAACGACCGTATTTAATCTCGAGTCCTATCTGGCTGCCCAGCAGACGCCAGTTTTCTTTGGCTCGGCGATCAATAACTTCGGCGTCGAAGAGTTACTGTCCTCATTTGTCGAACATGCGCCGGGTCCGCGGTCTCGCGCAACGACGGCGCGTACTGTTGAAGCGACAGAGGAGAAGTTTTCGGGCTTCGTCTTTAAGATTCAAGCCAATATGGATCCTTCGCATCGGGATCGGATCGCGTTCCTGCGCATCTGTTCGGGACGGTACCTGCGTGGGATGCGCTTGCGTCACGTGCGGCTCGGCAAAGAAGTGCGCATTGCTGACGCATTGACGTTTATGGCGGCAGATCGCCAGACGGCTGAAGAAGCATTTGCAGGCGATATCATCGGTCTGCATAACCATGGAACGATCAATATCGGGGATACGTTCAGCGAGGGCGAGAAACTTACGTTTACAGGCATTCCAAACTTTGCCCCGGAGTTGTTCCGACGCGCTGTTCTCAAGGACCCTTTGAAAGCAAAAGCTTTGCAGAAAGGCTTGGCGCAGTTGTGTGAAGAGGGTGCCACGCAGCTTTTTCGGCCGTTGCGCAACAATGACATGATCCTTGGTGCTGTCGGTCAGCTGCAGTTTGAGGTGGTGGCATTTCGTCTGCAGGACGAGTATTCCGTACAGTGCGTCTTCGAAGGCATTTCAGTGGCGACTGCGCGCTGGATCCAGTGTGGCGATGCCAAAAAGCTCGCCGAGTTTCGGGAGCGTTGCTACGAGTACTTGGCGCTCGACCATGCCGGAGAACTGGTCTATCTCGCGCCTGGACGTGTCAATCTTGAGTTAACGATTGAACGCTGGCCTGGCGTGACGTTCCGAGAAACCCGTGAGCATTTGGCCATCGCCCCCTAAGATCGGGAAGAGGTCAGTGTTGTATTCGGGCGATTGTGGCAGTCCCACGCGGGCAAAAATCGCAGTATCGATGATGGCGCCCGGCGAATCGCACTGAACTAGGTTTTGCTCACCACTTAGCAGGGTCTAAGCCATACAGTGTGCGCAGTTCGGTATATACGTCAGGAAAGTCTTCCTGCAAGGCCTCTGGTTGCTCGATGAACGCTTCCGTTGCCACCGCGAAGAATTCGGCGTCGCTTTCCAGGCTATAGGGGTCAAGTACGCAGGGGCGTTCTTCGGCTTCGGCGCTTTCGAGAGCTTCGAAGGCAGCTGTGACTACAGCCTGCCAGCGCGGACCACCCGATCCTGAGGTAAAGCCCGCAGCGTAATCATGGTAGTGCGCGAATTCGTGGACAACGACGTTGTAGCCGGGTCCTGCTTCGATCACGTCTGTCCAGGAAAGGATCACGCGCGAGGTGTCCCAACTTTGCCCGGAGAGGGGGCGAGATTCTTCTGTGACCACGCCGTTCTCTTCCCACAGTTCAGGTACGACAAACTCATCGGGGTAGACGAGGATCGCTTGCAGATCGTCGTAGACATGCCGTTGGTGACCGAGCAGCAGGAGACACGCATCGGCCGCGATGTCCATGCGTATTGCCTCTGTGATTCTAAGCCCGGCACACCCGATGAACGTGCGCTCACCGAGGAATATCCGTACAAGTTCCTCCAGTCGCCGTCGCAGTGCCGGTGGCAGTCGCTTCCAAGCCCGAGTCCGCCCCAACCGAGCCCGCAACAGGTCATTATCCGGCGCCCTTAAGCGCTCTCGGCGCCGTTCCCGCAGCAACGAGGGCAGTACGATCGCTACGATAGTGCCCGCGGCGAGCGCAATCACGACCGCGAACGCCCACATATCAGGCGCCGAGCGCTTTTACACGGATCAATTGCTCCTCTAGGCTGCCCAGTTCATGGCTGAAGTCGGCGATACGACCGCGTTCTTGTTCAACCACCGCCGGTGGCGCATTGGCGACAAAATTGGCATTGGATAGTTTGGTTTCCGTCTTGCCAAGGTCCTGGCGGATTTTGGCAATACGCTTTTCCAAGCGCGTGACTTCAGCGGCTACGTCGATCAGACCCGCCATCGGCACCAGAATGCGCAGTTCGCCCAGTAGTGCGACGGCCGATTCCGGGGCTACTTCGCCCGATGCGATTGGGCGCAACCCGGACAGATTGGCGAGTCGTTCGATGAAATGACGTGTTCTGGTGAGACGTTTGAGGTCTGCCTCACTGGCATTTTCGAGCAGCACTTCGAAGCGCTTGGAAGGGGCAATGTCCATCTCACCACGAATCTGGCGTACACCGAGAATGACGCCTTGTGTCCACGCCATTTCGGACTCGACGTCGGTATCGCGGCCAGTGGCCTGTGGCCATGGCTGGGACATGATTGTTGGTCCCGTACGTCCCGCGATTGGACCGACGCGCTGCCAAATTTCTTCAGTGATGAATGGCATCAGCGGATGTAGGGCCCGGAGGATAGTTTCCAAGGTTTCGATGAGCGTTCGGCGAGCGGCCCGCTTGTCTGTCTCGGCAGTTGTCTCCGACTGCAGCACGGCTTTGCTGAGCTCCAAGTACCAGTCGCAAAATTCATACCAAGTAAACTCGTACAGTGCTTGGCTGGCGAGATCAAAGCGGTAGGTGGCAAAGGCTTGATCGAGGGACGCAACCATCGCGGCTAGCCGCGAACGGATCCAACGGTCGGCGAGGCTCGGCGTCTCACTGTCATCGCCGAGCTCCTGCCCCTCGACGCTCATCGTGACGTAACGGGCGGCATTCCATAATTTGTTGCAGAAGTTCCGATAACCCTCTATTCGGCCGACGTCAAAGCGGATATCCCGTGACAGTGTGGCCAGTGACGCGAAGGTGAAGCGCAGGGCATCGGTTCCGTAGGAATCAATGCCGGCAGGGAATTGCTTGCGCGTGGATTTCTCGATGCTCGCGGCTAAGTGCGGTTGCATCAAACCAGTGGTGCGTTTCTGTACCAGCGCTTCGAGTTCAATGCCGTCGATTAAGTCGATAGGGTCGAGGACATTGCCCTTTGACTTCGACATTTTTTGCCCTTCGTTGTCGCGAATTAGGCCGTGTACATACACTTCGCGGAATGGGACGTCATCCATGAACTTGAGTCCGAACATGATCATTCTGGCGACCCAGAAAAAGATGATGTCGAAGCCTGTGACCAGTACCGCCGTGGGGTAGTACTTTTGGACTTCCATGGTTTTCTGCGGCCAGCCCATGGTCGAAAAGGGCCATAGGGCTGAGGAGAACCAGGTGTCCAACACATCGTCGTCGCGGACGAGCGTTACCTCTTTCGGGACCTGGTGGCGTGCGCGGGCATCTGCTTCATCGCGACCGACGTAAATGGCGCCATCCGGCCCGTACCAAGCCGGAATGCGATGGCCCCACCAGAGTTGGCGACTAATGCACCAGTCCTTGATATTGCGCATCCACTCAAAGTAAGTGCGGTCCCAATTTTCGGGCACAAAACGGATTCGACCCGATTCCACGGCTTCGATGGCAGGCTTCGCCAGTGGCTCGATGCGGACATACCATTGGTCAGTCAGCCATGGTTCGATGACTGCGTTGGAGCGGTCCCCGCGCGGCGTCATCAGCGTGTGTGCGTCTATTTTTTCAACGAGGCCTAGACCCTCGAGTTCCGCCACAACGCGTTTGCGGGCTTCAAAACGATCGAGACCTTGGTAGCGCTCGGGTACTGCGTCGTTGAGCGCTGCGTCGCGGTCAAGGATGTTGATCAAGGGCAGGTTGTGGCGCTGCCCGAGTTCATAATCGTTGAAATCATGCGCCGGTGTGATCTTCACGCAGCCGGTTCCGAATTCGCGCTCCACATACGTGTCGGCCACGATCGGAATGTCGCGATCAACCAGTGGCAGGCGAATGGATTGCCCTATCAAATGCGCATAACGTTCATCTTCAGGGTGGACCGCCACTGCCGTGTCGCCCAGCATGGTTTCCGGCCGAGTCGTTGCGACGACCAAATGTCCGGAACCATCGGCGAGCGGATAACGCAGGTGCCACAGGCTGCCCTGCTCTTCAGTGGAGAGGACCTCCAGATCAGATAGTGCGGTATGCAGTACCGGGTCCCAGTTCACGAGCCGTTTGCCGCGGTAGATTAGGCCTTGTTCGTAGAGTCGCACAAAGGATTCGGTGACTGCAGTAGACAGTCCCTCATCCATGGTGAAACGGTCGCGCGACCAGTCGACGCTGGCACCTAGTCTTCGCATCTGCTGCGCAATCGTACCGCCGGACTCCTCCTTCCACTGCCACACGCGGTCCACGAAGGCCTCGCGACCCAAGTCGTGACGGGTCTTGCCCTGCGCATTGAGCTGTCGTTCGACCACCATTTGGGTGGCGATGCCGGCGTGGTCTGTGCCCGGCTGCCACAGCGTGTCGTCACCGCGCATACGGTGATAACGGGTCAACGCATCCATGATGGTGTCTTGGAATGCGTGCCCCATATGCAGCGTGCCCGTCACGTTCGGTGGCGGAATCACGATTGCATAGGGCGTGCCTGTGTCGTTGGCCTTGAAACGACCCTCTGCCTCCCATCGCTGGTACAGGCGGGTCTCGATGTCACCGGGGGAGTACGTCTTGTCCATGATCAACTGCCGACTTTGTGCGTCTCTGGAGGAAGGCCGCGATCGCGATAGGTGACGAAACGACGTCGTCCCGCATCGCGGCGGGTAGGGTCCGCGTCGACAAATTCGACGACACGGGCAAAGGTTTCAATACCGTCGGGCACGGTGGGCCCGAGATTTACGAGAATATCGGCTGCAACGGTCCGCCCTGACGTGATCAGCACAGGCGGTAGCGGTGGTGCGCCGGTCTGGGCATCGGCCCGCGAGACGATCTCATGGGGGATAAAAGCCTGGTCATTGAACGTCCACAGCGCAAGGTCGACGCGTTCGGCTGCAGCGGCCGAATCGGTTACGACACAGACGGTCGCGCCGGCCTGCACCCACTGTTCAATACGGCCGCACACGGCCATATCGAGGGCACGCAGATTCGTGCCTTCTAGAATGTGAAATTCGACCGCTGTGCTCATCCGAGATTCGCAAGCAGATAGTCGACGAGTAAGGGGACCGGACGCCCAGTGGCTCCTTTTGCGGCACCCGTGACATAGGCGGTGCCTGCAATGTCTAGATGCGCCCACTTGAGGCCATCGGTGAACTTCCACAAGAAGCACGCCGCCGTCACTGCGCCGCCATCCCGTCCAGCGACGTTGGCAAAATCGGCAAAGTTGCTCTTGAGTTGTTCTTGGTATTCCTCAGCGAGTGGCATGCGCCAGCAGGTGTCCGCAGAACGCTTGCCTGCAGCCAGCAACCCGTTGGCCAAGTCGTCGCTATTGCTCATCAGCGCACTGTTGTGTGAGCCGAGGGCAATCACGCAGGCACCAGTGAGGGTTGCGATATCAATGACCTCGCGGGGCTTGAAGCGTCGACTATAGGTCAAGGCGTCGCACAGGATCAGGCGACCCTCGGCATCCGTATTGAGGATTTCGATAGTCTGTCCCGACATCGAGGTGACGATGTCTCCGGGCTTTGTCGCAGTACCCGACGGCATATTTTCGACCGCGGGGATGATGCCCACCACATGGATGGGTGCATCTAGCATAGCCAGTGACTTGATCGCTCCAAAAACAGAGGCCGCGCCGGTCATGTCGAACTTCATCTCGTCCATGCCGCCAGGGTCTTTGAGGGAAATGCCGCCCGTGTCAAAAGTGACGCCCTTACCGACCAAGACAATGGGATCCGCCTTGGCGCCACGGCCGCGGTATTCGAGCACAATCAGTTTTGGGGGTTGCGCAGAACCGGCGGTGACCGAAAGCAGTGAGCCCATGCCAAGGCGACGCATTTCGCGCTCACTCAGCACTTTGCAGCGCACCGTGCGGTGCTCGCGGGCAAGGCGGCCGCCGGCATGGGCCAAATAGGTAGGGGTGCAGACGTTGGCGGGTAAGTTGGCCAGATCGCGCGTCCACGAACTGCCCGTGCCGATAGCTGCCCCGTCGCGCACGCCGCGTCGGACATCGCCCAATTCGGTGGGGCTTGCGATGACGCGTACGGTATCGAGGCTCTGGGCTTTCGGCTTCTTGCCTGAGCGAATGACGGGCACCCGGTAGGCCACGTGGAGGAATTGCTCGGTCACGTAGCGCGCGCGGTAGTAGGTGTCGGCGTCCGGTACCTCGGCATCCGCGAAGGTCACCAGTGCATTGCTGGCGGGAGTCTTCAGAGTGGCCTGTGCGGCGCTCGTCAGGGCCTTGCGGTAACTGCGCCGGGACCAGTTTTTGTCGCTGCCGAGGCCAACCAGCAGCACGCGGGCTGCGGGACCCTTGCCAAGGTCAGGCAGGAGCAGGGTTTCGCCGAGGCGGCCGGCAAAGTCCCCAGCGGCTGCGATGCGGGCAATACGGCCACCTAGCGCGGCGTCGATCGAGGGCCCGCTACCGGCCAGCCGGCCGCCTTCATGGACGCCCACAATGGCGCAGTCGGTACGGGTGCGGCGCCCAGCGCCAGATTCTGCCTTGAATTCCATGTCTCTTGCTCCAGCGCGTGGCCATGGCATCCCGCCTTTTCAGGTCGGTTTGCCCTTCTATGCGCACGGCTTTGGGTTTACCTTACGGGTCACGGCTAAAAGGCCGTCGCTCGTCCAGGTGGACAGTGTACTTTCAAGGGCTTGCCGGCGCGAGCGGCGGTTCGATGTGGGTGGAGCGCGGGTGCGGACGATCGATCGGTACATCCTGAAGGAAGTGACCCTGTCCTGGCTTGCCGTGACGGGGGTTCTTTACGCAGTTTTGCTCAGTCAGCAGCTGGCGCAGGTACTGGGCCAGGCGGCCGAGCGCGGCTATCCGAAGGAAATCCTCCTCAGCCTGATCGGCCTGATGTCCTTGCAAAATGGCACGCTCCTGCTACCGGTCGGTGTGCTGCTGGGGATTTCCTTGGCGCTGGGACGCCTCTACCATGATTCAGAGATGGCGGCGTTGCGAGCCTGTGGGGTAGGGCCCCTGCGCTTATTACGCGCTATAGGGGTGCTGGCACTTGTTGTGACAGGGGCTTGCGCGTGGGCAGTCCTCGACTTGGCGCCGGCGGCATTCGCCCGCGCGCAAACCTTGCAGAAAGCCGCTATTCAAGCCGCGGAATTCGGCTTGTTGGAGCCAGGCAAGTTTCACGCTTTTGCGCACGGCACGGCGGTGTTCTATGCCGAATCTGCCGACCGTGATGGCACGCTGAGAAAAATATTCATCCAACGTCGCGCCGATGACCATGTGGAAGTGATGCTGGCTGACCAGGCGCGCCATATCATCTCTCCCGACGGCAGTCTGCATACGCTGGTGCTGTATGACGGAGAGCGTTTCGATGGGAGCCCCGGTAACCCGGTGATGCGGCGCGTGCGCTTTGCGGAGCACGGCATACCGGTACGGATGGATACGGTCGTGGGTGGTGCGGCGCGGGTTGAGGCGCGTACTACGGGCGATTTACGTCGCGATGGATCGCCGGAGGCCACGGCTGAGTTGCAGTGGCGGATTTCATTGCCGCTCATGGTGCTGATCTTGACCCTGTTGGCTGTGCCCCTCGCTGAGCTGGAGCCCCGACAAGGGCGGTATGCCCGGGTCGGGCTCGTTATTCTCACGTTCTTTATCTACACAAACCTGCTGTCCGTGGCTCGGACTTGGCTCGAGAAGGGCCTGGTCCCTGCCTATCTCGGCTTATGGTGGCCGCACGCGCTTGCGCTGCTTCTGGCGGCCATGTTGTGGTGGCGCCGTTCGCCGCCTCAGTGGGCTTTCCGATGAATCTTCTCGATCGCTACATTGCGCGTCAGGTACTTTGGTTCACGCTGTTGGTTAGCGTGGTGCTGGTCACGTTGGGCGCGCTGTTCTCTTTTATTGAGCAGCAGTCGGATGTGGGTGTGGGTTCCTTCGGGGTGTTGGATGCAGTGGTGGTTACGGCGCTCAAGATGCCCAAGCAAGCCGGACAGCTCTTGCCGATTGCTGCGCTGATCGGTGCCTTGCTCGGGCTGGGTAATCTCGCGCGCAGTAGCGAATTGATTGTGATTCGAGCAGCTGGCGTATCGGTCATCCGAGTATCTGCGGCTGTCGCTGCAGCGGGCTTGTTGCTGTTTGCAGCGGGCGTCGTGGTTGCGGAGTACTTAGCGCCGCCATTAGAAACGTATGCGAACGAAGTGCGGACCTTCGGCAAGTATGCGAATTTTAGTTTTGCCGGCAAGGCTGGCGTTTGGCTGAAAGATGGCTCTCGGATTGTGAGTGTGCAAGATCAAGGTGCCGACAGTATTTATGGCGGTGTTTACGTTTTTGATCTCGTAGCGGATGCGCAGGGCCGCCAACGGCTTACCGGTGTGACACGGGCCACACGGGCAACACTAGTAGCAGAACACTCTTGGCTTCTTGGTGACTATGAGTCGACCCAAATTGGCGAGAACGGTACGCACTCTATGCGCGAACCTACGCACCGTTTTGAGACCGAAATCAGCGCCGATTTACTGGGGGCTGCGATACAGGATCCCGACGTATTGCCGGTACGGGGTCTTTTTCGTTATGTAGGACATTTAAAGGCAAATGGGCTGGAATCGCGCACCTGGGAGATTTCTCTTTGGTCGCGTATTGCACGGATGCTGTCCACGATCGTTCTGAGTTTGCTTGCTGTGCCGTTTGTATTTGGTCCACTGCGCTCATCGGGCGCTGGTGCACGCATGGCCATTGGCATCGGGATCGGCATTTTTTATGTGTTGGTGAACCGCACGCTCGAGAACAGTGGTGATGTGTATGGCTTGTCGCCACTCTTGGTGGCGTGGGCGCCATTGTTGGCGCTAAGTGCAATCACTGGGATAGCGATCGCTCGGACCCGTTGAGACTAGTCGCGGACGATCCGTGTCCGGCTAAGGCGGTCCGTGATCGTGCCAGACGAACCCGGGTGCGCCGCCAGATAGCTGAGACTCAATGGCAGCACGGCCAGCAACGCCACCCAGTCACGGCGATGCATATAGTCCAGCACCCCAGAAATAGCCGTTAACCAAAGCGCAGCGGCAATGAGCAAGCGTACGCAAGCGCGGCTCCAGCGTAGCGCGGTGCCATCGCCATTCTCGATGCGGATCTTCCATGCCTTCATGCCTAGGGTCTGACCGCGGTGGGTCCATGCATGCCCGTAGTACAGCGCGAGGGCACCGGCCAAGACCAACTGATGCAGGAAGTGAAAAACAGGCCCGATCTGTGCACCCGAGAGGTCGTGCCCGGTGAGTGCGACGGGAATGAACGTCACCACCATGAATACAGCCAAGATAAGCAATCCGTCATACACAGCCGCGCCCAGCTGACGCAGGCTGCCGGCGGGGATGCTAACGGGGGGCATGGGGTTCATGGGCGAGCATCCTCGCTGAAGCCGGGCTTGCTGTCACGTGCCGGCGCGCCGGCGCCGACGACTCAAGACTAGTAGTGCGGCAATCAGTAAGAGTAGTGGCGCGGCACAGACGTCGGTGGCGTACAAGATTCGACCGAGGCGGGCGGCTTCTCGGTCCAATTCATGATGGACCCCGCGTAATGCGCGCGCGAATCGGCGCCGCTCGACTTCAGCGCTTGCTAGGTCGCCACGCTGCTGTGGGTTCGTGGCTGGGCCGCCGACCGTACCACCGGACAGATCGGCAATGCGCCGATTAACGTCGGCCAGCGATCGTTCCAAGGCTTCTGACTGTGCTGCGAGGCGACGGTCTGCGTGGTTGCGGATCGCGTCGAGTCGCGCGAATGGGCGCGGCATGGGCTCGCGTCCGCGCAGGGCCACCAGTTCATCACCACCCGTTAGTTCATCGACCACATTCAGGAGAAAATCCCCGTTATTGGCCCACGGCTCGCGGTAGTGCGTGCCGCCGACGTCTTCGTCGCGGATCCACAGCATGTCGGCAAGCCAATCGGTGTCGGCTACGATCACGACATTGGCCGGTTGGTGCGGGGTGGAGGCATTTTCCGGAAAAGCGGCGGGCAGTCGCCCGCGTAAGTGGGTGGCGATGACGTAACGACGACCAGTCGGGCGGAAGCCGTGTCGGAGCGTCTCCGGTGTGGCGCCATAGACCAGATCGGCAACTTTCAACGGCGCACTGCTGGTGCTGGTTTGCACCAGAGGTACAGTGCTCACGCCCGGTATTGGTGTCGTTTCAAGGAAGCCGGGGGTTGCGAAATCCAGTCGGTGTAGGCCACTGGTGAGGAGGTCATTGGTGGCAAGGCTACCGACTCCGAAACCAGCGAAGCCTAAATGTCGTACCGGTCGGTCCCCTCGACCGGCGCCAACCAGCAACGCGTTATCCAGATCCCCGACCGCTAACGTCGGATCGAACCGCAGGCCCCACGCATGCAAAAAAGGTTCAAAGGTCGACGCGTGATCGACGCCCACCCCAACCTCGTCGCGTTGTCCATCAAATTGCGCGTCTGGGTCGATCGCGATCAGTGCCCGCCCGCCATGGGTCAGGTATCGGTCGATATCGCGTAGCAGTTCTGGAGACAAACCTTTCGGGTGCAGTACCAGCAAGGCATCTAGCTGTGGCGGCAGTAACGTTGCTTGCGGCAGCACGTCTCGTATGTCGTACTGTTCGCGCAGTGCATCTTCGATCGCCCAGGGCAGGTGCGTGGACTCGAGTGTGCCCGTAGCGGCCGCTAGGGTCGACAGAAGTCCGACCGTGGGCCGGTGGGGTCGTGCCACTTGGCGTAGGAGGCGAGCAATTCGATACTCAAGGTAGGCCGACTGACTCGGTTCGAACAGGTCAATCACCGTTCGGGTGCCCTCGCTTTCGGCGATCAGACCTAACCACAGATTGTCGCCTGCCTCACCAACGGCCAGAGACCGTAATCCGGCCTCGGCAGCGCGGTCTTCGTCCTCGGAGAACGGCGGTGGGTCCAAGATGGCTAGATGTACCCGGTCGCGAGCCCGTGCTGTGATATCCGACAGGAGTTCCCGGACGCGGCGTGCTTCGCTAGCGTACGCAGGCGATGCCGCTAGCGTTTGTGCGGACGCGATCAAGGTGAGCGTAATCGGTTGCTCGAGCCCTTCAATCAAATGGCGAGTGGCCGGGGCCAGCGTGTAAAGCTGTTCTTGCGTCAGATCGAGCCGAGCCTGACCCAAGAGACGTGGAGCGGCAAGCGATAGTGTCAGTATCATCAGAGTCAGGAGCAGGGCTGCGAGGCGCGGCCGGATGACGCGCCGTAGTAGCACGATCGGTAGTTCACGGATCGAGAGCAGGACGATTGCGGTGGCGGTTAGGCCTGCTGCAGAGAGCCCAAAGAAGTAGGCGACGTCATCTAGACCAATGACGCCACGGGTCAATGCCCGGTGGTGTGAGAGGGCGCCGAGATCGGTCACCGCCTCCACCCAGCTCGCGGGGCACCGATCCCGGAGTAAGTCCGCCACGGCAGGATGGCCCGCCAGCAGTAGCAACACCCCGGCACCTACGGTGGCAATGAAAGCGCTGACCTGATGCCGTGTGGCGGCGGATAGGGCCGAACCTAGCGCGAGCAAGGTGGCACCGAGCAATAAACTACCGAGATAGCCCGCCAGAATGGCGCCATGGTCGGGGTGGCCCAGATAGGTCACCGTGGCCCACAGCGGCGTTGTAGTGGCCAAGGCGAGGGTCAACAGTGCCACGCCCACCACCCACTTCGCCAGAATGGCGGCGCCCAGGCCAATGGGCAGCGTCAGTAAGGACTCAATTGTGCCCTGCCGGCGCTCCTCAGCCCAAAACCGCATGGACAAGGCGGGTGCAAGCCAGACCAACAGCCACGGCTGCAGGGCGAAGCAGGCCGACAGATCTGCCTGACCGCGCGCATACAACTCACCGAACTCGAAGGTTGCGACGGTCGTGAGCACGGCATACGCCGCGATAAAAAGATAAGCGAGCGGCGTGGCAAACGCGGCGCGCCATTCCCGCCGAAGTACTGCGCTAAAGCCCATCACGCTACCGCCTCCCCGGAGGTCAGGGCACGGAACACGTCTTCTAGACGCCCGGTTTCCAGATGCAATCCTTCGATGGCCCAGCACTCGGTCGCCGCGAGGCTGGCGATGTCGGCGAAAGGACGTTGGCCAGGTCGGGCCAGTGCCGTCAGTCTGCGGTGTCCAGGCGCTGCCTCAACCTGTAATACCGATGGCAGTGCGCTGAGCCTTGCGGCGATCGAGCGGCTATCGGCTGTGGGACCAAATTCGATACGCACCGCATTATGATGTCGGGACCGCCGGGCGAGTGCTGTTGGGGTGTCGTCTGCTAAAAGGCGACCTTGCGCCAGAATCAGGGCCCGGTCGCATAGACGCTCGGCCTCGTCAAGAATATGGGTGGACACCAAGACCGTCCGAGTCGGCGCTAGGTGACGAATCAGCGCGTGTACTTCGTCCCGTTGATTGGGGTCCAGACCGTCTGTTGGTTCATCTAGTATCAGGACAGGCGGGTCTCCAAGCAGCGCTGCCGCGAGTGCGACGCGTCGCCGCTGCCCCTTGGAGAGAGTGTCGGTACTGCGATCGCGCAGTGGTCCGAGATCCAATCGTTCGCTTAGTTGGGCAATCGCCGCGCAACGGTCCGAACGGGGACCGAGCCGGGCCTGTGCCGCAAAGTCCAGCACCTCTCGAATCGTCGCTTCGGGCGGCAGGGGGGCTCCTTCGGGGAGGTAGCCGATCGCTATTCGGGTGCTCGTTTGCCGAGGATCATGACCGAGTACGCGGATGCGGCCGGAGGAAGGGCCGAGGTATCCGGTGACCAATTTGAGGGCGGTCGACTTGCCCGCGCCGTTCGGGCCCAGCAGGCCCACGATGCCACCATCGATTTGCGCGCTGACTTCGCTCAACGCGGTGATAAGTCCGTACTGCTTGGAAACGTGTTCCAGTAGGATCATGGGGCTCGTCCGCACGACGAAACGAGGACAAATTGCCGGTTCCTCTGCAAAGGAATCTCCTCGCGTGCGATCATGAGGGTGCTACGTTTCATGGAGTATGCAGTATGAGCCTACAGCGCGAAAAACCCACTAACGGGGCCTTGGTCTGGGATCTTCCCACACGGCTGTTCCATTGGCTGCTCCTCGCCTGCGTGGCGGGCGCCTTCGTGTCGCAGTGGTTTTACCAGCATATTCCGTTCATCGTCCATGAAGTCTGCGGGATGAGCGCGCTAGTGTTGATCGCATTTCGGGTGGTGTGGGGGTTTGTGGGCACGCAGCACGCTCGGTTTTCGGCCTTCATCCGCGGCCCGGCGGTAACGAAAGCGTATCTGCAAGCGGTGCTGCAGCGTCAGACCCCTGCAATGGCTGGCCACACGCCCACTGGGGGGTGGATGATCCTGCTGCTGCTCTTGCTGGTTGGTGGGCAAGCGCTACTTGGCCTGTTCTCAAACGACGAAACCGATGCTGCCGGTCCACTCTATGCATGGGTCAGTCATGCCACCAGCAATCGTTTGTCAGGACTGCATGAGATCATCGGGAATTTGTTGCTTGCCGCCATCGGCCTGCACGTGCTCGCGGTAGTGATTTATAAGGTGATCTTCAAGGAAGATCTGGTCCGCACGTTGATCACTGGATGGCGACCTGGTGCGCCGGCGTCGGCAGGCATTGCCGGACATCGTCTCTGGCTTGCCCTGCTGATTGTAGCCGTGTGTGCCGGCGCGCTCGCTTGGGTGATCGCGAGCGCGCCGCCAGTGCCTACTGTGCTGATGTGATCAGTCTTCTTTGTACTTGTCGTGACATTCCTTGCAGACCGCATGGGTGTCACTAACGAGTGGTTTGAATTTTTCCAGATCAGCTGTTTTCGCGCCTTCCGATAGAGCCGCGCTCTTTGTGATGAACTTTTTCAGCACGGCATCGAATTCAGCGCGATGCTCCCAAATGGCCGCTTTCGCTTCGCTCTTGCCGTGAATCGCGGACCCTTCTGGGAATGCCTCTGTCAGCATTTCAGTGAGTGCCGCTAGGCGTGCCGCGCGGATGCTGGCCTCGGCCTTATCAAATGGGATTTTTCCCTGCGCCATTGCATTCAGAGGACCAAAATTCCAGGCGATTGCGCCGTAAAGACCATGCCGGTAGTCATTGGCCTGCTCAAGCTTCGTTTTGCTGTCGTGCGCGTGGGCACTAACGCTGAAAGCCACCAGAATTGCTGCTAAAAGAATTCGACGAGACATTGAGAACTCCGAGTTGAAGCGCCTGTCAGGCGGCGCAGAATATGGAAATCACCGACCCAATGCCGATGGTCCAGAGCAAGGTCCGAGCCAGAGCAAAGTCGAAGACGTAGGCTACGACGTACAGGACCCGCGCTGCAACGAACAGTTCCGCATAGGCGTCCACTCTGCCTTGCGGCGCATGGGAGAGTGCAGCAACCAGAACCGCCGCTGCAAAGAGCGGAAAGGCCTCAAATGAGTTCTTTTGCGCAGAATTCGCACGTGCCCGACGGCCAGTTTGTTTGGCCAGCCACTCTCGCGGGTTGCGGTTGTCGTAGCCGCCCCCAGATTTAGCGATGCCAGCACTCAGGTAGGGTATTAAGCCGGCAATCAAGACACACCAAAATGAAATCGTCATGGGTTCTACCTCCGGTGGCTAATGCATTAATGCAGTTGTCGCGCGCGGTAGCCGGGTCCGCGCAGGACGTGGCCGGGGCGCGCGTTGGTCATTTGGCCGTCAGCAATGACCGCTTGGCCATTGACCAAGACCCAGTCCATGCCGGTGGATAACTGGTTGGGATCAGCGTACGTCGCCCGATCGGTCACCATATCCGGGTCGAAGATGACGATGTCGGCCCAGAGGCCGGTTTTGAGCAGACCACGATCAGTGAGGCGCATGCGTGACGCGGGCAATGACGTGAATTTTCGGATCGCCTCTTCTAGCGAAAGTTGGTGCGTTTCCCGCACATACTTGCGGAGGATTCTTGGGAAGGTGCCAAATGCGCGCGGATGCGGATGGAAGGACCCGAGTATGCCTTCGGTCGAAGCTCCGGAGCTATCGTTGTTGATAGACGTCCAAGGTTGCACGAGAGCAAGCGCAACGTCTGCTTCATCCATACCGAATACGGCACACTCGGAGGAGGCGTCGTCAGCCGCAAGGATGTCCAGTAGCGTATCCATCGGGTCGGCGTGCCGGGCTTCGGCAATTTCCCTAATCGTCTGACCTTGCAGGGCTCTTAGCGCCGGGTTGTGTACTACACCGACCAGAATCCCCTCGGGGCCCGCCACTTCGTGCCACTCGTTGTCCCATTGGCTGCTAGGTTCCAACATGTCGGCCTTGATGCGAGCGCGCGTCTGTGGATCGTTGAGGCGCTCCAGAAGCTTAGCCTTGCCGCCGTCGTGTGCCCACGGCGGTACAAATGCAGACATCTCATTGAACCAGGCGGTGTACGCGTAGGTATCCGCTGCAATATCCAGACCTTGTGCACGAGCGGCATTGATTTTTTCGATCACGGAGGGCATTCGGCCCCAGTTGATCTTTCCACCTACTTTGAGATGCCAAATTTCCACTGGGATCTTGGCTTCTCGGGCGATGCGGAACGTTTCCTCCAACGCAGCATCCATGCCATCGCCCTCCGAGCGCATGTGGGTGGCGTAGATGCCCCCGGCTGCGGCGGCCTCTTGGGCGAGCGCGATCAGCTCTTCGGTGCTTGCGTAGGGTGCCGGCGCGTATTCGAGCGATGAGGACACGCCGCGCGCGCCCTCGCGCATGGCTTTGCGTACGAGGACGCGCATGTCGCCCAGCTCTGCCGAGGTTGCCGCGCGGTTACTGTTGCCAATCACAATCTTACGGATGGTGGTCGCGCCAACATAGGAGCCGAGATTGATGCCGATGCCTTGCTGCTCTAGGCGCTTGAAGTAACCACTAAAATCAACCCAGTCTGGCTTCAGACCCAAATGGGCGAGATCCGTGCGCAGGTCTTTAGCAGCAATCCCAACGGTCGGTGCAGGGGAGCCGCCTTCGCCGGTGAATTCTGTCGTGATCCCCTGGTATATTTTGGACGGCAGTCGTGGATCTACGAGGATTGTAAACTCGGATTGACCTAGCATATCGATGAAGCCTGGTGCGACGACTCGTCCGTGGGCGTCGAGGGTTTTTTGGGATGGTAGGGCCCCTAAATTTCCAATAGCCGCGATGTGACCGTCACGCAGCCCGATGTCTGCGGAATACCAGGGAGCCCCTGATCCATCGATGATGTGCCCGTTAGTGATCACCAGATCGAAGGGCCGCTCGCGGGCGAAACTGGTGGTGATGAACAGTATTGCAACGATTGTTGGGAACGGGCGGTTTAGACGCATGGGACGCTACCCTTATTTTTCTATGATGCAAACCCATTATCCGCCGGAAATTGCATGTCTGCTTCGCTCTTGTCTCCCTCTTTTTCTTTCTCGCCCAGCGGCAACGGGGATCGTTCCCGCAGCATCCAAAGCAGTCGTTCGAGCAGCAAGACCGTTGAGAGCACAGCCTCTCGACCCTTGGCGTTGGTGGATCCCTCCAATAACTCACGACGCACGCGATCAATCAACGGGCCGCGTTCGGCGGTCAATTCGGCGAGAAATAGTTTAGTGTCGGGTGAGGGATCAGCGCTAGCTTCACCAACCACGACGAGAAGTGCATGCAGGCCTTCCACGAGAGAGTGAGTAAAGCGAGAGCGTTCTTCGTGCGGCACGGCAGCCAGGCCGGCTGAAAATTCCGCGAGTGTTTTTTGTACTGCTTTGAGATCACCTAAACGCCGCCGCACATCAAAAACGTGTTCGCTCGACATATCCGGGTTGGCCGCCAGCAGTTCGCTGAGAAATTCGTCCATTTGCTCGGCGACTGCAGCGCTCGCGGCCGCTCTTGTATTCAGCGGTGGGGCATCAGGATTGCGCTCTTGCGGATCGCGCAAGTCCTCCAGGTAGTCTGGCAGTGCTTGTAATTGCCGGACCTGTTCTAGACGAATGAGTTCGAGCGCTGTGCCAGGATCGGCTATGGCCTCGTCGTATAGGTAGGCTGATCGGCTTAGCGCCTCGGCGGGAGAAGGGGGCGCGGCCCAGGCCGCCAGCATTAGAATCGGTCTACGTAACAGTTTGGCAACGACGACTCCACCTATTTGGACCACAAGAAATACGATGCCGACCTGTGTTGGCAGGTGGGTCGTCAGTGTGGCGGCTAGTGGCGCAAGGCCAAAATCCTGACTGCGGCTTTCGATGAGCACAAAGGGTAATAGCAGTAAGGATGCAACACCTCGCACCATGCCCTGGGTCATCGCCAGCTGTCGGGTAGGGCCCTCAAGGCCGGAAGACACGAGAATCACGGCCGTCCCCGAGCCGGCACAAGCGCCTAGGATGAGTAGGGTCATGGCGTGCAAATCGACTAGGCCTTCTGCTGCGAGCGGCAAGGCAAGCACCGTGACTATGGACGAAGATTGCAATGCAATCGCAAGGACGAACCCTGCTAGCAACGATACAGGGGCGCCGGACGCGGCGAACGCGACGAATTCTCGTACCCAAAACTCATTATTCACTTCCGCGACCGCGGCTTTTACCAAGGTAAGGCCCAGCAAGAGCAGTGCGAGTCCGAACAGCGCATAAGTGATGTGCCGGAATCGCTCTGATTGATCTATCCCATTGAAAAATGCAAGCCCAATCAGTGCCAACAGATAGAGCGCCAAGGCATGCACATCAAGAGATGCAAGTAGCACCAGTACCGAGGTGCCGACGTTTGCCCAAGCAAGCGTGGAGACTGCAACACTCAGTGAAATAGCGCCGGCTGATAGCAGACCTGTCGTGATGAATGTGACCGCACTGGTCGATTGGGTCAGCGCGCCCGCAACCAAGCCGGCCAACGGAGCGATTGCAGGGTGCTGGAAGGTTTTAGAAAGAAGCCGTCGAATACCTCCCGACGCTAATTCCCGTAAATGGGAAGCAATCAGCCGAATCCCAGTAAAGAAAAGCCCTAGACCGGCGCATGCTGAAGCGGCAGCGCTCATTTGCGCAGTACTCGATCCTGCAGCATCCGCCACAGGAGAAAGAGCACTAGCGAAAATGACAGACCGATCGAGATCCAGATCGCACGCGACAGCTCGTAAAATCTATAATTCTCTTCGGTGCGGCGTGCGTAATTTTCGTGCACATTCTTGGCAACCATGGCGGTGACTAGCGCATCGAAGCGAGCATTCAGCGCTCGATCGATTCCACGGACTGCAGCGTCAGCCTGCGCCCGTTGTGCTCGGATGTTGGCGGACTCGGGCATTGCGGCTCGGTAGGAACGGCCGATCTGAAGATGCGCTGCTAATAGGGTGTTAATAGATTGCCGGAGGGATCCGTCGCCTAGTGTGCTAGCCCAGTCAGTCGCAGCCTTCAGGTTGTCATCCGTCTGGGCTTCAGCAAGCTCGAACTCTTGACGTGCGAGCGCGTATTCGCCGGGATCCTCGCCACGCAGTAACACGTTCTTCCATGTCTGTACTTGAATTTTAAAGGCGACTTGTGCGCCGCGCGCACTATTGAGCGCTTGCACTACCGTAGCCTGTCTCGCTTCGTTCGCGGCATGCAGACGCTCCATCGACCACAGAGAAAATAGGCTTACTAACCCACAGATCAGCAGAGTGAGTAACAGAAAACTGGCTAATTGCACTAATTCTCGGCGCAAGCGCGCTCGTTCGTGGGAAGAGTGGAGTGTGGTCATTGCGATGCTCAATAAAGGTCGGGCACTTGCCTTTTAACACGCGTAAATGACAATTTGGTGGGATCTAGGGAAGACCTGCATAAGTCTGCCGAAATTGTCCACGGCGTCAGAAAATAGACGCATGAAACAGCAAATTTTTGGCCAATCTGGCTTTGATCTGACGCCGAAGAAGACTTGCAAGCGGGTATTTCTGGACGAGAGGGAACGAGTAATTCCCTGGTGACCGTGGTGGCGCAGTACACGCCGGAGGGCAAGACCGGCCGGCTGCCGTTCGCTCCGGAAGTAATGCTGCGGATTGACCTGCTGCAGCAGTTCTGCCGTCTGTCGGACCCAACGATGGAAGAAGCGCTGCATGACGTGCCGCTGTATGGCGTGTTTGCGCGAATTGATGCGGAGATCACGAAGGCGCCTGAAGAAAGCACTATTCAGCGATTCCGCCATCTGCTCGAACAGCATCGCGTGGCGGAGAAGATTCTGGACACGGTCAACGCAGAACTGGTGGCCGGCGCCGACTTCGGCGTCGGAGCGGTAGGAAGGGCGCGTGGGAAAGTGCCGTTTGTCGTATAAAAACAACGAAAGCCGCGAAATTTGAGTGCCGGAATGAGACGAAATCAGCCACAAATTTCCGTCCAAAGCCATCATTTGCGTAATTTTCGTGTATCTGTAATACGAAAAAATTGCTCCTTCGCGGTAGTGGCAGTATGCTCGAAGCTGGCAGGTCACCTGGCCGCCTTACGATTCATGACGTGCAGTGAACGGTCGATGGCTGGGGTCTGATCTTACGGATCAGAGTGGTATCCGAGCGTCAGTTCGGGCTTGTTTTGCGGTGAGCGACGGGTTCCTGATCGGGGAATGCCCTTCACGGGGCGGGCACTGGCGATAGAACTAGCCTAGTTATTACAGAATTTAGGGGGGGATGAGATGCGTCTATTTAATGCTGGACTGGCATCGGTTGGTGTCGTGCTGCTGACCACCAGTGGGTTGGCTTATTCGGCGGGATCTTCCGGCGAGACTTCAGGG